>Ga0102588_1000028_pt1 | contig 485269 bp, 487 predicted proteins | sample AraplaMF_Col_mMS_FD_76854 | JGI IMG/M metagenome (GOLD analysis project Ga0102588, IMG submission 76854) | Arabidopsis root microbial communities from the University of North Carolina, USA - plate scrape MF_Col_mMS (SPADES assembly) (version 2) | ecosystem: Host-associated > Plants > Roots >... | reverse complement strand
CACGAACCCATATGAAAGTCAGTCGCCAGAAAATACTTATCGAGACCGGAGCCCCCTCACCCTACCCTCTCCCCGAGGGGAGAGGGGAAGCTCGCGCGGAGGCAATCTCGACATTCCCTTCTCCCCAACGGGGAGAAGGTGCCCGCAGGGCGGATGAGGGGGCCGCCAGCGCTGAGTCTCCCTCATCCCTGTGCTCGTCACAGGGATCCAGCCACGGCGCGTCCGCGCCGTGAATGACTCATGCCCTCAAGAAAAAGTATTCCGCGCCCAAGGACTTGGGCGCACTGGATTCCTGTGACATCCCGTGGGCGAAGCCCTAAGGACACAGGAATGAGGGAGTGAGAGGCGCCCTATCCGTCGAACAGGCACCGCCGACATCGCGGAAGCGCCATCACCAGAAAGCCCGGCCACATCCCGCAGCCGCAACTTCCCGACTATGCCATAACCCTACCAAACCTCCGTCACGCCGTCAAGGATTATTTTCCTATCCCGCATAACATCCCCTCCCACGACTTCCCCATTCGCCCACTCACCCCATCCATGCTACAATCCCCCATGGACCGGGAACAGCTCGCAGCCTTTGCGCTCTCACTGCCGGAAGCGGTCGAAAGCGCCCATATGGGCACACGCGATTTTCGCGTGCGCAGCAAGATCTTTCTGACCTTTCCCGACCAGGATTACTGCGTCCTCCGCCTCACTCCCGACCAGCAGAAACTCACCCTCGAAATCGCCCCGAAGGAAACCCTCGCAGTCCCCGGCGGCTGGGGCCTGCGCGGCTCCACCCGCCTCGATCACACGCTCGCCGACGATGCGCTCACCCGAGACCTCGTGCGCAAGGCCTGGCTGAACGTGGCGCCGAAGGGGTTGCATGGGCTGCTGGAGGGAAGCTAGCGTTTGCTTATGCGGAAACGACCGATCACACTTCGCCGAAACGGGCTCGGAGGTATGAGATGAAAACTGTCGAATTGGCTGAGGCCAAACGCGCCCTTGCCCAGCATGTCGAGGCAGCCCGCTCCGGCGACTTTGTTACGATCACCAGCGCGGGCAAGCCTCTTGCAGTTCTCGTCAGCGTAGAAGCCGCCACAGCGGCTCGCAGGCCGGAACGACCAAGCTTCTCCGACTTTCTCAAAACTTTTCCCGGCGGCGATATCCCGCTCGAGCGTAATACGTTCCCGTCCCGATAACCGGACTCGCAGTAGCTCAGCTAGCTCCCTAGAAGTCCAAAGAGACCCGATGCAACAGCGGTATCTTGGCGGTTAAGCGGAGCGTGATGACCATTGCGGAGATCGGTCTCAATGGCGAACCGCTCCCATTCCCTTTCGGCGCGGAAGTGGAGATGAAGCTCGCTCCCTCCCAGCACGGTCGCCTGCCAAATTTTGTCGCTCTGGTGCTCGTTCATTCGCCTCGCTGTATTTGACGTCTGGCCTATATACAGCGGGTGCGCGAGGCCATTTACGTCTCGCCTGACCATCAAATACACTGCAGGCAGATCAATGTGAGATGCCAACAAGGGATAAACAGTCGTTATCCACCACCGGCCAGAGGCGCCTTGCCAGTGGTGAAAGCGAGGCTTAGCAGCTGCCAAATAATTGGCCTGCGGAGGAAGTCCTGCGATACCTGTTACCATGCCCTTACTCCTCAAAGGAATCAAAGCCCCCAAGCCAGATAATGACAGAACATTTCAGAAACTCAATAGATGCCAATTCTCGCTTAAATATACCATATATTGATTGATTTGCCGCGACCGACTGGAAAGACCCTCACCGATACCCCGCCGCATCCGCCTCCTTCCCCGCCTCCACCACCTCATCCATATACCGCCAGCAATCCGGCCTCGACCCGTCCACATCATCGAAGCCATAGACCTTCGCCAGCCCGCCGCTCGAAAGCGACTGCCCGTTGAACCGCGCCATCTGCGCATCCGCCGCCAGCGCCGCCACCGCCCGGCCGACGAAGCGCGGCGTTTCCGAGATGACGAAATGCGCCGGGGCGATGGTGCTCTCCCGCCAGGTCTCCTCGGTCACCCCGTAGATCTCCAGCATCATTTCCGAGCGCATCCAGCCGGGCGTCATGGAAACCGCCATGCATCCGTGCTTTTCAAGATCCCTGCCATGTGCGAAGGCCATGCGGATCACGCCGGTCTTGACGAGGTCGTAATAGGGATTCAGCCGGTAATGCGTGGCGTTGTACTCCGCCGTGCCGTCGGTCATCTCGACGAGCAGCCCGCCCGGCCGTTCGATCAGCAGCGGCAGGGCGTAGCGGGCGGTGATGAAATGCGTGTCGATCGCCAGCCGCAGCATTTTCAGGCCCTTCTCCAGCGAATGTTCCCAGACCGGCTTTTCCCATTCGGTCAGGTGCTCACCGCCCCAGATGTCGTTGACGAGAATATCGAGCCTGCCCTCGTCGCCGCGGATGCGCGCCACCAGGGCCTCGACCTCCGAAGGCACGAGATGATCGACCCGCAGCGCAACCGCCCGGCCGCCGGCCGCCTCCACCAGTTTGGCGGTTTCCTCGATCGTCTCCGGCCGGTCGTATTCGGAGCGCTGGCCGCGCGTCGAGCGGCCGGTCACATAGACGGTCGCGCCTGCGGCTCCGAGTTCGATCGCGATCCCACGTCCGGCGCCGCGCGTGCCGCCCGCCACGAGCGCCACCTTTCTCCTGAGCTCCGCTGTCATCGTCCGATCCTCCACGCTAGACGCATTTTTCGCCCGCCTTGCGACGGACGATTGAATATAAACGAACGTTCGTTCATAATCCCTCCGAACGCAAGAGGAAATTTCATGCCGCGCACCCGCACGCTTTCGGACGAACAGCTTCTGGAAATGGTTCTCGCCCTCATTCACGCCGAAGGCCCGGATGCCGCAAGCTTCGGCGCCGTGGCAAAGGTCAGCGGCCTCTCCGGCTCCACCCTCGTCCAGCGTTTCGGCACCAAGGCCGGCATGCTGCGCGCCGCCCTGCTGCATGCCTGGGACCGGCTGGATGCCGAGACCGCAAGGGTCGCTGACGCGGCGGAAAAGACCCCCGAAGGCGCCGTCGGCCTGCTCACCGCCCTCTCGCAGGATTACGGCGAAGACCCCGCCGCCTATGGCCAGGGCCTCCTCCTGCTGCGCGAGGATTTCCGCGATCCGGTCCTGCGCGCCCGGGGTGCGGCCTGGGCCAAAGCGCTGACCGCAGCACTCTCCGAATGCCTCGCCGCCACCCCCAAAGCCGAAACCTCCGCCCGCCTGATGCTGTCCCAATGGCAGGGCTCGCTGCTCTGGTGGGGCTTCACTTCCGAAGGCCGCATTGCCGATTATGTCGAACGCGAACTCAGGCTGTTCCTGAAAGCCGCCAGATTGCCGCCTGCCGGCTGACTGTCACGCCCTGCCGCCACCCCGCGCCCTGCCCCGCGTGACGAACGCAATCGCCAGTCCGGCCACGATCACACCGGCCGCCGCCATGAAGGTTATCCGCATCGCCGCCGAGACCGCGGCGGCATCTGCCGTCGCCGGATCGGTGCCGCCGAGTGCCGCCGCGAAGATTGCGCCCATCACCGATGCGCCGGTGATCAGGCCGAGATTGCGCGACAGGCCGAGCATGCCGGAGACGACGCCGCGCTCTGCGGCCGTCACGTCGGCCATGACCATGGTGTTGTTGGCCGCCTGAAACAGCTGGTAGCCCGGCGTCAGCACGGCGATCCCGGCGACATAGCCCCCGAGCCCTGCGAGACCGGAGAGCATCGCCGCCCCGGCCGCCATTGCCGCCAGCCCCGCAATCACCATGTTGGCGGCTCCCAGACGATCGACGGGCCTGCCGGCGAGAACGCCGCTGACCGTCGAGATCAGCGGCCCGATCGACATGACCGCACCGGTCATCGCCGCATCGAGGCCCAAAGCACGCGACAGGTAAAAGGGGCCGACGACCAGCGTCGTCATCATCACGGTGGCAACGCAGAGATTGACCGCAAGGCTCGGCCCCAGCATCCCATCGCGCAGCATGGCCGGGCGCACCAGCGGCGAGGCAACCCGCACTTCCACGGCGAGGAAGAGCCCGGCGCCACCGGCTGCGGCCAGCATCAAGGCGGCCTGCACCGCGCCGAAACCGCCGCGGCCGGTCGTCATCGCCAGCGCATAGGCCGTCAGCGTCGCCGCCAGCAGCAGGGTGCCGCGCATGTCGAACGGCAGCCGTGGCGCACCGGCCGCCGCCTCCTCTCCGTCCCGCAGGAAATGCCGTACCAGCAGCAGCGACAGCAGGCCGAGCGGCACATTCACCAGAAAGATGGCCCGCCAGCCGGTCAGCGCGATCAGCGCCCCGCCGAGCGAAGGGCCAAGCGCCGTGCCGACCGCCGACATGGTGCCGAGCAGGCCCATGGCGCGGCCGGTCTGCGCCTTCGGCACGGCCTCGCCCACCATGGCGACCGCCAGCGCCATCATCACCGCCGCCCCCAGGCCCTGCAGCGCCCGCGCGCCGATCAGCACCGGCAGCGCCGGCGCCATGCCGCAGAGCGCCGATGCGGCGGTAAACAGCGCAATCCCCGCCATCAGCAGCCGCCGTCGGCCGATCAGATCGCCGAGCCTTCCGGCGCTGACGATCAGCGCCGTCATCGCCAGCAGATAGGCGATCACCACCCATTGCACCGCGTGGAACGGCGCGGCGAATGCCTGCCCCAGCGCCGGCAGGCCGACATTGGCGATGCTGGTGCCGAGCGAGGAGAGCAGCAGGGCGAGCGACAGGCTGGCCAGAGATCCGCGCGATCCGCGCATGGGTTTGGTCGGCGCCGCTCCGGGATCGGCCCGGCGGCTGTCGGTGGTGATGGTCATCCTTGTGCTCCGTCATCTCTCGTTTCTGAAGCACGGGAGGCTAAGCGCTATCAGATGCAGGCGGAACGCGCATCATTTGCATTTCATTCGTGCACCAGACGCCATATCATCCGGCAAACGAGGATCGATCCGATGAACAAGCCCGATCTCAATCTGCTCTACACGCTGGATGTCCTTCTGTCGGAAGGCAGCGTGGCGCGCGCTGCCCGGCGGCTGCGGCTCAGCCCGTCGGCGATGAGCCGGGCGCTTGCCCGGCTTCGCGAAACGGTCGGCGATCCCTTGCTGGTGCGCGCCGGGCGCGGGCTTGTGCCGACGCCGCATGCACTGGACTTGCGCGACCGTGCGGCGCGGGTGGCCGAAGAGGCCGAAAGCCTGCTGCGGCCTGCCGAAGCGCTCGACCTGGCAAGACTGAAGCGGACCTTCACATTGCGCAACCGGGATGGATTCGTCGAGAATTTCGGTCCTGCCCTGATCGCGCTGACGGCGGCCGAGGCGCCCCATGTGCGCCTGCATTTCCTGCCGAAACAGGACAAGGCCAGCGGCGCGCTGCGCGACGGCGCAGCCGATCTGGAAACCGGGGTGATCGGCGAGGAGACCGGCCCGGAAATCCGCAGCCAGGCGCTGTTTCGCGACCGCTTCGTCGGCGTCGTCAGAAGCGGCCATCCGCTGACCGAAGGTGACATCACCGCCGAGCGCTATGCGGCCTGCGGCCATATCCAGATTTCGCGCCGCGGTCTCGACAGCGGCCCGGTCGATGCCGCCCTGGAAGCCACCGGATGCAAACGCCGGATCGTCACCGCCGTCGGCAGCTTTTCCGAAGCGCTGGCGCTCGCCCGCGCCTCCGATCTCGCCGCCAGCGTGCCGGAGCGCTACACCGGCAATCTGCGCGCCGGTCTTGCCAGTTTCGCCCTGCCCTTCGCGGCCCCGGAGATCACCATTTCGCTGCTCTGGCATCCGCGCATGGATGCCGATCCGGCGCATCGCTGGCTGCGCGCCTGCGTTCGCCGCGTCTGCGCCGCATAGGGCGAACCGGCGCCCAAGCCCAAATTTATCTAGGGTCTCCCGCGAGTTCTTATCGTTTGCGGCAGGCCAGCGGCGCGCGCTATCGACCCTGCACCGGGATCTCAGCCGGATGCATCGCAAGGAGCCGCCCATGAAGACGAGACATTGCCTGATCGCGCTTTCCCTTTCCGCAAGTCCGTTTTGCGCGGCCGGGCAGCTTCACGCTGCCGAACTGACGGACAAGGCCTTCCAGGAAATCGCCGCCCGCGCCTTCCAGCCTGTCATCAAGACCTATGACATCCCGGGCGTGGCGATCGGCGTTTCGATCGGCGGCAAGCAATTTTTCTATGTGTCGGGCGAAGCCTCCCGCGAAGCGAAAACGCCTGTGACGACGGAAACGATCTTCGAGCTCGGCTCGGTCAGCAAGGTCTTCAACGTGACGCTCGCGGCGCTTGCCGCCGAGCGCGGCCTGATCTCCCTCAAGGACCCCGCCTCCACCTACCTGCCGGAACTGAAGGGCAGCGCCTTCGACGAGATTACCCTCGTCAATCTCGCCACCCATACATCCGGCGGCCTGCCGCTGCAGGTCCCCGACAACGTCACCAACGACGCCGAACTGACGGCTTATCTCAAAAGCTGGAAGCCGCCCTACAGGCCGGGCACGATGCGCTCCTATTCGAATATCAGCATCGGCCTGCTCGGCCGCATCGCCGGCCAGCGCCTTGCAGGCAGCTACCGCGAGGCCGCCGAGAAGCAGCTCTTCCCGGCGCTCGGCCTGAAGAGCACCTTCATCTCAGTTCCCCAGGACGCCGCAGACCGCTATGCCTACGGCTATTCCAAGGACAACCGCCCGATCCGCGTCAATCCCGGCGTCCTCGACGACGAGGCCTATGGCATCAAGACGACGATCCGCGACATGACGCATTTCCTCGAGCTCAACCTCGACCAGGATGGCCTCGCCCCCGATCTCGCCGCCGCCATCCGCCAGACCCATACCGGCTATTTCACCACCGCGCAGTACACCCAGGACATGGTCTGGGAGCAGTATCCCTGGCCGGTCAAGGCGAAGCAGCTCACCGACGGCAATTCCAGCCAGATGAGCCTCGAAAGCCAGCCGGTCAAAGCGCTGAAGACACCGCTTCCCCCACAGAAATCCGTACTGATGAACAAGACCGGCGCCACCGGCGGCTTCGGCGCCTACGTGGTCCTGGCGCCCAAATCAGGCATCGGCCTGACGGTCCTCGCCAACCGCAACTACCCGAACACGGCGCGCGCCGAGGCCGGGCTGAGGCTCATCGAGGCTTTGGAGAAATACACGAAGTAGCGGCAGCTGCGGCCGGTCTATTCCGGCCGCTCCTTCGAGTCGTTGCCCACCGTCAGCGGCCAGTCGACGACGTAGTCCTCGAGCGCTTCGGGGTCGATCTCCGTCTCGCTGATCGTCCGCCCGCGGGCGGAAATGCCGGCCTGGTGGACGGTCTCGGGGTCGCCGGAGACCAGCGGGTGCCACCAGTAGAGGTCCTCGCCCTCGTTGATCAGCCGGTAGCCGCAGGTCGGCGGCAGCCAGGCGATATCGGGGACGTTTTCCTTGGTCAGCTGCACGCAATCGGGCACGAAGTCCCAGCGTTTCTCGTAGTTGGAACAGCGACAGCTCTCGCCATCGAGCAGCTTGCAGGCCACCGAGGTGAAATAGATATCGCCCGAGTCCCATTCCTCGAGCTTGTTGAGACAACAGAGCCCGCATCCGTCGCAGATGCTCTCCCATTCCTCTTTGGTCATCTCGGGCAGCGTCTTGCGCTTCCAGAAGGGCGTATCTTCCATCATTTCGTTTCTGCAACAGCGGCGCCGCAAATTCGCGTGAGGCCGGCTGCGTCTCTTGTTATCGTCTGGCAAATCAATCAATCATTCAGCATGCTGCGCTTATAGAAGAGTGCAATACCAAATGCGGGCCGGGTTAGGCTCTGCTCTGACGCCTGGGGGGCCAGCCGTCAAGCGCGATCGGGCGGGAAGAACAACGTGCAGGATCCTGAAACGCCGGAAAAGCAGCCGAAGAGCAGGCATCTGCTGCTGAAGATCGATTCCTGGATCGATTCCACGGTCTGGAACGCCGGCTTCCGCGCTGCCGAAATCTGGGAAGACATCACCATCTTCTTCCGCCGCTTCCGGGTGCGCGGCTGGAAGCGCATCGTCTTCGAACTCGGCGGCGAAGGCCTCACCCTCGGCTCCGTCGGCGCCGTCCTGATGCTGGCGCTCGCCCAGCCCGCCTTCGAGGCGACCAAGGAAGACTGGCGCAATCGCGGCGATTTCGCCGTTACCTTCACCGACCGATACGGCAATGTCATCGGCCATCGCGGCGTCATCCACCAGAACTCGGTGCCGATCGACGAGCTGCCCGACAGCCTGATCAAGTCGGTGCTGGCCACCGAAGACCGCCGCTTCTTCGACCATTTCGGCATCGACGTCATCGGCCTGTTCCGGGCGCTGGTCACCAATGCGCAGGCCGGCGAAGTCGTCCAGGGCGGCTCGACGCTGACGCAGCAGCTGGCGAAGAACCTGTTCCTGTCCAACGAGCGCTCGATCGACCGCAAGATCACCGAGGCCTTTCTGGCGCTGTGGCTGGAGGCCAATCTGTCGAAGAAGGAGATCCTCGCCACCTATCTCGACCGCGCCTATATGGGCGGCGGCACCTTCGGGGCTGCGGCGGCGGCGCAGTTCTATTTCGGCAAGAACATCACCGACGTCAATCTGGCCGAAAGCGCCATGCTGGCCGGCCTGTTCAAGGCGCCGGCGAAATACGCGCCGCATGTCAATCTTCCGGCAGCACGCGCCCGCGCCAACGAGGTGCTGACCAATCTCGTCCAGAGCGGGCTGATGACCGAGGGACAGGTGATCGCCGCAAGGCGCAATCCGGCGACCGCGATCGACCGCAACGAGCAGGAAGCCCCTGACTTCTTCCTCGATTGGGCCTTCGACGAAGTGCAGCGGCTCGCCTCGCGCTTCCACCAGCATTCGCTCGTCGTGCGCACCACCATCGACATGGGCATCCAGCAGGCGGCCGAAGATTCGGTCGAGACGTCGCTGCGCGAGTACGGCGAGAGCTATCACGCCAAGCAGGGCGCGATGGTGATGATCGAAAACGGCGGCGCCGTGCGCGCCATGGTCGGCGGCCGCGATTACGGCGAAAGCCAGTTCAACCGCGCCACCAAGGCGCTGCGCCAGCCGGGCTCCTCCTTCAAGGTCTATACCTATTCGGTGGCCATGGAGAGCGGTATGACGCCGAAGACGACGATCGTCGACGCGCCGATTTCCTGGGGCAACTGGAGCCCGCACAATTACGAAAACCGCTATGCCGGGCGCGTGACGCTGGAAACGGCGATCGCCCAGTCGATCAACACCATTCCGGTGCGGCTCGCCAAGGAAAAGCTCGGCATCCAGCCGATCCGCGCCATGGCCAAAGCGATGGGCGTCGAATCGCCGGTGCGTGACGACGTGACGATCCCGATCGGCACGTCCGAAGTGACGGTGCTCGATCAGGCCACCGCCTATGCCGTCTTCCCGGCCGGCGGCTACCAGTCGCGCCGCCACGGCATCACCCAGATCCTCGATTACGACGGCGACGTGCTCTACGATTTCGACCGCGACGAGCCGCCGGCCAAGCGGGTGCTTTCCGAAAAGGCCGACGACGAGATGAACCAGATGCTGAGCCGCATCCCCTATGTCGGCACCGCCCGCAAGGCAGCACTCGACAACGGCATCGTCACCGCCGGCAAGACCGGCACGACGCAGGCCTATCGCGACGCCTGGTTCGTCGGCTTCACCGGCAACTACACGACGGCCGTCTGGTTCGGCAACGACGACTATACCTCGACCAACAACATGACCGGCGGTTCGCTGCCAGCGATGACCTTCAAGCGCGCCATGGACTACGCCCACCAGGGCGTCGTGCTGCGCCCGATCCCCGGCATCGAAAACCCGCTGCCGTCGCCCAAGGACGCCGCCAAGACCGCCGCCGCCAAACCCGCCGACGGCATCCCCCAACTGGTACGCCCGCGCATGCTGTCGGTGGAGAGCACGAAGATCTTGAAGGACCTCGGCGAGAAGCTGAAGGACGCGGCCCCGCTCGAGGCGCAGAAGGTGGCGAGTGTGGAGTGATGGGGTGGCCCTTGCTCACGTGCGTTCACTTTCATTCAGACGATAGCGGACCGCTGTGCTTGGAGCCCCCTCACCCTGCCCTCTCCCCGAGGGGAGAGGGGAAGCTCGAGTTCGCGGCACGTCCCTTCTCCCCAGCGGGGAGAAGGTGCCCGAAGGGCGGATGAGGGGGCCACGGGCACCACGTCGGCTACCCCTCAAAAACTCACGCCGCATGCGGCATGATCGACGACAGTACATCGCCGATCTGCCGCCGCCGCTCCATGAGATCGAAATCCGCCTGCAGACCGAGAAAAAACCCTTCCGAAAGACCGAAATAGCGGGCAAGCCGCAGGTCTGTATCAGCCGTCACGTCTCGCTTGCCAAGCACGATCTCATTGACGCGCCGCGGCGGCACGTGGATCGCCCGCGCCAGAGCATTCTGGCTGAGTGCCATCGGCTTCAGGAACTCCTCGAGCAGGATCACGCCCGGATGCGGGTTGGGGAGAAGCTCGGCCTCATCCATGATAATCGACGATTTCGACATCGTGTACCGTTCCTTCTTGCCAGCGGAAGCAGATGCGCCACTGGTCGTTGATGCGAATGGAATACTGGCCTCGCCGATTGCCTTTCAAGGCTTCGAGACGATTTCCCGGCGGGACGCGAAGGTCATCGAGCACCCGGGCGCCGTTGATCAGACGCAGCTTGCGCAAGGCAACCGGCTGCATATCGGCAGGCAGCTTTCGGCTTCTCTCGCCTCCCCAAATTCTCTCGGTTTCAGCGTCAGCAAAGCTTCCGATCATGCAGAAATCATAACGCAGCACGTTATATAACGCAATGCGTTATGGGCGTCCGAGATGGAACATAGCATCGCCCACCATTCCACCCCGCCAGAATCAGTGCTAACCCTTTCACCTGATTTGATCTCAAGGGCATGCAGTGTTTCGATTTCCGCTATTTATCGCGATCATGCTGATTGTCGCTTTCGGCGGCGGGATCATGGTTTCGCGGTATGCGCTCGATGTGACGCAGGGCTTCGGTGCCATCAAGCTCGGCGCCTGGGAAGCCTTTCCGGAATTGCAGACTGTCGATGCCGACCCCTATGCGAAATCGCACCGGGCGCGGGCCGGCAAGCTGCTTTACGGCAGCGCCGAGGGGCTGACCTTCACGGCGAGCGTCGATGATGGCGGCGAGCGGCTGAATGCGGGCTGCAGCTACCGGATCAGCGGGCAGACGCCGGCCGCCCGGCTCTGGACGCTCTATACGTCGGACAATAGCGGCAATCCCGCCTCCGTCCGCCCCGGCCTGCCCGGTGCGCTGAATTCCTGGACCGTGCTGCGCCAGCCCGACAGCGGCTTCGTGATCGATGTTTCGGCCCATGCCCGGCCCGGCAACTGGCTGGCGCTGCCGGCGGCCGGCACCTTCCGGCTGGTGCTGACGCTGTTCGACACGCCGACCGCCGGCAGCTCCGGCGTCATCGATCTCTCGATGCCGAAGCTCGAAAAGACCGGGTGCGGCAATGCTTAGGATGATCTTCGCCATCGTCACCGGCCTGTTCGGCGCCGCCCTGCTGCATCTCGTCATCATCCTGGCGCTGCCGCATTTCACCGGCAAGGATGCCGAGACGCGGGTGATGGCCGAGGGCGATCCGAACAAATTCTATCTGCTGTCGTCCAATTATGACGATGCCGGGCTGTCCAACAGCGATCCCTTCGTGCGCACCGCCGTCTGCTCCTTCGATCTCGAGGACGGGCCGGTGCGCTTCACTGCCAGGGGCAGCGTGCCCTTCTGGTCGATCGCCGTTTATGACGGCGCCTCTAACGAGGTGTTCAGCATGAATGACAGGACGTCGGTGGGTGGGGCGCTCGATGTGCTTGCCGCCAGCCCGATCAAGCTGACGGAGCTCCGCAAGTCGCTGCCTGCCGATCTGCAGCAGACCATCCTGGTGGAAATGACGCATAACGAGGGCTATGCGGTGCTGCGCACTCTGGCGCCGCAGGCGAGTTTCGATGACGCAGCCAGGAATTTTCTCACCGAGGCAGGCTGCGAAACCTACGGTTCTGGCAATTAGACCGACTTGCTCTTTACACGCGATGCGCGTGACGGCGCGCGGCGCTTCGGGCTCTCCACGAGACGCTCGTAGCGAACGCCGGTGAACAGCAATATCTGAGCCTCGACGGGCTCCCGGTCCTTGCGGCGCCGCTGTTGAGAGCGCCGGTCAGCCAATGCGACTATAGTGGCCATTCTCGTCTCCATGCACTGCCCGAGACGGATGAAGCAAAGCGGATTTCACCCTGCCCGCCTGTGCGGGCCAGCGCGTCCTCGAATGCCGGAACTCCCGAGGTCATTCGCGCCTTTCTCACGGCACCTGATGTGAATACCGTGATGTGGAATCTTGACGGCCGAATATCGAACCGCGCCGTTCCTGTCCGAATTGAGACATACGATAGTTAACAGTCTCCTAATATTTCTGCCTTCCGACAGTCCCTTTTAGGGCTGTTCAATTAACGCTGCGAGCTGGCTTTTAGTTTCAGGCGGCAATAAGTCAGATTTAATTAGAAAAAACTCATGAATTCATGGACTTGAGCAAGTATAGCCGATCACCTTTACGTCATAAGGATGTGTTGCCGATTTGCGTCACCAAAATATCAATTGCAGTTCGTCCGAATAGGCGTATGGTCGCCGCATCGGTCAAAAGTTGTATGGCGATGACCGCTTGAGAGACAACCCATGCTCTTGCCGTAGATACGGAGGGCGGAAAATGTCTTTGTTTATGAATCCGACATTCTCTCCTGAAGACCTGGATGTGCTGCGTGGCGCGCTCGATGCGTGGTGCTCAGAAAAGCGTCTGGATATCAAAAGCCCCGAGGCGCAGTTTGCGGCTTCGGCGGCACTCGACCTTTATCAGTCGGGCCATAATGACGGCGAAAAGCTGTTGATGGCTCTGCGCGCCCACAAGGGCCTCTGACATTAAACTCCGGACCGGAGCGATCCGGGCAAGTGTGGCGCCTCGTATCAGCGGGGCGCTTTCTGTTTGTGCGCCATCCCCGCCACAACACGTCCTGCGTGTGCCATTGCTGCGCATTTGATTAAAATCTTCAGCAAGCATTAACCCTGCCGGTGTAGGATTTGTTCATATTCGTCTGAGCCCGGCCTCCGTCCAGCCGGCACATTCGATCCCTCAGTATCGGCGTTTCCGGGGTATTCTTTGTGCGTGACCGGTTTAGAGACCTAGAAGGGCCTATGGCCAGCCGCAAGAAGGACGTGGTGTTAATGGCAATGGTGAGCAGCTTCGAGGGATTGGCGCATCCAACGCGATCCGAGCTGCGCCAGTTCGCCGAGCTTTTTACCCCCCTATTCCAGGCCTCTTCAGAGGAAGCCCGCCGCCAGGCCGTCGCCGCACTGTCTCAATGCCCGGTCATTCCGCAGGCCGTGGCGCTGTTCATCGGCAACCTGCCGATCTCGGTGGCCGCGCCCTTCCTTACCGTTTCGCAGGCGATCAGCGACGATACGCTGATCATGATCGCCCGGACCCAGGGCACGGCCCATATCCGCGCCATCGTCTGCCGCGACAATCTTTCGCCGAAGGTGATCGACGCGCTGGTGGCGCTGCGCCAGGCGACCGCCCGCCCCTCGCCCGCCGACCTGCCGCTGCCAGCCGCCGAGGCTGAGGCTGAGGAGGCCCAAGCGCCTGCGCCGGTCTTTGCGCCCGTCGCAACCGAACCGCCCGCGGTCGATCCCGATTTCGCCGAGCGCCTCGCCAATGAAGAAGCGATGCGCCAGAAGATCCGCGGTCTTGCCAATCATCTCGGCCGCGACGACGGCGACCGGCTGGGCCTGAGGACGATCTCCGACATCCAGGAGGCGCTCCTAGTGCGCTTTGCCCGCTCGCGCGAGGCCAGCCACTTTGCCAGCACGCTCACCGACGCGCTCTCGGCCAGCCGCTGGCTTGCCGAGCGCATCATGCTCGACCTTTCCGGCCAGCAGCTGGCGACGACGCTTGTCAGCCTCGGCATGGGCTTTCTCGATTCCGTTTTCGTGCTGGAAAAGCTCTATCCGCATCTTTCGGAAGCGCAGCACAGCGTCACCCGCGCCTGGATGGTGCTCGATGCGCTCGATCCGGAAGAATGCCACGAGCGGGTGGAAGCCTGGCGGCGCGCCGACAGCTATACCTACAAGCCGGAAGAGCGCCAGGATCCGCTTGCGCCCGCCGCCTCCGGCACATCGTCCCGCACTGCGCGCCGCATCCCGCCTGCCCGCGAGCTGAAGACCGTCGGACGCCGCTGATTTCAGAGCGGGTTCTTCTTCTCGTCCGCCAGCGGCAATAGCGAGGCGGCATCAGCCGTTTCCAGCTCGACGATCCAGAGATCCGGATCGAACCTGCGCTCGCGCTCCAGCAGGTCGCGCACGGCATCCGGCTCCTGCCGGTCGAGACGGATCTCGAACAGCCGGCCGGCGCTGTCATCCTCGTCGAAGAAACTCTGCGGCGCCGGACCATAGAGCGTCTCCAGCCCATCGCGAAAACGCTGGCGGATGAAGACCGCGCCCGCCTCCTCGGCACCCTTTTTCTCCACGGCGGCGAAATCGCCCATGGCGAAGACGCGGCGCAGCAGAGCGGACACGAAGATGTCGGTGCGGAGTCTCATGCGTCTGCTATAGGCTGAATGGCAATGATTGGGCTAGTCCCGCGGTGCGATCGCTAAGATGGAGCCGCAGTGCTGCCGTCAGTCCCGTCCCTGCTGCGGCCCTCTGGTGACGGCAAGCAGTTCCTGCTTCAGCTTCTCGGGGTCCGGAATATGGATCCGGTAGAGATTGGCGAGCCAAACGCCATCGGCGGCAAAACGGGCGATGCGCAGATGCATGTCGCCATCGGTGGCGCTGTGGCGTTCGGCGCGGGCGTTGGCCCAGTCGGCGACCAGGGTGCGCAGGTGGGGGTCGGTCAGCGCCGAGATCGTCAGCGGCGCCCAATGGCCGCCATTGACGCGCTCGTTCTTGTCGAAGACGGAGTTGATGAAGGCGCGGGTAAACGAGCCGTAAGGCTCCGGGTCGCGCGCGATCCGGCCTTCGATATCGCGATCGATGCCCTCCAGCAGCTCGTCGAAAACGGCCTCGATCAGGTCCTTCTTGCTGGGGAAATGGTGGATGCAGCCGCCCTTGGTGACCCCGGCCGCTTCGGAGACCGCCTGCATCGTCACCGATGCCAATCCCTCCTCGACGGCAAGCTTGCGCGCCTCGTCGAGCAGATTGCGCCTGACGAGTTCAGGCTGCTTGCGGCGTCTATGGGCGCTTTCCATCCGTTCCCCCGGATAGGAGGCATCGGCAGCCTCCGTCAATCAATACGGGAACTTACCACTCGGCATCGCGCATGCAATGTTTTTGATGCGATGGTATTCACACGCGCTGTTAACAGCCTGTAACATAATTGCGACATTGAGGCGCTGTACCCGCCGCACCTCTTCATGTATCAGTGCCCACGGGGAAGAAGAACATATAGTGCGCGCAGGGGAAGTCTGATCTCTAACACCGACGAAAAGCAGAAGCGGCCGCGGGGGCGACCGAAGAGCATCGATCTGGATCAGCGTCAGGCTGAGATCATCGAGGCAGGCACCGACGTCTTCATCGAACTGGGCTACGCCAATACGACGGTCGATATCATCGCCGCCCGCTGCGGCATTTCCAAGCGCACATTCTACGATTTCTACGAGGCCAAGGGCGAGCTGCTCTCCGCAGCCTTGAAGGCGCGCAACGATTCCGTCTTCAATTTTCCGGACGCTTCCGCAGATACTCCACTCGACACGTTGTTCGGCCAGGTCTTCTATGTCGACGACGGCGAAGCGCCGAGCCCTGCCAATATGCGGCAGTATTTCCTCGCCGAAGCCGCCTGGGAAGCGACCGAATTCGTGCCGCAGCTGCGCCAGGATTTCGACGCGGCGCGCGCCGAGCTTGCCAGCTGGCTGCGGGTACTCGGCGACAAGGGCCGGATCATTTCCATCGACGCGGATGCGGCAGCCACGATGCTGATCGGCATCGTCTTCGGCAGCCTCAGCATCGACCGCACCGGCGCCGATCTGGACGTCCGTGCCAAGCGGACCAAGGCCTATCTGGGCTCGAGCCTGAAGATCTTCGCCAACGGCCTGCTGCCGTAAGAGATCGCCGATGCGGCGAGCGGCGCATCTATCATCCCGATAAATGAAGAAAGGGCCCAGCTGGGATACCGGGCCCTTTCCTTCGAAACCGATTGGAGGTCGCCAAATCGGTTATGTCATATGATTAGAAGTCGCGCTGCAGGCGGAAGAAGCCTTCGACGTAATCGACGTTGCCGCGAGCACCTTCATGGTCTTCGTTGACGTAGGTTGCAGCGAGCTTGGCCGACAGGTTTTCAACAACCTGGTAGTCAAGCGTCACGCCCGCACGCCACATGTGGCCATCGTCGAAGCTGCCGTCGGTATCGAGGTCGATGTTCTGGTTGTACTGAACAGCCGGGGTGATGCCCCACTTGTCGGTAACCTTGATGGCGTACTGAGCAGCAATCGCCCACTCGCTGGCGTCGTAGTACTGGTTCGGATCGCTGGAGTAGATGCCTGCCAGTTCGAAGGTGCCCGGGCCGATATCAGCACCGATACGAGCCGTGACAGCGCCTTCCTGCTGACCCATGTCGTAACCGGCGTAAACCTGCCAGGTAAAGCCGCCGACCTTGCCGCCAACGGTACCATCGATGCCAAGGGCATTGTTGTCCGGATGGTCGATGTAGCGGTTCGAGTAGACGCCGATGTCTTCGAGAGCGATACCGGCATAGAAGTCGCCGCCGTCGTACTGGTAGCGGATGGAGTTGGACTTCGTTACCGGGCCGCCCATAAGGTCGGTTTCACCCGAGAAGTCGTTATCCCACCAGCTTGCAAAGCGACCGACGCGGAAGCCTGCGAGATCGATGTAAGCTTCGTCGATGATGGTACCGGAAGCATCCGTGTAGCCAGCGTTGGAAGCACCAACGAAATCTGCGGCGCTACCGCCAGGAATGCCGGTCGAACGGTTAGCTTCGAGAACGATACGGCTCTTCAGAGTGCCGAGTTCGGTGTCGCTGTTGGCGTCGAACGAGACGTGAGCGCGGGTGTGCGTCTGCCAGTCTTCGCCACCGTCAAGACCGAGGCCGTCCGGGCCGTTGTTCTTGTAGCCGTCGCCGAAGCCGAAGCCGACGTCGAAACGGACGTAGCCGGCGATACGAAGGCAGGTTTCGGTGCCCGGGATGTAGAAGTAGCCGGTGCCGTAAGCGTCGCAAACGCGGACGTATTCTACTGCTTCCGGTTCAGCGGCGACGATAGCGTCGGCAGCCTGTGCACCGGATACTACTGCGAGAGCAGCAGCGGAGCCGAGAAGGAGGCTCTTGATGTTCATTTTCTGTCTCCGTTCCAGAGGCCAACCCCAAGGTTGGCTCTTTGCTTAGCGCGATGGATGCGGTCCCCTGAAATTTCAGTCCGCTAGACGTTTCCGAGTCATTTGCTTCGGTCACGGGCTGGATATGAACAGGGGACCCCGGAGTCGTCAATTATTTAATAAACGTCTTCGTACCAAAATTGTGTCGGAAGTTCCGCACGTTGTATTTTTACCACATTTCGGCCATCCGAAGCCGTTTCTCTGTGCATAACCGGATGGGCGCGTTAAGAAAAAATTAATAAAAGCAAGGCCCTACGCGACACCAGGAAATCAGCGTCAGGCTTGCCAACTGTGGCTGCAATCGGGAAAACGGGTTCGTGAGCCGGCCGCGCAAGGCGGCCGGATCTTAGCGATATCAGGCATCGTGGCGGCGGCAGCCGCGGACGAAAAGCTGGATACAGCTTCTGAGGTAGCCGATCAGCGCGGCACGGTCTGGCAGCCCCTCGCCGGCGCTCATGCGGGAAGCGAAGCCGCCGAACATCATCGAGATCAGCATGGTCGCCGCGTGGTCGGCGTCGTCGATCTGCAGGATCTGGCGGACATCCTGGAAGGAGAGCCAGTCTGCGAGATTCGACATGGTGGTCTGCGCGTCATTGCCCTGCTGTCCGCCACCGAGACGCGGGCCGGACGGATAGAGCGCGGCAATACAGGTGGTGATCCGCCGTTCCGCCTCGGTCGAATCGTTGAGATCGAGATGGAAGATCGACAGCAACACGTCTTCGGGCGCGCGCGGCTCGTCGAGCGGACGCGGCAATGCGAGCAGCTGCCTGGGAGCCGCGACCCGCGACGTCGTCCACTGAAGGCCGCCCTTAGCATATTTCTTCGTTCTGGAGTTGAGCGAGCGGGTGACCGCCGCAAAACGGGAAATATCCGAATAGATGATCTCGAAGTTGAGATCGTTCAGTCCGCGATGCAGACGGAACGTCTGGCCTCCCCCGAGATGAAACTCGGAAGAACCGGTTTTGGCCGAGACGGGATAGACCGCCGCGAAATGATCGTGGAGCGCCTTGTAAAGGCGCGGATTTTCGAGATCGGTGATCGAGGCGATCGAGCGGTACATGGCACGGTCGGAACCGTCCTGTTCGCTCATGCCTCCGTAAGAAGGTTCACGCAACATTTGATTGATCCTGGCGGGGGATGCCGTGGGTCCGTTGACGGGACGTACGGGAGCGCCCGCTGCGTGGCGACGAGAGAAAGATACCATCCGATTGGTATCTTTCAACTGCGGGAAAGTGACAATTCGATCACAGTACGATGCTCCTCATTGGCCCCCCGGTCGCAGTTCGATGAATAGCACCAAGCCGCCTCTGTATTAATATCATATTTCCGTGACCATTATCCAAGGATCGCTAATAAAGCATCCATTGATAAGGATCGCATTCTTTGTAAAAGCCGTGTTTCTCTATATTTACAGCATCTTAAATAGAAGACTTGTCGCAGGAACAGAGTATTCGCGCAGCGCTCGAAACCAAGCCCCCTGCGACAATCTGTCGTTATTTGCGGAACGCATACGTACCATTTTCGAGCGAATCGCAACCCCCATAGGACGATCCGCATGCATTCGCACTACCTAAGCGATAATTTCGACTCAGCTAAATCGCGCCGATTTCCTTCAGCTTCTTCAGCACGGCCTCGTTTGGCTCGCCATTTTCGGGCAGATTATAGTGCTTCTGGAAGTGGCGGATGGCGGCGCGGGTCTGCTCGCCGGCAACGCCGTCGACGCCGACATTGGCATAGGCCATGTTGGCGAGCCCCTTCTGGATCTTCAGTACCAGATCGACGCTGGTGAGCTCGCCCGATGTCACCTGTTTAGGGGTGGCGGGCGCGGTCTTGACCTGCTTTTCGGCGCTGCGGATCGCGGCGGCGACCGGGTCCTCCGCCGTTTCAGGCGACGTTACGTCCTCGCGTGGCTTTTCGGCAGGAATGGCCGCGGGACGGACGGAATCAGTCCTGAGGGCCGCGAGCACATCCGGCGTCGCGTCGCCGCTCTGCGGCATGCCGACGGTTTCCTCGAAGAACAGGATGGCGGCGCTGGTGCGCGGGCCGATGACGCCGTCTGCGCTGCCGTTATAGAGACCGCGGCGGATCAGTTCATTCTGGATGTCCATGACCAGCTGGTTGGGCTGCTGGCCGGTTGCAGCATTGGCGGGCGGCGTGGCGTTGGTGGTCGAGGCATCGGCCTCTTCGCCGGGGCGCTCAATCTTGAAGGTGGTGACATCGCCCGGATGCGGCTCCTCTATCGAGGGGCGGCCGATCGAGAAGGGCGAGGTGAGATCGCGCGTGCGGAAGAACGGATGCGGGTGATTGCCCGGCTGATACCAGAGCGCATTGGCGGCAACGAAGGAGAAGATGACGACGAAGGCGACCGTGCCGCCCGCGACCGACGGATTGCGCGCGACGACGCCGCCGAGCACCGAAGCGCCCGTCATGCCAACGCCGCCCAAGGCGGCTGCCCCCGTGAGAAGCAGGCCTGGCTGTTGCCGGCCCCTCTTCCCCTTAGGCGATTTTCGCTTGCGCGCGGCCATCGAACAGCCCCTCTTCCAAACCGGCAGCCGGTGCTGCCGCAGTCTTCAGCCGTGGCGGAAACTCGACGGCCGTCTCCCGCGCCGCGTCGGCGGCGGAAGCGCCGGAACCGTCCGCCGCGATCGATATGGTGATGATGGTGCCCTCGCCCGGCGCGCTGGCCAGCGCGAAGTGGCCGCCATGCAGCGCCACCAGCCCCTTGACCAGCGACAGGCCGAGGCCCGTGCCTTCGTACTGGCGGGTATAATCGTTCTGGATCTGCATGAACGGCTGGCCGAGCATGGCGAGCTTGTCCGTCGGAATACCGATGCCGGTATCGCTGACGCTGAGCTGCAGGATGCCGGAACGGACCGAGGCATCGACGGTGACCGCCCCGCCCTGTTCCGTGAACTTCACGGCATTGCCGACGAGATTGATGAGGATCTGCTGGATGGCGCGCTGATCGGCAACGACCTCGTCGAGATCGCGCTGGATGCGGCTCGTCAGCGAGACACCCTTGCTCTTGGCCTGCAACGCCAGCATCGCCTCGCAGGAGCGGATCGAGGCGCCGATATCGAAGGGCTCGAGCAGCAGCTCGTAGCGGCCGGCCTCGATCTTGCTCATGTCGAGCATGGTGTTGACCACCGACAGCAGATGGGCGCCGGAATCACGCACCAGGCCGACATATTCGCGCTGGCGCTCGTTCTCGAACTTGCCGAAATATTCGCCGAGCAGGATGTCCGAGAAGCCGAGAATGGCGTTCAGCGGCGTGCGCAGCTCGTGGCTGACGGCAGCGAGGAAGCGGGACTTGGCATCATTGGCCGATTCGGCATCGGCAGCGCGCGTCTGCGCATCCATGCGCAGCAGCTGCTCCACCGAGACATCGCGCAGCTGGGCGATGACGGCGGCAAGCGCGCCTTCGCCATCGCGGCGCGCCGTCATGTCCATCCGCAGATGGGCGAACTGGCCGAGCTCACGCGAGACGCCGGGACGATCGAGCCTCAGATCGACGCTGACGGCCTCATCGCCCTGGCGCAGCTGATCGAGCGCCTGCAGGAAAAGGATGCGGTCGGAAACATGCACCTGCTCGATGAAGCCGCGGCCCTTCGGCTCGCGCATCCAGGCCAGATACTCGCTGATATCGCGGCCGCCCGAAGCGGTGACGTTGCCCTGCGCATCCAGGAAGAGGACGAGGCCGGCGCTGTTTTCCAGGAAGAAGTCTTCGGCCGGCTGGGAGATGACCGCAGCTGCCACCTGCGTCTGGCGCGACAGCGCGATGCTGCCGACGGCCGAAAACAGGAAGGCGGCGCAGACGGTGGCGACACCGGCAGGCAGGGCCACAGCAGGGCTGGTTATAAAGGAGAGACCGGCGGGGGCTGCGATCAGCGCGCCTGACGACAGGAAGACGAGGCGACGGAGAATCGCCAGCTCGCGTTCGGCCACGGCCTCGCCGCTCCCCGTGCGGGAAAGCCAGCTTGCCGCTGCCCGGTCCACGAGGGCTGCTGCCCGGTTGCCGATGTCACTCAATACTCGCACGCAATACCCGCCCGAAAAGGCTCTTTAACAAGACCGGACAATAGGCCCCGGGCGCTTAAAGAAAGGATAAGGCAAACGGCGCCTCCACAGCCGGAAGGCGGCAAAAGTCCCATTTTGGGCCATCCGGAAGCGCCTTTGTTTTTTGTGGTTAATAGGGGGTAAGCGATGGATTTCGCTCGCATTTCGGCTTTGTGTTAACTTTTGTGGAAGTGGCGCCGTTGAGATTCCCTGCAATTACAGGCGGCAGGCCCCGCCATGCTTAACGCCGATGGCTACAATTTGACTGAAATACGGTACGTCGGCCTTTATTTAAAATTCGAATTAAATTTGCCGCAAATGCCGCGGAGTTTCGAAAAGTGGCATTCGCACTTCCGCGCTAGGGTGAAAGCACACCGGAAACGGACCCTGATTCGGCAACAAGACCGGACGGGAAAACAGGATGGGCAACGACAATGAGACTACTGATCAAAGGAAGCTTCTGGTTCGGACTTGTGCTGGTGCTCTTGCCGCTTTTCAGCTCGGAAAGCTCGACGCGCCTTGCCGGCGACCCGCAGGTCCAGTTCTCCGACGCCTTTACCGCCGTCAGCGGCGCCTATGACTATATATCCGGCATGTGCGGCGAGAAGCCGGAAGTCTGCAGCAAGGGCGGCGAAACGCTGACCGCGCTCGGCTACAGGGCCCGGGAAGGTGCCCGCGTCGCCTACCAGCTGATCGACAGCCAGCTTTCCGGCGACGCGAAGGACAAGCCGTCCGCCAAGATCGCCGAAGCGGCAGGCGCTGTCGCCGCCCCGCTCGCCAACCTGAACCCGGCCGCAGCCCTTGCCCCTTCCGCAAAGGAAGAAAAGGCCGCCGCGCTGAATCAGCCGATGCCCTACCGCCCGCCGGTCGATGGCGAAGCCACCTCCGACGCGGTGACCACCGGCACCGTGCCGGCGCTGGTGCCGACCCCGAAGCCGCGCCCGGTTTCCTGACCAATTCCGCGGGCTCCGGTCCGCAACTGCGGACCTGACATCCGCAACCAAGCTTGCACACCGGTCTTCCCCAAAGGGAATTCCCCCGTGCCTGACGTGCCTGCCCTGTTTATTTCAGCAGTTTGCTGTACGCCGTGAGGATGCCCATCCTTCACGGCGTTTTCTTTTTAGCGGTTCAAAAGTACACGCACTTCACCTATATGCAGGGCATCATTGAAAGGCCCGCGCTCCCATGGCATCGCTTGACGACATCATTGACGACTTCTCCTTCCTCGACGACTGGGAAGACCGCTACCGCTATGTCATCGAACTCGGCAAGGCGCTGCCCGATCTCGCAGACGACAAGAAGACCTCTGAGAACAAGGTGATGGGCTGCGCCAGCCAGGTGTGGCTGGTGACGCATACGGATGGCAATGCCGACAATCCGGTCATGACCTTCGAGGGCGATTCCGACGCCCATATCGTGCGCGGCCTCGTCGCCATCGTACTCGCCACCTATTCCGGCAAGACCGCCTCCGAAATCGCATCGCTCGATGCCTTCGAAACCTTCTCGAAGATCGGCCTCGTCGAAAACCTTTCGGCACAGCGCTCCAACGGCCTGCGCTCGATGGTCAACCGCATCCGCGAAGAGGCACGAGTTCGAGCTGCGGCTTGAGCACAACAAATACTTGAGGTTGTTTTCAGCTTGTGATCTGCTCGCATTTTATTGTCGCAGGGCAGATGGTGGGCGATGAAAATTTCGGATTTCTTGATCGACTTCGCTTTGATCGCCTGTGCGGCATTCATCTTCTTCATGTGGTACCTCTTCCTTGTGAAGTTCAAGGCCCATCGCAAGCGTGGCGTCTCCGACATAACGCCCTTCGAGTCGAAATATATCGCCACACGCTTCTTTCCTGGCGTGGCGGTTCTCATCGCCATCATCGTAGTGGCACAGATGCTGAAGAACCGTGGGCTGTGACGACCGAATAGTCAGATATCCATCACAGCCTGCCCTCCTCCCCACGCCCCCGCAGCCGTCCCGCATCGCGGGCCGGTGACTGGCCGAACTGGCGGGCATATTCGCGGCTGAACTGGGTGGCGCTTTCGTAGCCCACCGAGAATGCCACGCGCGCCGTATCGCCGGGTTCGGCGAGCAGGCGGCGGCGGGCCTCGTGCAGTCGCAGCTTCTTCTGGTACTGGATCGGGCTCATCGCCGTCACGTCCTTGAAGTGCTTGTGGAAGACCGACGGGCTCATGCCGGCGATGCAGGCGAGCATCTCGACGGTGATGGTCTTGTCGAAATTCTCCCGGATATGGGCAATGGCGCGGCGGATTTGGCTCAGCCGGCTGTCGCTGACGACGAGCTGGCGCAGCGCCGGGCCATGCGGCCCCTGCAAGAGCCGGTAGACGATCTCGCGCTCCAGCATCGGCGCCATGACCGCGATGTCGGCCGGCTTGTCGAACAGTTTCACCAGCCGCAGCCAGGCATCGGCAAGCTCCGGCGTCACCGGGCTGATGCCGAAACCCGGACCGTCGGCAGGCGGCGGCAGGTCCGGCATGGTCAGGATGATGTCGCTGACGACGGCGATATCCAGCGTCAGCGCCAGCGCCAGATAGGGATGATCGGGTGCGGCCTCGACGATCTGGCAGGCGCCGGGCACCTCGATGCTGGCGACGAAATAGCTGGCACGGTCATAATGCAGCGCTCTGTCGCCGATGATGGCGCATTTCGAGCCCTGCAGCACGAGGCAGAGCATCGGCTCGTAAATGCCTGCAATCATCGGGGTGCGCGCCGAATCCCGGGTGATCGTCACCCGCGGCACCGGCGTCTCGGTCAGCCGGCCGTCTGCGTGTTTCAGCGCGCGATCGCGCAATTCGTCCATCACATCCATCATCGACATATGGTGGCATGGCGGCCGGACGCAAGACAAGGCGCGCGCCGCCCGCGCATCCGAGGTCAGGAGGAATAGGCAAGAAACCGGGACTTTAGGGCTCACGCCGGAGGGTGGATCGACACGATCTCTGTGGCTCCAACAACGGAGTGAGAACATGACCAAGACAAAGACTGCAGTGGTGACGGGCGCCAACAAGGGCATCGGCTTCGAAATCGCAAGGCGGCTGGCCTCGGACGGATACCGCGTCTTTCTCGGTGCCCGCGACCGCGACCGCGGCGAAGCGGCTGCCGCCAGACTGAAGGCGCAGGGCCTCGACGCCCACTGGCTGGAACTCGACGTCACCGACGACGCGAGCGCCGCTGCCGCCGCCGAGGCTCTCCGCGCGCAGACCGGCACGCTCGACGTGCTCGTCAACAATGCCGGGATCGCCGACGGCTTCGGCATCTCGCCGCTGGAGGAGCCGATCGAAACCACCAGGAAGGTCTACGAAGTCAATCTTTTCGGGCCGATCCGCGTGACCCAGGCCCTCATGCCGCTCCTCAAGGCCTCGGGGCGCGGGCGCATCGTGATGATGAGCAGCGAGCTCGGCTCCCTCCAGTCGCTGCTCGATCCGGAGAACGAGTTCTACGCCGTCAACGCGCTCGGCTATAACAGCTCGAAATCGGCGCTGAACGCCGCCACCGTGTCGCTCGCCAAGGCCGCCGAACCCTTCGGCATCAAGGTCAACGCCGCCGACCCCGGCTATACCGCGACCGAGATGAACGGCAATACCGGCTATAGGACGGTGGAAGAGGCGGCCGAAGTGGCGGTGAACCTCGCCACGCTCGGCGAAGACGGGCCGACGGCGGGCTATTTCAACCATAATGGGGTATTGCCGTGGTGACGCAGCCATCGGCCGGCAATCTGTAAGCACACCGCCCCCTCGTGGGGCGGCGGACAGGCTTGGCGCGGACCAGTCGATCGACGTTCGCACCGGGCGCCTCACAATCTCGGGAACCTTTCTTCGCCACCGCCATCCAACGTCTGCATCCGATGAAAATCGGCATCTGAATTCACAGACAAAGGAGACCGCGATGTTCTCGAAATTCCTGACAGTCACCGCACTGGCCGCTTCGCTCTCGACCGCGGTCTACGCCGCCGATGCTCCCACCGATCCGCAGATTGCGCATATCGCCTACACTGCGGGCGAGATCGATGTCGCCGCGGCAAAGCAGGCTCTCGAAAAGAGCAAGAATGCAGAGGTCCGGCAATTTGCCGAAACCATGGAGCGTGACCACGAGGCCGTGAACCAGCAGGCGCTTGCGCTGCTGACAAAGCTGAAGGTCAAACCGGAAGACAACGCCACCAGCAAGTCGCTGGCTTCCGCCGCCAAGACGGAACTCACGACGCTGTCGAAGCTCCAGGGCGCCGCCTTCGACAAGGCCTATGTCGAGAACGAAGTCGCCTATCACAAGCAGGTCAATACGGCGCTCGAAACGGCACTGATCCCCTCGGCGCAGAATGCCGAACTGAAGTCGCTGCTGCAGACGGGGCTTGCATTGTTCAAGGCGCATCAGGCCCATGCCGAGCATCTCGCATCGATGCTCAAGTAGGTGGGCCATGTCCCGGTTGTCCTGGATTTCGATGCCGATCCTCTCGATCGCGATGGCAAGCGGCAGCCCGGTATACGGATCGGCAGCCACAACCGAGGTTACGATCGCCAGGATGCAGTTCGGCGCCATCCCGGCGCTTCATGCCGGCGACGTTATCACCTGGCGGAATGATGATATATTCCGTCACACCGCGACCGCGCGAGACGGGAGTTTCGACATCGATCTTCCGCCGAAAACCCGGCGGAGCATGACCGTCAAGCAGGCCGGCCGCGTCGACTTCTACTGTCGATTCCACCCGATGATGACCGGGACGCTCGACGTCCAGCCTTAGGACAAGCGAGAAACGGTGAATGCTGGAGCAAGCATGATTGGCATTTCGGTCAAAGCATCCGCGCCGCTGACGGACCTGGAGCGGCTCCCCGATTCCGATCTCGTCGCCCATGCGCGAGCGGGTGACGAGATGGCCGTACGCATCCTCGTGCAGCGGCATAACCGCCGCCTGTTCCGATCCGCGCGCGCGGTGGTTGGAAATGACGCCGAGGCCGAGGACGTCGTCCAGGCGACCTATGTCCAGGCATTCACCCGCCTCGACAGCTTTCGCGGCGAGGCGCAGCTTTCAACCTGGCTCACCCGGATCGCTCTCAACGAGGCACTCGGCAGAATACGCCGCCGGCGGGCCGACGTCGGCCTGGAGGAGATCGACATGACCGCGAGACCAGGATGTGGCGAGGTCCTGCCGTTCCCCACCTCGCTCACCGTCGCCGATCCCGAGGCCGAACTCGCCCGCAGCGACACCCGGCGGCTGCTCGAGCACGCGGTCGATGGCCTGCCCCATGATTTCCGCATGATTTTCGTCCTGCGCGATGTCGAGGGTCTCAGCACAGAGGAGGCCGCATCGCATCTGGGGATCAAGATCGCCACGGCCAAGACGCGCCTGCACCGCGCCAGGACCATGATGCGGCTTGCGATCGAGAAGCAGCTCGCCGGATCATTTTCCTCGCTCTTCCCGTTCGACGGCGCGCGCTGCACAGGAATGGCCGATCGCGTTGTGATGCAGCTTAGGGCGATCGATAGGTAGCGGCGGTGAAATATCAGGTTTTGCAAGGACACCGCCCTGATGGGCCGGTGGACAGGCCTGGCTCGCTGTTCGCAGTCGCCGACTCGTGGTTCCGCGGCCCTTATATCCTGTAGGCGTCGAGCTCGGCGTGGAGCGCCGCAGCGCTTACCTCAATCGCAACCATGTCATCGGCTATCAACCGGTAGAGTGGGGTCTGATCGCCAGGGATACGCGCCTCGAGATGCTGCGCGACATACCTGATCGCTGCGGTGGTGCCCTCAAACCTGTTGTACAGAACTGGCTCATGGTGTGCGAGCCGATTGCGTGACTGGTAAACGATCTCAAGATTATCGGCGACATCTGAGCGCTTTACCCGCTTGTTCGGGAACGCCCTCTTCAGCGTCGGCCGCCAGAGTGTGTGCTCGTAGTCCGGGCCACATAGCCGCTTCCAGGTGTAGAAAGTCAGCTCGGCGATGATCTTTCCATCGGTGACCTGGAGATGCTCGCGGCGAAGCTTCGAGCGTCTGGTATGTTGCAGGTTGGCAGGGCGGCCGTTCGGAAATGCAAGCGCATCGAGTGCGTGCTTATCAGCCTGCGATAACTTCGCATATTCGGCGCGACGGGCGCTATCGAGCGCTTGGATGATCTTGTTCTTCTCGCTCTCCTTCCAATGAAAGGGCGCCGGAGGATTCAAGAGCCAGCCAGCCTGACCGAAATGCTGCCCCAGATTTTCACAGATCGAGTTCCGTAGCGCGATCTCGATAACGGCTATTATGTTCAGTAGATCAGCCCCAAGGCGCAGCGTCTTCTGATGAAATTCGATTGCAGCTCGCGAGTTTCCGGTGAGCCGGTGAAGATTGCTCAACCGCTCTGGCGACAGAAATTTCGTGACTTCTGCGAGATCGGCATCCTCAATAGCCAAGTTGACGCTCCCGTCACTTTCGCATATATTCAGCCTCGAAAAGTCGAGATCAGATTGGCAGTTTGCTTTCGGGCATTACGAATCCTCGACTTCCCAGAACAAAAGGCGCTCTTCGGGGCGCCTTTTTTTGTTTCAATCTAAGGTAAGCGCTCGCGGTGACACAAGCCTTCGCGTAAAAATTGAGGACCTAGGGGCGCGCGCCTCATGCACTCATCGCCCGCTCACCCGCAAACTCCCGCTCCACCACCATCCCCCTCACCCCGCCCCGCGTGCGGTTGCGCCCGGCGCTCTTGGCTTCATACAGCAGCTTGTCGGCCCGCTCGTAGATCGCCGCGAAGTCGTCGCCGCCGAGGAAGTCGGTGATGCCCATGCTGGCGGTGACCGGGCGGCCGAGGCCGGGGACGGTGTGGGCGACGATGGCGGGGATGGCCTGGCGGCGCAGTTCAGCCTGGCTTTCGGCTTCCTCGCCGCGCAGCAGGAGGACGAATTCCTCGCCGCCGAGGCGGTAGGCGCGGGTGTGCGGGCCGGGCTGTAGGGCGCGGGCGACGGCTTTCAGCACCTCGTCGCCGGTGCTGTGGCCGTGGACATCGTTGATCGCCTTGAAATGATCGATGTCGATGACGGCGAGTGCGCAAAAGCCCTCAGTGCGCAGCTCTTCGAACTGGCGCTCGATGGCGCGGCGGTTCAGGAGGGCGGTCAGCGCGTCGGTTTCGGAGAGGCGTTCGAGCAACTCGGCCTCGTTGCGGGCGCGGTCGCGCTCTCGCTTCATGGTGACGAAGCGTTCGGCGACGCCGAGCGTGGTGAAGACGACCTCGCAGACGCAGCCGGCATAGAAGAGCAGCGTCGCGTCGGTGCTCTCAAGCCATGGAACGATGCCGGTTACCAGCCGGATCAGGCCGACCACGACCATCGGCATGTAGCCGATCGCCTGATAGCGCGCGGCGCGGCTGCCGCGGCGCCAGGCATCGATCATCGACAGCATGAAGATGGCAAGGACCGGGGCGAAGGCGGCCGTATAGGCGCTCGACTGGATGGGGCGGGCGACGAAGGGGAAGGCCGCGTGGAAGATGCTGAGAATGATCGCCCAGGCGGCGCACCAGGGCAGCACGCGCCTGAGCAGCGGATGCATCAGGCCCGGCTCGACGAAGCTGTAGGTGAACATCGCCCCTGAGGCGACCGTCATGCCGAAGATCACCGTCGTCATCCAGCTCAGCACCATTGCCGGCGGATCGAAGAGCAGCACCGAGAGACCGGAGGTGACGAGAATGGTCGCCAGCAGCGAGAATGTCAGCGCCGAGTGCCAGAGAACGAAGGTTTCGCGCAGCGCCCGGTAGAAGGCGGCGTTGAAGATCAGCGGCATGACCAGCATGCCGGCGAGACCCGCGAGGAGCAGCGCGAAGCGCATGTCGCCGATATCGCCGGCGGCATCGACAGGGGCGAGATAGGCGCGCTCCAGCGTCATCTTGTGGCTCGGCAGGTCGATGGCGGCGACGATCTGCCGGGTCTCTTCCGAGACCTCAGGCAGGGCCGCCTTGAAATAGCCGCCGGCCATGGAGCTCCGGAGGGCCGCGGCGGGAATGATGTCCTGCCGGATCGCGCCGTCGCGATCGATGGCAAGGAGATGCACGGCCTTGAGCGCCGCGCGCCGCGAGAGGAAATAGCGGGGAAGCGGCTCGCCGGGGGCGATCTCGAAACGCAGCAACACGCGCTCGGCATCGATCGAGAATTTGCTGGCATCGCAGGCCCATCGGCCCGCATCGCCGACAACAGCGGCGACGTCTTCCGAGAGGCTTGCAGAGGCGCGGCAGGCACTGCGAATCCCCGATGGTTCCGCTTCGCCGGCCGATGCCGCGCCGAAGGGCAGCAGCGTCGCCAGGAGCAGAAAGGCCGCCGAAAGTGTTTTCCGAAACCCGCTCGAAGTCATGCCCCTGCGGTATGGCAAAAAGCTTTTGATGCCGTTAATCGCGAGTCGGAAGAATGGCCTTGCAGCCCTCGCCGCACCCTGTCGCAATGCCCTTCGTTTCGCCGCGGCGAGACCCGCAGCCGGGCCGGAAAATTGCCGGAAGCCGCATCGGCCGCGATTTTTCGGCTGGCTGTCGGCGGCGGTTGGTTTACGCTGGCGCATCACAGCTTATCGGAGATGAAGCATGTTTACCCATATCATGATCGGCAGCAACGACCTGGAACGGGCCAGACGCTTCTATGACGCCACGTTTGCCGCATTGGGCGGCAAGCCCGGCGAGATGGATGCGAGAGGCAGGCTGATCTATGCCCACGAGGGCGGACGGCTGATGATCACCACGCCGATCGACGGCAAGCCGGCAACCGCGGCCAATGGCGGAACGATCGGCATTGGTGCGGCGAGCCGCGAAAACGTTCTGGCCTGGCATGCCGCCGGTGCTGCCCATGGCGGCACGGCAATCGAGACCCCGCCCTCGGAACGCCCGAACGGAGCCTTCGTTGCCTATCTTCGCGATCCGGATGGCAACAAGCTGACGGCAAGGACGAAGGCGGTGAGGTGAGATTGGCGCCGGCATGGGCTGTTGGCGGACGAAGCGGCTGACGCGGGCCGCCTTCCCTCACTCCTCATACCCCGACTCTTCCCGGTTCAGCATCCGGCGCAGGCTCGCCAGCATGCTCGCCGCCACACTCAACACTGCCGAGCGGCTGCCCAAATCCGGAGCTGCAAATCGACGATCAGCGGCGTCAATGACTTCAGCCCCTCGTACCCACGACATCCTGAAGCGCACTGATGTGCGGGTTGTATTTGTCTAAATGGGCGGGACCGAATCGGGTTCGGTACTGTAGCTGGTCGTCGTAGGATGAGGCGGTCGCCATCGACCGCGGGCACTGTGTTGAGATGGTCTCGATGAATCGAGGCCATTGCAAACATTCAACAACCAGAAAAGAATGCATTGGAAGCCTGCTTGTTTCAGCTGCGCTTCAAGAGCAAAGGGCACAAGCGTTGACAGCATCTAAAGGACAAAAAATTAAAGATTTTTTGCTGGACGAGCAGAATATATGTGACGACTCACTGAGAATCATCGAAAATGATCTATTTTTATTCGATGAATTATCCTCACTATACTTAGATTTTCTGAACAGGCCGAGAGCGATGCAGGAAGGGGAAACAAAATTCTACGTTCTTTGCTCTCTCTGCCGTTCACAGCTCCTAAAAGCTGTCGCGGACCTTTTAAGACTGCATGTCTCCGGTGCGTTCACCTCATCGCGTGTCGGAGCCGAAGCGGCATTTTACGCCTTGCTGATGAGCATGGGCAGATTATCGGAGCGAGACTACCTTGAAAATGAAAAGGCAAGGACGAATGCAATCCGACAGATTGGTAATGACTTAAGGGACGGAAAGGGGTCCTTTCCAAAAATACTTCTGGCCGTTCGCGAGGCGAGAGACCAACATGGAGCACACGCGCACGCCGACCCGCTCGCATTTGCCAACCGGCTTATAAAGACTGCCGAAGGTGAGGTAAGCTACACCGTATTCCAACAAGTGGACAACGACATCGATTTCCGCATGTTCTTTTTGAGACTTCTCTGGGATGGACTGATGCACCTTCGCGCATTTACTCATATCCAGCACGCGGTCTATGGCGAGGATGTCGCCAAATTAAATAAAGAGTTGGATCTGCTAAAGGCGAAGTATGAGACGTGCAAAAAAGTGCTCATGCTCGCAGGCGCATCAAAAATAACAATCTCATTTGCTCGAGACGGCTGCTCATCGTGAAGAGCCAAGCGACATTCGCGGTGACCCTCCCACGGCCCAAACGGGACACGACTCCCCCTCACTTCCTATAGCCCGACCCCTCCCGGTCCAACACCCGGCGCACGCTCTCCGGCCGCATGCGCGCACCATCCTCGTCACGCCCGCGCATCTGCCTTGCCGCAGCCGCTGCCGAAGATCAGCCGCCCGCCCCTACACGCTCACCACCCGTCCACCCGCAAAACTTGTCGGCCCGCTCGTAGATCGCCGCGAATTCCTCGCCGCCGAGGCGGTAGGCACGGATGTGCGGGCCGGGCTAGAGGCGACGGCACGCCCATGCCGATCCCAAGCGGAGACGCCCGGCCGGAACGGCCAGCGGATTGTCCACATGCCGATACTTTTCTTCCGGCACATTAAGTGGACTTTTCTATTCAGCTTAATTAGAAGCGGGTCACTAAACTTGAGGACGGGGGAAAAGTTTTGCGGGGGCAGAACTGGAACTTGAAAGACGACATCCGTGAATACTGGTCGATGCGGGCGGAAACCTTCGACCTGTCACCGGGGCACGAGATTTTCGGCGATGACGAACGCAGCGCCTGGCACGAGCTGATCGCCCGGCATCTCGGTGATGCCGGCGGCCGCAGGGCGCTCGATATTGCCAGCGGCACCGGTGTCATCTCGCGGCTGCTTTGCGAAAAGGGCTTCTCCGTCACCGGCCTCGATTTCGCCGAGCCGATGCTCGAAAGGGCGCGCCGGAAGGCACAAGAGAGAGGGCTCGATGCCCGCTATCTGATGGGCGACGCGGAGGACACGCGCCTTCCCGACAATGATTTCGACGTGATCATGACCCGCCATCTCGTCTGGACCCTGCCCGATCCGGCAGCGGCCTTTGCCGACTGGTTTCGGGTGCTGAAGCCGGGTGGCCGCCTGCTGATCGTCGATGCCGACACGGCCCTGCGCAGCCGAAAGGCGCGTTTGCTGCAGAGGATCGCAACCGTGCTGAAACGGTTCGGCAAGGCCGTAGAGAGCCCCGGCGTCGATCCGCAAGTCCATAACCGGATCGTATCGCAGGTGCATTTTTCCGGCGGCGCGCAGGCCGAAGCCATTGCCGCGCTCCTGACCGCCGCCGGCTTTACCGCCGTCACGATCGATCGCGATCACGGGAAAATCCGCCGGGCGCAGGCGCGGCATATGCCGCTGCACCAATGTCTGAGCAGGGCTGCCCAGGATCGCTACGCGATTTCGGCAGCCAAGCCTTTCGACACCGAAAAGACCGATGCCCAGCCGGGACATCGGGCAGCATGATCGAGGAGAGCCGAATGTCAGCATTATTTCACCGGGTGTGCGCGGCGGCGAGCCGGCCCGCCCTGTTCGCCGTCTATCTGATCCTCGCCCTGGCGGGATCGCTCGCGTCCGCAACGGCGCAGGAAAAAATCACCGTGACCGACCTGGCCGGCCGCACGGTCGAGGTGCCGCACGGCGCCAAGAAGGTCATTCTCGGCGAAGGCCGGATGTTCTACGCCACCGTCGTGTTCGACAAGGACAAGCCTTTCGAACAGCTCGCGGCGATCGGCGACGACCTGCCGAAATTCGATCCGGATACCTGGAACAAGTATCTCGCCCGCTTCCCCGAGGCGAAGGACGTGCCGATGATCGGCGCCGCCGCCTCCGCCGACTTCAGTGTCGAAAAGGCCCTGCAGCTCGATGTCGACGTCCTGGTCGTCACCCTCGGCTTCTACGACAAGATCAAGGAAAGCGGCATCATCGACAAGCTCGAAAAGGCCGGCGTGCCGACCGTCTTCGTCGATTTCCGCGAGCGTCCGACGCAGAACACCGTGCCGTCCATCCTGCTGCTCGGCCGCATCTTCGGCAAGGAAGCACAGGCCCAGGCGTTTGCCGATTTCTACATGGCTCAGATGCGCCGCGTCTATATGGGGCTCTCCGGCCTGAAGCCCGATCAGCGCCCGGTCGTCTTTGCCGAGCGCGCCGCCGGCCTCGACCCGGCCGTCTGCTGCGACACGTTCGGCAATTTCAATTTCGGCGAGTTCATTGCCGAAGCTGGCGGCTTCAACCTCGGCACCAAGTACATCACCGGCGTCAGCGGCCGTCTGAACCCGGAAGCGGTCGTCGTCGAAAACCCGCCCTTCATCGTTGTCACAGGCGCCAACTGGTCGACCTCGAACCCCGGCAACCAGGCGGTCTGGCTGGGTTACGAGACCAAGGAAGACAAGGCTCAGGAACAGCTGCGCGGCCTGATGCAGCGCACCGGCTTCCCGGAGCTGAAGGCCGTCAAGGACAACCATGTGATGGCCGTCTACCACCAGTTCTACCAGAGCCCCTATCACTTCGTCGCGGTCCAGGCCCTTGCCAAATGGCTGCATCCGGAGCGCTTCGGGGATCTCGACCCGCAGGCCACATTCGCGGAACTGCATCAGAAGTTCCTGCCGATCGACGTCAGCGGCGTCTTCTGGACCACGCTCAAGTAACTGCGCAGGGATGAGGGCGCCGAGGCGCCCTCATCCCAGACCGTTTACGCCATTCCGGACAAACGCCACCGGCGCGTCGCCGGAAGCACATCCCAACCGGACAGGACGATGGACCAGACCGTGACGACAAGAGCAGGCGATCGCTATCGCCAGCGGATGATGCGCAAGACGCTGTTCGTGACCGGAGCCTTCGTTCTGCTGGCCTTCGCCATCTGCGTCGATGTCGGCGTGGGACCCGGCTTCTTCACCCCGATCGAGGTGATGACCGCGCTCGTTTCGCCGTCCAGCGTAGAACCCAAGCTTGCCATCATCGTCTGGGACGTGCGCCTGCCGGTCGCCGTCATGGCGGTGCTGATCGGCGCCATGCTGGGCGTCGCGGGCGCTCAGATGCAGACCATTCTTCACAATCCGCTGGCCGATCCGTTCACGCTCGGCGTCTCGTCGGCGGCGAGCTTCGGGGCGGCGCTGGCGATCGCGCTGGGCATCGGCCTCTGGCCTGCCGGCGGCACGTTCTTCATTGCTTTCAATGCCTTCGTCTTCGCGCTCGGGACCTCGCTGGTGCTCTTCATGTTCACCCGCATGCGCGGCGTGACGGTCGAGACCTTCGTGCTCGTCGGCATCGCGCTGTTCTTCACCTTCAATGCGCTTCTGGCTTTCATCCAGTACCAGTCTTCCGAAGCGCAGCTGCAGCAGATCATCTTCTGGATGATGGGCAGCCTGGCGCGGGCGAGCTGGACCAAGATCGGCGTCTGCCTCGGACTGCTGGCGCTGATCGTGCCGCTCTGCTGGGCGCGCAATTCGATGATGACGGCGCTGGCGATGGGTGACGACCGCGCCGCCAGCCTCGGCGTTCCGGTCCAGCGGCTGCGGCTCGAGATGCTCGCCAGCATTTCACTCCTGGCTGCGACGGCCACCGCATTCGTCGGCACGATCGGCTTTGTCGGCCTCGTCGGGCCGCATATCGCCAGGATGCTTGTCGGCGAGGACCAGCGGTATTTCATACCGGTTTCGGCCGCGGCGGGGGCAGCGATCCTGTCGGTCGCCTCGACGCTGTCGAAGGCGATCACCCCCGGGGTCATCTATCCGATCGGCATCATCACCGCCCTCGTCGGCGTGCCCTTCTTCCTGAGCCTGGTGCTCTCCATCCGCAGGGAGACCTGGCGATGAGCCTGACCGTCAACGGCCTGCGATTTGCCTATGGCCCGACTATCGTTTTCGACAGGCTCGATGCGATGCCTTTCGCCCGCGGCGAGATGACCGCCCTGGTGGGACCGAACGGGGTGGGGAAATCCTCCCTGTTCCGCCTGATCGCCGGGCACCTGAAGCCTCTCGAAGGGGCAATCGCGATCGACGGCGTCAATGTCGCGGCACTGCCGGAGCGGCAGCGCGCCGAGCGCATATTCCTGCTGAGCCAGCATACGGCCATGCGGGCGGCGCTTGCGGTCTTCGATGTGGTTCTGCTCGCCAAGCGCGGCTGGCAGGGCGGCAAGGCAAGCGACAGCGATATCGCCCATGTCGAAGAGACGCTCGCCCTCCTCGGCATCGAACATCTATCCGACCGGCTGATCACGGAATTGAGCGGCGGCCAGCAGCAGCTCGTGGCGCTCTCGCAGGCGCTGGTGCGCGACCCCCAGGTCCTGTTGCTCGACGAGCCCACCAGCGCGCTCGATCTGAGACGGCAGCTCGAAGTGCTGAGCCTCGTGCAGAAGGTCACCCGCGAACGGCAGATCGTCACCATCGCGGCGCTGCATGACCTTTCGCTGGCAGGGCGGTTTGCAGACCGCTTCCTGCTGCTCAGCAAGGCGGGCGTAGCGGCCGACGGCCCGCCCGAGCGCGTGCTGCGCGACGACGTGACCGGCCAGGCCTATGGCGTGAAGATCGAGATCGAGCGGAACGCCAAGGGCAACCTCTTCGTGCACGCCGAGCTTGCCTCCTGAATTTGCAAGGGCGGGCTGAAGCCCTCACTCCCGATAGCCCGACCCCTCCCGGTCCAGCACCCGGCGCACGCTCTCCAGATGCATGCGCGCGCTTTCCGGGTCGGCCTCGCGCATCTGCCTTGCCGCAGCCGCCGCCACCTCGGGCGCCACCGGCAACAGGCGGCGGCCGGTGCTCATCGCCTTGAGCTGCACTTCGGCGGCGCGTTCGAGGTAGTAGAGATCGTCCCAGGCCTCGGCGATATTGGGGGCGCAGACCATGACGCCGTGGTTCTTCATGAACAGGATGTCGTTATCGCCGAGCACGGCGGCGATGCGATCGCCCTCGCGCTCGTCCAGCGCCAGGCCGTTGTAGTTCTCGTCGATGGCGACGCGGCCATAGAATTTCAGCGCGGTCTGGCCGGCGAAGATCAGCGGCTTGCCCTCGACCATGCTGAGTGCCGTGGCATTCGGCATATGGGTGTGGAACGCAGCGCCGACGCGGGGGCACATCTTGTGCAGGCGGGCGTGGATATAGAAGGCGGTCGCTTCCGGCACACCGTCACCGGCGACGACATTGCCCTCGAAATCGCAGATCAGCAGCGAGGAGGCCGTCGCCTCCTGGAAGGCAAAGCCGAGGCGGTTGACGAGGAAGAGATCGGGATGGCCGGGGACGACGGCGGAGAAATGGTTGCAGATCCCCTCCTCCAGGCCGAGTTTCGCCGCCATCCTGAGGCAGGCGGCGAGATCGGCGCGGGCCTTCCAGATTTCTTCCGTCTCAAGCGAGACATTGCGCAGGAGGGCGGGCCCGCCCTTGGTGATGTTCAGTTCGTGCGCCAATTTTGCCTCCGCAGCAGTGGTTACATCCAGCCGGCGGCAGACAGCACGCCGGGGACCTTCTCGAGATCGGGCACGGTGGCATCGGCGCTGTAGTCGCTGAGCGGCTTGCGCCCCGTGCCGCGATCGACCCAGACCGTACGAAAGCCCAATCTGCGGGCGGCGGCAAGGTCAAGATGCGGGCTTGCGCATATATGCACGAGATCATTCATGCCGATGCCCAGCTCTTTCCAGGCGTGGTGGAAGATCTGCGTCGACGGCTTGTAGGCGCCGGCCTGTTCGGCGGTGATGACGCGGTCGACATGGCCGCCGAGCTGGGCGACGTTGCCCGCAATGATCGCGTCGTCGGTATTGGAGATGATGGCGAGACGAAAGCCCGCCGCCTTCAGGCGCGCAAGGGTCTCGACCACTTCGGGGAATGGCGGCATCTTGCCGATCGAGGATGTGAGGATCTCGGCATCCTCAGGGGTGAAACCGAGGCCGAATGCGCCCATCGCCCGCTCCAGCGCGATGGCGCTGACCTCCCTGAACGAGCGGTGCGGGCGTTCCTCTTCCAGCGCGTGTTCATGGCGGTCATAGGTGGCGATGAAGGCCGCCTGGTCGATATCGCCGCCCTTTGCCGACAGGATCCTGTCCATGGCGGCGAGCAGGCCCTCGTCCCATTGGATGAGGGTTCCGTAGCAATCGAAGGTCAGCCAGCTCGGCCGGTTTCCGGAAGGGGTCATGTCCGTCGTCTCCTTGTGTAGGGGCAGATTGACAAAAAGCTGCGTCATTGAGAAATTAAATAAGAAAATTTCCCTCAGTGGAAAATCAAATGAGCTACGGTTTCGATCTCGATCTCCTCCGAACCTTTGCCGCCGTGGTCGACAGCGGCGGCTTCACCAGGGCGGCCGAGCGGGTGAACCTGACGCAATCGACGGTCAGCCAGCAGGTGAAGAAGCTGGAGACCAATATCGGCCATGCGCTGCTGTTGCGCGACACGACGGGCGGCGTGCAGACGACCGAGGCGGGTGAGCTGCTGCTCAGCTATGCCAGGCGGCTGCTGGCGACGGCCGAGGAAGCGGCCGAGGCGATGCGCAGGCCCGCGGCACCGCGCACCGTGCGGCTCGGCGTGCCCGAGGATTTTGCCGGGCGGCGGCTGATCGGGCTGCTCTCAGGCTTTTCGGCCGCCTCCCCGCATATCAGGCTTGATACGGTGAGCGGCTGGAGCACGGAGCTGCGACGTCTGCTGGAGGCGGGCGAAATCGACCTGGCGCTGATCAAGCGGGAGCCGGGCGATGGCGCGGCACTCGCAAGCTGGATGGAAGAGCTGATCTGGGTGGAGGGCGAAACGCGGGCGGCGGAAAGCGATCCGGTTCCGCTGGCGGTCTTTCCGGTCGGCTGCATCTACCGCGAGCGGGCGATCCGCGCCATCGAGCGCAGCGGCCGGCACTGGCGGATCGCCTATACCAGCCAGGGGCTGATGGGCGTGCAGGCGGCGGTTGCCTCCGGTCTCGGCATCAGCCTGCTGCCGTCGGATGCGGTTCTGCCGGAACACCGGCCGCTTTCGGCCGCCGATGGCTTCGAGCAGCAGGCACCATCGGAACTGGCGCTGGTGAAAGGGCGGGCACGGCTTTCGGCGGAAGCAAAGTTTCTGGGCGAATTCCTGACCGGCAATCTGGCGCCTTAGGGCCGGATTGGTCCGGAGATGCGGCAGGGGCGAGCATGGCGCCCGCCCCTTTGCGTTTGCGGGTTTCAGCCGAACTTTTCCGTCGTATCGGCCTTGCCCTTCACCCAATAGCCGGAGGCCTTGATCCAGGCGAGCGGATAGCCGCGCTCCTCGGTGAGATAGGCGCGGATGGCACGAACCACCGAGGCTTCGGCGGCGACCCAGACGAGGGTTTGCGGGGCGATATCGATGCCGCTCAGCGCCGCGATCAGCGGTGCGGCATCCGTCGCGGCATCGAGCGGGCGGTGGACCCAGCGGGTGGTGAGATCAGCCGCCGTTTCGAAGCTCTGCTGCTCCCGCGGCCCGGCGACGGCGCCGAGCACGGTGATGACGCTGCCCTTGCCGCATTCCTCGACGCGCCGGCCGATGGCCGGAAGCGCGGTCTCGTCGCCGACCAGCAGCCAGCGCCTGACCTTGTCCGAGATCACCGCCGAACCGCGCGGGCCGCCGATTTCGAGCACCGTTCCGGGTTTTGCATCGATCGCCCATTGGGTGACCGGACCGGCCTCGTGCAGGGCGAAATCGATCGTCAGGCTGCGGGCGGCATTGTCGTAGCGGCGCGGGGTATAGTCGCGGCGCTGTTCCTCGCCGTTCGCCCCCGGCACGACGACCTTGATATGGTCATCCGGGGCGAGGCTGACGAAATCGGCGAGGTCCTCACCGGTGAGCACGACGCGGCGCATGCCGGGCGTGATGTCGGTGACGCTTTCGGCAACCAGCCTGCGGCGGCGCAGCTCATGCCTGACACGTTCGATTTCGGGGGCGGAGATATCTGTTGCGTTGGTATCCATCTTGTCCTTCAGGGGCTCATAAAGCTCGATCCGCAGGACACAGTCGCGCAGATCGAAGCCGCAGAGCCGTTCGATCATACGCGTTGAGTGACGTTAACGCTTACGTGGCCAGGCTGACGCCCGGACATTGACGAACCGGCTTAAACCGACAGAGGCCCCCGGCGCAAGAGACTGCGCGGGAGGAATATCCAATCTTGCCAAGATTTAAGGTTTGCAAGGCGGCGGGTCCGGTGATGCTTTCATGCGACATGTAGGCGTTCGGCGAAGGATCGAAAAGAGGGACGGACACAAGAATCGCGGGCGCACCGCCTGATGTCGAAAGCTCGACCTCTAGGAGCCCTGGCGGCAGAGGTTTTCCATCTCCGGCCGGAACCCCTCCTCGCCCCAATGCTGCATCCTGGCGCTGCGGCGCGGCGGGTTGTAGTGGCGGGCGAGCGCGAGAAGGGCGGTGCGCAGCATCAGCTTGGCGGAGCGCACCGGCCATTGGCGTTCGCGCTCGACCAGCTCCAGCCCCTTCATGAAGCAGCAGATATCGAGGGCGGCGCCCGCAAGCTCCGGTCCCATCGCCTCGATGGCCCGGTTGACGGCGATGCGGGCGGCGACCGCGCTGTCGGCGAGATCGGCCATGCCGCCGCGCTCGCCCCTTGTGCGGCCGGAAAGGCGCGGCTGCCAGGAGGCGGTGACGCGCGGCTGCAGCTGGGCGCGGGTGAAATCGGCATGCAGGCGCTCGCCGGCGGCCAGCGCCTCGGCGGGAAGAAAGGGCTCGCCGCCCTTGTCCTTCAGCCGGGCAAGCGCTGCGAGCGGCGATTCCGCCTCGTTGACGCGCAGGGTCTCGCGCCTGCCGTCGATCTCGCGGACGGCGGCTGCGATCTCGCCGTGCTGCTCGAGGAAGGCCTCTTCGCGGGCGGCAAGCGCCCGGCGCAGATAGGCGCGGGCCGCGGGTGCGAGGCTGATGCCTGACCGCGTCGCGGCAACGAGGCCGCGGGAGATCGCCTCGGCAAGCAGCGCGGCCGGAGCGGCATGGCGGCTGCCGGCGCGGTGGAGGACCGGTGCCGGCGTCCCCTGCCCCTCGACCATCGCCTCGCCGCCCGAAAGAAAGCGCAGGAGCTTCAGCATCGCCTTGTCATTCGCCGCGTCACTCATGAGCCGAGACCTCCGGAAAGCGGAAGACCGAGACGACGGTGCGCTCGATCGCCGAGACGAAATCGTCGAAGGCACCATCATCGCGGCGCTGCTCGACGATCATGCAGGCATGCGCCACGGTCGACCGGTGCCGCCCGAAGCCGCCGGCAATATCCTGCTGGCTGAGCTGCAAGGCGGTGTGGCAGGCATACATGGCGATCTGCCGGACATGGCAGAGCATGCGCCGCCGGTCGCGCCGCTCCAGCATCCGGCTGCCTGTTATCATCACCATCTCGGCGGTGATCTTCTGGGCGATGCGGCAGACGGTGCGGATGGGAAGCGAGACCGATGGCGGGCGCGGCGGCGGAGGCGGCGCCGGCGGCTCGTCGTCGATGATCGGGCGGAGCGCGGTTTCAAGGCGATTGCGGGGCAAAGGGATTTGATTGAGTGGCATTTGAAAACTCCTGGGTAATAGGAATTAATTCATATACCGTAACCGAAGATTGAAGAGACGGGAAGAGTGGGGAGGGAGAGGATTGGTGGATTTTGGGTGGGTGGTGGCTTAAGGTGTTGATATAGATTATGGATTATTTTCCTATACACTGCGGTAACGGCAGGACTTGAGTATGGAGCCCCCTCATCCGCCCTTCGGGCACCTTCTCCCCGAGGGGAGAAGGGAAAATCGGAGCCGGCCGCCAGTCCCCTTCTCCCCAGCGGGGAGAAGGTGGCCCGAAGGGTCGGATGAGGGGGCCGCTGGCACTGTGCCTTAAGGCAGCACTCCCGTCACAACCCCGCTTCAGCCATCCAGATCTCCGCATCCGCACCGCCGGGAATGCGCAGGGGTGCTGCGGGATCGGTGGCGGCGCGCCAGACGGCTAGCGCGACATCCGGCGCGTGGGTCACCGGGCCGGTATCGTCCTGCACGCTCTTGACGAATTGCTGGATCAGCGGCGCGTAATCGGGGTCGTCGGCGCCGCGCAAATGCGGGCGGGCATTCTGGCCGAAGCGCGTCTCGGGCGACCGGCCGGGCAGGACGATGTGGACACGCAGGCCGAAGGGCGCCACCTCCACGGCAAGCGATTCGCTCAGCGCATTCACCGCCGCCTTGCTCGCCCGGTAGACGCCGATGACCGGCAGGGTCTTGACCGTGACAGTCGAGGTGACGTTGACGATGACGCCTGCCCGGCGCTGGCGCATCTGCGGCAGCACGGCCTGGATCATCGACAGCGTGCCGATCGTGTTGGTCTGGAACAGTGACTGCGCCGTTTCGGGGTCCGTCAGCTCGATCGGCGCCGGGGCGCCGAAACCGGCATTGTTGACCAGCACATCGATCGGACCGGCGATCCTGATGGCCTCCGCGATGCTGACGGGATCGGTGACGTCGAGCGCCAGCACGCGCAGGCGTTCGGACGCCGGGAGCAGGCTGGCAGCGGGCGTGCGCATCGTCGCGACGACGTCCCAGCCGCGCTCCAAAAACAGTTTTGCGGTCTCCAAGCCGAAGCCCGACGAGCAACCGGTGATCAATATCGTAGGCATGAGCATTCTCCATGTGAAAGCAATGCCGTGAGGCTAGTGACCGGGAGAAAGACTTACTATAGGCTGAAGTCTCCATTTCTTTAGCGTCAGTCCTGATCATGACCATCGATCCGCTTGCCGAAATCGTCACCCTGCTGCAGCCGGCGGCCCGCTTCTCGAAGCTGGTGGAATGTGCCGGCGCCTGGCGCATTCGCCGCGAGGCGACCGGCGAGCCCTTCTATTGCGCCATCCTGGAGGGATCTTGCCGCGTCACATTCGGAGACGATCCGCCGTTCGTGCTGGAGGCCGGCGACTTCGTGCTGGTGCCGGCGATGCGCGAGCTGGTGAACGAGAGCCTCGAGGCAACAGCCGATCTGCCGGATACGATCCCGGCGCAGCTCGGCGACGGCCGCTTTCGCGCCGGGCGCATAGAGGGACCGGCGGATATGCGCATGCGGATCGGCCATTGCAGCTTCGGCGCGCCGGATGCGGCGCTTCTGGTGTCGCTGCTGCCCGAGGTCGTCATCGTTCGCGGCGAGCCGCGGCTGGCGACGCTGATGCAGCTGGTCGGCGAGGAAACCCGGGCGGCGCGGCCGGCCCGCGAACTGGTGCTGGAACGGCTGCTCGAAGTGTTGCTGATCGAGGCCCTGCGCTCCGGCACGGAGACGGCGGATGCGCCCGGCCTCAGCCGCGGCCTTGCCGACGAGCGCCTGGCGGCCGCCCTTCACGCGCTGCATGCGCGCCCTGCGCACCCCTGGACGGTGGCCGATCTCGCGGCGGAAGCAGCACTGTCGCGCTCCGCCTTCTTCGCCCGCTTCAGCCGCGTCGTCGGCGTGGCGCCGATGGAATATCTGCTCGCCTGGCGTATGGCGCTCGCCAAACAGCTGCTGCGCCGGCGCGAGCTCGCGATGGACGAGGTGGCGGAGCGGGTCGGCTACGGATCGGCGAGCACCTTCAGCGTCGCCTTCGCGCGCTATGCGGGGATGCCGCCGGCGCGGTATGCGCGGGGTGGGTAGAACGGTGGATTGAGATGGAAACAATTGTGGGCATGATGCCGTAGTGAGACGGAAAGGGCGCGCCACTGGGGTGTGGCCCCCTCATCCGCCTGCCGGCACCTTCTCCCCGCTGGGGAGAAGGGACGATCGCGTTGACCCTCGGGTTCCCTTTCTATGAGCAAACGCCGCAATTGTGGCCTCCCCTTCTCCCCAGCGGGGAGAAGGTGCCCGAAGGGCGGATGAGGGGGCTCCGGGTGATGAGGTCGACGGGCTATAGGCCTACGGGTGATAGGCCTACCGGTGAGACTCCGCACAAGCGCATCGTCCTCGACCCCATCACCAGCGCAGGCGTTTGGCGAAGTGCGACGATCACTCGATATGCCTCTCACCCCCCAACATCCCCCATCCCCCACCCCTTCCTGTCATCAAACCGATACACTTCACTTGCTAATCATTCGCAATTGCAAATCGAGCGCCATTGATGACCGAAGACCATACCGAGACCAGTATCCTCCTCCCCCTCGCCGTTCTCTCGATTGCCCAGCTGATCGGCTGGGGCGTGGTGGGTTTTCCGGCGGTTGCGGCGCCGCAGATGGCGGCGGATCTTCAGATCGGGATGACTGAAGTCTTTGCCGGGACGACGGTTTTCTACGTGATGATGGGGGCGTGTTCGCCGCTGCTGTCGCGGGTCTTTGCCGGTCTCGGGGCGCGGGCGGTGATGATCGCCGGGACGGCCGGTTCGGCGGCCGGGCTTCTTCTCCTGTCGCTGGCGCATTCGCCGGCCGCCTATTTCCTCGGATGGATGATCGTTGGCGCCGCGGGCAGCGCCAGCCTCACCATGCCGGCGCATATTCTGCTCAACGAGATAGCCGGGCGCAGGGCGGCGCGGGCGATCGCCACGCTGATGCTGGTGACCGGGCTGTCGAGCACGATCTTCTGGCCGCTGACCTCGTTTCTGCAGGCTGAGATCGGCTGGCGCGGCGCCTGCGAGGTCTATGCGCTGGCCATGGCTTTCGTCTGCCTGCCGCTCTACATCTTCGGCCTGCCGCGCAGACGCATTGCGGCCTCACGCCCGGTGGCGCCAGGGGTGCCCGCCGGGGCGCAAAGCCATGGCCGGACCTTTGCGCTGATCGTCGCGGCGATCGTCTTCAATGCCTTCATCACCTACGGCTTCAGCTCGGTGCTGATCGAGCTCCTGAAGGGCGAAGGGCTGAGTGCGGCGCAGGCGCTGGCCTTCGGCTCGGCGCTCGGCATCATCCAGATCGCGGCGCGCGGCGTGAATTTCGTCGCCGACAACAGATGGGACGGCGTGGCGATCGGCATCGGCGCATCGGCGATGCTGTGCCTGTCGCTCCTGATCCTGCTTGCGGTGCAGGGCTCCCCCGTCGCCGTCGGCATCTTCCTGGTGCTCTATGGAACGAGCAGCGGGGCGCTCGCCGTGGCGCGCTCGACGATCCCTCTGGTGTTCTACGACAAGGCCGAATTCGCCAAGGCGCTGTCGCGGATCGCCCTGCCGCTCAACTGGATTTCGGCCGCCTCGCCGCCAATCCTCATCTGGCTGATGAGCCATTACGGCAATGGCGCGCTGCTGCTGCTCTGCCTGTTCTGCTCGCTCACGGCGATCGTCATGCTCTGCCTGCTGCGCAGCCGGCGGCCGGCCGAGGCGGCAGTCGCCGTCTAGGCATGTCCGGAAACGAAAAAAGCCGGGCGGAAGCCCGGCTCTTGGCATCGACAGCGCGCTGATCTCAGCCGCGGCCGCGCTTGCGGCGCTGGCCGAGGCCCATTTCCTTGGCGAGGCGCGAACGCGCTTCGGCATAGGCGGGAGCGACCATCGGATAGTCGGCGGGAAGATCCCACTTTTCGCGGTATTCTTCCGGCGAAAGGCTGTGATGGGTCATCAGGTGGCGCTTCAGGGACTTGAAGTTGCCACCGCATTCCAGGCAGGTGATCTGCTCGTCCTGAACGGACTTGCGGACAGAAACAGCAGGCTTCTGCTTTTCTACGATCGCTGCGGCGGGTTGAGGCACGGACGTGTTGCTAAGGGCGGAATGCACGTCGGAAATCAGATTGGCCAAGTCGGTGACCGGGACTACATGATTGCTGACATAGGCCGCTACGATATCGGCCGTCAGCTCTACCAGCAATTCCGGCCCAGTGCCGGTCGCGGTATCCGTCATATTTTGTTTCTCCTGTTCGCATGCGTGGATGATCTCTGCTTCACAGCGAAAGATCGCCTTCGTAGGGGCTAACAGTAGAAGTCCAGCACACGGCAGCATGTCCTAAAACGCGAATCCACCCCTAGATTCTTGCCGCCGAATTCTGTCCCAATACTGCCCAAATCCGAATCATACCGTCGCACTCTTCAGCCGCAGCCTTAATTAGACATTGGATATCAACGCTAAGGATGGAAAAAGCGAAACGATTCTAATTCGAAATCAGAACTCTACTTGCAATTCAATTATCATCGTTTCACCCAAAGTCCAATTCTTATTTGCGCGATCTCTACGTAAAAAATTGGCGAACATTAAGATTCTGCAAGCAAGGGCTCGACTTTAGTCCATAAGCGAAGGCAAAATTTGCGTAAAACTGCTTAACGCGCTGAATTTTATACTCTCAACGCCGGCGCATCTCGTCACGGACTGATCCATCCCAGACCTTGTGACCGGTCGCATGCGCCGCCTTGGCGAGCAGATGCGCTGCAACCGGAGCGGTCAACAGCAGAAAGACGATGCCGGTTATCGCTCGCGCAAGAATTGCACCCTCACCAGAATAAATGCCGGCCGCCAGAAGTAAAAGACCGGAACCGACGGTGCCGGCCTTGGACGCGGCATGCATGCGCGAATAGAGATCGGGCAGACGCAGGACGCCGATCGCCGCCGCAAGCGCGAAAAAGGCGCCGGCGAGCATCAGCAGCGCGACAAGGATCGCAACGGCATAATCCATCAGCCTGCCCTCCCCGGCTTGGCGGTCTTGCGCTTGGATTTGTCCTTGCGCCCGGCGTCCTTGCGTTTGAGCTTCTTGGCGGCAGGCGGGACGGCCGGCACCTGCTGCTCGCCGCGCGACAGGACGAAGCGGGCAAAGGCGACCGTTGCCAGGAAGCCGACAAGGCCGAGCGAGATGGCGATGTCGATATAGAGGGTGAAGCCGGTCTTGACGGCGACGACGGCGATGAAGCCGATGGCGATGCCGGTCAGCATGTCGAGACCGACCACCCGGTCGGATAGCGTCGGCCCGGCGATGATGCGCCAGGCGGTGAGCAGAAAGGCAAGGCCGAGGACGGCGAGCGCGATATTGGCGGCGAGCGCGACGATGGCAGCGGGTTCCATCAACGGAAGGCCTCCATGATCTTGCTCTCGAAGCCCTCGGCGATCGCCTTGCGGGCGGCCTGAGGGTTGGAGCAGTCGAGCGCGTGGACATAGAGCGTGCGGCCGTCGTCGCCGACATCGACAGAGAGCGTGCCGGGCGTCAGCGTGATCAGGTTGGCGAGCAGCGTGATCTCGAAATCCCGGTCGACGGTGAGCGGAAAGGCGAAGATGCCGGGCTTGATGTCCATCCTCGGGCTGAGCACGGTGACGGCCACCGTCCAGGCCGAGAGCGCCAGTTCCTTCAGGAAGAGCAGCGCCAGCGACAGCGCTGCGACGGGCCGCACGCGGATATCGCTCCTGCGCGGGAAGGATCCGCGCACGACGGCAAGCGCCATGGCGCCGAGGACGAAGCCGAGCAGCAGATTGTGCGGCGATGCGCTGCCGGAGACGGCGGCCCAGGCGATGGCGAGAAGCAGAGCGAACAGCAACTTGGTCACGGCGCGCCTCCCGGGAAGACGGAGTGGATATAGGCAGAGGGATCGGCGAGGCTCTCAGCGGCCGATTGCGTCAGCGACAGCAGCTGTTCCGGCAGGATGCCGAAGGCGATGACGAGCGCGGTCAAGGCCAGCAACGGCACGGCCGTCGGCCAGCCGATGGCGGCAGGCGCAGCAGCGTCGCCGGCCGGGCGCCAATAGGCGAGCAGGAAGACGCGGCCGAAGCAGATGGTGGTCAGGAAGCCGCCAACCAGAAGCGACGCCGCCAGCCACCAGGCGCCGACATCGAGCGAGGCCTTGACCAGCATCAGCTTCGGCCAGAAGCCGGAAAAGGGCGGCAGGCCGGAAGCCGCGAAGAACAGCATCAGCGAGACGGCGGCAAACCAGCCGTTCGCCCGGTAGAGGCCGCCGATCGATGCGAGCGAGAAGCTGCCGCCGAGGCGCCCGGCAATGCCGGCCGCGAAATAAAGCGCCACCATCAGCACGATCGAATGCAGCGCATAGAAGATCGAGCCGCTGACGCCGCCCGGCGTGCCGATCGATATGCCGACCAGCATGTTGCCGATCCCTGAGATCACCACATAGCCGAGCAGGCGGCGGATATCCGTCTGTGCCAGCGCGCCGAGCGCACCTGATATCGTCGTTGCGGCGCCGAGCACGGCGATCAGCAGGCTGAGCTCCTCGCGCTCGACCGGCATCAGCATGACCATGACGCGAACAAGCGCGTAGATGCCGACCTTGGTGAGCAGGCCGGCAAACAGCGCGGAAACGACGATGCGTGGCGTGTGATAGGAGGCGGGCAGCCAGAAATTGACCGGGAAGGCGGCGGCCTTCATCGCGAAGGCAAAGAGGAAGAGCGCGGCGAGCGTCACCAGCGGCGCGCTGTCGCGCAGGCCTGCGGCCTTCTGCGCCACATCGGCCATGTTGAGCGTCCCGAAGATCGCATAGAGATAGCCGACGGCCGTCAGGAACAGCGTCGTGGCGATCAGGTTCAGCACCGCATATTTCATCGCCCCGTCGATCTGCCTGCGCTCGGAGCCGAGGATCAGCAGGCCGAAGGACGAGATCAAGAGCACCTCGAACCAGACATAGAGATTGAAGACGTCGCCCGTCAGGAAGGCGCCGCTGACGCCGGCCATCAACAGAAGCAGCAGCGGGAAGAAACCGAAGCGGCGATGCCCGGCATCGGTATCGGCAAGCGCATAGAGGCTGCCTGCCAATGCCGCGATCGCCGCCGCAAGCGCCATCAGCACGCCGAAGAGATCGGCGGTGAAGGCAATACCGAAGGGCGGCAGCCAGCGGCCCATGACCATGGTGAACGGACCTTCGGCGACGACCTTCTGCAGCAGCAGCGCGTCGATGACGACGAGAGCCGCGAGGCCGGTGACGGCGATCGGGGCGTGGAGCCGGACATGGGCACGCAGCGTCAGTAGCAGGGCGCCGAGGACGATGCAGAGCACGACGGGGAGGATGACCAGCCAGTGGCCTGCTGGAACGGGGGCGGCGAGCATGGCGGTGGAGAGGTCGATTGCGGTGGTGGGAGTGGCCATTTAGCTGGTGGCTCCCTTTGGCGTGGGTGGGGTGGTACCCCCCTCTGCCCTGCCGGGCATCTCCCCCACAAGGGGGGAGATCGACTCGTGGCTCGTTTGTCGCCAACCATCAAAGGTGGAGCGAGCGGGCGCGCCCAGCCAATCTCCCCACCTGTGGGGGAGATGCCCGGCAGGGCAGAGGGGGGTAACCACGCGCACAACCCCCATCATCAATACCCCACCGGCGGAACCGGCTCGTCGCGCGGCTCGGCAAGGCGCATCTCGTCGGTATTGTCGGTGCCGATATCCTGGTAGGCGCGGTAGGTCAGCACCAGCAGGAAGGCGAGGAAGGAGAAGGAGATGACGATCGCCGTCAGGATCAGGGCCTGCGGCAGCGGATTGGCCGCACCCTGCGGCAGCGCGTCGAGACCGGCGGGAATGATCGGCGGCACCTCGCGGGTCAGGCGGCCGGCGGTGAACAAGAGCAGGTTGACGCCGTTTCCGAGGATGGCGATGCCGAGCATGATGCGGATCGAGAATTTCGACAGCATCAGATAGATCGCCGCCGTGAAGAACAGGCCGGAGAGTATGGCGAGCAGCGGCTCAATCATTCTACCTCCCTTTCCTCGAGCGTGAGGGCAATGGCGGTGATGGCGCCGAGCACGACAAGGTAGACGCCGATATCGAACAGCATCACCGAAGAGAGCGGCACCTCGACGCCGAGAATGACAGGATAGATCCAGAGCCCGGTCATGAAGGGCACGGCAGCGAAGATCGAGATCAGCCCGGCAACCGACGACATCAGCAGCCCTGCCCCCGATATTGCCAGCGGATGGAAGCGAATGGCGCGGCGCACGGCCGGCACGCCATTGGCGATGCCATGGATCGCCAGCGCCGAGGCCGCGATCAACCCGCCAATGAACCCGCCGCCCGGCTCGTTATGGCCGCGCAGCAAGATGAAGACGGAAAACAGCAGCATCAGGGCCGTGAGGAAGGGCGCGATGGTGCGGAAGATCAGGGTGTTCATGGGGTCGTCTCCCTCCTCTCCTCCCTTCTCCCCAGCGGGGGTCCGAAGGACGGGTCGAGACCCGCGGCTCGACCTCGGTAGGTGCCCGCAGGGTCGGATGAGGGGGCGGCTGGCTCGACGCATGTAGGTGACGTGGCGCCCCTACTCACCGCCCTCATTCCTGTGCTTGTCACAGGAATCCAGCCACGGCGCGTCTGCGCCGTGAATGACTTACCATGCCGCAAACGAGTCCCCTGCGCCCAAGGACTTGGGCGCGCTGGATCCCTGTGACGCCCCGTGGGCACAGCCCTAAGGGCACAGGGATGAGGGAGGTTGTGGGAGTTGTCTCTGCCTTCCCTTCTCCCCAGCGGGGAGAAGGTGCCCGGCAGGGCGGATGAGGGGGCTGTTGGCTCGAAGCGGTGGGGAGAGCTTATTGCGGTTTTGCCGCGCGGCCCCCTCATCCGGCCCTTCGGGCCACCTTCTCCCCGAGGGGAGAAGGGGAAAACTAGCACCACCATCACGTCCCCCTCCCCGGCTGTTTCGGATCAGGCGGCACCAGCTTGCGTTCGCCGCCGGCGCGCATGCGGATGAGGGCGATGATGGCGAGGGCTGCGACGGCGACGACGGCGATTTCGCCCAGCGTGTCGGTGCCGCGGAAGTCGACGATGATGACGTTCACGACATTGGTGCCGTGGGCGACGGTCTTGGAATAGGTGTTGAAGAAATCCGAGAGCGCCGTGTCGAAGCGGCCGGATGTGGCGCGCAGGAGCAGCAGCGTCAGGCCGAGGCCGCAGGCGAGCGCGATGACCGCATGGAGGAACCGCTGACCGCGTGGGCGTCGATCGGTCGGGGAGAGGCGCAGCCGCGTCATCACAAGGGCGAGGATGACGACCGCAAGAGTCTCGACCATGAACTGGGTGAAGGCGAGATCGGGGGCGCCGAATAGCAGGAAGATCAGGGCGACCGAGAAACCCTGGATGCCCAGCGCGGCGATCGCCGTCAGCCGGTCGCGGGCGGTCAGCACGGCGGCAAGGCCGATCACCGCCAGGAGCAGGACCGCCCATTCATGCAGCCGGACATGATCCGGCCAGGCGATACCGGTGGGGAGTTCGCCATAGAGATAGAGCGGCACGAGCAGGATGGCGGCAAGCAGGATGAAGGTCGCCGTCACGTAGATTTCCAGACGGCCCGGCTGCAGGATGCCGGTGATGCGGTGCGCCAGGCGCACGAGGCCGGCGACGAAGATGTCGAAACCGGTATCCGGCCCCGGACCGGCGGCGCGGAAGAAGGCATCGGCAAGACGGCGGCTGCGGTCGAGCTGGAAGTAGATGGCGATGCCGAACGCGATGGTCAGCACCGACAGCAGCAGGGGAATACCGACATGCGGCATCAGCGAAATGGTGATCTCGACCGGCCGGTGCTCGACCGCCGAGGCCATCGGCGTCGAGACATAGCGGTGAGCGGAGGCGGAGAAGATCGCCGCCACGAAGCCGAGAAGCGCCAACAGCGCCGGGCCGACCCACAGGAGGACAGGCGCCTCATGCGGCTGCTTCGGGGTCGCCGAGCGCTTCCCGATAAAGGGTTTCAGGCCGACGGCGAAGGCGATCGCGAACATCAGCGCATTGCCGAAGACGGCAACGGCGGTGAAGACGATGGAGCGCAGGTCGCCGATCGCCAGCGCCGCATAGATCTCCTCCTTGGCGAGAAAGCCGAAGAAGGGCGGCAGGCCGGCCATCGAGAAGGCGGCGGCAAGGGCTGCGGCGCAGGTGATCGGCATGGCGGAGGCGAGACCGCTCAGCCGGGTGATGTCGCGCGTGCCGGTCTCGTGATCGAGAATGCCGGCGACCATGAAGAGCGCGCCCTTGAACAGCGAATGGGCGACGAGATAGAGCACCGCCGCCTCGACCGCATATTCCGAGCCGAAGCCGGTGAGCAGCACCAGCAGGCCGAGCGAGGACACCGTCGTATAGGCGAGCTTCAGCTTCAGATCGGTCTGACGGATTGCGAGTGCCGCACCTGTGACCAGCGTCATGCCGCCGAAGAACGGCAGAAGGATTTCCCAGGCCGGCGTTCCGCCGAGCAGCGGATGCAGGCGCAACAGCAGATAGACGCCGGCTTTCACCATGGTTGCCGAATGCAGATAGGCCGAGACCGGTGTGGGCGCTTCCATGGCGTTCGGCAGCCAGAAGTGAAACGGAAACTGCGCCGACTTGGTGAAGGCGCCGCCGAGGACGAGCAGCAGTGTGGCCAGATAGAACGGGCTCTCGCGCATCAGATCGCCGGCTTCCATGATCAGCGACAGCTGGGTGACGCCGGTGATGTTCCAGATGAACAGCAGACCGGCGAGCAGGCAGAGCCCGCCGCCGCCGGTGACGACGAGGGCCTGCAGGGCTGCCCTTCTCGCCGCCTCGCGCTCATGATCGAAACCGATCAGCAGGAAGGAGGTGATCGAGGTCAGCTCCCAGAAGATGAAGAGCATCAGGAAACTGTCGGAGACGACGAGGCCCAGCATCGACCCCATGAACAGGAAGATGAAGGAGAAGAAGCGGTCCTGATCCCTGTGGCCCTTCAAGTATCCCCCGGCATAGAGCACGATCAGCGTGCCGATGCCGGTGATCAGCAGCGCGAAGGTGAGCGACAGGCCGTCGAGAAACCAGGAGAAGCTCAGATTGTAGCTGGGCACCCAGACATAGCCGCCGGTCGCCACTTCACCGGCGGCGATCTCCGGCAGGAAACCCAGAAAATGCAGGAAGGCGAGCAGCGGAAAAAGCGCCAGAAACCAGGCGGCATTGGCGCCGAACTGCCTGACAGCGAGAGGTGCGAAAAGAGCGCCGATGAACGGCAGGCACAGGGCAATGAATGTCAGGCCCGTGACACCGGCCATATGCTCTCCTTGCTGAAAACCCCTCGGAAATCCGGGAAAACCGGATGCGTTTCCAAGACTTAGGTCAATCGGCGCCGGGCCTCAAGCCTTTTCGGAACGGGTGCACAGACAAAGCGCGGGCCGAGTGCCGCATGGATGACGGGCAACAACAGGATCAGCGGCCAGAGCACGCAGGCACCCAGACCGGCGAGCCTGAGCGGCGTATAGCGATCATGCTCCGTCCAGCCCTCCAGAAAGGTGATGAGCAGACAGGCAGCCGAGATGGCGGCGTAGGTTGCGAAAGCGAGGATGGTCAGCACGTCGAAGTCCCCCCTGGTACTCCCCGTTCAGACGAGAATACCGGAGAAGCGCCAACGCCCGCAAACCGGCAAAAGGGACTAAAGCTTTCAGGCTATATGACAACACTCTTGATACCGCCCAATTTCCGATCCACATTCCCCGCGTCGGAAATCTGTCTTCTTTGGCGCCGAAGGAGCAAGCCCCCATGCCCGATATCGACATTGCGAAGTTTCATAAAACCGATGACGAGTGGAAAGCCCAGCTGACACCCGAGCAATACCGCATCACCCGGCAACACGGCACAGAACGGGCCTTTACCGGGCCTTATTGGGATAGTTTCGAGACGGGCCTCTACCGCTGCGTCTGCTGCAACGAGCCGCTGTTCCGCTCCGATACCAAATTCGATGCCGGATGCGGCTGGCCGAGCTATTTCGAGGCCGTCTCGCCGGAAGCGATCACCGAGCACCGCGACACCACCTACGGCATGGTGCGCACCGAGATCCGCTGCGCCAATTGCGACGCCCATCTCGGCCACGTCTTCCCCGACGGCCCACCGCCGACAGGGTTGCGCTACTGCATCAACGGCCACGCGATGGTGTTCGAAGCGGGACGGTAGGCCGGCTGCCGCTCTATTGACTTGATGTCCGACGCCCCCCATATTTCGCATAGAGTTTTATGCGAGGTGACAACATGCGCAAACTTGGTGGCGATACGGGTCTCTAAATGAGGCAAGGCCTGCCCAAAGCGGCACGTCAGAGTGTAAATTCCTATACGCTTTATGTAATGTCCATTTCCCTTGGGGTTTTGGGCATTTTGTTTTTGGGTGCGGTCCTGGCAACTCATGCCAAGGACTATATTACCGCGGCTTCAATATTCTTCGTGGCCGCAGCCGCCGTCTTCGCGGCAGCCGCGAAATTTCAGGCCGACGAACGAGACCGCGCCTTTCGCTTCCTGACCGAAAACGTCAACAGCAAGGAACTCATGTCATCCATGGGTTATGTGGGTCGCGTTCTCAGCAAGAACCCCCAGATCACGATGGAAGACGCCTGTCGAATCTATCTCTCGTCCGACAGCCGGGACAAGGATTTCCTCCGCCACATTCTGATCGTCTATAATTTCTTCGAAGAGATGGCGATCGCGATCAACAACAACCAGGTGAATGAGCTTATTCTTCGGCACTATTATATCGGCTCCCTTTGCCGATTTGCCGAGGGAACGCAGATATTCCTGCCGATAATCAGGAATTTTCCTGTCGCGATTGCGGGCCATCCGTCAGGCGGGAGGGCCCGTCCCGATATTTTCGTCTTTGCACAGTGGCTGTTCGAACGCTGGAACCCTCACTACAGACAATATTTCGCCAACGATCGAAATGAATATGCCTCGTCCGGGTGGACCGGGTAGCGCCCCTCTTCCATTCAAGGGTCGACCCGCAGTTCCATGAAGGTCAGGTCCAGCCAGCGGCCGAACTTCTTGCCGACTTCGAAGAAGGTGCCGCCATTGCGGAAGCCGAGCTTTTCGTGAAGTGCGATCGAGGCCGCATTGTTGGCCTCGATGCCGGCGATCATCACGTGGATGCCGTTTTCGCCGGCGCGCGCAATCAGCGCCTGCATCAGGAGCTTGCCGATGCCGGCGCCCTGGTTGTTCTTCTCGACATAGACGGAATGCTCGACCGTGTGGCGGAAGCCGTCGAAGGCGCGCCAGTCGCCGTAGGAGGCGTAGCCGGCGATCGTGCCATTGCGCTCGGCGACCAGAACCGGAAAGCCCCTCGCCTGCCGCGCCCTGAACCACTCGACCCTGTTATCGAGATCGACGACCGTCTCGTTCCAGATCGCCGTCGTGTGCTCGACGGCGTGGTTGTAGATATCGCGGATCGCGGCAAGGTCAGCTTCGGTAGCGTCGCGGATGGTGACGGCGTCGGTCATGTCTTCTTCCATTTCGGCAAAATACAGGCCAGCGATACGCCGGCGTCCGGGCGATGTAAACCCGATAGATTTGCCGCGACCGGCGGCGCGGTTTGCGCTAGTTTTCCGGCACCTGTCCGGAGGATTTGATGCGCCCGTCCCTTGCTCTGCTGTTGCTTCTTGCCGCCTCGCCCGCGCTTGCCGCTGACTGGAAGACCTATGCCAATCCGCGCTTCGGCTATGTCATCGAACTGCCCGGCGATTTTGTCACCGTCAGCGAGGCCGACAATGGCGACGGCATGACGCTGCAATCGAAGGATGGCAAGGCGAAGCTTCTGGTCTTCGGCGCCAATCTCACCGAAGAGAATTTCGCGGACGATACCGCAAGGCGCAAGCAGTCCGACAGGGATGCCGGCTGGGCGATCTCCTACGACAAGTCGGCCAAGGGCTGGGCCAGCTATTCCGGCACGCGCAAGGATCGCATCCTCTATGTGCGCGCGGTTTCGCTCTGCCAGGATGCGGGCGGCTATTTCGTGCTGGATTATCCGAAGGCCGATGCGAAGCTCTACGATCCCGTCGTCGCGCATCTCGTCAAGACGCTCGCAGGACCGCCGCGCTGCCTGTGATCAGAGGCTCGGCGCGCTCATGCTGAAGCAGGTCAGCACCGCCGAATAATGGACGGCGGCGGCAGCGACGACGAAGCCGTGCCAGATGGCGTTCTGGAAGCGCAGCTTTTCCCAGACATGGAAGATGACGCCGGCCGAATAGATGACGCCGCCGATGACGATCAGCAGCATCGAGGCGAAAGGGATGCGCGAGGCGACGGGCTCGGCCACCATGACCCCGCTCCAGCCCATGGCGAGATAGAGCAGGATCGCCAGCCGGTCGTAACGGCCGGGGAAGACGCATTTCAAGAGAATGCCGGCAATGGCGGTCGCCCATATGCCGATCAGCATCCAGAACAGCAAGGGATCGTCGGAACCCCTTTCGAGGAAGGGCGTGTAGGTGGCAGCGATCAGCACGAAGATCGAGGAATGGTCGAGCCGCCGCAGAAACCATTTGGTGCGCGACACCGGCCAGGCATTGTAGGTGAAGGAAATGCCGATCGTCATGACAAGGCCGATGCCATAGACCCAGGCGGCGGCCAGTTCGCCATGCGAACTCCAGACGGTGGCGTAGAAGATCAGCACCGTGGCGCCGACGAGCGCCAGCGCCAGCCCGACACCATGGACGATGCCGTCAGCGATCATTTCGTATTTGTCGTAAGCCCAGCGGATCCCGTTGAACTCTGTCATCGCGTAAACCCAATTTCACCGAAGCCGATGCTCGCATCGAACGGATGCCAGCGCAACCGGCACGAAGGCGGTAGGTGGTGGCCGAAGGGCTCCCTTACCTATCCACCAGCACCGAGCATTTTGCATGGCGCACCACGCGGTCGGCGGTGGCGCCGATGAAGTAGTTGGAGAAATCGGGGATGTGGGAGGCGACGATGATCAGGTCGGCGGCGTGGGTTTCGGCCGCAGCAAGAATGCCGTTGGCGGGCGGGCCGCGGCCGATCTCGATGCTGGCGGGGATGCCGGTCTTCAGCCGCAGCGTTTCCAGCCGCGCCTGGCCGTCCTTCATGGCGTTTTCGATGAGTTCGGCCGGAAGGTCGATCGCCACATAGGTCGGCACGTCCTCGACGACATTCAGCAGGATGATCTCGCCGCCCTCGTCCAGCAGCGTCGCCGCCTTGCGCAACGATTTCTCGCCGCCGTCGATCCTGCCGATTTCGATGGGGACCAGGATTTTCTTGTACATGATCTGCTCCGGTATGAACTGCATCCACTCTACCGGAGGATAGATAAGGCGCTTTGATAGGGATCAAGCGGCGGCGGCTGCCGCGTCAACAGATGTTGAACGATTTATCCGCAAAAACCCGTCTTCTGCGAACAATCGGAATGCGCCATATAGGATGCAAGTACGGCGGCCGAGGGGACCAAGACATCATGAACCGGCGAACATTCCTCGAGCTTGCCACAGGCGGCGCCTTCGCCGCCACCGCCGGTACAGCTTCGCACCTGATGGCGGGAGAGAGACCGATGACATCTGAGACTTCCTACGCGCTGACGCGCCCTGCCCATGTCGGCCATTCGCATCTGGTCGTGAAGGACCTGGCGGCCGTTTCCGGCTTCTACCGGTCGATGCTCGGCCTCAAGGTGATCGAAAAGAGCGCGAGCGGCGAGGTGCTCGGCGTCGCCGGCCTGCCTCTCCTGACGCTGACGACCGACAGCAACGCGCAGACCGCACCGCGCAATGCCGCCGGCCTGTTCCACACCGCCTTCCTGATGCCCGATCGCACCGAGCTTGCCCGCTGGCTGCGCCATGCCGCGCACAGCAATGTCGTGCTCGACGGCGCCTCAGACCACCTCGTCAGTGAAGCGATCTACCTTTCCGACCCTGAAGGCAACGGTATCGAAATCTATGCCGACCGCCCGCACGACGTCTGGAAATTCCATCCGGACGGCCAGGTGGAAATGGCGACCAACCGCCTCGACCTCCAGGCGCTCTATGACAGCGCCCCTGATGATAGCTGGAACGGCATGGCAGACGGCACGGCGATCGGCCATATCCATCTGCAGGTCGGCAATATCCCGGAAGCCGACGCCTTCTATCGCGACGTCCTCGGCCTGAAGATCATGGCCCGCTATCCCGGCGCGAGCTTCTTCGCCACCGGCGGCTACCACCACCACGTCGCCGCCAATATCTGGAACAGCCGCGGCGCCGGCACCCGCAGCGACAGCATGACAGGCCTGGCCGACTACTCGCTGCACTTCAACGACAAAACGGCCCTCGACACCGCCAAGACGGCGCTCGACAAGCTCGAGATCAAGACCGAAGCCCGCGATGGCGGCGTGTTCCTGAAGGACCCCTGGGGGATCGGCCTGACGCTGACGGCGTGAGCCAACATGAAAACGGCGCCATTGGCGCCGTTTTGCTTTGCGGATGACGATTGGCCGTTAGCGGCGAAGATCCAGCTTCGCCTCGCCATAGACCACCCCGCGGGTCAGCGGCATGGCGAGGAAATCGTGCGGGAAACCGGGCTCGATGGCGCTTGCCGCATTCAGCCGTGCGATCTGTCCTTCGTCCAGCATCACATCCAGCGCGCCGAGATTGTCCTCCAGCTGCTGCAGCGTCCGGGCGCCGACGATCGGAGATGCGACGGCCGGATTGATCAGCGTCCAGGCGATCGCCACCTGTGCCGGGCTGTGGCGCGTTTCGCCCGCCACCTGCTTGACGACATCGGCAATCGCGAGGTTTCGTTCGCTGAGCGCGCCGTTACCGGCCGCGACATTCTTGCGCGTTCCGGAAGCGCTGCCGCTCCCGGCGCCGATATCGAGATCGGCGCGGCTGTATTTGCCGGCCAGAACGCCCATGCCGAGCGGCGACCAGGGGACGACGCCGAGGCCGAGTTCCGAAGCCATCGGGATCAGGTCGCGCTCGACGGTGCGCTGGATCAGGCTGTATTCGATCTGCAGCCCGATGAACGGCGCCCAGCCCCTGAGGTCGGCAATCGCCTGCATGCGCGACACCTGCCAGGCGGGCGTATCGGAGATCCCGGCATAGACGATCTTGCCTGCCCGAACGAGATCGTCGAGGCCGCGCAGCACCTCCTCGACCGGCGTCGTGAAATCCCAGGCATGCAGATAGAAGAGATCGATATAGTCGGTCTTCAGCCGCTTCAGGCTGGTTTCCACCGATTGCACCATGTTCTTGCGGCCGTTGCCGCCGGCATTGGGATCGGCAGGACGGGCGTTCATCGTATATTTGGTGGCGATCACCAGCTGCTCGCGCCGCCCTTCGGCGAAGCTGCCGACCAGCTGTTCCGAGGTACCGCCGGTATATTGGCTGGCGGTATCGATGAAATTGCCGCCGCGGCCGACATAGGTATCGAAAATCCGCCGCGCCTCGGCTTCGTCGGCGCCCCAGCCCCAGTCGGTGCCGAAGGTCATGGCGCCCAAGGACAGCGGCGAGACGCGCAGGCCGGAACGGCCGAGAAGACGGTATGTATCGAGAGAAAGAGGATTGGTCATTGGAAGCTCTCCTGTGCTTGCGGAGAGAAGATGCGCCTTTCCCATAATGATTATAATGCTACATTGTCCGCATGAGTTCTTTAGAAAAGAGATCATAATGCGCGGCAGCGACTATGCGGAATTGCGGGCCTTCGCGGCGATCATCGACCACGGCACCTTTGCGCGTGCGGCAGCGCATCTCGGCATGTCGGCCTCGGCGCTCAGCCAGACGATCCGCAATCTCGAAGAGCGCATGGGCATCCGGCTTCTGAACCGCACGACGCGCAGCGTGTCGCCGAGCGAGGCCGGTGCGCGGCTGCTAGCGCGGCTCCGCCCCGCGCTCTCGGAACTCGATGCGGCAGTGGAGGATGTGCAGGCGCTGCGCGACCGGCCCTCCGGCCTGCTGCGCATCAATGCCTCGCGCATCGCCGCCTTCCGGCAACTGAGCCCGATCCTGGCGGCATTCCACCGCGCCTATCCCAATATCGTCGTCGACATCATGGTCGAGGACAAGCTGGTCGATATCGTCGCCGGCCGCTTCGATGCCGGTATCCGCCTCGGCGAGATGATGGAAAAGGACATGGTGAGCGTGAAGCTCGGCGGCGAGCTGACGATGATGGTGGTCGCCGCGCCGGATTATCTCGAGCGCTCCGGCGTTCCGCAGGTGCCGCGCGATCTCCTCGACCATGCCTGCGTCAATTTCCGCTGGCCGACGGATGGCAGCCTCTATCGCTGGGAGTTCGAACGCGGCGCCGAAAAGGTAGACGCCGCCGTGACCGGTCCGCTGATCGTCACGGAGCCGGAGATCGCCGTGCAGGCGGTGCTTGAGGGGATCGGCATCGGCTATTTCTTCGAGCATCAGGTCGGCTCGCATGTGAAGGAGGGTCGCCTCGTTCAGGTCCTGGCCGACTGGACGCCGTCTTTCCCGGGTTTCCACCTCTACTACCCGAGCAGGCGGCAGATGGCGCCGCCGCTGCGGGCCTTCGTGGATTTCGTCCGGCAGACCGGTCCGCGCTGATCGGCCCGCGCCGGTCGGTAGGCGGCGCACCCCATCCGTTGCAATTGCCGCCGATACCGCTAGCTTTCCCCTATGCCGCGGCTTTTGCGCGGCGCCGAGACGAGGAGGATGCGGGCCATGTGCCGGAATATCAAACCGTTGTTCAATTTCGATCCGCCGGCAACCGAGGCGGAAATCCACGATGCCGCGCTGCAGTTCGTGCGCAAGCTGAGCGGTTCCAACAAGCCGTCGAAACGCAACGAAGCCGCCTTCGAGCACGCCGTGCAGTCGATCGCCCGATGCGCCGCCGAGCTCCTGGATTCGCTGGAAACCTCGCAGCCGCCACGCGATCGCGAGGAAGAGGCCGCCAAGGCGAAAGCGCGATCGGCTCTGCGTTTCGCATAGTGCATCGGAATGGTCATTGCTGCCGGTTGCTGCGCTTGAACAGATGCTAACGGAAGGCTAGGGATCGGCTGACACTCCTCATGCAGCAAGACCCATCCGATGTTTCCCTTCTCCGAAGCCGACCCTGTCACCCATTCCAGCCCTCTGCCCGATAGCACCGACGTGGTTATCGTCGGTGGCGGGGTGATCGGCGTCAGCACCGCGCTTTTCCTCGCCGCGCGCAATGTCAGGGTCACCCTGCTGGAGAAAGGGCGCATCGCCGCCGAGCAGTCATCGCGCAACTGGGGCTGGATCCGCAAGCAGGGACGCGATCCCGACGAATTGCCTATTGTCATCGAAGCCTGCCGTCTCTGGCAGCAACTCGCGGACGAATGCGGCGAGGATATCGGCCTCCGGCAGACCGGCGTCACCTATCTGGCGCGGACCGACAAGGACATGGCGAAGTTCGCCAATTTCATGCAGATCGCCGCTGCCCACGATCTCGATACCCGCCTTTTCGATGGCGCGGAGGTCGCCTCGCGGATCGGCGGCATGGCGCGCCGCTATGCCGGCGCGATGACGACGGCCTCGGACATGCGCGCCGAGCCCTGGCTCGCCGTTCCGGCGCTGGCCCGGCTTGCTGCCCGCAAGGGCGTCAGGATCATCGAGAATTGCGCCGTCCGGGCGCTCGATACCGCTGCCGGCCGCATCACCGGCGTCTGGACCGAAAGCGGCAGGATCTCCACCTCGACGGTGCTGGTTGCCGGCGGCGCATGGTCGTCGCTGTTTCTCAGGAAGCACGGCGTCTCGATCCCGCAGCTGAGCGTGCGCGCCACAGTGGCGGCAACCGAACCGCTGCCGGAATTTCATGGCGGCGCGGCAATCGAGGACGACATCGCCTTCCGGCGCCGGCAGGATGGCGGCTATACGCTGGCGCCGGGCGGCAGCAACCTGCTCTTCGTCGGCCCCGATGCCTTCCGCAACGCCACCAAGTATCTCCCGGCGCTGCTCGACCATCCCTTCGGCACGCGCTATCTCCCCGCTGCACCTGCGGGCTTTCCCGACAGCTGGTCGACGCCGCGCGACTGGACGCCTGACAGCAAGAGCCCCTTCGAGCGCATGCGCGTCCTCAATCCGGCGCCCGGTGCGTCCGATCTCGCCGCGATCCGGCGCGGCTTCACCACGCTCTTTCCGCAGTTCCAGAATTTGCGCCTGAAGACGGCTTGGGCAGGCATGATCGACGCCATGCCCGACGTCGTGCCTGTCGTCGATCGTATCAGCGCCATCGGCGGCCTGTTCGTCGCCACCGGCATGAGCGGCCATGGCTTCGGCATCGGCCCGGGCATCGGCCGCGTCATGGCCGACCTGATCCAGGGCAACGATACCGGTCACACGCTCGACCGCTTCCGCTTCTCGCGCTTCTCCGACGGCAGCCCGATAAGGCTTGGCCCGGCGATCTAAAACCTCGACTGAATAGTCGAGGTCCTGCCTTTCAGAGTTCCATGACCATCTCGTGCCAGGCCATGCCGCCGTGATCGGAGGCGGACGGCCGGGTGTAGCGATAGCCCATCCTGGCATAGAGCGGCACATGCGCCTCCTTGCACATCAGATGGATGGTCTTCTTGTCCATCGCCTTCATCCGCGCGATGAAATGCTGCATCAGCAGTTTCGAATAGCCTTTGCCCTGTTCTGCGGGATCGACGACCACGGATAGGATGACGGCATTGGGCGCCGCGGGATCATGCCCGACCAGCTCCTTGAACTCTTCGTCCGACATGACGACCTCGAAGGCGCAGCCGCTATTGATGAAACCGGCGATCCTGCCATCCGCTTCGAGAATGACGAAGCCTTCGGGATAGAGCGCGATCCGCGTCGCGATCTTCTCCAGCGTCGCGGCCTCATCGCCTTCATAGGCTGAGGTCTCGATCTCGAAGCATCGGGCGGCATCGGCAGGGGTGGGCTGGCGGAAAGAGATTTCGGCAGGCGTCGCGGCATCCATGTTTGACTGCCGCAGCCCTATCACGGGCGGATCACCCCGTCAGCCTATTCCGCCGCCACCGCCATGGCCCGCGTATCGTTCCGGTAGAATTTCGGGGCGCGGCCGGTGACGCGCTTGAAGGCGTTGGAGAAGGCGCTTTCGGAGGTGTAGCCGAGCGAGCGGGCGAGCGTCGCGACCTGCACGTCGTCTTCGCGCAGCGAGCGTTCGGCAAGCCGCATGCGCCATTCCGTGAGATAGGCGAGCGGCGCGATGCCGGCGACCTGCTTGAAATAGACGGCGAACGTCGTGCGCGACATGGCGGCCGCAGCCGCGAGTTCTTCCAGCTGCCAGGCGCGGCCGGGCTCGGCATGCATCAGCCTGAGCGCCGGCGCAATGCGCCGGTCGCTGACGGCGCGCAGCAGACCGGCGGCGAGCGACCCGGCATGATCGAGATGGGCGCGCAGCAGCTGCACGAAGAGCAGTTGCGCCAGCTGCGCCGAGGCGACCGAGCCGCCCGGCAGGTCCGCCGTCTGCTCCGAAACGATCTGCGCCACCACCCATTGCAGCACGGCCGCCTGCGGCGATCCTGCCTTCGCATGGATGAAGGGCGGCATGACATCGGTCAGCAGCGCGCCGCGCTCCGGGTCGAGCCCGGCATGGCCGCCCATGACCTCCACATCGGTCTCTTCGGTGAGCTGCTTGACGCGCCCTTCGAAGGTGGCAAACAGCGGCTTCGCCTCGACCGGTGGCAGCGACGGATCGGTCGAGAGCACGAAATCGCGGGTGGTGACCAGGAAGGTATCGCCCGCCTCCAGCCTGACAGGCCCGGCGCCACCCTCGACATCCAGCCAGCAGCTGCCCTTCAGCAGCGCATAGAACTTGATCTGCTGCGGCCGGAACTGCAGCGACCATTGGCCGCCGATCTTGAAGCCGCCGGAGATGACGGATTGCGCATTGGTGAGCGTCAGCAGGTCTGAAAAGGGATCGTTCGACATTCTCGAATTTTCGCGCATGTAATCGGAATTTACAAGTATTTGAAATTCGGCGGTCCGGGCGCAGTCTCCAGGCGCAATCACGAATGGAGAATGCATCATGAGCATCAAGAAGCGCAAACTCGGCAGCCAGGGTCTGGAAGTCTCGGAAATCGGCCTCGGCTGCATGCCGATGAGCCAGTCCTACGGTCCGGCCGATCAGGACGAGGCGATCCGCGCGCTGCACCGGTCGATCGATCTCGGCTGCACCTTCTTCGACACCGCCGAAGTCTACGGACCGCACACCAACGAAGACCTGCTCGGCCGCGCCTTCAAGGGCCGCCGCAGCGAGGTGACGATCGCCACCAAGTTCGGTTTCAAGATCGTCGACGGCAAGCAGGTGCCCGGTGAAGTGACCAGCCACCCGGATAATATCCGCAAGGCGGTCGAGGGTTCGCTGAAGCGGCTGCAGACCGATCATATCGATCTGCTCTACCAGCACCGCGTCGACCGCACCGTGCCGATCGAGGATGTGGCGGGCACCGTCGGCGAGCTCGTCAAGGAAGGCAAGGTCAAGTATTTCGGCCTCTCGGAAGCCGGGATCGCCAATATCCGCAAGGCCCACGCGGTCTTCCCGGTGACGGCGCTGCAGAGCGAATATTCGCTGTGGGAGCGCAATCTCGAGCCGGAGATCATCCCGGTGCTGCGCGAACTCGGCATCGGCCTCGTGCCCTTCTCGCCGCTCGGCCGCGGCTTCCTGACCGGCAAGGTGATGCGCGCCGAGGAATATCCGGAAAACGATCACCGCCATAACGACCCGCGCTACCAGGGCGAAAACTTCGACGAAAACGTCAAGGCCGCCGAAGTGGTCCACGCCATCGCCCGCGACAAGCAGGCGACTCCGGCGCAGATCGCGCTCGCCTGGCTCTTACACAAGGGCGACGACGTCGTGCCGATCCCCGGTACCAAGCGCCAGAGCTACCTCGAGGAAAATGTCGGCGCCGCCGCCATCGCGCTCACCGCCGCCGACATGAAGAGCCTCGACGCCGCGCTGGCGCCAGAAAAGGTCTCGGGCGAGCGCTACGCCGCAGGCAATATGAAGACGGTCGACCGGTAAGAGAAAGGCCGGGCGCTGCGGGCTCCCCGCGGCGCTCGGCGAACGGCGTGTTGCCTGCACGTTGTTGAGGCCTTAACACAGTGCAGCGCCGGGCGTTGCGATTAGGTCAAGACTTCGGCTCCGAGACCCGTGCGTCAGCCTGGTGTCGACTTCCCGCCGGGCGCCATATTCCGGACTTCAACTGCCACGACGCGATCCCACCTGCGGGAACCGCACGACCCGCGAGGATGGCGAGCCGGATCGAAAGCACGGCTACCGCGACACCGGCTGCGACGTCGATCAGGTAGTGGCCGCCGGAGGGAACGGTTGAAAGTCCCATGGCGATATTGAGGGCGATCGCGGGAAACCGGAGCAACCTGACCGGCCATGCTGCCCAGGCGCAAAGAAGCGCTGCGGCGGCATGCACCGAAGGAAACGTCAGAATTCCCTTGCTGGCCGTCAGACTCCAGACGAAGTCGACCTTGCTACGAACATCGTGAAACTGGTCGAGAAAATAGAAGCCGTAAATCGCATCGAGATGCCGGAGTGCGGCTGCATCGAAGCCATAGTGCGGATAGGTGCCGATTGCCGGCGTCCAGATCGATATCAGGCTTGAGAGCAAGCACAGGATAGCGAAGGCCGCCACGGTGATATAGGCCCGCGCGCAATAGCCGAGGATCGAGAGCGCGACCGGCCAGAAGATCAATTGATAAGAGAAGGTCCGGTAGGAAATGTTGCTGATTGCCGCGATCGCCGGATGAGTCTCAACAAATCCGATGGTCCGCTGCCACTCGAATCCTAGCGAGGCATCGATGCCGGCAAGCATGTCATCCCGCAGAGGAAAGCCCACCCTAACCGCGAGATAGGTCGAAAGTGCTATCGGTATGCCGACAAGCACACCGAAACCGAAGCATTCGGTCGCGGCCTGCAGGCGTGGCATGCCGCGTCGCGCGCATATCTGCCCGATCAGCACGAAAGAGAAGGCCGCCGCAATCAGCGGGACAATGCCGTCTGGCTGGATCGTCAGATCACTGATGGCAGTCAGCGAAGCGATGGCCGCATAGGCGAGCAGGGTCATCGCAATCAATAGGTATCGTGCCTGGATCGCCGTCATCCCGCCCCCGAAGACAACCATTCTAGATTGAATATATCTAATACTGAATAGAAGTTCTGACCGTACCGTTAACGTCTGTGGTCCAGCAGCGTGTGGAACTTGGCGTCCAGGCTTTCCGCCGCTCCGCGTGGCGCCTGCGCCACACTGCCGATCGCGCTGAAAACCGGCGCGGAACCGAATCTTCCGCCTTGCGTTGTCGTCGCGAAGCAATGGGCTTTCGGGGATTCGGTTTTCATGGGCATAGCCAACGGCATCCGCAAACAGGCGAGGAAGATCGCCATTGGCCACGAGCGCACCAGCGCCTGGGCGGAAACGCTGTCGGCAGCCGCCGAAAAGATGCCGCAGGCGCCGGTTCGCCGGGTCGAGAAGGACGGGCTCGACATCTCGATGGCCTGGGCGATCATCGGCATTTTCGGGATTCTCGGGCTGGCCGCCGTCTATCAGATGTCGCTGATCCTGATACCGCTGACATTGGCGATCGTGGTCGGCATGATCCTCGGCATGCTCGCCGAAAAGCTGTCGCGCATGGGCGTGCCGCGCATCACCAATGCCGTGATCCTGTCGAGCGCGGTGGCTCTCGTCATTTTCCTTGTCGCCAATTCGCTGGCCGGACCGCTGACGACGCTTGCCAACGAGGGGCCGGCCTTCGTCGAGAAGACCACCAGCCGGCTGATGCCTTATCTCGAGAAGATCCGCTGGCTGCACATCACGCCCGAAACCTTCCAGAGCGGCCCGATGTCGGCCGACAAGCTGCTCGAAAATACCGGCAACATCCTGCATGTGATCAGCGCCAACCTGACGCCCGCCCTCGTCCAGGGGATGATCTTCTTTGCCGCGCTGCTGCTCTTCCTCGTCGGGCGGGTAAACCTGCGTAAGACGATCATCATGACCTTCCGCACCCGGCCGCAACGGCTCGCGGCGATCCGCGTCATCAGCTCTGTCGAACAGGTACTCGGCTTCTATTTCGCCACCGCCTCGATCATCTATGCCGGGCTCGGCGTGATCATGACGCTGATTGCCTGGGCGGGCGGGCTGTCGGCGCCGGTGCTCTGGGGCTTCTTCGCGTTCCTCTCGAGCTTCGTCCCCTATCTCGGCATCACCATGATGACCTTCGCCGTCGCCGTCGCCGGGATCCTGACGCATGACGGGCTGCTGCTCGGCCTGCTGCCGGCCGCCTGCTTCTTCGTCGTCCACCTCGTCATGGAAAACCTGATCTTCCCCGCCGTCATGGGCCGCCGGCTGGAGATCAATCCCTTCGTCGTCTTCCTCGCCATCATCTTCTGGACCTGGATGTGGGGCGCGGTCGGCGCCATGCTGGCGCTGCCGCTGTCGCTGATCGTCATGACCATCGTCGACGAGCTGTTCATCGAAGAGCGCGTCCAGCCGCAGCTGCCGAAGTGAGGACCATCATGGAAGGTGGCATCGAGTTCAACCCTGAAAGCCAGGATGCCTTGCGCAGCGGCGCAAGCCCGTGGGGACGCGGCGGGCGCGGTCCGGCCTACGAGCCGCTGAGGCAGAGCTACAAGACCGACGCGCTGGTCATCGGCGGCGGCATCACCGGTGCGCTCGCCGCCGAGCACCTGACGGCCCGCGGCCTCTCGGTGATGGTGATCGACAAGGAGGAACCCGGCCTCGGCTCGACCGCCGCCAGCACCGCCATGCTGCAATGGGAGATCGACAGCACGCTGACCGAGCTCGAGCACTATTATGGCTTCGAGCGGGCGGCGGGCATGTACAGGCGCAGCGCCGCTGCGGTTTCCGGCCTGTCGAAACTGGTCGCCGCCCACGCCCTGCCCTGCCGCTTCCAGCCGCGCCAGACGCTCTATCTCGCACAGAACCACGAGAGCGCCCGCGATCTCTTCGAGGAGCGGCAGCTGCGCCGCCGTGCCGGTCTGCCCGGCGTCTATCTCGAACATTGCGACCTGTTCATGCAGTTCGAGCTCGACCGCGACGCCGCAATTCTCTCGCCGGGTTCGGCCGAGGCCGATCCGCTGCTGCTCGCCTGGGGCCTGCTCGGCATCGCTGTCGCGCGCGGCGCCATGCCGGTCCGTGGCACGGTGAAACGGCTGCACAGCGAGGGCGGCAAGGTGACCGCAGAGCTTGACGGCCCCTTCGTCATCGAAGCCGACACTGCGGTGCTGGCGACGGGCTACACCATGCCCGAGATCGACATGCCGAAGCTGCACAGGGTGAGCTCGAGCTTCGCGATCGCCACCGTGCCGCAGGACCCGGCAACGCTCTGGCGCGACCGGGCGCTGATCTGGGAGGACGCGCACCCCTATCTCTACCTGCGCACCACCGACGACAATCGCATCATCGCCGGCGGCGAGGACGACGGCACGGTCGATCCCGCCAGGCGCGATGCCGAGCTCGCCGAAAAGGCGGCGATCATCCGCGACAAGCTGCAGCGCCTCTGGCCACAGGCAAACACCGAAATCGCCACCGCCTGGTGCGGCACCTTCGGCGAGACCGCCGACGGCCTGCCGCTGATCGGCCCGGTGCCCCGCATGCCCAACGTCTACGCCGCCTACGGCTACGGCGGCAACGGCATCACCTTCTCGTTCCTCGCGGCCCAGATGATCGGCGCCATGGTGGCCGGCATCCACCGCGACTGGTTCGACGATTACGCGCTGGATCGCGACGGGCCGGGATTCAGGGGTTTTCGCAGTGGGGAGTATGGGGTGGAGACGGTGCTGCGGTAGCGTCTGTTCACCCCACCCCCCTCTGCCCTGCCGGGCACCTCCCCCACAAGGGGGGAGATCGACCCGTGGCGGGCGTCTCATCAATCAATCAACGTTGGAGCGAGCAGGCGCCCCCAGCCAATCTCCCCACCTGTGGGGGAGATGCCCGGCAGGGCAGAGGGGGGTGCCTCAGGGGCACAACGCCCTCAATTCGTCGTCTGGTCATCGCCGAGATCCTCGGCATCCTGCAACCTGACAAACTCCACGCCCCGCGCCTTCAGGTCCACAATGGCTTTCGCCACCCCGGCACCAGCAGCATGCGTCGGCTGGTTGATATGCGAGATCACCACGTCGCCGTCCCGGGCCGAACCGATGCGCTTTTCGGTCACTGCGGCGCCGAGCAGCGAGCCACCGTCGCCATTCACCGAATAGCCGGCGATCTTGTAGCCCATGGCGCGGATCTCGGCGATCGCCGGAAGGTCGTATTTGGCCGTTGAGCCGCGGAACCAGTGGGGTGCCGCAATCCCCGCCGCCAGCATTGCGTCGGCACCGCCCTGAACTTCCTGACGCACCGCCTCGGGCGAACCCGCCGCCGCGATGCCGTAGATCAGCGTTGGCTTGTCGACCGCCGGAATATGGTTCTGGCCGTGGTTTTCCAGTTCGAAGAGATCGGGGTTCTGCAGGAAGACCGCCAGCGCCTCGGGATTGCGCTTCAGCCAGCGCGCCGTGACGAAGATTGTTGCCGGGACGCGCTCCGACACCAGCGTCGAAATGATCCGCTCGTCGGCCTTGCCCATGCAGGCATCGAAGGTCAGCGCCACGCGCGGACGGCCTGGAACAGCCGAGCGCACGACATGCAGCTCCGGCTCCACCAGCTTAATGCCTCCCGGCTTCGGGCCCTTCACCTTCGGCGCCGGCTTTGCGGCCGCCGGGGTGGCAGGCGCGGCGACGGGAGGCTCGGCCGCAGAGGCGGCGGAAAGGCAGGCTGCGAGCAGCGCGGAAGCAAGAGCGATACGGTTCATGGGAGGCGAGTGTCTACGATTTCGATGAAGCAATTCTATTGCGGCAGGCGCCGGATCGCGATGCGGCCTGATGCCGCTCGGCAAGAAGCGGCGGAAACGGCCGCTCGCGGCGGCGATTACCGCTCGCCGGGCAGGATGAAGCCCTTGTCGATGGCTGTTACGATCAGCCTTTCGGCGAGATCGCCGAGCTCCGACGAGGCCTTGGCGATCGGCGCCATGCGGCGGCGCACGTCGGCCGCCGTCACCGTATTGGCGCGCCAGGTGCCGCCGTCGGTGAAGAAATTGTGCAGCAGCGGCTGCAGCCGGTCCATGGCATTGGCGAAGCGGGATTCGGGCGTCGCCTTGGCCTCGAATTCGTCCCAGAGCGCGCGGAATTCCACGGCCTGCTCCGGCGGAAGAATGGCGAAGATGCGCCCGGCGGCACGCAGCTCGCGTTCGGCCTGATCGCGGGCGGCAGCAGCATCATAGGCAAAGGTGTCGCCGGCATCGATCTCGACGATGTCGTGGATCAGCAGCATCTTGATGACACGGTGCAGGTCGACCGGCTCGCCGGAATAATCCGAGAGGACCATCGCCATCAGCGCCAGCTGCCAGGTGTGTTCGGCATCGTTTTCGACACGCGAGCGATCGAGAAGCAGCGTGCGCCGCAGGATCGTCTTCAGTTTCTCGACTTCGAGGATGAAGGCGAGCTGTTGCGAAAGCGTGGTGTTGCCGATGAGGGCTTCGAGGGATTCAGTCGATATCTTTTCCATGGGGCAGCGCGTTCTCCAGGCCGATGGACGGGTCGCGCCGCCCTGATATCAGCTGGGCGTTACCGCCTCAATCGTAGAGATAGTATTTCGTCCAGGTATCCTTCGGCACCTTTTCGCCGATCTGGTATTCGAGCTCGCGGACATTGATGTGCTGCGGGCCGGTAATGCAGGTGTAGGAGAGATGGTACCAGTCGCCCTTGCTGCGGAAGACGGCGCCGGGGGCGACGAGGCGGTCGTCGCTCGGGACCGGATCCTTGAAGGTGTAGGCGATCACCTTGTCCGGCTTGAAGCCGGTCTTGTCGCTGTTGATGCGGCTCATCGCCTCGGTGTCGCAGCTCTGCTCCAGCCGGGTCGCGGGATCGAGCTTTTCAAGCTGCTTCTTGATGGCGGGATCGACGGCGAAGGCGGAGGAGGCAAGGCTGAGAAGCGATACGGACAGGACCAGGCATTTCGGCATTTAGGAATAATCCCTCTATCTGCTCATTCCGGAACAAGCCTCAGCCAGACACCCCCGTCACCTCTGTCCGGCAAAGCATGAATTCCGCGATGCTGCGGACTTTCTTAAACAATGTGGTGACATCAAGGCAACGTGAGGAACACTTCGATTTAGCGGGAGCTTATCCACGACAGCTTGCGCCGCGCTTGATTGCATCCCGCCTCACCTCTATCTCTTCCGAACCATTCATTTCGATCCGGAGCCTTTTCCTTGTCCGTTTTCAAAAACCTGCCGAACCCGCCCGCCGCCCCGAAGAAGCCTGTCACCGATACGCGCCACGGGATCACCAGGACGGACGACTACGCCTGGCTGCGCGCCGATAACTGGCAGGCGATGTTCAAGGATCCCGCGATCCTCGACCCCGAGATCCGCAAGCATCTGGAAGCCGAAAACACCTATATGAACGCGGCGATGGAAGACACCAAGCCGCTGCAGAAGGTGCTGTTTTCCGAGATGCGCGGCCGCATCAAGGAAGACGACAGCTCGGTGCCGATGAAGGATGGCGGGTTCGCCTATGGCACGTTCTTCGTCACCGGCGGCGAACAGCCGCACTATTTCCGCATCCCGCGCGACGGCGACACCAAAGATGAGACGATCCGCACCGTGCTCTTGGACGGCGACAAGGAAGCATCCGGCAAGAGCTATTTCCGCCTCGGCGGCCTCGACCATTCGACCGATCACAGCCGCGGCATCTGGGGCTATGACGACAAGGGCTCGGAATTCTTCACGCTGAAGGTGCGCGATCTCGCGACCGGCGAAGATCTCGCGGATGTGATCGAGAATACTGGCGGCGGCGGCATCTGGGCGCCCGATGGCAAGAGCTTCTTCTACTCGGCGCTCGACGAGAACCACCGCCCCTCGAAGGTGTTCCACCACATTCTCGGCACGCCGCAGAGCGACGACCGGCTGGTCTATGAGGAGAAGGATCCGGGCTTCTTCATGGGCGTCGGCGGCTCGCTGCTCGACGACTTCATCTATATCGACATCCACGACCACGAGACCTCGGAATACCGCCTGCTGTCGACCAAGGATCTGACCGCCGAGCCGACGATTGTCGCCGAGCGCGAAGAAGGCATCGAATATACGCTGACCGAGGGCGGCGACGTCTTCTACATCCTGACCAATGACGGCGATGCCAAGGATTTCAAGATCGTGGAGGCGCCGGTCAATGCGCCAGGCAAGGAAAACTGGCGCGAGATCGTGCCGCACAAGCCGGGCACGCTCATCATCAACCACATGGCCTTTGCCCGCCATCTCCTGTGGCTGGAGCGCAAGGACGGGCTGCCGCAGATCATGATCCGCGACCGCAGAAGCGGCGAGGAACATGCGATCGCCTTTGCAGAGGAAGCCTATTCGCTGGGTCTCTCGGGTGCTGCCGAATACGACACCGACGTCATCCGCTTCTCCTATTCGTCGATGACGACGCCCTCCCAGCTCTACGACTACAACATGGTGACGCGCGAGCGGACACTCTTGAAGACCCAGGAAGTGCCGTCTGGCCACAACCCCGACGATTACGTCACCCGCCGCGTCTTCGCGCCCGCCTGGGACGGCGAGACCGTGCCGGTCACCCTGCTCTACCGCAAGGACACGGCACTCGACGGTTCGGCGCCCTGCCTGCTCTACGGCTACGGCGCCTACGGCATTACGATCCCGGCCGGGTTCAACACCAACTGCCTGTCGCTCGCCGACCGCGGCTTCGTCTATGCCATCGCCCATATCCGCGGCGGCAAGGACAAGGGTTTTGCCTGGTACGAGACCGGCAAGATGGAATTCAAGACCAATACGTTCAAGGACTTCATCGCAGCCGCTGACTATCTGAATCAGGAAAAGTTCACCTCCTACGCTGGTATCATCGCCGAGGGCGGATCGGCGGGCGGCATGCTGATGGGGGCGATCGCCAACATGGCGCCGGAGAAATTCGCCGGCATCATCGCCGCCGTTCCCTTCGTCGACGTGCTGAACACCATGCTCGACGACACCCTGCCGCTGACCCCGCCGGAATGGCCCGAATGGGGCAACCCGATCGAGAGCCAGGAAGAATACGAACAGATCGCCGCCTACAGCCCCTACGACAATGTCGGCGCCAAGGCCTATCCGCCGCTGCTGGCACTCGGCGGCCTCACCGATCCGCGGGTGACCTATTGGGAACCGGCGAAATGGGTGGCGAAGCTGCGCGAGAAGACGACGGGCGGGGCGCCGATCCTGTTGAAGACGAATATGGATGCCGGACATGGTGGGGCTTCCGGGCGGTTTCAGCGGCTGGAGGAGATTGCGTTCGAATATGCGTTTGCGATCAAGGTTGCGAGGAAGATGTGAGGGCGTTGGTGGGCGTGGGGTTAACCCCCCTCTGCCCTGCCGGGCATCTCCCCCACAAGGGGGGAGATTGGCTGGGAGCAGCCGCTCGGCGACGTTGATTATAGCGGACGCCCCACACTCTCCCTCATTCCTGTGCCCTTAGGGCTACGCCCACGGGATGTCACAGGAATCCAGTGCGCCCCAGTCTTGGGGCGCGGGCGATGCCTTGGTTAGTGAAATGAGTCATTCACCGCGCCGACGCGCGGTGGCTGGATTCCTGTGACAAGCACAGGAATGAGGGAATACGTGGGGAACGCGCGGCCCAACAAACACAGCACCACGTGACGCCAATGTCGGTGCGAGCGCCCGCCACCAGCCAATCTCCCCCCTTGTGGGGGAGATGCCCGGCAGGGCAGAGGGGGGTCGGCCTGGCCGCAACGCTTAAGAGGAGAACCCATGCCCGTCTACATCGCCCTCCTCCGCGCCATCAATGTCGGCGGCAGCGGTGCGTTGCCGATGGCGGAACTCAGGGCGGTCTGTGACACGCTCGGCTTCCAGGATGCCAAGACCTACATCCAGAGCGGCAATGTCCTGTTCCGCTCCGCTGACGGCGAAAAGGCCGTGGGCGAAAAGCTCGATGATGCCCTGGGGAAGAAGCTCGGCAAGAAACCGGGCGTGATGATCCGCAGCCGCAAGGAAATGGAGGAGATCGCCGAAAACGCCCCCTTCCCCGATGCCAAGCCGAGTTTCGTGCTGGTGCATTTCCTGCCGGAAGCGGCCGCCAAGGATGCGCTCGAGATGATGAGCGCGCCGGATGGCGAGGAGGCGGTGGTTTCCGGCCGGGAAATCTATGTCCACTATCCCATAGGCTCAGGCAAATCGAAGCTGAAGCTGCCGGCGCTGAAGGCCGGAACGTCGCGCAATATCAACACGGTGCGCAAGCTTGTGGAGATGGCGGCGGCGCTGGACGGCAAGGGTTAGGTGCGGTTAGCCTATGAGGGCGCCCGGTCACATCCAGTATTTCACCGCATAGACCACCGTCATGACCGCGCCGGTGACGATGACGAACCAGCGGACGATGGCGGCAGGGAGGATGCGGACGAGGTAGCCGCCGAGATAGCCGCCGATCAGGGCGCCCGAGAGCATGACCAGCGTCTGCGGCCAGCGGACGGCGCCCTCAAGGATGAAGATCGTCACCGCGGCAATGCTGACGGCTGTCGCCAAGAGGTTCTTCAGCGCCTTGACGCGGCGGATGTCGTCGGGATCGGCGATCGCCAGCACCGCCGTCAGGATGACGCCGAGACCGGCGCCGAAGAAGCCGCCATAGACGGAGGCGAGCGCCAGCACCGAGGAACCGGCAAAGCGCGACGGCTCGCTGCCGCCGCGGCGGCGCTCCGCCCAGGCGGCGATCTGCGGCGAGAACAGGAAGAGCAGCGTGGCGGCGCCGATCAGCGCCGGCACCGGCAGCACGAAGAGCCGCTCCGGCAGCGCCAGCAGCAGCAGCGCGCCGAGAATGCCGCCGGTGAGGCAGATCAGCACCGAGAGGCCGAGCCTGAGATCGAGCGGCTGCAGCTTGCGGTGATCGGCGAGCACGGCGAGCAGATGGCCGGGGACGATGGCCACGGCATTGGAGGCGTTGGCGGTGACCGGCGGCAGGCCTGATGCCAGCATGGCGGGAAAGGTGAGCAGCGTCGCGCCACCCGCCAGCGCGTTGATGACGCCGCCGGCGATACCTGCGGCAAGCAGCAGAATTGCGATCTCCAGGCTCATCGGCGGCTCCCCTTCCCCCTGCCCTTGCTAGCCGCAGCAGGTCCCGTCGCCAAGCCGCGCCAGGCCTCGAACCGTTCTGCACAAGGACGATTTTGAGATTTGCCGCGGCAATGCGATAATTGCCGGAGGAGAGAGCGATGGGGCGTCACTGGCGGATCCTGACTGCGCTGCTTTCACTGGCGCTCGTCAGCGCCGGTCCGGCCGACGACGGCCGCTGGTATGCCGGCGACTTCTCCTTTTCCGACGAGCTCGGCGGCTTCCGCATCCTGTCGATCTCCGGCAAGGGCACGCGCGACGATCCGATCGAGATCACCGAGGCGCTTGTCTCGACCGAACCGGTGACGCTGGTCATCCGCGCCGCCGATCAGGCAAGGCTCGACGCGCTGCGGCAGAACTCGTTTCACCTGAAGATCGTCGCGGTCAACGAAAGCAGGCTCGCCTGGATCGGCTTCGAATTCGAGCTGGAGGAAATCCGCGGCAAGCCCAGCGACTTCTACGACGGCCTGTCCTTCGGGCAGACCAATCCGAACCCTGATTTCATCTCGTCGGACCGCTTCGCGCGCTTCCAGAACCAGTTCGAGAGCTTCGACCGGCTGCGCTTCGATGACGGACATTCCGACCCGAAGAGCAGCACGGCCTTCGGCTTCTTCATCACCGACGTGACGCCGGTGCCGGAATTCTATCTGGTCGAGGACCCGCTGATACCGGATTCGTAAGCGGCCGGTCAGCCGAGGCTGACGAGCGCCGTTCCGGCGATCGCCATGCCGGCGCCCGCCCAGGCGTAGGGCTGCGGCATCTTTCCGCTTCTCAGCCACACCATCGGCAGGATGACGATCGGGGTCATGGAGGAGAGTGTCGAGACGATGCCGACGCTGCCGGTTTTCAGCGCGCCCATGAGCAGCGACATGCCGAGCGCCGTGCCGAAGAAGGCGGAGATGACGGCGAGCGGAAAATCCCGCCGTTCCACTTCTCCGGTCTGGCGGCGGATGGCGGGCAAGGCAAGCAGCGCCCAGAAGAAGATGACGGCAAGGCCGGAGCGCACGGCCATGGCGGCGAAGGGCTCGACACCGGCGGCCATGGCCGGGCGGGCGAGAAGGCTGCCGACCGCCTGGCCGAAGGCGGTGACGACGCCGAGCGCGATGCCTTTCAGCGACGGGCTTTCCTGCGGCGCGGGTGCCTCGATCGGCTCGCCATCGGCAAGCGGGATCATCGGCGCCGGGCGGCGGCGGCGCACGCCGATGGCAATGACGATGCCGCAGAGAATGAGGGCGACGCCGGCGCCCTGCATGGCGCTGACGGTTTCACCAAAAGCGATGTAGCCCATGGCGAGCGCGAAGGGCGATGCGAGCGAGAAGAGCAGCGCCGTCACCCGCGGGCCGGCGGCATAGATCGCCGCGAAATAGGTGGTGCTGGCAAGCACGATGCCGAACAGGCCGGAGCCTGCAAGCGCCGAAAACTGCCAGGTGCCGAGCGTCGCCCAGCCGCCGAGCGCCGTCGCGGCAAGTGCCGTCATCAGGAAGGCGGCGGTGATCTGCCAGCGGGCAAGGCGCATCAGCGGCACGCGGCCGTTCAGCTCGTTGATGAACATCGAGCTCAGGGCCATGCAGACGGCGGAACCAAGGGCAAGCGCTTCGGAAATCAGCATGAAAAGCTCCAGGACGGGAGGCATCCATGGCCGCGGTACCGCGCCCTGTCAATCTATTGCCGGAACGTCGTCACGGCGCCCGCCTGCGGCTGGAACAGCAGCTTGATCAGCGAGCGCAGCACGAGGATCTGCTTGGCGAGGCTGTTCGGTTCCTTCAGCGCCCGCGACAGCACGATGCCGCCTTCGAGGACGGTGGAGACCATGTCGGCCAGCTGGTCGACTGCGAGCGGCTCGCGCGGCGTGTAGACCGCCATGATCTCCTCGAACATCCCGCCGAAGCGGCGGCGCCAGGCGAGCACGGCATTGCGGTTGGTCTCCTGGATCTCGCGGTCGAAGATGCGCTCGTAGTAGCAGACGGTGGCGACGAGGCAGCCGGGATGGCCGTTCGGCAGGTCGGCGAGCAGCTCGGAGAGCAGCTTGAGGCCGAGCAGAAAGGCCTGCAGCGGATCGTCCGTCAGGTCGCGGGCGCGGCTGAAGATCTCGTCATAGATGCGCTCGTCATTTTCGATGTAGCGGTTGAGCAGCGCCTTGGCGAGCTCGTTCTTGTCCCGGAAATGGTAGAAGAAGCCGCTCTTGGTGATGCCCGTTTCGGCGATCAGCTCCTCGATCGACGTGCCGCCGAAACCCTTCCGGAGCACGGCTGCTTCGGCGACGTCGAGAATGCGCGTCCTGGTTTCGATGCCCTTTTTCATGCGCCCTCCTGTACCGGCGGTACAGTTTTCAGTTGCTGAAACGTTTTGCAGACCGCAACCCGGCAATCGGAAAACGTGAGCAAGATCATGATTTCAATAGGCAATATGCGCAGCGTGGCGCAAGTATACCGCAAGTCGTCTAGTTTCGCATGCGATTAAGCGCGAGAAATCTACCTGCCGGCACCAGGAAAAGGTGACACCGGCCTGTGTGAGGGCGGGCTTTTGAAATGGCACAATACAGACAGAAACTGCCGCAGCTCGGCGGCGGTGCCTTCATCTCCGATGGCGGCATGGAGACGTCGCTGATCTTCCACGAGGGCGTGGACCTGCCGCATTTCGCAGCCTTCCCGTTGCTGGAGACCGAAAGCGGCCGCAGCAAGCTCAGGAACTATTATCGCCGCTATCTCGATATCGCGCTCCGCCACGGCACCGGCTTCGTGCTGGACAGCGCGACATGGCGGGCCAATCCGGACTGGGGCGAGAAGCTCGGCTATTCGCGCGAGCGGCTGGCGGCGGCCAGCAAGGCGGCGATCGCGCTGATCGCCGCGCTGCGCAGGGATTACCGGCGGCCGAACATGCCGATCGTGCTCAGCGGCGCCATCGGCCCGCGCGGCGACGGCTACAAGGCGGGCGTGATGACTGCCGCGGAGGCCGAGGATTATCATGGCGAGCAGATCGCCGCCTTTGCCGGAACCGAGGCCGACATGGTCAGCGCCTTCACGCTCACCAATATCGACGAGGCAATCGGCATCGCCCGGGCTGCGAGGGCGCACGGCATGCCCTCGGCGATCTCCTTTACCGTCGAAACCGACGGGCGGCTGGTGACCGGCCGCAGCATCGGGGAAGCGATCGAGACGACCGACGCGGCGACGGAGGGCGCACCGGCCTATTACATGATCAACTGCGCCCACCCGGCGCATTTCAGCGCGGTGCTGGCGCAAGGCGGTGCCTGGGTGAAGCGGATCGGCGGCATCCGCGCCAATGCCTCGATGATGAGCCATGCCGAACTCGACGAGAGCGAGGTGCTGGATGCGGGCGACCCCGAAGATCTCGGCCGCCGCTACCGCCAGCTGCTTGCCGTCCTGCCGCATCTCAAGGTGCTGGGCGGCTGCTGCGGCACCGACCACCGGCATGTGGCGGCGATCTGCGAAGCCTGCCTGCCGCAGGCAATGAGCGCTTGAGGGAGAAAGCGATGACCAGCTTGAGGAAGAAACTGAGCCCGAGACGGCTGATACGGATCGTGACGCATCATCCGGTGTGGCCGAAGACCAAGAGCAAGGCGCGCCAATGCGCCGACGCCGGCATGATGCCCTTCGAAGCGGTGGACAGCCACCTGCTGCGCGACATCGGCATCGGCCCGCATGGGCGGCGCTCGACGTGTGAATGAGTGAATAGTGAGTAGTAAGTAGTGAGTAGGTTCCGGGCGCGGTGCGCCCGGAGTGCCTAGTGCTCGGCGGCAGCGGCCACGGCGTCTTTGCGGCGGTGACCGCTGATCTCGGAGCCGGCGTTCGGGGCGAAGCGCAGGTTCCAGATTGTGGCGGCGAGCGAGATGATCGTCACCACGATGAAGGCGGCGGAGAAGTCGTGGAGCTGCGGCTGCTCGCTGCCTGATACCGTCATCGAGCCGTGCAGGGCGAGCGCGCCGATGCAGATGCCGAGCGACAGCATCAGCTGCTGGAAGGTGGTGTAGAAGCTGGTCGCCGCGCTCATGCGCTCGTGGCTGATCTCGTCATAGGCGATGGTATTGTAGGCCATGAACTGGAACGACAGGAAGAAGGCGCTGAGCACCAGCACGGCAAACATGATGCCGACCGGCCAGGACGGGCCGAAGGCGGCGCAGAGGCCGTAGCCGAGCGTGCCGAGCAGGCCGTTGATGACGAGGCTGTTGCGGAAGCCGAGGCGCCGGAAGACCGGGCCGGAGAGCGGCTTCATGGCCATCGAGCCGATGGCGGTGGCGATGACGATCTGGCCTGCGGTGGCCGCCGACATGCCGAAACCGACCTGGAAGAGCAACGGCAGCAGGAAGGGCTGCGCCCCTTGCGTGATGCGCGTCAGCGAGCCGGCGATGACCGAGGTGCCGAAGGTCGGCACCTTCATCAGCGAAAAGTCCATGATCGGCGACGGGTGATTGCGCGCGTGGCGCAGGTAACCGAGGCCGAAGAGCAGGCCGATGGCAATCAGGAACACGGCCGACGCGGCCTCGCCTTCGCGGCTCGACATTTCGAAGCCGAAGAGCAGCGATCCGAGCGAAATGCCGGAGAGGATGAAGCCCAGCGTATCGAAGGGGCCGTTCGCCTTGCCCTTCACCTCGTCGATGAAGATCGACACGAGGATGAAGCCGACGATGCCGATCGGCACGTTGATGTAGAAGATCCAGCGCCAGTCGAGATAGGTGACGATGAAGCCGCCGAGCGGCGGGCCGATGATCGGGCCGATCAGCGCCGGGATCAACAGCCAGGACATGGCATTGACCATATCCTTGCGGGCGACGCTGCGCATCAAGACGAGACGGCCGACCGGCATCATCATCGCGCCGCCGGCACCCTGAATGAGGCGGGCAACGACCAGCAGGAAGAGATTGGGCGCCAGCGCACAGGCAATCGAACCGGCAACGAAGACGGCGATCGCCGAACGGAAGACGGTGCGCGAGCCGAAGCGGTCGGCCATGCGGCCGCTCGCCGGAATGAAGATCGCCAGGCTCAGCAGGTAGGAGGTGAGCGCGATGCTCATCGACGGCGCATCGACGCCGAAGTCGCGCGCCATGGTCGGCAGCGCCGTCGCCAGCACCGTGGCATCGACGTTTTCCATCAGCATGGCGCTCGCGACGATCAGCGCGATCGTGCGAAAGTTCGGGGCGGCCCGCTCGGTGCGAACGGGGTGGAATATCTGATCCGGCATCAGCAGGGATCACTCGCAATGACGCGGCGAAGCCATGATGACGACCGCGCCGCAGATGGGACATGGCATGATGCCATAAGGGGGATAACGACCTGTATACGCCCGCAAATGTGGCAAAGGCATGCATTCTGGGAAATGCTGGCATGATGTAACCGAATGGCTACTTGGGTGGGTGGAACTGCACCCTCACGAGCGCGCGTCTCAGCGATACTTTTCGAAGAGGCCTTCGAGTTCCTTCCGCATCTCGTCGCTGGTCAAATCCGGACGCGGATCCGCCAGTGAAGCTCTGACGCGGGCGCGGATGGATTCCATGACCTCCTCGTGCTCCGCCTCCTCGCGAAGCAGAGCGCGTATTGCCTCTTCGACAACCGCGCTCGGCGAAGCGTAGGTGCCTGCATCGACGCGCCCTGTGATCGCATCGATCATCTCTTCGGATAAAGTCACGCTGAGCGTCTTCATCTGCGTTCCCCAACGTCGCTGCGAGCCGAGATATAGCACGAAAAGCTGCAAGGCGCCCTCCCCAGGCCCCGCTCATTCCCCCCGCCTCCCTTTCCCGCTACACTTCATCCCCAGGTGGAGGACTTCCTGGATGGCGAAGCTTATCTTTGAGATGAACCAGTCGATCGACGGCTATGTGGATCATGACCGTATGTCGCCGGAGCCCTTGTTCGGCCATTGGGTGAAGCGGACGCAGGAGCTGAGCGCCACCGTCTACGGGCGGACGATGTATGGGCTGATGCGTTATTGGGACGAGGATCAGGAGGGCTGGGGCGATGAGCACCGGGCCTTTGCCGCGGCCTGGCGGAAGCTGCCGAAATGGGTGGTGTCGCGGTCGCTGACGGAAGTCGGGCCGAATGCGGTGCTTGTCCGCGACAATGTCGAAGCAGTGATTGCCGGGCTGAAGGCGGAGCGCGAGGGGGAGATCACGGTTGCCGGGCCGGTTCTGGCCCATAGCCTGGCTGATAGTGGGCTGATCGACGAATACCGGCTCTATACGCATCCCTTCGTGCTCGGCCAGGGACGGCCGTTCTTTGCCGGGCCGCGCCCGCCGCTGAGGCTTGCCGCGCATGAACGGATCGTCGGCGATGTCGTGCGGCTGACCTATGTGCCGGCGTAGCTGCGCATAAGCGGCTTGCGCCTCCCCCGCCCCGGCCCTACCTATTGGGAATGAGCTCAGCACCGTCACAGAATGCGCCTCGCGCCGCCATATTTCCGTTCGACAACAGCTATGCCCGGCTGCCGGCGCATTTCTTTGCGCGGCAGACGCCGTCACAGGTGGCGGAGCCCTGGCTGATCAAGCTCAACGAGGAGCTCGCGGCCGAACTCGGGCTCGATGTCGAGCGGCTGAAGCTTGATGGCGCGGCGATGTTTTCGGGCAATCTCGTGCCCGATGGCGCCGATCCGCTGGCCATGGCCTATGCCGGGCATCAGTTCGGCTCGTTCGTGCCGCAGCTCGGCGACGGGCGGGCGATCCTGCTTGGCGAGGTGATCGACCGCAACGGCAAGCGCCGCGACATCCAGCTGAAGGGCGCCGGGCAGACACCGTTTTCCCGGCGGGGCGACGGGCGTGCCGCGATCGGACCGGTGCTGCGCGAATATATCGTCAGCGAGGCGATGTATGCGCTCGGCGTTCCCGCGACACGGGCGCTCGCCGCCGTCTCGACCGGCGAGCCCGTCTACCGCGAGCGGGTGCTGCCGGGGGCGGTCTTTACCCGCGTGGCGGCCAGCCATATCCGCGTCGGCACCTTCCAGTTCTTTGCGGCGCACGGCGATACGGATGCGCTGAAGGCGCTCGCCGATCATGTGATCGAGCGTCACTATCCGGAGCTTTCGGGCGCCGAAAACCGCTATCTGGCGCTCTACGAGGCCGTTGCCGAGCGGCAGGCGGCGCTGATTGCCCGCTGGCTGCATGTCGGCTTCATCCATGGGGTGATGAATACCGACAATATGACGATCTCCGGCGAGACGATCGATTTCGGCCCCTGCGCCTTCATGGATGCCTATGATCCCGGCACCGTCTTCTCCTCGATCGACCAGCAGGGGCGCTATGCCTATGCCAACCAGCCCGGCATCGGCCAGTGGAACCTGGCGCGGCTCGGCGAGACGCTGATCCCGCTCCTCGACGAGGATCAGGACAAGGCGGTCGATCTCGCCAATGGCGTGATCAAGGGTTACGGCGAGCGCTTCCAGGCGCATTGGCTCGATGGCATGCGAGGGAAGATCGGTCTTGCCTCGGAGGAAGACGGCGATCTCGACCTGATCCAAGCGCTGCTTTCGGCCATGCAGGCCGGACAGGCGGATTTCACGCTGGCCTTCCGGCGGCTGTCGAAGCTGGCGGGCGACGACGCGGCGGAAGCCGAATTTCTCTCGACATTCGACGGTATCGGCGAGGCGATGGGCTGGCTGGTGCGCTGGCGCGAGCGGACCGGGCGCGATCCGCAGACGGCAGAGGCCCGGCGTGCGGCAATGCTTGCGGTCAACCCGGCCTTCATTCCGCGCAACCACCGGATCGAGCAGGCGATATCTTCAGCCATGGATGATGGCGATTTCTCGCTGTTCGAGGCGCTGGTGAAGGTTCTGGCCAATCCATACGACGATCAGCCGGCATTTGCGGCCTATATGGATCCGCCGAAGCTGGAAGAGCGGGTGCTACAGACGTTTTGTGGGACTTGAGCTTGAAGGGGTGATTGCTGCGGCATGCGGCCCCCTCATCCGCCCTATCGGGCACCTTCTCCCCGCTGGGGAGAAGGGAAGTCGTCCACCGATCAACGCTACTTGCCGTGACCTTCGTGGCCCGAATGGGCGGCTGAGGCGGTCGCAGGACCGAGCGTCACCGTGCCCTCGAAGCCGGCGAAGGCTTGCAGGGCTTTCGGGTCTGCTTGCGCTTCGGCATCCGTGAGAGCAGCAGCCAATGCCGTTGCATCGGCGGTGGGGACACCCGCTTTCGCGAGCGCCGCCGCTTCCCTGATTGCATCGCCGCTGCAGAGAACCGGACGCCAGCCGTGTTCCCCGTTCTGCAGCAGGATGCGGCCGCCGCGGCCGTCCTGTTGCCAGCCGGCGATCGCCCAGCCACCCTTCACCGCGACCGGGCCGATGGCGAGCGGTTTGGCCGGGGTTTCGAACATCGTCTTCAGCACATCCGAAATCAGCTGCTGCGGATCGCCGGAGGGCGGTTGGTCCATCGGCATATCCATCGTCCTGCCGTCGGGCATCTGCATTGTCTCCGCCTGAGCCGCCAGCGGCGCGGACAGGGAAAGAGCGGCGGCGATCAGGATCGGGACTGTCTTCATCATCGTCTCCCTCACGAGAATGCCCGCCGCAACGGCGGCACGAAGCGGATGACGAGCTGGTCGAAGGCGATCATTGCAAGGATCGCGAGGCCGGTCAGCGGGAAAGCCAGCGAGAAGACGACAGCGATCACCCAGAGGCCGATATAGACCGAGCGCTGCGGCGGCAGCGGCGGCACGCCGACGCGGCCCTGCGGGCGGCGCTTCCACCACATGACGACAGCGGTGACGCAGGAGAGGATGATCGCCAGGCAGGTCGCCAGCATCAGGAACTGGTTGAACCGGCCCCACTCCTGCCCCTGATGGACATTGATGCCCCACTCGATCGCCTTGCCAAGGAAGGGATAGGCGCCAAAGCTGATATCGACCAGCGGCTTGCCGGAATATTGGTCGATATGCAGCGTGCGCTCGCGGGAGAGATCGTCGGGGAAGATCGCCGCGGTATAGACACCTGATACGGTAGACGGGATCGCCATGTCGAAGCCGGGGGTGACGCCCGCCGCCTTGGCGATCTCGACAGCCCTGTCGAGGCCGATCGGCTGCTTCGACTGGGCGGCGGCGATATCCGACAGCGGCACCGGCGCCTTCTCGACGGTCCAGCCGACCTTCGGCAGGATATCCTCCGTCACCTTCGCCGATGTCGGCACGTCGTCCCAGAGCTGCGCTGGATAGCCCATGCCGCGGCTGCCGAGGAAGGATTGCACATTGGCGCCCCAATAGCCCGACCAGGGCATGCCGGTGACCGCCAGGAACAGGATGAGCAGGCCGGCAAAGGCGCCGGTGACGGCATGAAGGTCACGCCAGAAGACGCGGCGCGCCGGTGTGCCGCGGACGCTGACGACACCCCCCGTCTGGCGGCGCGGCCACCAGAGATAGAGGCCGGTAACGACGAGCACCATGGCAAAGCCGCCGGCGATCTCCACCAGCCGGTTGGCGGCGCCGCCGAAATAGGCAAGGCTGTGAATGTGCTTGACGACGGTGTTGAACTCGTCGTCGGAAGCCACCGCGTCGAGCACCTTGCCGTCATAGGGATTGACGAAAACCAGCGTCGGCTTATCGCCCGCTGACACCGTGACGATCGCCGAACTCTCCGGCGTCGCCGGATCCCTGTAGGTGGTGGCGACGGAGCCGGGCACGGCGGCGATAGCGATATCGGCGATCGCCTGGGGGCCGAGCGGCTGACCGGCCGGAGCGACGTCATAGCGATAGGCGAAGAGGCTGTGGTTGATCTCGTCCTTGAAGAGATAGAGCGAGCCGGTAATCGCCAGATTGAGCATGAAGGGCACGGCAAGCAGGCCGGCGAAGAAATGCCAGCGCCAGATGGCCCGGTAGAGCGAGACGCTAGATGCGGCGCTCTCCACCGTATCAATGGAGGTGATTGAAGACATGAGGGAATTCCAGATCCATGGCGGCATCAGCGACGCAGCCGAAAGCGAAGCACGCCGCCGGCCGGAAGGCCGGGGCGCGGGTTCAGGCATTCAGGGGATCTGTGGGCGGGGCTCTAGGGCCGGTATTTGGTGGGAACGGATCGCGGTGGAAGACGGCGGCGCGCAGCGGCACCGCCTCGGCAACGGCATAGCCGAGCGGCGCACCCGATAGATCGGCAGGCGCCGGAAGCATCGCCGTGGCGCTGATGCGGCAGGCCTCGCAGCCGTGATTGTGATCGGCGCCATGCTGGCTCTTGCCGCTATCGTCGGTGACGGTGACGCAGAGCGTCGGCAGGGTCCCATCAGGCAGCGCATAGGCCGAATAGTCGGCGGGGCCGGAAAGCTCGGCCGCCACGACCGGCAGCTGATGGGCAAAGCCGACGGACACGAGCGCGATGGCGCATAGAATGCGCACCGCCCACTGCTCGAATCTGCGACCAAGATATTTCATGTGACCCCTGCCCCGAAGGCATGGGAGGTTGATAGCGAAATCGCCCTCGAAGCTCAATGCGGCATTAGCGCCGGCTGCATTTTCGACCTGTTGCCAACGCATGGCTGCCCTGCACAGGTTGCGGCAATTGTGGCGGTTGAAAGGCAGGGACCTCGCTCTATGTGCTTGAGAATGCTTGCGGCGGCAGCCTCCAGCCCTTGCCGCAGGCCATTTCGCAATTCAATCCCGGCACCCGGGAAACCCTGCCCGCGCTCCGCCCCCGGAGGCGGGTTTCAGCGGGAGACTATTTCATGGCGATCGCCATAACCTCCATACTCTTTCTTCTCGTCGGACTGGCGCTTGGCGGCGGCGGGCTCTGGCTCGTCATCCTCGGCGGCAGCATCTTCTACCTGTTCGCCGGCGCGATGTTCATCATCACCGCCGTGCTGCTCCTCATGCGCAAGGCCGTGGCGCTCTGGGTCTACGCGGCGCTTGTCGTCGCGGCGCTGATCTGGGCGGTCTGGGAAGTCGGCTTCGACTGGTGGCAGCTCGGGCCGCGCGGCGGGCTGATCATCCTGCTCGGCCTCTGGCTGCTCACGCCGTGGATCCGCAGGCCTCTGGGCTTCAAGAGCCCGACCGGCGCGGTCTACAGCGCCAATCCCTGGCCGCTCGGCGTCCCCGTCATCATCGCCATCCTGGTCGCCGGTTACTCGATGACCACCGATCCGCATGATCTCGCAGGCAACCTGCCCAAGGATGTCGTGGCGGCTGCCCCGCCCTTCGGCGGCGATGTGCCCGATGGCGAGTGGCATCAATATGGCCGCACGCCCTTTGGCCAGCGCTATTCGCCGCTCGACCAGATCAATGCCACCAACGTCAAGGATCTCAAGGAAGTCTGGCGCTACCAGACCGGCGACGTGAAACGGCCTGACGATGTCGGCGAGACCACCTATCAGGTGACGCCGCTGAAGGTCGGCGACACGCTCTATCTCTGCACGCCGCATAATTGGGCGATCGCGCTCGATGCCAAGACCGGCAAGGAGAAATGGAAGTTCGACGCCAATTCCGGCATGAACCCGGACCGTCAGCACCAGACCTGCCGCGGCGTCACCTATTATCACGACACGGCGACGGCTGCCGGCCAGCCCTGCGCCGACCGCGTCTACCTGCCGACCTCCGATGCCCGGCTGATCGCGCTCGATGCCGTCGATGGCAAGGTCTGCGAAAACTTCGCCGACAAGGGCACGCTGCATCTGGAAACCGGCATGAAATTCAATCCCGCCGGCTATTACTATTCCACTTCGCCGCCGGCGGCCGTTGCCGGCAAGCTGATCATCGGCGGTGCCGTCAACGACAACTACTCGACGCAGGCGCAGTCCGGCGTCATCCGCGCCTTCGACATCAACACAGGCGCGCTGCTCTGGAACTGGGATTCCGGCAATCCTGATGTGACGACGCCGCTGCCCGAGGGGCAGACCTACACGACCAACTCGCCGAACAGCTGGTCGGTGTTCTCGGTCGATGAAGGCCTCGGCATGGTCTATATCCCGCTCGGCAACCAGGTGCCCGATCAGCTCGGCATGGGCAGAAGCGCCAATGTCGAGAAGTTCTCATCCTCCGTGGTGGCTCTCGACATAAACACTGGTCAACTGAAATGGGTGCAGCAGTTCGTCCACCACGATCTCTGGGACATGGACGTTCCCGCCCAGCCGGTGCTGTTCGACATGACGAAGCCCGACGGCTCCGTCGTCCCGGCGCTGGTGGCGCCCACCAAGCAGGGCGATATCTACGTGCTCGACCGGCGCACCGGCGAGGCGATCATTCCCTTCAAGGAAATCCCGGCTCCCGGTGGCGCCATCCCGGAGGACAAGACGGCGCCGACTCAGCCGATCTCGGATCTGACCTTCTCGCCCGATCCGCTGCAGGAAAAGAACATGTGGGGCGTCTCGCTGTTCGATCAGCTCGCCTGCCGCATCGAGTTCCACCGCTACAAGTACGAGGGCCGCTATACGCCGCCGTCGCTTCAGGGCACGATCGTCTATCCCGGCAATTTCGGCACCTTCAACTGGGGTTCCGTCGCCGTCGATCCGGAGCGGCAGATCATGTTCGGCATGCCGACCTATCTGGCCTTCACCTCGAGGCTCGTTCCGGCTGCCGACATCCCGCCGAAGGGACAGGACGAGAAGGGCAGCGAACAGGGCCTCAACCGCAACGATGGCGCACCCTACGGCGTGTTCATGGGACCGTTCCTCGGCCCGCTCGGCATTCCCTGCCAGGCGCCGCCATGGGGCTATGTCGCGGGCGTGGATCTGCGTACCGGCAAGATCGCCTATATGCACAAGAACGGCACCGTTCACGACATGACGCCGCTGCCGCTCCCCTTCAAGGTCGGCGTCCCCGGCATCGGCGGCCCGATGATGACCAAGGGCGGCGTGGCATTCCTGGGTGCTGCCGTCGACAACTACCTGCGCGCCTATGACGTCACCAGCGGTGCAGAGCTCTGGCAGGCCAGGTTGCCCGCCGGTGGGCAGGCGACGCCGATGACCTATACGACCTCCGACAACAAGCAGTATGTGGTAATGGTTGCCGGCGGGCATGGGTCGGTCGGGACCAAGCCGGGGGATTATGTGATCGGTTATACGCTGCCTTGATGGGGGTGGTGGGCGTTCGCGCGATAACAAGAGTCTTCCCAGCCCAAGGACTTGGGCTGGCTGGATTCCTGTGACAAGCACAGGAATGAGGGAAACGGAGGGCGTCCTGAGCCCCCTCATCCGGCCCTTCGGGCCACCTTCTCCCCGCTGGGGAGAAGGGAACTCGGCGGCGGCCCCTCGCGTCAACATCCCCTTCTCCCCCACGGGGAGAAGGTGCCCGAAGGGCGGATGAGGGGGCTCCGGGCGCTGATTTCACCCAGTCAAAGCGCTGCCTCGATATCCGTCAGCGAGAAGTCATCTCCCTTGTAGAGAAGCGGCATGCGCTGTTGGCGGGCGCAGGCGTAGGCGAAGCAGTCGCCGAAATTCAGGGCGGCCGGGTGCCGTGACTTGCCGAAGCGGGCGTAGGCGGCAATGGCCGCATGACGGGCTTCGGCCGGGACGGCGATGACCTCGATCGCGGCGAGCTGCAGAAACTCTTCGACGGCCTGTTGGGCCTCCGCCACCTCGAGGCCGAGGATGCGGGCGACGGCAATCGCCGTTTCCCATACCGCAAGCGGTGACGTGATGCGGCGGTCGCCCGACTGCAGGCGTGCGAGCAGGTCCGGGCCATCCTCCTCGGAGGTCAGGATGGCGGTCAAGGCCGATGCGTCGACGAACATCCTCAGTCCTCGTAAAGGCTATCGATGAAAGCCTTGTCCGCGGGCTGGCGGGTAGCGGGGTCGCCCTTCGCTCTGAGCTTTCGGGCGAACTCCAAGCCCTTTTCGACAAGCGAGGGCTCGATGCCCTCGAGCTCGATCTCCTTCTGCAGGACCTGCCGCAGCACTTCGGTCTTGGTCTGCCGCCGGACCTTTGCCAGCCGCTCGACAAGCCGCCCGACCTCTTCATCCTTGACGTAGAGAGCCATGGTATATCCTTTCTGCACAAGGGATATACCACACCCCTCTCCCACTGTCAGCAACCGCTACCCAGCCATCCTTTCAGCACAACCTTAAATAAGCAAATCCAGCTTCGCGCAGGTTTGCGCGCCGATGGTCTCCGCGATCTTTGCGGGAGTCCTTTTCATGGAAATCAACGGCAGCATTCTGAGCCTTTTCAATCCCTATAATCTTTCCGGCGACCAGCGCGCCAAGCAGCAGCAGAATGCGCCGGTGCAGGGCGAAAGCTCTGCGCGTGAAGTCGGCGGCGGGATGGCGCCGAGCTATACGGCGCCGTCGATCTCCAGCGTCATGTGGTCGATGCAGACGGCAGCGGATACGACGATCAGGGAAGAGACCGAGGCGGATATCAAGGCGAAGAGCCGGCATGAGGCGCTGGTCGGCGAGCTGCACGACTATGCGAACATGACGCCGGCCGAGAAGATCCGCAAAAGCATTCTCGACCAGATGGGTCTCGACGAAGAGAGCCTCAAGGCGATGCCGCCGGAAGAGCGCGCCGCGATCGAAAAGCAGATCGCTGATGCGATCAAGAAACAGCTGACCGGCATCGAGGGCGGCGATGACAATACGGCGACAAGCGATGTGCCGCAGACAGCTTCTGAAGACCAGACCAAAGCGGGCTGACCCCGCCCTTCACAATCCGATTCAAGTCCATGGGGCGGAGATTCACATCTTCGCCCCAACGCTTTGAATGAAAATGATTATTGCAGCATGCCGGCGGCGATCTTGGCGACGTCGGCAAAGACTGCATTGAGCTCGGAGACCGGCGCGGTCGCCTCGGCGATATAGGTCGCGACAAGGATCGGCGAGCCGCTTTCCTCCGGCCAGATGACGGCGATATCGGCGGCCGAACCATTGTTGCCGGTGCCGGTCTTGTCGCCGATCTTCCACTCCTCCGGCAGCCCGGCGCGCAGGCGGGCGGCGCCCGTGGTGTTTGCCACCATCCAGTCGATCAGCTGCGTGCGCGAGGGCTCCGACAGCACCGATCCTAGGGTCAGATTGCCGAGCGTATCGAGCATCGCATCCGGCGTCGTCGTGTCGCGCGGGTCGTCCTTCTTGCCCTCGTTGAGCGCGGTCTCGATGCGGTCGAGCCGGGTCGAGCTGTCGCCGATCGAGCGCAGCCATTTGGTGAGCGCCTCAGGACCGCCAAGGCTTTCGAGCAGCAGGTTGCCGGCGGTGTTGTCGCTGAGCGTGATCGCCGCCTTGCAGAGCTCGCCGACGGTCATGCCTTCGGCACCGATATGCTTTTCGGTTTCCGGCGAGTAGGTGACGAGTTTGTCCTGGTCGTAGGTGACGCGGCGTTCGAGATTTTCCTCGCCCTTGTCAACCCGGGCGAGCACCATGCCGGAGGCCAGGACCTTGAAGGTGCTGAGCAGCGGGAAGCGCTCGGTCTCGCGGTTGGAGAAGCTGACATTGGTGCCGGTATCCATGACCGAGACGCCGAGGCGCCCGCCCGTGCGCTTTTCGAGTGCGGCCAGCTGTGCATCGACATCGCTGTCGGCGGCATCATCGGCACTCGCCGGATGCGCCAGCATGACGGCAGGATAGAGAAGCGCCGAGCCGATCAGCAGGCGGCGGCGGGTCAGGGCGATGAGCATGAAATCCTCCGGCAGAATCACCGGAAGACAGGATTAAGGAGCGATTGTGGCGCGATCCCGCCGCGTCAAAAAAATCTCACGCCGCAGCCCTTGCGCGGCTGACCTCTACGGTCACATGCGACAATTCGCCGAGAGCCTCAAGCTTCGCCTTGTAGACCTCCGGTGCCTGCGGATCGGCGCTGACGAGGGCGACGATCGCCGCGTGGTGGCCGGGGCCGACCTGCCAGACATGCAGGTCGGTGATGCGGTCGCCGCCGGTTTCGATCGCCTTCCGGATTTTGCCGGGCAGATCCTCGTTCTCTTCCATCGCGTCGAGCAGCACGCGGCCGGAGGATTTCATCAGACCGAAGGACCACTGGGCGATGATGATGCCGCCGACGATGCCCATCAATGGATCGAGCCACAGCCATCCATAGACGCTGCCAAGCGCGAGTGCGGCAATGGCGAGCACCGAGGTCAGCGCATCGGCGATGACGTGGACATAGGCGGCACGCATGTTGTTGTCGGTGCCGTGCCCATGGTGGGCGTGGTCACCGTGGTGGTGGTGACCGTGATCATGGCCGTGGCCACTAGCATGGCCGTGATGATGGCCCTCGCCGCGCAGCAGCCAGGCGCTGACGAGATTGACGGCGAGACCAGCAACGGCAACGCCGATCGCCTGGGCAAAGCTGATCGGCACGGGATGGGTGATGCGCAGGAAGCTTTCCCAGGCCATCAGCAGCGCGATCAGCGCCAGGATGATGGCGCTGGCGAAACCGGCGAGATCGCCGAGCTTGCCGGTGCCGAAGGTGAAGCGCGGATTATGCGCCTGCCTGCGGGCATAGAGATAGGCGCAGGCCGAGATCAGCAGCGCGCTCGCATGGGTGGACATGTGCCAGCCATCGGCAACCAGCGCCATGGAGCCGTAATAGGTCCCCGCCCCGATCTCGACGACCATCATCGCTGCCGTCAGCGCGATCACCAGCCAGATGCGGCGTTCGTTGCGGTCGTGATCGGCGCCCAGGAAGACGTGATCGTGGTCAGGCGTGTTCGCAGTCATTGCGCAGTCCTCAACTCGTCAGCGGATATAGGTCCGCAGCACTTCCGAAATCTCTTCCACCGCCTCTGCCCGCGCCTTCTCATCGGCGGCGTGCAGCACGTGCTCATGCAGGTGGTCGTCCAGCACCTCGCCGGTCAGCCCGTTCAGCGCGCCGCGGATCGAGGCCAGCAGCTGCAAGATATCGCCGCAGGGCCGTTCGGCATCGAGTGCGCGCTCGACGGCCTCGAGCTGGCCCTTGATGCGGCTGATGCGGGCGATCAGCTTCTTTTTCTGGTGCTGGGTGTGGGACATGTCTGCTCTCGATTTACTATAGGGGGGTACCCTATCATTGCATGCTCTCTTGCGAAAGAGCCAAGCTGCGGCATGTTCATCTTGAATTTATATAGGACTCCTATATATAAGCACCATGGAGACACCTTCAGACCCGACCCCGATCTCACACCGCATCAGCGAAGGCCTGGCGCGCCTGGCTGCCGCGATGCGCAGCGACGACTGGACGCGCGCCGAAGCGACCGGCCTGAAGCCGACGCAGCTTGCGATCCTCGACTATCTCGCCGGGCGCGACCGGCCGGTGCGCGTCAAGGAGATCGCCGTCCACCTCGGCGTCTCGCAGCCGACGGCGACGGATTCGATCGCGGCGCTGGAACGCAAGGGCTATGCGGAAAAGGCGGCCGCGGCAGGCGACAAGCGCGCAGCGGCCGTGGCTGTAACCGCGGCAGGGCGAGCAATCCTGGCCGAGGCGAGTGCGGCCGAGGGATCGGCGGCAGCGGCGGCGCGCGCCCTTCCATCAGGTGAACAGGAAGATTTGCTGATGTCGATCGTCAAGATGATCCGGCATCTCCAGGAGGCCGAGGCGATACCGGTGCAGCGCATGTGCGCCACCTGCCGCTATTTCAGGCCCTACCAGCACGATGACGCGGCCAAGCCGCATCATTGCGACTTCGTGAATGCGGCCTTCGGCCAACGCGATTTCCGCGTCGATTGCCGCGAACATGAAACTGCCGATCCGGCAACCCGGGCTGCCACCTGGGACGCCTTTCAAAAGGGATAGGCAGGCTCTCCAGGCAAACAGGAACAGGAAAGGAACCGACCATGTTCAGACCTCTATTGACCGGCGCGCTGATCGCCGGAACGCTGGCGCTCGCGCCGAATTTCGCTGCCGCCCACTCCGTGCATGCCAAGCCGGATGACAAGGTGAAGGCGGCGTTCGACATCATCGAGACGCGGATCACCACCACCAGGGACAGCGCCACCTTCTCGACCCGCGTGCGCGGCGAGGCTGGCAGCGAGAAGCCCGCGGCAACAGGTAAATTCGAGGGAGCCGGCGTCTATGCCTATGTCTGGCCGACCTCGCTCAACAGCGGCGATATCGGCTTCGAAAGGGACAAGGGGATCGTGGCGCTTGCCGTCACCTTCCATCCGGATTTCGACGACGCCGCCTATGGCAAGAAGAACCGCTCCGTCTGGCATCCGCATTGGGTGGTGCTGAACGAGGACAAGGCCTGCGCCGGCGGGCTGAAGGTCAGCGATATCCCCGAAGGCAGCAAGCCGAAGCTTCCGGCCACCTGGCCGGGTGTGCCGCTTCTGATCGACAGCCCGGAATATCCGACGGCGCTGAAGGGCGATACCGTCGATGTCACCATCCCACTGTCGCTGATCGGCGGCATCAAGGGCGCGTCCTATGACGGCGTCACGGCCGGGCTGAAGATCAACGGCAACCTGCACTCGCCGCTGCTTTGCGTCGACAATGTCTTCAAGGTCGCCTCGGGCAATCTCAGCCTTCCCGGCAAGGTCATGCCCGCCAAATAGGGAAGGCGCCGGTCCGCCAACTGCCATCGGCGGACCGGCATGTTCCTCTCTCCAGGCAAATGGAAAAGAGAAAGCCGCCCAGACTTACTCCCCCGGATGCGCCGTTTGCAACTGCGCCGGGGCGGGCCGGCTCACGAAAGGATTTCAGCAATGCCGAACGAAACCGCAATTGCCGCGCCGGAACTCGCCGTCAGCCAATGGTTCAACACCAGGACGCCATTGACCCTCGAAGGCCTGCGCGGACGGGTGATCTATCTCCACAGTTTCCAGCTTCTTTGCCCGGGCTGCGTATCCGAAAGCCTGCCGCAGGTGCGCCGCATCGAGCGGCTCTTCGGCCATACCGACCTGCAGGTCATCGGCCTCCACACCGTCTTCGAGCATCACGAAGCGATGACGCCGGTGACGCTCGCGGCCTTCATCCACGAATACCGGCTGACCTCGCCCATCGGCGTCGATCAGGCCGACGGACAGTCGGACATTCCCGTCACCATGCGCCGCTACGGGTTGCGCGGCACCCCCTCCTCCGTCCTCATCGGCCGCGACGGCACCATCCTCCACCACGCCTTCGGCGTTGAAGACGACATGGCCGTCGGCGCCCGGATCGCCATGGCGCTGGCAGCACCGGTGAAGGATGCGAGTGAGAACAGGACCGCCGGCGAAGGCTGCGCGGACGGGCGCTGCGAGATCGAGGGCGGGTAACCGCCCTCGCAGAGTTCGCGATCAGGCCGACCGCAGGAACTCGACGACCTTCTCGACGGTCTCCATCTCCAGATCGGGATAGATCGGCAGGCAGAGGACCTGGGACGCCGCCTCGGTGGCGACCGGGAGGTTGGCGGAACCGGCGGACGGCAGGCTGCGATACATCGGGTAGCTCGAGATCAGCGGGTAGAAGTAGCGCCGCGCATGAATGCCGATGTCCTTCAGACGATCGTAGACGTCGTCGCGCGAGATCGGGAAATCCGGGCGGATCAGGATTGGGAAATAGGAATAGTTGGAAACGGTTTCGGTCGAGGGACCGAGGCAGTGGATGCCCCTGATGCCGGCGAGCTGCTCGCGATAGGTGGCATCGATCCTGCCGCGGGCCTCGATGGCGACATCCACGTATTTCAGCTGCAGCACGCCGAGCGCGGCGTTGAACTCGCTCATCTTGCCGTTGGTGCCGGGCGCCACGACAGTGACCTCGCCGACATGGCCGAAATTCTTGAGATTGTCGATGCGCGCTTTGGTCTTGGCATCAGGCGAGATGATCGCCCCACCCTCGAAGGTATTGAAGACCTTGGTGGCATGGAAGCTGACGACCGACAGATCGCCGTATTTCAGGATGCTGCCCTGGATATCCTCGACGCCGAAGGCATGGGCGGCATCGTAGATGACCTTGAGATTGTAATTGTCGGCAATGCGCTGGATGGCCTCGACATCGCAGGGATGGCCATAGCAATGGACGGGCATGATCGCCGTCGTGTGCTGGGTGATCGCACCTTCGATGCGTGCCGGGTCGATGTTGAGCGTCACCGGGTCGATATCGACGAAAACAGGCTGAATGCCGTTCCATAGCAGCGAATGCGACGTGGCGACGAAGGAATAGGGCGTGGTGATCACCTCGCCGGTGATGCGAAGCGCCTGCAATGCGGTCAAGAGCGCCATCGTGCCATTGGCGAAAAGGCTGACATGGGCGACGCCGAGATGCTCCGCAAGCCGCTGCTCGAGCTCCTGATGGAAAGGCCCGCCATTCGTCAGGATCTTGCTGTCCCAGATCTTCTCCAGCGATGGAATGAACTCTTCCAGCGGCGGCAGGCTGGGTCGGGTAACAAAAATCTTCTCGTTTTTCATGAAAGTCACTCGATGAGAGAATCCGTCGCGGAGCCAATGGCCGGACTGTTGCATCCAGAGCTTTTGTCAAACTTGCCTGATCCATGCGGGCGAGCTTTCCCCGCACCACAGCGGGCATGACCTGCCGGCCGATCGTCATCGTCACCGTCACCGTCACCGGCATGTCAAATGCAAAAGCCAGGCCGCCGGAAGCGGTGTAACATCCAAGGAGGCGTGCGTTATGGGGATGCAACGGCTGGCATTGGGCGGCGAGGTATCTCGATGGCGGATTTCGGGAATGACGGGCAGGATATGAAGACGGAGGGCGTTGTCGCGACGGCGCCGGCACGTCTGGAGACCAGTGTGTCGCGACTGCCGCCGACCGTCCGGCGGGCGCTTTGCTGGTGCGCGATCATCCTGGCCGTTGCGCTGCTCTTCGGCCTGTCGTCGCTGGCCGCATGGTGGCCGAGATGAGCGGTGGGATCGAGCGCGGAACACTCGCCCTGATGGGTATCCTGGCGATCGGCGGGCTCATCTATGCCTTCTGCTAATCGCGCCGGTACCTCCAAAGGCTGATGAAACTGCCATTGACAAAATCGGCGTTCTGGAGAATCTATCAGTCCATGATCAAGAACGCGCCCATCACCAGCACGTATTTTTGGCTGTACCTCTAGAGGGCGGCCGGACAGATCATATTGTCAACAAGCCGCCGTCAGGCGGCTTTGTTGTATCGGCAGCGTCCTGACGGCAGAAACAGAAAAGGACGCGAATGCCATGATTGAAATCGAAGACAGCGAAATTTCCCTGATACGCCCGCCCGTGGTGACGATCCGTACGGCAAAGCCGCGCGATCTGCCTGAACTCAACGAGATGATTGCCCTGCTTGCCGTCCACCACGGCGACGCCGCGGCTTCGACGCCGGAGCAGCTTGAGCGCGATCTCTTCGGCCCGGTTCCGTGGATCAGCGCGCTGGTGGCCGAGACCGACGAAGGCCTCATCGGCTACGCCATTCTCTGCCCGCTCTACCGCGCCCAAGAAGGCAAGCGCGGCATGGATCTGCACCATCTCTTCGTGCGCGACGGCCATCGCGGCCACGGCATCGGCCAGCACCTGGTCAACCGGGCCCGCGAGACGGCGAAGACCGCCGGCTGCGACTACCTCTCGGTCAGCGCCGCGACCGGCAACATCCAGGCGCACCGCTTCTATCAGTACATGGATTTCACGGCGCGCCCGGTGACCGGCATGCGCTACATGCAGGCGCTCGCCTGAGCGTTACCAAGGCTTTTCAGCGGATCACCGGCTCGCCGTGGAAACGGCGCCGGGACGGCTTCGAGACGCCGAAGCCGACCTCCATCATCAGCCGCGGCGCCGTTTTCGGCACCGTGCCCATGTGGAAGCCGAACGGATCCTCGACAAAGCCCTGCCCGGCATCGCCGGTCAGCGTCACCGCGCTGTCGCTGCCGTAATAATCGTGGATTTCATCGGCGGGATGGCCGACGAGCAGCGTCAGCTGGTGCTTCATCCGGCGCCTCTTGTGGCTGCCCCTGACATAGATATGCGGACCGGTTCCGGCGTCGACATCGACGAGATAGAAGAAGAACTTCAGCATCCGCCAGTCGTCGAGATCGAAATGATACTTGTCGAGCGAGGCAAGGCTGCGATCGGCCTCGCTGGCTTCGGTCGGAAAGCTCCACCAGATGCGGGTGGTGATGAGCTGCGCCTGGGCGCCGAGATAGCGCCTCGCCACGGCCGATAGCAGCGGGTCCTTCTGGACAGCGAGCACGGCATCGCAATCGAGCGCGCGTTCGAAATGATGGCCGCTGAGGAGCGGCTTGCCGAAGCGGCGCTCGGCCTCGCGGTGATCCCCGGCGCAAAATTCCAGCCGCCGGTCGAAGTTGCCGAAACAGGGCGTCTCCTTAGCAAAGCTTGCGATCTCCCGGTGAATGTGGCCGGGCAGGACGAGCCCGGAAAACAGCCCCTCTCCCCTGAGGCCGTCGACGACATCATCCACCTCGACGCCCGCAAAAAGCGACGGCAGTACCTGCGGGCCGTCATTGACGCGTTTGGCCGTCAGCCAATGGGCGCGGCGGCCGGGCATGGTGCGCGCCAGGAGGAACATCGGCAGCCATGCCGGGTTTTCCCTGATGTCGGCGAGATAGGTGGGAATGCGCACCGCCATGCGGCGCAGCTTGCCGCCATTGCGGGCGACGGCTTCTAGATTATCGGATGAGGAGACAGATATGCCTTGCATTCAACTATCCTTTTCCTTCGGAAGACCAGCGTGTTCTTCAGTCAGTCGCGGACGAGTGCTTGCCGAAGCGGCAAGTATTGGGCAGCGGCAAAAACATCGTGCTGCAATGCGGCATTTGTTTGATGCAACCGGATCGGTCAATACTTTTGCAAGAGTGATATAATCATGCAGCGAAAGCGGGATTTCAGGAAAATTGCGCCAAATACTTCTTTTGGATTAGCTCGATCGGAGGAAGCATGACAGGCGATGAACTCAAGGCAATCTACCGCGGATATATCGACTGCCTGAACGCCCAGGACTGGCTGAGGCTCGGGAGTTTTGTGCATCCGGACGCACGGCATAACGGCCGTCCGCTCGGTCTTTCCGGCTACCGCGCCATGCTGGAGAAGGATTACCGCGCGATTCCCGACCTGCGCTTCACGATCGATTTCGTTCTCTCGGAGCCGCCCGCGATCGCCGCCCGCCTGCTTTTCGACTGCCGGCCGGCCGGGCTGTTTCTCGGATTGCCGGTCAACGGCCGGCGCGTCGCCTTCAGCGAGAACGTGTTCTACCGCTTCGACGGCGGGCTGATCCGCGATGTCTGGTCGGTGGTGGACAAGGCGGCGATCGAGGCGCAGCTGCAGTCCTAGAACAGCAGCACGCGGGCGCCCCCTCTCCCGGCGAGAGAGGGGGCGCCGCCAATCAGGCGACCGTGACCGGAACTTCGGTTGAGGTGCGCATCGCGTGGCTGTAGGGGCAGACGATATGGGCAGCGGCGGCGAGCTTTTCGGCTTCGGCCTTGTCGAAGCCCGGGATGTTGACCGTCAGCGCCACTTCGATGCCGAAGCCGCCGCCGTCTTCGCGCGGGCCGATGCCGACCTTGGCGGATACCGTCGTGTCCTCGGGAATCTTGACCTTCTGCTGGCCCGCGACAAATTTCAGGGCACCCAGGAAGCAGGCGGAGTAGCCGGCGGCAAAGAGCTGCTCGGGGTTGGTGCCGGTTGCGCCGTCGCCGCCGAGTTCCTTCGGAACCGTCAGCGTGACGTCGAGAACACCATTGTCGGATACGGCGCGACCAGCGCGGCCACCGGTGGCGGATGCCTGGGTCGTGTAGAGGATGGGCATGTCAGTCTCCTTTGCGTTGGGGTTGAGATTTATATAATGCGCAATTAAGTTGTACGCAAGTGAATTTTGCAAATTGCATTTGGAATCTGAAAAGACGACAGTTGCAGCGACAGGACACACGAATATGAAAGCGCAGACGGCAAGGACGATGGAAATACCGGCAGAGGAAAAGAAGCTGGAGCGCCAGCTCTGTTTCGCGGTCTATTCGACGGCGCACGCCTTCACCCGCGCCTACAAGCCGATCCTCGACAAGGTCGGCCTCACCTATCCGCAATATCTGGCCATGCTGGTGCTCTGGGAAAAGTCCGAGCTGCCGGTCAAGACGATCGGCGAAAAGCTCGATCTCGATTCCGGCACGCTTTCACCGCTGTTGAAGCGGCTCGAACAGAGCGGCCTGATCAAGCGTACCCGCGACGTGCGCGACGAACGCCAGGTGCTGGTATCGCTGACGCCGAAGGGCGATGCGATGCGCGGCGAGGTCGATGCGATCATGGGCTCGATCGGCGAAGCGATCGGCTGCACGCTGGAGGAAATGACGGAGATCCGCAAGCTGCTGGAAGGCTTGCGCTCGAATCTGAACGGCGCGGAGTGAGGCCGAGTCCTCGGCCTTGATAAACGTACTATATGATAGTACGTTCTACTTGATGATCATAAGCTTCAAGGACAGCGACACCGAAGCTCTTTACAAAGGCACGCGCCCACGACGCATCCCTGCTGATGTTGCATCACGCGCCGTCCGCAAGCTTTTTCTGATCGACACGGTGACGAGGCTTGACGATCTCAGAATACCGCCCGGCAACCGGTTGGAAGCACTGACGGGAAACCGGCAAGGCCAATATTCCATCCGTGTGAACGATCAATGGCGCATCTGCTTCGAATGGTCCGATGGCGATGCGCTGAATGTCGAATTCACGGATTACCACTAGAAAGGAACCCGACATGGCAAGAGAAATTCCTCTTCCCCACCCGGGGATCGTGCTCAAGGAAGAGTTTTTGGATCCGATGGGTATCAGCGTCTATGCTGCCGCCAAGGCGACGGGCATTGCGCGCAGCCAGCTTAATCGGGTCTGCCACGGCGATCTGAACATTACCGCGCCGATGGCATTGCGGCTCGGGAAATATCTGAATGTCGATCCCAAATGGTTCATGAACATGCAGGTGACCTTCGATCTCGTTTCGTCCAACGACAGCCTGCAAAGCGAACTGCAGGCGATCGATCCGGTCAAATCCGCGGCATGAGAAGACCCGCGCCGATGGCGCGGGCCGGTTTTGATCATTCGGCGGCCTGATAGGCGGCCGGGACCGAGGCGCGGGAGCCGCGCGGGCCGAGAGCGGCGAAGAGCACGACCAGCACCGAGAGGATGGCGACGAAGCTGACGCCCGCCGTATAGGCGTCGTAGCCCATCGACGGGGCGGCGCTGAAGACGGCGGAGGCGGCTGCGAGCACGATGCCGCCGCCGATCTGGAAGGCGGCAAAGAGCAGGCCGGAGGCAAGGCCCGACTTGTCTTCCTCGACATCCGAGAGGGCCGCGACCTGTACCGAGGGATAGGTCATCGCATAGCCGACGCCGAGCGGGATCTGCGAGAGCGCGACCAGCAGGACCGGATTGACGTGGCCGGCGGCCAATACCCAGAAGATATAGCTCGAAGCCTGCAGGGCGACACCAAGCGTCATCAGCCCCGTGGTGCCGCGGTTCTGCGCGACGGTGGCGAAGCGCGGCGCGAGGAACATGACGCAGACGCCGCCGAAGGCGAAGCAGAAGCCGGTGACGAAGGCCGACCAGCCAAGTTCATCCTGATAATAGAGCGTGGCGATGAACTGGAAGCCGACATAGACGCCCTGGAACAGGGCTGCGAGCAGGTTCGCATGGCTGAGCTTTGCCTTGCGGAAGATGCCGAGCGGCACCATCGGATCCTTGTGCTGGGATTCGACCACCAGGAAGAGGCCGATCAGCACCACGGCGGCAACGAGCGAGCCCCAGGTCGGGACGGCATTCCAGCCCTCGGCGGCGGCATTGGTAATGCCGAAGACGAAGAGCAGCAGGCCGGGCGTGATGGTCAGCGCACCGGCCCAGTCGAAGGACGGGCGCTTGCCGCCGAGCGCCACGTCACGCGGCAGCACATAGGGAGCCGCGATCAGCGCGAGGATCGCCACAGGCGCGCCCATGACGAGGGTCGCCCGCCAGCTGATGATCGTGGCGGCACCGCCGAGAACCATGCCGAGCACGAAGCCGGTCGCCCCGGTCGAGGCGAAGACGCCGAGCGCCTTGGCACGGGCATTCCCCTCCCCGAAGACGGAGAGAAGCAGGGCGAGCGCGGCAGGCGCGGTAAAGGCCGCGGCGATGCCCTTGATCAGACGGGCGGCGATCAGCGTCGGACCGCTGTCCACGAAGCCGCCTGCGATGCTGGCGGCGGCGAAGACAGCGAGCGACCAGAGGAAGACGCGGCGATGGCCGAAGACATCGGCAACGCGGCCGCCGAGCAAGAGGAAGCCGCCGTAGCCCAGCACATAGGCGCTGACGGCCCATTGCAGCGAGGTGGCGGGCATTCCGAGTTCAGCCTGGATGGCAGGCAGTGCGACGCCGATGGTGGAGACGTCCATGGCGTCGAGGAAGTTCGCGGCGCAGAGCAGCAGCAAGGCCAGTCCGGCGCCCTTTCGAGATTGGGAGGGTGTCATCGAAATCGTTCCTTTCGGCTGCCGCGGTTGGGAGCAAGCGGCAGGGAACGAGAAAATGACCACGTCTTAATCCTATTGCAAATTGATAGTACCTATGCCAGGTATTACTGATAATGATAAATGATGCGACCCTTCGAAAGATCGACCTCAACCTGCTTCTCGCCTTCTCGGTGCTGATGCAGGAGCGCAATGTCAGCCGCGCCGCCGAAAGGCTGCTGCTCGGCCAGCCCGGCCTTTCCGCCGCCTTGAAGCGATTGCGCGAGGCGCTGGGCGACGAACTCTTCGTGCGCGTCGGGCGTGGCCTGCAGCCGACGCCGCGGGCACTTTCGATCGCGCCCGCCATCGAGGAAGCGCTGTCCTGCATCGAAAAGGCGATCCGCCCGCCCGCCGCCTTCGACCCGGCCAATCACGTCGGCGAGTTCCGGATCGGCATGTGCGACAATCTCGAGACCGCCTTTTTCGGTCCGCTCGCCGCGCGGCTGCGCCAGCTTTCGCCCGGCACCAAGCTGATCGGCGTCGCCGCCGAAAAGCGCGAGGCCTCCCGGCTGCTGGATGAGGGCGCCTACGAGTTCAGCGTCGCCGTCCATGACGAGCCGGCCTCCTGGCATATTCGCGAGCCGCTGTTCGAGCAGTGCTCGATGTCGATCTATGATCCGGCGCAGCTGGCCCTGAAGGCGCCGCTGACGCTGGCCGATTTCATCGCCAATCCGCACATCACGATCTCCTACGAGAGCAACGACACCGCCACCAGCCTCGATGCCGCCCTGGCGCGGATCGGCCAGAAGCGGGCAGTCGCGGCCAGCGTTCCGCGCTTCTCGGCACTGCCGACGGCGCTGAAGGCGATGCCGGTGATCGCGACGGTGCCGGAAGCGATCGCGCGCTGCATGGCGCAGCTGCACGGGCTGGCGATTGCCAGGCTACCGGTCGACATTCCGGCCGATCCGGTCACCATGCTCTACCGCCGCGTCGACCACGCCGATGGCCGGGCCGTCTGGTTCCGCCGGCTGTTCATCGAGGTGGCCTCTGCGGCCCTTCAAGCCTCCGGATGCACTGTCAGCATCGCCAAGGCCGCCGCTTAACGAGTTGTTTGCCAAGCTGCCTTAAAGAGCCGCTCACGAAATGTGTTTGGCATAATCGGTAACGTGATGTACAACGTCTCGCCGAGTGATTTGGGGCTGGACCGATAAAACTTGGGAGGCAATGCCGTTGAGGGGCAAAACCATCTCCGCGATTTTATTCGCAGGACTGGCCGTCACGGGCTGCAGCACGGCCAACGAGCCTGATGCGCTGGACGCGAAAGCGGCACCGAAGGCGAAGACCGTCGCCGTCGCTTCAAACAAGGTCACCTACAATTACACCGCCAAGGACCGCGAGTGCCTGAAGCGGGCGATGTATTTCGAATCCGAACATTCCGACCGATCCGGCTACATGGCCGTCGGCACCGTGGTGATGAACCGCCTGACGTCGCAGGCCTATTCCGATTCCATCTGTGGCGTCGTCGGCCAGAAGAAGCAGTTTGCGCCGGGCGTGCTCACCCGCAAGGTCGAGCCGGTCGCCGAGCCGCAGCTCGATGCTGCCGCCGACGATATCCTGCGCGGCGCCCGTCACCCCGGCGTCAAGGAAGCGATGTTCTTCCACACCGAGGGGCTGAAATTCCCCTATGGCAACATGCATTACGTCACCGCCGCCGGCGGCAACGTCTTCTACGAGAAGCGCGGCCGCGACGGCGAACTCCAGACGCCGGCGCCGATGCCATCCTATGAAGTGGCGATGAACTACGTCTCCGGCGACCAGCGCTCCGGTGCCGTCCAGTTTGCCGGCGTCGAGCAGTATAGCGCGGCTCCGCAGCCGGCCGCGGCCGCACCCGCCGTCGGCGCCCCGCCGCCGCCTTCGACGCAGGTGGCCTATACGCAGGTTGCCGCCGCCGATCCGGATGGCCCGGCGCCATTCGAGATCCTGCTGCCGGAAACCGGCCCGGTCCCGGCCGCGATGCCGGGAGAGGCCTCGTCCGCTGCAGCGGTTGAACCCGCCTCCACGGCTTCGCTGCCGCAGTCGTCGCCGATGCAGATGCAATTCCAGGCTCAGCCGGCACCTCAGACTCTTCAGGCACCAGAGCTGCAACCCGCCGCCGACGTCCTGACCCCGCCCGCCCGCGTCGTTCTGCCGACACCGCGCCCGGCCTATAACAGCGCTTCGCTCAACCTCGGACCGTTGCGCGCCGGCGGCTGAGATGAAGGATTGAAAAAGCTCCCGCCTCGGGAGCTTTTTTCGTTGGTGCCAGCATCCTTGGCATTGTCGGTTGAACGTTTGCCTATCGCACCCGGAGCCCCCTCACCCTGCCCTCTCCCCGAGGGGAGAGGGGAAGTTGGAGCAAGCCGCAAGCTCGTCTTCCCTTCTCCCCAGCGGGGAGAAGGTGCCCAAAGGGCGGATGAGGGGGCTACGGGCGCGACATCTGTGACAGAGACAGGAACAGAAACGTAAGAGGCGCGCTCATTGCAAAGCCACCATCCCGCTCCTGCTTGATAGGCCTGCGTCGCCTACGTCGTGCGTGAGGCCAAACCAACAAAAAAGCACCCCAAGCGGACTTGGAGTGCTCTTGTTTTTTCGAACACCCGCAGGCGTCAAGCCTTACTGCCAGACGACGATCGGGGTCTTCTGCGGCACGCGGTCGTAGAGGTCGATGATGTCCTGGTTCAGCAGGCGCACACAGCCGGACGAGACGGCCTTGCCGATCGAGCGCCATTCCGGATTGCCGTGCAGGCGGTAGAGCGTGTCTTCGCCATTGGAGAAGATGTAGAGCGCACGTGCGCCCAGCGGGTTCTTCAGGCCCGGCTCCATGCCGCCGTTGGCGATCGAATATTTGGTGAGCTCCGGCTGGCGGGCGACCATCTCGTTCGGCGGCTTCCAGCGCGGCCATTTCTGCTTCCACTGGATCACGCCATTGCCCGACCAGGCAAAACCTTCGCGGCCGATGCCGACGCCGTAGCGCATCGCCGTGCCGCCCGGCTGGACGAGATAGAGGAAGCGCGAGGGCGTATCGACGACGATGGTGCCCGGGGGCTGACCGGTGGGGTCGATGACCTGCTGGCGGTAGAAGCGCGGATCGATCTGCTGATAGGGAACGGCCGGGATCAGGAAACCGCCGTCTTCGATCGGGCCGTACATGACTTCCAGTTCGGCATCCGTGGGAGCCGGCGTCGTCTGGAAGAGCCGCGGAACGCGGAAGGCTACGGGCTGAACGCCCGGGGCGCTGGATGTGGAAGCGCAGCCGGCAAGCGCGGAGGCCGCGGTCAATGCCGAGAAAGACAGAAAGCTGCGGCGGGAGAGAGGTTTTTCGAAGCTCATGGCCTGGGAGGGACTTCCTTCTGACGCAAACCGGCCCATCGTCGAAAGGCCGGTCCGTTTGATTCATTCGACGCAATGAACGTCTCTCTGAAATCTATCGGCCCCGGCCAAATAAACCATAGCTTCACGAAGTCTTGTGCGGCGGTGAGCGCACGATATCGGGCGCGCTGTTGCGCCGCTACATCACCACGATCTCAGCCTTGGCGGGAACCCGGTCGTAGAGATCGACGACATCCTGGTTCAGCATGCGCACGCAGCCCGACGACGTGGCCTTGCCGACCGACTGCCAGTCCGGCGTTCCGTGGATCCGGTAGAGCGTGTCCTGGCCATCCTTGAAGATGTACATGGCGCGCGCGCCGAGCGGATTGCCGAGGCCGGGATTCATGCCGCCGTTCTCGGCGGAGAAGGAGCGCACATCGGGCTGGCGCGCCACCATTTCATCGGGCGGCGTCCAGCGCGGCCATTTCTGCTTCCACTGGATGACGCCGCGGCCCGACCAGGCATAGCCTTCGCGGCCGAGACCGACGCCGTAGCGCATCGCCTTGCCGCCCGGCTCGACGAAGTAGAGATGCTTGGTCCTGGTATCGACGACGATGGTCCCGGGCTTTTCGGTGGTCGGGTAGTCCACCTCTTGGCGCAGGTAGTCGGAATTGACGCGGCTGACGGGAATGGCCGGCAGCCGGAAATCACCATCCTGCGTTTCGGCATACATGGCCACGCTCACGGGATTGCTGACCGGCAGCCCGTAAATCCGGCTCGAGTTCGCGCCGGGGATGCCATAGGTAGCGCCCGGGTCGCGAGAGGTCTGCCCATAGGTCCGGCCGGGAATGCCGTAGCTCTGATTGTAGATCGTCGCCGGAACGCCGGGCCGCTGCGGCACCGGCACGTCGACCGGGCGGACGCGATTGGGATTGACGCCCGGCTGATAGAAGACCGGCGAGGTTTCCTGAACGAAACGGGCCGGATCCGTGGCACCGGTATCCGGAACCAGCACGTTGCAACCCGCCAGAGACGCGGCCGCGACGGCAAGACCGGCAAGAGGAAACACCCGGCGCAAGAAATCCATAGATCCACCCTTATCGGAATCGGCAGAGAAACATATCTGCCGGAAGGATGGCATCCGCGGCTGGCGTGAAGCTGGTGCCGGGGGTGTCCCCTTAAGCCGCCACGCCCTGGAAGAAGTGGATGCTCTGGGCGATCTCGGCGGGGAGTGCCGAGGTGTGGTTGCCGGTGACGGTGTCGGTTTCGATGCGGACGTTGGCGCGCCGCGCACGGCGGGCGAGCAAGTCGGCGCGGTCGTTGAAATGTTCCTCCTCCGTGCCGTGGACGACGCGGACCGGGCATTTGAAGCTTTCGGCGTAGCAGAGCGCGGTGCGGACTTCGAATTCCCGCTCGTTGCTGTCGTCGAAGCGGATATCCTGCGGATAGCGGTTGAAGAAGCGGAAGGCATCCGGATTGCCGGAGATCGGGGCTGCGGCGCGGAACTTGTGGGTGGACATCGCCGCCAGCATGGTGAGCGTGCCGCCGATGCTGTGGCCGGCGATGAACAGGCGATTCTGATCGACACCCGGCAGATGCGCCATGCGGTCGGCGGCCGAAAGGACGTCGTCCACCTCGTCGTAGAAGCCGGAGAAATTGCCCATCTGGCCGTTCTCGCCGCGCAGCGACGGCATCATCACCACGAAACCGGCATCCATATAGGGCTTCATCAGCACCCAATGGCCCATGCCCATGGCATTGCCGCCATGCAGGAAGAGGACGGCGGGTTTCGGCTGGCGGGTGCGGGTATATTTGCTGACCCAGGCGCGCAGCTCCAGCTCGCTTCCGGCTCCCGAACGGTAGAAGATCTGGTCGCCATCAGCAGGCGCGGCGAGGGTTTCGTACTTGTCGGGCGCCGGGCCCTTCTGCAGCAGCCGGGTGCGGAAACGGGTGCGCACCTTGGCGTAATCGTGGGAGATCAGCTTGGGCTTTGCGGGAACGTCGAAGGCGTGGGCCATGCCCGGCAGGAGAAGGCTTCCGGCAATGCCCGCGAGGACCGAGCGGCGCTGACGGAAGAAGGCATTCTGGTCATCGGTCATTGTTCAGCACTCTATGGACCCGGCCGCTAAAATGTGCCTGCAAATGCTATGACAACCAATACACATTGCGTTGAAAATGTGACCCTGCGGCATTTTGCGCAGATGCGCTATTGCGCCGCCTTGGCATCGATCATGGCGACCAGCGTTTCCAGCCGGTCGGCCTCGTAACTCGGCTTGTCGGGCCGCAGGCGCGAAATGCGCGGGAAGCGCATCGCCACCCCGGATTTGTGCCGGGTCGAGCGGTTGATGCCCTCGAAGGCGACCTCGACGACGAAGCCGAATTCCTTGTCGGCGCGCACGGCGCGAACCGGGCCGAAACGATCGGTGGTGTTGTTGCGCACGAACTTGTCGAGCACTTCGAGCTCCTGATCGGTGAAGCCGAAATAGGCCTTGCCGACGGGCACCAGCTGCTCGCCCTCCTCCATCTCGGCCCAGACGCCGAAGGTGAAATCGGAATAGTAGCTGGAGCGCTTGCCGTGGCCGCGCTGCGCATACATCAGCACGGCATCGACATTGAACGGATTGCGCTTCCACTTGAACCACGGCCCCTTCATGCGGCCGGCCTGGTAGATGCTGTCCCTGCGCTTGATCATCACGCCTTCGATGACGGGATCGGGCGGTTCGCTGCGGAGCCGATCGAGCTCTTCCCAGGTGGAGAAATCGACGAGCGGCGAAAGACCGAAGCGGTCGTGCGGCGCCTGTTCGATGATCTCCGAAAGCCTGTCGCGGCGCTCGGTATAGGCGTTTGCGCGCACATCCTCCTCGCCGTCGAAGAGCAGGTCGTAGGCGCGGATGAAGGCTGGATAATCCTCCTGCATCTTGCCTGTCACCGTCTTGCGGTTCAGGCGCTGCTGCAGGTCGGAAAAGGTGCGCGTCGGGCTGTTGGAGCGGGCCGTGCCGCCGACCAGCAGCTCGCCATCGACGACGCCGTTGAAGCTGATCGCATCGAGAATATCGGGAAAGGCGCCGGAAATGTCGTCGCCGGAGCGGGAATAGATCTTGCGGGTCTCACCGGCGCGCGACAGCTGGACGCGGATACCGTCCCATTTCCATTCGGCCGCGTAATCCCCGGGGTCGAGATTGGTGAGATCGCCGTCCTCGACGGGATTGGCGAGCATGACGGAATGGAAGATCGCCGGCGTCGCCAGCACCGGCTTGCCGCCCTTGCCTTCCAGCCATTCGAACAGCGTTTCGTAGGGCGGCTCGAGGCCGTGCCAGAGGGTCTCGATCTCGGTGACGTCCTTCTCCCCGAGCTCGGCGAGCGCCTGCTTGGCGAGGCGGGCGGAGACGCCGATGCGCAGCGCCCCGGTGGCAAGCTTGATGAAGGCGAAGCGGCCGGAGGCATCGAGCCGGTCGAGAAGATCGCGGACATAGCCGCGGACCTCGGTGCGGCCGAGCGCGTTCATCTGGCTGATCACCTCACCAAGACGCGGCTGGGCAAGCGCCGAGCGCTCGACATCCTTCTCGTTGTCCCAGACCAGCGAGATGGTCTCGGCGAGATCGCCGACATAATCGTAGGAATAGCGGAACAGCACCTCGTCAATGCGCTCCAGCGCCAGCTCGCGCAGCATGGCGGGCTTGACGTTGCGGACCTCCAGCGTGCCGGCGATGGCGGCCAGGCCATAGCCGCGGTCCGGGTCCGGCGTGTCGCGGAAATAGTCGGTGAGGAGCTTGAGCTTGCCGTTTCGCGAGGGGGTGAGGACCAGGCGGTCGAGGAGGTCGGCGAAGGGTTTCATGGGTGGGGGCCGCTCGTTTGCGGGAAAGGCCCCTCCCCAACCCCTCCCCACAAGGGGGAGGGGCTAAACCGCGGTTCCTTGCGGTGAATAAAAGCAGGCGCTCCGCGATTGGAGGCGTTGTGATGCGCGCAGAGGGCGCGGCAGCTTAGCCCCTCCCCCTTGTGGGGAGGGGTTGGGGAGGGGTTTTCGTGGCCAACACACTCCACCATCAATCCCCCTCATCCTCATAGCCCACCAGATGCAGAGGCCTGGCCTTCACGCCCTGCAGCTCGCACCAGCGCACCAGCGCCTCCTCGCGGCCATGGGTGACCCAGACTTGCGACGGATGCAGTTCAGTGATCGTTTCGGTCAGTTCCGGCCAGTCGCAATGGTCGGAGATGACCAGCGGCAGTTCGACGCCGTTCTGTTTGGCGCGCTGGCGCACCATCATCCAGCCGGAGGCGAAGGCGGGGAGCGGTTCGTTGAAGCGCCGCGCCCAGCGGTCGGCGAAGGCCGATGACGGGCCGACGACGATGGCGCCCTTGAAGGCGGATTTGTCGCGTCCCTCGACGGTTGCCGGCAGCAACTCGCCGAGATCGATCCCCTGCCCCTGATAATAGTCGCAGAGCCGCTCCATGGCGCCGTGGATATAGATCGGCTTGTCGTAGCCGGCATCGCGAAGCAGACGGATGACGCGCTGGGCCTTGCCGAGCGCATAGGCGCCGATCAGATGGGTGCGCTCGGGAAATTGGCGCAGCGACGCGAAGACCTTGGCGATCTCGTCCATCGGATCCGGATGATGGAAGACCGGCAGGCCGAAGGTCGCTTCGGTGATGAAGACGTCGCAGGGAACAGGCTCGTAGGCGGCGCAGGTCGGGTCCGGGCGGCGCTTGTAATCGCCGGAGGCAACGATGCGGGTGCCGTTCTTCTCGACGGCGATCTGCGCCGAGCCGAGCACGTGGCCGGCCGGATGGAAGCTCACCTTGACGCCGTTGACATCGATCTCCTCGCCGAAGGCGGCCGCCTGTTCGCTGCCGGCAAAATCCTCGCCGTAGCGCAGCCTCATGATATCGAGCGTCTGGCGGGTGGCCAGCACATGGCGGTGGCCGGGGCGCGCATGATCGGAATGTCCGTGGGTGACGAGCGCCCGGTCGACCGGCCTGACGGGATCGATATAGAACCCGCCTTCGGGGCAGAAGAGCCCTTCGGGGGCAGGATAAAGCAGGGCGTCGGGTCGCATCATCCGGGGAAAGATAGCGGCATCGCCGCGAAGCGCCAGTAGCGGGCGAAAATTGCCCGGCCTCGGGCGTTGGGCATCGTCCGGTTACCGGCAGGCAAGGTTTTCGTGTCAGAAACGGATATCCATCCGTTGTCAAACAGCTATGGGTCCCATAGCAGCCAGAGGATCCCGCATGGTTGAACGCCGGGCCATACTTGCACTGCTTGCCTCGGCGGCCGCCCTTCCCTTTGCGCGGCCGGCACTTTCGGCCAGCAAGCCGCCGGCGCTGCGCGGCGCGCTCGACGCCTCCAGCATGAAGAAGAGCGAGCTGCAGGCGATGATCGACACGGCGGCCCGCAGCGACACGCCGCTCTACCTGCCGCCCGGAACCTACAGGGCGACCAATCTCGTGCTGCCCGACCGTATCCGGATCACCGGCGTTTCCGGCGCTTCGCGCATCGTTCACACCGGGCCGCTGACCTCGGCCGAAGGCGCAAAACGGATCGAGCTTTCTGACATTACCATCGAAAGCGGCGGCGGCATGCCTGATGATCTGAACGGCGGGCTTCTGCAGTTGACGGGGATCAGCAATCTCTTGATCGACAATTGCGAAATCCGCGGCGGCGCCAAGCATGGCCTGCGGCTGGAGCGCTGCGCCGGACGGGTGGAGCGCTCGCGCTTTTCCGGCTCCGGCCAGGCCGGGATCTTCGCCGTCAATTCGGCGGGGCTGACGATCGACGGCAACGTCGTCAGCGACTGCGGCAATGGCGGCATCCTGATCCACCGCTTCGACAAGGGCGAGGATAACAGCGTCGTCACCGGCAACCGCATCACCCGCATCCGCGCCGATGACGGCGGCACCGGCGAAAACGGCAACGGCATCAACGTGTTCCGCGCCGGCGGGGTGATGGTTGCCAACAACCACATTTCCGACTGCGCCTTCACCGCCATCCGCGCCAATTCCGGCGACAACGTGCAGATCAGCGCCAATCAATGCCTGCGCTCCGGCGAGACGGCGATCTATGTCGAGTTCGCGTTTCAGGGTGCGGTGGTCTCCGGCAATCTCGTCGATGGCGCGGCGAACGGCATCTCGATCGCCAATTTCAACGAGGGCGGCCGTCTCGTCAGCATCACCGGCAATGTGGTGCGCAATCTGAAGCTCGACGGACCCTACAAGCCCGACGTCGCCTTCGGCACCGGCATTGCGGCGGAGGCGGATACGGTGATCTCCGGAAACGTCATCGAAGGCGCCCCCTACTGGGCGCTGCAGCTCGGCTGGGGGCCGTACCTGCGCAATCTGGTGGTCACCGGCAACGTCATCCGGCAATCGGCCGTCGGCTGCGCCGTCTCGGTTGCCGACGGGGCGGGAACGGCGATCATCTCGGACAATGTCTTCGAGGCGATGAAGGACGGCGCGGTCTTCGGCTATGCCTGGGAGAAAAGGCAGACCGGCGATCTCGCCAAACCGGACGCCGAGGCCTTTCCGCATCTTCAGATCGAGCGCAACCGCATCATCTGACGACGTATCAAAAGCTTTCATCGGTTTATCAGCGGCAGGGACTTTTCTGCTTGAAGCGGTATTTATAGGCTCCGCGCGAAACCAGAGGGGACTATCGACATGCTGAAGATCTACGGCGTTTACCGCTCGCGCGCCTCGCGCGTCTACTGGATGGCCGAGGAGCTCGGCATTCCGTTCGAATATATCCCGGTTCTGCAGGTCTTCCGGCTTCCTGATCCGGTCGCGGCCGGGGCGCCGCTGAATACCCGCTCGCCGGAATTTCTCGACGTCAATCCGATGGCGATGATCCCGAGCATCGACGACGACGGGTTCGTGATGCACGAGTCCCTGGCGATCACCCAGTATCTCGCCAAGAAGCATGGCGGGGCGCTGGCGCCGAAGACGCTGCAGGAAGAGGCGCTGATCGACATGTGGTCGATCTGGGCGACAGCCGAAGTCGAGGTGCAGACGATCCAGATCGTCAAGACCTATGACAATGCGCTCGAAGAGACCGAGGGCGGCAAGTCGGTAATCGCGGTCGCCACACGCCAGCTGAAACGGCCGCTCGACGTGCTGGAGCAGCATCTGTCCAGGAACGAGTGGATCGCCGCCGACCGCTTCACCGCCGCCGACCTGAACATCGCGGAAGTGCTGCGTTACGCGCAGACGGAAGAAGCGCTGTTTACGGCACGGCCGCATATCGACGCCTGGATCAAGCGCTGCCAGTCGCGCCCGGCTTACCTGAACATGCAGGCGGGCCGCGCCGCCGAGCCCAGCTGATCAGGCAAACAGCGCTTCCGTTTCCTTCATTTCGGAGCGAATCCACGCCTTGAACGCGCGGACCTTGTTCGGCTCGCGCGCTCCTTCCGCGGTGATGAAATAATGGCCGAAGCCGGTTCTGGCGCGGATGCCGAAGGGCGCCACGAGCTGGCCGGCCTGCAGCGAATAGCCCGCCAGCGTCTGCCAGGCGAGCATCACCCCCTGCCCGGCGATCGCCGCATCGAGGCAGAGCGAGGCGTCGTTGAACACATGCCGCGTCGTCAGGGTCGAGCCCGAGAGACCGGCCTCACGCATCCAGACTTCCCATGAAAACATCGCCTTCCCATCGATGATGGCAGGCAGCTTCAGGATATCGCGCGGCTCGCTGAGCCCATCGGCGACGCGCGGCGCGCAGACCGGAAAGACCTCCTGCTGCAACAGCAGCTCCGCCCTGACGCCAGGCCACTGGCCGCTGCCGACGCGGATGCCGAGATCGACATCGGAGGCGGCCGGATTGACGAGCCTCGTCGTGGCATCGATGCGCAGATTGATATCGGGGAAATGCTCGGCAAAGCGATCGAGCCGGTAGACCAGCCAACGCGCCGCAAAGACCGGCGCCACCGAAATCGTCAGCACCGTCTCGTCCTTCTTCTGCGCCATCGATACGGCTTCGGAGAGACGAGTCATGCCCTCGCTCAGTGCTGCCAGAACCGCCGACCCGGCTTCCGTGACCACCATACCCTTCGGCGTGCGCTCGAAGATCGCCCTGTCAAGCTGTGCCTCCGCCTTGATGACCTGCTGGCTGACGGCGCCGACGGAAACGCCGAGCTCATCGGCGGCCAGCTGCAGCGAGCCGAGACGGCCGACCGCTTCGATCGCCCGCAGGCCGTTCAGGTGGACGGAGTTGAGATTTCGCATATAGTTTTTCTATAGCGGACGCGGCGTAATCTCAATTGAAAACGAGGATTGGCGGCGCGATATTTCAGGCATCACGATTGATCGGAACCTTCTGTACGGGTGGCCTTGAGCGCTATCGCGTTGCCGTTCCGTTTTTCGAAGAAAGCGAGGATTGTCATGTCGCTTCTGAAGTTTTTCTGGAATGAACTGGTTTCTGCGCCGGTGGCGCCCGATGATCCGCTGGCGCATTGCGAGATCGCGGCGATGTCACAACGGGAGATCGCTGATCTGCCGCTGGGATTTCCGAAACCGAAGCCGACGCGGTTCGAGGTGGCGCGGCTGGCGCGGTGTGCGTGAGTCGACATTATTGAGCACATCGCCCGGAGCCCCCTCACCCTACCCTCTCCCCGCTGGGGAGAGGGGAAGTTCGCGCGAGAGGCTGCCGCAGCATTCCCTTCTCCCCAGCGGGGAGAAGGTGGCCCGAAGGGTCGGATGAGGGGGCTCCGGGCACGACGTTTACTTTCTCCACAGCCCTATGAGGCCGTGATATGGTCTTCCGTGCCATGGACATGGCGCTGCTGGAGGGCGCACCGTGGAGACCCCCATGCCCGACACAATGGACGATATCTTCACCCGCCTGATCCGGCTCGCCGGGGAGGCCGGGCTGCCCGGTGTCGAGCAGAGCACGACCTATGGCAATCCGGCGCTGAAGGTCGGCGGCAAGGCGTTCGTTTCGGTGAAGAACAACGAGACGCTGGTGCTGTCGATCGCCATTTCCGACAAGGAGCATCTGCTCGAGATGGCGCCGGAGATCTATTTCCAGACGGATCACTACAAGGGCTGGCCGTCGCTGCCGGTCAGGGCGGCGGCGATCGGCGATGACGAGCTGCGCCAGCGGCTCGTCAATGCCTGGCTGTTCCGGGCGCCGAAGAAGCTCGCGGCGACCTACCGGGCCAACTAGGCTTGCTCTTTTGCCAGCGCCGTCTTGACGGCCGGGCGTTCCAGCATGCGGGCATGATGGGCCGCGACCTTCGGGAAGCGGGCCATGTCGACGCCGTCGCTAGGGAGCCATTTGGTCATGGTGAAGAGGTAGGTATCGGCGACGGTGTACTGCTCGCCCATCACCCAGGGGCCGGCGAACATCTTGTCCTCGATCATCTCGAAACTTTCGCCCATCGTCTGCGGCACCTTGGCGCTCATGTCGGCGATCGCGGCGGGATCATTAGCCCAGCGGGCGCCACGGCGGCCGTGGGCATGGTTCACATGGACGGTGGAGGAAAGGTAGCTGTTGAAGGCCTGCAGGCGGGCGAATTCGAAGGGATCGTCGAGCGGCGCGAGCTTTGCCTGAGGCGCGGTCTGAGCGATATAGGCGAGGATGGCGATGGTTTCCGTCAGCACGCCGCGATCCGTCACCAGCGCCGGGACGCGGCCCTTCGGGTTGATCGCCAGATAGTCAGCGGAGCGCTGCTCGTTGTCCTTGATGCTGAGCTTCTTCGGCTCGTAGGCCAGACCCGCCTCCTCCAGCGCGATCAGGCTTGCGAGCGCGCATGTTCCCTGGGCGAAATACAATGTCAGCATGATCGTCTCCCTGTTTTGGGGAGATGTATAGCGTGGCAGCCGAGCGGCGGCCATGAGGGAATGGGGTTTCCCCCCTCATCTCTGTGCTTGTCACAGAGATCCAGCCAGCCCAAGTCCTTGGGCTGGAAAGACTCTCTCCGCCGCGCGGGGGAGATTGGATCACGCCGCCACAGCACAGCCCGGCACGTCCTCCAGCCGGTCCCAGACCGGGATGCCGCGTTCGCGGGCGATGCGGACGTCGTTGTCGGCGCCCTTGGATGCGCCCGGCAGGCGCAGCACGCCCTCGCAGAGTTCCAGTAGACGATGGGCGACGGGGTAGAAGATTTCCTCGTGCAGCGCGTCGCCGATCGTCTTACCGCCCGCGGCATTCCAGACCGGCAGCGCCACCCATTCGCCGATCATAGGCACATGGCCTGCCCGGAACAGCGCGTAGGACGGCTCTTCCAGCCGCTTCAGGTTGGCGGCCATCTTTGCCGGGTCGTCACCTGTACCCGACCGGTAGGGACCGGCAATCAAAATCAACATGATCAAAACTCCACAACTCCCGGCCTCATGCACGGGATCTCACGATAATGCGCGAAATTGCTTGCTTGTCGAGTCATTTCGGGCAATATCGTGATATCTCGTAAATTTCCGTGCAGGACCATGCTGACAACACAACGCAAATCCCTGATCCTCGACATCCTGCGCCGCGACGGCCAGGTGGTGGCCAAGCGCGTCGCCGAGGATTTCTCGCTGTCGGAGGACACAATCCGCCGCGACCTCCGGGAGATGGCGGCCGAGGGATTGCTGAAGCGCGTGCATGGCGGGGCGCTTCCGCTCTCGCCCGATCTGCCCGACTTTTCCGCGCGCCGTGCCGTCGCCTCGGACGCCAAGCAGCGGCTTGGGGCGCTGGCGGCCGGGATGGTGAAGGCGGGGCAGCTGATCTTTCTCGATGGTGGCACGACGACGGCGGAGATCGCCAGGCAGCTGCCGCGCGACATCGCCTTCACGGTCGCGACGCACAGCCCGACGATCGCCGCGGAGCTGGAACATCACCCGACCGCCGAGGTGATCCTGACCGGCGGGCGGCTCTACAAGCATTCGATGGTGGCCACGGGTGCGGCGGCGATGAGCGCGATCTCGCAGCTGAGGCCCGATATCTTCTTTCTCGGCGTCACGGCCGCGCATCCGGTTCACGGCCTGTCGACGGGAGATTTCGAGGAGGCGGCGATCAAGCGGCATATCGCCCGCTGTTCGGTCGAGACCCATGTGCTGCTGACCGAGGAGAAGCTCGACCGCGCCTCGCCCTGCCCGGTTCTCGGTATCGGTGAGGTTTCCGGGCTGCTCGTGCCTGAAGGGATCGCGGAGGAGCGGCTTTCTCCCTACCGGGCGCTCAACGGCGCGCTCCTCGAAGCGTGAAGGGTTCGAAAAGGCGTTCGCGCAGCAATGCGGCATCCTGCGGCAGCAGCGTTGCGGCAAGGCCGGCGGCGAAAAGCCCGAGGACGGCATAGGCAGGCACCATGCTGCCGGTTCCGAGATCAAGGGCATTTTCCAGCGGTCCCTGCAGCCCGGCGATCGAGGAGGCAATCCAGGGCATGCCGATCAGGCGGGCGGGCGCTGCGCCGAAACCCGGTGTTTCCACCACTGCCGTCAGCGCGCCATAGGCGGCGCAGAACCAGAGCAGGCCCTTGAGCCAGAGCCATTCGCCGAAGGGCACGGTGCGCCCCTCCTCGAACGGGATTGCCAGATAGACGCAGAGGACATTGATGAAGAGAAATGCGGCGGGCAGGCTTTCGGCGACCATTTCCGGCCGCAGCATGCCGGTCCAGCCGGCCGCCAGGATGCCCGGGAAACCCGCCGAGGCGTAGAACCAGAGAAGCGCCACCGCGGCCCAGGCCCATCCGGCCTTGAGATAGCGCAGCCGCGCCACGGTGCAGACCACCATGATCAGGCTTGCGAGCCCCATGCCCGCAGGCTTCATCGCGCCCGACATGGTGAGCACGATCGGCCCGCAGGAACCGGCCACCTCGGCACAGCCCGACATGGCGACGATCGCCCAGGTGACGTAGTCGAAACACATGGAGAAGAACAGGAAGACCGCGACCGCGATCAGCATCCACCAGACATAGCGGCCTGCAAACATATCCTGCCCTCATGGCACCGAAGGAGTGGAACCTCGCGCCATTGTAGGACAAATTCCGGCGATCGCACGCGCAGCCGCCGGATTTGGTTTAATCAATATTAGTATTTGCTGATTTTTGTAAGACTTATGTGCCGCAACGGCACGGCTCGTCAGGAAAACGCAGCCGTGGCGCGCACCTCGCCCACCACTGCGCCATTGCGATTGTGGATCGGCCGGGTGGCGAGCGCCATCAAGGCCGCGTGGGTTTCGCCGTCCTTGTCGAAAAAGCGGGCGAGCGTGGCGGCCACCATGGCTTCGGCAGCACGCGTCGTGCCGTCCTCGCATTTCAGCGCGATTGCGATCCCCTGCTCCGGAAGCGTGGCGCAGAAGACGCCTTCGGCACCGGTCTTGGCGAAGATCTTGCCGGGGGCGATCTGCATCAGCGCCGTGCAGGTGCCGCCGGTGCCGGAGACATAGAAGGGCTCGGCCATGCACGCCTCCATCAGCCGCTTCGAGGCGCGGGCGCGCACCGGCTCAAGGCCATTGCCGGTCGTCATCTTGGCAAAGCCATGCGCCAGGCGCTTCAATGGCACGGCATAGGTCGGGATGGCGCAGCCGTCGGTGCCGCAATTGTCATGGGCAAGCACGGCGCCCGTCAGGCTTTCCATCGTGGCGCGGATCTCGCGCTGCAGCGGATGGTCGTAGCCGACATAGCCCCTGGTCTCGATGCCCTGATGGACGCAGGTGCAGACGAAGCCGGAATGCTTGCCGGAGCAATTGTTGTGAAGCGCATTCGGCTGGTCGATGGTGCGGGCCTGATGGATCAGTGCTGCCTGGTTTCCCGACCAATGGGTGCCGCATTCGAGCGCGCTCTCGTCACGCCCGGCACGCGCCAGCATCGAGGCGGCAAGTTCGACATGCGCATCCTCGCCGTAATGCGAGGAACAGGCGAGCGACAATTCGCTATTGCCGAAACCATAGGCATCGGCGGCGCCGCTCTCCACCAGCGGCAGCGCCTGCATCGCCTTGCAGGCCGAGCGCGGAAACACCGCCGCATCGGCATCGCCCAGCGAAAAGATCACCTTGCCGTCCCCATCGACAGCGACCACCATGCCGCGATGACGGCTTTCGACGAGCGAACCACGGGTGACTTCGACAGTGACGGGATTGGACATGGGGGAAAATCCGGAAGGTTGGTGTTTCGAGAGCAATAGCCATTTGCCGGAGCCTTGCCAACCGCTCAGTCAAAACCATGCTGCAAGCGGCTCGGCGCTGTGGTAGCCTCATTGCAACAAGGAATTTCCGATGCCGAAGCCACAACACCGGATTGCCGTCGAACTGCCGGAAGAGCTGGAGAGCAGGGTCGCCTCGCTTGCGGCCATCACCGGCCGCTCGCAGGCCGAGCTCGTGACCGAGGCGGTGGAGAGCTATATCGCCAACACGGCACGGTGGCAGCAGGACATGCAGGAGGCTCTTGATGGCATCGCCGACGGCGGCCATGACGGAGACGACGTCCTGAACTGGCTCGACAGCTGGGGCACGGAACGCGAGCTTCCGCGCCCGGCCCTTCGTCCCGTCCGCTGATTTCAGGGCATGGAGCTTCGCTTCAGCCGCCAAGCGCTCGCCGATCTCGACGACCTCAGGCAATGGCTCGCTCCACGCAGCCCGCGCGGGCATAGAAGCGTTGCGGCCGCCCTTTCCCGCTGCATCCGCAAGCTGGCCGACCATCCGGATGCCGGGCGCGCGACCGTCATCGCCGATATTCGCGAGCTGATCGAGCCCCGCTATGGCTTCATCATTCCCTATACACAGCGCGGCGGGATCATCTGGATCCTGCGGGTCTACAACGCGCGGCGATATCCGCTGAACCTCACCGAAATCAAACGCCCGCCGGATGCCTCATGAGCGGCGCAATTGCGCCATCATGGTCGGGAATATCATCCTATCGGCGCTCATTGAGGGGCTTTGGCGTTCATGCGGTTTTTCAAGAGGCTGTTTCTGGCCATCGCGGTCATCTATCTGCTGCCGGCGATCGCGGCTGCCGGGTGGTGGGCGCTGAAGGAGCGGCCGCAGAGCTGGCGCGAGGCGAAGTGGACATCGGCGGGTGTTTTGCCGAAGCCGGATGCCGACCAGGATGCGGCGATCTACATTCTCTCGGCCTCGACCGGGGGCATGAAGGGCGCGGTTGCCAGCCATTCCTGGATCGTCACCAAGGGCGCGGGCGACACCGCCTATAACCGCTATGACAAGGTCGGCTGGGGCTCGCCGATCCGCCGCAACAACTATCAGCCGGACGCCTACTGGTATTCGAACACGCCTGACATCGTGCGGGCGCTGAAGGGGCCGGAGGCGCAGGCGCTGATCCCGAGGGTCGAGGCGGCGATCCAGTCCTATCCCTATGCGGCGACGGGTGACTACCGCATCTATCCGGGCCCGAACTCCAACAGTTTCGTCGCCCATGTGCTGCGCACCGTGCCCGAACTCGGCACCGTGCTGCCGCCGGATGCCGTCGGCCGCGATTTCCTGACCGATGGCCGCTTCTTCGAGATCGACCCCGATGGCCGCGACATGCATGCGACGCTCTACGGGCTGATCGGCTTTGCCGCCGGCGCGCGCAGCGGCTTCGAGGTGCATTTCATGGGACTGGTGGCCGGCATCGACATCGCCAATCCCGGGCTGAAGATCCCGGCATTCGGGCGGGTGGGGATTTGACCTTAGTGTAGAGTGCCGACGGGATTTTGCACCGGCGTCCCCGTATCCGATAGCACCCGCGAGTCGGCAATCACGGCCCGTCGCACCGCATCACACGAATTGACATCCCCATCACAAACTATCGTTTTCCGATCGCGCCCGGCGGGACTAGAGGTAGCGCATCGGGAATCACATCCATGCCATCTGCCCTCTCCGTCATCATCCGCGAACCGAAAATCCGCATTCCGGCGATCACGCTGGTGGCGCTCGCCTTCACCTATGCTTCGACGCTGCCCTATCAGTCGATCATCGGCATCAACGAGCTCGGCATGAGCGACGGCGCCTATTCGGCGCTCGTCTTCTTCTCGGCGCTGATGAATGTCGCGACCAGTCTGACGCTCGGGATATGGTCGGACCGGCTGGGAGACCGGCGGCCGCTGGTGCTGATGCTTTCGGTCTGCGGCATTGTCGGCTTCGGCTCGGTCTTCATCTTTCACACGGCGCCGGTCTTCGTTCTCTGCGTGCTCCTGCTGATCCCGATGAGCAACTCGACCTACTCGATCCTGTTTGCCAGCATTCGCGCCACCACCAACCGGATGGACCGGGGCTTGGCGGGATCGATCTCGTCAACGGTGCGGGCGCTCTATTCGGGATCCTGGGCGCTGGCGCCGGGGGTGATCGGGCTTTATCTCGCGACCGCGCAGTCGATGACGCCTGCCTATGGAATTGCCGGGGCGGCGAGCCTCACCTGCTTCTGCCTGTATTTCTTCTTTGCCGGCAAGACGCCGAAATCGGCGGAGCCGCTCTCGGATGCACCGGGTTTCCTGCCTTCGCTGAAGCGCATCCTGCAGCCCTCTATCCTGAAGCGCATCATCGCCATGTCGCTGCTGCTCGGGCTGCAGCGGCTGAACACCATGCTCTCGCCGCTGATCATCACCCATCCGGCCGGCGGCACCGTCGTCGATGTCGGCTTCATGGCGGGGCTGACGGCCTTTCTGGAAATGCCGTTCATGATGATGTGGGGGACGCTGCAGAAGCGCTTTCGCAATGTGCATATCCTCGCCTTCGGCAGCCTGATCTACTGCCTCTACCTGACGCTTGCGGGCTTTGCCTCGGCGCCCTGGCATATCTATGCGCTTGTCGGGATCAATGCCTGTGGCGCAGCGGCCATCCTCAGCGTTCCCATCACCTATCTGCAGGACCTGATCGCCGACCGGCCGGGGCTCGGCAGCTCGCTGATCTCGGTCAGCGTCTTCATCAGCAACGGCGTGGCGGCGACGATCTTCGCGATCGGCACGACGCTGACGGACTATTCGGGAACGGCGCAGATCGCCGCTGTTGCGGGCCTCGGCGCGATCGGCTTCCTGCTGTTTCTGGAAAGCAGCAAGCGGCAGCTGAGCGCTGCCTAAAACGCGTCGCGATCCTTCGGATTCGCTTTGCGCTAGGTCTTTGTTTTCCGCATGTCGTTGCCGCAAAACCGCAGTGCACTTTTGCGCGACATGCTTAGGCCGTAATCCTGTAAGCGCAGCGGCGGGCCCCGAGCAGGATATGTTCGGAGCGCTCGACGGTGGCGCCGAGCACGCTGCGGAATGTCTCGATCTCGGAGCGGCAGAAGCCGGCGCAGACGGTGGCGGCGGCGCAGATCGGGCAGTGGTTTTCGACGAGCACGAAGGAACCGTCCTCCTCCTGCCAGCAATCGGCCATGTAGCCCTCGCGGCTTCTGATGGCGGCGAGCTGCCTTACACGCTCGGCAAGGGCCGTGGCCGAGACGTCCTGCCGGTAGCGTGCAAGGGTTTCCGTCTCGCGGGCGGAGATGACGGCGTCGAGGGCAGCGGGGCCGAGCTCGGCGGTGATGATCGAGAGCAGGCCGGCGGTGAGTTCGGCATGGCCGTCGGGAAAGGTCTGGTGGCCTGCCGTCGTGAGCTGCCAGAGCTGTTTCGGGCGGCCGCGGCCGGCGCCCTGCTCGCTCACCGGTTCGGCCAGCCCCTCTTCGGCAAGCTTGGTCAGCTGCTGGCGGGCGGCCTCGGCAGAGATGCCGAGATGGAGGCCGACATCGGCGCCCAATTGCGGCCCTTCGGTCTTCAGCAGAAGCAGGATACGGTTGGCAGGCGACTGACGCATTTATTTTTCCAAGTTCATGCTTGTTTTAATAACACAAGCATGCAATTTTCCAAATTATAAATTGGAAAATAATCTCCGTTAGGGAAAACATCAAGGCATACAGGCATGACCAGCATCGATCAGGGCACCGCGCCGAAATCCTCCGTCTTCCAGCTCTTCACTCCAGCCCTGCTGCCGGCAACGCTGATGCTCGGCGGCGGCGTGACGCTCTATGCCGTCGAGAGCTACATCATGGCGACGATCGCGCCGTCGATCGTGCGCGATATCGGCGGGTTGCCGCTGCTCTCCTGGGTGACGACGCTCTATGTCGCGGCCGCGGTTCTCGGGTCGATCTCGGTGGCGATGCGGCCGCGCGGCATGGGTCTTCGGATCGCCTATGTGTTCGGCGCCGTGCTCTTCGGTGGCGGCAGTCTGATCTGCGCCGCCGCTCCCGTCATGGAAGTGGTGCTGGCGGGGCGCGCGGTGCAGGGGTTCGGCGCCGGCATTCTGGCGGCGCTCGCCTATGCCTTCGTGCGCTTTGCCTTTCCCGAACATCTCTGGCCGAAGGCCTCGACGCTCTATGCGGCGATCTGGGGCATCGCGACGCTGCTCGGCCCCAGCGCCGGCGGGTTGTTTGCCGATGGCAGCAACTGGCGCCATGCCTTCATCATTCTCGTGCCGCTCGGCATGCTGATGGCCGTGCTCGCGCCGTGGCTGCTGCCGAAGGCCAGGGACGACCGGGCGGAAAGCAAGATACCCTTCCTGCAGATTGCCCTGCTGATCGGCGCCGTGCTTCTCGTCAGCATCGCCGGAACGCTGGAGCATGCGGGCGGCAAGGCGCTGCTCGTGGCGCTCTCGGTGATCGCCATCGCGCTGATGCTGATGATCGAGCGGCAGGGCAAAACGCGGCTGCTGCCGACGGGGGCGGTAACGCTCGCCAAGCCGGTCGCCCGCGTCTACCTCACCATGTTCACGCTGCTCGTGGTGCTGACCAGCGATATCTATATCCCCTATTTCCTGCAGGTTCTGCATGGCGTCACACCGCTGATCTCCGGCTACCTGACGGCGCTGGTGGCGCTCGGCTGGACCTTCGCCGCCTTCTTCAGCGGCAACCTGCGCGGACCCGCGGCGATCAAGGCGATCGTCGCCGGATGCGTGATCGAGGCGCTGTCGACGGCGGCACTCGCGCTGCTTCTGGCGCGGGAAAACCATGCGGCCGATATCCTGATCCTGGCTCCAGCGGCCTTCGCGATGCTGATGATGGGCTTCGGCGTCGGGCTCGGCTGGGCGCATCTCGTCACCAAGGTGCTACAGCTGGTGCAGAATTCCGAGCAGGACAAGGCCTCGGCGGCGATCTCCACCGTGCAGTCGCTCGGCAGCGCCTTCGGCGCGGCCATCGCCGGCGTCATCGCCAACAGCACCGGGCTGGTGCATCCGGGCGGGGTCGAGGGCAATATTTCGGCGGCGCATTGGCTCTATGCGGCCATGGCCCTGCCCGGGATCGTGACGGTGGTTGCGGCGCTGTCCTTGAGGGACAAGAGGGCGTGAGGTGTCCTGCTGCAGTCTCCGCTGACGCAGGGGTTTGTTAGATCCTCGGGACACGCCCGAGGATGACGACAGTGGAGTGGGACGCCGGCTTCCATATTGCGCAGAGTCTATCGAGGACTTTGCCTCGGCTAGGTGCTCTTTCGCTGCGGGAGATAGCCGTTTGATCGTCATCCTCGGGCTTGTCCCGAGGATCCAATGACCCCCTACGTCAACCGTTGCAGATGCTCAGCCCGAGGTTGGCGGCGCACTGGCTCTATGCGGCCATGGCCCTGCCGGGGATCGTGACGGTGGTTGCGGCGCTGTCGCTGAGGGAGAAGAGGGTTTGAGGCGGCTCGCCTGCCGTCTTCGCTGACGTAGGGGTTCGTTAGATCCTCGGGACAAGCCCGAGGATGACGACGGTGGAGTGGGACACTGGCTTCCATATTTCGCAACGTCTATCGAGGACTTTGCCTTGGCTAGGTGCTCTCTCGCTGCGGGAGACAGCCGTCTGATCGTCATCCTCGGGCTTGTCCCGAGGATCCAATGCCCCCCTACGTCAGCCGTTGCAGATGCTCAGCCCGAGGTTGGCGGCGCACTGGCTCTATGCGGCCATGGCCCTGCCGGGGATCTTGACGGTGGTTGCGGCGCTGTCGCTGCGGGAGAGGGCGTGAGGTGTCCTGCTGCCGTCTTCGCTGACGTAGGGGTTCGTTAGATCCTCGGGACAAGCCCGAGGATGACGACGATGGAGTGGGACGCCGGCTTTCATATTGCGCGGATCCTATCCAGGACTTTGCCTTGGCTAGGTGCTCTTTCGCTGCGGGAGACAGCCGTTTGATCGTCATGCTCGGGCTTGTCCCGAGGATCCAATGAGCCCCCACGTCAACCGTTGCAGATGCTCGGGACAGGCCCGAGCATGACGGCGGTGGGCGAAGCCTAGAGCTTCAGCATGATCTTGCCGATATGGGCGCTGGTTTCCATGCGGCGGTGGGCTTCGACGACGTCTTCGAAGGCGTAGACCTTGTCGATGACGGGCGAGACGGTGCCGGCTTCGAGCAGCGGCCAGACCTGGGAGAGCAGATCGTCGCGGATGGCGCGCTTCTCTTCGGCCGTGCGCGGGCGCATGGTCGAGCCCGTCACCGTCAGCCGCTTGACCATGATCGGCGTGAGATTGACCTTTTCGGCCGTCGATCCGCCGAGGAAGGCGATGATCGACAAGCAGCCGTCCTTGGCGAGCGAGGCGATGTTCTTCTCGAAATAGGCCGCACCGATCATGTCGAGGACGATATCGACGCCCTGCCCTGCGGTTTGCGCCTTGACGACCTCGGCGAAATCCTCGGTCTTGTAATTGATTGCCCTGGCAGCGCCGAGCCTGACGCAGGCGTCGCATTTTTCTGCCGAACCGGCGGTCGCGTAGACGGTGGCGCCGAAGGCCTTGGCAAGCTGGATCGCCGTCGTGCCGATACCGCTGGAGCCGCCATGGATCAGCACGCTCTCGCCTTCGGTCAGTCCGGCCATCTGGAAGAGATTGGCCCAGACGGTGAAGAAGGTTTCCGGAAGCGCTGCGGCCTTGACGGCATCGTAACCCTTCGGAAAAGGCAGCGCCTGACCGGATGGCAGCAGGCAGTATTCGGCATAGGCGCCGCCATTAGCGAGGCCGCAGACCTTGTCGCCGATCGAATAGCCGGTGACGCCCGGGCCGATCGCCGCCACTTCGCCCGAGAGTTCGAGGCCGAGAATGGGGCTGGCATCCTTCGGCGGCGGATAGGCGCCCTGGCGCTGCGCGACATCGGGCCGGTTGACCCCGACGGCTTCGGTCTTCACCAGGATCTGGCCCTCGCCCGGAACCGGCAGCGGTCCGCTGGCGATCTTCATCGCATCGGGCGCGCCGAAGCTTGGCAGATCGACGAAACGCATGGTCGACGGCAGGGGCATATCCGGTCTCCTCATTCCGAAAGCACAGGAGATAATTCAGCGCCGGATGCTTGAAAAGACGCGAAGTGGCAGAGGCGTCAATTCGCCTCGCCCAGGAGATGGAAGACGAGACCGTCGGCGCTTTCCTTGGCCGCCGCCTTGACATGGGCGATCTCGGTGCCGACCCGGTTGATATCGTCGATGACGAGGCCGTCGGGCAATTCCAGAACGCCGATCGAACAGCGCATCAACGGGAAAAGCGCTTCGGCGCCGGAGCGGTCATGGCCGCGGATGCTGCCCTTGGCGCGGTCATGCTCGGAATAGAGATCGAGCACGTCCTCGTGGAAATCGCTGATCAGGCGGTCGAGGATTTCGCCGAGTTCGGCCTGCGTCCAGCCGACGACGCCGATGAAGAAATCGTCGCCGCCGACATGGCCGAGGAAGTGGCGCTCGGCGAAGAAATAACGGCGCATCAGCGCGGCAAACAGCGAGATCGCGTGGTCGCCGAGATGGAAGCCGTAGGCATCGTTGAACGGCTTGAAATTGTCGAAGTCGCAATAGCAGAAGTGCCGGACGCCATCGCCGTCGCGGCCCGACTGGCGCATGAAATCGCGGATCGCGTGATTGCCCGGTAGGCCCGTCAGCGGGTTCTGGTCCTGGGCGATCTTCAGCTGCTTCTCGTTGATCACCTTGATCAGCGCGGCGGCGGAGACGACGCCGGCATAGCGCATGTTGTCCGTCAGAATCAGGCAGTTGCTGCCTTCCATATTGGCGAAGATCGACATCAGCCGCTCGGCATCGCTGTCGAGGCTGACGATCGGGGCGATCTCGACGAATTGCGAGATGGTGCGCTCATATCTCTTGTTCTTTAGGAGATCCCGGCCGAAGGGGTGGTAGATGTACTGCTTCAGGTGATGCTCGTGGATGATGCCGCGCGGCTCGCCATTGGCATTCAGCACCGGGAAGAAGCCCTGGCGCGGATTGCGGCGGAAGAGTTCGAACACCGAGTCGATGCTGTCATTCTCGAACACGGTCGGCAGCATCTCGATCTGCTTGCGGATCAGGATTTCATCGAGCGACTGCGTGTTGCGCTTGCTCTTGCCGAGTTCCTGCAGATGCGGGAAAGCCGGGACAAGTTCGGAAATATGCGTGGTCGGGCGGGCGATGAACCAGCCCTGGACGAGGTCGACGCCATATTCGCGGCAGGCGAGGAACTCGGCTTCCGTCTCGATCCCCTCGGCGATGACGCGGGTGCCGAGAACATGAGCGATATTGACGATATTCTTCAGGAGATGGCGCTTGCGCGGCTTGCTGTCGATATCGGCGACGAAATGCCGGTCGATCTTAAGATAGTCGACGGCATAGTCGCAGAGAAGCTTCATCTCGCCGTGGCCGACGCCGAAATCGTCAATCGCCAGCTTGAAGCCAGTGCGCCGCAGCTTGGAGACCAGCGCCTCGAATTCCGGCACGCGGGTATTGTCGAAGCGTTCGGAGAATTCGAAGCAGACCGAGGACGGCGGCAGGTTGGCCGCCTTCAGCTGCTGCAGCAGGTTTTCGATCAGCCGGTCGCCATGCGGGATCAGCCGGACATCGAGATTGAGGAAAAGCGTCGATGTCGAATAGTTGCCAAGGGTCGCGAATTTCGCGAGCGCACGGCTGGCGACCATCTGCTCGAGCGGCAGAAGCTGGTTCAGACGATAGGCCTCGTCGAGGATTTCGACCGGGGAATCGAAGCCGATCCGCTCCTGCCCGCGCATGAGCGATTCATAGCCGAATACCGTTCCGGTCCCGGCCTCGACGATCGGCTGGAAGGCGTTTTCTACGACGAGCTTAGCAAGCGTCACGATCTGATCGCTGGCATAGCGACGAACGACGCCGGGCGCGACGGCGGCAGCCAGGGACATGCCATTCTCCACTGTGAAGTCTTCTTTTTCGCAGCGAAGATGGAGGAGAAGGGTCAACGAACCCTTTCCCCAATGTGAAACTTTTGTGAAAGCCGCAGGTAACCACATCGCCCGCAAGGCAATTCAGCTTTTACTTGTTTATCAGGCCGTTAGCTAGGCCGAGCGGCGGCGCACCGCTTCATGATCGGCGAACATCTCGGCGACGCAGCGGCCGCCGGCGGTATGGCTTTCGCCATCGAGACTGTCATCCTTGTCGTCGTCGAGCTTGCGGGCGGCATCCCAGAGGCGCAGCGCCTCACGGACCACTTCGCTGCTCGATGCGTAACCGCCGCTATCGACGGCATCACGAATGCCTGCTGCTTGTACCGGTGAGATGGAAACTGTGACCATCGGCATGAAATTCCTCCCTTTGTTTTGCCGGGCAGAACCTGCCCAACGGGGGACGCATGACCATTCTTGGCGTGTTGTCCGGCGGTCCATCGCCGGTGCCTTGGTATTCCTGAATTTTAGTCCGAGGTCATATGCTTGTCAAAAAAAGAAATAATCCGTGATCCGGCCTGTGGATTGCGGTCATAAACTCCGCTTCAGCGCCAGGCCGAAAGCAAGCATCGTCGATCCCTGGAGCAAGAGGTCGGCCGCGAGGAAGAGCCCAAGGATCCAGAGGCTGTTGACCGGCCATCCGAGCGCGATGACGAAGCCGGCGAGCGCGGTGATGACGCCGCTGGCGACGATCCAGCCCCAGCCTTTGACCGGTTTCATGCGGCGGCCGATGAAGGCGCGGAAGACGCCGGCGATGACGAGCGCCACGGCGAGAAACAGCGTCAGCGCCGCCGAAGCCAGGATCGGGTTCATGAAGGCGAAGAGCCCGGCCAGAACATAGAGAATGCCGCTCAGCACCCAGAAGAGGTTGTGGTCCCAGCCCCTCACCTGAAAGGCATGGACGAGATAGACGACGCCGCCCGCCAGCATCAGCATGCCGACATAATAGACGGAGACGACAGTGGCGATGAACAGGTTTGCAAAGGCGATGACGCCGCAGATCATCAACAGGATGCCGAGACCGGCGAACCAGATCCATTTCGAATGCAGGGACGAAGACGGCACTCCCAAGACGTTTGCCATGACGCACCTCCTGTCAGCGGGAGATATGTTGCACGATCCCCATCCGGAAAGGCCTGACCTTCATTCAGGTCGGCGCAAGATTTTTATTGATTGGTCAGTCAATCAAAAATAAGGTGCGTTCGACGCCGAGAAAAGTTGGACATCATGCCGAAGGTCGGAATGGAGCCTGTGCGCCGCAAGGCGCTTGTGGATGCTGCGCTGCGGGTGATCGGCGATCACGGCTCGCTGACCGTCACCATGTCCGAAATCGCCCGCCAGGCAGGCGTCTCCCCCGCATTGGCGCATCACTATTTCGGCAGCAAGGAACAGCTGCTGATCGAGACCGTGCGCTCGCTTCTACGCCAGTTGCGCGACGACGCGGTGACAGCGCTGAAGGCAGCCGCCACGCCGCGTGAAAAGCTCTCCGCCGTCATCCGCGTCAGCTTCCAGGCCGACCAGTTCGCGCCGGAGACGATCGCCGCCTGGCTCGCCTTCTATGCCGAGGCGCAGAGATCCGAGGAAACGCGCCGCTTCCTCGTCATCTACGCGCGCCGCCTGCGCTCCAACCTGCTCGCCAATCTGAAGGCGCTTTGCCCCGCCGACGCCGCAGAACGCATCGCCGAGGGCGCTGCGGCGATGATCGACGGGCTCTATATCCGCCAAAGTCTGAAATCGGCACCGATCAGTATCGAGGCTTCGATTGGGCTGACGGAGGATTATGTGAATGCGCTGCTTGCTACGGCTCCCCCTTCTCCCCAGCGGGGAGAAGATGTCCGAAGGACAGATGAGGGGGTGAGCGACGCAGGAGCGAACGGCCGCAAGGCCGAGACTGCCGCCCCCTCATCCGACCCCTTCGGGGCCACCTTCTCCCCGCTGGGGAGAAGGGACGACGAACACAAGCCATCCAAGGATAATTGACCATGAAAGCCCAGCCGAAAGCATCGCATTTCATCGACGGCGAGTATGTCGAGGATGACGCGGGCAGCGTGATCGAGAGCATCTATCCGGCAACCGGCGAAGTGATCGCCCGGCTGCATGCGGCAACGCCTGCTATCGTCGAGAAGGCGATCGCGGCAGCCAAGCGCGCCCAGCCGGAATGGGCGGCGATGAGCCCGACGGCGCGCGGCCGCATCCTGAAGCGGGCGGCCGATATCATGCGCGAGCGCAACCGCGAACTCTCCGAACTCGAGACGCTCGACACCGGCAAGCCGATCCAGGAGACCATCGTTGCCGACCCGACCTCGGGCGCCGACAGCTTCGAGTTCTTCGGCGGCATCGCGGCGACGGCGCTGAACGGCTCCTATATTCCGCTCGGCGGCGACTTTGCCTATACCAAGCGCGTCCCGCTCGGCGTCTGCGTCGGCATCGGCGCCTGGAATTATCCGCAGCAGATCGCCTGCTGGAAGGGCGCACCGGCGCTGATCGCTGGCAATGCCATGGTCTTCAAGCCCTCCGAGAACACGCCGCTCGGCGCGCTGAAAATTGCCGAGATCCTGCATGAGGCGGGCCTGCCGAAGGGGCTCTACAATGTCATCCAGGGCGACCGCGAGACCGGGCCGCTGCTCGTCAACCACCCCGACGTCGCCAAGGTATCGCTGACCGGATCGGTGCCGACGGGGCGCCGCGTCGCGGCTGCCGCGGCAAGCCATCTCAAGCATGTGACGATGGAGCTTGGTGGCAAGTCGCCGCTGATCGTCTTCGACGACGCCGATATCGACAGCGCCATCGGCGGGGCGATGCTCGGTAACTTCTATTCCACGGGACAGGTCTGCTCGAACGGCACGCGCGTCTTCGTGCAGAAGAAGATCAAGGGCGAATTCCTGAAGCGGCTGAAGGGCCGCACCGAGGCCATGACCATCGGCGATCCGATGGACGAGGCAACGCAGATCGGCCCGATGGTCTCCTGGGCACAGCGCCAGAAGGTTATCGAATACATCGAGAAGGGCAAGGCCGAGGGCGCGACGCTGCTGACCGGCGGCGGCATTCCGAACAATGTGGCGGGCGAAGGCTATTACGTGCAGCCGACCGTCTTTGCCGACGTCACCGACGAGATGACCATCGCCCGCGAGGAGATCTTCGGGCCCGTCATGTGCGTGCTCGATTTCGACGACGAGGCCGAGGTGATCGGCCGCGCCAATGCGACCGAATTCGGCCTGTCGGGCGGCGTGTTCACGGCCGACATGACCCGCGCCCACCGCGTCGTCGATCAGCTGGAAGCCGGAACGTTGTGGATCAACACCTACAATCTCTGCCCGGTCGAGATCCCCTTCGGCGGCTCCAAGCAATCCGGCTTCGGCCGCGAAAACTCGGCAGCGGCGCTGGCGCACTATTCCGAACTGAAGACCGTCTATGTCGGCATGGGGCCGGTGCAGGCGCCGTATTGAGACGCTGACCGCCCACCGAGCAAGCTCACCCCCCTCTGGCCTGCCGGCCATCTCCCCCACACGGGGGGAGATCGGCAAGCGTCTGGCTCCCCGCCAAGCAGGAGAGGTCGAGCGAGCGGCCGCGCCCAGCCGATCTCCCCACCCGTGGGGGAGATGGCCGGCAGGCCAGAGGGGGGCATCCACGGCACGACCTGAATATTGAAGCTGGAGCATATTGAGATGCAGCAAGCAGATTTCGTCATCATCGGCTCCGGCTCGGCGGGCTCCGCCCTTGCCTATCGTCTCTCCGAGGACGGCAAGAATACCGTTATCGTCATCGAAGCCGGCGGCTCGGATTTCGGGCCGTTCATCCAGATGCCGGCAGCACTCGCCTGGCCGATGAGCATGAAGCGCTATAACTGGGGCTATCTCTCCGAGCCCGAGCCCAATCTCAACAACCGGCGCATCACCGCGCCGCGCGGCAAGGTGATCGGCGGCTCGTCGTCGATCAACGGCATGGTCTATGTGCGCGGCCATGCCGAAGACTACAACCGCTGGGAAGAGCTCGGCGCGCAGGGCTGGGCCTATTCCGACGTGCTGCCCTATTTCAAGCGCATGGAACACAGCCATGGCGGCGAAGAGGGCTGGCGCGGCACCGACGGGCCGCTGCATGTGCAGCGCGGCGTCTTCCGCAACCCGCTGTTCCAGGCCTTCGTCGAGGCCGGCAAGCAGGCGGGCTTCGAGACGACGGAGGATTACAACGGCTCGAAGCAGGAAGGCTTCGGCCTGATGGAGCAGACGATCTTCGGCGGCCGCCGCTGGTCTGCTGCATCGGCCTATCTGAAGCCGGCGCTGAAGCGGCCGAACGTCTCGATCGTCTATGGTCTCGCCCGCAAGGTGGTCATCGAGAACGGCCGGGCCGTCGGCGTCGAGATCGAGCGCGGCAACAGTGTCGAGGTCATCAAGGCGAACCGCGAGGTCATCGTTTCGGCCTCCTCCTTCAATTCGCCGAAGCTGCTGATGCTCTCCGGCATCGGCCCGGGCGCGCATCTCAAGGACATGGGCATCGAGGTGAAGGCCGACCGGCCGGGCGTCGGCGCCAACCTGCAGGACCATATGGAATTCTATTTCCAGCAGGTCTCGACCAAGCCGGTGTCGCTCTATTCCTGGCTGCCATGGTTCTGGCAGGGGGTGGCGGGCGCGCAGTGGATGTTCACCAAATCAGGATTGGGCACCTCGAACCAGTTCGAGGCCTGCGCCTTCCTGCGCTCCGGCCCGGGCATCAAGCAGCCCGACATCCAGTATCACTTCCTGCCGGTGGCGATCAGCTATGACGGCAAGGCGGCGGCCAAGAGCCACGGCTTCCAGGTGCATGTCGGCTACAATCTCTCGAAGTCGCGCGGCAATGTCACGCTGCGCTCGTCCGATCCGAAGGCCGACCCGGTGATCCGCTTCAACTATATGAGCCACCCGGAAGACTGGGAGAAGTTCCGCCATTGCGTGCGGCTGACGCGTGAAATCTTCAGCCAGCAGGCCTTCGACCAGTATCGCGGACCGGAGATCCAGCCGGGCGAGAAGGTGCAGAGCGACGACGAGATCGATGCCTTCCTGCGCGAGCACCTGGAAAGCGCCTATCACCCCTGCGGCACTTGCAAGATGGGCGCTGCGAACGACCCGATGGCCGTCGTCGATCCAGAAACCCGCGTCATCGGCGTCGACAACCTGCGCGTCGCGGATAGCTCGATCTTCCCGCATGTCACCTACGGCAACCTCAACGGCCCGTCGATCATGACCGGCGAGAAGGCCGCCGACCACATCCTCGGCAAGCAGCCGCTGCCGCGGTCGAACCAGGAGCCGTGGGTGAACCCGCGCTGGGCGGTGAGCGACCGGTAGGCGGGAGGGTTAGTGGTAGTCGTCTTCGCGTTGATGTCGGATGGCGGCGATGGTGACGGCCTGGCTTCCGTCGATGTGAAAGAGAACCACATATCCCGAGGAGCCAAAGGGCACCAGCAATTCGCGCATCAGCGTATTCTCGGCACTCGCCTTGCGGCATGAGAACGGGAATTCCTCGAGCACGACCAGCGCCTTCATGATGGCGTCATAGGCGCGGTCGGCGAGGTCGAGGTCGTAGGCGATAAGATAATCGTAGAGGCGGTCGAGGTCTTCCAGCGCCTCGTCGGTGAAACGAAGCTGATAGCTCATTCCTGCCCGGCCGCGCGCTTTGCCTTGGCGGCATCAAGCTTGGCCTTCAACATGGCCATCACGTCTTCAGCACTGTGATAGATGCCGGTCCGCTCGGCCTCAGCCAGCGACGCCAGTCCCCGCGCGATGAACTCCGCCTGCGTCTTGCGATATTGAACCTGACGCCGCAGTGAGTCCTCCATCAGCGCCGACAGTGTCTCCCCTTCCTTCAGCACGCTCTCGGCGGCAGCGCGCAATTCGGGATCGACGCGGAGGGATGGCAATGTTGCGGTTTTCATGCGGCGCTCCATGCGTTGCAATTGCGATGCATTATGCTCTCAAAGTGATGTCCTGGCAAGACCGGCGCTAGCGCCGATAGGGTATTCGTATGCCGGGATCGCCTGCCGGGAAATCCTTTGTGTTACGGGTGACGAGCAGCATCGCATGAACTTCGGCGGAGGCCCAGATGATCGCGTCGGGCAGCTTGATGCGATGTTCTTGCCTGAGACGCACGGCGCTTTCGGCAATACTGCCGTCAAGCGCGATGACATCGAAGCCATTCAGGAAGCCGCGGGTTGCGACGGCGTGTTCCGGTCTGGCGCCGATCAGCACTTCCATCCAGGTGATGATGCTGATCGAGCGCTGCTCGTAGCGCAGCAGTTCATCCCGGGCCTCGGGCACGGCGTTCAGGTAGTCGATCAGGATATTGGTGTCGAAGAGCGCCTTCACCATTCGCTGCGGAGCTTTTCCTGATAGGCCAGGCCATCGACAGCCTGATCGCCCCAGAGGCCGAAGGCTTCCTCGTCCTTCAGCCGGTCGCGGCGTTTCAGGAAATCGTCCACGGCTTCGCGGATCAGCGATGCGCGGGAGACCTTCTCTTCCCGGGCGATCTCATCCAGTGCTTTAAGCTCGGCCTCGCCGATATCGATCAGTGCGCGCATAGTCGGAACTCAGTGATATCGGATATGTATATCATATCGCAGCGATGCGAAAGATTCCACGCCGAACTTCAAGTTCAGAATCAACTGGAGGAAACCGATCCATCGTCCCGCGAGGAGACTCGCAATCCAGGCGCAGAAAGATATCCCGGCCATGCGTGGGAAGGTATTTCATCAAATGTTGAAACAAGGGGTGATCTTTGCTGCCCATTGGGACTAGAAGGGGGGGCCTCCATCCTGTGCCAGAGTCCGACATGCCCTCCTCCTATCGCAATTCCAAGCTGCTCCGCCGTTCCCGTATTTTCTGGGGATCCTTCGCTCTCTGGAGGCCGCGGCTGGTCTTCTGGTGCGGGGCGCTAGCGATCGGGGTCATCAGCGTCGGCTTTGCCAAGCTTGCCGATCTGGCGCAGAAGGCCTTTGCCGGACTGACATCTTCGGGCGAATGGGCCTTCCTGCTGCCGCTCGTCCTGACACCCTTCGTCTTTATGCTGTCGGCCTATCTGGCGGCGACGCTGTTTCCGAATTCGCAGGGCAGCGGCATTCCGCAGGCGATCGCCGCCCGGCATCTGCGCGACGAGGAGGACCGGACCCGGCTGCTGTCGCTCAGGATCGCCTTCGGCAAGATCGTGCTGACGGTGCTCGGGCTGTTTTCCGGCGCCTCGATCGGCCGCGAGGGGCCGACGGTTCAGGTCGGCGCCTCGATCATGCTGGCGGTCGCCCGCTTCGGCGGCATGGCGCAGGCGCGCGGGCTGATCCTGGCGGGATCGGCCGCGGGTATCGCGGCAGCCTTCAACACGCCGCTCGCCGGTATCGTCTTTGCGATCGAGGAGATGAGCCGCACCTATGAGTCGCGGGCAAACGGGCTGGTGCTCACCGCCGTCATCCTCTCCGGCCTAGCAGCGCTCGGGCTTGCAGGCAGCTACAACTATTTCGGCGAAGCTTCCGTGGCGCCGACGCAATTGCGCGACTGGGGCCTCGTGCTCGTCTGCGGCATCGGCGGCGGGGCGCTTGGGGCGGCCTTCAGCGGCTTTGCCCTGCATTTCGGCCAGAAGATCCGCCGCTGGGCACAGCCGCAGCCCTTGAGGCGCATGCTGGCGCTCGCCGGTATCTGCGGCCTCGCGATCGCCGTGATCGGCATCGTCTCCGGCGGCACCACCTTCGGCACCGGCTACGAGCAGGCGCGCGGCGCGGTCGAGGGCCATGCGCTGCCGCTGCTCTTCTTCGTGGAAAAACTGGCGGCGAGCTTCCTGTCGATGATCTCAGGCATTCCGGGCGGCATCTTCGCGCCGTCGCTTGCCGTCGGCGCCGGTTTCGGCAGCACTGTTGGCTCGCTGCTCGGCACCAGTATCGCGCTCGCCGCGATCCTCGGCATGGCCGGATATTTCTCCGGCGTCGTGCAGGCACCGATGACCGCATTCGTGATCATTCTCGAAATGACCGGCGACCACCAGGCCGTCATCCCGATCATGGCCGTGTCGATGATCGGCTACGTGACGTCGCGCATTCTCTCACGCGAACCGCTCTATCACGGCCTGTCGCGCGTCTTCATCGCCGCAGCCATCCGGGCGCGGCGGGCGATCGAGAAGGAAGAGGTGGCAGGCTAGGCCAGCATCCGCGTGACGACCGCGCCCTTGGAAGGCGCGACGGCGTCGGCGATCGTCGTCGAGAACAGCACCTTGCGGGTGGCGTCGGCGACCTTGGCGAAGACGTGGCGGATTTCGCAGTTCTGCTCGCCGTCGCAGTCATCGCACTTGCGATAGGCGGTGATCGACAGGCAGGGAAGCGGCGCGATGGGGCCGTCGATGATGCGCAGGATTTCGCCGAAGGTGATCATGTCGGCGGGCTTGAGCAGCAGATAGCCGCCTGCCTTGCCGCGGCGGCTGACGACGATGCCCTGATGCTTGAGGTCGAGAAGGATCTGCTCGAGGAATTTCTTCGGGATCTTCTGCTGTGCAGCAATATCCGAGATCATCACCGGTTCATCGGCATCGGCTTCCGCCAAAACCGTCAGCGCCCGGAGCGCATATTTTGCCTTCTGCGTAATCATTTTAGACCGTCACACACATCAGCGGCCCGTGAGCCCCGCCGCTTTTCAAGCTTACCTGCACCCCTATTGCACAACCAGCATGAACGGAATTTGAACGCGCTGGCAAAAGCCTTGAGATACAAGCATTTTGGCCCTGTTTTTCAAGCTTGGCCAATGGGCGTAAGTCTACGTCAAAATTGCGTCTTCCGCATCGTTTCACGCATCACTTCAGATTTCGAATTGACAGGCGGCGTGTAACTCTACTAAATCACTAGACATTAGCGCTGCCCGCCGGTTTTCACTGCCGGGGCGGCTGCTTTTCTGCATTGCGGCAGCTTCGGAGAGATATTTGCTCCTGCTTATGCTGCTTTCGAAATGCGTTTTTCTGTCCGACCCATCCTGTTGCTGCGATACTCCGGCCAACATCGAGGACAGGATTGCCATGACTGTTATCCATACAATCGAAGAGGCCGAGGCGCTGAATGCCAAGCTCGCCTCTCTCGACCTTGCCGGAAGGCTGGCGTTTGTCGCCGGTCTCGGCGGCCGTACCGTCTTCACGACGTCGCTCGGCATCGAAGACCAGGTGATCACCGCCGAAATCGGCAATCACCGTCTGCCCATCGACGTCGTGACGCTGCAGACCGGACGGCTCTTTCCGGAGACGCTGGCGCTGATCGACGAGACCGAGAGCCAGTACGACATCAAGATCGCCCGCTACGAGCCTGAACAGGCCGATATCGACGCCTATGCCGCGAAATACGGCATGAACGGCTTTTACGAGAGCGTGGAAGCCAGGCATGCCTGTTGTGGCGTGCGCAAGCTGAAGCCGCTTGCGCGCGCGCTCAATGGGGCAACCATCTGGATCACCGGTCTGCGCCGCGGCCAGTCCAACAACCGCGCCGACACGCCCTTTGCCGAATATGACGCCGAGCGCCATCTCCTGAAGGTCAACCCGCTGGCCGACTGGGATATCGACGTGATCAAGGCCTATGTCGCCGACAACAGCGTGCCGGTGAACCCGCTGCATGCGCGCGGCTATCCCTCGATCGGCTGTGAGCCCTGCACCCGCGCCATCAAGCCCGGCGAGCCCGAGCGCGCCGGCCGCTGGTGGTGGGAACAGGACGAAAAGCGCGAATGCGGCCTGCATGTCGCTGAGGAAGCGTCGGCGATCCCGGCTGCAGCCCAGTAACCTTAGGGCCACGCCTGCGGCCCCCTCATCCGGCCCTATCGGGCCACCTTCTCCCCCAGGGGAGAAGGGAATGGAGAGGGTGCGGCAAGTCCCCCTTCTCCCCCGCGGGGAGAAGGTGCCGGCAGGCGGATGAGGGGGCTCCGGGCGCAACGCCAATGGAGCTCGAAACGAGATCACGCAGAGACACTTCTGCATATGAATTGAGAAGTCTGGAGTAGGTAATGCCCGATACCCGCAAGGATACGGAACTCAGCAATCCCCAGAGCAGCAAGCCGCCGCTCGATCCGCACCTGAAGGCACTTGAGAACGAAGCGATCCACATCTTCCGTGAGGTCGCTGCCGAATTCGAACGCCCGGTCATGCTCTACTCGATCGGCAAGGACAGTTCCGTCCTGCTGCATCTGGCGCGAAAGGCCTTCTATCCGGGCCGCGTCCCCTTCCCGCTGCTGCACGTCAATACCGGCTGGAAGTTCGCCGAGATGATCACCTTCCGCGACAAGATCGTGAAGGAATATGATCTCGACCTGATCGAGCACATCAATCCGCGCGGCAAAGCTGAAAACATCACGCCGTTCACCTATGGCTCGGCCCGCTATACCGACATCATGAAGACCGAAGCGCTGCGCAATGCGCTCGACGCCGGCAAGTTCGACGCTGCCTTCGGCGGCGCGCGCCGCGACGAGGAAGCCAGCCGCGCCAAGGAGCGCATCTACTCGTTCCGCACGCCCGACCATCGCTGGGATCCGCGCAACCAGCGTCCCGAGCTCTGGAACATCTATAACGGCCAGATCCGCCAGGGCGAAAGCGTTCGCGCCTTCCCGCTGTCGAACTGGACCGAGGTCGATATCTGGCGCTACATCCAGGCCGAGAACATTCCGATCGTGCCGCTCTATTTCGCCGCCAAGCGTCCCTTCGTGGAGCGCGACGGGATGATGATCGATGCAACTGACCCGCGTCTGGAACTGCTGCCCGGCGAGACGAAGCAGGAGGATTACATCCGCTTCCGCACGCTCGGCTGCTTCCCGCTGACGGGCGCCATCCGCTCGAATGCCACCAGCCTTGAAGAAATCATCGCGGAGCTGGAAATCGCTACGGTTTCCGAGCGCCAGGGCCGCGCCATCGACCGGGACCAGTCCGGCTCCATGGAAAAGAAGAAGCGTGAAGGATATTTCTGAGATGACCGCAGCAAACCTCGCCAACGCCGTCGCCCAGCCTGCAGCCGAACCCGTTGCGGCCGTGCGCGATACGCGGCCGTTGCGCCTCATCACCTGCGGTTCCGTCGACGACGGCAAGTCGACGCTGATCGGCCGCCTGCTCTGGGACACCAAGGCCGTGAAGGAAGACCAGGCTGCGACCCTGCAGCGCGATTCCACCGGCAAGCAGAACGATCTCGGCCTGCCCGATTTCGCATTGCTGCTTGACGGCCTGCAGGCCGAGCGTGAACAGGGCATCACCATCGATGTTGCCTATCGCTATTTCTCGACCGACAAGCGCTCCTTCATCGTCGCCGATACGCCCGGCCACGAGCAGTATACCCGCAACATGGCGACCGGCGCCTCCACCGCCGATCTGGCCGTCCTGCTGGTCGATGCCCGCGCCGGCATTCTCGAACAGACCCGCCGCCACGCGACGATCGCCTCGCTGATGGGCATCAAGCAGTTCGTGCTGGCGATCAACAAGATCGACCTGACGAATTACGACCGTGCCGGTTTCGACAAGATCACCCACGAATTCAAGGAATTCGCGCTGTCGCTCGGCGTCAAGCAGATCACCGCGATCCCGATGTCGGCGCTGAAGGGCGAAAACGTCGTCTATTCCGGCCAGGCAGCGATGCCCTGGTATAACGGCCCGACGCTGGTCGAGACGCTGGAGCTCGCGAGCGTGCGCTCGGGACAGTCGACCGGCTTCCGCCTGTCCGTCCAGCGCGTGTCGCGCCCGGGTGAAAGCTTCCGCGGCTATCAGGGCACGGTTGCCGGCGGCTCGGTGAAGCCTGGCGACAGCGTGATGATCCTGCCGTCGGGCATGGTGGCCAATGTCTCCAGGATCGTCACCTTCGATCTGGTGCGCAACGCTGCCGTCGCCGGTGACGCGATCACGCTGGTTCTCGACCGCCAGGTTGACGTCGCGCGCGGCGACATGATCGTCTCGATCGACGCGCAGCCGCAGACGGGCCTCAACTTCGATGCCCAGATCGTGGCGCTGCAGCCCGAGGGTATCGAATCCGGCAAGCGCTACTGGCTGAAGAGCGGCAGCCGCCGCCAGCGCGTCCAGGTGCAGCCGATCGCGCAGCTGGAATTGAAGACCGGCGCCTGGGCTCCGGCCGAGCGGCTCTACATGAACGCCATCGGCAAGGTCCGCCTGGTATTCGACGAAACGGCGATCTTCGATCCCTACGAGCAGAACCGCGCTTCGGGCTCGTTCATCCTGGTCGATCCGGAAACCAACAACACGGTTGCCGGCGGCATGGTCAGCGGCAAGCGCAGCGATGTCAGCGGCCTGCATGGCGGCGACGCCCGCGTCATCCTCTCGCTGCCGGCCGATCTCGCCGAGCAGATCATGGCCAGCGAACTCTTCGCCAGCCGCCGCGACGAGGCGCATGTGCAGCGGATGACCGCCACCGAGGCCGCCGATCTCTGGAAGAATGCCGCCAGCGACATCTGAGCGGACACGACCAGCACTCAATGAAAAAGGGCCCTCAACGGGCCCTTTATTTTTGTCTTCATCAACCTCAGGCGGCCGAGGTCTTCCGCCCCTCGTCTTCGTTCTCGTCGACGCGGCCGGAGAAGAAGTTGGCAAGCAGCGCACCGGAGATATTGTGCCAGACGCTGAAGATGGCGCTCGGGACGGCGGCCACCGGCGAGAAATAGGCGGTGGCGAGTGCCGCACCCAGGCCGCTGTTCTGCATGCCGACCTCGATGGCGATCGCCTTGCGCTTTGCCAGCGACAGGCCGCAGGCCTTGGCGGCGAAGAAGCCGAGCAGGTAGCCGAGGCCGTTGTGCAGGACGACGACGGCAAAGACCAGCAGGCCCGACTGGGCAATCGCACCCTTGCTGGCGCCGACCACGGCAGCGACGATCAGCACGATGCCGATGACGCTGACGAGCGGCAGAACCGGCACCGCAGACTTGACGACCGAGGGCACCAGCTTCTGCAGCGCGAAGCCGAGCGCCAGCGGCACCAGGACCACCTTGACGATGCTGATGAACATCGCCCAGCCATCGACCGGCAGATACTGGCTGGCAAAGAGCCAGACGAGAAACGGTGTGACAATGGGAGCCGCCAGCGTCGTGACGCTGGTGCAGGCGACGCTCAGCGCCACATCGCCCTTGCTGAGATAGGTCATGACATTGCTCGACGTGCCGCCCGGGCAGCATCCGACGAGAATGACGCCGGCGGCGACTTCCGGCGACATCGGGATGATCTTGGTCAGTACGACGGCCAGCAGCGGCATGATCAGGAACTGCGCGATGACGCCGATGCCGACTTCATAGGGACGCTTGACGACTTCCTTGAAGTCATCGGCAGAGAGCGTCAGGCCCATGCCGAACATGATGATGCCGAGCAGCGTGACGATATAGGGCGCCACCTGCTTGAAGACGTCAGGCAGCAGGAAGCCGAGAACGGCAAAGACGATGACCCACAAGGCGAAGGTCTTGCCGACAAAGGCCGACAGGGATGCGAGAGCTTTCAATTTTAGTCTCCTCAGATATACCAAGGAGGCCATATGTCTCTGACGCAACATGTCAAGCACGCGACAGCCGCAAATGGTTCGCTGCCGGCGGGTTTGTCTGTTCTGCCGCGATTTAGCGCGTCGAGGCACGCTCGATGATCTTGAATTGAAAATCGATATGCGCGTCGCCGGCATCTTCGTCGCGCACGGCGGTCAACAGCATATCGGCGATGCGGTGGCCTATCTCGTAACGCGGGATGTTGACGGTCGTCAGCGCCGGCTCGCAATGGATGGCGAAGTCGAGGTCGTTGAAACCACAGATGCCGATGTCCTCGGGAATGCGCAGACCGCGCGTCCAGCATTCGAGCAGCGCGCCGACGGCAAGGTCGTCGTTCTGGCAGAAGACGGCGTCGACATCCGGAGCCACCTCGACGAGCCGGCTGAAAAGTTCGCGCCCGGCGCCGATCCCGGCGGCACCGACCGCGCTGGCGACCAGCGCCTCGTCGAAACAGCCCGCCTCGCGCATGACATCGGCATAGCCTTCGAAGCGGCGGCGCGGGCGCGTGTCGCGGCGGCAGCCGACGAAGGCGATGCGGCGATAGTTTTTCGACAGAAGCATGCGCGTGGCGGCCGCCCCCGCTTCGTAGTGATCGATCGCGGCGACCAGGCCCTCGGCCTTCTGGCTGGAATCGACGATATGGGCGACCGGGCAGGCCGCCGCGCTCAGCAGCGGCGCCAGCGCATCGTAATATTCGGCCCCGGCAACGATGATGCCCGCCGGCTTCTGCGCCAGGAAGGACTTCAGCTGGCTCATTTCCTGGTCGGGATCGTAAAGCGTATTGGCATATTGAACACGCAGATCCGTCGCCCGCAGGCGATCCTCGATGCCGTTCATGATATCGGTGAAGGCATGCTGATGCAGCGCCGGGGTGATGACGCCGACGACGCCGCTATGGCGGCTGGCAAGCGCCCGGGCCGCAAGGTTCGGAACATAGCCCATTTCATCGACGGTGCGCAGGATCAGCTGGCGAAGATCTTCGGAAACGATCTCCGGATTGCGCAGTGCCCGGGAGATGGTGATGGGACTGACGCCCACCTTCTTTGCGACATCGCTCAATCTGACATGCGCTGAGCGCTTGCTTTCCCTACCCGGCACTGACTTCCCCATTCCGGCATGACACGCTGCAAGCCCCCTCCCCTTCGACTCGCATATGCCTTTGTGAAGAGAAAATAATTTAGAGTCCACTAACCCGTTTGCTTTTGCCACTAAAGACGCATCTGGGGCCGTGTGCGGAGCTTCCTAATATACGCCGGGGGGTGCGGAATGGATCACCGGGTTGAAGAAGCCGGGGCAAATGGCGCCGGATCATGCAATCCGGACGTGGATCAGCGGCACGGTTCAGTCCACGACGGAGAGCAACTCGCCGCTCCCGACAAGCTCGAACATCGCGCTGTCGATCAGCCCGACGGCATCGCCTTCGGCGGTGCACCAGAAGCGGGCGCCGACATAACGGCGCGGCCCGGCGGCCGTCTGGCTCAGGATGACGTGGCGGCATTCGTACAGCCTGACAGGCAGACCGTTGCCGTCGATGCAGACCCGCTCGCCGATCGTCTCGACCGTCTTCTCGCCGTCCATGTCCATCCCCGCCGGTTCCGTGCGGCTTTTCTACCGCCGCAAGCGGCTGCAAGTCGAGGCGCGTTTGGCCGCAGCCCGGGGGCACGCTAGTTGCGGAAGAGCTGCATGAGATTGCCAGGCGCGCTGTTGGCGATGCTCAGCGACTGTATGGCAATCTGTTGCTGCGCTTGGGCTGCGGTCAGCTTTGCCGACTCCTGCTCCATATCGGCATCGACCAGCCGGCCGACGCCCTTGTCGATGGACGCCATCATCCTCGCGGCGAATTCGCTCTGCATGTCGATCCGCGACTGCAGCGCGCCAAGCGCGGAGGCTCCATCGACGGCCCTGCGCGTCACCGCCTCGATGTAATCAAGATAGGCGTTCACCGTTTTCGGGTTCCGGGCGATATCGATCTCCAGGAAGTTCATCTTGGCGATCGGCTCGATGCTGACATTGATGTTGCTGAAGGAGATTCTGGTGTCCGAACCGGCACGGCGATCGACATTCGGGTCTGTTCGCAGCGTCACATTGCTTGCCGAGTTCGATTCGATGATCACGTCCGGCCAGTCAGCGCCCATCAGCGACTTGAGCAGCGTGACCATCTCATCGGCCGTTTCAACCTTGCCGCTGTCCTTGTCGAAAAGATCGTTCACATAGGTCCGGTTGAAGGAATAGGACTTTGCCGGAGCGCCGTTGACGGAAAAACTGAAGCTGACGACCACACCGCTGTCATCGTCGCCATCCTTGTAATCCTGGAACTGGTCGAAGGTCAGCCCGATTGTCGAACTGCGAACGCCCCAGTTGAACGCATCCCCCAAACCGCCGCGGGAATTGGTGGTGTTGGCCGCTCCAGCCACCTGGATATAGGAGCCGTTATGCCCATTTGCCCGGTTCTCGTCCGTGACCATGGCAATCTTGTTTGGAATGATGTTGCCTAAGTTGTCGCGCACCTGCATCGCCGTGGCATCGGAACCGGCGTTCCCGAGTGCAAAATTCAGCACCTGAATATATTGCGTGTAGGTGGAGATAACTCCGTTCCAGGAGGCGTTGACCGCATCGACCGTTGCGCGATCGATGGTAACGGGCCTCGTCTGGCCGGCGTCCGCCGCCCCCGGAAGGCCGTCTGCCGGATTGTCGGCATCGACGGTGACGTCGAAGGTGATCTGATCGGCCGCATCGTCAAAATTGATCGGCCCGGAAAAGTCGAAGGCAATGGCTGCCGGGGAGCTCGATCTGCCGTTATATGACGACCATTGGAGAATGCCGTCTTCATCGACATACGACAACCTCATGCCGCCGATCGACCTGAGATCGCGCGGATCGGGCTGCAAGATGCCACCACCCGTCGAATTGAAAAGTGACGTTTCCGAGAGATGGAATTCGGTCTGATTGACGGAAATCGAGCCGCCGGCATCGCGGGTGAACGAGGAGACCACCGTCGCCGCATTCACATCGTTGTCGGTGATATCGGATACATCGGTCACCAGCCAATTCTGGCCGGAAAAACTCGTCGAATTGGCGATGCTGACGACCTGCTGCTTGAGCTGATCGAGCTCGGTCTGGATCTTCGCCTTGTCGACCCCCTCCTCCTTGGCGGCCACCAGCTTGGCCTTGAATTCGCCGAGGATGTCGATCACCGAACTCATGCCCGTATAGGCCGTGTCGACCTTGGCCGCGCCGTAGCCGAGCGCGTCCGACACCGCCGAGACGGCCTGGCGATCCGAGCGCATCGTCGTCGAGATCGACCAGTATGCGGCGTTATCGGCGGCCTTTTCGACCCGCAATCCGCTCGAGACATGCTGCTGGGCCGTCTGCACCGTATTGCTGACGGAGCGCAGCGCCTGCAGAGCAGCCATCGCGCTCATATTTGTATTGATCGACGTCACTTATTGCACCCCTGAGATGCCTTTCGGCATCGTCCCCCGTCGGAATGCAACCTAGATTTCAATCGGTTAAGAGCATGTTAACCATAAAGCTCAGAAATAGCAGTCACAGGTTGCCGAAACCTTGAAAGCTGCGCGAGTTCTGAAACGAGGGCCGGAAAAGAAAAAACCCCGCCGGAGCGGGGTTTTCGGCTGGTCGGAGTGGCAAGATTCGAACTTGCGACCCCCACGTCCCGAACGTGGTGCGCTACCAGACTGCGCTACACTCCGTGACCAGCGGCGCCTCTATAGACCGGCCCATCTTATTGCGCAAGCGTCAAACTTCAAAAAACTGACGCATTTTTCCCGGCCCGATTTCAGGCTCCCTCCGCACCCTGAACTGCAACAAAAAGACACACCTGCCGCAAATTTCGCGATTGCGAATGAAGGGCAATTTTCTTTTCCCGGGTTCCGCGCTAAAGCGCTTTCCGGGACATGCGGAAACCGCTCGGACACAGCGATTCCCGCCGTCGAATGCGCGACAATTCAGGGACGATACAGATGACACTCCGCACCTTTGCCGCGGCCGGGCTCGCCATTGCGCTTGCCGGCTGCACCACCATTCCTTCCGCCGGCGACCCCGTTGCTGCGCGCTGGAACGGCCAGTCGGCTGGCAAGTTCTTTGCCGCCTACGGCCCGCCGCTCAGCGACACCGAAAACGGCTCGTCCGTCGTCTACAGCTGGAAGGGCGGCTACAAGACGGTTCGCGTCCCGGCGAAATATGCCGAAGGCGACAACGGCAAGCGTGGCAAGCAGACAGCCCCGGCCCGCACCATGTATCTGCGCTGCCAGGCCGAGATCACCACCAATTCCGACTACACGATCCGCAGCATCCGCACCGTCAACGACATGCCCGGCGAAAGCGGCAAGTCCTACTGCGCCGAATTCCTGGCCCCGGCTCAGCCGGCCGGCTGAGCGAGCGGCAGTTCAAGATGAAGACAGGCGGCCGAGAGGCCGCCTGTTTTGCGAATTGCCTGCGTTCCGTAGCCGGCCATGCGTAAATCTCGACTATTGCGAAGATGGTCGTCAGCGAGGCTCGCTTTAAGCAGAGCATTCCCGGTTGCTTTTGTGCTAGGCATGGCCTACCGGCGAACGCGCATCGACCATCCGATATTCTCGTCATTCGGGGCAGCAATGATTTACAGGCTACGGCAGGTTCTCGACATCGGCTTTTTAATAGGGCTGGTCTTCGCGCTGTTTCTCGCTGGAAAGATCGTGCCGTATCTGATCGTGGTCGGCGTTATCCCGATTGCCGTTTTCTGGCAGAAATCCGATTACGTCCGACCATCGAGCGAGCTCAAGCGATTTCTATTGCCGACTCTCGGCTATTTCGCTTTCTCCCTGTGTCTTCTCTACGCCTATCCTGGACTTCCCCCGGGCGAGAAGCCGCCAGGCAACCCCAATCTTGAGCTCTACGCTGTCGCGCTCGCACTGCTGGCCGTCGGCTTCCTACGCGGGCAGCAGATACGGCACATTTCAAGGCTGTTCCACGCGGTCGTTCCGCCATCGCTCCTGGCGGCATTCGCTGTGCTGAGTGCCTATATGTTCCTTGGGATCGACCGCTGCCGAGTTAGGGTGGAGGCAGCATGGCCCTTCATTCCGGCGGTGATCTTTGCGACATTGACATTCCTGCTTCTGCTTGGCTGGGCGACGAGACCGAGGTGGCAGCGCTATATGCGCCTGGTATTTGTCGCCCTGAGCATCGTCGTCTCTCTTGCCTATACCGGCTCACGTGGCGTTGCCGTCGGTCAGTTTGCGGTACTTGCTGGCTTCATGCTTCTGCAAGGCCTACCGAAATTCAGATCCGGATTGCCTACGTTCAAAGAGTTCTCGATATCGATTGCGGCAGGATTGGCGCTTAGCATTCTGGTTGCAGATGTAACTGGCTGCGGCAGCTTGAGCAGGTGGCCGGCTCTTCTTGATGTGATCAAGAATGCTCAGTTGACCGAATTCGTCACGCCCGCACAGGCCGCCCCGGTTGCCCCGTCGGTCACTGCAGGTCATCAAATTCCGAAGGCAGTGACCGACCTGTCGACCGACGCATCAATAAACTTGCGTCTGGACATGTGGCGAGCCTCGCTGGAAGCCATTCGGCAGGCACCCATCTTTGGTCACGGTGCCCTATCGCTCCGCCCCATCATCCAGAACCGGTTTGGTTTTGAGCATAATCACAACCAATATCTTGCATGGCTGGTGACCGGTGGCATCGTGTTCCTAGCAATGGGCTTGCTCTTCATGTTGACGCCCGTGTTCGTCTCGAAAGGCATGGCGGCGGCAGACAGGGCCGTGATCATTCTCTCCGTTACCGGGCTCTGGGGCGGTTCGATGATGTTCGACGCCTTTCTCAATCTCGACTTTTATCTACACTACTTTAGTTTGCTGCTCGGCGTGCTCTTCGCGCTGACTGCGGATGCCAAGGAGAAACAAGGCAGTTGATGGGCCATCCCAATCAGCTATAGATCAACCTAAAATTGTTGAAAAGATTGCGTTAATTAGCCTTTTGGCCTTCCTTTTCCAGCCGATCGCCGATAGAGGCGGGAGGTCGTCACTGCAGGATGAGTGCTCGCAATGCCACAGGATACGATCTTTTTTGACCTGACAGAGGCGTTGCTATCTGCCTCCGCTCGTCGGGTACAATATTATGGGATCGCCCGTACCGTCATTGAAACCGGCAAGGAGCTTGCGGCGCTCGATAGCGATATCCGTTTCGTTGTCTTTTCGTTCGGCAACAAGGCCTTCTACGAAGTCACCTGGCGTTTCGCGGCCGACAACAGTGTCGTCTTCGACTTGCCGAAAGATGTCGGCCAGCGTTGGCACAGAACCGATTACGGCAAGTCTGTGCTCCTATCATGCATCGCGCAAATGTTTAGTTCTCCATTTGACCGGCGCAACCGCACCGCCTGGAACGCCAAGGCTGCGCAGCTCGCCAAAGCCGCCATTTCAGACGGCATTTTCGTCTCTGCTGCCCGGCCAAAACTCATCGTGGACATGGTCAAAACGCTTGAGCGAGAGGGCTCAAAAGCCGCTGTCGTACCACTGCTGCACGACTTCATGCCGCTGCATCGCGGTGCAACCAAACGTTTCCGCCGTTTCGACCGGAATTTCCTTTACGACAATGACTACGTTATTCGGCGCTCGAAGCTCATACTTACCAACTCGGAATTCACCCACAAGGAATTGGATCATTTCGCGGCGATTGGGATGTTGCCGAAGCCCGGACCGGTCACGGCAGTTCCGCTCGTACATCAGTGTCCAGACGGAGTCGAAGCACCTGAAATCGACCTGCCCGCAACGCCTTACCTGCTTACTGTAGGACTGAATCTCGGCCGCAAGAATATAGAAGTCGTTTTGGATGCTCTGTTGCGGATGCGGAATCGGGGATTGAGCGTGCCGACCCTTGTGATTGCCGGCGCACTACGGAAGCGATTGCAGCGCTACGTGGAACGGCGCTCACTCCTGCCGATCCGCAACCGGATCATATTCGCCAAAAACCCCAACCAAACCGACCTAGTTCGACTTTACGCAAATGCGCTCGCGCTGGTTATGCCCAGCCGCATCGAAGGATGGGGATTGCCGGCAGGAGAAGCGCTCTGGTGCGGAACGCCGGCAGTCTGCTCGACAGCACCGGTTTTGTATGAAGTCTGCGGCGACTTGGGACTTTACTTTGATCCCGATGATTCCGACGGCCTAGCAAATATTGTCGATAAGCTGGCACAAGATACAGGCCATCACGAGCATTTGCGACGTCTTATCGCGGAGGCAAAGCCTAGGCTTCGGACTTGGAAAACCGTCGCCGCCGACATCATCTCCGCAATTCGTCAATAACACTGTCCGCATTTTTGGGACTATTTTTGCCCAATGGACATCGCAGCAAACTCGTGGCCAGAACGCCGGACCCCTTCCCTTACCGTTTCCGGCGGTGACCAGCAGAAAGTTCGCCGGAACCTCGAGGCGTCAATCTCGAGATCTCCAAGGAGGCTTTGCGCAATATCGCCACGCCCTGAGAGCTTGAGCGACGTCGTTAGCAAGATTGAAGGAAGCGGAACGAGGCGCGGTTGCTTGTTCATACCCTCACGTAGCCAACTGATGATTTGGAAAAGACTTGCAGCTTCCTCATCCGCCACAGCATAGGCTCCACTTTTTTCGGGTGAAGCGCCGCTCAATGCTGTCAATACGGCGTCAGCGAGATTGTCCACCGATACGACTGAGCGCCGGTTATGCACGGCGCCGAAGGGGATGGGCAAGTGCGTAGCTGCGAGCTTTTGCAAAAGGCGCCAGTTGCCTTTCGCTGTTGCCCCATAGACCAAAGGCGGGCGCAGTGAAATTCCTGTCGTTGCTTCCCCCGCGAAAGCTGCGACATGCGCCTCGGCCGCAAGCTTCGAACGGCCGTAGGGAAGATCGGCAACCGTTTGAGTTTCATCATCAACGATGGCGCCATGTGCATTCCTGACCAATGCAAAGATGCTCGACATAAAGATGAATGTCTTGACACCAGCTTCACGGGCCTGCTCTGCCAGACGGGCTGTTCCCAAGTCGTTGATTGCAGCATATTCGCCATCCGGGACATCCCTACCAGGTGTTCTTGCGGCGAGATGAACGACAGCTTCGCATCCATCCAGCGCTGCGCGCCAATCCGTATCGCCGCCTATTGGCCCGACAACAATCGCGTCACTATCCTCGCTGATGCTTCGTACAGCTCGAACGGTCGAAAATCCTGCAACTCTCAGCTTTTGCGCTACTTTTTGTCCGACAAACCCGCTAGACCCCGTCAACATGACTTTAGGCATTTCACTCCACCAAGCTTCTAGTTGCACCCTCCACCACACTAGTTAATTCGAAACTGGACCGAAAGAAGCCGAAACAAGATAGTTGTTGGTGGCGGTTCGATAGCAGTCGGAACCACTTCGTCCCTCAGTTGAGAGCGCCCCGACGCGGATGTTAGGAACTGCAAAGTTGCGTCATACGTTGACACGTTGTATTGCCACACCGCGGTCACTTGGGCCGTGGTGGCAAGTACCAAAACAGAATGATACTCCCGTAGGCAACCGAGTTGGCGGGACCGCTGATGACAGCTATCTAGTGTAGCTCGCCAACGCTTCGACTGTTTCGTACGCCGCCGATAGTATCATGCCAATCCCCGTCGCAACTGCGCGGACCTTGCTCAATGCCGAAACGCGTGTGGTCTGAAATGAAGAAACTATTCGATATCTTAGTTGCGCTGGTTGGGTTGGTGCTCGCCTCCCCGGTAATTGGCATACTCGCAATCCTAATTCGACGCGAGTCGGAAGGCCAAGCGTTTTTCTCGCAAGACCGGGTCGGGAAGAATGGACGATTGTTCCGGTGCCACAAGCTGCGCACCATGACAGTGAACGCGCCCAATGTGCCGACCCACCACGCGAGCAGTACGCATATCACGAAGCTCGGGGCACTATTGCGCCGCACGAAGCTAGACGAGCTTCCTCAGCTCTGGAACATTGTTCGTGGGGAAATGAGCTTCGTTGGTCCGCGGCCATGCCTGCCCTCACAAGTCCAACTCATTGAGGAGCGCCAACAGCGCGGCGTTCTGACGATATTGCCAGGAATTACCGGGCTGGCCCAGGTCAACGATATCGATATGTCCGACCCCGTACGCCTTGCCATCAAGGATGCCGAATATCTGGCCACGCGATCCTTTTTTGGGGATTTGAACTTGATCTACCGCACTGTTTTCCAGCGCGCGGGAGCCGGTGACAGAGTGGGTACGAGCTGACTTGCCGTGCGTATCGGGTTCGACTAAAGCGGATGGAAACTCTACTCTGGAGAAACTGAATGATCCCGCTTTGCGTCCCAAACATTTCCGGAAATGAGGCGAAGTACCTAGCCGAATGCGTTTCCTCGACTTTTGTGTCAACGATCGGGCCTTTCGTGGCCCGCTTCGAGACCATGGTCGCAGAAGCTGCTGGAACGGTTGGCGCCGTGGCGACCTCGGCAGGCACAACGGCCCTACACGCCGCACTTCACGCGGTCGGTGTTCGCCGTGACGATCTCGTTATCTGCCCGTCTCTCACATTTATTGCCTCCGCCAACGCGATTTCGCATGCTGGCGCAACTCCCTGGCTGTTCGACGTCGACCCGGTTAGCTGGACGCTCGATCCTCAGCTTTTGGCAAACGAACTTCTCAACCGTACCGAACGGCGAGATGGAGAGCTCTTCCACACCGGCACCGGCCGCCGCGTCTCGGCGATCGTTCCCGTCTTTACGCTTGGTATTCCGGCAGACATGGACCCCATCCTCGCGACCGCACGCGAATATGGTCTGAAAGTAGTGGTGGACGGCGCTGCGGCGCTCGGTGCCTTTTACAAGGGCAAGCCCTCCGGCGCACTCGGCGCTGATCTGACCATGTATTCATTTAACGGCAACAAGACCACAACCGCCGGCGGCGGCGGCGCTGTAGCCGGTAACGACGAGAAGCTGCTTGCGTACTTTCGCCACCTGACAACGACTGGGCGAGTCGGCGCAGATTACGACCATGACGTTGTGGCATTTAACTACCGGATGACCAATCTTCAGGCGGCTGTCGGCTGTGCGCAGATGGAAAGGCTCGACGAGTTCGTCGCAGCCAAGCGTCGCATCGCCTTACGGTATGAAAATGCTTTTCGCGGCCTAGATGGTATCGACCGTTTTCCGGATCCGGATTGGGCGACGAGCCCTGCATGGTTCTCTGGCTTTGCCTTTCTCGGCAATGACGCGGGCGAAAAAAGCCGCCAGTTGCGTGCGCATCTCCGGGAAAACGGCATCGATGCGCGGCCATTCTGGAAACCGATGCACGACCAGAAGCCCTATGGCACCGCGCCGCGCACGCTGATGCCAGTCACGGATATGTTATGGCCGGGTGTTGTTACTCTGCCCTGCTCGTCCCACCTGACGGAGGCCGAACAAAGCAAGGTGATTGAGACGGTACTCGCCTGGTTTCGTGCCTAAAATCTATCGATCCACAAATACCTTGGCGACAAGTCGTTTGTCGATCGTCACATCGCGTAGCGTTGTGACGATGCGCTCGGCCGCTTTGCCATCGCCGTAGGGATTGACCATATCCGCAAGTGAGGCACGGAAGGCCGGGTCAACGGCCTTCCGGATAGCAATCTCGATAGCATCCGCGTCGTCCGTACAGTCTATCACGTTGGCACCGCGTGTTCGGCCCATCTGCCGATCGCCAATGTTGACGGTTGGCAGGCGAAAGCCGGGCGTCTCAATCAAGCCGCTTGAGGAGTTACCAACCACCGCTCGTGCTTCGCGTAGCATTGCGAGGTAATTCATCGAGCCAAAACTTTCGACGAACCAGGCACGCTTCGGCCGCTGCTGCAGAAACTCCGCGAAAAGCGCGCGGATAACGTCGCCTTCCGCATCCGCATTGGGTGCCGTCAAAACGATAGGAAGGTCCACCGCCCTAAGAGCGGATAACAAAGCGCGGGTCTGGCGCTCCGCCTCCCCGAACTGACGGGTGACGGGATGGAAAGTGATGAGCAGTGGAGCTTCATCAAGCGGCAAGCCGAATTGTCGAGACAGCGTCGCTCTGTCCGGTAAATCAGCTTTCATGATAGTATCAAGTGCAGGCGCCCCCGAAACCTTGATGCGCCAGTCTTCTTCTCCCATTTGCCTGATACGGCGCGCGTAGTCTTCATTTGCGGCAAAGTGGAGATGCGCCATCTTGGTCATTGCATGCCGCAGGGTGTCGTCGATAGCCCCGAACGAAACCTCACCGCCATGGATATGGGCGAGTGGGATGTTGAAGGGTACGCAGGCAGCCATTGCGGAAAACATTTCGAACCGGTCGCCGAGCGCTACGACGATGTCGAAATTTCCATGTGCAACAAGTTTGCCCGTTTCTGCGAGAGCCACCGCCATTGCGTCCGCAACGGCAGCCTGGCTCGATGACGTTTCCGGCAAGCGGATCCGCGCGGCGATCGGCCTTCCGTCGCGCTCAATCTCGCGCACGGTCTCGCCACCAGATGACGACAGGTGTTGGCCCGTGACGAGAAGGGCATAGTCAAGCTCGGGCTCCGCTTCGATTCGGTCGAGAATCGGGCGATAGATTCCGTAGTCCGAACGTCCGGCGGTAATGATGAGCAATCGACGCATGATACCTCTTAACAAATGCGATAATTAGACGGTTCTAGCTATTTTCTCGAGACGAGGATAACTGGAGATTATCAGGAGAATCGTCACCTTTCCCGCAAATAAAATAGCGCTCTGGGCCTTCCGCGGGGAAGCGCACAAAAAAGAGGCGAATGTCTCCGCGTATGGTGGGACGCCGCCGGTGGGTCGACACATTAGAACTGCGTAAGCGTAGCGTGAAGCGGGATTGAAAGCGTTTCCATCATTCTCGGCCACCGACTTGCCACCACCAAGCACTGATTGTAACACCTACTATGAAACCATGCTCCCTACGGAAAAGAACCAAGCGATGAAGACATTTGTAATCGCCGAGATCGGCGTCAATCACAACGGCAGCCTTGATACGGCGCTGAGTCTTGTGGATGCCGCTGTCGCAGCTGGCGCACAGGCAGCGAAATTTCAGACTTTTAGGGCAGACGCAATCACTGCGCGCAACACTCAAACCGTTTCCTATCAAAAAAGCGCCGGTGAAGAAGATCAGCACGCCATGCTTCGAAAGCTGGAGCTGAGCGAGGAAGACTATCGCCGCATTGCAGCGCATTGTGCTGCTCGCGGCATCGAGTTTATGTCAACGGCGTTCGATCCCGCTTCGCTCGACCTACTGTGCGCGCTAGGCCTCCGTCGCATAAAAGTGCCATCAGGCGAAGTGACGAATATCCCATATCTTGAAGATTGCGCGCGGCGCGGGCTGCCAATCATCCTTTCGACTGGCATGGCCGATCTTGACGAAGTGCGGACTGCGGTAGAAGTCCTCCGCAAGGCGATGCCTGTGCAACTCCCTGACGATTCGGCTGGGTTGCCGCCCTTGATCGTTCTGCATTGCACAAGCGCCTATCCGACATCTCTGAGTGATGTGAATCTGCGTGCCATGACGACCATGGCTGACGAATTCGGTGTGCCCGTTGGATACTCCGATCACACTGAAGGCACTGTCGTAGCGCCGATCGCTGTTGCGGCCGGCGCGCTCGTCATCGAGAAACATATCACGCTCGATCGAACCATGGTCGGCCCTGACCATGCCGCCTCACTTCAACCTGAAGAGTTGAAAACCATGATCGCGTCCATCGCCACAATGGAAGAAATCATGGGTGATGGCCGCAAAATGCCACGACCCGCAGAAATGGAAGCACGTGCTCTGGTTAGACGCGGAACAAAAGCGGCGCGCGACATGGAAGTAGGCTACGCTCTTTCGGCTGATGATTGTATTCTGTTGCGGCCCGCGACCGGTATTTCCCCAGCTGAGTTTTCGCGCCTGCCTGGCAAACGCCTTACGCGCGCTGTTAAAGCGGGCGAGCCAATCGAATGGTCTATGTTGGATTGACATTGGTCTAAGCGCCTAGTAGCGCAACACAAATTGTAAGGCTATGAGGCTTCATCATGATCTATACCGCGCCAGGGCCGTTTTATGGATCTGCGGAGCATTGGCCGCGGAACATGCCAGACGGTGTAGAAGACGCCGCCTGTGCAAACCATCGCTTCAAAGCACCCGTTCATCACGACGGCGTCACTGATCGGCAGTTTTATTCCGAACGCAGCGGCCAGAAAACTCTCAAACATTTCCTTGCCACATGACGGGGAGAATCGTTTGCATTGGCGGGGGTGGTCACGCTGCGGTTGTAATCGACTTGCTGCAGAGGATAGCCGGAACCGCAAGCCGAGATATTGAGATAACGGGCTTCACAGATGTGATAGCCAACACGCCGCCCATCCTCGATGCTCCGTGGATCGGCACCGATGCGGATATCCCCCGCCTCATCGGTGAAAAACAGCTCACTCATTTCATCGTCGCGGTGGGAAGTATAAGGGGTGGCGGAGATTTGCGCGCCCGGCTATTCGCCGAGGCCGCGGCAACCGGCCTTGTGCCGTTTACCGCAGTTCATCCATCAGCCGTCGTCGCCACATCGGTATTTCTGGGCGGTGGTAGCGTTGTAATGGCAGGCGCCGTGGTACAGCCACGCGTTGACATCGGCCGCAATGTCATTGTCAACACGCGTGCCTCCATCGACCACGATTGCCGAATTGGAGACAATGTCCACGTGGCACCAGGCGCGATCTTATCCGGCGGCGTCACTCTCTACGATGGGTGCCACGTCGGCGCTGGCGCTTGCATCCTGCAAAATATTCGGATCGGACGTGGCGCGACGGTCGCCGCCGGGGCTACCGTTACACGAGACGTCGCGGCCAATACTGTCGTCAAGGGAACGCCTGCGCGGTGATGGTATCAACTTACAGCCATGGCAGATCGGAGACGTTATGGAATCGAACAAACTGAAATCGATCAGCCTCAGCGCCGCTCATAAGCTCGCCGACGCCGTGGCGTGCATAGAAGCGAGTGGCGGCCAGATCGCACTTGTTGTGGATGAGCGGTTCCGCCTGATCGGAACGATTACCGATGGCGATATCCGCCGCGGGATCCTAAGGGGTGCAACGCTGGACTCAACGGCTGGCGACGTAATGCATAGCAACCCCCGATCCGTTCCACTTGGCACACCGCTGGCCGAGATCGCAGCAATTCTCAAGCGTGAGATGATCTTTCAGATGCCGGTAGTGGACCAAGATGGCGTGGTCGTGGGCCTTCATCTTGCCGCGGAGGTCGAGCTCCCGGATCCAGCCGCACACCATGTGATTATCATGGCTGGCGGCCTCGGCACCAGGCTAAGGCCAATCACCGAGACTGTGCCCAAGCCAATGATCGAGATTGGCGGACGGCCGATCCTGGAACGAATCCTGGAACGCTTCCACGAGCAGGGCTTTCGGAAAGTAGCTCTTTGTGTGAACCACCTCGCCGAAATCATCGAGGGTCATTTTGGTGATGGCAATGCCTTCGGCATGGAGATCAGCTACGTTCGCGAAACAAAGCGCATGGGAACCGCAGGTGCACTTTCGCTACTCGCAGAGCGTCCGGAAAAGCCGCTGATCGTCATGAACGGCGATATATTAACCTCGATCAATTTTGGCCAGATGCTAGCCTTCCACTATGACAGCGGCGCGCTGGCGACAATGGGCCTCAACCGCTACCAGTATCAGGTGCCTTACGGCGTGGTGGATGTAAAAAATCATCATATCACTGGCTTTTCCGAAAAGCCTGTCTTCGACTTTTTCGTAAATGCCGGAATATATGTCATTAGCCCCGAACTCCTGGATCTAATTCCACAAGACCGCTTCTTCGACATGCCCTCGCTCTTCGAACAGATACATCCTGATCGCCGTGTCGCCTTTCCGCTACACGAATACTGGCTCGATGTCGGCAAACCCGACGACTTGAACCGCGCGATAGATGAGTTCAGTGAGCCAAACCCAGGCGCGAGAGATTGACTGCGCTCATGACCGTTTGTGCCACCAGGCACATATCAAGCACAAAAGGCTGAGCATGTTACTGAACGGCAAACGGCTCGCAAGGTTTCGGCGACCGGCAGTCTTTGGTCTATCTGCCGCGCTCAGCCGAGCGGGAGGTATTCTTGCTGTGCCGATCGCAGCCCAAGCTCTTTCGCTGGAAGAGCTTGGCTACTATGCGATTTGCGTCACCATCATCCAAATTCTTTGCCAGTTTTTATCGCTCGGCGGGTCTGTCGCGGTTGCAAGAGCTGGCGCTGAAAATGCCGATCATGCTCGCGCCTTGGCAGCACGATTTTCGTTGGTCTCTCTCGGCCTGGGTGCTTTGATCGCTTCCTTAGCGGTCATTGGAGGCCGCGACCTTGGTCCAATGGCTGGCCTCGTGGCGATGATCGCAGCTCTTGAAGCGCAGCAACAACTTTATCAGTTGGCAATACGTTCACTGGAGCGAGAAGGACTCTTCCTGTTTGCGTCTACACTGAAGGCGTTTACGTGGCCGCTTGGGCTATTAATCTACGTGTTCGCGGCATATGGAGGAAGAGCTGATCTCTCGATCGAAGTTCTGCTGGGGTTCCAGCTCGGCGCTTACGCAATTGTAAGCACAATCTTTTTAGCCGCAGCGGGTGTGGGTCTTCGTAGTCATCTGCCAGCATCCCAGAATTTTTTGTCGGCCATCCTGCTCTCCGCCCCGATGATGCTTCACGCTTTTGCACAATGGGTCATGAGCAGCGCTGACCGTGTCATTCTCGGAAAGCTGACAGACGGTGAGACACTAGCTTTCTACAGCCTGGCTTATTCCTTGGCTTCGGTTATGTTCGTAATAGTCAGTGGAATGGCACTTTATCTGCCGCACGAGATCATGAAGCGTAGGTCACATTGGAGCGACCCGGCATTTCGTCTCCGTTTTTTGCGGTGGTATGTGACCGCATATCTAGTCTGCTTTATTGTAGTCGTTCTGGCCTATTCGTTCGACTATTCCGTGATGAACCTGCTGCGATACCGAAACCCAGACATGTTTCTCGTCATCGGAATTGTTGGGGCAGGTTTTCTATTCACCGGCGTCTATCACCTCTATGTGCCGTTCCTCTTTGTGGCAGGCAAAACAGGATTGGTTACCAGGCAAACCGTTAAGGCCTGTATTCTCTATACGATAGCCATCGTACCGCTAATCCACTTTCTCTCGGCGGTGGGTGCTGCACTTGGTACGTTGCTCGTCTGGATATATTACATGATGTCAATCCGATCCCATGCTACTGCAGATCTTGCGAAGCAGGGCATCAGTGACTATAAGCGAGGCACTGAAATCTTTACCGTTTTCACGGCGGCTGTCGCTTGTTGCGCTGTTGCTGTTCTGGCTTGGGCCATTGTTGCGGTTTAGGATAGGTAAGGCCGGCATGACTTGGCAACTATGGATAACGTTGAGCCTAGCATATGCCGCCATTGATTAAGCGCGATGCGCAAAACCGTAGCCACCCCTATTTGGTTTGCATTTAATTCGCGCGATACTTTCGAGGGTTCTATTTTATGAAATTCTCCGCCCCGGAGCCATTGCAGCGTCTCGTTTCCGCTGCGCCTCTATATGTATTGTTCACATTTCTGATTTCCGGCGGCTTATATCTCATCTTCCCTGAGCAGCATTATAACGTCACGGGTTGGGGCGTCCTGGTCAAATACGTTTTGTATTTTGGGTTGCTGGCATTGCTGGCAGGCCATGTCGCAATTAACGGAACTCTTTCTCTTTCGTCGATTATAGTCGCCTTGGCATGGGTTATTGCCATATCAATGGGCGTGATGATGGGGGCCGACGTTAAGCGTGCATTCCTGTATCTTATACCGGTAACAGCGTTGCTAGCCCCGCGCTCCTTTCAGTTGCGAGCAACGTCTCTTGCATTGCCCCTCCTTCTGGTGACCTTGGCAGGCGCACTGTACGAATATTTCGTGCTGGGCGGGTTTGCGCGGTTTCACCCCACGTCGTATCGCGGCATCTCAATCTTCATCAATCCTAACAATCTAGGTATCACGGTAGCGGTTTTAGCAGCTTACGTCACGTTGACACGCCGCGGCACTTTGAGCTGGATTACCCTGACCTTTTGCGGGGCATTGGTACTATACTCCGGCTCCAAAACCGGCATGGCAGCGCTGCTGGCACTGACAGTCCTGCTGCTCGCACAAGCTAGCGCTCTCCGCTTGGTAGCGTTTGGCTTGCCCGTTTTAGTGCTTGCAGCTTTGTCTATAGCCACAGGCCTGGTTCACCTGCAACTCGACAGTGCATGGGCAAGAATTCGCCAATACACTGAATTTTTCTCCAATATAAACAATACGATATTCCCATTTCTCGACGCGATGCCATATTATGCGGACAATGCATTCATTCAGCTGTGGATCGAAATGGGCCTGCCAGCAGCCATAGTCTATGTGACTGTTATGCTGATCTGCGTCGTGCGGGAAAAACTTTGGAGCCCCTTATGGGCGATTTTCGTCTTGTCGTCGATGACAACAAACGTCCCCTATCTCTTCCCGCTCGCATATCTATTCTGGTTTTATGTGGGAACTGCCTTGACGCAGACTTCGCCGAAACTCGATAGGTTAGCTACTCTCCTGCAATATTCGCGTGACCAGCACGGCTTTGATTTGGGAGAAATGGCCACTCACAGTGATCGCTAAATCTAGCGCTCTGTCGCGGTCCCGATTTGCAGCTACAGCGGGGACTAGATCCCGAAGCGTCAGCAGCAGCCGTTACCGTAGTCGAAGGCTTCGCCCAAATGGAGGACGAACCTATCTTTCTCCGCGCGGATCGGACGCCGCCAACAGCGTATCGCCTCTAGCTTCAATCGATAATCAGAATAGCCCACATCACCTTGGCGCTGAGATCAGCATCTTATTATTTGGTATCGACCGCACTGCTTCATCGAGCTGATCGTCGGACATATCTTTATCGTGAATGAATGTTGGTATTCCGGCGTCACGATACTGATATCCAAGCGTAGAGTGGTAGGAGAACACAAAATCACATTTGGGGAAGATTCCAGATTGGTCCCACAGTGTGGTAGCGCTGCGAATTTCGGGATTTACACCTCTGGCAGTCGGATGAGCCTTATAGATAAATTGGACATCTGGGCGTGCCAGACGCGCCGCTTTTAGAAAACGCACCTGATCCACATCATATTGGGGGTGTCCAACGAGTACGACCTGTATGCGGCTCTCGTCCGCCAACAGTTCGGATAGCGTAATCGCGTTGTCAAGAAAGTGGACATTGACGGTGGCAGCGATCTGCGGCGCCAGGATAAAACTCTTGAACAGGGTTTCTTGCTCACGATTTAAAACGTAGATCGTCTCCGTAAATCGTAGCTTGGTTGGCAAGTAGCGGGTTGCCACAATGCCGTGCTGCACGACGACCGTGCTGCGCTTTGCTTCGCCTCCAATCCTGTCAACCAGAATGGCCCATCGATCATAGTGATTTGCCGCAACCATGCGCTTACACTGAACTCGTTCGATCGCTCTGGCGACGCATACCCACCGGAACAGTGTATAGGTCTGCAGATGCCATGCCGAGAACAGAGTGTTTCTTCTTGCAATTCGCCTCGCGATGGCAATGGCCTCGACCAAGCAACTGCGAATATCTTTTCGCGTGAGGACATCGCCGATGCCGATTTGACGGCTGTGAGGAATGCTGTCGGGATATTGCTGCCACGGGACGGTGAAAGCCAGCGAAGCAGTCCCGTCTGCTTTCGCAACAGCCGCTGGCGCAAGCCGCGACAGAAGTACATGAAGCGTTTGATCAGCGCCAAATGGCTCAGGCGTCTTGATCGTCGACACCAGCGACCGATATTGTAGCAAGAAGAACGGAACATAGAGCCCGAGTTTCCACAAGCTTCGCAGTAGCCGCAAGGCGATCGACGATGCCCAGCGATAGCGGTTCAACCCGCTCCACACTGCAGATAGCCTTGGGAGGCACCCGAAGTCTGCGGGCACCGCTCCGACAGCGTTATAGCCGTCGATGTCGATCGCGATTTCGTTGCGAAGCGCGCTCATGTAAATGGCAGCGAGTTGCGGCCGTGTCATCTCAGGCTGATGCAAACTACTGGCTCTCCGTCTTAAAATCGATCGTGCTGCAACAAGCATTCGCCGTCACTGTCATGGCCCCCTGTCAACCTCTACCGAGATTGCAAGACGAGGCCAATTCGCAGACGGACATCCTGAACTGTGAAAATGCTCAAATCGCACCGCCAGGATATTTCCTATTCACAGCGTCCTGCATCTTCGACTCCAGTCCACTCAGCAAGCGGGTGCGGTCGAATTCGTTGATTCCGTACGCCTGGGCGTTGGCGCCCATAATGGCACGTTCGGCTGGGGTCATTGCGGCGAGGACTTCTATGTTGCGGGCAAGAGCCGCGCCGTCGCCGGAAGGGCTGACAAGGCCGGCGCGCGCCTCGGTGATGACGCGGCCACCTTCGCCGTCGAGCATGCCCAGAAGCGGCACGCCGGCGGCGAGATAGCTTTGTACCTTGCCCGGAATGGTCATGGCAAAAATCTTGTCACGCTTGAGCGATACGAGGAGCGCGTCTGCCGCTTTGAAAAAGGATGGCATCCGTTCGAGCGGGAAGCGCCCCAGCAGAACGACCCGGTCTGACAATCCACGTCGCGCGATTTCCTTCTGAACCCAAGGGGTCATACGACCGTCGCCAACAACCAGAATGCGCAATGGAATATCTTTGGCGAGCGCCTCGGCTGCTTCCAGAATCGCGGGAAAATCCTGCGCTTCACCCATATTCCCGGCGAAGAGCACGTTGAAACTGTCGGAGAACTGCAGGACTTCCGGCGCCGGTGGACTGGATTCAAGTCCCCGTTGGAAGATCGGTTCGGCCCAGCCGGGGAAGTAGCTGATCGCAGCGTCGGGTCCGGCGTAGGCCCGTACGCTGTCCATGAAGGCGTGCGACTGGACAAGAATATGATCCGTCCGCCGGTAAATGTAGCGAACGAGCTTGCCGACGAGGGCGAGAAGCCGTGGCGATTTCACAACGCCGACGGCCTCAAGCGTTTCGGGCCAAAGATCGAGTATCCAGACAAACAGCGGCGCGCGTTTCAGCCAACGCTGGAGGATCGCCGGCAGGACCGCCGTAATCGGCGAGATCATGAAGACGAAGATGGAATCGAACTTGCGTCCGCGCAGCTTCCAAGCGCCGACGGTAAGCCCAGAAACGACGAAGCTCGCATAGTTCATCATCAGCCGCATGCTGCCTGAACCTCGCGGCAGCATCGGGATGCGAATGACCTCAGCACCCTCGAACTGTGTGAATTTCGCCGGATCTTTCCGGTATTCCTCGAAGACCGTCCCGGATGGATAGTTCGGCAGGCCCGTGAGGATTGTGACCTGATGGCCACGCGCGATCAGATCCGACGCCAGATCGTTAACCCGAAAGTTTTCGGGCCAGAAGTACTGCGTCAAAATCAGGATGCGCAACGTGGCCTCAGTCGTATCGGCGCCAGACGACGCGGTTCACATAGTCGGTATAGCTGTGGATGATCCGAACGACCTTTTCCGATACGTTCGGCATCGAATAATCGGCGACGAGACGCAGGCTGCGGACATCCCCGCGGGACTGGGTGTTGAGGATTTCAAGCCCTTGGCGCACTCGTTCCTCGGAAAGCCCGACCATCATGACCGCAGCTTCCTCCATGCCTTCAGGGCGCTCATGCGCTTCACGCAGATTGAGGGCAGGGAAGTTGAGGATGGACGCTTCCTCGTTGATCGTGCCACTGTCCGAAAGCACGGCGCGTGCGGATTTCTGCAGTCGGACATAGTCATGGAAGCCAAGCGGCTTCATGAGCCGCACGAGATCATGGAACTTGGACCCGGTCGCCTCGACGCGCTTCATCGTGCGCGGATGGGTGGAGACGATGACTGGAAGCCCGTAATCTTCCGCGACGCGGTTCAATATGCCGACCAGCCGCCCGAAGTTGCGGTCTGTGTCGATATTCTCTTCGCGGTGAGCGCTGACGACGAAATAGCGGCCCTCTTCCAGGTCGAGACGCACGAGCGCGTCGGATGCGTCGATCCTGTCTGCGTAGTGGTGCAGCACTTCGAACATTGGGCTGCCCGTCTTGATCACCATATCCGGCGGTAGGCCTTCACGCAGCAGGTATTCCCGGGCTATCGAGCTGTAGGTCAGATTGATGTCGGCCGTATGGTCGACGATCCGGCGGTTGATCTCCTCGGGAACGCGCTGGTCGAAGCAGCGATTGCCGGCCTCCATGTGGAAGACGGGGACCTTGCGGCGCTTGGCGGGGATGACGGACAGGCAAGAATTCGTGTCGCCGAGAACAAGCATTGCATCGGGCTTCTCTTCCGCCAGCACCTTATCCACGGCGCCGATGATATTGCCTATTGTTTCAGAGGGACCACCGGCTGCGGCATTGAGAAAATGTGCCGGCTTCCGCACTCCCAGATCGTCAAAGAAGACTTGATTGAGCTCGTAGTCATAATTCTGGCCCGTATGAACGAGCACATGGTCGCAATGCAGATCGAGTTGCGCCATCACTCGCGAGAGCCGGATGATTTCCGGACGCGTGCCGACGACCGTCATTACCTTTAGTTTCTTCATGGCTTCACCTTGGCTGCAATCGTGTCGGGACGGGCGCGGTCGAAAACCTCGTTCGCCCAAAGCATGACGACGAGTTCTTCGTCGCCAATATTGGTAACGTTGTGCGCCCAGCCGGGAATGGTTTCCACGATTGTTGCCTCGCCCCCTCTTGTAACCAGCTCAAAGCTCTCGCCCGTGACGATCTGGCGAAAGCCGAAGCTGGCCGTTCCCTTGATCACAAGAAATTTTTCCGTTTTGGAATGATGATAATGCTCACCGCGCGTTATGCCGGGATGCGCGGTGAAATAGGAAAACTGACCACTGTTCTCTGTCTTTAGCATCTCGACGAAGCTGCCGCGTGGATCGCTATGGACCGGCACCTTGTAGGCGAAGGTATCAGGTTCGAGAAAGCTCAGATAGGTTGCATGCAGCGCACGCGTGAGGCCGGTGCCGACGGCTGGCGTGGTTAGGTTCGCTCTGCTTGTCGGGAAAGAGCGGATCATGTCTGCGACGGCGCCAACCGTGGTCTCGAAAACGGGCTCTATTTCGGCAAAGCCCGACGGTGCGCTCGCATCCTTGGCAAGCCCGAGGAACGCATCGACGACATCGTCGATATAGACGAGGCGCATCGGGGCGGCAGGGTCGTTGACGTTGATCGGCTGACCGCGCGCGATGTTGTAGCAAAAGGTGGCGATGGCCGAATTGTAGTTCGGCCGCGACCATTTGCCAAAGACGTTGGTCAGCCGAAAGACATGGACCTTGGCGCCTGTACGTGCGCCGTAGGCGTCAACGATCTCTTCGGCGCGGCGCTTGCTCTGTCCATAGGGGTTGTCGAGCGCCGCCTGCGTCGAGGAGGATAGGACGATGCGTGGCGGCGTCGGCAGGGCGGCGAGCACGTCACAAAGCTCTGCTGTAAAGTCCGCGTTGCCTGCGCCGAACTCAGCCGGGTCGATTGGCCTGTTTACGCCGGCAAGATGAAAGACGATCTCGACGCCCGCAAGCCGGTCAGCCAATTCCGCTCGTGGTGTACCCCGCACGATTGCTACGATATCTGTCTCGCCCGTCTCGCCGAGCCGGATGGCCAGATTGCGTCCGATGAAACCGTCCGCGCCGGTGATCGCGATACGCATGTGTCAGTCTTCCTGGATAGTTGCATCGCCGCTGGCGGCGCGGCGGACATAGTCGACCTTCATCAACAACGTTTTCATGCCGTCGACGTCGAGGCGCTCGGTGTTGTGCGAATTGTAGTCGTCGGAACGGTTAAGCCGCTTTTCGCCCTCTTCGACGAACTTCGAATAGTTAAGATCTCGCGCATCCGCGGGGACGCGGAAATAGCCACCTTCGTCGAGCGCCGTCGCAAGCTCTTCACGGCTCAAAAGTGCTTCAAACAGCTTTTCGCCATGGCGCGTTCCTATTTCTTTGACAGGATGGTCGGCCTTGTCGAGTACCGACTTGACTGCCTCAGCGAGGACCGCGACGGTTGCCGCCGGCGCCTTCTGGACGAAGATGTCGCCGTTGCGACCATTCTCAAACGCATAGAGCACAAGTTCGACGGCATCCTCGAGCGTCATCATGAAACGCGTCATTGCCGGATCGGTCAGCGTAATTGGCTGGCCGGCATTGATCTGATCGATGAAGAGCGGGATGACGGAGCCGCGCGACGCCATAACGTTGCCGTAGCGTGTCCCGCAAATGACGGTACGTGCTGCGTCGAGATTGCGGGAAGCCGCAACCATGACCTTTTCCATGAGAGCCTTGGAAATGCCCATCGCATTGATCGGATAAACCGCCTTGTCAGTCGACAGGCAGACAACTCGCTTCAGGCCCGCAGAGATCGCTGCTTCAAGCACATTTTCTGTGCCAAGCACGTTCGTGCGCACAGCCTCCATCGGATGGAACTCGCATGACGGCACCTGCTTCAGCGCCGCGGCATGGAAGCAATAATCGACGCCACGCATGGCGCGCTCGACGCTGTGGCGATCGCGTACGTCACCGAGATAGAATTTAAGCTTCGCATTGTCGAAATGCTTGCGCATGTCGTCCTGCTTCTTTTCGTCGCGACTGAAAACGCGGATTTCCCGGATATCCGTATCCAGAAATCGCCGTACGGTTGCGCGACCGAACGAGCCGGTCCCTCCGGTGATCAGCAAAACCTTGTCTGAAAACATGAAGCAAATCCTCTTTTCCACCGCCTAGTAGCGCGAGCACCCTATCAGAATCAAGGTTCACGGGCTCTCTCAGCAACAAGATCGCGCGCTAGGAGGCAATTGGTGTTGATTTTGCCTGCTACGGCGGACGATCGGGACTGTTGCTACTAACAGCAGCAGTGATCAATTAGCCGTGGAAAGGCTATGAAAATCGGCCCTTGTCTTGATATGCAATGACCGCCGCAGCCGCATGCAGTCGGTGTGCTGTTGCCACTGACGCTAACGTGTCAAGCAACCAAATCACAGCCGTTTCGAAAAAGGCGCGGCTTTTCTGATGCGTTCTAGGTCAGACAATGTTGAAGGGTCGTTGGGGATCCGCCGAAGCATCTCTCGTATCAGCACGATAAAGAACACAACAAGGCTCGCGACAACCGCTGCCAGCAGTGAAGAGACTAGCTTCTTGCTGCGCCCTTTTGTTTCAGCCAATGTCGGTTGTTGCAGAACATCATCTGGAGACAGTCCGTCCAGCGAGGCGCGGAGACCTTTAATATTGTCTTCGAATGTTAGAACCTGGTTGACGAGCGCCACGTATCCGAGAGCCACTTCGTTGGAGGCAGCATACGTGTCCTTGGCTGGTTGCTCTTCCCTTAGCATCTTTTGCGCGTATTCGCGCATTTGCTCTACCATAGCCTCCATTGTGCTTATCTGCCGCTCGACTTCCTGACGTTTTTGCTTGTCAGGTTCAATTCGAGCAGCAAAATTTTTGATAATCGCCGTCAAAGCTTTACGCGTGCCCTCCGCATCGCTGCCCATAAGCGAAATCTGGGCGATTCCGGGCGAAATTATCTTGGCCGAGAGGCGCCCCGAAAGCGTGACAATTGCATCATCCATCGTTGGACCAAGCTCCTGCTGCATGCCGAGCTCCTGAATCGCAGCACCAAGAACGGGGGCTGAATTAAATAGAACTGGATTTCCATCGATCTGCAGCAGCGCTGTTGCGCGATAGCTTGAGACGGGCTTTCCCGCCATAAAATAGACAGCAAAAGCTGTGGCGATAGGAATGATTAGAAACCATTTCCAAGACTCAATAACTGCCGCAGTAATCCCAAGCAGCGTAACTTCGTTCGACTTGCTTTCGGTATCGCCCGGAACTTCGCGCGCCATCATCTAAAGCCTCTGGTCAAGATTTGCCACGCCATCATTGTGCGTGGTTAGAAAGTCCGGCTCAACCATTGCAATGATGGCCTTTAGCTTTTCTTTCGTTAAGGTTTCGGCACGAGCGTCGCTTACCAAAGCTTCAATATCACGCAGCATCGCTTCGATCATGGCACGGTCGGTCGGTAGATAATCAATAGCGCGCAAGTTTGGAAGGCCGATTTCAGACGCGTGTTCGCGCTGCGTCATGAACTCCTCGTAGGGCTTCTCTCCTGATGTGTCCAGCATCGTCAAAAGTAACGGCCAACGGCCATTTTTCGACTCCGACCTTGCTGCCGCGCAGGCTGCACGCTCATCGAAATACAATGCCGGTTCATAGCCATGATGACGCAAAAAGCCTTCCGCGATCGTCTGTAGCGGTACAAGGTGCGTTTCAGGATCCAGTCTGGGAATCACAATAGTTTTGTCCGGTGCCAGCGCTGCCGCAATAGCGCACAACTCTCCCGATTCGCGCAGTGACAGAAAGTAACGTCGCGTATCACGGGGTGCGGCAATTGGCTCTACGCGGGCGAGACGATTTTCGAACCCTTGCAGCAGCGAACCGTTAGAAAAGGCCACATTAGCGAAGCGAGCCGAAGTCTTTACCCCCGGCAAGCCAGCTGCGACAGAGGAATTAAACAATACATGCTCCATAGCCCGTTTTGACGCGCCCATCATCGAGGATGGGTTTGCGGCTTTGTCGGTGGAGACGGTGAAAAAACGGCCCGCAAAACCAGTCTCTGCCAGCCAGCGCATGAAGCGCTCCTGCTTCAACAGATTTGTTTCGAACATTTGAAGTGTGGAAAACGGGTCTTTCTCGGAACGCACGTGTTTCAGCGCTGCGAAGTTCATCACCAGATCATAGGGTGACTGCGATGACAGAAAATGTCGCATAGCAGCCGAGCCGTAGTCCAAGGGCAACGTCTGGAAGTCGTTTGCTGCCCATATGTCGGGCTGTGAGCGTAACTGCCGCACTAGTTCAGCAAGGCCGTTCTCATTCTGATCGACAACGTGAAGGGCATCGGGGTGTCGCATCGCAACCTGAAGAACGGTCGACGATCCTATCGACCCGGCTCCGCCGATCGCGAGCACACGCTTGCCAGAAAGGGCGTTAGCCAACGCGTCTTTCGACTGCGCTATGTCAGCTTCGAACAGCGATCCTACACGGCCTGTTGCGATGGCATGTACTGGTTGTCTCATGTTTTCATTTCTCGGTGTGGATATTTTGAATGCGCATCGGCTGATATCGTTTCATAAGCGCTTCGGCGCATACAAAATCGGTTTCATCATCGATGTCGACACTCCTTTGAGGAGGGATAGTGCAGCCGCTGGCTTCCGGTGAGATAACTATCTTGCATCGCATGAAGCTCTCGGGCCGGATCATATAAACCGCTCCATTAGTATAAAAGAGCGCGTCCATATCTTGGCTACGGCGGTAGCCTTCGACCGGCGGAAGGAATTGCTGCCCGACGCCGTCTAGCCGATACATGATCTCCGGATGTACGTTGACCGCCGATACTGAGAATGCACTGTCGGCGCCCGTATGCGCGGCTAAGCCGACCGTACCGTCGATATCTTCGCTCGTCCGCAATGGCGAAGTGAGCTGAGGGAGACAGAGAAGATCGGGTAGACCGCCCTCGTCGGATTTGATCCAATTAGGCATGAGCAATAACGTCATAATGAGAAGAGTTGTCACCTGACAACTCGGCTGGCCGCATGAACGGCACCTCCACTCCAAACGCTTGAACAGCGGACGCAATATCTAAACTATCCGTGGAAACGATCGTCCGGCTCACAGTCGTGGCCGCCATAGCAGCTTCGCACGACCACTGGACAAGGGGCCTTCCCGCGAAGAGCATCGTGTTTTTTCCCGGAAGCCGCTTAGAGCCTCCCCGTGCTGTAATAAGTGCAATACAATTCAAGACAATCAACCTTTTTGGGCTTTCTAGAACCTCTGGAAAGAATTCGAAAGCTTATTTTTTGGATTGTACTTTCGCAGAGCGTTCCAGTTTGTAGATTCACGTCCTCTGAGCCAGCCTCACGCCGAACCGTATGCCGGTTAGCTGCAGCAACCAGAAGCCGGCGCAGCTATTCGATCCGAGGGCCTCCAGCGCCAGCTATTTCGAAAAACACCCCATAACCAATTGAAATCGTATAAGAAACGACACTGGCTGGGGCGCCAGGATTCGAACCTGGGAATGCCGGTACCAAAAACCGGTGCCTTACCGCTTGGCGACGCCCCACCAGGGCTTTTGCGGAAACCGCTCAAGCCGAAGCGAGGCCTGATTAGCAAAGGTGGTGGCGCGTCACAATCACTAAGTTTTGCGCATAAGCATATTTCTGTGCGCGCGGGCGGCCGGCGTGGTAGGTCTTTGAGCGAGATTTGAATGCCTGCCGGAGTTGCCATGAGCCAGTACCGTGCCCGCCCGCCTGCCCTTGCGACGCTGCTGCTTGACGACGCCGTAGTGCGCATCACCCGCTGGGATTTCGAGCCGGGGGCCGATACCGGGGTGCATACGCATGGATACGGCTATGTCGTGGTGCCGATGACGGACTGCGCCTTCCTGATCGAGGAAGGGGTGGAAAGCCGCCGGGTGGATATCGCCAAGGGTGCGGCCTACCGGCGCGAGGCGGGTACCGAGCATAATGTCGTCAATGCCGGCGATCAGCCGATGTCCTTCATCGAGATCGAATACAAATAGATCATGCCGAGCCCGCGTTTCGACCTGAGTTTCGACCCGGCTTATGGCACGCCGGTTACCGTTGCGCCCGGCATCCAGCGGCTGACGGCCAACAATCCCAGCCCTTTCACCTTTCACGGCACCAACAGCTATATCGTCGGCGCCGGAAATACGGTTGCCGTTGTCGATCCGGGGCCGGAGAGCGATGCGCATTTCGAAGCGCTGATGGCGGCACTCGGGCCACGGCGCGTCTCGCATATCCTGATCACCCATACGCATCGCGACCACTCGCCGCTTGCGGCGCGGCTGAAGGCGGCGACCGGCGCGCCGACGGCAGGCGAAGGGCCACACCGGGCCTCGCGGCCGCTTCATGCAGGCGAGGTCAATCCCTTCGCCGAAAGTTCCGACATGGGTTTCATGCCGGATATCACGCTCGCCGATGGCGAGGTGATCGAAGGGGACGGCTTTGCGCTGCGGGCGATCGCGACGCCTGGGCATGCGGCCAATCACCTGGCCTTTGCGCTCGAGGGTAGCGACATCCTGCTGTCCGGCGATCACGTGATGGCCTGGGCAACCTCGATCGTCGCGCCGCCGGATGGTTCGATGGCAGATTACATGGCGTCGCTCGACAGGCTGATTGCCCGGCGCGACCATCTGCTGCTGCCCGGCCATGGCGGACCGGTGAAGCACCCGCTGACATTTCTGCGAGCCCTCAAGACACACCGACGGATGCGCGAGCGGGCGGTGTTGGAGCGGATCAGGGCGGGAGACCGGAAGATCGCCGAGATGGTCAAGGCGATCTACCGCGAGACCGATCCGCGGCTGCATGGGGCGGCAGCACTTTCGGTGCTGGCGCATATCGAGGATCTTGTCGAGCGCGGCAAGGTCGAGACCGATGGCCCGCCGTCGCTGACCGGTGATTACTGGGTGGTCAAATGAGCAAGCCGAGGGATGCCTACAGCTTTCGCAGCGATGCCGGCGTTCCCGCCTTTCCCGACGATCAGCCGCTGATCATCTTCGACGGCGAATGCATCTTCTGCTCCGGCTGGGTGAAATTCGCGCTGAAGCACGACAAATCCCGGCGCTACCGGTTTCTGACGGCGCAATCGCCGCTCGGCGAGGCGCTCTACCGGCATTATGGGCTCGATGGCCGCGACTACGAGACCAACATCTTCATCGACAGGGGCATCGCGCATTTCAAATCCGACGGCTCGATCCGGATGATTGCCGGGCTCGGTTTTCCCTGGTCGCTGATCACCGTCTTGCGCATCCTGCCGCGGGCGCTTGCCGACCGGCTCTATGAATTCGTCGCCCGCAACCGGCTGCGGATCGCCGGGCGCCGCAGCAGCTGTTTCGTGCCGACGCCGGAAGTGAGGAGCCGTTTCCTGGGATGAAAAGCAGCGGGCTTCGCGTGCTCATCATCGGCGGTTACGGCACCTTCGGCAGCCGATTGGCGCGGCTGCTGAAAGACGATCCACGCTTCCATCTGATCATCGGCGGCCGGTCGCTGGAGAAGGTACGCGCATTTGCGGCGGCACTGGGCGATCGGGCCGAGGGCGCGCGGTTCGATCGCGATGCAGAGCTCATCCCGCAGCTGACGGCGCTGGCGCCATCGGTCGTGGTCGATGCGTCCGGGCCGTTCCAGGCGATGGGAGAGGATCGCTACCGGGTGCCGGAAGCGGCGATCGCGCTCGGCATTTGCTATCTCGATCTTGCAGACAGCCGCGATTTCGTTGCCGGGATCGGCACCCTCGATGCAGCGGCGCGCGAGAGCGGCGTCTTCGTGCTGTCGGGGCTCAGCAGCTTTCCGGCGCTCTCCTTCGCGGCGGCAGAGGTGCTTGCAGGCGAATTCAGCGAGGTGACGGGTGTCAGCGCGGGCATTGCGCCCTCCCCGCGTGCCGGCATCGGGCTCAATGTCATCAGGGCGATCGCGAGCTATGCCGGGAAACCGGTACCGATGACGAAGGACGGGCGTGTGCAGGATGGGACCGGCATGGTCGATTCCAGGCGCATGGTGATCGCGCCGCCGGGAACGATCCCGCTGCGGGTGCGGGATTTCCTCTTGGCCGATGCGCCGGATCTTGCGCTGCTTCCGGTGCGCTTTCCGGGGCTGAAGACCGCATTCACAGGCGCCGGAACGGAGCCCCGCTGGCTGCAAACGCTGCTGAGGCTTGCGGCGCGCATGGTGAGGTTCCGGCTGCTGCCGTCGCTTTCGCCATTTGCCGCGCTCATCCATGCGGTCAGCCGCCGCTTCGCCTTTGGCGAACATCGCGGCGGCATGTTCGTGTCGGTCGAAGGCAAGGGGCTGGATGGTGCAGACTATCGCGCGGATTGGCACCTGATCGCCGAGGGGGATGACGGGCCGTTCATTCCGGCGACCGGCGCGGCGGCGCTGCTGCAGGCGCTTGCCGATGGTCAGCGGCCCGCATCAGGCGCGCGACCGGCGATCGGCGAAGTGCCGTTATCCGCATTCGAGGCGGCATTCCGGCCGCTGGCGATCCGGACAGGGATCCGGCGGCAGCGCGCTGGCGATCGCGATCTGCCGCTTTACCAGAGGGTTCTCGGTGAGGCCTGGCAGACCTTGCCGCCGGCGGTCGCGGCGATGCATTCCGTCAGCCGCGGCGAATACCGCGTGTCCGGGAGGGCGCGGGTGGAGCGGGGCAAGGGCCTGCTCGCCGCGATGGTCGCGGCGGTCATCGGCTTTCCCAGGGCGGCGGAGGATATTCCCGTCAGCGTCACCTTCACGGTCGAGGACGGGCGGGAGACATGGGTTCGCGATTTCGGCGGGCGGCGGTTCATGAGCCGCCAGCTCGCAGGCACCGGGCGGCTTGCGCATCTGCTGGCGGAGGAGTTCGGGCCGGTGCGAGTCCTCATCGCGCTCGTGCCCGACGGCGGACGGATGCGGCTGGTGATCCGCGGATGGCAGGTGTTCGGCCTGCCCCTGCCGCGTTTTCTGGCGCCGGATGGCGATACGTTCGAGGGGGAAGCCGACGGGCGCTTCCGCTTCCATGTGGAGATCGGCGGGCCGCTGACCGGGCTGATCGTGCGCTATACCGGCTGGCTGACGGCGGATTAGAGCGTTTCCTCGTTACATTGAAACATTCTATCCAGCGATGCCGAGGAGTTCGGAATCCAGGGCTTCCAGGAACTGGTCGGCAAGGGCCGCGCTGAAGCCGAGGTCGTGTGGGCCGTAGCGCGAGGCGACGCGGATATCGACGAAAGTGGTTTCGGCCTCTTCGCGCAGGCGGATGACGATGTCAAAGCGCAGGCCGAGAATGAGGGTCTTGTCTTCGCCCTGCAGGGTGACGCCATTGGCGCCGCGGATCAGCTTGGCAACATCGTCATCGAAGGGGCGCGGGGTCGGCACCGGCACCTGATCGGGCGCTTCGGCGACGGCATCGCCGGCACCGGGCGCCGGCGGCTTGGCGGGCGTATCTTCGAGATCGCGGATCGGATCGCTGTCATCGTCGGTCTTGGTGATGACGATGCCGTTCTGGCGGGCAACCTTCCTGACGGCTTCGAGAACGCGGTCGATGGCGCCCTCATAGCGACGGCCCGTCAGTTCGGGATAGGCTTCCAGCTGCTTTTCGCGGTCGGTGCCGGTGACCTCGGGGCTGCGCTTCATCCAGATCTGGTCGGCATGCGGCGGCGCAAGCCATTCCGGCGCAGAGACCAGATCGGTCGAGACGTCGTAAATCTGCGGCAGGGTGACATAGCGCTCGACGGCAAGGCCGCCGAAAGCCAGCGGCGCTGCGGCAAAGATGATCGCCTTCAGCGCGTCAAGACCGCCTTCGGCGCCTGTCAGCCACAGGCTTCTGAGGCCGACGAGGGCGAGCAGGAAGGCGAGCGCCGCGCAGCCGGTGGCGAGGAGAACGAGCAGCACCATATAGGGCGTCGCCAGGCCGCCGAAGCGGTGGGCGGCGAGCACGGCGACCCAGAGCACCAGCGCAAACGCCCCGAAGCGCCGCGCGAAGCGGGCCGAACTTGAAACGGGGCGGTCGAAACGGATGGCCATCAAACTTACCGGTTATACGCGGGCACACGCCTGTCGCGGACACGCGAAGCACCCACACCTTGTTTATGGCAAGATTCGCCTAGTTTTTGAAACTGTTGTCTCTCCTCAGTGCCGCCAATCCACCGAAAGGCGGAGATGGCCTTTATGAGAGACATCTGATATGCCGTAAAATGGCCATTCTGGCGGGTTTTCATGCCGCTGGGAGGTTTGAAGCATGCTTATAGGCAAAAGCATGCGCGTTTCAGGAGAAGAGCCATGCTTTCACCGGAAATGACCGAAAGACAGCAGCCGCCGGCGCTCGGCGCCGTCGACGCATCCGAACCCTTCCTGCCGATGGAGCTTCTTGAACTGGAGCTATCGCTGGAAGGCTACAATGGCGGCGAGGCAGGCTTCTGCGAAGCCGTGCGCACCGCTGCCGGAAAGGCTGGCGGCGAATTCCTGTTCGACCTTCCTGCAGCCGGGCTGATCGAAGACTGCCGCCGCATCGCGGTGCTGCGGGTCCCGACCTCAAGCGACGACATGCGGGTGGTGCTGGCCGTGCTCGACCGCGACGGTATCGAAATCCGCATGCAGGCGCCCGACGAGGATACCGCCCATCTGGTGCGCTTTGCCGATGCCTTCATCGAAGTGCTGGAACGAATCTGACGGCGGGGGCGTTTTACCCGGCTTGTTGATGCGGTGTTGACGCGGGCTGGCAAATCGCCTCATGTCCGGACGACCGCTTCACGCACCGGAGACTGTACCATGCGTCTTTCCGCCCTCTCGCTCACGCTCGCTGCCCTGGCGATCGGCCTTTCGGCCTGCCAGACGATGACGCCGGAAGAACGGCGCGCGGCCGATGAGCGGCAATGCCTGAGCTACGGCTTCAAGCGGGGCACCACCGGTTTCGCCACCTGCCTGCAGCGCATCGATCTCGACCGCCGCGCCGATGCCCGCGCCTTCCGCATTCAGGCCGACGAGAATTTCGACGACTTCATGTGGGGTCCGCGCTTCTACGGCCCGCGTTACTACCGCCGCTAATGGTTCTGCTCACTGGCCGCCGTTGATGGCGGCTTGCGCTGCCGCGAGCCTTGCGATCGGAACGCGGAACGGCGAGCAGGAGACGTAGTCGAGGCCGATCCTTTCGCAGAAATGGATCGAGGCGGGATCGCCGCCATGTTCCCCGCAAATGCCGAGCTTCATATCGTTGCGGGTGCGCCTGCCGCGTTCCGCAGCGATGCTGATCAATTCTCCCACACCGTCGAAATCCAGCGAGATGAAGGGGTCATGCTCGATGATGCCCTTGCGCTGGTAAGTCGGGATGAAGGCCGAGGCGTCGTCGCGCGAGATGCCGAAGGTGGTCTGCGTCAGGTCGTTGGTGCCGAAGGAGAAGAACTCGGCGGCTTCGGCGATCGTATGGGCGCGGAGTGCCGCACGCGGCAGCTCGATCATCGTGCCGACGAGATAGTCGATCTTCATGCCGGCTTCGGCCATGACCGCCTTGGCGATCGTGTCGATGCGTTCCTTGACGTAATCAAGCTCGGAGCGCAGGCCGACCAACGGCACCATGATCTCGGGAACGACGGCGGCACCGGTTTCGTGCGCGGCTGCGACCGCCGCCTCGAAGATGGCGCGGGCCTGCATCTCGACGATTTCGGGATAGGAGATTGCCAGGCGGCAGCCGCGATGGCCGAGCATCGGGTTGAACTCGTGCAGCGCATCGACGCGCTGGCGCAGGGCATGAGGCTCCATGCCCATGGCCGCCGCGACATCGGCGATTTCCTCGTCCGACTTCGGCAGGAATTCGTGCAGCGGCGGATCGAGCAGGCGGATAGTGACAGGCAGGCCGTGCATGACGCTGAACAGGCTGGTGAAATCCAGCCGCTGCATCGGCAGCAGCTTGTCCAGCGAAGCGCGGCGGCCCTTCTCGTCTTCCGCCAGGATCATCTCGCGCATTACATGGATGCGGTCACCCTCGAAGAACATGTGCTCGGTACGGCAGAGGCCGATACCCTCCGCACCGAAGGAACGGGCGGCGCGGGCATCCGCCGGCGTATCGGCATTGGTGCGCACGGTCATGCGGCGGACACGGTCCGCCCAGCCCATGATGCGGCCGAAATCGCCTGACAGCTCCGGCTGGATCATCGGCACTTCGCCCTTCAGCACCTGACCCGCGGAGCCATCAATGGTGATGATATCGCCCTTCTTCAGGGTGACGCCGACGCCGATCAGACGCTCGTTGCGCAGGTCGATACGCATCGTGCCGGCGCCGACGACGCAGGGGATGCCCATGCCGCGGGCGACGACGGCGGCGTGGCTGGTCATGCCGCCGCGGGTGGTCAGGATGCCTTCGGCGGCATGCATGCCGTGGATATCCTCGGGGCTGGTCTCGACGCGCAGCAGGATGACCTTGCGCCCCTCCTCCTCGGCCGCCACCGCTTCTTCGGCGGTGAAGACGATGGCGCCGGTGGCAGCCCCGGGGGAAGCCGGCAAGCCGCTGCCGATCACCTGGCGCTGAACGCGCGGATCGATGGTCGGGTGCAGAAGCTGGTCGAGCGTCGAGGGCTCGATGCGCAGCACGGCTTCTTCCTCGGTGATCAGTTTCTCATCGACCATATCGACGGCGATCCGCATGGCGGCGCGGGTCGAGCGCTTGCCGGAGCGGGTCTGCAGCATCCAGAGCTTGCCGCGCTCGATGGTGAACTCGATGTCCTGCATGTCGCGGTAGTGCGCTTCGAGCTCCGAACAGATGCGGGTGAGTTCGGCAAAGGCCTCCGGCATCAGCTTCTCGAGCGAAGGGCGTTCCGAACCGGAGGCGAGCCGCCCCTCCTCCGTGATGCTCTGCGGCGTGCGGATGCCCGCGACGACATCCTCGCCCTGGGCATTGACCAGGAACTCGCCATAGAAGGACTTTTCGCCGGTCGAGGGATTGCGGGTGAAGGCGACACCGGTGGCCGAGGCATTGCCGAGATTGCCGAAGACCATGGCCTGGATGTTGATCGCCGTGCCCCAGACTTCCGGAATATTGTGAAGCATGCGGTAGGTGACGGCGCGCGCGCTCATCCAGCTGGCGAAGACGGCGCCGACGGCGCCCCAGAGCTGGACTTCCGGCTCCTGCGGGAAGGCTTCGCCGAGCTCCTCCTCGATGATGTCCTTGTAGAGCGTAACGATACGCTGCCATTCGGCGGCGGTCAGCTCGGTATCGTATTCGTGGCCGAGCCGTGCCTTTTCGTCCTCGAGGATTTCCTCGAAGACCTCGTTGTCGAGGCCCATGACGACATCGGCATACATCTGGATGAAGCGGCGGTAGCTATCCCAGGCGAAACGCGCGTCGCCGGCATCGTGGCCGAGCGCCTGCACCGTTTCGTCGTTGAGCCCGAGATTGAGAACCGTATCCATCATGCCCGGCATCGAGACGCGGGCGCCGGAGCGGACGGAGAGCAGAAGCGGATGCGCGGTATCGCCGAAACGGCGGCCCGTCGCCTTCTCGATGCCTTCGAGACCGGCGCGGATCTGCTCCTTCAGCGCGTCTTCGAGTATGCGGCCATTCGTGTAATAGGTGGCGCAGGCATCGGCGACGATCGTCAGCCCAGGCGGAACGGGAAGTCCCAGCGCGCACATTTCGGCAAGATTGGCGCCCTTGCCCCCCAGAACGTCCCGGTCGCGCGCACGGCCTTCCGCTTGCCCGTTTCCGAACGTATAGACCAGCTTGGACATCTTCCCCCCGTCTCATTCTCCGGGACCACCTTAATCCCTTGGTCCGGAAATGAAAATCGACAAATACGGCAAAATGTTGCACCGCACAATGAATGCGGGACATCAAACCGTTTTAATGAGGGAAGCTCATAAAAAAAGCTTTGCGGGACTGCAACAACGGTCCCGCAAAGCCTTATTTCCGTCCAGCCAGGAAAACTGGACGGGGGGTCCACCTATGCCATCAAGCCCGGTTTTTGCCCTCGTCCCGGACCGTCCTGCAATATCCAACATGCGCGACGGAGCTCACTTTTCAGCAATCTCTTTATTCGCTAGGACAACTTCTAATGCAAAAGCAAGCTGAAAGCATCACCCAATTGGGTTAAGGCTTAAGCCAGACCCGTACTTTTTTGGGGCTTTCTTGAAAACCTATTGTTTTCAAGCGGTTTCGCGGAGTCTCTCAGCCGTCTGAAGGTCGACGGATACAAGCTGTGAGACACCCTGCTCTGCCATCGTCACACCAAATAGGCGATTCATTCGGGCCATGGTGATCGGATTGTGAGTGATGATCACGAATCGCGTTTCCGTCGAAGCGGCCATCTCGTCCATCAGGTTGCAATAGCGCTCGACATTGTGATCGTCGAGCGGCGCGTCCACTTCGTCCAGCACGCAGATCGGCGCCGGGTTGGTCAGGAACACTGCGAAGATCAGCGCCATGGCGGTCAGCGCCTGTTCGCCGCCGGAGAGCAGCGTCATGGTCTGCGGCTTCTTGCCGGGCGGGCGGGCGAGGATTTCGAGGCCGGCTTCGAGGGGATCGTCGGATTCGATCAGCTGAAGCTCGGCAGTGCCGCCACCGAAGAGGTGAGTGAAGAGGCGCTGGAACTGGCCGTTGACCACATCGAAGGCGGCGATCAGGCGCTCGCGGCCTTCACGGTTGAGGCTCTGGATCGCGCCGCGCAGCTTGCGGATGGCGTCGATGACGTCGTCGCGCTCCTTTATCAGCGCTTCGAGCTTTTCGCTCAGTTCCTTCTGCTCTTCCTCGGCGCGCAGGTTGACGGCGCCGAGACGCTCGCGCTCCATCTTCAGCCGCTCCAGATCGCGCTCGACCTCGCGCGGATCGGGGATCGACTGCATGGCCTGCAGACCGGTGAGGCGGAAAGCTTCATGCGGGGCGACGTTCAGCGCCTCGCGAATGCGGCCCTCGCTCTCCTGACGCTTTTCGCGGGCGGAGACGAGGCGTTCCTCGGCGCGGCCGCGGCGCTCGCGGCTTTCGGCAAGTTCCGAGAGTGCGGTGGCGGCCTTGTGATCGGCGTCGCGCTGCACGAGCTCGGCAGCGGCGAGCAGATCGGCGGCGTTGCGGCGGGCTTCGTCGGCCTTCTGCAGCTCGCTCAGCAGCGCCCGGCGCTTGTCGTCGAATTCATCCGGCGCCATTTCGAGCTCGGCGGCTTCGTCGCGGGCTTCTTCCTCGCGATCGCGCAGCGTGGCGATATGGTCTTCGGCGCTGGCGGCGCGCTGGCGCCAGGTCTGGCGCTCCTGGCCGATCGTCACGATGCGGCGCTGGCGGGCATCGTTTTCGCGGTTCAGGCTCTCGTGACGGGCGCGGGCTTCGGCTGCGAGGCCACGATCGGTCGCGACCTCGACCTGCTGCAGGCGCAGCCGCTCGTCGATCGCCGTCAGATCCGGCGCATCTTCCAGCTCGATGCGGGCATTCTCTTCCTGAATGGAGAGGTCTTCCTGCTGCGACTGCAGCTGGCTGACGGCTTCGGCAACGACATCGCGGCGGCGCACGAGATCGCCGGAGGCGCGCTCGGCAGCGGCAAGCGCATCACGCGCTTCGGCGAGATGACGCGCCGACAGGCGGCTCATGTCGCGAGCATCGTTGAGACGGCGCTCCTCGCCGCGAATGCCTTCAGCGGCAGCGGCAAGGTGCTCTTCGGCTTCGGCCAGAACATCGCGGGCCAGCAAGACTTCGTTTTCCAGTTCCGCCAGGCGGTTCTTCTGGGCAAGGCGGAGGGCGGCGGCGCTCGGTGCATCGGCGCCGGTGACGTGGCCATCCCAGCGATAGACGGCGCCTTCCCTGGTAACCAGGCGCTGGCCGGGCTTGAGGTCGCGCACGAGGCGGCGCGCGTCGGCTTCGGCGACGAGGCCGATCTGCTTCAGGCGGCGTGTCAGGACGGCAGGAGCGCGGACATGGTTCAGGAGCGGCGCGGCACCCGCGGGCAATGCCGGGTCTGCGGCGCCATCGCCATTTTCGGACCAGTGGGCCGGGGCCTTCGGATCGAGCGGCGATTCGAGATCGTCGCCGAGGGCGGCACCCAGCGCCGTCTCGAAGCCGCGATCGACGCGCAGCTCTTCGGCAACCGGCGGGAATTCGCCGGCGGCGGCACCGGCAGCGAGCATGCGCTGGATGGTGCGGGCTTCGGTTTCCAGGCCGTTCAGCCTGGCGCGGGCCTCATCAACAGGGGCGCGGGAAAGTGCCTCGGTGCGGCGGGCTTCGGCAAGTGCCTGTTCGACCGCCTGGATGGCGGCTTCGGCTTCGGCAACGGCGATTTCGCCCGCCTCGACCATCGCCCGCTTTTCCTCGGGATCGGGAAGCGCCGAGACCTTTTCCTCGATGGCGGAGAGTTCGCGGTTGGCCTCGTCCATCTGGCGCTCGAGACGCATCTTGCGATCGGCGAGATCGCGGATGGCGCGTTCCAGCTGGTTGCGTCCGGCGGCGGCTTCGGCGCGCTCGGCGGTCAGCGAGGTGAAGATGCGTTCGCTGTCCGACAGCTTGGCGGCTGCCTCCTCGAAGGCTTCGCGGAGCTCGTCGGCGTGGCGGCCGGAATCTGCGAGGATCTCGGTGATATCGGCCTCTTCGGCATCGAGGCGCGCAAGGATCTCGGCATTGTCGGAGACGAGCCGCTCTTCGCGGCGGATGTCTTCGGCGAGCTGTGTCAGGCGGCGGGTCAGCTCGTCGCGGCGGCGCAGGATGCGGTTGGCATCCTCCTCCAGCTGCGTCCTGGCGATCTGCATGCGCTGCAGGGCGGCGGCGGCGCGCGCCTCGGCATCGCGCAGTTCCGGCAGCTTGAGGCTGGCAATGCCCTGAGACTTCGCCGCCTCCATCTGGATCTGCGCCTTTTCGGCGACGATCACGGTGGCCTGGTTCAGCGCGCTGTCGGCCTCGGCTTCGGCTTCCTTCGCCTGCACCCAGCGGATATGCAGCAGCATTGCCTCGCGGGCGCGGATATCGGCAGACAGCGTCTTGAAGCGGTTGGCCTGTCGGGCCTGGCGCTTCAAGCTCTCGATCTGGCTTTCGAGCTGCGAGGTGACGTCGTCGAGGCGCTCGAGATTGCTTTCGGCGGCGCGCAGGCGAAGTTCGGCCTCGTGGCGGCGGGAATGGAGGCCGGAAATGCCGGCCGCCTCTTCGAGCAGCTGGCGGCGGGCCTGCGGCTTCGCCGAGATCAGCTCGCCGATACGGCCCTGGCCTACCATCGACGGCGAGCGGGCGCCGGTCGAGGCATCGGCAAACAGCAGCTGCACATCCTTGGCGCGGCTTTCCTTGCCGTTGATGCGGTAGATCGACCCCTGCTCGCGCTCGATGCGGCGGGTGACCTGGATTTCGTCGCTGTCGTTGAAGGCGGCCGGCGCGGTGCGCTCGGCATTGTCGAGATAGAGGGCCACTTCGGCGGTATTGCGCGCCGGGCGGTTTCCCGAGCCCGAGAAGATGACGTCATCCATGCCGGATGCGCGCATGTTCTTGTAGGAATTCTCGCCCATCACCCAGCGGAGCGCTTCGACCAGATTGGACTTGCCGCAGCCGTTCGGCCCGACAACGCCGGTCAGGCCGCGCTCGATGATGAATTCGGTGGGTTCGACGAAGGACTTGAAGCCGACGACACGGAGCTTATTGAACTTCATGCGGCCGTTTCCCCTTCTCCCCTCGGGGAGAAGGTGGCTCGAAGCGTCAGGCGCAACTTGTTGCGCCGGGGATGAAGGGGCCGCACACGAGAGGTCCCGATCGAAGAATGATGGAAGGACGCCTTGAAGCTTTCGCTCCGCGGCCCCCTCATCCGCCCTTCGGGCACCTTCTCCCCGCTGGGGAGAAGGGGACGCACAAAATAAAAGACGGGCGCGCGGCTTTCGCCGCCGCCCGTCAGATCAGAACGGTACGGTTCAGAGCAGGCTGTCGATAAGTGCCGACATGGAGTCAACCGTCATGTCCCCAGCGTAACGCTTGCCGTTGATCAGGAAAGTCGGCGTGGCATTGACGCCGAACTCCTTGGAGCCCCTTTCCCGGGTCGCGTTCACTTCATCCAGAAGCTTCTGGTTCGTCAAGCACTTCGTAAAGCTATCCTCACTAAATCCAGCGAGTTTGGACATCTGCAGAAGGGCGGCGCGGCGATCGTCGGCGGCAGCCCAGGTTTCCTGCTGCTTGAAGAGCATCGAAACCATCGGGAAATACTGTTCCGGCGTGCTGAGCTTGGCCGGGTCCGAGGCGTTGCAGCGCGCCAGCATGAAGGCGGCGGCAGCGGCCGGATCGAACGGGAATTCGCGGATGATGAAGCGGACCTTGCCTGTTTCGATATACTTCTTCTTGATCTCGTCGAAGGTGGTGTTGTGGAAGTGGGCGCAATGCGGGCAGGTCATCGACATGTATTCGACGATCTTGACCTTGGCATCTTCAGGACCGAGCGCCATTTCCGGCAGCTCGCCGGGCTTGAGCACCGCTTCCATATCGACATCGCCTTCCGGCTGCGGCATTTCAACCGCTGCATGGGCCGCGGTGGAGAGCGCGAGCGTTGCGGTCGCTGCGGCGACACCGCTCATGAGCTGGCGCTTCGTCAGTTGCATTTCAGAAAGCTGCATGGGTTCCCCATAAACAAAAGTGGCGGCTGCATGTGCGATATAACGGCCGATGGCCGCGAACAAGGCACGGTTGGCCAAGTTTCTTCAAAGAATTGTGACCTTGCAAAGGCTAGAGGATGAATTGTTCTTCATCTAGCGCGATTGGCCGGGAAAATCGACATTGATATCATCTGTCGTTGAGTGATATCATGCTTGCGATATGGAGGCGAAGATGTCCGCTATTGTGGTTCGTAACCTGCCCGGAGAAACGCACCGAGCATTGAAGCAGCGGGCGGCGAAGAATGGCCGAAGCACCGAGGCCGAAATTCGCAGTATTCTCGAAGAAGCTGTCAGGCCATCCGGGCGGCTGAAGATCGGTTCGGAGTTGGCCGCCTTCGCGAAGGAGCTCGGCGATGCGGATCTGATCTTCGAACGCGATCAGACCCCGGTCGATGCCGCGGACTTCGAATGATCATTCTCGACACGAACGTGATTTCGGAGCCGATGAAGCCGGATGCCGATCCGAAGGTACTCGCCTGGCTGGACGATCAGGCGGCAGAAACGCTGTATCTCACGTCGGTCAATCTTGCCGAACTGCTGTCCGGTATCGAGGTTCTTCCCGATGGCCGGCGAAAGGCAGGACTTCATCAGAAGCTTGTGGAGTTGATGGCGCGGCTGTTCGAGGATCGGGTTCTGCCCTTCGATGAACCGGCAGCAAGGGAATTTGCACCACTGATTGGAAGAGCACGTGGCGTGGGCCGCGTCATCTCCATGGCCGATGGCCAGATTGCTGCAATCGCCAGGACACGCGGGTTTATTGTCGCAACGCGGGATGTGGGCCCCTTCGAAGCAGCCGGGGTGCCGATCATCAATCCATGGGAAAGCTGAGGCGCCCTACCGCCGCTTCCCCAGCACCGCCGTGCCAAGCCGCTTCACCGCCTCGCGCAGCTTGTCGCCCTCGATGCCTTCCATCATGCCTTCGAGCTTGCGGGCCGCCTCGCCCTTCAGCGGCGGCGGGGTGCGGGAGCGTTTGCTGGCCTGGGAGACCGGCTTCTGAACGATGCGGATCTGGTGGACGGCGGAGAAGCCGAAGAAGCTGTTGATGCGCTGGATGAGTTCGCCCTGGGCGTGGGTGAGGAAGAGCGCGCGGGCGCCCTCGCAGGCAATCGTCAGCACGCCGGGCTTATAGGTGCCGTCTTCGCTGCCGCGGGCCCAGGCGATCTTTTCGGGACGGGTGCAATCGGCAAAGTCCTCGCCGGCGATTTCGTCCCAGGAACCGAGCAGCGCGGTGTTGATGCCGGCGCGCTTGGCGAGCACGGGATCGATCAGCCCGTTCGCCAGCTCGGAGATCTGCTTTTCACCTTTGCGTGGATAACTCATCGAAACCTTCTGATGCCGCCGCCAATTGGCGTTGCTGCCTTGATCGGGCGGCAATGCTTCGCCAATTATAGGCCACTCCCCGCACTCCGGTAAATGATGACTTCCACGACACTCATCGCGCCAAGCGCAAAAGCCCTGCTCGACTGGTACGACCGGCATCACCGCGACCTGCCCTGGCGCGTCTCGCCGCCGATGGCGGCCCGCGGCATTAGGGCCGATCCCTATCGCGTCTGGCTCTCCGAAGTGATGCTGCAGCAGACGACGGTGCAGGCGGTAAAGCCCTATTTCGCCAGTTTCCTGGCGCGCTGGCCGACAGTGAAGGATCTCGCAGCGGCGCCGAGCGAGGACGTGATGGCGGCCTGGGCGGGCCTCGGCTATTACGCCCGCGCCCGCAATCTGAAGAAATGCGCCGAGGCGGTGGCTGCCGATCACGCGGGCATCTTTCCCGACACCGAGGAAGGCCTGAAATCGCTGCCGGGTATCGGCGATTACACGGCGGCGGCCGTGGCCGCCATCGCCTTCAACCGGCAGGCGGCGGTGATGGATGGCAATGTCGAGCGGGTGATTTCCCGGCTCTATGCGATCGCCACACCTCTTCCCGCCGGCAAGCCGCTGATGAAGCAGAAGGTGGCACTTTTGACGCCTGCCGACCGGCCGGGCGATTTCGCCCAGGCGATGATGGATCTCGGCGCGACGATCTGTACGCCGAAGCGGCCCGCCTGTTCGCTCTGTCCGTTCAGGGATGCCTGCGAGGCTTTGCGCCTGCACGATCCCGAGAAGTTTCCGGTGAAGGCGGCGAAGAAGGACAAGCCGGTGCGCGTGGGCGCCGCATTCATCGCCGTCACCACCGATGGCGAAATCCTGCTGAAGAAGCGCATCGAGAGCGGCCTGCTCGGCGGCATGACGGAGGTGCCGACCACGGGCTGGACGGCGCGGATCGACGGGGCGACGGGAACTGATGCCGCACCTTTTGCCGCCGACTGGCAGCCCTCGGGCACCGTTATCCATGTCTTCACGCATTTCGAGCTGCGGCTGTCTATCTATCGCGTCGCCATCGCCGATCCCATTGAAATCGATGACGGATGGTGGGAGCCGGTTACAAATCTTGAAGCCCAGGCGCTGCCGACCATCATGAAAAAAGCGATCGCAGCGGCTATTCCTCTCGCGTTCAAATCAGCCAAGGAATGATAGATGCCCATCAATCACATTGTCTTCGATATCGGCAAGGTTCTGATCCATTACGATCCCAGCCTGCCCTACCAGCGGCTGATCCCCGATGCCGGAGAACGCCAGTGGTTTTTCGACAATGTCTGCACCCATGACTGGAACATCGAGCAGGACCGCGGCCGCACTTGGGAAGAGGCCGAAGCGCTGCTGATCGAGGCTCATCCGGAGCGCGAAGAGCAGATCCGCCACTTCCGCAAATACTGGCACGAGATGGTGCCGCATGCCTATGACGACAGCGTCGCGGTGATGGAGGAGCTGATCGCGGGCGGGCACGACGTGACGATGCTGACGAACTTCGCCTCCGACACGTTCCGCGAGGCGCAGGTGCGCTATCCCTTCCTGATGAAGACGCGCGGCGTGACGGTGTCGGGCGACGTGAAGCTGATCAAGCCGGATGTGGCGATCTACGAGATGCATGCCGGCAGCTTCGGTCTCGACCCGGCAACGACCGTGTTCATCGACGATACCGTCGCCAATGTCGACGGCGCCAAAAAGGCCGGATGGCAGGCGGTGCATTTCACCGGCGCCGGCAAGCTGCGCACCGATCTCAGCGCGCTCGGCGTGAGGGTCTGATCATGGCATTCGATCCTGTCGAGGAAATCAAGCTGTTCCACGGCGCCATCAACGCGCTGGATTTCGAAACCATCGAGAATTCGTTTGCCGGCAGCGCCACCTATGCCTCGAAGGGAGTCGGCAGCCTCACCGGCCGCGACGAGATCATGGCGGCGTTCCGCAAGTATTTCGACGATTACCCGGACCAGACGGCGATCGACACGCTGGTCGAGAAGGTGAGCCCGCGGGCGGGGCGCGCAGTCTGGTCGGTGCGGGCGACCCATAGCAAGACCGGAAAGCCGCTGATCCGCGAGGGCGAGGAGACCATCACCTTCGACGAGGACGGCAAGGTGGTGCATGTCGAGGTTACGGATTACCAGGCCTTCTGAGCATCGCCGCCAAAAGAAAGACGCCCGGGGTGTTGATCCCGGGCGCCATGGGCCTTCTTCCGTAACTGGAGGTACAAACACCGGAAGAAGGTAGTCTCGACCGGTAAAGGCTTTCGCTATTCCGCCTTTGCCAGATCACTGCGGATGACGGACCGGAGATCGTCGATCGGGCGCAGGGTCTGCCCGTCTTCGAAATGCCAGAAGGTCCATCCGTTGCATGCATCAAGACCCTGGACCTTTGCGCCAAGGCGATGAATGGAGCCGGCTTCGCCGCCGGAAGCCACGGTGCCGTCGGCGCGGACGATCGCGCTGTAGCGGCGGCGGGCATCGGTGAGGACCTGGCCGGGCTTGATCAGGCCGCTTTCGACGAGAACGTTGAAGGCGACGCGCACTTCCTGCTTCTTACCGGTCATCACGGTCAGTTCCGCCTTGCCGAGCGGCTCGACGGCGGCGATGCGGGCGGAGGCAGCATCGATATAATCCTGTTCGCGCTCGATGCCGACGAAGTGGCGGCCGAGGCGCTTGGCAACGGCACCTGTCGTGCCCGAGCCGAAGAACGGATCGAGGATGACGTCGCCTGGCTTCGAGGAGGCCATGATGACACGGGCGAGCAGCGCTTCCGGCTTCTGGGTCGGGTGGACCTTCTTGCCGTCTTCGCCCTTCAGGCGTTCGCCGCCGCTGCAGATCGGGAACAGCCAGTCGGAGCGCATCTGCACGTCGTCATTGGCGGCCTTCATCGCATCGTAATTGAAGGTGTAGCCCTTGGCCTTGGCATCCGGGCTCGCCCAGATCATCGTTTCGTGGGCATTCTGGAAACGGCGGCCCTTGAAGTTCGGCATCGGATTGGTCTTGCGCCAGACGATGTCGTTGAGGATCCAGAAATTGAGATCCTGCAGTGTGGCGCCGACGCGAAAAATGTTGTGATAGGAGCCGATGACCCAGATCGTGCCCGTCGGCTTCAAGACGCGGCGGCAGGCAAGCAGCCAGGCGCGCGTGAAGGCATCATAGGCTTCGAAGGAGGCGAACTGATCCCACTCGTCATCGACGGCATCGACCAGCGACTGGTCGGGACGATGCAGTGTGCCGCCGAGCTGCAGGTTATAGGGCGGGTCGGCGAAGATCACATCGACGGAATTGGTGGGCAGGGCCTCAAGGGCCGCGACGCAATCACCCTTGATGATCGTGTCGATCCAGGAACCCGGCTGTGCGGAGGCCTTCAGATCGGCAAGCGGAAAGACAGACGCCATTATGATACTCGCTCATACACTTACGCTTTTACTGATCGTTATGGTTACCCAGTTTGGTTACCAAAGCCTGAAGCGGTGAACGATTTCGGGAAATTATTCCGGGGCATAGGCAGAAAACGAAGAAGGCGGGCACATTGCCCGCCTCCCCTCAATTCGTCAGCCTGAGGCCGCTCGTGGCGCTCGCGGCCCTGCTGAACAAGGCCGACATCGACGCCGCCATGTCATCGGTCGGCTTCACCTCGAAGAACAATCCTTCGGTGGCGCAGGCCTTGAGATTGGGGCCGATGTTCTTGGCGAAGACGGGATTGATCGCCTGGTTCCAGATGGCATCCGTCGGGATCGGCAGGTAGGTGGTGTAGAGGACCGCCACCTTGATGCCGCGGTCCTTCAGGGCCGAACAGAGTTTGGGATCGACGGGTTGCAGACAGCGATCGGGATCGGCCCAGCGGGAGCCGCCGGTGCAGCTGTCCTTGCGGCTGTCGCCCATGCCGTCGGTGACGAAAAAGACGACCTCCTGTCGGTCGCCGGTGCTGGATCCGCTGCCGCCGGCACTCTTGATTTCCTTGCCGATGCTGGTCAATGCCGTATCGAGGCTCGTCAGGGCATCCTCGTTGAACTGGTGATGCTGCGTGGTCATCAGGCTGATCTGGCCGATGGCATTGCGCATCGTCGAGAGGTCGCCGGTCAGGCTGGCGATGCGTTCGATGCCGTAATAGGGGATGGTCTCGGAAGCCGCGGCGCCGAACGTATAGGCGGCGAACCGGTACTGGTTCGGTTGCGTCTCCTGCGCCGCATCGTCCATCAGCCCCTTCACCGCGGCCGTGACGACATCGATGCGCAGCGTCACCTTGTTGTTGCGGGCGATGATGTAGTTGCTGTCGGCATTCTCGACGCCGCTGCCCCAGACCATATGGCAGGCGAAGGCACAATTGCGGCCGGCGGCATCGGGCGCATTGGCCGTCACCTTCACCAGTTTGTCGATATCGGCCTGCGTCGCGCCGATGCCCATGGAAGGGGTATTGTCGAGCAGCAGATAGAAATCGGTGTAGCTGGCGCGCGTGGTACCGCCGCTCGATGCGGTCGCCGTGCCTTTGACGGGCATGGAGTTGATCCCCATGATCTTCATGAAAGTCGTCGGTGCCTGCGTATCGAAGGTCACGGTCGACGTCACGACACCGCTCTGCTTGGCAACCTTGATCGATACGCCGATCGGCAGCTGTGCCACCGTCTGACTGAGACCGCTCGACCGTTGCGCCATGAACAATTGCTGGGCGTCCTGTTCGGCAACGGTAATTTCGCCGTCCGTGCTCATCGACTGGATCGCCTTATAGCCGGCGGTTTGCGACGAGATGGCGCCGAGTGCGGCCGCATCGGCCGCCTGCATCAGTTCGGTGCGCAGCTCGCTCTGATTGCTGTAGTCGACAGCCAGTCCGGCGGCGCCGATCAGCGGCACGATGAGAATTGCCGTCATCACGCCGAAATTGCCGTATCGGTCTTTCAAAAAAGATCGAAAAGAACGCATTTAAGTATGCCTCGGAGCTAAAATATAGCTGCCTTATCGGCGATATTCGATAATATAGGGTAAGCATGGAACCGATTTCACGGTTTCGTGATGTCAAAAATACTTTCGGATTTACTTTAGATATTAGTGATATCCGAGTTATATACTACCAATGATGGAATGCCGGCGGGCTGCCGGCACGCCTTCGTTGATAGGGGTTCAGACACCGGCTGCATCGTGGACCCGGCGGCTGTCCTCGGGCGCCTCCTCCCGCTCGAACATGCCGTAGTCGCGCACGATATGACCGATGCGCAGGCGGTAATCGGCGAAGACGCCGTTGCGGCCGGCGGCCTGGGCGTTGCGGTGAGCCTCGCGGTTGCGCCAGCCTTTGACCGCCTCCTCGTCGCGCCAGAAGGACAGCGAGAGGATCTTGCCGCGCAGGGTCAGGCTCTCGAAACGCTCGATGGAGATGAAACCATCCATGCTCTCGAGCTCGGCCCGCAGCTCGCCGGCAAGATCGAGATATTTGTGGCGTTCGCCCATGAAGGGCACGACTTCGAAGATGACGGCGATCATGGCAGCACCAGCTTGGCGTGGGGAGCGGAGACATTTTTCAGGAAGATGCGGTCGTCCTTCAGGATGAAGCGCTCACGTTTGGCGAATTCATAATTCTCGCGGCCGAGCGGATCGGCGGCGAGCCGGGCCCGATAGGCCTCGTAAGCGGCGAGGCTCTCGATATTGTAGACGCCGTAGGCCGTCGTCAGCGATCCCTCGTGCGGAGCGAAATAGCCGATCAGATCGGCGCCGTTCTTCGGAATGGCCTGGCCCCAGTTGCGGGCATATTCGGCGAAGGCCTCCTTCTTGAACGGGTCGATCTCGTAGCGGATGAAGCAGGTGAGCATCTCTTTCTCCTGTTGTTGTGAGAAGAGTTTTGCCATGTTGCGGCACCGGCATGCTTCGGTTACGATCGAAGTATGAAAGAAGGACCAGACATCGCACAGATTGGCTCGCTCATCGGCGATCCCGCCCGCGCCAACATGCTGACGGCGCTGATGGGCGGCAAGGCGCTGACGGCGACGGAGCTTGCCGCGGCAGGCGGCATCACGCTGCAGACGGCAAGCACCCATCTTGCCAAGCTCGAAGCCGGCGGCCTGCTGGCGCAGCGCAAGCAGGGGCGGCACCGCTATTTCACGCTCGCCGACGACGGTGTCGGCAAGCTGCTGGAAAGCATCATGGGCTTTGCCGCAGGGCGCGGCCATCTGCGCCATCGGCCGGGACCAAAGGAACCGGCGCTGCGCAAGGCGCGCATCTGCTATGACCATCTCGCCGGCGACTACGGCGTGCGGATGCTGGACAGCCTGATCGCCTCAGGCGCGATCGATGCCGTCGGAGACGGGCTCGCGGTGACCGAAAAGGGTGAGGACCGGTTCAAGTGCATCGGCATCGACCTGCATGGCCTCAAATCGTCACGGCGGCCGCTCTGCCGCTCCTGCCTCGACTGGAGCGAACGGCGCGCGCATCTGGCCGGCAGCCTCGGCAAGGCGCTGCTCTCGAGCTTCTTCGACAGGGGCTGGGCGCGGCGGACGGCCGAAAGCCGATCGGTGATCTTCTCGCCGGAAGGCGAGCGGCAGTTTCTCCAGCTCTTTCCGGCCGACTGACGCGGCGATCAGCCGACGATCGCAAAACTTTCCGGTTCGCCGGCCTTCCGGCCGCCGGGAGCGCGGCCGATCCATTGCACATGCTTCTGCAGGATGACGGCTGCTTCGTCGATGCGGCCCTGGCGCAGCGCCAGGAGGATGGCGCGATGATCGTGGTCGGTGCGTTTTTCCCAACCTGAGCGCCAGGCGGAGAACAGGAAACGGGCACTTGCCGCGTGCAGATCGTCGATCGCTGCCAACAACCGGTTCATGTTGCAGGGCGCCAGGATCAGCCGGTGAAAGCGCCGGTTGGCCTCTTCCCAGGCATGAACGTCGGCGGCGGCGTCCCCGTCCTTCGCCGCCTGTTCGGCAGCATCGAGGATCGCGGACGTGAGGTGCTTGGCGGCATGGCGCAGCGCCAGAACCTCAAGTGCAGCGCGCATCTCGGCAACCTCGCGCACCTCCTCCAGATCGAAGGACGCGACCCGGACGCCACGGCGCGGCTCGCTGATCGCCAGACCTTGCGCTTCGAGACGGCGGAAAGCCTCGCGCACCGGGACGTGGCTGGTGCCGAATTCCTCGGCGATATGGTCCTGCCGCAGCCGGACGCCGGCCGCAAGTTCGCCATGCACGATGCGCTCCGCAAGAATGCGGCTGATGCGGCTCGCGATGGTGTCTTCAGGTTCCTTGGCCATGCTATCCGGGAGAATACGGGAATCGGCGTGCCAGAAGCTATCCTGCGCGGTGGCGCCGCGCAAATCCGAACTCATCGGCCGCAGCCGCCCGCGCCGTGCATCGCTGCCATGCCGCGCTGCCCCGTTGAGCTTTTCCGCCGCTTCGTGTACACCGCGGCGTCCCCAAACAAGGCTGGAAGAATATGCAAGGCTTCGACCTTATTATCTTCGACTGCGACGGCGTTCTGGTCGATTCCGAAATCATTGCGGCGCAAGTCGAGTCCGCGCTTCTGACCGAGGCCGGCTACCCGATCAGCGTCGAGGAAATGGCCGAGCGTTTTGCCGGCATGACCTGGAAGAACATCCTGCTGCAGGTCGAGAAGGACGCCAGCATTCCGTTCTCTGCCTCGCTGCTCGACAAGTCCGAGAAGCTGCTCGATCTCAAGCTCGAAAGCGAAGTTCAGGCGATCGCCGGTGTCGAAGCCGCGGTGTCCAGGCTCGCGCTGAAGCGCTGCATCTGTTCCAATTCCAGCTCCGCGCGCCTCGACATGATGCTCGGCAAGGTCGGCCTCAAGCCGCTGTTTGCACCGAATATCTTCTCGGCAAAGGACCTTGGGCCGGATCGCGTCAAGCCGAAGCCGGACGTCTTCCTGCATGGCGCGGAGAAGATGGGCGTTTCGCCGTCGCGCACCGTTGTCGTCGAGGATTCGATCCATGGCATCCATGCGGCGCGCAGCGCCGGCATGCGGGTCATCGGCTTTACCGGCGCGTCGCACAGCTATCCCTCGCATGCCGATCATCTGACCGATGCCGGCGCCGAGACGGTGATCTCGCGCATGAGCGACCTGCCGGGCGTCGTTGCCGCGCTTTCCGAGTGGGAAGGCGTGCTCTGATCAGACGAGGAGGTTGACGGCTCCGGGCAGCACCTCGAAACGCGCCGGGATATGACCCGGCGCCTCGCCATCGCTGTCGATCGAGGCCGCCTCACCTGCCGGCCAGACCTCGACGAGCCGGGCCCGGTGGGTGCTGACCAGCGGGCTTCGAACATGCCGGCCGCTATAGATGCTGTTCATCAGCGTCAGAACCTTCAGCCGCGCCGCGCCCCTGATGATCACCACCTCAAAGACACCGTCGGAGACATCCGCTTCGGGCGCCACCTTCATGCCGCCGCCGAACCAGGCGCCGTTGGCGATCGCCACCGCGGTTATGGGCCCGTCATAGACATCCTCGCCATCGAGTCGCAGGCGCACGCTGAGCGGCCGGTATCGCAGGATCTCCATCAGGCTGTGATAGAAGAACACCATCCGTCCCGGCAGCTTGCGGCCGCGGCGGGCCTCGTTGACGGCGCGGACGATTTCCCCGGAGACGCCGAAGCTCGCGATATTGATGAAATGCCGGGTGCAGGTCAGTCCGTCTTCGGTCTCGCAGGTCAGGAGACCGGCATCGACGGATCGCACCGGCGCGGTGACCAGATGTTCGGCGATCCTGGCCGGTTCGCGCGGGATCTTGAAATTGCGGGCGAAATCGCAGCCGGTTCCTGTCGGGATGAAGGAGAAGACGGCGCCGGGGCGGTGCGAACGCAGGATGCCCCCTGCCACCTCGCCCACCGTGCCATCGCCGCCGACGGCGAGCACCAGGTCACAGCCGTCTTCGGCGAGTTCCCGTCCATGCCTGCCGGCATCGCCGAAACCCTTGGTCTCACGCAGGCTGATATCGGCCGAGCGTGCCTCGAGCGCGCGCCGCAACGCGGACCAGAACAGCCGCCTGCCCCGCCTTCCGGACGCCGGATTGAGAACGATACCGATCTTCACGCCGAGTTTCTCCCGTCATGAGAGAAGCATGACGGAAGGGCCGAAACAAGCGGCTCTCTACGAGTTCCTGGCCTTCTTCTTGGTCTTCGGGGCATTGCCCTGATCGAAGCCGATATTGACGCGCACCAGCGAGCCGGAACCGACCGGCAGCTTGAAGCCGTCGTGGCGGAAAAGAACCTGAGCGGCCGACTGGCCAGCCGGGATCTGCACGGTGAACGGCACCGTCTCGGTATTGACGGTGTCCTGGCCATCGATCGCGGTGATGCGGATCGGCAGCGTCACCGAACCGGCGCCGCCGGCGGGGCCGGCGAGGACGCGGATTTGCGCGACGATGGTCATCGACAGGTTCTGGTCGCTCAGGGTGCACTGGCGGCTATAGTCGCCGAAGGATGCCTGGAAGACGATCTGATCGGTCGGCTGCGCATCCTGCTGGCCGGTGGCGCTGTTGATCACCGGCTTCTTGCCGCCCTTGTAGGTGCGGAAGATCGCATCCTGGTCACGCATGAAAATCTGCGGGCAGGCGCCCTGAACGACGCGCTGCGTGGCGCCCGAGGCGTTGGTGGCGGTGCCGATCGAGGGGTCGTTCGAAGACGGGGTCTGCGGCGCCATCGGCATGATCTGGGAGTTGCCGCTCGCCTGAGCCTGAGCTTCTGCCGGCTTGCTGTCGCCGCCCATTCCGAGCGAATTGCAGCTTGCGAGAAGAGCGGCGAGCGATGCGGAAACGATGAGACGCGGGACTTTGCCGAACACGATTATTCCACCCTCTTACAAAGTTTTTGGCAGGCCCGAAGTCGCGTTTGCTAGGCCTTTCGTCACAGTTGGCGATGGTCTATATCAGCGGCGCAAAGAAAAATCGATTGGGTAAGCACCGTTTTGATGCACATTTCGGCTGGCAGCATTTCAGGGGCTTGCTTTCCTTCTCCGGATTTCCTCCGGCCATGACGTCAAGGATGAAGAACGTGGACTATATCTCGACCCGCGGCGAAGCCCCCTCCCTCGGCTTTTGTGATGCGCTTCTGACGGGTCTTGCCCGCGACGGCGGTCTCTACGTTCCCCGCGAATGGCCGCACTTCTCCAAGAAGGACATCCGGGCGCTGCGCGGCAAGAGCTATCAGGACATCGCGTTCACGATCCTTTCGCCCTTCACCAATGGCGAAATCCCTGATGACACGTTCCGCGCCATGATCGACGAGGCCTATGGCACGTTCCGTCATCCGGCGATCGCGCCGCTGGTGCAGACGGGGCCGAACAGCTTCGTGATGGAGCTCTTCCACGGCACGACGCTCGCCTTCAAGGACGTGGCGATGCAGCTCCTTGCCCGCCTGATGGACTACGCGCTGGAGAAGCGCGGCGAGCGCGCCACCATCGTCGGCGCCACGTCGGGCGATACCGGCGGTGCCGCGATCGACGCCTTTGCGGGGCGCGAGCGCACCGACATCTTCATCCTCTTCCCGCATGGCAAGGTGTCGCCGGTGCAGCAGCGCCAGATGACGACCTCGACCTCGCCGAACGTTCACGCGCTTGCCGTGAAGGGCAATTTCGACGACTGCCAGAACCTGGTGAAGGCGATGTTCAACGACGGCGCCTTCCGCGACAAGGTTCGCCTGTCCGGCGTCAACTCGATCAATTGGGCGCGCATCATGGCGCAGATCGTCTATTACTTCACGACGTCAGTGGCTCTCGGCGGTCCCGACCGGAAGATCTCGTTCACCGTGCCGACGGGTAATTTCGGCGACATCTTCGCCGGTTACGCCGCCAAGAAGATGGGCCTGCCGATCGGCAAGCTGGTGATCGCCACCAACGAGAACGACATCCTGGCGCGGACGATGAAGACCGGCCGCTACGACATGAAGGAAGTCAAGGCGACCACCTCCCCCTCGATGGACATCCAGATCTCGTCGAACTTCGAGCGCCTGCTGTTCGAAGCCTATGACCGCGACGCCTCGAAGGTGCGCCATGCGATGGACAGCCTGAAGCAGTCGAACGGTTTCGAGATCTCCGCAAAGGCGCTTGCCGCCATCAAGAAGGACTTCCGCGCCGGGCGCGCCAGCGAGAAGCAGGTGGCCCAGACGATCAAGCAGACGCATGCCGAAACCGGCTATCTGCTCGACCCGCATTCGGCGATCGGCGTCTTCGTTGCGGCCAAGCACGAGAAGCCGAATACACCGATGGTGACGCTGGCGACCGCCCATCCGGCTAAGTTCCCGGCGGCCGTAAAATCCGCCTCCGGTATTGACCCGGCGCTTCCGACGTGGCTTGCTGATCTGATGCTTAAGGAGGAGCGCTTCCAAGTCATCGATCCGGAACTTAAGGCCGTTGAAAGCTTTATCGGCAAGCATGCCCGGACCTAATTCGGCAGGCGCAGAAAGATAACCAATGACAGTTGAGTGCACCCGGCTCAAATCCGGGCTGACAGTAGTGACCCAGACCATGCCGCACCTTGAAAGTGCCGCGCTCGGGGTCTGGATCAAATCGGGTTCGCGCAACGAGACGCAAGACGAGCATGGCATCGCCCACCTGCTCGAACACATGGCTTTCAAGGGAACCGCACGCCGTTCGGCGCGCGATATCGCCGAAGAGATCGAGGATGTCGGCGGCGAAGTGAACGCCGCGACCTCCACCGAAACCACCTCCTATTACGCCCGTGTCCTCAAGGATCACGTGCCGCTCGCCATCGATATCCTCGCCGACATCCTGACGGAATCGGCTTTCGAGGAAGATGAGCTGGAGCGCGAGAAGCAGGTCATCCTGCAGGAAATCAACGCCGCCAACGACACGCCCGACGACGTCGTCTTCGACAAGTTCTCGGAGACGGCCTATCGCGACCAGACGCTCGGCCGGCCGATCCTCGGCACGCCGGAGACCGTCGTGTCCTTCTCGCCGCAGCAGATCCGCACCTATCTCAGCCGCAACTATACGACGGACCGGATGTTCGTGGTTGCGGCGGGTGCCGTGAAGCACGACGAGTTCGTGAAGATGGTGGAGCAGCGCTTCGCCAGCCTGCCGACCTCGCCGAGCGCACCGCCGGTGATGGAAGAAGCCCGCTATATCGGCGGCAACGTGCGTGAGACGCGCGACCTGATGGACGCGCAGATCCTGCTCGGCTTCGAGGGCAAGGCCTATCACGCCCGCGACTTCTACTGTTCGCAGATCCTCGCCAACATTCTGGGCGGCGGCATGTCGTCCCGCCTGTTCCAGGAAGTGCGCGAAATCCGCGGCCTCTGCTACTCGATCTATGCCTTCCACTGGGGCTTTTCCGATACCGGCATCTTCGGCATCCATGCCGCGACCGGCGGCGAGAACCTGCCGGAGCTGGTGCCCGTCATCATCGACGAGCTGCACAAGTCTGCATCCTCGATCGAGCAGAAGGAAATCGAGCGCGCCCGCGCCCAGATCCGCGCCCAGCTGTTGATGGGCCAGGAAAGCCCGGCCGCCCGCGCCGGCCAGATCGCCCGCCAGATGATGCTTTACGGCCGCCCGATCTCCAACCAGGAGATGATGGAACGGCTCGAGGGCATCACCGTCGAGCGTCTCACCGACCTCGCCGGCCGGCTGTTCTTCGATACCGTTCCGACGCTGTCGGCGATCGGCCCGCTGGAGCAGCTCGCTCCGATGGAAGACATTACGGCGTCGCTTTCCGCCACGGTGCCGCAGTCCAAACAGGCAATCCGCTAGACCGCTTTCAGCCCGCCGGGAGTGATCGATGCCCAAATCGGTTTTTCGGTTCCTATCGCGGCAGCCGGAAGCAGTCGAGCTGGAAAACAGCCGCTATGCCTTGCGGCTGCCGCGCTACCAGGACTTCAACCAGTGGCACAAGCTGCGCTCGGACAGCCGCCGGTTCCTGGAGCCCTGGGAACCGACCTGGCGGCGTGACGAACTGACGGAGGGCGCCTTCCGCGCCCGCGTCATTCGTGGCAAGCAGGAATATGCTTCCGGACAGGCGATCCCGCTCTTCCTGTTTTCCAAGCCCAACATGCAGCTGCTCGGCGGCATCACCATTGGCTACATCCGCCGCGGCGCGGCGCAGAGCTGCATGATCGGCTACTGGATGGGCGAGAAACACGCCGGTCAGGGCCATATGTTCGCCGCACTTCAGTTGGTTATACCCTATATCTTCGCAGGGCTTGAGTTGCACCGTATCGAAGCAGCCTGTATTCCAGACAACGCACGGAGCATTCGCCTGCTTGAAAAAGCCGGGTTTCAGCGGGAAGGCTATCTGCGCGGATACTTGAAAATAAACGGTCAGTGGCATGACCACGTGATGTTTTCACTGCTCGCCACCGATCCGGATACAGGCAGGAAAACCGACAGCCGATGACCACGAACCGCATGCTGCACCTATCACCGTCCGGCCGAATGATCGCGGTGATCGCAGCCTTCTTCCTGTCGGTGCTTGCGCTGGCTGCAGGCTCCGCGCATGCGGCTGAACCGGTCAAGATTTCGCGTGACGACACGGCGCTCGACCTGACCAAGACCACCGAAATCTATGCCAATCAGGGCGAGGCCTTCCAGGTCTCCACCGCGGCCGGTGCCGACGGTATCCGGCGCCGTATTGAGGTACGTGCCAGCTCGGACAACCACCAGGGCGACTGGGCAGTGTTCGCGCTCGCCAACGTTTCGGAAGAGCAGCTGGAGCGCGTCATCGTCGCCCCGCATTTCCGCCTCGTCAATTCCAAGCTTTTCTGGCCGGATCTCGGCTCGCAGCGCATCATGGCGATCACGCCGAGCGAAGGCTTTGCGCTCGACCGGCAGCCGAGCGACGAGGCCGATGTCTTCCGCATCACGCTGAACCCCGGCGCCGTCATCACCTTCGTCGCCGAGCTCACCAGCCCCGATCTGCCGCAGATCTATCTATGGGAACCCGACGCCTACAAGGACACGATCAACGCGTTTACGCTGTATCGCGGCATCGTGCTCGGTATCGCCGGCCTGCTGGCGGTCTTCCTGACGATCCTGTTCGTCGTCAAGGGAACCTCGATGCTGCCGGCGACGGCGGCCCTTGCCTGGGCGGTACTCGGCTATATCTGCGTCGACTTCGGCTTCCTCGGCAAGCTGATCAGCATCGCCTCGGCGGACCAGCGAATATGGCGCGCCTGCGCGGAAGTGGCGCTCGCCTCGAGTTTCGTGATCTTCCTGTTCACCTATCTGAACCTCAACCGCTGGCACACGCATCTCGGCTATGCGACGCTCGCATGGGTGCTCGGTCTCGCCCTGCTCTTCGGCGTGGCGATCTACGATCCCTCAATTGCCGCCGGCATCGCCCGTCTCTCCTTCGCCCTGACGGCGACGATGGGCCTGGTGCTGATCGTCTATCTCGGCCTCAACCGCTATGACCGCGCCATCCTCCTGGTGCCCGCCTGGGCGCTGATCCTCGTCTGGATCTTCGGGGCGTGGCTGACGATCACCGGGCGGCTCGACAACGACATCATCCAGCCGGCGCTCGGCGGCGGCCTCGTTCTCATCGTCCTGCTGATCGGCTTCACCGTCATGCAGCACGCCTTTGCGGGCGGCGCTTTCCAGCAGGGGCTGTTCTCCGATCTCGAGCGCCAGTCGCTGGCGCTGACCGGCTCCGGCGACATGGTCTGGGACTGGGACGTGGCACGCGACCGCGTCGTCACCATTCCCGACGTTTCCGTCAAGCTCGGGCTTTCGCCGGGCACCATGCATGGGGCGGCGCGCAACTGGCTGCCGCGGCTGCACCCCGACGATCGCGACCGCTTCCGTGCCACGCTCGACGTTCTGCTCGAACATCGCCGCGGACGTCTGAACCACGAATTCCGCATCCGCGCCGAGGATGGCCATTTCCACTGGCTGCTGATCCGCGCGCGGCCGGTGCTCGGCTCCAACGGCGAGATCATCCGCTGCGTCGGCACGATCGTCGACGTCACCGAGCAGAAGAACTCCGTCGAGCGGCTGCTGCATGACGCGCTGCACGACAACCTGACCGGCCTGCCGAACCGCCAGCTGTTCCTCGACCGGCTGCAATCGGTGCTGGCGCTGGCGCCATCCGGCGATGCGCTGCGGCCAACCGTCATGGTCATCGATATCGACCGCTACAAGCTGGTCAACGATGCACTCGGCGTCGCCGCTGGCGACAATATCCTGATTGCGCTGACGCGGCGCCTGCGCCGCCTCCTGAAGCCGCAGGACACGCTGGCGCGCCTTGCCGGCGACCAGTTCGGCCTCATCCTGGTTTCCGAACGCGACCCGGCGAAGATCGCCGATTTCGCCGATGCGATCAGCAAGGCGATCATGGTGCCGATCAACTTCTCCAGCCGCGAGATCATCCTGACGGCCTCAATCGGTCTCGCCTCCTGGGTGGACCAGCAGGAAAACGCGGCCGGCATGCTGAGCGACGCGGAGCTTGCGATGTACCGCGCCAAGCGCGCCGGCGGCAACCGCGTCGAGCCGTTCCGCCCCGCCTTCCGCGACTTCGGCGCCGACCGCCTGCAGCTGGAATCGGATCTCCGCCGCGCCATCGAGCGCAAGGAGCTGTCGATGGTCTATCAGCCGATCGCCGGGCTCGAGGACGTCGAGATTGCCGGTTTCGAGGCGCTGATGCGCTGGGAGCATCCGAAGCGCGGCAACATCCCGCCCTCGGAATTCATCCCGATCGCCGAAGCCTCCGACATCATCGGGCCGCTGGGTCTCTTTGCACTCGAGCAGGCGACCAACGACCTGATGGGCTGGCAGAACCAGACCGGCGAGCTGCCGATCTTCGTGTCCATCAATCTCTCCAGCGTGCAGCTCCTGAATAACGAGCTCTATGACGACGTTCGCTCGGTGCTCGCCAAGACGCATTGCGAACCGTCGCGCCTGAAGCTGGAACTGACGGAATCGATGGTGATGGAGAACCCGGAACAGGCGCGCCTCGTGCTGCAGAAGCTCAAGGAAGCCGGTCTCGGCCTGGCGCTCGACGATTTCGGCACCGGCTATTCCTCCCTCTCCTATCTCACCCGGTTCCCGTTCGACACGATCAAGCTCGACAAGTCGCTGGTGCGCGACGACAGCGACAAGAAGGCGACCATCCTGCGCTCGGTCATCAACATGGCCCGCGAACTCGACATGAAGGTGGTGGCCGAAGGGATCGAATCCAACGAGGACGCGATCGAGCTGGCGAAGATGGGCTGCAGCTACGGCCAAAGCTATCTCTTCGGGCCGCCGATGCCGTCGGAATCGGTTCTGCGGCTGTTGAAGGAACGCTTTCCGCTGACGAAGCGAGCCTGACCGGAAACAACTTTCGCAAGAAAGTCTTACCGCCAATCACATTTCCAGGATTGTAATTTGCGACAGAACGATGTGGCAAAGGCGTCACGTTTGGGGCGCTTTGCCGGTTTTTTACACATGTGCGTTTAGCATATAATTGACTGTCTCTCTCCCAGCGATCTAACTGCCTTCGTTGCCAATCGGCGCGTTCCCTCTCCGGCGTCCCCACTCCTGCGGCACCGCACGCCTCGCGCCACATACGGGCCAGCCAAGCGCTGGCTTGAAAAACGGAGACACAGCATGAACATCAAGAGCCTTCTTCTCGGCTCCGCTGCTGCACTCGCAGCAGTATCCGGCGCCCAGGCTGCCGACGCCATCGTCGCAGCCGAGCCGGAACCCGTGGAATACGTCCGCGTCTGCGACGCGTATGGGACAGGCTATTTCTATATCCCCGGCACGGAGACGTGCCTGAGGGTCGGCGGCTACCTGCGCTTCGAGGTCGGCTTCGGTTTCGGCGATGGCTATGACGACAACGGACCGGGCGGTGGCGGCGGCGAGGACTGGCAGACCCACACCCGCGCTCACGTCTCCTTCGACGCCAAGAGCGATACCGAATACGGCACGCTGACGAGCCGCATCGTGCTCGAGGCGAACCGCTATACCGGCGGCCCGTTCGGCACGTCGGACGCCGAATTCGTCGGCCCGGCCAACTCCGCCTTCGGCGGCGAAGATTCGATGAATATCGATGAAGCCTATCTCGAACTCGCCGGCATCCGCGCCGGCCGCTTCGCGAGCTGGTGGGATAACGACTTTTCCGGTGAAACCGATCTGATGACCGGCATCGACACAAAGTGGAACGCGATCCGCTACGAATACGACAGCGACAATTTCAATGCCGGCCTGTCACTCGAAGACCTGGGCTCCAACTTCGATGACGACAACAACGGCCTCGGCATCGACGCGATGGTCGGCGGCAAGGCCGGCGGCTTCACCTGGCAGGTCTATGGCGGCTATGACGAGGACGCCCAGGAAGGTTCGGTGACCGCCCGCATGGGTGCCGAGATCGGCCCTGGCCTGTTCGAGCTCGCCGGCCTCTATTCGAGCGGCCCCAACACCTATTACAACGTCAGCGAATGGGCGCTGATCGCGCAATATGCGATGAAGGTCAACGACAAGTTCACCTTCACTCCGGCCGTTCAGTATAACGGCAGGATCCGTGAGGCGGACGACGAGTATCATGGCGGCAACATGTGGCGCGCCGGCGCGACGCTCGACTACGAGGTCGTCGACAATCTGACCGCACGTCTGACGGCGACCTACGTCGCCGAAAATCACGACTTCCCCGGCACCGACGACTCCCACTATGTGGAAGGCTTCTTCCGCCTGGAACGCGACTTCTAGGGCTTTGCCGTTCCGGCGAAACGAAGGACCCGGCCTGCGCCGGGTCCTTTGCTTTTGGAGCACCTGAGGTCAGGACTTGCCTGGCACTCTTGCGATTACCTTGATCTCGAAATCGAAGCCTGCCAGCCAGTTGACGCCAACGGCGGTCCAGGTGGGGTAAGGCGCCTCGCCGAGAAACGTCTCGCGGATACCCATGAATGTCTCGAACTGGCTTTCGGGATCGGTGTGGAAGCTGGTGACGTCGATGACGTCCTCGAACGTGGCACCAGCTGCCTTGAGAACGGCGTTGAGATTTTCGAAGGCGAGCTTTACCTGGCTCGCGTAATCCGGCTCCGGCGAGCCGTCGGTGCGGCTGCCGACCTGGCCGGAGACGAAGAGCAGGTCTCCTGAACGCACCGCCGCAGAATAGCGGTGTGCGGTGTAAAGGGCATGGCGGTCAGCCGGAAAGATTGCGTCGCGTTTGGTCATGTTTCACTCCTGATGACAAAAGCGGACCCCGCGGGCAGACGCACGCCTGCCCGGCCTTTCACCCGTGATCTGTGGTGAGGTCCGCACTTAACAAGTCGGAGCGGCTTTGATATACGCTCCGTATGCGTATATAGTTCGCATACATTGCGTATGTCAACTCACATACGACGCGTATCTATGATTTCAGGAGTGCGCCATGGCCGGAAAACGCCGTGCGGAAATGATGGAAGAGACCCGGGCCAAGCTTATCCAGGCGGGACGAAAGGCTTTTGCCGCAAAGGGTTACGCTGCGTCCTCGATGGACGATTTCACCGCCGAGGCCGGGCTGACACGCGGCGCGCTCTATCATAATTTCGGCGACAAAAAAGGCCTGCTGCAGGCCGTGATCGACCAGATCGATGCCGAAATGCTGGTGCGGATGCGCGCTGCGGCCAAGAAGGCGCCGACCCGCTGGGAGGGTTTCCTGGCCGAGGGCATTGCCTATATCGAGATGGCGCTCGAGCCGGAAATCCAGCGCGTCATGCTGCTCGATGGGCCCGCCGTTCTCGGCGATCCCTCGCAATGGCCAAGCCAGAATGCCTGCATCACGACGACGATGGAAACGATCCAGGCGCTGATCGACGAAGGCACGGTCAAGCCGGTCGATGCAGAAGCTGCCGCCCGCCTTTACAACGGCGCAGCGCTCAATGCCGCGCTGTGGATCGCAGCCGAGAAGGACTCCGAGGACGTCTTCGCGAAGGCCGTCGACGCCTTCAAGCAGCTTGCGAGCGGCCTGCTGAAGACGCCGGCCTGATCAGGCCGCCGCCCGCTGCCATTCCATGTTGGCGCCTTGGATCAGGGCGTGCACATAATCGAGCTTGGCGATAACAGGCGGCGAGAGCACGAAGGGGTAGGAATCCGGCTGGCCCATGCTGCGCTGGATAGCATTGATGGCGACGCTGAGCGGGATCCAGGCGCTGGCGAGCTGTTCGGCATCCTTGGCCCTATAGGGCTGGAAATCGACTTCCGCCGCCATCTCCTCGTGGCCGCGCGGATCGATCGCGATGCCGAAGGCACGCGCCGTTTCCAGCGTATCGACGATATGCAGATAGTGGGCGAAGCACTCGGCGAAATCCTCCCAGGGATGGGAGGCGGCATAGGCGCTGATGAAGCTCTCCTGCCAGCCGGGAGGCGCGCCATTGGCATAGTGGGTCTGGAGCGCGGCGCCATAATCCTGCCGCTCGTCGCCGAAGACGGCGCGGAAGGCGTCGAAGCCGCCCCGGTCACGCACCAGCTTGTTCCATATGAAGTGTCCGGTCTCGTGGCGGAAATGGCCGAGCAGCGTGCGGTAGGGTTCGTCCATGGCGCTGCGCGCCAGTTCGCGCGTCACGTCGTCGGCCTCAGCGGCGCGGATGGCGATCAGCCCCTCCTCGTGGCCGGTCATGGCGGGCACGACATTGCCGTCGTTCTGCACCACGTCCTCGAGAAAATCGAAGACCAGGCCGCCATTCGGATCTTCCTGGCGGTCGGGATGCGGCAGGTGCCAGCGCAGCAGCGAATAGAAGAGATGGCGCTGCGCCTGGCTGATCCGGCGCCAGCGCTCGATTCCGTCCTGCGTATTGGTGTTGGGGACCAGCCGGTTATGGCGGCAGGCGATGCAGAAGGGGTTGGGGTCGTCGGCAGAAACCAGCCAGTTGCAGATATCGAGACCGGCATTGGAGCAGAAGCGTACCGCCCGCTCCGGCCTTGCGACCAGCTGCCAGGCGAGGTCATCGCGCGGCTCCAGCGCATGCATCGCCAGATCCTCGGGCAGAAAGCCCAGGCGGTGGTTGCAGCGCACGCATTGGCGATTGTCGAAATGAACGACCTGATCGCAGTTGTCGCAGGCGAAAAGTCTCATGGGGGCACCCTGGCAAGAACGGACGAAAAATGCCTGCCGCGCGTGCCGCGCAACAGGCATTGTCATGGAAATGGAAGGATGCTTACATCCGGTCGACGGCGTCCTTCAGCTTGTCCTTGGCCTTGCCTGCAGCGGCCTGGGCCTTGCCCTTGCCTTCCTGGACTGCGCCCTTGGCCTGCATAGAACGGTCGCCGGTTGCCTTGCCTGCGGCCTGCTTGGCCTTGCCTGCAATCTCGTTGGTCTTGCCGGAAATCTTATCGCCGGTGCTACCCATATCAGATGCCTCCTATCGTGCCGGGCGCGCTTGCCCTGGCTTGCGGAAGGACTAACGTCAGCTATCTGATTTCGTTCCGAAGAAATTCAGGCGTGACCGGCTTCGGCAGAGAGCATTGCCGCCGTGACGCCCATGCCCGCCAGCGCCCGCTCGTATTTGTCATCGAGGCTGCGATCGAAGATCAGCGCCTCGTTGGCCGCGCAGGTCAGCCAACCGTTGTTGCCGACTTCGGTTTCGAGCTGACCGGCACCCCAGGAGGAATAGCCGAGCAGCATGGTGGCGCGCTTCGGACCGCCGCCCTTGGAGATGGCGCGGACGATATCGAGCGTCGCCGTCAGGCAGATGTCGTCGCTGACCGGGATGCTGGAATCGCTCAGATAATCATCGGAATGCAGCACGAAGCCGCGGCCGCTCTCGACCGGGCCGCCGGTCTGGATCGGGAAATCCCGGGCGTGATCCGGGAGGACGATGGACTCGCTGTCCTTGATCATTTCGAGATGCAGCAGCACGTCGGTAAAGGTCAGGCTCTGCGGCCGGTTGATGACGAAGCCCATGGCCCCGGCATCCGAATGCGCGCAGATATAGACGACCGTGCGCGCAAAATTCCTGTCTTCCATGCCGGGCATGGCAATCAGGAACTGCCCGTCGAAAAAGCCGCGTTCCCGTCTGTTCTTCAGCGTCGATAAGGACATAATTCCTCCTGCTGCCAGACCGAGTGAAAAGGCCCCGACACAGGAAACATGGGGCAATGTCACAAATCAATCAACCGAAAATGAAGAATTAGAATCACTCCTCATATGGCAGCCTGTAGCACTTTTCGATAAACCTTTGTTCCATGACGATTATTTCTTTTACGCGCCGGATCATCCGCAGCCTCTGTCTTTCGGCCGCAGCACTCGTCTGCACGGCCGCCGCCGCGCAGGCGGAAATGAGCGGCTGGGTGGACAACGAGGGCGGCCGGATGCGGCTGATCGCGCTGCCGCCGGAACGCGACGGGACCATCCATGGCGGCCTGCAGATCGAGCCGAAACCCGGCTGGATCACCTATTGGCGCGAACCCGGCAGCAGCGGTATTCCGCCACAGATTACCGTGGCGCCCGGAAGCGGCGTGACGCTGAAGGATATCCGCTATCCGGTGCCGAAGCATATCAACGACGGCAAGGTCGACGACATCGGCTATGACACCCCCGTCGTGCTGCCGCTGACCTTCAAGGCGGACGGCGACGGGACGCCGGGCGAGATCAAGGCGACTGCCTTCATCGGCATCTGCAAGGAGCTTTGCGTGCCGTTCCAGGCGGCATTCGACCTGCCGCTTTCCAACGCCAGGCAGTCGCGTCCCGAGGAAGAGGCGCTGCTGAAGCAGGCGGAGAAGGCGCTTCCGGAAGAGGCGTCTTCCGGCTTCCAGATCGTGTCCCACAAGATGTCGCCCGACATGAAGGAGCTGTGGCTGGAGATCGCCCTGCCCGGCGGCGGCGACACCGCGCCCCAGGTGATCGTCACCGGGCCGAACGGCTATGTCTTCACCAAGCAGCTGATGAGCAAGCGCGACGGCAAGACCTTTTCCACCTCGGTCGCAATCGGCAAATTGCCGCGCAACTATGCGCTCAAGGGCAAGACGTGGCATGCGCTGGTCCTCGATGGCGGCCGCGCCATGGAGACGCCGCTTGCCTTTGAGTGACCGGCTCCTATAGTCCCCACCGATCCCCGCGGCATCTGCCGTTTCATCATCTCAACGAGGAGAGTTTCATGAGCATCGCAATCGGCGACAAGCTTCCGGCCGCCACCTTCAAGGAAAAGACCGCCGACGGCCCGGTCGAGATCTCCACCGAGCAGCTCTTCAAGGGCAAGCGCGTCGTGCTCTTCGCCGTCCCCGGCGCCTTCACGCCCACCTGCACGCTGAACCACCTGCCGGGCTATCTCGAAAACCGCGACACCATTCTCGGCAAGGGCGTCGACGACATCGCCGTCGTCGCCGTCAACGACTGGCACGTCATGAGCGCCTGGGCGCAGCAGTCCGGCGGCGCCGGCAAGATCCACTTCCTGGCCGACTGGGACGCCGGCTTCACCAAGGCGCTCGGCCTCGACGCCGACCTCTCCGCCGGCGGCCTCGGCGTCCGCTCCAAGCGCTACTCGATGCTCGTCGAGGACGGTGTCGTGAAGTCGCTCAACGTCGAGGAAAGCCCGGGCCAGGCAACGGTTTCGGGTGCAGCTGCGATGATCGAGCAGCTTTGAGGGTTTGAGGCGGCGGACTGGGGGCCGCCGCTTTTGTTTTATGGGGGATGGCTTTGAGGGTCTCGACCGATCTGTCTAGCCCGGAGCCCCCTCACCCTACCCTCTCCCCGCTGGGGAGAGGGGAAGTTGGCGCAAGAGGCGTCCGCATTTTCCCCTTCTCCCCAGCGGGGAGAAGGTGGCCCGAAGGGTCGGATGAGGGGGCTGCTGGCTCTACGCCTCCTCATCTTGGTGCCCTTAGCGCTACGCCCACGGAGAGATCCAACCGGCCCAACCCCTTGGACACAAAAGACTCTTCCCACCGCGCAGACGCGCGGTGACTGGATTCCTGTGACGAGCACAGGAATGAGGGAGGAGAGGATCGAGTGTCCTCGCTAGCGTTGAGCTTTTAGGCCATCTATCCGCGTTGACAACGCAGCATCCAACTCGTCGTCGCTGACATCCCCACCGGCCGTGATGGAAGCATCAATGACATCGCGCAGCTTTTTGAGCCGCGCCTGCCGCTTAGCGACGACGCTCAATCCTGCGCTGACGACCTCTGCAAGAGAGTGGCAGCGCCCCTTTGCGCCCGGAGCCCCCTCACCCTACCCTCTCCCCCAGGGGAGAGGGGATGCCGGCGCAAGAGGCGCTCGCAGCGTCCCCTTCTCCCCAGCGGGGAGAAGGTGCCCGAAGGGCGGATGAGGGGGCCGCGAGTACAGTTTCCTACCTCATTCCCGTGGGCATAGCCCTAAGGCCACAGGAATGAGGGAGGAGAGATAGGCGGCTTTCCCTACCCGTGGCAGCCCGGGCGGCATCTCGTCCCCACCAAAACCACATCACATCGACACCCACCCCGCTTGCACCCGCCCTGTTTTTGCCATAAACGTTACAACATAACAGTAATGTTATTACATAATAGAAGGCCTACAATGCCCCGCCCCATCCCCAATCTGCTCCGGCAATCCGCCTTTGCGCGGGCCGGTTTCGTTTTACTGCTGATCGCGTCTCTGTGGCTGGCGATCTATTGGGCGGCGGTGTTGCCGTGAGTGTTCCCCTGATCGAGCTTGATAATGTCACCGTCACCTATGACCGGCATCCGGCCGTGCATCATGTCTCCGGCAGCATCCGCGAGGGTAGCCTGACGGCGATTGCGGGGCCGAATGGGGCGGGGAAGTCGACGCTTTTGAAGGCGCTGGTGGGGGAGTTGAGGCCAGCGGCGGGCGTGATCCGGCACCGGCTGGCGCGGCTCGATTTCGGCTATCTGCCGCAGGCGGCCGATATCAACCGGCGGTTTCCGATCTCGGTTCTCGATACCGTGATGCTCGGGGCATGGCGGCAGGCGGGTGCGTTCGGGCGCGTCTCGGAGGCCGAGGGGACGAAGGCGCTGGAGGCGCTTTCGGCGGTCGGGCTGGATGGTTTCGAGAGCAGGCATATCGGCTCGCTCTCGGCCGGGCAGTTTCAGCGGGTGCTGTTTGCGCGGCTGCTTCTGCAGGATGCCCGGGTGATCCTGCTCGACGAGCCCTTCACCGCGATCGATGCGCGCACCACGCGCGACCTTCTCGAGATCGTCGCCCGCTGGCATGGCGACGGGCGGACGGTGATTGCGGTGCTGCACGATTTCGAACAGGTGCGGGCGCATTTTCCGGAGACGATGCTGATCGCCCGCGAACTGATCGGCTGGGGGCCGACAGCCGACGTGATGTCGGCGGCGAACCTGATGACGGCGCGGGCGATGGCCGAGCGCTGGGACGAGGAAGCCGCCATCTGCGAGCCCGCCGCATGACTGCCTACGATATTCTTCTCGCACCCTTCGCCGACTACGGCTTCATGCGCCGGGCGCTCGTCGCCTGCCTCTGCCTCGGGCTCGGATCCGGGCCGATCGGCGTTTTCCTGATGCTGCGGCGCATGAGCCTGATGGGCGATGCGATGAGCCATGCGGTGCTCCCCGGTGCTGCGATCGGCTATCTCGTCGCCGGCTCCCTGTCGCTGACGGCGATGGGGATCGGCGGGGTGGTGGCCGGACTGTCGGTGGCGCTGCTTTCGGGCGTCGTCAGCCGCATGACCGTGCTGCAGGAGGATGCGAGCTTCGCCAGCTTCTATCTGGCGTCGCTGGCGCTCGGTGTCCTCATCGTTTCGCTGCGCGGCTCGAATATCGACCTGCTGCATGTGCTGTTCGGCACGATCCTGGCGATCGATACGCCAGCACTCCTGCAGATCGGCACCATCACCTCGGTGACACTGCTGGCGCTTGCCGCGATCTACCGGCCGCTGGTCGCCGAGTGCTTCGATCCCGGCTATCTGCGGGCCGTCGGCGGGCGTGGACCGGTCTATCACTTCCTGTTCCTGCTGCTGGTGGTGCTGAACCTCGTCGCCAGTTTCCAGGCGCTCGGCACGCTGATGGCCGTCGGGCTGATGATGCTGCCGGCTGCGATCGCCCAGCTCTGGTCGCGCAGCCTGCCGCAGATGATGATGATCTCGGCCCTCAGCGCCACCGCGTCGGGCTATCTCGGCCTGATCGCCTCCTACCATCTCGAGCTCGCCTCCGGACCGACGATCATCATGACGGCGGCAAGCCTCTACGCGCTTTCGATCCTCTTTGCGCCATCGGGCATCGCCCGGCGCCTCTTCCCCCGCCCCCATCTCAAGGGCTGAACCCAAGGAGACTGACCATGCTACCGCGCACCCTGCTTCTATCCGCCGCCCTGCCGGCGCTGCTTGCCGCATCGGCGATCCCGGCCTCGGCCGAGACGCTGAAGGTGGTCGCTTCCTTCACCGTGCTTGCCGATGTCGTCAAGCAGGTCGGCGGCGATCATGTCAGCGTTACCAGCCTCGTCGGCCCGAATGGCGACCCCCATGAATTCGAACCGTCACCGGCCGATGCCAAGCACCTGAAAGCCGCACAGGTGACCTTCGTCAGCGGCGAAGGCCTGGAAGGCTGGATGGACCGGCTGATCACCGCCTCCGGCTACAAGGGCACGCCGGTCACCGCGTCCGAGGGCATCAACACGCGGACGATGGAAGAGGACGGCCAGACCGTCACCGATCCCCATGTCTGGAACAGCCCCGTCAACGTCAAGGTCTGGGTGGCGAATATCGAGAAGGCGCTTTCGGCTGCCGATCCCGAGGATGCCGCCGCCTTCAAGGCGAATGCGGAGCGCTACACCAAGACGCTGGACGCGCTCGATGCCTACGCGCATTCGAAATTCGACACGGTGGCAGACGATCGCCGCAAGGTGCTGACCAGCCACGACGCCTTCGGCTATTTCGGCCGCGAATACAGGGTGAGCTTCCTGGCGCCGCTCGGCATCTCGACCGAGAGCGAGGCGTCGGCCGCCGAGGTTGCCAAGCTGATCGAGCAGATCAAGGCCGAGCATGTGAAGACTTATTTCTTCGAAAACTCCAACGATCCGCGCCTCGTCAAGCAGGTGGCGAAGGCAACCGGCGCGGAGCCGGGCGGTGAGCTCTATGTGGAATCGCTCTCGGACGCCAAGGGACCGGCGCCGACCTATGAGAAGATGTTCCGCTACAATGTCGACCAGATCGCCGCGGCGATGGCAAAGTCGAGCTGAGCTTGAGGGGCCGCGGAGCGATCCGCGGCCTTTTCCTCAGACATTGAGGTCGAAGACCAGGAGGCCGCCGAGGCCGCCATCGACGGATTCGACGATCTTCTCGCCGACCGCGACGTGCTCGGGGTGGATGAGATAGGCGTCACGCGCCTCAGGGCTCTCGAAGGTGACGACGAAGCCTTCGACGAAGCCGCCATGCAGGCCCTCCGGCGAAACGTTGGGACCATGCTTGATGTCGATGATCCCCGGAATGACCTGCTTCAGCGCAACGACCGATTCGAACAGTGCCTGCTTGTCTTCGCCGGTCATGGCGGCCTTCAGCCGCAGAAATACGCAATGCAGGATCATATTGTGCCTCCCAGTTTCTGCGCGGCAGCATAGTGGGAATGACACCGAGGGCAACCCCGCCAGAAATGGCAGGGCCGGTTTAAATCGCGCATCGCGGGCAAGGTCCAACCTGCTTTCCATCCCCGGATACATTTATTAGCAATAGCTTGTGGATGTGCCCGCTCAGGCGCAGAATGCCGCCCCGGCGGGACGGGGCTTCCCGCTTTTGGGGAGGACCATCATGGATGATATGAACCTCACGACCCTGCAGAAGGGCCATAAACTCATGCGCGCCGATGCGATCGCCGCCCTTGCGGCGGGATTGCGCGGGCGGCTGATCACCAAGGCGGATGCGGATTACGACGAGGCCCGGACGATCTGGAATGCGATGATCGATCGCAAGCCGGGGGTGATCGTGCGCTGTGCGGGCGCCGGCGACGTCATCCGGGCCGTTCGCTTCGCCCATGACAACCACCTGCTGCTCGCGGTCCGCGGCGGCGGCCACAACATTGCCGGCAACGCCGTCTGCGACGGCGGCGTGATGATCGATCTTTCGGCGATGCGATCCGTCTGGGTCGATCCGGCGACGCGCCGCATGCGGGTGGAGCCCGGTGCGACACTGGCCGATGTCGATGCGGAAACGCAGGCCTTCGGCATGGTTCTGCCGACGGGCATCAACTCGACGACGGGCATTGCCGGCCTGACGCTCGGCGGCGGCTTCGGCTGGACGACGCGCAAATTCGGGCTGACCCTCGACAACCTGATCTCGATGGATGTCGTGACTGCGGACGGCGAGTTGAAGCGCGTCAGCGAAAAGCAGCATCCCGATCTCTTCTGGGCGCTGCGCGGCGGCGGCGGCAATTTCGGCGTCGTGACCTCCTTCGAGTTCAGGCTGCACGATCTGCCCGGCAATGTACTCGCCGGTCTCGTCGTTCATCCCTTTGCCGATGCCGAGGCGGTGCTGAAGCAGTACCGCGCCGCGCTCGAAAAGGCGCCGGACGAGCTGACCTGCTGGGCCGTGATGCGCCAGGCGCCGCCGCTGCCCTTCCTGCCCGCCGAATGGCATGGCAAGGAAATCCTGGCTCTCGCCATGTGCTACTGCGGCGATCTCGCTGCCGGTGAGGCGGCAACTGCGGAGCTTCGCGGCATCGGCAAGCCGATCGCCGACGTCGTCGGGCCGGCGCCCTTCGCCGCCTGGCAGCAGGCCTTCGATCCGCTGCTGACGCCGGGCGCCCGGAACTACTGGAAGAGCCAGGATTTCGCGGCACTCTCCGATCAGGCGATCGCCGTGCTGCTCGATGCGGTGCGCAAGCTGCCGGGGCCGGAATGCGAAATCTTCATCGGCCATGTGGGCGGCGCGGCCGGCCGGATTGCCGGTGAGGCAACGGCCTTTCCGCAACGCAGCTCGCATTTCGTGATGAACGTTCACGGACGCTGGCGGGACAAGGCGATGGATCAGAAGGGGATCGACTGGGCGCGCGGGCTGTTCGAAGCCACCAAGCCGCATGCGATCGGCACCGCCTATGTCAACTTCATGCCTGAGGACGAGGCAGACCGGGTGGAGAAGGCCTATGGCAAGAATTACCGGCGGCTTGCCGAGATCAAGCGGCATTACGACCCGGAGAACCTCTTCCGCATGAACCAGAACGTCAAACCGCTGCCGGAGATGCGGGCGGCAAGCTGACGGCGCGCTGGCTCGGGCGGCTTGCCATGAACCGGCCGGCGGATGCGCTCCGCCGGCTGCCTGGTGCCGAGCGACACCTATTTTTCAAACCCGAACGGCCAGTCGATCACGCCCCCGGCATAGAGCGCCCACCAGACAAAGACCGGCTGAAGAGCCAGCCTCGGAATGTGATAGCACCAAGCGGCGGCCGTCGCGTCCATGGCCGACAATCCATCGATGGCGTGCTTGATATTGGCGGGGTAGACGCAGACCGCGTAAGCGGCGAGCGCGATTCCCGCGGCGAAGCGGTAGCGCGCCGTGAACAGACCGATAGCGCCGAGGAGCTCGCAGACACCGGTGATGAAAATCACCAGTGCCGGAAATGGCACGGCCGCAGGCATTATCCGCAGAAACGGTCCCGGCAGCGTGATGTGCAGGATACCCGCGGCGAGATAGATTGCGGAAAGCGCGAAGCGTGCACGAAATCGCGGATCGATCGATGATTGAAAGCTGTCTGCCGGAGGCATGCTCGTCTCTGTGCCGTAATGGCGCTACGGCTGTTGATACGCTACGCGATGCCATCCAGATGTGTCCCCGCGGAACATCTCTTCTGCGGGCGTTTAAGTTTGACATAGGATTTTCGTCGATATCCGCGCCGCAGTTAAACCCCTTGAAAGGAAAAAGCCTTAGAAATGCGGGGATTGGCGCGTCTGGGTTCATTAGTGCTGCATGAATACAACCTGGCAAATACTGATCGGCAATCTTGCCATCGTCGCACTTGTGATCTCGATCTGGGCTCACATCTATTTCCGATTCCGCCAGTTGACCGACCTGCAGACGAAGATCGCCTTCGGCGCCGTCATGGGTGCCGGGACGATGGCGTCGATGATGATGTCCGTGCCGCTCAGCAATGGTGTGTTCATCGACCTGCGCTATTCGCTGGTCGCCATCTCGGCGCTGTTCGGCGGCGCGCCGTCCGCCATCCTGACGATCCCGCTGGCCGTCGCCTTCCGTCTTCATATGGGCGGTGCCGGCGCGCTTGACGGCACGATCAGCATTGTCTGCGTCGGTGCCGTCTCGCTGACGCTGCGCGTGCTGCAGACACGCCGCAAGGCGAAGCTTTCCGATACATTCATTCTCGGCGCCCTGGTGTCGGTCACGCTGCTGGCGACAATGCTGATCCTGCCTGCCCAGGTCAGCGCCATGACGCTGCAACTGGTCGGCGTGCCCGTGATGGTCATGAATTTCGGCGCTATCGTCGTTGCCGGAGCGCTGCTGCTCCAGTTCGAGCACATGGCGCAGGACCGCGATCTGCTGACGGCGGCGCTGACCCAGACGCCGGACTTCCAATATGTGAAGAACCGCGACAGCGTCTTCGTCGTCGTCAACCGCAATGTCGCCGAGCACCACCATTTCAGCTCGCCGGAAGCGATGATCGGTGCCACGGATTTTCACATCGCGACACAGCGCCGCGCCGAAGTGCTGTTCGCCGAAGAGCAGGCGCTGATGCGCAGCGGCGAGGCACTGATCAACAAGATCGAGCCGCTGCAGCAGGGCGACAAGGAACAGTGGTTCCGCACCTCGAAGGTACCGCTGCGCGACCGCGACGGCATTGTCATCGGCCTTGCGGGCGTCACCCGCGACATTACCGAGGAACGCAACATCGAGCGCGAGCTGCGCGAGAACCGCAACATGCTCTCGCACGCGATGTCCGGCATGTCGGACGGGTTTGCGATGTACGATCCGAAAGGCGATCTCGTTTATGCCAATCCGCAATATGCGCATCTCTTCCCGCTCTCCGGCGTTGTGCGCGTTGCCGGTTTCAACATTCGCGACATCCTGCGCAAGGCGATCGAGACGCAGGAACGCCGCAACTTCCCGGCCGAGATCGACGAGGACTGGATCGAGACCGCCGCGCGCGACCTGCACCGCGACAAGGACGAGGAAATCGACCTCTATGACGGCCGCTGGCTGAGCCTGCGCACCCGCATGACGGCCGATGGCATGGCGCTTGTCGTCGTCTCCGACGTGACCGCGATGAAGCAGGCGGAGCACTCGCTGCGCGCCGTCGCCGAGCGGATGAAAAGCCTTGCGGAAACAGACGGCCTGACCGGCATCGTCAATCGCCGCGCCTTCGACGAGGCGCTGACGCTGGCAATCGCCCACAGCGTGCGCGAGCGTACGCCGCTCAGCCTGCTGATGATCGATATCGACCGGTTCAAGGCCTATAACGATACCTATGGCCATCTGGCCGGCGACGAATGCCTGAAGGCGGTCAGCGATTGCCTGCGCAAGGTGGCACGCCGCGACATCGATATCGTCGCGCGCTACGGCGGCGAAGAATTCGTCGTGCTGATGCCCGGCGCGGACGAGGCCGGGGCCTGCAGGCTCGCCGGACAATTCCGCGATGCGCTGCGGGCACTGAACGTCCCGCATGGCGGCAGCGAATTCGGCCGGGTGACGGCAAGTGTCGGTGTCGCGGTCAAGCAGAGCCGCGGACGCGCAACAAGCCCGGCTGAGCTCATGAAACATGCCGACATGGCCCTTTATGACGCCAAGCGCGGCGGACGTGACAGGGTCTCGATGTGGGAACCGGCCGCCAATAACCGGGCGGCGAACGGCTAGCCGATATCCAGGAGCAGAGCGCAGTGATCGGAGACTTCGGGTTGCCTGACGACCTCGAAGCGGGTGACGCTTACCTCCGGCGATACCAGCATGTAATCGGCAAAGCGGCCGTCCTTCGGATAGAGCGACGTGCGTGTCCCGGCAAAGCCGCCTGATGTGACGAGCTCGGTGAGGCCGAGCTGGCCTAGGATTTCGAAGGTGGCGCTGTCAGGCAGCACGTTGAAATCGCCGCAGACGACGAGCGGATCGCCTTGCCTGCGGATGCGTTCGATCAGCGCCACGAGCGCCTCTGCCTGGGTCAGCCTCGCCGGTGTATCGCTTTTGCCGGCCATGTCGCGCAGGCCATGCAGCTGGGCGACGACGAGCGGGCGGCCCGAAGCATAATCGAAAACACGGAAAACCTGCGCGTTACGCGGGCGCGGATGGGCGCCGTAACCATCGGGCGAAAAGGCGCCGTGGACGAAATCCATCGCCTGACCTGCGATGGCGAGAGAGCGGTGGACGAAGGTGGCGAGGCCGAATTCGGAGGGAATTGCCCGCTCGCCATCAAGGAGTTCACCGCGCGAGGCGGGAGCGAACATGCCGTCATGCTGCGGCAGAACGGCTTTGACATCATCGAACAGATTGGCGCGCTGCGGCAGGATATGGCTGCCGTCGCGATATTCGAGCCAGCCGGTCGTAACGCCGACCGAGCGGGTGACTTCCTGCAGGCAGAGGATATCGGCCTCCGCGCCGGCGAGATAATCGATCAGCGGCTCATGGATCTTGCCGCCCCAGGCGTTCAGAGAAATGATCCGCAGTGCCGCCTCCCCGCTTAGCCTGCCTACTTCTTCTTGTAGGGCGCCATTCCCATGCGCGCCAGTTCATCGGCGCGTTCGTTCTCCGGATGGCCGGCATGGCCCTTGACCCAGTGCCACTTGACCTTGTGGCGCTGATTGGCGGCGTCGAGCGCCTGCCAGAGCTCGCCGTTCTTCACCGGCTTCTTGTCGGCGGTCTTCCAGCCGTTCTTCTTCCAGCCGAAGATCCACTTGGAGATGCCGTCCATGACATATTTGCTGTCGGTGTGGAGGTCGACCTCGCAGGGGGTGTTGAGCGCCGAGAGGGCCGAAATCGCCGCCAGCAGTTCCATGCGGTTGTTGGTGGTCTCGGCTTCGCCGCCCGACAGCTCCTTCTCGACCTCGCCATAGCGCAGGATCGCGCCCCAGCCGCCGGGGCCGGGATTGCCGGAGCAGGCACCATCGGTGAAAATCTCGACGTGCTTCATGCCGAAAGTCCGTATTCGGCCGCCGACCTGATCTGCCGGTGGAAGCGCAACTTGCGCAGATATTCGAGCGGGTCCTTCTTGGTGACCATGGCGCCCTCGGGCGTCGTCAGCCAGTCATAGAGGCGGGTCAGGAAGAAGCGCAGCGCCGAGCCGCGCGCCAGGATCGGCAGAGCATCGCGTTCGGCTGCGCTGAGCGGACGCACAGTCTGGTAGCCATCGAGGAAGGCCGTACCCTTGGTGATGTTATAGGCGCCGTCCTTTTCGAAGCACCAGGCGTTTAGGCAGATCGAGACGTCATAGGCGAGCAGGTCGTTGCAGGCGAAGTAGAAGTCGATCAGGCCCGAAAGAGTGTCACCGAGGAAGAAGACGTTGTCGGGGAAGAGATCGGCGTGGATGACGCCTGCGGGCAGATCCTTCGGCCAATGGGCCGACAGGAAATCCATCTCGGCGCGAACCTCCTCCGTCATGCCCTTCTCGACCTCGTCGGCACGGGCTTCCGACTTCTCCCAAAGCGTCTTCCAGCCGTCTATCGACAGGGCATTCGGACGCTTCAGTTCGAAGCCCTCGCCAGCGACATGCATCTGCGCCAGCGCCCTGCCGACTTCGCGGCAGTGCTTCGCCTCGGGCTTGCGCAGCCACATGCCTTCGAGGAAGGAGATCAGTGCGGCCGGACGATCGGACAGGCGCCCGAGCAGCGCGCCATCCTTGCGCGGCAGCGGCAGCGGGCAGGAAAGACCCCGGGCGGCCAAGTGATGCATCAGGCCGAGGAAGAACGGCAGATCGGATTTCTCGACGCGCTTCTCATAGAGCGTCAGGATCAGCGGATCCTTCGATGTGTGCAGCAGGAAATTCGAATTCTCGACGCCCTCGGCGATGCCCTTGTAGGAGTAGAGCTCGCCGGTGTCATATTCCGTCAGGAACCACTTCAGATCGTCTTCGGAGATATCGGTGTAAACGGCCAAGGTGCGGTCTCACAGTCGGTTCGATAGAGTGGAAGCTTCAGGACGCGGAATACCCCCTCTGCCCTGCCAGGCATCTCCCCCACAAGGGGGGAGATCGGCCCGTGGTGGCGCTTTCCCCAAACAAATCATCTTGGAGCGAGCGGCGGAGCCCAGCCGATCTCCCCCCTTGTGGGGGAGATGTCCGGCAGGACAGAGGGGGGTGCCCCATCCGCTCGTATTACCCATTCACGAAAGCCATATCCGCCGTCGTCAGCTCGATGTTGCGCAGTTCTCGGTTGACGAGGAAGTGTTCGTTTTCCTGCACCGTCTCTGCAAGCTCGACCTGAGCGGCGAAACGGGCGCGGAAGGCTTCGATGATCTCGTTGACGATGACCTCGGGGGCAGAGGCGCCGGCGGAGAGGCCGAGCGTCGAGATCTGGCCGATCTCGTCCCAGTTCAGTTCCGAGGCGCGCTGCACGAGGATCGACTTCGTCGCTCCTGCCCTCAGCGCCACTTCGACGAGGCGCTTGGAATTGGAGGAGTTCGGCGCCCCGACGATGATGAAGAGGTCGCAGCCGGGCGCCGCCTGCTTGACGACTTCCTGGCGGTTGGTGGTGGCGTAGCAGATGCTGTCGGCCGCCGGTGCCGTGAGATTGGGGAAACGCTCCTGCAGTCGGGCGATGACGCCGGCGGTATCGTCGACCGAGAGCGTCGTCTGCGTCACGTAACCGAGATTGTCGGGATCGGCCGGCTGGTACTTGTCCACGTCCTCGACGGTTTCGACCAGCGAGACCGAACCTTCCGGCAGCTGACCCATGGTGCCGATGACTTCGGGATGGCCGGCATGGCCGATCAGCACGACGTGGCGGCCGAGGCGGTTGTGACGCATCGCCTGCTTGTGGACCTTGGAGACCAGCGGACATGTGGCGTCGAGATAGAAGAGGTTGCGGGCACTGGCATCTTCGGGAACCGACTTCGGAACGCCATGCGCCGAGAAGACGACCGGCTGGGCGCGGTGCTCCTCGGGGATCTCGTTGAGCTCCTCGACGAAGACGGCACCCTTGGCTTCGAGACCCTCGACGACATAGCGATTATGCACGATCTCGTGGCGGACATAGACCGGGGCGCCATAGGATTTCAGCGCCAGAACGACGATCTGAATGGCGCGGTCGACGCCGGCGCAGAAGCCGCGCGGCCCGCAAAGCCGGATCGTCAGAGGAGGTTTCGCTGCAATGTTCATGGTCAAGTCCGATGTCCGTCGTCCCGGGTGTCTAGCCCAATATGGGGACGAATTGAAGCAATACTATTGCGCCGGAGCGCCGCGGCGGCCGCGGAACCAGGAGACGCCGACAATGCCGACCAGCACGGCGGCCAGCCCGTACCAGGTGAAGGCGTATTCCAGGTGGTTGTTGGGCAGGTCGATCTCGGTGACGCCGCCGATCGGGAAGCCCTTTGGATTCGGCGTCGAATCCGCATCGACGAAGAAGGGGACGACCTTCGAGGCATCGATGCCGTCGCTCGAGGCCATCGCGTCGATATCCTTCCAGTAGAAGATGTTTTTGGCGAGATCGTTGTCGGGCACGATCCAGGAGGGCTTGCCCGGCAAGCGGTTGCGCGCCAGGCCGGTGACGCTCTGCTCGCCGGTCAGCTGGCCCTGCATGCGCATTTCCGGTTCCTTGTTGTCATAGGGAACGAAGCCGCGGTTGACGAAGAGGGTGCGGCCGTCGGCAAGCGCGAGCGGCGTATAGACGTAGAAGCCCGCCTGCCCGCGCCACGTGGCGAGGAAGTGGCGCTCCTTGTTGTTGACGTAGCGGCCAGTCACGGTGACAGGGCGATATTCGATATCGGTGCCGGAAGAGAGCATCTGCTCGATATCGGCGAGCTGCACGGGAGCGGCATTGCGGCGAGCGGCGATATCGGCGAGCAGGCCTTCCTTCCAATGGAGGCGCTCGACCTGCCAGGTGCCGAGGGAAATGAGGATGGCGAGCGCGATCAGCACCGCGATGCCGGTGAAGACCGGCAGCTTGCGGCGCGTAGCCGGGATGTTCATGTCAGTCACTCAGGCGTCCTTCGCGGGCATTGTGGCGGTATTGCATGGCGATCAGGATGCCCTTGCACCAGCGCAGCGTCAGCAGCGAAAGGATGATCGTCAGCGGGCCGAAGAGCAGGATGTGCAGCCAGATCGGCGGCGCGTAGTTGACCTCGAGCCAGAGAACGCAGCCGATGACGACGAAGCCGACGAGCAGGATGACGAAGACCGCCGGGCCATCGCCCGCATCGGCAAAGGAGTAATCCAGCCCGCAGGCGGAGCAGCTCGGCTTCAGCGACAACAGGCCGTCGAACAGCTTGCCGTTGCCGCAGCGCGGGCAGCAGCCCTTGATGCCGGTTTTCACCGGATCGACGGGCGGGAAAAGAGCTGTGTCTTCTTTCATACCAATTCCTGACAGCGGCCACATTTACCTAAAGCCGCCTTAACTCTCCCATAGAGTATCCGCGGGACGAAGGGAAATACCTGCGCGATTTCGCCTCAGCGATTCGGGCCAAGCAGAAACCGAGGGGCCATGAGCAACGACAGCACCGCAGCTCAGATCGTCATTCTGAACGGGGCGCCGCGCAGCGGCAAGACGACGATCGCACGCGCCATCCAGCAGCAGTTCGACGGCCCCTGGATCAATTTCGGCGTCGACAGCTACAATGCGATGACCCCATCGCAATATCTGCCCGGCATCGGGCTGCGGCCGGGCGGCGAGCGGCCGGATCTTGAGGAGTTCGTGCCGTTCTTCTATGCGGCGCTCTACGAATCGATCGCCATCCATGCCGGGCTCGGAATCAATGTCGTCGCCGACCTCGGCCATCACGACGCCTATTCGCAGCCGCTCGGGATCCTCGCCGATTGCGCCCGCCGGCTCGACGGCTTCCCGGTTCTGTTCGTCGGCGTGCGCTGCCCGCTGGAAGTGATCATGAAGCGTCGGGAGATCGACGAGCCCGGCCGCGAGGAACTCTATGCGAGGGCGAGCGCCGAGATCGCCGTGCCGGATGCCGTCAGGCGCTGGCAGGACGAGGTTCACAAGCCGGGCATCTACGACCTCGAAGTCGATACCTCGCTGCTGACGCCCTATGAATGCGCCGAGGCGATCCGCCACCAGCTCGATATCGGCATACCCGACCCTTCCGCCTTCGAGCGGATCTCCGGGGCGCGATGAGGACAAAGAAAAAGGCGGGCGCCAATGGCACCCGCCTTTTCTGTTTTCCGTGTGAGCCGGATCAGCCGTGGGCGACCGGTGCGCCCCATCCACCCCAGATGTAGATGGAGAAGAACAGGAACAGCCAGACGACGTCGACGAAGTGCCAGTACCAGGCAGCAGCCTCGAAGCCGAAATGCTGCTTCGGCGTGAAATCGCCGCGGATCGCGCGGATCAGGCAGACGAGCAGGAAGATCGTGCCGATCAGAACGTGGAAGCCGTGGAAGCCGGTCGCCATGAAGAAGGTCGCGCCGTAGATCGATGCCTTGAAGGCGAACGGAGCGTGGGCGTATTCGTAGGCCTGGACGAAGGAGAACAGGACGCCGAGCAGAACGGTCAGCACCAGGCCCTGAACGAGGCCCTTGCGGTCATTGTGCAGCAGCGCGTGGTGCGCCCAGGTGACCGTCGTGCCCGAGAGGAGCAGGATGACGGTGTTGTAGATCGGCAGGTGCCAGGGATCGAGAACTTCGATGCCCTTCGGCGGCCACTGACCACCGGTGAAGGCAACGCGGGAAGCCTGGATCGCTTCGTGCGGATAGAGGCTGGCGTCGAAATAGGCCCAGAACCAGGCAACGAAGAACATCACTTCGGAAGCGATGAACATGATCATGCCGTAGCGCAGGTGCAGCGACACGACACGCGTGTGGGCGCCCTCATGGGCTTCCTTCACCGTATCGGCCCACCAGCCGTACATGACGTAGAGGATCAGCGCGAGGCCGATGAAGAACAGCCACGGATGAGCCCACTCGACACCGAAGAGGTGCAGCGAGCCGCCGTTCAGATAGCGCATGTAGCCGACGCCACCGAAGGTGATGATGAAGGCGCCGATCGAGGCGAGCAGCGGCCACGGGCTCGGATCGATAATATGGTAGTCGTGGTTCTTTTGATGCGCGTCGGCCATCTCGTATCCCCGGATCTCTTCCTCGCTCGTTCCCGGCATAGCCGGAAACGGACCTCAATCAAAGTTTCTTTTCAACCTTCTCCGCTCCACCCTCATTCGAAGCCACCGGCTTCGGTCCCTCTTTCGGGTAGAACGTATAGGATAGCGTGACCGTGTGAATGTCCTTCGACTCCACGGCCTTGGTAATTTCCGGATCGATGTAGAACACCACCGGCATTTCAAGCTTTTCGCCCGGCTTCAGGTCGGTCTCGTTGAAGCAGAAGCACTGGACCTTGTTGAAATAGACCCCGGCTTCGCCCGGCGTGACGTTGAACACGGCCTGGCCGCGCTGGGTCTCGTTCGAGCGATTCTCGGCGATGAAATTCACCTGGATCGTCTCGCCGATGCGCGGATTGACTTCGCGCTGAACCGGCTTGAAATCCCAGAAGAGACCCGGCGCGACGTTGGCGTCGAAGGTGACGCGCATCTTGCGGTCGAGGATCTCGGTCGAGGCCTGATCGACGCGCTGCGTCGTGCCGTTGTAGCCGGTGATCTGGCAGAACATGCGATAGAGCGGAACGGCCGCGTAGCTCATCGCGCCCATGCCGACGACGAAGCTCAGGCACATGAAGACGACGGCGGCGTTGTTGCGGCCCGGCTTCTTCGGTGCGTTGGCGGTGTCGCTCATCGGCTCAGCCTCCATGTCCCAGGAATTTCACGATGGTGATCAGGTAGAAGAGAACGCAGAGGCCAGCGAGAACGAGGCCGAGGGCGATGTTACGATTGCGGCGCGACTTGCGCTGCGCTTCGGTCAGCTTCACGGTTTCCATCAGATGATACCTCCTGCATGGAAGACCAGGATCGATGCCAGCCGGTCGAACATCAGCGCGGAGAAGATCGCAAAGAGATAGAAGATCGAGAAAGCGAACAGCTTCTTGGCCGGGATCATCTTCTCATCGCCATCCGGCATGCGCCAGACGGCGATGGAACAGCTTATGAAGACGGTGCCGAGCAATGTGGCGACGAGGCCGTAGCCGAAGCTCGCGAAGCCGAGGAGCGACGGGACGACGCCGCAGACCGCGGTCAGGACAGCATAGGCGACGATCTGATGCTTTGTGGTGCGCTCGCCGGAGACATTCGGCAGCATCGGCACGCCGACGGCTTCGTAATCGCGCATCTTGAAGAGCGCCAGAGCCCAGAAATGCGCGGGCGTCCAGAGGAAGATGATCAGGAACAGCACGGTGCTTTCGATGGTGACCGAATTGGTCACGCAGGCCCAGCCGATCATCGGCGGGAAGGCACCGGCAGCGCCGCCAATGACGATGTTCTGCGGCGTCGAGCGCTTCAGCCACATCGTGTAGACGATCGCGTAGAAGAAGATCGTGAAGGCGAGAATGCCGGCCGACAGCCAGTTGACGGCGAGGCCGAGGATCGTCACCGAGAAGCCCGACAGCACCAGGCCGAACGCCAGCGCTTCCTTGGGCTGAATTCGGCCTGCGGGGATCGGACGCTGCGCCGTGCGGGTCATGACGGCGTCGATATCGGCGTCATACCACATGTTGAGCGCACCCGAGGCACCGGCGCCGACGGCAATGCAGAGAATCGAGATCAGGCCGAGAACGGGATTGATGTGACCCGGCGCCAGCACGAGGCCGGCAAAAGCCGTGAAGACCACGAGCGACATGACGCGCGGCTTCAGTAGTTCGAAATAATCGCGCGCGCCCGCTTCCGAGAGGCGGAATTCGCCTTCGTTCGCAAGTGCCTCGTGATTGTCGATGACCGTCATTATTCCGTCCTGCTTGCTTTAAGGCCGGACGCCGCATCGGAATGCGGCGCCCGGAATTTCGAGCATCTTACTTGATGCGCGGCAGCTGTTCCCACTGGTGGTACGGCGGCGGCGAAGGCAGCTGCCATTCCAGGGTCGTTGCGCCCTCGCCCCACGGATTGTCACCGGCGACGCGCTTCTTGGCGAAGGCTTCGAAGACACCGTAGAGGAAGATCACCACGGCGAAGGCCGAGATGTAGGAGCCGATCGAGGACACATAGTTCCAGCCGGCAAAGGCATCCGGATAGTCGATGTAACGGCGCGGCATGCCGGCGAGGCCGAGGAAGTGCTGCGGGAAGAACACCAGGTTGACGCCGATGAACATGACCCAGAAGTGCAGCTTGCCGAGGAACTCGTTGTACATGTAGCCGCTCATCTTCGGGAACCAGTAGTACCAGGCAGCGAAGATGGCGAAGACGGCGCCGAGCGACAGAACGTAGTGGAAGTGAGCCACGACGTAGTAGGTGTCATGCAGCGAGCGGTCGAGACCGGCATTTGCCAGCTGAACGCCGGTGACGCCACCGACCGTGAACAGGAAGATGAAGCCGATCGCCCAGATCATCGGCGTGCGGAACTCGATCGAGCCACCCCACATCGTTGCGATCCAGGAGAAGATCTTCACGCCCGTCGGAACGGCGATGACCATCGTCGCGAAGACGAAATAGCGCTGTGCATCGAGCGACAGGCCAACCGTGTACATGTGGTGGGCCCAGACGACGAAGCCGACGGCACCGATGGCGACCATGGCGTAGGCCATGCCGAGGTAACCGAAGATCGGCTTGCGCGAGAAGGTCGAGATGATGTGGCTGACGATGCCGAAGCCCGGCAGGATCAGGATGTACACTTCCGGGTGACCGAAGAACCAGAACAGGTGCTGGTAAAGGATCGGGTCACCGCCGCCTTCCGGCGCGAAGAAGGTCGTGCCGAAGTTACGGTCGGTCAGCACCATGGTGATGGCGCCAGCCAGAACCGGCAGCGACAGCAGCAGCAGGAAAGCGGTGATCAGAACAGCCCAGGCGAAGAGCGGCATCTTGTGCAGCGTCATGCCCGGTGCGCGCATGTTCAGGATCGTGGTGATGAAGTTGATCGCGCCGAGGATCGACGAGGCACCGGCGACGTGCAGCGCGAAGATCGCGAGGTCGACGGCTGGACCCGGCTGGCCCACGGTTGCGAGCGGCGGATACATCGTCCAGCCACCGCCGGCGCCGTAAGCACCGGCCGGGCCTTCGACGAACATCGACAGCACGAGCAGCAGGAAGGCCGGAACGATCAGCCAGAAGGAGATGTTGTTCAGACGCGGGAACGCCATGTCAGGTGCGCCGATCATGATCGGAACCATCCAGTTGGCGAAGCCGCCGATCATCGCCGGCATGACCATGAAGAAGATCATGATCAGGGCGTGAGCGGTGGTGAAGACGTTGAACATGTGCTTGGCGCCGTCGATCGCGGCGTCGCCTTCGAAGCCGTAAACCATCGAGGCCAGACCGTGGAAGATCTGGATGCCGGGCTCCTGCAGCTCCATGCGCATGGCAACGGAGAGCGCGCCGCCGATGATGCCGGCGATGATCGCGAAGATCAGGTAGAGCGTGCCGATGTCCTTGTGGTTCGTCGAGAAGAACCAGCGATTGACGAAGCTCGGCTTGTGCGAGTGATCGTGATGGTCGTCATGCGCATGTGCGTCATGGCCATGATGATCATGAGAATGATCGTGGGCGGAACCAGCCATTTTTCCGAGTCCCTTCTGGATTACTGAGCGTTTTCGGCGACATCGACGGTCTTTGCAGGACCATCGGTGGCAGCCATGAGAGCCTTGTAGGCTCCGGGAAGATCGGAAGCGGCAGCCGTCAGCCACTGCTTGTATTTGTCTTCGGAAACGACGCGGATCGCGATCGGCATGAACGCGTGGTCCTTGCCGCAGAGCTCGGAACACTGGCCGTAGAACAGGCCTTCGCGCTCGGTCTTGAACCAGGTTTCGTTGAGGCGGCCCGGAACGGCATCGATCTTGACGCCGAAGGACGGCATCGCGAAGGCGTGGATCACGTCCGTCGGAGCGGCAGTCACGAGAACGCGGACGACCTTGTTGACCGGCAGGATGATTTCATTGTCGACGGCCAGCAGGCGCGGATAGGTCGCCAGATCGGTCTTGCCGGCGGCAGCGCGATCCGGATCCTTCAGGAGGTAGGAATCGAAGGCCAGCGGATTGTCGCCAGTGCCTTCATATTCGTAGTTCCACTGCCACTGGGTGGCGGTCGCCTTCAGCGTCACATCCGGATTTTCAGGAAGCGTCAGCTGGGCCGTCAGCAGGTTGAACGAGGGAACGGCGAGGAAGAGGAGAATAAGGACCGGCCCCACGGTCCAGATAACCTCGATGACGGTGTTATGGCTCGTCTTCGACGGCACCGGATTGGCGCTCGCGCGGAACTTCCAGCAGACGACGATGAGCAGGACCAGAACGAAGAGCGTGATCGGTACGATGAACCACAGCGTATATTGTTCGAACCAGCGGATTTCCCGCATGATCGGCGTTGCCGCCGGCTGCAGCGTTGCCTGCCACGGCATCGGCTGATCGGCATATGTGCCGGAAGCAAAAAGCAGACAGACCAGCGCGGTCAGAGCTGCATAAGCCTTCTTAATCACCTTAGTATCTCCCTCGAGCGCTTGACCTGCCTTAAATCGAACGCAGAATCCTTGCCATCTTCAGCGCTTCAAACCACAGTTTGCAACTGACCGCAACAGGCCAGAGCGATTGTCTATGCGGCATTTTTGCCCGAAGCCGATTCATCAGCAGGCACAAAACATTACCGAATATTTGCACCATCATACGGAAAAGCCTGACGCGGGCCAATCCAAAGCTCCAACATTATTGCGGAAAGGTCCTATTTCTGCCGTAGTCCCCCGGTTTTCACGGGGCAGGTCTTTTCATTTACGGTCACGGCCTTCAACAATACCGTCACCGATTCGAATTCCAGAGGTTTTCATGGGTTTCCGTTCCCTCGTGCGGTCGTTTGTTCTGACCACCACTCTTGCAGCAGCAGCGGCAGCCCCCGTTTTCGCCCAGCAGCAGCCGGCATCCCCTGCCCCGGCTCCAGCCGCTCCCTCGCAGCCGGCACCGGCTCAGCAGGCAGCGCCCGGCCAGAGCCAGCCGCAGGCACCGGGCACGGTGAAATCGAACCACGGCGCATGGTCCGTCGTCTGCGACAAGCCGGCCGGTGCTTCGGCCGAGCAGTGCGCGCTGATGCAGAACGTCATCGCCGAGGACCGCCCCGAAGTCGGCCTCTCGGTCGTCGTCCTGAAGACCGCCGACCGCAAGTCGAAGATCCTGCGCGTGCTCGCCCCGCTCGGCGTGCTGCTGCCGAACGGCCTCGGCCTCAATGTTGACGGCAAGGATATCGGCCGCGCCTATTTCGTCCGTTGCTTTGCCGACGGCTGCTACGCCGAAGTCGTGCTGGAGGACGAATTGCTGAAGACCTTCCGCAGCGGCACCAGCGCCACCTTCATCGTCTTCCAGACGCCGGAAGAAGGCATCGGCATTCCCGTCGACCTGAAGGGCTTTGCCGAAGGCTACGACGCGCTTCCCTGATGGCGGGCCGATAGGGGCTTGCTCGAACTGCCCTGCGGTCCTACATCGGCTTAAAGCATTCCTGCTTTGAAGCGGAGCATACCATCATGAATACCGATCTCCTGACGCTCTTCGATGCCGACGAAGCGACGGTGCGCAAGCTCGTTGCCGAGGCGCTCTCCGGCTCCGACGACGGCGAGCTCTATATCGAGCACGCGCAGGCGGAATCTCTGATGTTCGACAATGGCCGCCTGAAGGGTGGAAGCTTCAACACCGAGCAGGGTTTTGGCCTGCGCGCCGTTGCGGGAGAGGCCGTGGGCTATGCGCATGCCGGCGATCTCTCGGTTTCCGCACTGAAGCGCGCCTCCGACGCCGTCGGCGCCGTCACTCGCGGCTATTCCGGCAGCTATGCCGCGGCACCCCAGGGCACCAACAAGAAGCTCTATACCGACGAGAACCCGATCGGCACGCCGACCTTCGAAGAGAAGGTGAAGATCCTCACCGATATCGACGCCTATCTGCGCAACAAGGATGACAAGGTGCGCCAGGTGACCGCCTCGGTCGCCGCAAGCTGGCAGGTGGTCGATATCCTGCGCGCCGACGGCCACCGCGTCCGCGACATCCGGCCGATGACCCGCATCAACATCTCCGTCGTCGTCGGCGACGGTGACCGGCAGGAGAGCGGCTCCTTCGGCCAGGGCGGCCGCATCGGCTTCGGCGACTTCATCACCGGAAGCAGCTGGCAGACCGGCGCCGACGAGGCGCTGCGCCAGGCGCTGGTCAATCTCGAAGCGATCGAGGCGCCGGCCGGCACCATGGACGTCGTGCTCGGCTCCGGCTGGCCGGGCGTCATGCTGCATGAAGCCGTCGGCCACGGCCTGGAAGGCGATTTCAACAGGAAGAAGACCTCGGCCTTCGCCGGCCTGCTCGGCCAGATGGTTGCCGCGCCCGGCGTCACCGTCGTCGACGACGGCACGATCGACAGCCGCCGCGGCTCGATCACCATCGACGACGAGGGCACGCCTTCGGCCTATAACGTCTTGATCGAAAACGGCAAATTGGTCGGCTACATGCAGGACCGGCAGAATGCCCGGCTGATGGGCATGGCACCGACCGGCAACGGCCGCCGCCAAGGCTATTCCCATGTGCCGATGCCGCGCATGACCAACACCTACATGCTCGGCGGCGACAAGACGCCGGAGGAAATCATCGCGTCCGTCAAGAAGGGCGTCTATGCCGTCTCCTTCGGCGGCGGCCAAGTGGACATCACCTCGGGGAAGTTCGTGTTCGGCTGCACCGAGGCCTATCTGATCGAGAACGGCAAGATCGGCGCGCCGATCAAGGGCGCCATGCTGATCGGCAACGGCCCGGATGCGATGAAGCGCGTCTCGATGATCGGCAACGACATGAAGCTCGATACCGGCATCGGCAATTGCGGCAAGGGCGGCCAGTGGGTGGCCGTCGGCGTCGGCCAGCCGCATCTGCGCATGGACCAGGTGACGGTCGGCGGCACGCAAGCCTGAGACGGCAGGAGGCGGCGATGAGCGAGATCGAGATCAGACCCTTTGCCATCGCCGATATCGACGGCGTCTTCTCCGTCATCCTGCCGATCCAGCGCGATGAATTCGGCATTGCCCTCACCGCCGACGACCAGCCGGACCTCGCCGTCATCCCCGATTTCTACCAGGCCCGCAAGGGCCAGTTCTGGGTTGCCGAACTTAACGGTACGATCGTCGGCACGATCGGCCTGAAGGACATCGGCAACGGCCAGACGGCGCTGCGCAAGATGTTCGTGGCGGCCCATGTGCGCGGCCGCGAACACAATGTCGCCGCCCGCCTGCTCGACGCCCTCCTTGCCCATGCCAAGACGGAAGGCATCACCGACATCTTCCTCGGCACCACCGACAAATTCCTCGCCGCCCACCGCTTCTACGAAAAGAACGGCTTCAGCGAGATCAGGCGCGACGACCTCCCAAGGTCTTTCCCGCTGATGGCGGTGGATAGCAAGTTCTACCGGCGAAGGGTCGGGTGAACGCTATTACGGCCTGAACAGCCACTTGCGCTCGATTGCGGCTTCGAGATCGAGGCGGTTGTTGTGGGCGAAAAGCAGGATGTGGCCGAGGAGGTCGGCGGTTTCGTCGGCGAGGTCGCGGCTCATGTCTTCGGCACTGCGGCCCTTGGCGCGGCCCCTGCCCGTCAGGCGGTTCCAAGCCTGGGTGAGTTCGCCCATCTCTTCCTGGAGCTTCAGCAGGAACCAGTCGGGGTCTCGCTCCAGGCCGTTGGCCTCGGCATAGATCTTCGAGGCGCTTTCGAACTTACCGGCGAGATCTTCAAGCATAATCGTTCTCCTTTTGTGCACGGGAAGGAGAACCGTGATTCCTGGCCGCTGTCCAGTCCGATCAGCCGCTTCCGCCGACCGTCATGCAGTCGTAGGAGCGCTTCTTCAGGGCGCTGCAGGCAGCGTCGGCAGCGTCCTTGCTGCTGAAGCCGGTGAAGCGGGCGCGGTAGACGGCGTTGGCGCCGGTGCCGACGGCTTCCGTGAACGGAGAGGCAGACTTGAGGGCGGCGCCGCCTTCGGTCTTGGCCTGCGCGAGCAGCGCCTGGGCGGCCTCGGCGCTCGGGGCTGCCGAGATCTGGATCTGCCAGCCGCCGGCGGATGCCTGCAGGCTGCCGGTCTTGCCCATCTTCATGAGCGGCGACGGACGGTCCATCGGAACGGCGGCTTCGTTATAGCCGAGCGCGAACGGGATTGCCTCGGCATCGCCCTGGGCGCGCGGCGCATTGACCGGTACCGGAAGGTCGCTGGCATCGGCAGCCGAAGCGACTTCGACCGGGGCGGCCGGAACCGGCTGCGGCTTGCCGCTCATGCTGGCAACCAGCCTGCCGCCGCCGGAGGCGCGGTCGAGATACTTGTTGAGAAGCGCTTCCATCTTGGCGTCGCGGGCGCGGGCGGTGCGCCCGCCGAGCACGACGCCGACGACGCGGCGATCGCCATCGCGCACGGCGCTGACGAGATTGAAGCCGGAGGCGTTGGTATAGCCGGTCTTGATGCCGTCCATGCCTTCATAGCGGTACATGAGGTTGTTGTGGCCGCGGATCTGCCTGCCGCGGAAATTGAAGGACGAGACCGAGAACATCCGGTATTCCCTCGGGAAATTCTTGATCAGCGCCACGCCGAGGGTCGACATGTCACGCGCCGTCGTCACCTGGCGGCTATCGGGCAGGCCGGATGCATTGTAGAAGCTGGTGCGGCTCATGCCGAGCTGGCGGGCCTTCTGGGTCATCATCCGGGCGAAGTTGCTTTCCGAACCGCCGAGCTTCTCGCCCATCGCGGCCGCCGCATCATTGGCCGACTTGACGATCATGCCGTAGACGGCTTCGCGAACAGTGATCGTGCTGCCGGGCTTGACGCCAAGCTTGGTCGGCGGGCGGCTGGCGGCGTATTTCGACATGACGATCTGGCTGTCCCAGCTGAGCTTGCCGCGATTGATCGCTTCGAAGGCCAGGTAGAGGGTCATCATCTTGGTCAGCGATGCCGGATGGTTCAGCGTATCGGCATTTTCCGAAGCGAGGACCTTGCCAGTGCGGGCATCGAGGATGAACGACGCGCTGCCGGCCATAGCCGCGACGGGTGCCGATATGGCAAGCGTCACGCTCAACAAAGCAGCCAACAACCTGTTCATGGATTTCCCCTCTAGGTGCCACGCATGCGCAGCCTTGCCAAAAAATGTCCCGTTCTGTGACAGAAGCCTGCACATTCGCGCGACTTTGAGGCAACGGACACTGGTCTTCTGAGTTTTTTCCACCCGTGGTGAAGGAAACGTAAAGATTTCGAACCGAAAAGCAATCTTCAACAAGGTTTAACACCAGAATTGGTAGGATCCGGACCTTTCACGGAGCTGAACATGCACAGGTTGTGGAAACATCAGGCCAAGAAAGCCGCCATCACCGCCGGCCTCGAAGCCGCGAGCCTGATGGCTTCGGCGCGGCTGATGCGCGGCGCGCGCGGCCGCGGCGCGATTTTCACCCTGCACCATGTCCGTCCCTACGAAGCGCATGATTTCGAACCGAATGCGCATCTGGAGATCACGCCCGAATTTCTGGACGCGGCGCTGACGCGGCTGAAGCAGGACGGCTACGAGTTCGTGGCGCTTGCCGATATCCCTGCCCTGCTCTCCGCGCCCGCCGGTGGCGCGCCTTTCGCCGCCTTCACGCTCGATGACGGCTACCGCAACAATCTCGTCCATGCCTATCCGGTGTTCGAGAAGCACGAGGCGCCGTTCACCATCTTTATCGCCAAGGGACTGACGGCGCGCACCCACAGCATCTGGTGGGAGACGCTGACATTGCTTCTGCGGCGCAGCGACCGGCTGCATTTCGATTTCGGCCGTGGCGAAGAGGTGCTGGAGACCGATACGCCTGCCGAACAATACGCGGCATTCGCGAGATTTGCGGCCTTTCTCCACGGGAACGACGAGGCGAAAGCGGTACGGTCGCTCGACGAACTTGCACGGCGCTACGACATCGATCCCGGCGAACTGGTCGAGGACCTCGTCATGGGCGAAGCCGAGCTCAATCTCATCGAGGCGAGCCCGCTCGCCGCACTCGGCGCCCATACGATCAGCCATCGCGCATTGGCGCGGCTGAGCGAATCCGAGGTCCGCGAGGAAATGGCGCGGTCGGCCGAACACGTAAAGGTGATCACCGGCAAGATGCCTGATACGATCGCGTTTCCCTACGGCACCCGCGAGGCAGCGACGCTGCGCGAGGCGGCGATCGCGGCCGAACTCGGCTTTGCAGCTGCCGTCACCACGCAGCCGGGCGTCATCAGGCCCGGCATGGCGGGCGGGACGACATATCTTCCGCGGCTGTCGCTCAACGGCCTCTACCAGAAGCCGCGCTACGTCACGGCGCTGGCTTCCGGAATTCCGCTAAAGCTTCTGGGAAAATAAAGGGTTACGGGTACATCCGCACCTTGTCCCAGTGACCGTCGGGCGTCTCGCGGCGAAACTCGATGCGGTCATGCAGGCGGAAATTCTGGTCTTTCCAGAACTCGATGGAAACCGGCTTGATGCGGAAGCCGGACCAGTAGGACGGCCGCGGAATCTCGCCGATCGCGTAACGGGCGGTATATTCGGCGACGGACTTTTCCAGCGCGAAACGGCTCTCCAGCGGGCGGGATTGCTTCGATGCCCAGGCGCCGATGCGGCTGCCGCGGGCGCGCGATTGGAAATAGACGTCGGCCTCTTCATCGGTTACGACCTCAACCGGACCACGCACACGCACCTGGCGGCGAAGCGTTTTCCAGTGGAAACACATGGCGGCTTTCTTCTGTCCCAAGATTTCGCGACCTTTCTGGCTCTCGAAATTGGTGTAGAAGACAAAACCAGCGGTATCGAATCCCTTCAGGAGGACCATGCGGACATTCGGAAGACCATTTTCATCGACGGTCGCCAATGCAACGGCATTGGGGTCGTTGACCTCCGAAGCCTCGGCTTCCTTCAGCCAATCCGCGAAAAGCTTGAATGGTTCGCCGCGTTCGGTAAAGTCACCGCTTGTTAACTCATTTGCCGACATATTATGTCAAATGCCCCGGGTTATTAGGTTAAATGCCCAGCAAGTAGCGACTGGACAGGACGCAGGGTGGAAGTCATAGCAAAGTCAACTCGCCATACAAAGGGGCTCCTGCGCCGCAGTGGTTCCCTGATCCTGATCGGTTGCGCGACCCTGTCGCTTTCCGGCTGCATGACGGGTGGATTTGACTTCCTGAGCGATTCAAAGGTCGATCGCTCTGTCGCGACCGGCACCGTACCGCAGAATCCGCCGAGCACCGATACGCTTTCCGACGAAATGACCGTGCGAAATGCCGTGACATCGGCCGATGTCGGCAGGATCGGCGCACAGCCGCTCGCCTGGGCGAACGCCTCGACCGGCAGCGCCGGCGTCATCGACACGATCGTCGAGAACAATGAATCCGGACAGGTCTGCCGGCAGTTCCGCACCACCCGCCATTCCTATGACGGTATCGCCAAGTTCATGGGCAAGACCTGCCTGGTCGGCGGCGGCAACTGGCAGCTCCTGAGCTTCCAGCCGGAAAGCTGAGCCGTTTTCCACAGAAATACTTAATAGCAGAGCCTGCGGCATCGCCATGCTTAGCGGATCGATAACCATTTGCCGCAAAAGCCGATGGAGCGCCCGGCGAAAAATAACCGGTGATTAGCAACTCTCCCGCACGATCCAGCCCATAAGCGCGAGGTCCGGTTGAACCGGATGGCGCGCAAAGAGTTGTTATTGGGCTCGGCTGCCGTGAAGGGATGGCAGCCGCACGGACACCGGCGGATTACTATGCGCGATCCATATAAGGTTTTGGGCGTTCAGAAGGATGCGGGGGCAGACGAGATCAAGGCGGCGTGGCGTCATATGGCCAAGGCCGTCCACCCCGATCACAATCAGGGCGACCCGAACGCCACGGCACGTTTTGCCGAGATCGGCCGCGCCTATGAAACCCTCAAGGACCCGAAGAAGCGCAGCCTCTTCGACACCGCGGCCCGCATGGCGGCTGCGAGAACGAGCGGCGAAACCATCATGCAGCAGCGCCAGGCGGCGCACGAAGCCGCCGCCCGCGCCAAGGCTGCGCAGGAAAATGCCGAGCGGGTGATGGAAGAACTGGCTCGCGCCAACGCCCAGAAGGCAGCGAAGGCCGCCGCCGAGGAAGCCGCCAGACAGAAGACGACCGGCCCGGCAAACGCCGAGAGCGCCGAAGAGGTCGTCGACCGGATTTTCGGGACGCAGACCAAGGCAGCCGGTAGCACGGCAGGCAATGCCGGCCAGACGCAATCACAGGCGCAAGCCCATGCTCAGGGGCAGGCCCAGGCAAAGGCCAAGGCACCTGACGCCGAAGCCGCCAGGAGCGAAACGGAAGCGCCGAAGGCCGACACTGACAATGGCGATGCCGCGGCTTCCGCCGCCATCCTCCAGCCGTTCAGCATCCTGAATGCTCTGGTGCGCCGCTTTACCGGAACCGCCCCTGCCCCGGACAAGGCACCCGATCAGTTTGCCCAGGCAACCGTGACGATCGATGAAATCCTGAAGGGTAGCCGTATCATCGTGCCGCTCGGCGACGGACAGGAAGCGAGTTTCACGCTGTCGCCGGGAACGACGGAAGGCCAGCAGATCCGCCTCAAGGGTCAGGGCCTGAAGCTTCCAAACATGCAGCGCGGCGATGCCGTGATCGGCCTCCATATCGCCGCCGACCGGCGCTTCAGCGTCAACGGCTTCGACCTGCACACCGTTCTTCCGCTGACGATCGAAAATGCCGTGCTCGGCACTGAAGCGGAGATCGAGGGACCGGCCGGACCGCAGAAGGTCACGGTTCCCGCCTGGTCAGGCTCGGACAAAACGATCCGGATCGAAGGTCAGGGGCTGCCCGACGGCAATGGCGGACGCGGCGATCTGGTCGTCGAACTGCGCATCATGCTGTGGGAAAAACCCGACGATAAGATCACGGATTTGATGCGGAGCATGCGCGAAGGTCTTTTCCTGTGAAATTTTCGTGACATGCGCACCCTTTATTACGCTCCCTAACAGTTGATGATTGCTCCCAATCTTGAACCGATTAACGGCCTATGCCATAGGCAATTTCCAATTCGTTCATTAGGGGGCAAAATATGGCTCAGGCAACAGGCCTCATGTCAGGCAAGCGCGGCGTCATCATGGGCGTTGCGAACAATCGCTCGATCGCGTGGGGCATTGCGAAGGCCATTCATGCACAGGGCGGCGAAATTGCCTTTACCTATCAGGGCGATGCACTGAAGAAGCGCGTGGAGCCGCTGGCTGCCGAACTCGGCGGCGTTCTGGCCGGCCACTGTGATGTCAGCGACGAATCCACCATCGATGAAGTCTTCGCCAATGTCGAAAAGATGTGGGGCAAGATCGATTTCGTCGTTCATGCCATCGGCTTTTCCGACAAGGACGAACTGACCGGACGTTACGTCGATACCTCTGCCGACAACTTCAACAAGACGATGCAGATCTCCGTATTCTCCTTCACCTCGGTCGCACGCCGCGCCGAGAAGCTGATGACGGATGGCGGTTCGCTTCTCACCCTCACCTATTACGGTGCCGAGAAGGTCATGCCGAACTACAACGTCATGGGCGTTGCAAAGGCCGCTCTCGAAGCCAGCGTCAAGTATCTCGCAGTCGACCTCGGACCGAAGAACATTCGCGTCAACGCGATCTCCGCCGGCCCGATCAAGACGCTTGCGGCATCCGGCATCGGCGACTTCCGCTACATCCTTAAGTGGAACGAGTACAACGCGCCGCTGCGCCGTACCGTCACCATCGAGGAAGTCGGCGACGTCGGCCTCTACATGCTGTCCGACCTGTCGCGTTCGGTTACCGGCGAAGTCCATCACGCCGACAGCGGCTACCACGTCATCGGCATGAAGGCGGTGGACGCGCCGGATATTTCCGTTATCAAGGACTGATCGAACTCCAAGAAGCGGAACATGCCGTGCTTATCTATGTGGTCCGACACGGCCAGACCGACTGGAATGCCGAGCGCCGTCTGCAGGGACAGAAGGACATTCCGCTGAACCCGATCGGCCGCGAACAGGCGCGGCAGAACGGTATCAATCTCGCAGAGATATTGCAGGTCGAAGGCATCGCCTTCGACTTCGTGGCGAGCCCGCTGACCCGCACCCGGCAGACGATGGAGATCCTGCGCACCGCCATGGGCGTCGACCCCAAGGCCTACCGCACCGACGAGCGGCTCGTCGAGGTTTCCTTCGGCGACTGGGAGGGCTTCACGCTCAAGGAACTGAAGGCGACGCAGCGCGACCGCGTTTCAGAACGCAACCTCAACAAATGGGATTTCATCCCGCCCGGCGACGACGCCGAGAGCTACGAAATCATGTCCTGGCGGATTGGCTCGTGGCTGAATTCCGTAAACAAACCAACGGTTTGCGTTACCCATGGCGGCGTCATACGCAGCCTGTTCAAGATGATTGCCGATCTGCCGAAGCACGAAGCTGCCGAGGGAGAGATTCCGCAGGACCGGATATTGCGGATCGATGCTGCGGAACGGCAGATCGCCTGGATCTGATCCCGGCTACTGAACGATATCGAGATCGTTGATGACGCGCTTGCCATCGACTTCGGTGTAGAAGATCACCACCTTCACGCCGGCCTTCAAACCATCGAAATTGAATTCTTCAGGCGCCTGGTAGGTCTTGCCGTCATCGAGCGTCAGGCTGAGATTGGCCGTGTCGACCTTCTTGATCGTTGCCTCGACATCCGCGCTTTCGGCGAAGCCGCTGATCGGCGACAGGAAACTGGCGGTGGCCAACAGCGTGGCAACAAAAAAACGCATCGCGGCAACCCTTTTAACACTCGACTCAAAAATCTTAGCGAACACAGATAATCCCCTGAATATGGCGAAAATTGCCCGGAAGAATGGCTTTCACCGCCCAATTGATGAATAGCATTTTAACAATAATCAAGACGTCAGATTAACCAATCAACTGCTCTCGTCTTCCACTCCAAAATATAGAAGGCTGGGAAATCGTAAATTAACAAGTTCCTCCTACAGTTGATTTCAAACAAAGGGGAACCGATTTTGCTTATCCGGCTGGGCGGCAACAGGCAATTGCGGCGAGTTTTCAAGAATACCTGGCTTTCGCTGCTGGTCTCCGGCTTCGTAGCCTTCATGATCGTTGCTGCCGGCATCGCCCTTGATCGCGCCAATACTGCCGCGCATTTGCGCGAACTGCAGATCCGCACCGAGAACGAGACCAACCTCATCCGGGCCCGCATGGCGGCGCAGATCAACATGGACATTACCATCGTCCGTGACCTCTCCAACATGATTTCCCTGAGTACGCGCACCAATGACGAGGAATTGGAGCGGCAGATCAACTGGCTGCTGATACAGAACCCGCATTTCATCAATGTGGCGGTCGCTCCCGATTTCATGGTCAGCAATGTCTATCCGCCGCAGTCCGACAAGAGCCGGATCGGCAAGGACGTGCGCGCCGCATTGTCGGCGATGCAGTCCGTGGCCCGCAACACCGGCGACCAGCAGGCGCGCTTCTATGGGCCGATCAAGACGTCGGAGGGTAAGGACGCCTTCGCAATCTTCTTTCCGGTCTTCGTCAAGGAGAACGGCCAGCGGAAAATCTGGGGCGCTGTCGAGGTGTCCATCGACCGCGACATGTTCTACGAAAACACAGGTCTGATGCCGGCGCGCAACAGCGAGAACCAGGAACGCTACCCGCATCTCGACCACCTCTCGATCGCGGTGCGCGATCTCGGCACAGCTGCGGCCGATGCCGCCCTCCCCTTCTTCGGCACCACAGACGTTTTCGACAAACAGCCGCTGCGCCGCAAGATCGCCTTTGCCGGCGGCCGCTGGGAACTCTCGGCGGTGCCGACGACCGGCTGGCAGGAAGCGCCGCCGAACCAGTCGCAGCTGCGCGTCATCATCGTCACGGCGGGATGCGTCATCATCATCCCGATCTTCTTCGCGACCCTGCTGCTCGGCGAGCGCAACCGAAACATCTCGCAGCTCGAGCGGCGTGAAGCAAAGCTGCTCGAGCTCTCGCAGCGCCTGAACCTGGCCCTCGATTCCTCCAACATCGGCATCTGGGAGCTCGAAGCCGGCGGCCACAGCCTCTATTGGGACGCACGCGCCTCGGCGCTGCACGGCGAGGGAGCAGACGAAGGCAGCCATCCGCTGGAGAACTGGTTCTCGAGGATCGCGCCCGACGACCGGCAGATCGCCGAAATGCACTTCTTCAACAGCAGTGTCGCAGGCGCCTCCTGCACCGCGCAATATCGCATCCTGCTCGATGACGGCACGGTCCGGCATCTGCGCTCGGTCGGCTCCTTCTACACCGATGCCGGCGGTACCGGCCGCACCATCGGCATCGTCGCCGATGTCACCGCCGATGCGGAAGCGGCCGAAACGCTGCGCCGTGCGAAGGACGTGAGCGACATCAAGAACGCCGAGCTGGAACTGGCGCTCGACGAGATTTCACGGCGCGAAGCCCAGCTCACTGAAGTCTCCGGTAAGCTCGATCTGGCGCTCGACGCCTATCAATGTGGCATCTGGGATGCGACGGTCGGCAACGAGGGTTCGCTCTGGGACGAACGCATGCACGAGCTCTACGGCCTGCCGGCGCATTACGGCTTCGTTCCTGAAGAACTCTGGCTTTCCCGCATCCATCCTGACGACCGGGCAGCCGCCATCGAGAGTGCCCGGCATTTTAAGCAGCCGGGCGACACCCATACGCTGATCTGCCGCGTTCCCGGCGACGATGGCAACGTCCGCTACGTGCGCTCGACCGGCAAGGTGCACCAGACCCCGTCCGGGACCACCAAGATCATCGGCGTCGCCTTCGATGTCACCGAAGACGCTCTGCTGACTGCCGAGCTGAAGGCGGCGAAGGACGAGGCGGTCGCCAAGAATATCGAGCTGGAGCTTGCCAAGAACCGCATCGAGCACAATTCGCTGCACGATCCGCTGACCGGCCTCGCCAATCGCCGCAAGATCGATATCGCGTTGGAGAGCCTGACGATCGATGCCCGTTCGCAGCGCCAGAAATTCGCGATCCTGCATATCGACCTCGACCGCTTCAAGGAAATCAACGACACGCTCGGCCATGCCGCCGGCGACGCGATGCTGGTGCATGCTTCCAAGGTTCTGTCGAAGAACGTGCGCGGCAGCGATCTCGTGGCGCGCATCGGCGGCGACGAGTTCGTGATCCTGGCGCATGACGTCAGCGATGTCGACATGGCCGAACTCGCCGGGCGCGTCATCGAGGAAATGCGCCAGCCGATCGATTTCCAGGGCTTCTCCTGCCGTTGCGGCGTCTCGATCGGCATTGCGCTTGCCAACGGCGTCCATGTCGACGCCCGCAAGGTGCTGATCAATGCCGATATCGCCCTTTACCGCGCCAAGAGCATGGGCCGGAACCGCTACGAGTTCTTCAACCAGAACCTCCAGGCCGACATCATCAACAACAAGCGCACCGCCGACGAAATCCTAGCCGGCATCGAGAACAACGAATTCACCGCCTGGTACCAGCCGCAATTCTGCGCCCGCTCGATGAAGCTGACCGGCGTCGAAGCGCTGGTGCGCTGGCACCACCCGACCCGCGGCGTGCTGACACCCGACAAATTCCTGCGCATCGCCGACGAGATCAACGTGGTCCAGACGCTCGATAGCATCGTTCTGGAGACCGCGCTGAAGGACAAGATGCGCTGGGCAGCGCACGGCCTCATCGTGCCGCAGGTGTCGGTCAACGTCTCGGCGCGCCGCCTGCATGACGGCAGCCTCTTCGAGTCGCTCAGCCACCTGCATATCCGCCCGGGCGAGCTCTCGTTCGAACTGGTGGAATCGATCTTCCTCGACGAGAGCGAAGATGTCGCCGCCCAGAACCTCGACCGCATCAAGGCGCTCGGCATCGATATCGAGATCGACGACTTCGGCACCGGCCATACCTCGATCGTCTCGCTCCTGAAGCTGAAGCCGAAGCGGCTGAAGATCGACCGGCAGCTGGTGCAGCCGATCCTGCACTCCTCGCAGGAACGCACGCTGGTGCGCTCGATCATCGACATCGCCCGTTCGCTCGGCGTGGAGACGGTGGCAGAAGGCGTCGAGACCATCGACCATGCCGACATGCTGCGCGATCTCGGCTGCGACATGCTGCAGGGCTACGCCTTCTCTCGTCCGCTCTCCTTCGACGACTTCACGCAGGCTGCGCTCGGCACCGCCTGGCGGCTCGCCTCCTGAGCCCATCGTTTCCAAATTGCGGAAACATCATTCTCAGATCGGCCTGCATTTCGGCAAAGAAAGGCGTTTGCCCGCCTGGTTTTTTGGCCTATGAGTGACGCCGAATTTCTGGAGATTTGACGCTGCCGGCGATGGTCCGGCCGGCGTCTAGCGGTCGGTAGCACATGTCGCACAATACATTCGGTCATCTTTTCCGCGTCACGACCTGGGGCGAGAGCCACGGGCCGGCCCTCGGCTGCGTCGTCGACGGCACGCCGCCCGGCCTGCGCTTCAAGCTCGAAGACATCCAGGTCTGGCTCGACAAGCGCAAGCCCGGCCAGTCCCGCTTCGTCACCCAGCGCCGCGAGGCCGATCTCGTCAAGGTGCTCTCCGGCGTGATGCTGGACGAGGACGGCGAGACGATGATCTCGACGGGCACGCCGATCTCGATGCTGATCGAGAATACCGACCAGCGCTCCAAGGACTACGGCGAGATCGCCCGGCAGTATCGCCCTGGACATGCCGACTATACCTATGACGTGAAATACGGCATCCGCGACTATCGCGGCGGCGGGCGCTCCTCGGCGCGCGAGACCGCGGCGCGTGTCGCAGCCGGCGGCATCGCCCGCCTCGTCGTGCCCCAGATGAAGGTGCGTGCGGCGCTGATCCAGATCGGCAAGCACAAGATCAACCGCCAGAACTGGGATTGGGATCAGGTCGACCAGAACCCGTTCTTTGCACCGGACGCCGATATCGTTCCCGTCTGGGAAGAATATCTCGACGGCATCCGCAAGAATGGGTCGTCGGTCGGCGCCGTGGTCGAGGTCATTGCTGAAGGCGTTCCGGCCGGTCTTGGCGCACCCATCTATGCCAAGCTCGACCAGGACATCGCCTCGCTCCTGATGTCGATCAATGCCGTCAAGGGCGTCGAGATCGGCAACGGCTTCGGTGCGGCCGAAATCACCGGCGAAGAGAATGCCGACGAGATGCGGATGGGCAATGACGGCAAGCCGCTGTTCCTGTCCAACCATGCCGGCGGCATCCTGGGCGGCATTTCCACCGGCCAGCCCGTCATCGCCCGCTTTGCGATCAAGCCGACCTCGTCGATCCTGACCGAGCGCCAGTCGATCGATGCCGATGGCAAGAATGTCGATATCCGCACCAAGGGCCGTCACGACCCGTGCGTCGGCATCCGCGCCGTGCCAATCGGCGAGGCGATGGTTGCATGCGCCATTGCCGATCACTATCTCCGCGACCGCGGCCAGACCGGCCGTCTGAAATAGGAATTGCCCCATGCCTTACGATCAGAAGCGTGTCGTCGATGCCATCAGGGCCTTCGAGGCCGGCGAGATCGTCGTCGTCATGGACGACGATGACCGCGAGAACGAGGGCGACCTGATCGTCGCCGCCGTGCATTGCACGCCGGAGAAGATGGCCTTCATAGTGCGCCACACCTCGGGCATCGTCTGCACGCCGATGCCGAAGGAGGAGGCGAAGCGCCTGAACCTGAACGCCATGGTCGCCGAGAACGACTCGGCGCATACGACGGCGTTTACCGTTTCGGTCGATTTCAAGCATGGCACGACCACCGGCATTTCCGCCGACGACCGGACGCTGACGGTGCGCAATCTGGCCAACCCGAATGTCGGTGCTGCCGATTTCGTCCGCCCTGGCCATATCTTCCCGCTGATCGCGCGCGAAGGCGGCGTCCTGATGCGGTCGGGCCACACGGAAGCGGCCGTCGATCTCTGCAGGCTTGCCGGCCTGCCGCCGATCGGCGTCATCAGCGAACTCGTCAACGACAACGGCACCGTCATGCGCGGCCCCGAGGTCAGCAGCTTTGCCGAGCAAAACGGTCTTAAGCAGGTCTCTGTCGCCGATCTCATCGCCTACCGCCAGCGCAAGGAAACGCTGATCGAACTTGGCCAGAGCTTCGACATCGAGACCCCATTCGGCAAGGCAAAGGCGCACACCTATTCGCTGCCCTGGGATCCGATGCAGCACCTCGCCGTCGTCTTCGGCGACATCCGCGACGGCATCGACATTCCGGTGCGCCTGCATCCGGAGAATGTCGCCGAGGATCTGTTCGGCAAGAAAAGCCCTGTTGATCACTACATGCAGAAGATCGCCGAGGAAGGCCGCGGCATCATCGTCTATCTGCGCGAAGGCTCCGTCGGCGTCGGCCACAACGACAACGGCCGCAAGGCCCGCAGTCAGGGCCGTGAGGATCACGCCAAAGCACAGACGCGCGAGAGCGAATGGCTGGAAATCGGTCTCGGCGCGCAGATCCTGAAGGATCTCGGCGTCAGCTCCATCAAGCTCCTGACCAGCCGCGAGCGGCACTATGTCGGGCTCGAGGGTTTCGGGATCAAGATCGCGAAGACCGAGATTTATTGAGGGCGTTCTTCCCTTCTCCCCAGCGGGGAGAAGGTGCCCGAAGGGCGGATGAGGGGGCTGCTTGCGCCAACTCATCCTACTTATCTCTCAGCGCCTGCGGCCCCCTCATCCGGCTGCCGCCACCTTCTCCCCGCTGGGGAGAAGGGAGAAAACCTCACCCCAACCACCCCTCGGCGAACACGACCTTCTCCACTCCCGCAAACTTCGCCACCCTATCCAGCTCCGCCTCCAGCCGCTCGAGCCGCCCGGCCGACGCCCTGACACCCGGCTCCAACCACAGCCGCTTCACCTCCAGCGTGCCCTTCTTCCTGTCAGCCTTCATGTCGATGCGGGCGATGAGTTTGTCGCCTTCGAGCAGCGGGAAGACGTAGTAGCCGTATTCGCGCTTCGGCTCGGGCACGAAGATCTCGATGCGGTAGAAGAAGCCGAAGAGGCGTTCGGTGCGGTTGCGGTCGCGGATCATCGGGTCGAAGGGGCTGAGCACGCGGATGCGCGCCGGCGGCGCGGGGAACTCGCCGACGGTTGCCGGGAAATCCGTAAAGGCCCAGGACGGGCGCGGCTTGCCGCCGAGTGCGGGTTCGATGATGATTTCGGTGAGCTCGTCGCGATGCCCGATGACCCAGGCCTTCGCTTCCTCCGGCGAGATCAGCCGCCAGAAGGCCGCGATCTCGCCCGATGTCGCGAAGCCGAGACGCGTCAGCGCGCTGCGGCAGGCCCAGTCGACGAATTCCTCGCGGCTGACTTCCTGCTCGCGGAACTCTTCGGGGATGACGCGCTCGACGAGATCGTAGATCTTCTGGAAATTCGAGCGGCCGGCGATGGCGAACTTGCCGGTATGCCAGAAATATTCGAGCGCCGTCTTGTTGGGATGCCAGTTCCACCAGCCGCCGGAGACATGATCGTCGGACTTGATGTCGCGCGCCAGGATCGCGCCGTTCTGGACAACCCGGTCATAGGTTTCCTCGAAGGCGTGCTCGAAGCCTTCGCCCTGCCACTTGCGCCAGCGCTCGACCAGCACTGCTTCCTGCTGGACGAACTTGTGCTTCCAATACTTGAAGAAGCTGCTCGGCAGGATCGAGGCGTCATGCGTCCAGTGCTCGAAGAGCGCGCCATCCTTTTCCAGCAGCGAAGTCAGGTGTTCGCGCCGGTAGGTCTGGTTGCGCGAGAACAGGATCTGGTGGTGGGCGCGCTCCACCGTCTGGATGCTGTCGACCTGGACGAAGCCGAGATCGTGGATGAGCTGCAGCAGCCCGTCCTTGGTCAAGGCGCGGTTCGGCGGCGTACTCAGGCCCTGCTTGGCGATGAAGACGCGGCGGGCATCGGCATTCGAGAGCAGATTCGTCATTGCAGCATCATATGCCGGAAAATCTTCCTAGCCACCCGCTTTTGCACTTTTGCCGCCGCCGCTATAGAAGCGAGCGCCAGAAGGACGAGGGACTGCATTTGGACATCCGTTTCGAAGGGGCTTCGGTCAGCTATGGTGCGCGCCAGGCGCTTGCACCGCTGACCTTGCAGCTGAGCGAAAACCGTATCGGCATCATCGGCCTGAACGGCTCCGGCAAGACCACCTTCGCGCGGCTGATCAACGGGCTGGCGAAGCCGACGGCCGGGCGTGTTCTCGTCAATGGACGCGATACGGCGGGCGAGCGCGGGGCGCTTTCCGATGTCGGCTTCATCTTCCAGCAGCCTCAGAACCAGATCATCCTGCCTATCGTGAAGGACGACATCGCCTTTGGGCTGAAGAGCCGCGGCGTTGCGAAAGGTGAGATTGAGGCGAAGGTCGAGGCTGTGCTGGCCCGCTTCGGTGCGGCGCATCTGGGGCCCCGCCGCGCGCATGAACTTTCCGGCGGCGAATTGCAGATTGCGGCTCTGGCGGCGGTACTGGTCACCGGTCCCGATATCCTGATCCTCGACGAACCGACCAACCAGCTCGACCTCAAGAACCGGGCGCTGGTGCAGCACCTGATCGAGGGGCTGCCGGAAAATGCGATCGTCATCACCCATGACCTCGAGCTGATCGCCGATTTCGGCCGGGTGCTGGTCTTCCACGAGGGCACGCTTGCCGCCGATGCGCCGGCCGCAGAAGCGATCGCGCGATACAGGGAGATCGCCCGCTGATGCAGTCGCTCTATGTCGAGGGAGAGAGCTTCATGCACCGGCTGCCGGCGCGCTCCAAGCTCGCTGTGCTGGCGATCCTCGGCGTCATCCTGTTCACGACGCGCGAGATACCGCTGCTGTCGCTGGCGGTGCTGGCGACGGCGGCCATCTATTTCCGGCTCGGTATTCCGCTGGCGCAAGCGCTCGACCGGCTGAAGCCGGTGCTGCTGACGATCGCCATCGTTGCGCTGTTCAGCCTTGCCTTCAATCCCTGGCATGGCGCGGTCGTCGCGCTGCTGCGGCTGACGTCGCTGATGTTCTTTGCAGCAGCGGTGACGGCCACGACGACGATTGCCGAATTCATCGACGAGATTACCCTGCTGGCGCGGCCGCTCGAGCGGATCGGGCTCGTGCAGGCCAACGATGTGGGCCTCGCGGTCGGGCTCGTGGTGCGTTTCGTGCCTGAGATCCTCGGCCGCTATGACGCGATCAAACAAGCGCATGCGGCGCGCGGCATCAAGGTGCGGCCGGTGACGCTGCTGGCGCCGCTGATCATCCTCACCCTCAGAGATGCGGATAACATTGCCGCGGCGATTGACGCGCGCGGCATTCGGCGGCATGTCAGTTAACCGATCGTAAACACGGAGCCCGCAATGAGCACCCGCGACCTCGTCCTGTCTGCCCTTTTTGCCGCGATCATCGTGGCGCTCGGCATCCTGCCGCCGATCACCCTCGGCTTCATTCCGGTGCCGATCACCGCGCAATCGATGGGCGTGATGATGGCCGGTGTCGTGCTCGGCGCCCGTCGTGGCGCGATCGCCGTGCTGATTGTCTGGGTGCTCGTCGCCATCGGCCTGCCGGTTCTCTCGGGTGGCCGCGGCGGGCTTGCCGCCTTTGCGGCGCCGACGACAGGCTTCCTGATCGGCTGGCTGTTTGCCGCCTTCACGACGGGTTATCTCAGCGAGCGCCTCGTCAAGGCAGAGCAGTCGGGTCTCGTCCAGACCGTCGGCTTCTTCCTGTCGGCGATGATCGGCGGGATCGTCGTTCTCTATGCCTTCGGGATTGTCTATCTCGCCGTCGTCGGCGGCGTGAAATTCGAGCAGGCGTTCATCGGCTCCATGGCCTTCGTGCCCGGCGATGTCGCCAAGGCCTTCGTCGCAGCCCTCGTCGGCCGCGCCGTGATGGCCGGATACCCGCTGCTGCCGGCCCGCGTCTAATCGAGGAACGTATAGAGCCAGTCTCGCGTCTCTTCCGGCAGCGACACAGGCTCGCCGATCTCGCGGCTGCGGGCCTGCCAGGTGATCTCCACCTCGGCGGCCCGCTCGCCGTCCGCATCGACGGCCACCACGAAGCCGACGGACCGCAGGCCGATCTTGTCGACGGCCGCGGTAAAGACCGCGTCTTCCTCGTATCGCAACGGCCGGTGCACCGTGCAGGAGACCTTGCAGGCGATGTAGAGCGGCTCATCGGCAAGATCGGGCCGCATCGACCAGAAGCCGGCCAGCGCGGATTCGGCATGGGAGATGTATGAGGCGAGAAACATCTGCCCGTTCATGTCCACGTCACGGAACGGGATGCGGATCTGCTCTCTGTTCGAGCGCGCTGCCTTCACCATTATCTGCCGGCTCCCCCCCTGCATCACGAGCAAGATTAGGCCCGGGCTGAGGTGAAGTAAACGCTTGCCGTGACGTGGCTGCGACAGCAGCTGTCTGTTGAAATAGCCCGCCCCAGCCCCATCTGCTGTGGATCATGACAGGGCCAGAGGATAAGTAACTCGCCATGAGCACCCGTCTTTACGAACATCCGATCTTCCTCGAACATGTGACGCCCGACGGCCATCCTGAACGGCCGGACCGCATGCGCGCCATCAACGTCGCGCTCGGCCATCCGAACTTCGAGCGGCTGGACCGCAAGGAGGCGCCTCAGGCCAACGAGGACGCTGTGCTGCTGGCCCATCCGGAAGAGCATCTCTTCGCGGTGATGCGGCAGATTCCGGAAGAAGAAGGCGAGATCAATCAGCTGGAAGCAGACACCTACGCCAGCTCGAAGAGCCTGCAGGCGGTGCTGACGGGCGTTGGCGGGGCGATGGCCGCCGTCGACGACGTGTTCACCGGCAAGGCCGACAATGTCTTCGTCGCGGCCCGTCCGCCCGGCCACCACGCCGAGAAGAACAAGGCGATGGGCTTCTGCTTCTTCAACAATGCCGCGATTGCCGCCCGCCACGCGCAGAAGCGCCACGGCGCCGAGCGCGTCGCGATCGTCGATTGGGACGTGCATCACGGCAACGGCACGCAGGACATCTTCTGGGACGATCCCTCGGTGCTGTTCTGCTCGACGCACCAGATGCCGCTCTATCCGGGCTCCGGCGCCAAGGACGAAAGCGGCAAGCACGGCACGATCGTCAATGCGCCACTCTCGCCGAATGTCGGCAGCGATCATTTTCGCGAAGCCTTCAAATCCCGCGTGCTGCCGGCGCTCAACGACTTCCGGCCGGACCTGATCATCATCTCGGCCGGCTTCGATGCGCACCACCGCGATCCCCTGGCGCAGATCAATCTCGTCGGTGAGGATTTCGACTGGGCGACCGGAAGATTGCTGGAGATAGCCGACAAAAGCGCCTCCAACCGGGTCGTCAGCCTGCTGGAAGGCGGCTATGATCTCGAGGGCTTGGCCGAATCGGCCGGGCTGCATGTGCTTCGATTGATGAAGGGTTGAGTATGACTGACAGCGCCAAGCCTGAGGTATCAGGTCTTTCCTTCGAAAAGGCCGTGGCCGAACTCGAAAGCATCGTTGCCCGGCTGGAACGCGGCGACGTGGCGCTGGATGAATCCATCGAGATCTACGAGCGCGGCGAAGCGCTGAAGAAGCATTGCGAAACACTGCTCTCGGCGGCGGAAAACCGCATCGAGAAGATCCGCCTCGACCGCTCGGGCAAGCCGCAAGGCGTGGAGCCTCTCGACGGGGCTTGATGGGCCTTAGAGGGCGATCACAGTCCGGATTTCGTCATAGCCGGTGCGCAAACCGTTTCCGTCGCGCTCGATCAGCCCGGCTTCGGAGAGAATTTCGACATCCTCGTGCACGCGGCGATAATCGCGCTTTAGGCTCTTCGCCAATGCCGAAATGCTCGTCTGCGGATGCCGGTGGAGGTGACGCAGCAGCTCCAGCCGTTTGGCCGTCATCGTACGCGAAAAGGCGTCCCAGCCAACAAAGGTGAGATGATCCTCGGAGACCGTTTCGCCTGCTTCGGCTCGATGCCAGGCATCGGCGACGCGCTTGGCCGCGTCCGCGAAGGAGCCGCCGATATGCAGTTCGATATCCTTGCTCATATCCGTTCTCCTCTCAGCCTTTCGACGTCAGCCTGAAAATCCAGAAGCATCTGCTCGATCGAGACGAAGGCGTAAGCTTCCTCGCGCTCGCCATAGTGGCGATGGTCGCCCTTGCCGCGCTCGTTGTCATAGCCGATCAGCCGCTCGCCCGGCCTGCCGTAGAAAAGCGAGTATTTCAGCATGTGCCGGGAACCGAGCACCTGCACGGGAACACGCCAGACCTTCATTTCGAGTATCGCGCCGTCACCGAAAACGATGCGTTCGCGAATGACGCGCTCGGCTTTCATCGCATAAATATGTCATCATATGACATATGTCGTCAAGCGACATAGAAACTTTCGCTACCACCTCCTCGCCGAACTGTTTAGGTTGGCGGCAAATTCCGCTTGGAGAACCGCCATGTCCTTCTTCCCCGGTAAAGATCCCCTCCCCGGCGATGCCTTTGCCTGCGATGCGATCGAGAATCTGATCATTCCGCGCACCAGCGATATCGGCGGTTTCCAGGTGCGGCGCGCGCTTCCGACCAGGCAGCGGCGGCTGGTGGGGCCGTTTATCTTCTTCGACCGGATGGGACCGGCGATCCTCAGGCCCGACGAGGCGCTGGACGTGAAGCCGCATCCGCATATCGGGCTTTCGACGGTCACCTATCTCTTCGACGGCGAAATCCGCCATCTCGACAGCCTCGGCACCGAGAAGGTGATCCGCCCCGGCGATATCAACCTGATGACGGCCGGGCGCGGGATCGTGCATTCGGAGCGCACGCCCGACAATCTGCGCGGCCATCCGCTCGCCATGTCCGGCCTGCAGACCTGGCTGGCGCTGCCCGATGAAAAGGAGGAGATGAACCCGGAGTTCACCCATACCGAAAAGGGCCACATGCCTGTTATCGACGATGGCGGGGTGACCGGGCGCGTGGTAATCGGCTCCTTCGAGGGACTGAAATCGCCGGTGAAGGTGTTCACCGATACGCTCTATGCCGATATCAGCCTGCAGCCGGGATCGAAATTCCCCTTTGCGGCGACGCATGAAGAGCGCGCCGTCTATATTCTCTCCGGCGAGGTGGTGATTGCGGGCGACCGGTTTGCTTCCGACCAGCTACTGGTCTTCCGTCCCGGCGATGCGATCACGCTCGAGGCCGGAGAACAGGGCTGTCACCTGATGCTCTTCGGCGGTGCGGCGCTGAATTCCAAGCGCTACATATGGTGGAACTTCGTCTCCTCGTCGAAAGAGCGGATCGAGAAGGCCAAGGAAGAATGGCGCACCGGCCGCTTCGACATCGTTCCGGGGGATGAAGAGGAATTCGTGCCTTTGCCTGAGGCGTGAACTTCTCTAGAATGGAACGGTTGCGGTTCTTGAAACGCACTTGTTTTGCCGCAATTTAATCGGAATAAGCATCGTCCGAGAATGATAAGAAAGAGCGCCCGCCCGTGACACAACCGCCGAAGACACCGCTGCTCGATCAGGTCAAGCTTCCAGCCGACCTGCGCAAGCTCGATGACCGCGAGCTGCCGCAGCTTGCGCGCGAGGTTCGCGACGAGATGATCGACGCCGTCTCGCGCACCGGCGGACATCTGGGTGCGGGTCTTGGCGTCGTCGAACTGACGATCGCCATTCACAGCGTTTTCAACACGCCTGACGACCGGCTGATCTTCGACGTCGGCCACCAGTGTTATCCGCACAAGATCCTGACCGGCCGCCGCGACCGCATTCGCACGCTGCGCCAGGAAAACGGCCTGTCCGGCTTCACCCGCCGCGCCGAGAGCGAATACGATCCCTTCGGCGCCGCCCATTCCTCGACCTCGATCTCCGCCGGCCTCGGCATGGCTGTCGCCGCCGAGCTCGACCAGACAGACAAGCGGGTGATCGCCGTCATCGGCGACGGCGCGATGTCGGCCGGCATGGCCTATGAGGCGCTGAACAATGCCGGCGCGCTCGACGCCCGGCTGATCGTCATCCTCAACGACAACGACATGTCGATCGCTCCGCCGACCGGCGCGATGAGCGCCTATCTGGCGCGTCTTGCGTCCGGGCGGACCTATATGGGCTTCCGCGATTTCGGCAAGAAGCTGACGGCCTATCTCGGCAAGAAGGTCGACCGCGCGATTACCCGCGCCGTCGAGCATGCCCGCGGTTACGTCACCGGCGGCACGATGTTCGAGGAGATGGGCTTTTATCACATCGGCCCGATCGATGGTCACTCCTTCGAGCACCTCCTGCCGGTGCTGCGTAATGTACGCGACCATGCCGAGGGACCGGTTCTCATTCATGTCGTGACCCAGAAGGGCAAGGGCTATCCGCCGGCCGAAGCTGCCGCCGACAAGTATCACGGCGTCAACAAGTTCGACGTCATCACCGGCGCGCAGGCGAAGGTGAAGCCGAATGCGCCGAGCTACACGAGCGTCTTTGCCGAAGCGCTGGCGCAGGAAGCCGAGCTCGACGACAAGATCGTCGGCATCACCGCGGCCATGCCGAACGGCACCGGCCTCGACAAGCTGGCGAGCCTCTATCCCGCCCGCTGTTTCGACGTCGGCATTGCCGAACAGCATGCGGTGACCTTCGCTGCCGGTCTCGCCGCCGAAGGCTACAAGCCGTTTGCGGCACTCTATTCCACCTTCCTGCAGCGCGCCTATGACCAGGTCGTCCACGACGTGGCGATCCAGGGGCTGCCGGTCCGTTTCCCGATCGACCGCGCCGGTTTCGTCGGCGCCGACGGGCCAACGCATGCCGGTTCCTTCGACACGACCTTCCTGGCGGCGCTGCCGGGCTTCGTCGTCATGGCGGCGGCCGACGAGGCGGAGCTTAAGCATATGGTGCGCACCGCGGCTGCCTATGATGCCGGTCCGATCTCGTTCCGCTATCCGCGCGGCGAAGGTGTCGGCGTCGAGATGCCCGTTCGCGGCGAAATCCTGCAGATCGGCAAGGGCCGGATCATCAAGGAAGGCACCAAGGTCGCGCTGCTCTCCTTCGGCACGCGTCTCGCCGACAGCCTGCTGGCCGCCGAAGACCTCGATGCGGCCGGCCTTTCAACCACCGTTGCCGATGCGCGCTTTGCCAAGCCGCTCGATCACGACCTGATCCGCCAGCTCGCCGCCCACCACGAAATCCTGATCACCATCGAGGAAGGCTCCGTCGGCGGCTTCGGCAGCCACGTCATGCAGTTCCTCGCCATGGAAGGCCTGCTCGACAACGGGCTGAAGGTGCGCTCGCTCGTCATGCCGGATATCTGGATGGAGCAGGCAAAGCCCGAGGCGATGAATGCCCATGCCGGGCTTGATCGCGCCGGGATCGTTTCGACGGTGTTCAAGGCGCTCGGCCGCACAGTTGCGGTTGGGGTGGCGGGGTAAGTCTTAGACCTCCCACCCGGAGCCCCCTCATCCGCCCTTCAGGCACCTTCTCCCCGCGAGGGGAGAAGGGAATTGCCGCAACGTCTCCGATCCCTTCTCCCCATCGGGGAGAAGGTGGCCCGAAGGGCCGGATGAGGGGGCCGCGGGCACGACGTTCGCTTCAGAGCTACTCCCTCTTCCCATCCCGATAAAACACCATCCCGCCATGGTGCAGCACGCCGTCGATGAAGTCGCCGTCGGCGGTGAAGCCGGTGTCGTCCCAGTATTCGATATGGTCGCCAGCCACTTCGTAGCGTCCCTGGTAGGCGCTCTTGCGGGTGCCGCGGGCTTCGTCGTAGTGGCCGTTTGGCAGTAGCTCCTGGCGGATATGGCCGTCGGCGGTGATCCACATGCCGAGATAGGGATGATCATGCATTGTCGTCTCCGGGTCATTGGCGAAGGCAAGGGTGGCGCCGCAGAGGGCGGCACCGGTTATCAGAGAAAGCCCGCGCATGGTCAGATCGCCGCGTTGGCGGTGGGGCGAATGGTGATCTCGTTTGTATCGACATCCTCCGGCTGCTCGATCGCGAAGCGGATGGCGCGGGCGATCGCGTCGCCCTTCAGCGCGATGGCGCGGTAGGTGGCCATGGCATCCTTCGCGAAGGGCTCGGTGATGGTGTCGGCGAGTTCGGATTCGACGACGCCGGGATTGATGCAGGTGACGCGCAGCTTGCGGTTTTCCTGGCGCAGGCCATCCGAAATCGCCCGCACCGCAAACTTTGTGGCGCAATAGACCGCGGCCGTCGGCGAAACGGCGAGGCCGCCGATCGAGGAGACGTTGATGATCTGCCCGCTCTCCTGCGCATTCATGATGGGCAGCACGGCGGCGATGCCATAGAGAACGCCCTTGATATTGACGTCGATCATCCGGTCCCATTCCTCGACCTTCAGCGACGACATCAGCGATAGCGGCATGACGCCGGCATTGTTGACGAGGACATCGATGCGGCCGAAGGCATCGATCGCCGCTCTGGCGAAAGCCTCCATATCGGCGCGGTCGGTGACATCGAGAGCGCGGAATTCGACGGTGCCGCCGCCATTGCGGATTTCGGTTGCGAGCGCTTCGAGACGGTCGGTGCGCCTTGCACCGATGACGAGCCTGGCGCCGGCGGCGCCGAGTTCGCGGGCGGTTGCCGCGCCGATGCCGCTGCTGGCGCCGGTGATCAGAACTGTCTTGCCTTTGATGCCGGTCATGTCTTCTTCCTCATGCTGTGACTGTGACGGCCGCCGATCGCGGCCCCTGAAGAAGATGGTCTCCCCAAGACGTCTGCCGATAGAAGGCTTCTCCGGATTTCTTGCACGATCTTCCGGAAGCGGTGCGCCACGGCTTGGCATTTGCTTCGCTGCCGTTCATGCTGCTCTGATGGAAAAGGTTGCCCAGCTTGCAGAATTGATCGATCGCCATGCCGGAACCGACGGCAGCTTCGACACCGCCCTGCCGCGCGTCGGCATCATACGATCCTCGGCGAAAACCGAGCCGATCCACACGATGTACGAACCCTCCTGCTGCATCGTCGCGCAGGGGCGCAAGCGCGCCGTGGTCGGCGACAAAGTGCATGTCTACGACACCGCCCATTATCTCGTCGTCGGTGTCGACCTGCCGGTCATCGGCGCCGTCGTTGAGGCGAGCGCCGACCGGCCCTATCTCTGCATGCGCCTGCAGCTCGATCGCGGCATGCTGGCCGAACTGATCCCTGCGGCAGAGAACAAGACAAGCGAGAGTGCAGCAGCCGGCGTCAGCGCCTCGACGCCGGAGCTGCTCGATGCGGCCGTGCGGATGCTGCAGCTACTCGACGCGCCGGAGGATGCCGGCATTCTGGGGCCGATGATCGAGCGGGAGATGCTTTACCGCCTGATCCGCGGCCCGCAGGCACCATTGCTGAGGCAGATCGCCAATCGCGAGAGCCGGCTGAACCAGATCGGCCGGGCCGTCGATTTCATCCGCAAGAATTTCAGCGAGCCCTTCGCGATCGATCATCTCGCCTCGGTGGCGGGAATGAGCGCCTCGACCTTCTACGAGCATTTCAAATCGGTGATGGCGATGAGCCCGCTGCAATTTCGTACGCAGTTGCGCCTGCAGGAGGCCCGGCGGCTGATGGTGGCCGAGGGGCTGACGGCGGCGGAAGCCGGCTTTCGGGTGGGGTATGACAGCCCTTCGCAGTTCAGCCGGGATTATGTGCGGGTACACAGCATGCCGCCGCGGCGGGATGTGGAGCGGATGCGGGTGGTGGCGGGGTAGGCGTAGTAAGCCCGATCGCTACTGTCGCGCCCAGAGCCCCCTCACCCTACCCTCTCCCCCAGGGGAGAGGGGAAACTTGAGTTTGGAGCAGGCCTTTCGTTCTCCCTCGCTGACCGGGCGCCGCACTCCCCTTCTCCCCAGCGGGGAGAAGGTGCCCGGAGGGCGGATGAGGGGGCCACATCCGCAAACGCCCAAAAACAAAAAAGCCCCCGAAGTTTCCCTCGGAGGCCCCATCTCAAACAATCAGACTAGTCTCAAAACTCTTCCCAATCGTCCTGCACGGCGGCAGCGGCCGTTGCAGTCCTGCCGGTAAAGGCGCTGGCGACGCGGTTGTTGAGGGCGCGGGCCGGAGAGGCGACCGGGCGCGAGGCCGGCTGGGCGATGGCGGCGCGCGGGGCGACGGCAACGGCTGCGGCAGCACCCAGCTTGAACTGGTGCAGGAGAGCATCGAGCGATGCGGCTTCCTGGGCCAGCGAGTGGCTGGCCGCCGTCTGTTCCTCGACCATGGCGGCATTCTGCTGCGTGCCCTGGTCCATGTTGTTGACCGCAGTGTTGATTTCCTGCAGGCCGACGGACTGTTCGCGGGTGGCGGTGACGATCGCGCCGACGTGGCGGTTGATCTCCTGGACCTCGCTGACGATCTCGGCCAGCGCCTTGCCGGTCTGGTCGACTAGCGAAACGCCGGTGCTGACCTGCTCGCCCGAGGTGTTGATCAGCGCCTTGATTTCCTTCGCGGCGTTTGCCGAACGCTGGGCAAGTTCGCGGACTTCCTGGGCAACGACGGCGAAGCCCTTGCCTGCTTCACCGGCACGCGCGGCTTCGACACCGGCATTCAGCGCCAAAAGGTTGGTCTGGAACGCGATGTCGTCGATGACACCGATGATGTTGCCGATCTCGCCCGAAGACTTCTCGATCTGCTCCATGGCGGTGACGGCCTTGCGGACGACGTCGCCGGAGCGCTCGGCACCGCGGCGGGCGCGCTCGACCAGCTGGCCGACATCTTCGGCGCGCTTGGCGCTGTCGCGCACGGTGGTCGTGACCTGTTCGAGAGCTGCGGCAGTTTCTTCGACGGCTGCGGCCTGCTGTTCGGTGCGGCGGGCGAGATCATCGGCAGCCGAACGGATTTCGCCGGCACCGGCGTTGATCGCCGAAGCGTTGCGGCCGACGGCCTGCAGGGTCGCCTGCAGCTTCTCAGCAGCGTGGTTGAAGTCGGTGCGCAGACCATCGAACTGGGCGGAGAATGGCGTGGTGATACGGCTTGCGACATCGCCGTTTGCGAGGTTCGAGAGACCGGTCGCGAGACCATCGACGACGAAGCGGATGTCGGCGGCTTCGCGGGACTTCTCCTCGTCGGAGAACTGGCGCTGACGCTCGGCATCGCTGCGCATGCGGTCGGTTTCGCCGGCAAGACGGAGCTTTTCGGCGGCTGCGTCCTTGAAGACCAGGACCGACTGCGCCATGCGGCCGACTTCGTCGCGGCGGTCGAGGGCGGGAACGTCGACATCGTGGTGGCCGTCGGCAAGGCGGCTCATCGCCGTGGTCATGCCGATGATCGGCTGGACGATGGCGCGCGACAGCAGCCAGGCGAGAAGGGCGGCGGCGAGCGAAGCACCGATGCCGCCGAAGAGCAGCGTGTTGTTGAGATCGCCGTCGGCATCGGCCTGGATGGCAGCGAGTTCGGCAGACTTGTCGCGGGCGGCAGCCTTGATCTTGGCGGAAGCCTGACGGAAGCCGTCGAGCTGGCCCTTGGTGGCATTGACGCCGATCTTGACGACGTCTTCGATCGGGGTCTCGGTTTCCTTGCGGGCCTTGGCCTGCGGCTCGGCGAGCTCATGGAAATAGAGATCGGCGGCCTTCTGCATGCCGTCGATCATGTCGAGCACTTCAGGCTCGCCGGAGGCCGTTTCCTTGGCAGCGGCGATGGCCTTCAGCATGCGCTCGCGGTTGGCGAAAATGTCGCCATAGGTGCTGTCGGAGCGGAAGAGGATGAAGCCGCGCAGGTTGACGGCCTGTTCGAGCATGGCCTGCAGCGCGTCGTCAATCTGGTTGACGAGCAGTTTGGACTTTTCCTGCTCGGCGGCAGCGTCCGACGAGGCACTGGCCTTCACATAGACATAGGACGAGACGGCAACAAAAATGACGATGAGAGCTGCGAACGTGGCCGCGAGCTTTCCTTTGAGCGAAATATTGGCGAACACCGGTAATTCTCCTGGCAAATATTCGGCGCGGCAAAACGCGGCCGCTGGGAGGCGGCGGCCACATGTTTTGAAAAACGAGAGAACATGAACTGCGGGCAGGGAAATGCGTGCCATCATGGCGGAAGCGATTCAGGCGAACCGCTGCAATCGGGCGGAACTTAGTCGCCGCCGCTTTAAAATTGCTTAAGTTTGCACCGCACAAATAGGGATGGCGCTATTCCTGCGGTGCGTTGAGGATCAGGATATCGAGGTCGCGCTCCGGCCAGAAATCGTTAGCCGTCATCTCGAAGGTGGTCGGGCCGGTCTTCTTCACGCCGGTGCCGCAGAAGCTGATGAGGTTCTTCGCATTGCCCTTGTCGAGCGTCAGCCTGAAGCCCTTGATCGGGCCGTTCCAGTTGGCGCCGGTCTTGAGGATGTAGGAAATCCAGCTTTCCGTGTAGTTCGGGCCGCCATTCGCCTCGGCCTTCGCGAGCTTCTGCGCCGCCTTGACGAAGCCGTCATCCATGCAGTAGCGGCTTTTATATTCGGCGAAGCGATCGCCCTTGGCCTGCCCATCCTCCAGGAAGCTGATCGCCACCGTGCCGCCGACGCTTGGCGTATAACGGTGCGAGACCGTCACCTTTGCCTTGGCCGGAAAAACGGTCTTCCACCAGTAGGTGGAGCGCAGCGTCCAGAGCGGCGTCATGTGATGCTTCATGCCGCTGCCGTCGTTATCATAGACGTCGTCATAGAGCAGGCCGCGCGACAGCCAGTCCTGCTTCACGGTGTCAGGCAGCTTTTCGAGTGTGGCCGCCGTCCCCTCCGCATAGGGCAGCGGTAGAATATTCTGCGCCTTCAGGTCATCGGTCACGTCGATGCTGGCGGCGATCGCCCGCTGCTGCAATGTCGGCGAGATCGGCCTGCCGTCCTGCGTCACCGTGAAATCGAGGAAATTGTCCTTGCCGGAATCGGCGATGGCGATATCGCTCTCCACATGGCCCGGCAGATCCGGCATCGGGAAGGCGACAAGCGTTTCGACATCCTTGTCGGCGCTGTTTTGGAAGACGTAATCGACGCGCACTTCCTTTGCCGAGATGAAAAGCGCCTCGCTCTCCATGCTGACATCGGGGGATTCGATGAAGGTCAGGCCGCCGGTCTTCAGCTCGGCCATCGTATCGTTGGCGAGCGCCGGGGCGGCAGTCAGGACGGCGGCGATCACCGCCACGCTTCTCGATATCGGCATGCCGTCTCACTCCCCTGCCCCATGACCACCGGCAGAATTATCGCCGGGTAACGGCGGGCGTCAACGGCGGCGGGGCAAACAAAAGGCTTGCAAGCGCGGGTTTTGCCAGTCATGGACTGCCCATGTCCGATCAGAACCCACAACGTCTCGACCAGCTGCTCGTCAGCCTCGGTCTTTTTGCCAGCCGCTCGCGGGCACGCGATGCGATCGACCGCGGCACGGTGAAAGTCGGCGGCAAACTCGTCACCAAGCCTGGCGCGCTGTTTGCCGAAACGGCGGAGATCGAAATCGACGACCCGGCGCAGGATTACGTCTCGCGCGCGGCGCTGAAGCTGACGGCGGCGCTCGATCACTTCCGGCTCGATCCGGCCGGGCATCACTGTCTTGATGTCGGCGCTTCGACCGGCGGCTTTACGGAAGTGCTGCTGGAGCGGGGTGCGGCGCATGTGACGGCGATCGATGTCGGCCATGGGCAGATGCATCCGCGCATTTCGGCCGATCCGCGCGTCACCAATATCGAGGGGCTGAACGCCCGCAATCTGACGGCCGACGATATCGGCCATGCCGTGACCTTCCTCGTCTCCGATGTCTCGTTCATTTCGCTGAAGCTGGCGCTTGCTCCGGCACTCGACATCGCCGAGCCGGGCGCCATGGCCGCACTGCTGGTCAAGCCGCAATTCGAGGCAGGCCGCGAGGCGATTGGCAAGGGCGGCCTTCTGAAAGACCCCTCCTCCGCGCCGTCAGTGGCTGCAGAGCTGGAGCGCTGGTTGACCGAAGAGATGGGCTGGAAGAGCCTCGGCCTCATCGCCTCGCCGATCGCGGGCGGCGACGGCAATCAGGAATATCTACTTGCAGGAATAAAGCCGTGAGCACCGAAACAGTCACGATCAAGAAACTCGGCGGTCAGGGCGACGGTATCGCCGAAGGCAGGGATGGCGCGATCTACGTGCCTTTCGCGCTGCCCGGCGAAGAGGTCGCGATCGCGCGCGTCAAGAACCAGGGCACGATCATGTCGATCGCCAAGGCATCTGCCGACCGGCAGGAGCCCGCCTGCCGCCATTTTGGACCCGATGGCGTCAACGGCACCTGCGGCGGCTGCACGCTGCAGCATCTGGCCGACGAGCCCTATCGCGCCTTCAAGCGGCAGCTGGTCGTCAATGCGCTGAAATCGCAGGGCATCGATGCCGAGGTGGGCGAACTCGTGGCCGCGCATCCCGGCGAACGCCGCCGCGTCGTCTTCGCGGCGCGCAAGACCGAGAAAGACATGCTTGTTGGATTCAACCAGGCCGAAAGCCACCACATCGTCGCGATCGAGGAATGTCCGATCTCGTCGGCAGGGATCATGGCCCGGCTGCCGGCGATCAAGGCAATCGGTGCGGCCATGGCGACCAGCGCCGAGGCCTTCCGCATCTCGGTGCTGGAGACGCTGTCCGGCCTCGACCTCGCCGTCGACGGCATCAAGAAGCTCTCCGACCAGCAGCGCCGCAAGGCGGTCGAGACCGTGCTCTCGCTGCGCGGCATTGCCCGCGTGTCGCTGAACGGCGAAATCCTCGTCGAGCCGCAGAAGCCGGCCGTCGATTTCGGCGGCGTCCAGGTCTCGCCTCCCGCCGGCGGCTTCACCCAGGCGACGAAGCCTGCCGAAGAGGCTATGGCGGAACTGGTCGTTGCCCATGTCGGCAAGGCGAAGCGCATCGCCGATCTCTTCGCCGGTTCCGGGACCTTCTCGCTCCGGCTCGCCCGCATCGGCCGCGTCCATGCCGTCGAAGGCGAGGACAAGGCGCTCGCCGCTCTCGATCAGGCGGCCCGTAAGGCGCAGGGGCTGAAGCCGGTGAGCGTCGAGAAACGCGACCTCTTCCGCCGCCCGCTGATGACGGCCGAGTTCAAGCATTACGACGCCGTGGTCTTCGACCCGCCGCGGGCCGGCGCCGAATTCCAGTCGCAGGAACTGGCGCGCTCAGCGGTCAAGAAGGTCGTCGCCGTCAGCTGCAATCCGCTGACGCTCGCCCGCGACCTCGCCATCCTGATCGCAGGCGGCTACCGCCTCACCAGCGTCACGCCGATCGACCAGTTCCTCTGGACGGCGCATGTGGAAGTGGTGGCGACGCTGGAGAAATAGGCCGCGCGCCTTGCTCTGAGGCGAGGTCTTTTTGGGCGCCTACCTAACCTCCGCCCCCTTTCCTGTGGCCTTAGGGCTGCGCCCACGGGATGTCACAGGAATGCAGCCACGGCGCGTCTGCGCCGTGAATGACTCGGCAGACATTTGACCCTGAGATTAGTCTCGCGCGCCCCAAGACTGGGGCGCACTGGATCCCTGTGACAAGCACAGGGATGAGGGAGATTGTGCAGGGTGCCGCCCCCTCATCCGGCCCTTTGGGCCACCTTCTCCCCCAGGGGAGAAGGGAAAACCGCAGCGCTTGCTCCAATCTCGACTTCCCCTCTCCCCTTGGGGAGAGGGCAGGGTGAGGGGGCTCCGGGCGCGGCGGATCATTCCGCACTAGACGTTATCAGCGTTTGCAGAACTCTCATCGATCTTCAAACAAAAATGCCCGCGTCTCCGCGGGCATCTTCAATTCAAGGATAGACCGTATCAGGCGACGCGGCGGTGGCCGGGTGCGGCGGCGTGGCCGGTGCCGAGGTTGAACTGCGAGAGCAGCTGCATCAGCTTGGCGGCTTCGGTGGCGAGACCATGGCTGGCGGCCGTCTGTTCCTCGACCATGGCGGCGTTTTGCTGCGTGCCCTGGTCCATGGTGTTGACGGCCGTGTTGATCTCGTGGAGACCGGTCGACTGTTCGCGGGTGGCGGTGACGATCGCGCCGACGTGGCGGCTGATCTCCTGGACCTGCGTGACGATCGCCTCCAGCGACTTGCCGGTTTCGCCGACCAGCGTGACGCCGGAGCGGACCTGGGCGTTCGATGCAGTGATCAGCGTCTCGATCTCCTTGGCGGCCTTTGCGGACCGCTGGGCGAGCTCGCGGACTTCCTGGGCGACGACGGCAAAGCCCTTGCCGGCTTCACCGGCGCGGGCCGCCTCGACGCCGGCATTGAGAGCCAGCAGGTTGGTCTGGAAGGCGATGTCGTCGATGACGCTGATGATGCTGGAGATCTGCTCCGAGGAATGCTCGATGCCGGTCATGGCATCGACGGCCTTGCGGACGATCTCGCCGGACTGCTCGGCACCGTTACGGGTGCGATCGACCAGATTGCCGGCTTCCTCGGCACGGCGGGCCGTGTCCTTGACGGTCGTGGTGATCTCTTCGAGCGCCGCTGCGGTTTCCTCGACGGAGGCTGCCTGCTGTTCGGTGCGGCGGGCAAGGCCATCGGCGGCGGTGCGGATTTCGGCAGCACCGGCGTCGATCGCATTGGCATTGCTGCCGACCGTCTGGAGAGCGCCGTGCAGCTTGCCGACGGCGCTGTTGTAGTCGTTGCGCAGGCGGTCGAGATGGGCGGCGAAGGGCGTCTCGATACGGTGGGCGAGATTGCCGTCCGAGAGCGCGCCGAGAGCGCCGCCAAGGGCATCGACGGCAGTGCGGATTTCGGCGGCTTCGCGGGCCTTCTGCTGTTCGCGGTCCTGACGCTCGCGCTCGGTCAGCGAACGGCCCTCTTCGGCCTCGCCTTCGAGACGCTGGCGGTCGATCGCGTTGGCCTTGAAGACCGCGACGGCTTCGGCCATCGAGCCGATCTGGTCGCGGCGCTCTTCGCCCGGAATGGCGACCGAGAAGTCACCGGCGGCGAGCTTCTGCATCGCGGCCGTCATTGCGGTGACCGGCTGGACGACGAGGCCGTGCAGCAGCCAGGCCATGGCAGCGATCATCAGGCCGACGGCGAGAAGCGTTGCGATGGTGGCGGCGATTCGGAACTCGTTCAGCGAAGCGAAAGCCTTGTCGCTATCGACAACGAAGGCGAGATACCATTCGACGGTCGGCAGGCCGCTGACCGGCATGAAGCTGACGAGAACCGGCTTGCCGCCGAATTCCGTGGCGACGAGGCCGGAGCCGATCTTCGGCGTTTGCGCCGGGAAGGCGTCGGCGAGCGTCTTGGTGACGAGCTTGGCATCCGGGTGGATGAGGATCTGGCCGCTCTTGTTGACGAGGAAGGCCGTGCCCTGGCCGCCGAGATCGATCTCCTTGATCATCTTGACCATGGTTTCGAGCGAGAAGTCGCTGCCGACGACGCCGGCGAGCTTGCCGGCGCGCTGGACCGGAACGGCCGCGCTGATGATCAGGTCGCCGCTGGAGGCATCGACATAGGGCTCGGTCATGACGCTGGCATTGGCCTTGACGGCATCCTGGTACCACGGGCGCTTGCGCGGGTCGTAGCCATCGGGCATCGGCAGCTTCGGCCACATGGTGAAGACGCCCTGCTCATCGCCGAAATAGGTGCTGACGAACTGGCTGGTCAGGATGTCGTTCTGCAGGACGTTGAGCGTTCCGGCCTGGTCGGCGGCGCGGCCGATGGCGTTGGCGACCATGGCGGTCAGCGTCACGCGGCCGTTCATCCAGTTGGCGAGGCTGTGGGCAGCCTGCTCGCCCGACGACTGGATGTTGGCCTCGATCGAAGCCGTCGTCACGTCGCGCTGAACGGAGTTGATGTAATAGGAGAAGGCGGCAAAGGCCGCCAGAACCACGGCCGACGCGGCGACGAGGATGCGCGTCATCAAATTCGTCTTCTTCAAGTTCGTTCTTTCGAAGTCTTCCGCCGTCTCGTTTGCGCGGATGGACGGGCGCGGCAACGCGGATCGGGCGGATGGGGCTTGGGGGCAAGGCTGCGCAAGGCGCCTCATGCGCCAGGACGACTAGCCGGAACTATTCGTCACCCTTCATTATTTGCCGCGCATTAAAACACGCTTAAAATTTAGCTAAAATCCTATGTTTTTATATTAGCGCCGCATGAAGGCTTCGAAGGCTTTTCTTGCCTCATCGCTTTTCAACTGTGCGGTGAAGTGGCGTGCTTCTTCATCTATACGTGCAATAATCTCGTCACGCGGACCACGGACGAGATCGCGGGCAATCCTGAGCGCAGAAGCGGGCTTGGCGGCAAGCTTGGCGGCGGTTGCCAGCGTCAGATGTTCGACCTCGCCCGGCGCGCAGACCTTCCAGATCAACCCGGCATCGCGCGCGTCGGCCGCTGAGAAGTCCTCACCCGCAGCCAGGAGAGCGAAGGCGCGCTGATGGCCCATGATGCGTGGCGCAATCAGGCTGGAGGCGGCTTCAGGGACCAGCGCCAGATCGACGAAGGGCGTGCGGAACTGGCTGCGGAGGGAGGCGATGGTCAGGTCGCAATGCATGTGCATCGTCGTGCCGATGCCGATCGCCAGGCCATCGACGCCGGAGACCAGCGGCTTGCGGGAGTTCACCAGTGCATAGAGAAAATCGAGCAGTTCGTGGCCGAGGCTGCCGCCCATGGCGGCGGCGAGGAAATCAGCGATATCGTTGCCGGCCGAAAAGGCACCTTCGGTGCCGAGAAAGGCGGTGGCGCGGATCGTCTCGTCGGCATCGGCGGCCTTCAGCGCCTCGGTCATCCGCACATACATGGCGCGGGTAATGGCGTTCTTCTTTTCCGGGCGGTTGAAGCGGATGATCTGGACGCCGGGATGCTCTGCGGACTGCTCGACGATGATGTGATCGGTCATGATATCCTCAGGCCAGGATGGCGCGGGCTGCGGCAAGGCTCGCGGCGCCATTGACGGTGCGGTCCTTCAGGGCAGCGGTTTCGGAAAGCAGGTTTTCGGCGGCGAAACGGCAGAGCGCGATGCGGCCTTCCTCGGCGCCGTCGCCCGTCTTGGCAAGGCCGCCCTTGGCGAGATAGCTGCTGGTCAGCACCAGGCCGAACAGGCGCTGATAGGGCGTCGCGCCCGAGAGCACCTCGGCGATCCTGCCATCGGCCTGCGCCTTCATCAGCCAATCGGTGGCTTCGGTCAGATCGGCAATCGCGGCATCGAGCCGGGCGGCGGTTTCACCGAAGGAGGCGAGGTTCGAACCGCGCACGGCGTCAGCGATGGCGGAGAGCTCGGCGATGAAGCCCTTCACGTGCTCGCCGTTCGAGAGCGGCAGCTTGCGGGTGACGAGGTCGATCGCCTGAATGCCGTTGGTGCCCTCATAGATCGGAGCGATGCGGGCATCGCGCAGGAAGCGGGCGGCACCGGTTTCCTCTATGAAGCCCATGCCGCCATGGACCTGGATGCCGAGCGAGGCGACATCGACGCCTGCATCGGTGGCGAAGGATTTGGCGATCGGGGTCAGCAGGGCGGCACGTTCCTGCCAGTGTTTTGCATCGCCACGTCCCTGATGCGACATGTCGATGGCATGGGCGCAGGAATAGGAAATGGCGCGCGCCCCTTGCGTCAGCGCCTTCATCGTCAGCAGCATCCTGATGACGTCAGGGTGTTCGATGATCGGGCTCATGCCGGAGCCGGTCCAGCCGGGCGCCCTGCCCTGGGTGCGCTCCTTGGCGAAGGCGATGGCCTTCTGTGTCGCCGCTTCGGCGATCGCCACGCCCTGCATGCCGACCGTCAGGCGGGCATTGTTCATCATCGTGAACATGCAGTTGAGGCCCTTGTTCTCCTCGCCGATCAGCCAGCCGATCGCGCCCTTCTCGCCGCCGAACTTCCCGTCGCCATAGATCATCGTGCAAGTCGGCGAGCCGTGAATGCCCATCTTGTGTTCGAGCGAATGGACGAAGACGTCGTTGCGGGCGCCGAGCGAGCCGTCGGCATTGACCAGGAATTTCGGCACGAGAAAGAGCGAGATGCCGCGCGTCCCGGCCGGTGCATCCGGCAGGCGGGCGAGAACGAGATGGATGATGTTGTCGGTGGCGTCGTGCTCGCCCCAGGTGATGAAGATCTTCTGGCCGAAAATGCGATAGGTGCCGTCATCGCGGCGTTCGGCGCGGCTCTTGAGCGCTCCGACGTCGGAACCGGCATGCGGTTCGGTCAGGTTCATCGTGCCGGTCCATTCGCCGGAGACCAGCTTCGGCAGATAGGTCTGCTGCAAGTCGGCCGAGCCATGGGCACTCAGCGCCTCGACGGCGCCCATCGTCAGCGTCGGGCAGAGCGCGAAGGCGGTGGCGCCGGAATTCCACATTTCGAGCGCGGCAACATTGAGAAGAACAGGAAGCCCCTGCCCGCCGAATTCTTCCGGCCCCGTTAGGCCGTTCCAGCCGCCGGCGATCCAGTCCTGATAGAGCTTTGCCCAACCGTCCGGCGTCTTGACCTCGCCATCGATGAGGCGCGCGCCCTGGGTATCACCGATGGCGCCGAGGGGGGCGACTTCGTCGGTGGCAAAGCGCCCGGCTTCGGTCAGGATCGCATCGACGAGGTCTTCGCCGAGATCGCCGAATACGCCTTGATCGAGGGCATCCTTCAGACCGGCCACATGCTTCAGGGTGAAAGCGATATCCTCGACGGGCGCCTTGTACATCTTGTCTCCTCGCATCTCAGGCCAACTCAAGAACCGGCCATCCTCCGCAGCCAGAGCTAATTGATTTTTACGTAAACGTCAATTTTGTTTTCGCTGCTGCGCCACGATGTCCCGGGTGTTGTTTATTCATGGGCTTGCACAAACTGGTGTCATGAAGAATGTCTAGAGCGGAACGCCAAAAAGAGAATGCCGCGTCGAAGAGGATCCGCCGCCGATGGATACATTGCCCGCCAATATTCCGGGGCTGATCTGGGCCTATCGATTTCCGGCCGGCTCGAAGACGGCAATCCGGCTGGAAAACAGCGCACAGGCGGCCGAACTCACTGCCGACGGTGGCTTCTACTGGCTGCATCTCAATCTCGTCGATGCCCGTGTGCCGGCCCTGCTGGAGCAGCTGGCCGGGCTGAACGACGACGCACGGGCGGCGCTGACGACGCGCGATACACACGCGGCACTCACCGTCGACGAGCAGATGCTCTATGGCACGCTGGTCGATTGCCAGCGCGAATTCGACCAGGACACCGCCGATCTCGGCTGGCTGCATTTTGCCATCTCGGGCAAGTTCATCATCACCACCCGGCTGCAGCCGCTGCGCAGCGTCGATCGCGCCCGGATCATGATCGAGAAGAACCCGGCGAAGTTCGATCACCCGGCCGACATCTTCGAGCTTCTGGTCATCGAGTTCCAGCGCACGCTGATCGCCGTCGTCATGAACCTGACGGACGAGCTCAACCTGATCGAGGACTTCGTCTACGACAACACGCCGCGCGACGAGCGGCGGCGGCTGGCGCCGGTGCGCCGGACGATCGTGCGCCTGCACCGGCACCTGAGAAACGTGCTGACGCTGATGCGCCGCGCCGCAGCCTCCGACGAGGACGAGATGCCTTTCGGGTTCGAGGACATTGCCGGTCGCCTGACGAGCCGGCTGGAGGCAGTCGACCACGACATCTATGCGCTACAGGAGCGCGCCCGCCTGCTGCACGAAGAAATCGACTCGAAGCTCTCCTCGGAGACCAACCGGCATCTCTATATCCTGTCGATCATGACGGCCTTCCTGCTGCCGCCGACGCTGGTCACCGGCTTCTTCGGCATGAACACCGCCAACCTGCCCTTCGCGCAGGGGACCGGGGGGACGGAATATGCGGTGGCGCTGATCGTCGCCTCGATCGTGTTTGCCTGGTGGCTGCTGAAGCGGGTCAACATTCTCTGACAGCAAAAAGCCCGGCATCTCTGCCGGGCTCCTGTCATTGCGATAGACTCGATATCAGTAGGGTGAGTAGCACTGCTGACGCGGGCCGTTATACGGCTGGAACGTGTTGTCGTAGGCGCGATAGGACCGGTAGCGGTTTTCGCACCAGGAGACGTGCGCTGCCGTCAGGCGCGGCGCGGCATAGCGCGGCGGCGGGGCATAGTAGCGCGGCTGCGAAGCAATCGCACCACCGATGATCGCGCCGGCGCCAAAGGCCGCCAGCGGATACCAGTAGCCGTTATAGTGGCGGTAGCCGCGGCGATAAGACGGATAACCGCGGTAGCCACCGTACCAGCCCGGGCCGCGGCCCCTATAGTACCGGCGATACTGGACATCCTGAATATTCGAAGCCTGCTCCTGCTGCGTCACTTTCGGCGCTGCCGGCAGCGGCATCGCTTCGGACGGCAGGAAGCTGGTCAGGACAACGGCGGCGGACAGGACAGCGGCCGAAATCTTCTTACTGAGGCCAATCATTGTAGTTCTCCAATCCCAGAGCATAATTTGCCTTTGAGCGAACGCGCGATGGTCGAAATTGTTCCTCGCGGCGTTTTCTTCAAGCACGGGTTGAAGTTACGAAAACGCCGATGAACCGGAGATTAACCGGGTCATCGGCGCCGTTGGATCACGCAAATGTCAGATATCAGGCGACGACGGAGAGCTTCGCCTGATCGCCCTGCAGGCGGTTGACCATGAAGTTCGTGTACCATTCGAGGAACTGCATGACGCCCCCCTCGTGCAGCATCGAATAGGGACCGGGCTCATAGGCCGGCGAATGGATGCCGAAGGCATTCTCTTCTACGATGCGGCGGTCCTGATCGTTGGTCTCGGTCCAGACATGCGTTAGTTCCTCGAGATCGTAATCGACGCCTTCGACGGCATCCTTGTGAACGATCCACTTGGTCGTGACAGCCGTTTCGTTGGCGCTGAGCGGGATGACGCGGAAGGAGATCGCGTGGTCGCCGAGCAGGTGGTTCCAGGTCGTCGGGTAGTGGAAGAGCAGCATGGTGCCGATGCGGTCGATCGTGACGTCTTCCGACAGCTTGCGCTTGACGGCCGGGCGGCCGGACATGGTGTAGCTCTCGGCGTCCTCGATCAGCGGCATGCGCGCCGTGCGGAACTGGCCATCCGGCGAGATCTGGAACTTGCTCGGCAGGCCGGCGGCCTCGCAGCGCGCCCAGTGGCCCGCGATTTCGGGATCATCGGCGCCGCCATCGGTGCCGGTGACGCTCGGGGCTTCCGGATAGGTGCGGCAGAGTTCCGGATGGTTTGCGGCGCAGTGATAGCACTCGCGATTGTTTTCCCACACGAGCTTCCAGTTGCCCTTCTCGATGATGGTGCTCTGGAAGGCGATCTTACCTTCGGCGAGGCGATGCGGCAGCATGTAGGGAGCGACCATGTCGCGGACCGGCTGGAAGTCCGGCGCCTTGTCGGCGAGGCAGATGAAGATGTAGCCGCCGAAGCTTTCGCAATGGATCGGCTTGAGGCTGAAGCCGCTCTTGTCGAAATCGTCACCCATGTGGCGGGCGAAGGCGAGCTTGCCATCGAGATCGTAGGCCCACTGGTGATAGGGACAGACGAGGCGGACGGAGGAGCCGTGTTCCTTGGTGCAGACGCGCGAGCCGCGGTGACGGCAGGAATTGTGGAAGGCGCGGATCACATTGTCGCGGCCGCGGACGATGACAACAGGATACTGACCGATCTGCACGGTGAAATAGGCGCCGGCCTTCGGCAGTTCGCAATCATGGCCCATGAAGAGCCAGTCGCGGTAGTAGATCATCTCCATATCGAGCTTGAAATAGTCCTCGTCGATATAGAAGGGCTGCTCAAGGCTGAAGCCTTCGCGCCGGTTTTTGAGCTGCCGCAAAACGTTGCTGCGAATGTCCATTTGCATATCCTCGTGCAATCGGCTCAGCCATCAAAGGCATGGCTTTCGGAAGCCTCGGGCTTCCCTCCCTTTCGGGAGCATTGGTCATGGGGGCATTTAATCACCGGGCATCCCCGGTTCTTGGTTGTAAAGCGACATCGGCTTCGAAATTGACGACAGGATGACGAGCGCCTGCGAAAATCGAAACCCGGATGGGTTTTGCACTCTTTTCATTCGATTGCGACATCGCAAAACCCGTGGCAGGCCCTCACCCTTTGCAGGCCATTCGCATATTCTATCTCATTTGCGACGCCGGGGGACTGCAAGTTTTCGGCAGTGCGGGCACGCTGCGGTCTTTAAGAGCACATTAAGCATGAACTTCTATTCTCGCCCCAGAGGACAAACGCTTACGGAATACGCGCCATGGCGAAACTTCGCTATTTCGACGTCAGGGACGAGACCAAACCGGAAGAGGCGCCGGCCGCGCCGCATTCCGAATTCCTGCGCACCGGCAAGATCACCCGCGACCGGGCCCATTGGCTGGCCGAAGAGCGCCGCTACCTCTCGCATCATGAAGTCGCCGAGAAGACCGGCCGCAAGCTGCAATCGGCCGGAAATCAGGCACATCAGCAGATCAACGGCTTCCATCGGGCGATCCAGTTTCCGAAGATGGTGTTTCACCGCACGCTCGCCGAGAGCCCGCATCTCGGCTATTGCCACGTGACCGCCTCCCGGACGAAATTCGCCCGCTACGAAGAGGTGAGCTGGGCATTCTATATCGCCAATTTCTATGCCGATATCGGCGACAACGACAATTTCTTCCACAAGATCAACCTGACCTATTCGCGCATGTATTTCGCCGTGGCGATCAAGCCGGGCGAACATACCGCGGAGAAGATGACGATCGACCGCTCCGTTCGCGGCAACGGCCTGCTTTTCCGGACTGACGATCCGCAGGCGGCGATCAGGAACGTGCTGCTGCTTGGTGCGCGCAACGAGCAGTTGCGCGAAATCATTCGCCAGCTCTAACCGGGATCATTCGCGGGTTCTGATATTGATCGGCGCCGCTCAAAGGCCTATGGGACTGCCTGGCATCAAAGGCACTTCATGGCACGGATCATCGACATCGCGGAACACAGGGAAGAGGCGCTGAGCGCGGCCTCGGCCGTTCTCGGCGACGGCCATCCCGTGGCGATCCCGACGGAGACAGTCTACGGGCTTGCCGCCGACGCGACGAACCCTGCCGCGATTGCCCGCATCTACGAGACCAAGGGCCGGCCGCAGTTCAATCCTCTCATCTGCCATATGGCCGATCTCGCCATGGCCGAGCGCTATGCGATTTTCGACCCGCTGTCGCGGGCATTGGCGCTGGCCTTCTGGCCGGGGCCGCTGACGCTGGTGCTGCCGCTGAAACCCGGCAGCGGCATTCATGCACTCGCAACCGCCGGCCTCGATACGGTCGGCATCCGCATTCCCAAAGGCTTTGCCGGCGATCTGATCCGCGCCTTCGACCGTCCTCTGGCCGCGCCGAGCGCCAATACGTCGGGCAGGATCAGCGCCACGAGTGCCGCCCATGTCGCCGACGATCTCGGCCAAAAGATCCAGCTCATCCTCGATGCCGGCGCCAGCAAGGTCGGCGTCGAGTCGACGATCGTCAAGGTCGAGAATGGCGAGATGACGCTGCTACGCCCCGGCGGGCTTGCGGCCGCAGAGATCGAGCGCGTTGCCGGAAAGCGGCTGCGCCGTCAGAAGAAGGCGTCCGCGGCGATCGAGGCGCCCGGCATGCTGGCCTCGCATTACGCGCCGGGCGCTGCCGTGCGGCTCGATGCCAGCGCGATCGAGCCCGGCGAGGCGGCGATCCTGTTCGGACCGCAGCAAATCAAAGGCATCGACGGGGCGGCGATCCAGCTGAATCTCAGCGCCAAGGGCGATCTTGCAGAGGCCGCCGCCAATCTTTTCGACTACATGAAACAGGCCGACGCCAGTGGCGCCGGCACGATCGCCTTTGCTCCGATTCCCGACGAGGGGCTCGGCGAGGCGATCAACGACCGCTTGCGGCGCGCCGCCGCGCCGCGCGAATGACCAACAAGGACCCAGGGCCGATGACTGCTGCCATTTCTCCCGAATTGCTTGACCGCTTTGCCGCCATCGTCGGCGAGAAGCATGCGCTGCGCAGCGAAGCCGACCTCGCGCCGCACCTTATCGAGAATCGCGGCCTCTATCACGGCTCCTCCCCTCTCCTGCTGAAGCCGGCCAGCGTCGAGGAAGTATCGGCGATCCTGAAGCTTGCCACAGAGACCGGCGCCGCCGTCGTGCCGCAGACAGGCAATACCGGCCTCGTCGGTGGACAGACGCCGCGCGAGGGCAAGTCCGACATCATCATTTCGCTCGAGCGGATGAACAAGATCCGCGATGTCGATCCGGTCGCAAACGTCATGGTCGTCGATGGCGGCGCCATTCTGGCGGAGGTGCAGAAGTCGGCCGAAGCGCATGGCCGGCTCTTTCCGCTGTCGCTCGGCTCGGAAGGCTCATGCCGCATCGGCGGCAACCTTTCGACCAATGCCGGCGGCACGGCGGTGCTTGCCTATGGCAACATGCGCCAGCTCTGCCTCGGCCTCGAAGTGGTTCTGCCGACCGGCGAGATCTGGAACGGCCTGCGCCGCCTGAAGAAGGACAATACCGGATACGACCTGCGCGATCTCTTCATCGGCGCGGAAGGCACGCTCGGCATCATCACCGGCGCCGTGCTGAAGCTTTTCCCGCAGCCGCTCGGCAAGCAGGTTGCCTTTGCAGGGCTCAACAGCGTCGAGGATGCGCTGGCCTTCTTCAATCTTGCGGGCAGCCTCTGCGGCACTTCGCTGACCGGCTTCGAGCTGATGCCGCGCTTCGGCGTCGAGATCACCGCCAAGCATATCGATGGCGTGCGCGATCCGCTGGAAAGCCCGCATCCCTGGTATGTCCTCATCGACATCTCGACCTCGGACTCGGCAGAGACCGCCGAGCGGATGATGAACGCGCTGCTCGAGCAGGGCTTCGAGGAAGGGCTCGTGCAGGATGCGGCAATCGCCTCGTCAGTGGCGCAGCAGAAAGCACTGTGGCACATGCGCGAGAGCATGTCCGACGCGCAGAAGCCGGAGGGCGGCTCGATCAAGCACGATGTTTCGGTGCCGGTTTCGCGCATTCCGCATTTCATGGCCGAAGCCGGCGAAGCGGTGATGGCCGCAATGCCCGGCGCCCGCATCTGCGCCTTCGGGCACATGGGCGACGGCAACATTCACTATAACATCTCCCAGCCTCTCGGCGCCGACAAGGATGCCTTCATCGCCCGCTGGCACGAGATGAACGAGATCGTCCACGGCATCGTGCTGGCGCATAACGGCTCGATTTCCGCCGAGCACGGCATCGGCCAGCTGAAGCGCGACGAGCTCGCCGCGGTCCGCTCTGAGATCGAGATGGATCTGATGCGCCGCATCAAGCGCGCCTTTGATCCTGCCGGGATCATGAATCCCGGCAAGGTCGTCAGCCTGGATTAACCGAGCAGACCGGACGACGTGCTTGTGCCGCCGTTGGTCAGGATCTGAAGCGCCGGCGCCTGCGTCGTGCTGTTCTGGATATCGTACATGGCGGTGAATCGCTTGACGATCTTGTCGATCTTCTTGGGATCGCCAAGGTCCTTGAGATCGATGAACTTCTGCAGCATCGACACCTGCTTGTCGACATCCATGCTGGACATCTGGCTTGGCAGACTGAACGCCGTCTGGATCACCTGGAACAGCGCCTTGTCACCAAGGATCGTGTAGAGCGATGTGATGTTCGGTGCCTGACGGGCGAAATAGAGAGCCAGGCGCGTACCGTCATTGCTCTCGCCCTGCTGGGTCTCGAGCGTCTGCGCGATATAGGCGGCCTGGGTGCGATCCAACGCCCCCTTGTCCTGGACCGTGCCGAGCTTCGACCGGGTGAGATTGCCGTCCTTGTCGAAGTTGAAATCGGCGACGATATCCTTGAACTTGCCGTCGGCCTTGGCATTCAGGTAGCTCTTCGGATCATCGGGATCCGATGTGAAGATCTTCTTCAGCGTATCCTTGCTGTAGTCCTTCGGATCGAGACCGACGGACTTCAGGATGAAGTCGGTGAGCTTGCTGTTGTTCAGGAAGTCGTCCAGCGACTTCACCTCGTCCATGCCCTTGGCGAAATTGTCGACGTCGGTGGTCGCATCCTTCGATGCCTTGTCCTTCAACGGGCCGTCGGCGATGAACATCGTCGCGTGCGACTTGTAGTTCGTCGCGTATTTGGCCATCGATGCATCGGAGAGCGGCGCCAGATGCGGACCGACCTTGCCGTCGGAGCCGAAATTGAAGGCACGGGCGAAATTGGTGATGCGATCGTCCTTGAGCGAAGCGACATAGCCCTTCGGATCATAGGCGTCGCTCATCAGCACCTTGCGGATCATCGATTTCGGAAGCTCGGCCTCCGTCAGGCCGAAGGCCTGGAGCGCGACATGATACATGTCGGGCAGGTCGTCATTCTTCTTGCTGAAGTCGATCTGCTTGTTGTTGCGAAGCAGGTCGTTGATATCCTTGATATCGGAAAATGTGCCGGTGCCGGTGCTCGACGTGATCAGCGCCTTGTAATTGGCGGTGATGTCGTCGAGGAAGTCGTCGGCCTCGTCGTCATAACGCGCCATGTATTGCGTCGAGACCTTTGCCGTATTGGCCGCCGTCTGCGCACCGCCGGATGCGGGCAGGCTGCCGTCCGACTGGAAGTTGAATGCGGCGACAGCAGCCGGATAGCCGGCGGCCGGATCCAGAATGGCCTGCTTGAGATCGGCAGCGCTCATTTCCGACGGCATGCCGTACGCGACCTTCACGAGATTTGCGAGCTTGGGGTCGGCGACCAGCGCGTCGGCGCTCGCAACGGTTGCGATATTACCGGTGAAATAGGACATCTGGCTGTCGAAGGCGCTCAGAGCACTGCTGAGATTGGCCTGCGTCTGGAACTTTCCGTCTACCGTTCCATCCGGATTGAATTCGAAGGCGTCGTGGACGTTGCTATAGCCTTCGGCAGCGGCGAAATCGGGATCGATCAGGATCGTCTTGAAATCGCTGTCGCTCATCGCCGTCGGAATATTGTAGGCGCTGCGATAGAAATTGACGAGCTTCCGGTCGGCCATGAAGTCATCGGCCGTCTGGGGGCCGGGATTGGAGCTCTGCGTAAAGGTGATGGCATACGCCTTGCCGTTCACGGTAGCGGCATTGGTGGTCGACGTCGTCTGGCTCGAACTCTGCGCACTGAGCGTACCGGAGACTGTGCCGTCGGCGTTGAAATTGAAGGCGTCATGAAGATCAGCCAGGCCGAGCTGGCTGGCCAGGGTGCGATTGACGAGCACCTGCCGAAGGCCGGTATTATCAAGACCATCGACGAGGCCCTGACCATAGCCATGCCGTCCAAGGCTGTAGGCCGCCTTGATATAGGAGGTAAGACGGTCATCGGCCATCAGCTGATTGACATTGGTGATCGTCTTGATGGTTTTTTCGAAATAGGCCTTGTTGAAGGCTGCCGCTGCCGGCGTGACATAATAGACGTCGGCAGGCTCGCCCGGGACGTCGTCGTAATCGACCACTTTCTGCAGCGAATTCAGCGTGTATTTCTCGAGGATACCGTTCTTCTGATCGGTCGTCTGCGCCGAACCGACCATGGAGCCATCGGCATTGAAGTTGAAATCCGACGGCGCGTCCGGCGCGCCGACCGAGGCGGCATAGGCCGGATCGGTCAGCATTTTGGTGACATTCTCGTCCGTCATGGCGTACGGCACGTTGAAAGCCATCTTGATGTAGGAGGTCAGACGCGGATCAGCGACGACGTCTTCGGCACCGGTCACCGTCTCCATGATCCGCTTGAAATAGGTGGTCGACTGGTCGAAACGCGTAGTGGCATTGACGGTTTGCGCTGTGGCTTGCGCACTGCCGTTGACGCTGCCGTCGGCATTGAAATTGAAGGCGGTATTCAGGGTCTTGAAACCCTTTGACGCCGCCGTCGCGGCATCCGTCAGATAGGTCTTGAGATCGGCGTCCGAGACGCTGCCGCCGATATTGTAGGCCATGCGCACGAAGCTGTTGAGCTTCTGATCCGACAGGAGATCATCGACATTGGCGATACCGCCGATCGCGGCAGTGAAATGGTCCTTGCCGTTGGCCGTCGCGCGGCTGACCAGGTCGGCCTGCTGCGTCGCATTCTGCGGCGGCTGTGGCGCAGCGCCGGTGGTGCCGTCAGCGGCGAAATTGAAATATTTGGCCATTTCCTGATATTTGGCATTGGCCTGGGTGTTCACGAAGCTGGCGGGATCGTTGACGTCGCTGGTGAGAACGTTCTTCAGGAAGCTGTTCGACACATAGGTGCCATCGATGCCGAAGGTCGTGAAAACGAAGTCCTTCAGACGCGAGTCCGTCACCAGGTCGTTGACGTTGGAAACATCGCGCATCGCCGACTTGAAATAGGCCGACTCTACAGCCGTATCCCGGCCGCTATTCTCGTACGACTGCGTATAGAGGCCGATCATATCGTCCTCTTGCGAGGACGTCTGGACCTGCGGTTCCGGCGAATGAAAGTTAAAGGCGGCGGCGAATGTCTTGTAGCGGGAATCGGCGAGCTTGTTGGCGAAGCTGTTCGGATCGGTCAGATCGCTTTCCAGAACCTTCTTCATGAAGGCCTTGGCATAGGTCATGTCGCTCAGGCCATAGGCCGTCATCGCATAGCTGTAGAGCTTATAGTTGCCGAGGAAATCGTCTACGTCTTTGACCTTATTGATATTTTCGGCGTAGTAGTCGGCGTTTTGCTTGACGGTCTGCTGGGAGGCGACACGGCCAAGGCTCGTCTTCATGTCTTTCGACAATATCGCGTAAGCAACAGAAGATGAAATCATCCAGGCGCCCTTTTCCGGGAAAATATCTAAAAGAATAACGGGATATCCTGTGCCGATTTTGCCAGCTAAAACTTACTCGAGGCTTACCGTCGCGGGTGCCAATATGGCACGCGTGCTTTCGAAACGCCGTTCATGTTCCGGAAACCCTGCCACATTCGATTTTGATAACCATCAGGAAAGGCAGCGTTTTCTTAACCGCAAATTTTAAGCGGTCCGGAAGAGGCCGCGCCTATTGTCGAGCCATAGAGGGCGAAAAGCCCCGAGGAGAAGACCGGAAACCGGCTCTCAGGTAAGACAAGGGTAGAAATGAACATGAACAACACCGTTATGAAGCCCGCATGGGCCGGTACGACTCTGCGCCTCGATCCGTCGCGCTTTCCCCAGCAGGTAAGCTATGCGATCCATGACGCCGCTGGCGACATCAGCATAACGATCGACGAACGTGGCGCGATCCTGCGCAAGGTTCTCCCCTCCAGCGGACTGCCGCTCTCCATCGCCCTGCCGAAGCGCGCCTTCAAGGGCGTTGCAGCCCGGGCGATCGACCATGGCAACGGCGAAGTCACCGTCACCCTCGAGCTTCATCACGAAGATCCCGACCTCTGTGTTCCGCTGCTGGTTGCCCACGACCTCGGCGACATCGCCGCCGACTGGCGCGGCTGGTCGGAAGCCTTCCGCATTCCGATGCTGATGGTGGAAGCCGATGGCGTTGCCCGCCCGCTCGAAGAACATCTCGGCGAATTGCGCACCAGCCATATGAAGCCGCGCCGCCGCCACTCCTATTTCGCCAACCGCCGTCCCCGCTTCCTGGTGCGCCGCACCACCGGCAAGCTCGGCGTCTCGATGAAGATCGAGGGCAAGGAAATCATCGCCCGCAACTGAGATCGTGGCGAGATAGTCCAAACTGAAACCCGGCCTCGCGCCGGGTTTTTTCGTTTCGATCAGGGAAGTGTCACGAGCAGCGAGACGAACAGGCCGGCAAAGACGATCAGTCCGACGCGGTTGTTCGACTTGAAGAGATAGAGGCACTGATCGCCGTCGTTGATATCGAGCTTGACGATCTGCCAGGCAAACATGCCGGCAGCGATCAGCAGGCCGAGATAGGCGATCGGGCCGACGCCCGCGAGCACGAAGGCGAGCAGCATCAGCGCGAGCGTCAGGCCGTAAAGGCCGATCAGCCACTGGCGGGTGCGATCGCCGAACAGACGCGCGGTCGAGCGCACGCCGATCAGCTCGTCGTCCTCCTTGTCCTGATGCGCGTAGATGGTGTCGTAACCGATCGTCCAGACGACGGAAGCTATGTAGAGCGAGACGGCGGCAAAAGACAGCGTGCCGAAGGTTCCGGCCCAGCCCATCAGCGCACCCCAGGAGAAGGCAAGGCCGAGGAAGAATTGCGGCCAGTCGGTGAAGCGCTTGGCGAAGGGATAGAGCGCCACGATCGCCAGCGACAGGATGCCGAGGATCACCGCGAACCAGTTGAACTGCACAAGCACGATGAGGCCGACGAGCGCCTGCAGGACGATGAAGATTTTCGTCTGGGTGCGGGTGACACGGCCGGAGGGGAGCGGGCGCGAACGGGTGCGCGCCACTTCCATGTCGATCTTGTGATCGACGAGATCGTTATAGGCGCAACCGGCGCCGCGCATGGCAACGGAGCCGAGAAAATAGAGGATCAGATGATAGATTGTCCGTCCGCCGGAAAAGCTGCCCATGGCCGCAGCGGCATTGGCGGCCAGCGCCACCGACCAGAAGCAGGGCCACATCAAGAGCTGCCAGCCGATCGGCCGGTCCCAGCGCGCCAGCTGCGCATAGGGCCAGAGCCAGGGCGGCAGGATCCGGTAAACCCAATTGTCCGAAGGCGCGTCGGCGACTCGCCCGTTCAGTCCGTCGATCTGTTGCATGAGGCCATCTAGCGACGCCGAACACGGCGGGTCAAGCGGGATGGTGGGGGTGGTGGGTGTGGCCCCCTCATCTGCCTGCCGGCATCTTCTCCCCGCTAGGGAGAAGGGACTCGGGTCGAGCCGCTCGCGCAAACCTCCCCTTCTCCCCCGCGGGGAGAAGGTGCCCGAAGGGCGGATGAGGGGGCTCCGGGCACGGCCATTGATCCACGAAATGGTCTTTTCGCCGCGCAGACGCGCGTCGGCTGGATTCCTGTGACAAGCACAGGAATGAGGGAGAGCGTGGCCTACCGCCCGTTCCACCGCCGGATCACCGGCTCGGTCAGATCATGTTCATAGCCGAGCACGCTGATACTCGCCGTATCCAGTACGAACTTTTCCCCGCCTTCCGGCGGCAGGCCGAGCCAGCGGGCGGCGAGCACGCGCAGGAAATGGGAGCTGGAGAAGATCAGGACCGGGGCATCGAGGACGCGCAGTTCGGCGATGATGCGGTCGGCGCGGTTTCCTGTAGCGGCGGCGGTTTCGCCGTTGGGGCAGCCGTCACGGAAAAGCTGCCAGCCGGGGCGGGTTTTCAGGATTTCCCTGGTGGTGACGCCTTCGTAATCGCCGTAGTCCCATTCGGCGAGATCGTCTTTGATGACGGCATCAGCACCGAAGCCTGACAGGGTGCAGGTGTTGCGGGCGCGCCCCGACGGGCTGGACCAGACGGCGGCGGGGGTGATCCCGGCGAGACGGGAGACGAGGCCGCGGGCGGCTTCCTCGCCTTTCGGTGTCAGCGGGATGTCGCTGCGGCCGGTGTGGCGGCCGGAAAGGCTCCACTCGGTTTCGCCGTGGCGCACAAGGGTGATCTCGGGATAGGCCATGATTGCACCTTAGAAGCAAAAGCGCGGCCTCGAAAGCCGCGCCCGATGGTCAGAACGTGATCTTTTCGAGTGGCGGGCGGACCGCTTCGAATTCCTTGAGTTTCGTTTCGGCCGCCGGGATATAGTTGCGGTTATCGGGCGTCGAATACTGGTTCTTGGTGATCTGGATCTGCATGATGAAGAGCTCGTCCCAGCGGAAGCCCATTTCGGAGCCGGCGAGATAGAATTCCCACATGCGGAAGAAGCGCTCGTCGTAAAGCGCCACGGCTTCCGCCTTGCGCGCCACGAAGCGCTCGCGCCAGTGGCGCAGCGTATAGGCGTAGTGCAGCGGCAGCACCTCGACGTCGCGCACCAGCAGCCCGGCCTTTTCGATTGCCGGGATGGTTTCGCCGATCGAGGGAATATAGCCCTGCGGGAAGATATATTTCTCGATGAAGGCGTTGGTGGCGAAGCTCGGCTTCGGGCGGGCGATCGAGTGCAGGACCATGACGCCGTCGTCGGCGAGAAGCTCATGCACCTTCTTGAAATAACCGGGGAAATTGCCGATGCCGACATGTTCGAACATGCCGACAGAGACGATACGGTCGAAAGGCTGAGCCTTCATCGTCCGGTAATCCTGCAGCTCGAAACGGACACGATCGGCAATGCCGCGCTTTTCGGCCCGGTCGCGCGAGATCTTCAGCTGCTCTTCGCTGAGCGTGATGCCGGTATGGTCGAGCCCCGGCGTCGCCTCGGCGATATAGAGGCCCATGCCGCCCCAGCCGGAGCCGATTTCCAAGACGCGCTGGTTCGGCTGAAGCAGCATCTTGGCGGCGATATGGCGCTTCTTGGCGACCTGCGCTTCCTCCAAGCTTATGCCCGGCGGATCGAAATAGGCGCAGGAATACTGCCAGTCCTCATCGAGGAAGAGCTCGAACAGGCGCTCGGACAGATCGTAGTGATGGGCGACGTTGCGCTTGTTGTGATTGACGGGAAGCCGGCTCTTCAACTGCTGCAGGGCAATGCGGCCGATGAGGAGCGCCGCCATCGGGATATCGAAGATCTCGTTGGTGGTGTTCTGCTTCACCATGGCGAGGAAGTCGTAGATGTTGCCGTGTTCAAGAATGAACCGGCCATCCATGTACATTTCGCCAAGCTTGAGGGTGGGGTCGCGGCGGATCAGCTTTTCCGCCTCCTCGTCGGCGATGCGGACAGCGACGAAATCGCCGCTGCCATCCCCGACCGCATGTGTCTCGCCATTGGCGAGTGTAAGCTTCAGATTACCCTTGCGGATGATTTTTTGGACAATGGATAGAAATCCCGACGCCATGATGAGGCCTCGCAATGTGACAGGACGGTCACATCAACTTAATCCCTCTCATTCGTCTGACAAGCGCACAGTTTAGCACTCCGGCAACAACGCTGCCAAACTGTGACATTTTTGCACATACCGATACTAAGTGCTTATTTTCGCTTCATGGCTTCGGCCAAGGCGGCGCCGAAAGCGCCCTGACTTTCCTGTTTCGGCGCTGGGGAGCGTGAAGAATTCTGCGACCGGGGCGCGTTGTTTGTCCGCGACTCGCCCCGCGGCGGGGGTGCGCCGGCATCGTCCTTGCGCATCGACAGACCGATGCGCTTGCGCTTTGCATCGACCTCGACGACGCGCACCTTGACGACATCGCCGGCTTTGACGACCTCATGCGGATCCTTCACGAAGCGGTCGGCGAGCTGCGAGACGTGAACCAAGCCGTCCTGGTGGACGCCGATATCGACGAAGGCGCCGAAGGCCGCGACGTTGGTGACGGTCCCCTCCAGCATCATGCCGGGCTTCAGGTCGGAAATCTCGTTGATGCCTTCGGCGAAGGTCGCGGTCTTGAAGCTCGGGCGCGGGTCGCGGCCGGGCTTTTCCAATTCGGCGATGATGTCCCTGACGGTCGGGAGGCCGAATTTCTCGTCGATGAACTGGCGGGGATCGACAGCTTTTAGCGCCGCACTGTCGCCCATCAGCGCGCGAAGGTCACGGCCGCAGGCAGCGACGATCTTCTTGGCGACGCCATAGGCTTCCGGATGGACCGAGGAAGCGTCAAGCGGCTCCTTGCCATCGCGGATGCGCAGGAATCCGGCCGCCTGTTCGAAGGTGCGGCCGCCGAGACGGGCGACCTTCAGGAGGTCCTTGCGGCTCTCGAAGGGGCCGTTCTGGTCGCGGTGGACGACGATGGAATCGGCGATCGAACGGCTGAGGCCGGAGACACGCGACAGCAGCGGTGCCGAAGCCGTGTTCAGATCGACACCGACGGCATTGACGGCGTCTTCGACCACGGCATCGAGCGAGCGGGAGAGCTTGCCCTGGTCGACGTCGTGCTGGTACTGGCCGACGCCGATCGATTTCGGCTCGATCTTGACGAGTTCGGCCAGCGGATCCTGCAGGCGGCGAGCGATGGAGACCGCACCACGGAGCGACACGTCGAGATCGGGAAATTCGGCGGCGGCCGTCGCCGAAGCCGAGTAGACGGAGGCGCCGGCTTCGGAGACGATGACCTTGGTGGGCTTGGCGCCCGGAAGCTCGGCCAGCATGTCGGCCACGAGCTTCTCGGTCTCGCGGCTGCCGGTGCCGTTGCCGATCGAGATCAGCTCGACATTGTGCTTGCGGATCAGCGAGGCGAGCTCGACCTGGGCCCCGCGCACGTCGTTTCTCGGCTGGAACGGATAGACGGTGGAGGTGGCGACCACCTTGCCGGTGCCATCGACGACCGCAACCTTGACGCCGGTGCGGATGCCCGGATCGAGGCCCATCGTGGCCCGCGAACCGGCCGGCGCTGCCAGCAGCAGATCCTTGAGATTGCGGGCGAAGACGTGGATCGCCTCTTCCTCGGCGCGCTCGCGCAGCTCACGCATCAGGTCGAGCGACAGCGACATGGAGAGCTTGACGCGCCAGGTCCAGGTGGCGACGTCCATCAGCCAGCGGTCGCCGGGGCGGCTTGCGCCGATCTCGTAGGCGGCCGCGATCATCCGCTCGACCGGCTTGTTCGGCGATGCGGTCTCGGCATCGGCCTCGATCGTCAACGTCAGCACTTCCTCGTTCCAGCCGCGCAGCATGGCGAGCGCGCGGTGGCCGGGCGCTGTTGCCCAGCGTTCGGAATGGTCGAAATAGTCGGAGAACTTCTCGCCGGCCGCCTGCTTGCCATCCACGACCTTGGCGTTCAGCAGGGCGGCGCTGCGCATATGGGCGCGCAGCTTGCCGAGCAGATCGGCATTTTCGGCGATGCCTTCGGCGACGATATCACGGGCGCCTTCGAGCGCCGTCTTCACGTCGGGAACGTCGGCAGTGATATAGGCTTCGGCAAGCGTTGCCGGCTCCTTCGAGCGGTCAGCGAGGATGGCTTCGGCCAGCGGGCCGAGGCCGCGTTCGCGGGCGATCTCGGCGCGGGTGCGGCGCTTCGGCTTGTAGGGCAGATAGAGATCTTCGAGCTCGGCCTTGGTGGCGGCGCCCGAAAGCTTGCCCATCAGCTCGTCGGTCATCTTGCCCTGTTCGGAGACGGAGGAGATGATTGCAGCGCGCCGGGCTTCGAGCTCGCGCAGATAGACCAGCCGCTCCGCCAGATTTCTGAGCTGCGTATCGTCGAGGCCGCCGGTCACTTCCTTGCGGTAGCGGGCGATGAACGGAACGGTCGCGCCCTCATCCAGCAACTCGATCGCCGCCTTGGCCTGATCCGGCCGGGCATTGATTTCCGAGGCGATGACTGCGGCAAGCGAGCGAAGATCGGCGGCCATGGGTTTTCCTGCGCGTTGACGAAAGTTGCGGGACCATAGCGGCGAAAAACGGCAAGGCAATGCCCATGGGCGGTTTCCACAGAGGAAGGTGGGCCTAAGAGCTTGTGGGATATTGGTGGGCTAGGAGCCCGGAGTACCCCCCTCTGCCCTGCCGGGCATCTCCCCCACAGGTGGGGAGATTGGCTGGGTGCGCCCGCTCGCTCCACCTCAATAGCTGGGGCGCCCGCTCGCTCCACCTTTGATGAGTGGCGAGAGGCGGGCCACGGGTCGATCTCCCCCCTTGTGGGGGAGATGCCCGGCAGGGCAGAGGGGGGTGCCACAGGCGAAGCACCTTCATTTGATACACCACCGACGAAATGCCCTCCCCTCCCCACCGCGCGGCGTTTTTGCGGTTGTGCAGATGCGGCATTCTTTGGTAGCAGAGGCGACCGTTTTGGACCGTCCCGGACCCGGTGACGCAAGGAAAAGTGACATGCCTGATCTGCTTCTAGAACTCCGCTCCGAGGAAATTCCGGCCCGTCTGCAGCGCAAGGCTGCCGGCGACCTGAAGAAGCTCGTTACCGATGCGCTTGTCGAAGCCGGTCTTTCCTATGAGGGTGCGCGCGAATACTGGACGCCGCGCCGCCTGACGCTCGATATCCGCGGCCTGACGGCGCGCTCCGCCGATGTGCGCGAGGAGAAGAAGGGCCCGCGCACCGACGCCAATGAAAAGGCGATCGAAGGTTTTCTGCGCGCTGCCGGATTGTCGTCGATCTCGGAAGCACAGGTTCAGAGCGATCCGAAGAAGGGCGATTTCTACATTGCCGTCATTTCGCGCGCCGGCCGCGCGGCGGAAGAGATCATCGCAGGCGTGATGCCCGGCATCATCCGCGATTTCCCGTGGCCGAAGCCGATGCGCTGGGGCAAGGCGTCCGCCAAGCCCGGCTCGCTGCGCTGGGTGCGCCCGCTGCAGTCGATCGTCTGCACCTTCGGCACCGAACACGAAGAGACCGTGGTCATCCCCTTCGAGATCGAAGGCATCGTCGCCTCCAACATCACCTACGGCCACCGCTTCCATGCGCCTGATGCCATCACCGTGCGCCGCTTCGACGACTACGTCGCCAATCTCGAGAAGGCCAAGGTCATTCTCGATGCCGAGCGCCGCAAGGAGATCATCGCCTCCGACGCCGCCAACCTGGCTTTCGCCAGCGGGCTTGAACTGGTCGAGGACGAAGGCCTGCTCGAAGAGGTCTCGGGCCTCGTCGAATGGCCGCAAGTTCTGATGGGCGCCTTCGAGGAAGACTACCTGTCGATCCCCTCCGAGATCATCCGGCTGACCATCAAGACCAACCAGAAGTGCTTCGTCACCCGCAAACAGGGTGAGCAGACGCTTTCCAACAAGTTCATCCTGGTTTCCAACATCCAGGCGACCGACGGCGGCAAGGAAATCATCCACGGCAACGGCAAGGTCGTGCGCGCCCGCCTTTCCGACGCGCTGCATTTCTGGAAGCGCGACCAGGGCAACCTGCCGGACCTCGAAACGCTGGAAGCTTCGGCAAAGGCGTTCGATCTCGACCTCAAGAAGCCGCTCGATCAGCGCATGGCGAAGCTCGACGCGCTGAACGTGACCTTCCAGGCGAAGCTCGGGACGCAGGGCGAGCGGGTGCAGCGCATGCGGGCCATGGCGGCAAAAATCGCCTTCCCTCTCGGCGCCGACTACAAGCTGGTCGACCGCGCCGTCGTGCTGGCCAAGGCGGATCTGCGCACCGAAGCTGTCGGCGAATTCCCTGAATTGCAGGGCGTCATGGGCCGGAAATACGCGGCATTGCAGGGCGAAGATACCGCCGTTTCGACGGCGATCGAGGACCATTACAAGCCGCAAGGCCCGTCCGACCGGGTGCCCGACGACAAGGTGGCCATCAGCGTTGCACTGGCAGACAAGCTCGACACGCTGATCGGTTTCTGGGCCGTCGATGAAAAGCCGACCGGTTCCAAGGACCCGTTTGCGCTGCGCCGCGCCGCGCTCGGCGTCATCCGCATCATCCTGGAACGGAACGTTCGCCTGACGCTCTTGCCGCGCATCGTCAGTCATATGGGCCGGATTGACGACGATATCGCCGAGAAGGCCGGAGTGCCGAAGGCAGAGCAGGGCGTGGACCTCTCCCGCCAGCTCGACCTGCTGTCGTTCTTCCACGACCGCCTCAAGGTCTATCTGCGCGACCAGGGCGCGCGCCACGACCTGATCGACGCCGTGTTGACGCCGGAGACCGACGATCTCCTGATGATCGCCCGCCGCGTCGAGGCGCTGACGGCCTTCATCACCTCCGAGGACGGCAAGAACCTGCTGGCCGGCACCAAGCGCGCCACGCAGCTGCTCGCCGCCGAAGAGAAGAAGGGCACCGTGGTTGCCGACGGCGTTGCCGAACCGCTCTTGAAGCTCGATGCCGAGAAGGAGCTGTTTGCGGCCGTCGCCCACGCCTCCGCCGAGGCTTCGGACGCGATCGTCAAGGAAGACTTCCGCTCGGCGATGGCTGCGCTGTCGAAGCTGCGGGCGCCCGTCGACCGCTTCTTCGAGGACGTGCTCGTCAACGACGAGGACGCCGCGATCCGCGCCAACCGCCTGGCGCTGCTGCGGCTGATCCGCGAAGCGACGGGTACGGTTGCCGACTTCTCAAAGATCGCCGGGTGATGAATATCAGGGCAGCGCCGGACACCATCTCCGCCGACGCCGCCCAACAACGCATCGTCATCCTCGGGCTTGTCCCGAGGATCTACGGCGTCGAAATACGGGAAGCGTTGCAGATCCTCGGGACAAGCCCGAGGATGACGACATAAAGCGTGCGCTTCGATTGGTGGGAAACCCCACAACGCCGCTTCCCATCTGCCGCGCCGCGCCTATCCTAGAGCCGCTTACCCCTCGAACGGACGTTTGCCATGAAGGCCTATAATATCGAAGTCCTCCCGCAATCCGTTTCCGAGGAAGGGCCGCGTGGCGGTGGCTGGTGTTTCGGCCTGCCGCCGGGCATCAAGGAGGAACAGTGGCCGCTGGATGCCAATACCGGCTATCCGCTGCAGCATGGCTTTACGCTGCTGCTGCCCCCGGAATACCGGGGCTTCGGGCCTGATATCGTCGCCCTCTCCTTCTTCGGCAGTGCCCATGACGAAGACGAAGGCCGCGTGGCTGAAATTGCGACGCTCGTCGCCGATGCCGATGCCAGCGAACCCAGCGACAGCGATCTCTATCCCTTCTGGATGAGCGAGCGGTTGAGCCATCCGCGGCTTTACCGGATCGCCGACTTTCTCGGGCGCTCGCATGCGGTGATCCTGCTCACGCAAGCGGAATTCGACGCGCCCTTCTGCCTGCCGCCGCGTCTGCGGCCGAACAAATACCGCGACCGCATCCGGCGCCCCGAATGGCTGACGCGCGGCGCGGCCGCCGTCTATCTCGACGGTCAGAGCGAGAATTACGGCCTGCTGCAGATGCTCGGCGACACAGATCATGCCGACCTCTTCTATAACCGCGCTCTCGATGTGACGCCACGTGCCGAAGACCCGAATGCCGGCGTTGCGCCGCGTGACGAATGGGCGGCGGCGGAAACGGGCTACCAGGCCTTCTATTACTGGGAAGGCGACGAGGTGGAGGAAGAAAACTACCGCGAGCATGCCTGGGCGGCCGATCACCTGCCTGATCATATCGGCGGCTCGATGCGCCCGGCGCAGAACATCCCCGATATCAGCCCCTATTATATCGAGTTCGAGGAATATCTGGGGGGATTTAATTTCGGCGGCGGCAATGCCTGGCTGGATTTGCAGACCATGAGCTTCGACTGGGCGCAGTAGCCGCCGGCACAAACGTTCAAGACCGCGCCACCGCCCTGATCTACCACTGCCCGGCAAGATGGAGATCTGATATGGCCGAGACCAAGACATATAGCGCGATCAATTTCGCCGAGAAGCTCTCGAAGTTCAGCGACCAGTGGCAGCCGCGGGTGATCGCGGAGCTGAACGACTACCAGTTCAAGATCGTCCGCATCGAGGGCGATTTCATCTGGCACGACCATCCGACGACCGACGAGGCATTCTTGGTGCTCGAGGGCGTACTGCGGATTGATCTGCCCGACGGCGCCGTCTCGATCGGTCCCGGCGAAATGTATGTCGTGCCGAAGGGCATCAAGCATAAGCCCTATGCCGCATCCGAGGTGAAGATGCTGCTGATCGAGCCGCGCGGCACGCTGAACACCGGCGAAGAAGGCGGCGAGCGCACGGCAAAGAGCGATCTCTGGATATGACGAACGCGGCTGGCGGAGAAGCCCGCCAGCCCGCTGCTACGGCTATTGCCGCTCCTTCTGCATCTTGGCGATGGTGAGGGTTTCGTCGGCGCGGCCATAGCCGCCATCGGCGACTTCATCGACGAGGACCATCGTGTAGGGGCGCACGCCCTCGCCGAAATAGCCGACGAAGATGGCGGTGGTCTTGTGGATGAGGTCTTCCTTCTGCTCGGCGCTCATCGTTCCCTGCGGAACCTTGAAATTGGCGAATGGCATGGTCGTCTCCTTGGTTGGACCGGTTGATGACCAGACGTTACGGTGACGCGACGCATACTTGAAATCGATAGTCGATATATGCATTCATCCATGTCATGGATTTACACGGCACCGATCTCAACCTGCTTGTCGCCTTTGATGCGCTGATGCAGGAGCGCAGCGTCACCAAGGCAGGGATCCGCATCGGCCGGACGCAGCCGGCGATGAGCGCCGCACTTTCGCGTCTGAGGGCGCTGTTTCAGGACGAACTCTTCGTGCGCGGCGCGAATGGGCTGCAGCCGACACCGCGGGCGGTGGATCTGGCGGGGCCGCTGCAGCAGGCGCTCACGGACATCCAGAGGACGCTGTCCTTCACGCAGAGCTTCGAGCCCGGGACGGCCCGTCTCACCTTCACGCTCGGGCTCTCCGATCATCCGGCCTTCGTGCTGCTGCCGCAGCTTGTTGGCATCCTCTCGGAGATTGCGCCCGGCATCACGCTGCAGGTTCGCAATTTCAGCGCCCGCGACGATGCCGTCGATATGCTCGATTCGGGCGCTGCGGATGTGACGATCGGCGTACCCCCGGCATCGGCGGGCCGCATCCTTAGCCATCCGCTGTTCGAGGAACGCTTCGTCTGCATCCTGCGCAAGGGACATCCGGCGGCGGCGGCGACACTCGATCTCGATAGATTCCTGACGCTCGGGCATCTGCTGGTCTCGCCCGAGAATGACCGGTTCGGCCATGTCGATACAGCGCTTGCGAAACACGGGCTCAAGCGCCGGCTGGCGCTGACGCTGCCGCATATGTATGCGGCCCCTCTCCTCGTCGCACAGTCCGACATGATCGCGACGCTGATGGCCGGTGTCGTCGAAGCATCCGGGCGACAGAGCGAGCTGCAGCTGCTGGAGCCGCCGGTCGAGCTGGCGCCTGTGCCCTTCGTCATGTCCTGGCACCGGCGCAACGACGCGCATCCGGCGCAGCGCTGGTTTCGCGAGACGATCGCGGCGCTACCCGTCGCCGCCCCCTCGCAGACATGACACGGCCGCCGGATTGCTCCGGCGGCCGCTAATGATTGTCTTGATGAAAATGTCTGTAATAAAAACTCAGGCTGCGCGGCGGTGCTGGGCTGCCGGTGCCGCGTAGGCAACGTTGCCGACACGGAAGCCGCGGATAAGGTTGAGCAGCTCATCCGTGTCGCTGGCCAGCGTTTCGGCCGATGCGGTGGTTTCTTCCGCCATTGCCGCGTTCTGCTGGGTGGCAGCATCGAGCTGGTTCATCGAAGACGAGATCGCGCGCAGCGTGGTGTCCTGTTCGGACGCGCTGTGGGCGATCTTGGCAACGATTTCGTTGGCAGACTTGATCTGATCCGAGATCCGCTTCAGGGCTTCGCCTGCCTCGCCGACCAGACGGACGCCGTGATCGACCTGGCTGGAGGAACGGGCGATCTGGTCCTTGATCTCCTTGGCGGCAGCCGCGGAGCGCTGGGCCAGTTCGCGGACTTCCTGGGCGACGACCGCAAAGCCCTTGCCGGATTCGCCGGCGCGTGCTGCCTCGACGCCGGCGTTGAGAGCCAGCAGGTTGGTCTGGAAGGCGATCTCGTCGATGACGCCGATGATCTTGCCGATCTCGTCCGACGACTTCTCGATGCCGCTCATGGCGGTGATCGCTTCGGTGACGACCGCATCGCTGCGGCTGGCTTCGGTGCTGACTTCGCGGACGCGCTGGCTGGCCTCGTGGGCGCCTTCCGCCGTCTGGCGGACTGCGACGGTGAGCTGGTCGAGAGCGGCCGAGGTTTCTTCCAGGCTGGCGGCCTGGCGCTCGGTGCGCTGCGACAGTTCGTTCGAGGCGCGGCGGATTTCTTCCTTGCTGACGCCGATGTCACCGCCCTTGGCGCTGACCTTGGCCATGGCGGCCTCGAGATGCGAGAGGGCGTCGTTGAAGTTGTCGCGCAGGGCCGCATACTTCTGGCCGATATCGGCGCAGCGGACCGTCAGGTCGCCACGGGCGATCTGCTCGAGCGCTTCGCCGATGGTGGCAACGACGCGGGCCTGTGCCGAGGCTTCATCCTGCTGGCCACGCTGGTTGGTCTCGCGTTCGGTCTCCAGCGCCAGGGCCTGTACCGCTTCGCGCTCAGCCATGGCATGACGCTCGCGGATCTTTTCCTGCAGCGACTGCGTGGCCTTGGCCATCATGCCGATTTCGTTGTTCATGCCGGTATGCGGGATGACGATCGAGACATTCTCGTCTGCGACGGCCTGCAGCGTCTCGTGCACATCCTTCAGCGGCTTCGAAATGCCCCGGATGACCAGATAGGCGGCAATGATGGCGAAGAGGAACAGGACGAGACTGGCTGACAGCGCGGACAGGATCTTGTTGCGGATCTGGGCGTCGAGATCATCCATGTAGACGCCTGTCACGACCACGACCTTCCAGGGGTCGAAGGCGAGCGCATAGGCGGTCTTGCGGAAATCGCCGGCCGGCTGGCCGGGCTTGGCGGTCGAGTAATATTCGACGAGGCCGCCGCCCTGCTGGCCGAGCTTGACCAGCTCTTCGCGGTAAAGCTTGCCCTTGCTGTCCGGCTGGCCCTTGTTGAACTGGCCGACCTTCGAGGCGTCGTAGTGGAACATCATCTGGATGTCGTAGCTATAGCCGAAGAAATAGCCATCCGGATCGTATTTCATGGCGTTCAGCGTAGCGTAGGCCTGCTTCTGCGCATCTTCCAGCTTCAGTTCGCCGGCATCGACTTTCGCCTGGTATTGCTTGAGAACGGAGACGCCCGACTGGACCTCCGAACGGAGCATGTCGTAACGCTCCTTGTAGATGGCATTGACCGAGGACTGGATCTGAAGCGTGGTTGCGATCGCGAAGGCGACCATCAGGCCGGTAACCAGCAAAATCAGCTGTTTTGAAATCTTGAGCTTTTTCATAATTGTCTCGTGAAAGTGGTGAATTCGCAAAAACACCGGATCGGGTAAACTCCCGTCCTTTGCGCGTGTCGCCACGCACTTTCAGCAAGCGCAATCATGCTCGCTCCGGTCCTCCGGTGGCTAGAATTATGGTCAATGGTTAAACGATGAATTAATGATATCGGGCCCGGGGACGGTCAATTATGAGTCCCGTTTTTTCGCATAAGCGCATGCGTTGCATGAGTGGTTTATCATTCAATCGAAATAAAGAATGCGCCCCTGCTTCTCTCAGGAGCGCATTCAATCCGCGCTAAGCGGACCCCAGCGATCAAACCTTGACCGGGTCAGGGGCAGGGAACTTTTGGCTGCTCAATTACGCAGCTTGAAATCAGAAATGTCCAACGGCGCGGTTTGTTCCGCCGGGGCAGCCATGCCGGCAACCGCAGGCTTGGCGTCGAGGCCGATCACCGAAGTGGTCGGGGTGGGATCGATGCCGTCCGCCGGCGTTGCCTCCTTGTTGAAGGCCTGGACGACATCGGGCGTCGCCTTGGTGACGAAGACGACGGGCGAGCCGCCCATCCAGCCTTCCGTGCGGTAGAGCTTCTTCTGGCCGTCGACATCACGCAGTTCGCTGGCCTGCAGCGAACCCGGCGTCAGCGTCGGAACCGTGTAATCCTTCTTGCGCTCGGCAACGGCGAGCGGCGGGCAGCTGGTGCAGGTTTCCTTGAGGATGCTGCCATTGCCTTCGGGCGCGGAAGGCGCGACGACATCGATGGACGATGCCATGGCCGAACCGGCGAGAAGGGCGATTGCCGCACCGAAGATGAACTGACGCATGAACGCTACTCCGTCTGACTATGAACAGGAGAATAGCGCGTCTTTATTTCCATCCGGTCAGGGGAAAGGGTAAAAATTTAGCGAACTGACCCGATTTCGGCCCAGTCCTACGCCTTTTCGCGCTCAACCGCCCGCCAGCCGATGTCACGGCGGCAGAAACCGTTGTCCCACTCGACCTGATCGATGAGCGCATAGGCATGGCGCTTGGCATCGCTGACGGTGGCACCGGTCGCCGTGACGTTCAGCACGCGGCCGCCGGTGGCGACCAGCTGGCCGTCCTTCAGCGCCGTACCGGCGTGGAAGACCTTGGCCCCCTCGCCTGCCGCCGGCAGCGAGCCGATCGGCGTGTTCTTGTCGTAGGCGCCCGGATAGCCCTTGGAGGCCATGACGACGGTGAGAGCCGGCTCGTCGCTCCATTCGGCGCTGGCCTGATCCAGCGTGCCATCGGCGCAGGCGAGCAGCAGCGGCAGCAGATCGCTCTTCAGTCGCATCATCAGCACCTGGCATTCAGGATCGCCGAAGCGGACGTTGTATTCGATAAGCTCGGGGCCCTTGGCGGTGATCATCAGACCAGCGAAGAAGACGCCCTGGAAGGGATAGCCGCTCTCGGCCATGCCGCGCATCGTCGGCTCGATGATTTCCTTCATCGTGCGCTCGACCATTTCCGAGGTCATGACGGGCGCCGGGGAATAGGCGCCCATGCCGCCGGTGTTAACGCCGGTATCACCCTCGCCGACGCGCTTGTGATCCTGGGCGGTCGCGAGCGCCAGCGCATGCTTGCCGTCGGACAGGCAGAAGAAGCTGGCTTCCTCGCCATCGAGATAGGCCTCGACCACGACCTCGGCACCGGCAGCGCCGAATGCGCCTTCGAAACAATCGTCGACGGCAGCGAGCGCCTCATCGACGGTCATCGCCACGGTGACGCCCTTGCCGGCCGCCAGGCCATCCGCCTTGACGACGATCGGAGCACCCTGCTCGCGGATATAGGCCTTGGCCTTCGGGGCATTGTTGAAGCGCTGGTAGGCGCCGGTCGGGATGTCGTAGCGGGCGCAGATATCCTTGGTGAAACCCTTGGAACCCTCGAGCTGGGCAGCGGCGGCGGACGGACCGAAAACCTTGAAACCGGCGGCGCGCAGCGTATCGGAAAGGCCGGCGACGAGCGGCGCTTCCGGGCCGACGACGACGAAATCGATCGCCTTCTCGCGGCAGAAGGCGACGACCGCGTCCTGGTCTTCGGTGTTAACGGCAACGAGCGTGGCATGCTCGGCGATACCGGGATTGCCGGGCGCGGCATAGAGTTCCGTCAGCAGCGGCGACTGCGCCAGCTTCCAGGCGAGAGCGTGCTCGCGGCCGCCCGAACCGATCAACAGAACCTTCATGCCCGATCCTTTCCGTTTTCCGCTTGGCGGTTAAGGGGCGGGAGGGCAAAGGTCAAGTGTTGGAGGCTTTCAAGCAGACTTTATCGGCTAGGTCGTGCCGTGCAGCCCCCTCATCCGGCCCTACCGGGCCACCTTCTCCCCGCTGGGGAGAAGGGATCGGAGACGTTGCGGCAACTCCCCCTTCTCCCCTCGGGGAGAAGGTGCCCGAAGGGCGGATGAGGGGGCAGCCCGGTACACGCCCACTTTCAGGCGCACTACCACCCTCCCCCACCGCCACCGCCTCCGCCGCCGCCAGACGAGCCGCCACCGCCGGAAAAGCCCGAAGACGAGCTCGATGGTGGCGGGGATGGGATGGTTGAGGCGATGGTCGAGGCCATCGAGGAGGAGAAGCCGCCGATGCGATCGGAGAAGCTGCCGCTGTTGAAATTGCCGGAATACCAGACCGGGCTATAGGCGACGGCGCCCGCTGCGGCGGCCGCCAGCCAGGTTTCGAAGGTCCGGCTCCAGGGCTTTTCGACGCCGAGCGCCACGGCATAGGGCAAGAGCTTTTCGAAATGCTGCGGCGACATTTCCGGCGCGCCCGCCATGTTCATGCGGTCCTTCTCGGCGAGCGTCAGATATTGCCTGAGACCATCGATGCCATCCATCATCTTGGCGCCGAGAGCGGTCGGCGCCCCCATGATGAAGACATAGAGCATGTTGAGGAAGACGATGCCGCCGACGGCAAAGAGCATCGGCGTTTCGTGAAATTCCATCAGCGACGAGAACAGGGCAAGCGCCAGCGACGAGACGATGCTGAAAGCGATGAAGCCGGCGATACCGATCGCCACGACCGACATGATCTTCGCGCCGAGCGAATGGCCGCGCCTGAACGACTTGGCAAAACCGGCGACGAAGAGCGAGAGGAAGGCGACGACGGCGATCGGGACGATCATCAGCGCGATCGTATCGGGCTGCAGCGAGCCGAAGACGAAGAGGATGATCAGCACCGCGACGCTGAGCACCACGCCGCCGATCACATAGCCGGTATTGGCATTGTAATATTTGCCGCGATGTTCGCGCTCGATGGCGGATCGGAAATTCTGGCCGACGGATTTGACCCGCTCGCCATTGGCCTTGTCGATGGTCAGCGATCCCCGGCTGCCGACGGCATTCAGCAGGCTCGCCTCGCCCGCCTCAAACTTCTGCCCGACATTGGGCTTGTCGGTGCGGCGGATGACGATCGACTGCTTCAGGTCTTCGAGCACGACGAAGCCGCGCACCGCGAGGTTCAGCGCCGTGGCCGACAGCGCCGTCCAGCCCTGGCCGGAGAAGCCCTTGTTGTCGATGTAATTGACGAGCGCCGGCGAGATATTGTCGGGCGCATCCCAGCGCGGCACGACGACGCCGCGGGCTGGATCGCGCCCGACCTTCAGCCAGGAGCGGGTGTAATAGAGGAAGACGAGAATGAGACCGCCGAAGCCGATGAAATAATCGCGGTTATCCTTCAGCCACCACATGTTCTGATCGGATTCGCTCGGCGGATCGATGGCGCCTTTCGGGAACTTGACGGCGATCGTCAGCCCCTCCTGGGCATTCAACGGCTGCGTGGTGGAGAAGACCGGGCGCGCCCTGGTGCCGGAGACCCGGGCGTTCTTGTCCGTCGCGCCGAGCGGACCGGTGAAGAGATTGGTGTCGGTGGCAGCCACACCTTCCGGCAGATTGACGGTTGCCGTCGCCGCCATGATCGGGAAGATCCAGCCATTGCCGGTGACGTTCCAATAGAGTTCGTCATGATCGGCGAAATAACGAATCTGCCGGTTCGTCCGGTAGGTGAAGACATATTGATGGCGGCCGGGCGAGAGCATCACGTCTTCCGAACCCGCATAGATGCGGATGCCGCCGGCGATCGATTCCGTCTTCCACGGCTCGTCATTCCCGTCGCGGGTGACCGACACGACATCGAAATCGACGCTGCGGAGGCGGCCGTTCTCATCGGTGAAGGTCAGCGGGAAATCGCGGAAGATGCCGCGGCGGATGCGGTTACCCTCGGCATTGACGGTGATGGTCTCGGCCACCGTCATCGCCCCGCTCTTTTCCAGCCGGATATCGGAATTGAACGAGGAGATGATCTCGGCGCCGAGTGCCGTGCGCACCGTCAACGCCATGAAGAGCGCCAGGCACACACCGAAAGACCGCAGGATCATTCCACCCCTCCCCGATCGCGGCAGCTGCCGCTTTGCTATCTCAACTTTCGTTGGCGTAGGTGACGCCGAGCGCCGCGAGCATGCGCCAATAGGCCGGAACCGTCTTGCCGACGCAATCCGGATCCAGAATGGTGATGCCGTCGATCTTCAGCCCGGCCAGCGCAAAGCTCATGGCGATGCGGTGATCGGCGAAAGTATCGATCGACGCCGGCAGATGCTGGCCGGCGAGATCAGGATCGGCATTGACGATCAGGTCGTCGCCTTCCTCGCGGGCGAGATCGGCGCGGATCTGCGTCAGGCCGGTCGACAGCGCGCGGATGCGGTCGCATTCCTTGACGCGCAAATTCGCAATGCCGACGAAGCGGACGGGCGTATTGTTGAAGGCGGCGAGGACGGCGAGCGTCGGTACGGCATCCTGCATTTGCGAGCCGTCGATTTCGGCCGGCAGGTTCGGAAACTTGGCGATGACGTCGTAGGCCTTGGCATCCGGCTGGGTGAAGGCGGCGTTTGGCACGCCGAGATCGATCTTGCCGCCGGTCAGCACTTCGGCCGCCCAGAAATAGGTGGCGGCGGAGGCATCGGGCTCGATGACGAAATCGACGGCGGTGTAGCCTGTCGGTTCGACCTGCCAGGTGACGGGGCTGGTCTTTTCGACCTTGGCGCCGAAGGCGCGCATCGCCGCCGTCGTCAGGTCGATATAGCCGAGCGCACCGATATCCTCGCCGAGAAGCGCGATGGTAACAGGCTTGCTGCCACCGGCGGCCATCATCAGCAGGGCCGAGACATACTGGCTGGACAGGCCGCCATCGATCTCGATGCGGGTGGCGTCGAAAGTGCCGGTGCCGTTGATCTTGACGGGCGGGCAGCCGGTTTCGGTACTGGCATCGATGCCAAGCGTGCGCAGCGCATCGACCAGCGGGCCGATCGGGCGTTTGCGCATATGCTGGTCGCCATCGACGATGACGGTGCCATCGACGAGCGCCGCAGCGGCCGTCAGGAAGCGGGTGGCGGTGCCGGCATTGCCGAGAAACAGCGGCTCCTTCGGCGACAGCAGCTTGCCGCTGCCCGTCACCACGAAGCTCGTATCATCGGGCTCGTCGATCTTGACGCCCATGGCACGCAGGGCATCCGCCATATAGCGCGTATCGTCGCTCTTCAGCGCGCCGGTCAGGCGGCTCGTGCCCTTGGCGAGACCGGCCAGCAGCAGCGCCCGGTTGGTGATCGACTTCGAGCCGGGAGGCACGGCGCGCCCTTCGAGCGGTGCCTTGACCGGGATGATGGTGAGTTTCTTGTCTGTACCCATTACGCTGTATTCCATCCATTGCGCTGCAGCCGTGACCGGCCCTGCTCTTAGCAGCTTTTGCGCAAAGACAAACGTCAGAATTTGACCTGCGGGACGGCGCGATCCGCCTCGTTGGTGATCTCGAAATATTCCTTTTTCTGGAAACCGAACTGACCGGCAACCAGATTGGACGGGAAGCTCTCGACTTTGACGTTCAGATCGCGGGCAGCGCCGTTATAATAACGGCGGGCCATCTGGATTTCGCTTTCCATGGTTTCGAGCGAGCTCTGCAGCTCGGCGAAATTGGCGTTCGCCTTCAGATCCGGATAGGCTTCGGCAAGCGCGATGACCCGGCCGAGAGCCGCCCCGAGCAGACCTTCCGCCTGCGCCCTGCCGGCGACATCACCAGCGGGAACTGCCTGCGCCTTGTTGCGCAAGGCCACCACCTCTTCCAGCGTGGTCTTCTCGTGGGTGGCGTATCCCTTGACGGTCTCGATCAGGTTCGGGATCAGATCGGCACGGCGCTTCAGCTGCACATCGATGCCCGACCAGGCCTCCTCCGCCATCTGCCGGGCGCGCACGAGGCCGTTATAGATGAAGATGGCATAGAGGGCGATCAGTACGATCAAGCCGAGAATGATATACATCGCGAATCCCCCGCAACGGAAATAGAGTTGCGAGGAGACTATGCATGTTGCGAAGACTTGTCATCCGGGAACTCACACGATCGTGAGCTCCTCAAGGCCGTGATTTACGCCGCGTCCTTCACAAGATTCACCCCGCCCGCATCCGTCAGCAGGAAGGCTTCGCCGCAGGCTTTCGCGAGCGTGCGGACGCGCAGGATATAGCCCTGGCGTTCGGTGACCGAGATGACGCCGCGGGCGTCGAGCAGGTTGAAGACGTGGGACGCCTTGATGCACTGGTCGTAGGCCGGGAAGACGCATTTGTGGAGGCGCTGGTTGTCGGCATCGCCGGGGGCGCCGGCGGCGAGCAGCGCCTGGCATTCCTTCTCGGCATCGACGAAGTGACGATGCAGCATCTCGGTATTGGCGAATTCGAAGTTGTGTCGGGAATATTCCTGCTCTGCCTGCAGGAAGACTTCGCCATAGCTGATCTTCTCGTCGCCTTCGCGGCCGTTGAAGTTCAGGTCGTAGACGTTGTCGACGCCCTGGACATACATGGCGAGGCGCTCGAGGCCGTAGGTGAGCTCGCCCGCGACCGGCGCGCATTCGATGCCGCAGACCTGCTGGAAATAGGTGAACTGCGAGACTTCCATGCCGTCGCACCAGCATTCCCAGCCGAGACCCCAGGCGCCGAGAGTCGGGCTTTCCCAATCGTCCTCTACGAAGCGGATGTCGTGCAGCAGCGGATCGAGGCCAATGGCGGCGAGCGAGCCGAGATAGAGCTCCTGCAGGTTCGGCGGGTTCGGCTTCAGGATGACCTGGTACTGGTAATAGTGCTGCAGGCGGTTCGGATTTTCGCCGTAGCGGCCGTCCGACGGGCGGCGCGACGGCTGCACATAGGCGGCCTTCCACGGCTTCGGCCCGAGCGCGCGCAGCGTGGTTGCCGGGTGGAAGGTACCGGCGCCGACTTCCATGTCGTAAGGCTGCAGAACCGCACAACCCTTGTCCGCCCAGTAATTATGCAGGGTCAGGATCAGCGCCTGGAAAGAGCGCTTCGGATTCATATGGTCGGGGATCGATGCAGACATGGGAATTCACCGTTGCTTATTTTGCCGGGACAGGTGCCACGGCGGGGGACAAGGGTCAATAGATAACGTATGATCGCCATGGTTTCGAACGGATACAGGCCATGAACGTCAAGACCACAGTGACGCTGTCGGATGAAGACCTCCGCTTTGCCGAGGAGCTGGTGGAAGCCGGACGCTTTCCAAGCGTCTCCGACGTCATCGGCGAAGGGCTGGCGCGGCTGCGGCTCGAGGAGAGCGGCGAGGACGATCCGATTGCGGGGATGGCGGATGAAATCCGTCGGCGGATGGAATTGCCGCGGGATCAGTTCATCAACATGGAAGACGACGATCTCTTCGAGCGCGTCCGCAAACGGCTGAACGCCAGGCCCGCGCGATGATCGAACGCTACCGCCTGCGGTATCATCCAGGCGCGACCGACGATCTCTTCAATATTTTCACGCTGATCGAAGACTATGCCGGGACGGATATCGCCAACCGGAAGTTCTCCGAGATCGAACGGGTGACGAAAAGCCTGGTCGATTTCCCGTATAAGGCAGCCCCTCGGGACGAGGTTTATCAGGGACTTCGGATCATTCCGGCCGCCGAAAAGGCGGTTATCTGCTTCACGATCGACGAAGCCGACAGATCCCTTCTCATCCTGGCGATCGGCTATGCCGGTTCGGACTGGGAAGCACGTGTGAAAGAGCGGCGCTAAGGCGCCTACTCATCCTCCCGCTTCACCCGGTACTCCCCGGTCACCGGATCCTTCACCAGCGTACCGACAGCGCCTGTCTGACGCTCCCTTTCGGTGCGACGGGTTTTTTCCTGGAGGCGCTGGGCGTCGGAGATGAAGCGGCGGTAGAGCCACCAGCCGGCGCATATCAGGATTGCAATCGTAACAAGCTGCGCCATGGCCCCCTCGCCTATCTCTTCTTATAGCCCGTAGCGGCTCCACAATGCCTTTTCTTCGGCGGTTTCGACAAGTCCCGCCGCAAGACCTGATGCCGCACCTTCGAGCGACATGGTGGAGATGCCGGGAACGCGGCGGCCGAAGAGACCGCGGGCGGCGGTGACGAGCTCGAGCCTGGTCTTGTGGCCGTAGCGCTTCTTCAATTCCTGGCGCATGTCGCCGAGACCGTCGATGAGACCAAGCTCTAGGCCGCGGGTGCCGGTCCAGAAGAGGCCGGAGAAGACGGTCTCGTCATCCTTCAATTTGCCGGCGCGGCGCTCGCGCACCATGGAGATGAAGACCTGATGGATATCGAGCTGCAGGGTCTTCAGATATTCGATGTCCTTTTCCTTCTCCGGCTGGAAGGGATCGAGGATCACCTTGTTTTCGCCGGCGGTATAGACGCGGCGCTCGACGCCGATTTTCTTCAACAGCTCCGGAAAGCCGAAGCCGCCGGAAACGACGCCGATCGAGCCGACGATCGAGGTCGGATCGGCGATGATCTCGTCACCCGCGAGCGCGATCATGTAGCCGCCCGAAGCCGCGACGTCCTCGACGAAGACGAGCACCTTCTTCTGCTTCTCCCGCGCCAATTCGCGGATGCGGGTGAAGATCAGGCGCGACTGGACCGGCGAACCACCGGGCGAATTGATGGAGATCGCGACAGCCGGCGCATCCTTGGCGGAGAAGGCCTTTTCCAGCATTGGCGCGACCGAGGCGAGGTTCAGCGCCGGACGAAACTGGTTGCCGCCGCTCATGATGGCGCCCTGCAGTCTGACCACGGGGATCACCACTCCTTCCTTGCGGAAGCGCTTCGGCATCAGCTTTCTCAAAAATCCGGCCATTTCAAATCCTTCTTCGCATTTCGGCGTCGCAATCCATGTATGCAGCGGAACGGCAAACGCAATGGGTGCGTTCTGAAAACAGACGCCAGATGACCCGAAAACCATGCGATCCATTTTCTTGTTGCGAATGACTTGCATTATCATTCTAATCGGTCATAGTGCTCGGATAGGAAACAGGTGGAAATGACATGGATGTTTTGAATCCGCAGAGAAAAGGCGGCTGGCGGTTCGACCGCGAGGAGGCTTCGCTCTCCGACGTCTATCGCAGCGTCAACACGAGACGCGACGGATCGAAACTCCGCAGGATCGCAGCCTTTGCCGGCCCCGGTTACATGGTGGCCGTCGGCTACATGGATCCCGGCAACTGGGCGACGTCGCTCGCCGGCGGCTCGAAATTCGGCTATGCGCTGCTGACCGTCGCGCTGCTTTCCAACCTGATGGCGATCGTCCTGCAGTCGCTCTGTGCGCGCCTCGCGATCGCCTCCGGCCGCGATCTGGCACAGGCCTGTCGCGATGCCTTTCCGAAATGGGTTTCCATTCCGCTCTGGGCCTTCGCCGAAATCGCCATCATCGCCACCGATATCGCCGAGGTGATCGGCACGGCGATCGGCCTCAACCTGATCTTCGGCATTCCCCTGGAACTCGGCGTGCTGATCACGGCGCTCGACGTTTTCCTCATCCTCTACCTGCAGAAGATGGGTTTCCGTTGGGTCGAGGCCTTCATCATCACCCTGCTCGGCGTCATCGCGCTCTGCTTTGGCGTGCAGATCCTGCTGGCCGATCCGCAATGGGGCGCGGTTCTCAAGGGCTTCTTCCCGACGACGGAGATCGTCACCAATCCGGAGATGCTCTATCTGGCACTCGGCATTCTCGGCGCCACCGTCATGCCGCACAATCTCTACCTGCATTCCGGCATCGTGCAGACCCGCGACTTCGGCCATACGCTGCCGGAAAAGCGCGAGGCGCTGACCTTCGCGACGATCGACTCCACCGTTGCGCTGTGCTTTGCGCTGCTGATCAACGCCTCGATCCTGATCCTGGCCGCTGCCGCCTTCAACGCCAACGGCCAGACCAATATCGTCGAGCTCGGCGAAGCCCATTCGCTGCTGGCGCCGCTGCTTGGCCTTGCCATCGCACCGACGCTGTTCGGCATCGCGCTGCTCTGCTGCGGCCTGAATTCGACGGTGACGGCAACGCTTGCCGGCCAGATCGTCATGGAAGGCTTCATCAAGATGAAGGTGCAGCCATGGGTACGGCGCCTCATCACCCGGGCGATCGCCATCATCCCGGCCGCCTTCGTCACCGTCTGGTACGGCGATGCGGGGACCGCGGAGCTCTTGATCCTGACCCAGGTCGTGCTCAGCCTGCAGCTGTCCTTCGCGGTCTTCCCGCTGGTGATGTTCACCGCCAGCAAGGCGAAGATGGGCGAACTCGTCGCGCCGCGCTGGCTCTCGGCAATCGCCTATCTGATCGCCGTCGTCATCGCCGGACTGAACGTCAAGCTGCTGCTGGATTTCGTGATCGCTTAAAGCCGCTCGTAAGCCGCGCGGCCATTGTTCAGATCATCGACGAAGCGGGAGAACTTGTGGCTCCCCTCTTCGTGCATGATCAGCGGCGCGCGCAGCGACAGCCGCGCCCGCGAGCCCTTGATCGCCGTCAGCAGGATGCGCACGGCGTTTTCGCCCTGGCGGGGATGGATGGCGGTGATTTCGATGCCGCCGAAGCGGCGCCCGCAGGCGGCGATGATCTCGGCGATCGATTCCGGGCGCGCGATCAGCGACAGCTGGCCGCCGGGGATCATGATGGCGCCGGCGGTGCGGATCCAGCTTTCGAACAGTCCCTCGGTCATCGCATGCGCCTCCGCCTTCAGGGCATCCGGCGTCTTGCGGTCGCCTGCATCGTTGAAAGGCGGGTTCATGATGACGTGGTGAAAGACCTCGTCGGGAAGGCCGGCGTCGTTGCGCGCCTTGGCAGTCAGCGTCACATCGGCTTCGACGACGGAGACGCGCCCGGCCATATGGGTGTTCTCCGGCAGAGCAATGCTGCGGCGGGCATAATCCGCCATTTCGGCAGAGCGCTCGAAGAGAACAGCCTCCGCCCTCGGCAGTCGCGAAGCGACGCCAAGACCTGCGGCACCGGCACCGGCGCCGAGATCCGCAACCCTGACCGGCCTGTCATCCGCGACCAGGGCGGCGAGCAGCATGGCATCCATGCCCGACCGGTGGCCCCTGCCCTTCGGCTGGACGATATGGAAGCCGCCGCGGTGGAAGGCATCGATCGTTTCGGAAACCGTTGATGTCATCGGCTCACTTTTCCGCGCGCAGCTCGTCCGCCAGACCGGCATCAACAAGGATGCGGCGCGCCTGGACCGCACGCTCGTCGTCGACAAGCAGGCGGCGCGGCAGCATGCCGAGCGATCCCTCCAGAATGCTCATGCCCTGATCGGCCACGAAGCAGTGAATTCCGGCATCCTTCAGGAGGCTCTCGGCAAACGAGAGAAGCACTGGGTCGTTGGCACGGATAAGTTCATGCATTTGCGGTCAATTCCGTTTCAATTTTGCGCTACGCGACAATTCACCCCTTGCCGCTTCTCCCGCCCCTTTCTATTGTCCAACTTAATGAGTGAACAGGAGTCCGGGTCGTTGGGCGTGGTCATACCGCTTGAAGAAAGCAAAAACAAACTGGCATCCGTCAAGCCGCTGGTCGATTTGACAAAAGCGGATATGGAGCGGGTGAACCAGCTTATCCTTTCGAAGGCCGGTTCCGACGTGCAGATGATCCCGGAGGTTGCCAACCATCTGATCTCCTCCGGCGGCAAGCGTCTGCGCCCGATGCTGACGCTCGCCTCGTCCTGTCTGTTCGGCTACAAGGGCGAGAACCACATCAAGCTCGCGACCTCTGTCGAGTTCATGCATACGGCGACGCTTCTGCACGACGACGTGGTCGACGAAAGCGACCTGCGCCGCGGCAAGTCGACGGCCCGCACCATCTGGGGCAACCAGGCGAGCGTCCTCGTCGGCGACTTCCTACTTGGTCAGGCCTTCCGCATGATGGTCGATGTCGGCTCGCTCGATGCGCTCGACGTTCTCTCTTCGGCCGCCTGCGTGATCGCCGAGGGCGAAGTGCTGCAGCTTTCGGTCGCCAAGAACATGGAGACGACCGAGGACGACTATCTCTCCGTCATCCGCGCCAAGACGGCAGCACTCTTTGCCGCCGCCGCCGAAGTCGGTCCGATCGTGGCTGACGCCGGCAAGTCCGGCCGCAACGCGATGAAGTCTTACGGCATGAATCTCGGCCTCGCCTTCCAGCTGGTCGACGATGCGCTCGATTACGGCGGCAAGGCTGCCGATCTCGGCAAGAATGTCGGCGACGACTTCCGCGAAGGCAAGATCACGCTTCCCGTCATCCTCGCCTATCGCCGCGGCACGCAGGAAGAGCGCGCCTTCTGGCGCGATGCGATCGAGGGCGGCAACAGCAGCGAGGCGAACCTCGAAAAGGCCCTCGGCCTGATCACCAAATACGGCACGCTGAACGATACGATCGCCCGCGCCGTCCACTATGGCACGATCGCGCGCGACGCGCTCGCGCCGCTTCCCGATAGCGCCTGGAAATCGGCCATGATGGAAGTCATCGACTTCTGCATCGAGCGCGTGAACTAATCAAAGGTCTTTGATCGCGGGCTGATTTTGTTGCAGGGCCGCTTCAAAAAAGCCATCCTGTTGTGAATCAGTCATCATAGCTGATTTCGCGGCCGGAGCTTTGCCGGCTGCATTGAAGAGAGGTTTTCTAATGCGGCAGAGATTTGCCATCCGTCTTCTTTCCAGCGCAGCCCTTGCAGCGGTCCTTTCGCTCGGCGCGCTGAGTAGCGCGCATGCGGAAGACGCGGCGAAGACGGAAGAAGCCAGCCCGACCGTGATGTTCGATCCGGATACGGTTTCGACTTTCTCCGGCGCATTTCTGGCTGCCCGCACCGCCGATGTCGATCATGACTACAAGACGGCGATCGAGCTCTACAAGAAGGCACTGCAGATCGAGCCGGGCAATCCGGAAATCCGCCAGCGCCTGATGATCTCGCTGCTCCTCAGCGGCGACTTCAAGGAAGGCGTCAAATATGCCAACGAGCTGAAGCTCGACCCGAGCATCGAACGGGTGACGACCGTCGTGCGCTCGATGGATGCCGTCAGCCGCGGCGACTACAAGGGCGCCGAAGCGATCCTGAAATATGACGGCCCGAACGATCTCGACCGGATGATGAACGACCTGCTGTCGGCCTGGGCGCGTCTCGGCGCCGGACGCGGCAAGGAAGCGCTCTCGATGGTCGAGAAGATGAAGGGGCCGGACTGGTTCCGCATCTTCCAGAACTACCATGCCGGCGCGATCGCTATCGTCAACGGCAATATCGCTTCTGCCCGCAAGCATCTGAACGATGCCGTGCTCGACAAGGACGGCGGCGCGACGGCGCCCGACACGTTCATGCGCTCGATCATGGCGCTGGCCCGCCTCGAGGCATCGCAGGGCAACAAGCAGAAGGCGCTCGACGCCATCTCCGTCGGTGACAACCTGCTGCCCAACTACGCACCGCTGAAGGCGCTGCGCCAGAGCATCGAAAGCGGCGACAAGCCGAAGCAGCAGGTCGAGAACGCCGCACAGGGTGCGGCCGCCGTGCTCTTCTCCGTCGGCGCCGCGCTGAACCGGGATGGCGCCGAAGACATCGTCTCGCTCTACCTGCAGACTGCCAATGCGCTCGACCCCGACAGCCCCGACACCCTGGTTCTGCTCGGCGGCATTGCCGAAAAGCAGGAACAGATGGATCGCGCCATCGAGTTTTACCAGAAGGTTCCGGCGGATTCGCCGATGCGCCGCATCTCCGAACTGCAGCTCGGCCTGGCGCTCGCCCAGGGCGGCAAGGTGGACGAGGCCCGCAAGCATCTGCAGCAGCTGATCGCCTCCGACCCCAAGGATATCCGCAGCTACCTCGCCTATGGCAGCGTCCTTTCCGACGCCAAGGACTATCCTGCCATGGCCGACAATTACGACAAGGCCGTCGAGGCGATCGGCTCGCTGCCAGGCCGCGCCGACTGGACCGTGTTCTTCCAGCGCGGCATTGCCTATGAACGCCTGAAGAAGTGGGATCAGGCCGAGCCGAATTTCCGCAAGGCGCTGGAGCTCAATCCGGACCAGCCGCAGGTTCTGAACTATCTGGGCTATTCCTGGATCGACATGAACAAGAACCTCGACGAAGGCCTGACGATGATCAAGAAGGCCGTCGATCTGCGCCCTGACGACGGCTACATCATCGATTCGCTGGGCTGGGCCTACTACCGCCTCAACCGCTTCGACGACGCCGTTGGCGAGCTGGAAAAGGCCGCCGAAATCAAGGCAGGCGACGCGACGATCAACGATCACCTCGGCGATGCCTACTGGCATGTCGGCCGCAAGCTCGAGGCCGTCTATCAGTGGAACCGGGCGCTGAACTCGCAGCCTGAGGAAGCCGAGATCCCGAAGATCAAGGACAAGATCGCCAACGGCCTGAAGCCCGAGAACGACGACGCCAAGTCTGCCGACAAGAAGCAGCCGGACCCGGCGCCGGTGACCCCGCCGCCCGTCGACAAGAAGTCCTGATAACGGATGCCGGATGCGGAGAGCCGCCGTTTCACGGTGACTGAGGACGCGCCTGCGAAAATCAATCTGGCCCTGCATGTGACGGGCCAGAGAGACGACGGCTATCATCTGCTCGACATGCTGGTGACTTTTGCCGCTCATGGCGACCAGCTGAGCTTCACCGCCGCCGATGCCGACGGCTTCACGATCGGCGGCCGCTTTGCTGCCGATCTTGGCGGCGAGCCGGGCAGCAATCTCGTTCTCAAGGCGCGCGATCTGCTGCGCCAGGCCGTGCTGGCCCAGGGCGGCCATGCACCTGCTGTTACCATCCATCTCGACAAGAACCTGCCTGTTGCCTCCGGGATCGGCGGCGGCTCGGCCGATGCGGCTGCGGCGCTGCGCGGGCTTCAGCGCTTCTGGAACGTACGGGTGCCCGCCGATATCCTTTCGGCGCTTGCCCTGCAGCTTGGCGCCGATGTGCCGATGTGCCTGGAAAGCCGCCCGCTGATAGCGCGCGGGATCGGCGAGGAGATCGAGCGGGTCGCGCTGCCGCGGCTCTTCCTGGTGCTCGCCAATCCGCTCAAGGGCGTGTCAACACCGCAGATCTTTCGGGAACTGGCACAGAAGAACAACCGGCCGCTCGATCTTTCGTCCGGCGACTGGATGCGGGTGATCGGAGCCAATCGCAACGACCTCGAGCCGCCGGCGCGCAGCCTGGCGCCCGAGATCGCAGAGATCGCGGCCCTGCTTGCCGAGAGCGGCGCGGATATCGTGCGCATGTCCGGTTCCGGCGCCACCTGCTTCGGCCTCTTCCCTTCCCTGCAGGCGGCAGAGGTAGCGGCCCGGCAGCTTCACAGCCAGCGGCCGGACTGGTATTTCCAGGCGACGGAAACCGTTTCGGGAGAGTGACATGCCTGGCATAGACGAGAACCGGCCATTCATTGCCGTCGGCATCGCCGTGCTGACCGTCTCCGATACCCGCACGCTCCAAGACGACAAGTCGGGCGACACGCTCGCCGCCCGCATCGCCGAAGCCGGCCACAGGCTGATCGACCGCGCCATCGTGCAGGACGACGTCAAGGCGATCGCAGCGCGGGTGAAGGCGTGGACGGAGACGGATGGAATCGACGTCGTCATCACCACCGGCGGAACCGGCTTTACCGGCCGCGACGTGACGCCGGAGGCCCTGGAGCCGCTGTTCGAGAAGCGCATGGACGGCTTCTCGGAAGTCTTCCACCGGATTTCCTACGACAAGATCGGCACGTCGACGATCCAGTCTCGCGCCACGGCGGGCGTTGCCAACGCCACCTTCATCTTCGTGCTGCCCGGCTCGCCCGGCGCCTGCAAGGATGCCTGGGACGGGATCCTGAAGGCGCAGCTCGACTACCGGCATATGCCCTGCAATTTCGTGGAAATCATGCCGCGGCTCGACGAGCACCTGAAGCGCGGCGGCTGATTCTAGCGAGCCGCCCGCGCCACCCAGGAAGGAATCAATTCACTGGAAAGCTGGCGCAGCTTCTGCCCTTTCGGAAATTCCGCCAGCCGCATGCCGCTCTTTGCCGAGGCAATCGCCTGTTTCTTGGGGACAAGATAGGCAAGCTCCAGCGGCGGCAGCGACCGGCCGACCCGCTGCAGGAACGGACGGCGATAGGCGCGCGACGCAGTGAAGCGGGCGGGCAATTTGTTCAGCGCCACATATTCGGCGATCTCGTCGATCCAGCCTGACTGCGGGCGGGCGCCGGGCTCGACGAAGAGCAGCCATTCGCCCCGGGCGGAGCGCAATATGTCCTTGATATCCCATTGAGAATGGAAGCGGCATCCGGCAGCGTCCGCCACCCGTGAGGTACCGTCGCGCGAGCCGTGATCGAGCACCACGACGTCGCTCACAAGCCCTTCGACCGCACCCGCCACCAGCACCGATAAGGTCTGCGCCAGCTCAGGCTCCTGATCCTGGCACTCCAGAACAACTGTCAACATTGCCTATTTATAATGCGCCGCACAAAATTTTGCCAGCACGACTTTCCGCATTTTGTTCTTGCATTGTTCTCATTTTCTGATTAGGAATTTAATCATCGAAAACGGACGAAGACAACGCTTTTTCGCCGCAGGAGAATCCGATGAACGAGCAGTCCCTTGCAGGGCAGGCCGCATTCGCGCCTGCCAACACGGCAGATATTGCCGAAGCGCTGATCGCCCAATCCGGTCTGCGCGTGGATGGCGAGCGTCGCCGCGGACGTGGTGCCGGGCTCAATCCGAGCGGCAGGTTCGAGCCGCAGAGCCGCGAGACATTCGATGACGGCTGGCAGACGCTGGAAGAGCTTCCGCCGTTCCGCACCGAGGTGCAGATCGAGAAGCCGCGCACGGCGATCACCCGCAACGAGTCGCCCGATATTCCCTTCGACCGGTCGATCAATCCCTATCGCGGCTGCGAACATGGCTGCATCTATTGCTTCGCGCGACCGACCCACGCCTATATGGGGCTGTCGGCCGGGCTCGATTTCGAGGCCAAGCTGTTTGCCAAGCCCGATGCCGCAAAACTTCTGGAGCGCGAGATCGCCAAGCCCGGCTACAAGCCGCGGGTGATCGCCATCGGCACCAATACCGACCCCTATCAGCCGATCGAGAAGGAATGGCGCATCATGCGTCAGATTCTCGAAGTGCTCGCCAAGGCCAATCATCCTGTGTCCATTGTCACCAAATCGGCGATGATCATGCGCGACATCGATATCCTCAAGGACATGGCCGCCAAGGGGCTGGTGCGCGCCTCGCTGTCGGTGACGACGCTCGACCGCAAGCTTGCCCGGACCATGGAACCGCGCGCCTCGACACCGCCGCGGCGGCTGGAGGCGATCCATGCGCTCAGCGAAGCCGGCATCCCGACCTCTGTCATGGCTGCCCCCGTCATCCCGGCGCTGAACGACCACGAGCTGGAACGCATTCTGGACGCCGCCCACGCCGCCGGTGCCCGTGAGGCCGGCTATGTGCTGCTGCGGCTGCCGCTCGAAGTGTCGCCGCTGTTCCGCGACTGGCTGCTGCAGCATTATCCGGACCGCTACCGGCACGTCATGTCGCTGGTGCGCTCGATGCGTGGCGGCAAGGATTACGATGCCGAGTTCGGCAAGCGGATGAAGGGTGCCGGTCCCTATGCCTGGCAGATCGCCCGTCGCTTCGAAATGGCCACCAAGCGGCTCGGCATGGTCAGACGCAGCATGCCGCTGCGCGACGATCTCTTCGTGCCGCCTGACGGTAGCGGCGTGCAGCTGTCGCTGCTTTGAAGACTTCGCGCCCGCTGGCACGGGCGCGTGAGGAGCGTTTCGACCGGCTGGCGGGATTGCCGCCGGCATGACGCAATACCCGCAGGCTGCCGCCGCCCTGGCTGCCTGCACGCCGCGAATGGGTCCCCTGCCCCTTCGCGGCCTTAGCCCCCGGCCGCCGCCCTGTTCCGGGGGCTTGCAGGAAATCGGGTTGGCGTGCGAGGTTCAGCCGCATGAAACGTCGCACGCCACCCGATTCTCCTCTGCTTTTCGAAGACGTCCCGCTCACTCCGGATTTCAAGCTGGAACTGAAGGCCCGCAAGGCCGGCCACTGGCCGGTCGCCGGTGCCGATGAGGCCGGGCGCGGTCCGCTCGCCGGCCCCGTCGTTGCCGCTGCCGTCATTCTCGACCCAAAGCGCATCCCCGAGGGGCTGAACGATTCCAAGCAGCTGTCGGCCGCCAGACGCGAGGAACTGTTCGTGCAGATCCTTGCAACGGCAACGGTCTCGATCGCCTCCTCCAGCGCCACCCGCATCGACGATACCGATATCCGCAAGGCGAGCCTGGACGCCATGCGCCGTGCCATTTGCGGCCTCTCCATTCCGGCCGCCTATGTACTAACCGACGGCCTCGACGTGCCCCAGGGGCTCGACTGTCCCGGCCAGGCGGTGGTCAAGGGCGACGCGCGCTCGGTCTCCATCGCCGCCGCCTCGATCGTCGCCAAGGTCACCCGCGACCGGATGATGAGCCGCGCCCACCTGGTCTTCCCCGACTACGGCTTCGCCGCTCACGCCGGCTACGGCACCGCCCAGCACCGCGCCGGCATCGAGGCGCATGGCCCCTGCCCGCTGCACCGGATGACGTTCCGGCCGTTGCGGAAGGATGGGGTGACGGTTGCGGTGACGGAGGAGATGCTGCGGGATTGAGAGGTGGTTGCGGGTTGCGCCCGGAGCCCCCTCATCCGCCCTTCGGGCACCTTCTCCCCGCGGGGGAGAAGGGATTGCAGCAACGTCTCAACCGGTCCTCAGGCCCTCCGATGGAAAAGGGCGAGCAACTTGCGCCTCCTTCCCTTCTCCCCTCGGGGAGAAGGTGGCCCGACAGGGCCGGATGAGGGGGCTGCAGGGTCCAACCTTTGATGTTTCACGCGTTCCCTACGGACCGACCCTAGACGCGGCCTCAGGTACCGCCCGCTCCAACGCCTCCCTCATTCCTGTGCTTGTCACAGGAATCCAGTGCGCCCCAGTCCTGGGGCGCGGGAGACTGATTGATGTGTTGCTAGTCGTCTTGAGTCATTCACGGCGCAGACGCGCCGTGGCTGGATTCCTGTGACGAGCACAGGAATGAGGGTGATTGGGAGGCGTCCAGCGATCCCATTGACCGCCTGCGTTTGCGGGTCGGGCGGCCACGAGGTGCGCCTGCAGTAGCGCATGGCTGCCGTACGAGGCTGCCTACACCACCACCACCACCAAAAACAAAAAACCCCGCACAATGGCGGGGCTTTTCAAACTCAGTGCGGCGAACCTTAGTTCAGGCGTGTCTTCACGTCGCCGATGGCGGTCTTGAAGAGGTCTGCCTGGACCTTGGCGTCGGCCTTCTTGGCCAGAACGGCTTCAGCGGCGTTGATTGCCAGGTCGACGGCGGCCGAGCGGACGGCCTTCATCGCTTCGGCTTCCGCCTGCTTGATCTTCTGCTCGGACAGCGCGGTGCGGTTGGCAACGAACTCTTCCGTCTTCTTCTTGGCTTCAGCTGTCAGCATGTCGGCTTCGCGCTCGGCGGCGGCGACGATGTTGGCGGCTTCGGCTTCGGCTTCCTTGCGCTTGCGCTGATATTCGGCCAGCAGGTGCTGGGCCTCTTCGCGCAGGCGCTTGGCTTCCGCCAGTTCGTTGCGGATCTGATCGGCGCGGTCGTCCAGCGACTTTGCCATCATGCCCGGAACCTTCAGGTAGACGACCAGAGCCAGGAAGAGAACGAGGCCGACAAAGGCGAAGAAAGTTGCATCAAGAGCAAATTCCATCGATCAACCCTCCTTCTTGGCGGCTGCAACGGCAGCAGCAACGTCAGCCTTGGCAGCGGTGCCGCCGATCAGCTGTTCGACAACGGCGGTTGCCGTTTCCTCAGCGATCGTGCCGACGTCTGCGAATGCCTTCGCCTTGATATCGGCGATGCGGCCTTCGGCAGCCTTCAGCTTTTCGGCAAGGCTTGCTTCGACAGCGCGGCGATCGGCTTCGGCCTTGACCTTGGCGGCATCACGAGCGGCGGAGCCGATCTGATTGGCCTTGGCGCGGGCTGCGGCGAGTTCGCCTTCATAGGTTGCGACTGCGGCATCGGCTTCGGCCTTGAGGCGGGCAGCCTCGTCCAGGTCCTGAGCGAGCCGGTTATGGCGCTGCTCGAGGATGCCGCTGATGCGCGGTGCGATGACCTTTTGCATGAGCACGAAGAAAACAGCGAACGTAATCACCAGCCACAGAAGCTGGGATGCGTAGGTCGACGTATCGAACGGCGGGAAAACGCCGCCATGATGCTCGCCACCGGCGACGCCGGTTTCGGTATGGACCTCGCCAGCAGCCGGAGCGGCATGCGGATCCGTACCGGTGGCTGCACCCGTTTCTGCCGTTCCCGCCGGAGCTTCTTCAGCATAGGCCGGGGTCACAAAAAACATGCTCACCTCCAGGTGTACTGCAAATGCAAAGGATCACGGCTTGCGGTCTGCAGGCCGTGATCCCTCAATCCACCGAAATTAAACGGCGAAGAGCAGGAGGAGAGCGACGAGCAGCGAGAAGATGCCCAGAGCTTCCGTAACGGCGAAGCCGAAAACCAGACGGCCGAACTGGCTGTCAGCGGCAGACGGGTTGCGCAGAGCGCCGGACAGGTAGCTGCCGAAGATGTTGCCGAGGCCGAGAGCCGTACCGGCCATACCAAAGCAAGCCAGGCCTGCACCGATGAACTTTGCTGCTTCCGCTTCCATGTTGAACTCCTTGAGATGGTTGTTGCGGCGAATGACTGACGCCCTTTGACGTCGATGTCGTTATCCTTAGTGCCCGCCGGGATGGATCGCGTCGTTGAGGTACATGCAAGTCAGTACCGCGAAGACGTAAGCCTGGAGGAAGGCGACGAGGAACTCGAGACCGGTCAGGGCGACGGTCATGATGAGAGGAAGGATGGCGCCGCCGATACCGAGCGCACCAAGGGCTCCGAGCGAGGCAACGAAGCCTGCGAACACCTTCAGCGTGATATGGCCAGCCAGCATGTTGGCGAAGAGACGAACCGACAGCGAAATCGGACGCGAGAGGAAGGAAATGATTTCGATCGTCACGACGAGCGGCAGAAGGATGCCGGGAACGCCCGAGGGAACGAAGACATTCAGGAAGTGGAAGCCGTGCTTGTAGAAGCCGTAGACCAGAACCGTGCCGATGACGAGCAGCGCCAAAGCGAAGGTGACGATGATCTGGCTGGTGATGGTGAAGAAATACGGGAACATGCCGAGCAGGTTTGCGGTCAGCACGAACATGAAGAGCGAGAAGACCAGCGGGAAGAACTTCATTCCCTTGGTGCCCGCGCCTTCCTTCAGCATCGAAGCGATGAATTCATAGGACATTTCAGCGACCGACTGCGAGCGGCCGGGAACGATGGCGCGGCTGCCGGTGGAGAAATACAGGAAGCCTGCGGCAACAGCGGCCGAAGCGACCATGAAGAGCGAGGCGTTGGTGAACGAGAAATCAATCCCGCCGACTTCGATCGGCACAATCTTCTGGATCAGGAACTGATGGGTCGGATCGTTAGACACCGCTTGTTCTCTCTTCTTTGGCCCGCGGGCGCGGGATCATTCATTATGAACGAGGCGCTGGCGCGCCCTGCCCTATTTGCTGCCGTTTCCGTTTCCAGGCTCCGGTTTCGCAACCTTGCCCGCAGCACGGAGAACGTTCAAAACACCGGCACAAAATCCGAGAAGCAGAAGAATAATCAAACCCCAAGGCGCCGTGCCGACAAAACGGTCGAGGAGATAGCCAAGAAGGGCGCCGACAATGATAGCGGAGATGAATTCGCTCGAAAGCTTCATCGCCTGGGCATAGCCTTTACGGCTTTCCTCGGCGCGGGCTTCGCTCGCCTGTTCCTCTCTCGCCTCTACACGCTTTGCCTTGAGCTCTGCTCCCAGCTGCGCGCGGCGCCTGTCCAGACTTTCTTCCCGGTCATCCGACATGGTTCCTCCTCCTACATCCCTATCCGCAATCCCGCTACCCCGGTCCCGCGGACATCAGAGACATGGAATATAGAACCTTTCGGCCCGTTCTGAAGTCGCGCGCAACATAGTTTTAGGGATTGGTATAGTCAAGGCATAGGGCACCGCAGCCCGGACATAAAATAACCTTTTGAAATCAATGACTTGATCTCAATTCGGCATTGCTTTCGAAATTCGAGTGGGAGAATCCGCTTTATAGCCGGCGGAAGCTGCAGAGAATCCACAGCTTAGGACCGGCGACTCCGGTCCCGGGCGGCTTCGGATCAGCTCCAGCCGCCGCCATAGGTGCGGTAGAAGACGTGCAAGCCGATGCGACCGACCTTCTCCATGGTCTTTGCCCATTTCGGGCGGACATAGACCGCATGATAATGCGTGGCGGAACCGACCTGCGGCAGCCAGATCTTGCCGGCGGTGACAGCCATGGCCACTTCGCGCGCCATGCGCCAGTGATATTGCGAGTTCACGCGGTCCTTGATGTTGTCGCAGGCAAAGGAGAACTGGCAGCGGTTGCGCCAGTCCTCGTTCTGATAGACGACGCCGCAGATGGTCTTGGGATAGGCCGGATTGCGAACGCGGTTGAGGATGACCTGGGCAACGGCAGCCTGTCCCTTCACCGATTCTCCGCGGGCCTCGAAATAGATGCCGGAAGCGAGGCACTGCTGCTCGGCGGCCGAAAACACCGCCGGCGGAAGAATGCTGGCCGCCCAGGCATGATCCTTTGCACCGATCTGCGGAACGAAGCGGCCGTCATCGGCGCTCTTGTCCTTCAGGATCGAATCGAAGGGAGACTGGCGCGAATAGTCGGGCGCGGCCGGAGCATAGGCGGTTGCCAGCACATCCGGCTTGTCGTTGTTGACGAGATCGGCAAGGAAGGTCGGCACCACGGTTTCCGGCTTCACCGGCTCCTTCTTATAGAAGGCCATGGCGATCTCGATTTCCTTGCCCTTGATCTTCGGCTTCACGAAAGCCGACCTGTCCTTGAGATTGAAAGCCGGCTCGAACAGAAGCCTGGTGCGCTGCAGGATGGAACCGGCGGTGAAATCCTTCGGCGGCTGCATCTTCTCGACGGCGACGATGCGGCCCTTTTTCAGCCCGCGATTGACACGCTGCTCATCGGTCGTGTCCTCATGCCCCTTCCCTTCGGCAACGAAGGCAACCTTGCGGCCATCGGGCAGAACCATGCCGGCGCCGGCTGCGACAGTGCCTGTCACGATCGGGTCGGCGAAGGTGAGTTCGGCCTGGTGGATGGAGCCGGCCGGCGAATTGGTCATCACCATGCGCCAGTTCTCGCGGCTCTCGTCGAGGCCGGCGAGCATGGCGGCGAGATCCGCATGCGAAACGATGGTGGGGAATGCGAGCCACCCGCAGATGCCGAAGATGGCGGGTGAGACCCAATTTTTGGGCACAATACGCAGCTTGCCGAGGGAAACGCTCTTTCGACGCAACGCCAGACTCCGGGAACACGGGACGCATGAACTTTGTATCGAAAATCTCTCATTAACCTTGATGCTTGGTTAATTCGCTGTCCCAGAATCTATCCGTGAGCATTTTTTCATATAGTGAAACGCAAAGAACCCGGCGCAGTGGCCGGGTTCTCATCAGCGACATGATGCGACGTCAGATGATGACGTGCGATCCGAGCTCGACCACGCGGTTGGCCGGCAGGCGGAAATAGTCCGAAGGGTTCGCGGCCGCGTTGGCGAGCGCAATATAGAGACGATCCTGCCAATAGGGCATGCCCGACTTCGCATCCGGCACCAATTTGCGGCGGCCGAGATAGAAGGAGGTCGACATGATGTCGAACTTCAGGCCGGTCTTCCGGAGGGTGGCCAGCGCCTGCGAGACGTTCTGGGTTTCCATGAAGCCGAATTGCAGCTCGACGCGCGAGAAGCGCTCTGAAATCGGCTCGACCTTGTAGCGGTCGATGCTGGGAACGCGCGGCTTGTTGACGGTGCGGATCGTCAGGATGACGTTCTTGTCGTGCAGGACATGGTTGTGCTTCAGATTGTGAAGCAGTGCGGCGGGTGCGGATTCCGGATCGCTTGTCAGGAAGATCGCCGTGCCCGGAACGTGAGCCGGCGAGTGATCGCTCTTGCGCTCGATCGAGCTGACGAAAGAGGGCAGCGGGATATCCGTGTGGCGGGTCTTCTCGGTGAGGATCGCGGTGCCGCGGCGCCAGGTCCACATGATGACGATGAAGGCGCTGGCGATCAGGATCGGGATATAGCCGCCGTCGTGGATCTTCAACAGGTTCGCGCCGAGGAAGATCAGTTCCAGCGCCAGCAGCGGCAGAAGCACGATCGAGGCGACGAGGACCGACCAGTTCCAGCGGGTGCGGACGAATTCGAACGCCATGATCGAGGTGACGACCATCGCGCCGGTGACCGAGATGCCGTAGGCGGTCGCCAGCGCATCGGAGGTCTTGAAGGTGATGACCAGGAACATAACGCCGAGAAAGAGGATGGCGTTGACCGACGGCAGGAAGATCTGCCCGGTGTTGGTTTCCGAGGTGAAGAGGATTTCCATTCGCGGCAGGAAGCCGAGGTTGATCGCCTGGCGCACCAGCGAGAAGGCGCCGGTGATGACCGCCTGGCTGGCAATGATCGTGGCGCAGGTGGCGAGCACGACGCCGAAGGGCAGCGCCCATTTCGGGAACATCAGATAGAAAGGATCCGACATGGCCAGCGGATTGCCGAGCACCAGCGCGCCCTGGCCGAGATAGTTCAGCGTCAGCGCCGGAAAGACGAGCGCGAACCAGGCCCACTGGATGGGGCGGCGGCCGAAATGGCCGAGGTCGGCGTAAAGCGCTTCCGCACCGGTGATCGTCAGGAAGACCGCACCGAGCACGACGATGCCGTAGAAACCCTCGTTCAGCAGGAAGCTGACGGCATAATAGGGATTGAAGGCGGCGAGAATGCCGAAGTCATCGGAAATATGCGAAATGCCAACCAGCGCCATGACGATGAACCACAGCGCGGTGATCGGACCGAAGAAGCGGGCCATGGTGCCCGTGCCCCGTGACTGGAAGACAAAGAGTACAACCAGAATGCCCGCCGAAATCGGCACGATATAGGGCGAGGCGCTGGGCGCCACGAGCTTGATACCTTCGACGGCCGACAGCACCGAAAGCGCCGGGGTGATCATCGCGTCGCCAAGGAAAAGCGCGGCGCCGGTCAGGCCGAGCGCCAGCAGGATCGCCGTGTGGCCGTTCGCCGTTTTCATCAGCAAGGCGAGCAGCGACAGCGTGCCGCCTTCGCCTTCGTTGTCGGCGCGCAGCAGCAGCAGAACGTATTTGATGGTGACGATGATCGTCAGCGCCCAGATCATCAGCGAGATCAGGCTGATGACCTCGAAACGGGTCAGACCGTCCTGAGCGACCGGCTTCAACGCTTCGCGGAATGCGTAAAGCGGGCTGGTACCGATATCTCCATAGACGACGCCAACGGAGCCGAGCGCGAGGTAAAACAGCTTGCGCGGCGTCATGTTGCTATCGTGCGAATGACTTTCGTCGGACATGAATGAACAACAGGCTCCTCAGAGCCAGCCTTTCCAGCGGAAAAAGAAGAAGGGAATGACAGCAGATATGACCATCAGGCCCAGTGAATAGGGATAGCCCGCGGCCCATTGCAATTCCGGCATGACTTGAAAGTTCATACCATAGATGGAGGCGACGAGGGTCGGCGGCAAGAAGACCACCGATGCGATCGAGAAGATCTTGATGATCGAGTTCTGTTCGATGTTGATCAGGCCGAGCGAGGCATCGAGCAGGAAGGTGATGTTTCCGGCGATGAAGGAAGCATGCTCGTTCAGCGACTGGATATCGCGAGAAACGGTGCGGCAAAGCTCGCGGGTGCCCTGGTCCTGCTGTACGGCCGGAACCATGTAGAAGAAGCTTGCCAGGCGCGAAAGCGACGCGAGGCTGTCGCGCACCTTGCTGACCAGCCGATGGTGGGCGGCGATATTGTGCAGCTTCTCTTCGAGATAATTGGACGGCTTGCGGACCTTCTTGGCGCGTTCGCCGAAGACATGGGTCGACAGGATATCGATGCGGTTGACCGACATTTCCAGGATTTCGGCAGTACGATCGACGATCGTCTCCAGCAGCTTTGCGAGCAGCGCGGCGCCATTGCGCCAATGTTCCGGCACGCGGTGCAAGGCGGCGATGAACAGCTTGAAGGACTTGGGATGGGCGTAGCGGATGGTGATCAGCCGCTTGCCGGCCAGAATGAAGGCGATGTCGGTCAGCGTCGGCGACGCCGTCTCGGCCTGCCAGACGAGCGATGCCGTCATGAATACCGCATCTCCCTCCGTATAAAGGCGGGCCGACGGTTCGATGTCCTTGAGGTCGTCGCGGGTCGGCACTTCAATGCCGATCACTTTTTCGACATAGAGCTCTTCCTCGCGCGTCGGCTCGATCATGTCGATCCAGACGACATCGTCAGGAAAGGCTGAGGTCTGCGACAGATCGCCGATCTCGATCGACCTGCAATTGGAGCAATAGGCGGTGATCAACGGCCCTGTCTCCAGCCGCATGCGCGTCTCGCCATCCTCGCCATCATCGAACGCCCTTCCATCACGCCGCCACCAACGCGGCAGTGCCGAGCCCGCAAGCTCCGGAGGCTAACGGGAACGGATAAAAAAAGTTCATACAAGTCCGGCTACATCCGGCCCTTTGCCGGGTGCGCATCGTGCTCAAGCGCATCGCAGTCACCAATCCTTCAACCGACAAGTCAACTCCGAACATGCAGGCTGGCCGGGAGACCCTGGGGAAAGGCGGCCGTTATCGAGCTTCTCTACAGCCGCCCTCATGGCGACGGCGGGGCATATGACGGAAAGCAGCGAAATAATCAAGACGTGTTACGTGAACTGCGCGTTTTCACCACATTTCCCCCGCAATTTGGGGTATAGGCGGCGCGCCGAAACGGCGGCCCTATTCGAAGACGATCGCCGGCGCCGGACGCTGCGGCTGACCGCCGACTTCCGCCCAGACCTTCGCCGCGATATCCTTGTAGATACCCGCAACGATGCCGTTCGGCTCGGAGGCAACCAGCGGCGTACCCGCATCCGAGGTCTCGCGGATATTCATGGTCAGCGGCACTTCGCCGAGGAAGGGCACGCCGATGCGCTCGGCCTCCTTGCGGGCGCCGCCATGGCCGAAGATGTCGTAGCGGGTACCGGTGTCGGGAGCGATGAAGTAGCTCATGTTCTCGACGATACCGAGAACCGGGACTTCCACCTTGCGGAACATGTTGAGGCCCTTGCGGGCGTCGATCAGCGCGAGATCCTGCGGCGTCGAGACGATAACGGCGCCAGCGAGCGGCACCTGCTGGGCCATCGTCAGCTGCGCATCGCCAGTGCCGGGCGGCATGTCGACGACGAGAACGTCGAGCTCGCCCCAGGCGACTTCGCGCAGCATCTGCATCAGCGCCGACTGGACCATCGGGCCGCGCCAGATCATTGCGGTCTCCTCATCGACGAGGAAGCCCATCGACATGACCTTGAGGCCGTAATTTTCCATCGGGTTGATGATGCGGCCGTCGATCTGCGTCGGGCGGCCGGAAATCTTCAGGAGCCGCGGCATGGACGGGCCGTAGATGTCGGCGTCGAGAATGCCGACCTTGAGGCCGTTGGCGAGAAGCCCGAGCGCCAGGTTGACGGCGGTGGTCGACTTGCCGACGCCGCCCTTGCCGGAGGCGACGGCGATGATCGCGCCGATGCCGGGAACGCCGATCTTGCCGGAGCGCGGCTGCTGGGCCTGCGGGGCATGGGAATGGCCGTGGTGATCGTGGCCGGCATGCGGCGCGGCCGGGCGGGACGCGGGAGCCGTCGGTGATGCGCCCTTTTTGTCCGCCGTCAGCGCCACCAGCGCACCCTTGACGCCCGGCATTTCCTTGATGACGCGCTCGGCTGCCTGGCGCAGCGGCTCAAGTTCCTTTGCCCGTTCGGCAGGCACGGTGATCGAGAAATAGACCTTGCCGTCGGAGATGAAGACATCCGATACCATGCCGAGCTCGACGATATTATGGTCGAGATCGGGACCGCGCACGGTCTTCAGCGTTTCGAGAACCTGTTCCTTGGTGACCTCAGTCATGCATGCCTCACGCGTGTTTTGTGACACGTAGATAGTGGAGGGCTGCGCCTTCGCCAAACGAAATCGGTATTGAGGGAAACGGAAATCGCGCTATCGAATTCCGTTGCGGCCATCTGGTCCGCCAGGCTTTCGCCTCGATGGCCGCAACGGTCTCCCCGAAAACCGGCGCGATCAGACCGACCTAGAGCAACGGCCAGAAATGGCTAGAGCCTCGGACACACTAATAATTGGGGGGCGGAGATGTTCGCGGCCGCGCCGTCACAAAAAAGCAACAGCCGCCGCCAGCGACCGGATGCATCAGGACGTGCATCGACAATGCTGGACAGCGGCTGGCCGAAACGGCGCCATTTTTGGCGCTCTTTTCAAAGTCCCCTCTGGACCTCTGCCCAATAAGAAGCAAGGTGCATGCCAAGTGCCGCGCTTGGCTTTGCCTTGGCAGGGCTATATGGCCAGCCGAACCGAAACGGACAATGACGATGGAACTGCCGAGACAATTGCGCGAACGGGTGGAAGAGATGCTGGAGGGCCAGCCGCTGGATGCGCTGAAGCGCGCCTCGGCGCGGCTTTCGAGCCGCTACCGACAGGAGCTTCGCGACGGCAGCTTCCATATCAGCGATCAGCTGGCGGCGCAGGCCTATCTCGCCGCACGGCTGCCGGCCACCTATGCAGCGATCCGCGCCGCGATGGAAATGATCGCCGAGGTTCGCCCCGGCTTCGAGCCCCGCCGGTTCATCGATGTCGGTGCCGGTCCTGGCTCGGCGCTGTGGGCGGCAGCCGATTGCTGGCCTGATATCGAGCAGGCGACGATGATCGAAGCCAGCGAGGCGATCCGGCAGACGGGACAGAGCCTTTCCGAAGGTCTCGACGTGGCAACGACCTGGCTGGATGGCAATCTTATCAAGGCCTTGCCTGATATCGCCCCGGCCGATCTCGTCACCCTCGCCTATGTGCTGGACGAGATCGAGCCACATCAGATCGCAGCGTCGATCGGCAAGCTCTGGGCGCTGACGGAAGATACGCTGCTCATCATCGAGCCGGGAACACCGGCGGGATGGGACCGGATTTTGGCCGCACGCGACGTGCTGCTCTCGAAGGCCGCGCATATCGTGGCGCCCTGCCCGCATGCGATGGACTGTCCGATCGTTGCACCCGACTGGTGCCATTTTTCGCGGCGCGTCGCCCGCTCGAAAATCCATCGGCTGGTCAAGGACGCCGATGTGCCGTGGGAAGACGAGAAGTACATCTTCATCGCCGCCAGCCGCATCCCCTCACCCTTGCCGGAGGCGCGCGTCATCGCGCCGCCGCAGGGCTCCGGCAGCGTCATCCGGCTGAAACTCTGCCGCGAGGATGGCAGCGCGGCAGAGCAGATCTATTCGAAAAGAGACGGCGCCGCCTTCAAATGGGCCCGCCGTGCGGATTGGGGTGATGCTCGGGAAAAGGACGGCGGCTGATCCGGCTGCCCATCTTTGAGACGCGCTGCCGATTTTTTCGGCAGCCTATTTGATCAGGCCGATGCGCAGCGCCTTGGCGACAGCCTGGGTGCGGTTGACCGTATCGAGCTTCTTCGTCGCGCGATTCAGATAGTGGTTCACCGTATGCTCGGACAGACCGAGGATATCAGCGATTTCGGCGCTGGTCTTGCCGGCCGCCGTCCAGTTGAGGCAATCAATCTCGCGGTCGGTCAGCGTGTCGGTCAGCCGGTTGTCGAGATTGCGGATCTCGGCCAGCCGGTCGAAGATATGGATGGATATATAAGAGAGGCTGCGCATCTCCTCCGGCGTGAAGGGGTCGCGATCGCCGGCGAAGGAGACCGCACCGCGCAGGCCGGATGGCTCATGCGTCGGGAAATAGCCGCAGCGCACCAGGCGGAAGCGCTCGAAAAGCCCGGCAACCATCGCCGCCTTGCCATCATCGCGGACCCAGCCCTTCGAGGTGTCGTGGAAGAAGGGCACCGAGGAAGTGCGCAGGCGGCGCAGAACCGGGCTGTTCATCATCAGCCCTTCCTGATCGTAGAGCGACAGAAGTTCGGCCGGCCAGCTGGTGATGACGGTCGTGCTCTGCAGTTCGAAAGAGGTGATGGGTGGCAGGTTGAGCACCATGAAGGCACGGCTGTTGAAGGCATCCGTCACACGCTTCATGAAACGGAAAATATCGAACTGGGTCTTCAGACCCGCTATCTCCTGGACATATTCATCCGTCTGATCGGATGCTTGCGACAAGGCCATCTACTTCTTCATCTTCCCGAGCTTGCGGTTCAGATCAACTGCGCTGGTAAATTGCTAAACCTATTGAAAAAATATGGTCTCTCGGTCTTAAAATGCGCGACCGATCGAAGCTTGTATCTCTGTTGCGAACTCTCGCAGTTGGTGTGATTCGCCACCAAATCTCAATATGGTCCTTATCATAAGCATGCTCTTCTTTTGCGTCCACCCGGGGAAGCCATCACGCCCGCGTTACCGGCGCGGACCGAGCCGGATGCGCATGCCTTCCATGATGCTTTCGGCCGCCTCGCGGACCGGGCCTGCCCACGCGATAAGCCGCTCCATCGTCAGCCGGTAGGCGGGGCCGGTGATCGAGACGCCGCCGACCAGGCTGTGGTCTGCCGTCCAGATCGGCGCGGCGACGCAGCGGATGCCCTGCTCGTGCTCCTCCCGGTCGAAGGCGCAGCCGTCGTTGCGGATGTCAGCGAGTTCGGCGAGCAGGCTTTCCACCGAGGCCAGCGTGTTTTCGGTGAAGCGCTGGAAGGGAATCGTGGCTGCCAGCGCGGCAACGGCCGCTTCCGGCAGGACCGAGAGCGCCGCCTTACCGACGCCGGTGCAATAGACCGGCGAGGCATTTCCGATCTGCGAATACATGCGGACGGATTGCTGGCCCTCGACTTTGTCGAGATAGATGATCGAGGTACCGCGCAGAACGCCGAGATGGACGGTTTCGCCGCTCATCGCCTGCAGGGCGCGCAGATGCGGTTCGGCAATCAGGCGGAATTCGTTCTTAGCCCAGCTGCGGGCGGCGAGATCGAGCAGGCGCAGTCCCGGCGAATAGCGGCCGTCGGCATCGAGTTCCAGCAGCCCCTCTTCCACCAGATGCCCGAGCTGGCGGTGCAGCGTGCCGCGCGGCTGGCCGGCCTGCGCCAAAATGTCCGTGAAGCGCAGCGGCCTTTCGGCATGTGTCACCAGATCGAGCAGAACCATCAGCTTGCCAAGCGTTCCGGTATCGTTTTCGCCTTCTGTGCCTTTTCGCGGAGCCATCGATCGCCTACCGTTGTGACCGCCTGCGGTCTTGACAGAGAGGCCAGCGTAAATCGATAATTCCACATAGTCAAATTAAGTTCCGAATAATGGAACTTCGGGGGAGATGCGGTGACGGGCGTATCGGCACAATTTCCGGAATTCAGGGATCGGACGGTTCTGGTCACCGGTGGCGGATCGGGGATCGGTGCGGCGATCGTCGAGGGCTTCGCGCGCCAGGGCGCCAAGGTCTCCTTCATCGACATCGCCGAGGAGGAAAGCCGCGCGCTTTCGATGCGGCTTTCCCGCGACAGCGAGCATCCCGTACATTTCTTCAAGGCCGACCTGCGCGACATCGAAGCGATCCGCCAGACGGTCGATGCCGTGGTGGCGCAGTCGGGGCCGATCACGGTTCTCGTCAACAATGCGGCCCGCGACGACCGGCACGATTTCGATACGGTGACGCCCGAATACTGGGACAACAATCAGGCGACCAATCTGCGCCATGTGTTCTTCACCGCTCAGGCCGTGGCGCCCTCGATGCGCGAAGCGGGCGGCGGGGCGATCATCAACATGTCGTCGATCGCCTTTCTTCTCAACATGCCTGATTTTCCCGCCTATTCAGCCGCGAAAGCCGCGGTGATCGGGTTGACGAAGAGCATGGCAGGCCAGCTCGGGCCGGATAATATCCGCGTCAACTGCATCCTGCCGGGCATGATCGTCACCGAGCGGCAGATGAAGCTCTGGCTCAGCGAGGAAGGGATCGCCAAGACCGTCGAGCGGCAGTGCCTGAAAAGGGTGCTGAACGCCGATGCGATCGTCGGTCCCTGTCTATTTCTTGCATCCGATTGCGCGGCGGCAGTGACCGCGCAGTCCATGATTGTCGATGGAGGCATTTTCTGATGGCAAATCCCGCATATGTCGCGGTTGACTGGGGTACGAGCAGTTTCCGGCTGTGGCTGATCGCCGACGATGGCAGCGTGCTCGGCGAAAGCCGCGGTAGCGAGGGCATGACGGTGGCGGCGAAGACCGGCTTTGCCGAAGTGCTTGCCGCGCATCTCGACAAGGTCTCGGCACCAGCCAATCTGCCGGTCATCGCCTGCGGCATGGTCGGCGCCAAGCAGGGCTGGGTCGAAGCCGGTTACACCGATGTCCCGGCATCGCTCTCGTCGATCCTGACCGGCGCGGTCTCCGTTCCCGGCCAGAGCCGCGATATCCGTATCCTTCCCGGCCTCGCCCAGCGCGACAAGGCATCTCCCGATGTCATCCGCGGCGAGGAAACCCAGCTGCTCGGCGCCCTCGGCGCGGGGAGCACCGGCGCGCAGGCGGTCTGCATGCCCGGCACGCATTCGAAGTGGGTGCATGTGCAGGAGGGCGAAGTCATCGGCTTCTCGACCTTCATGACCGGCGAGCTCTTCGATGCGATCACCAAGCATACGATCCTGTCGCATGCGGTTGCCGGCGCCGACCAGTCTCCGGCCGACAACTCGGCCTTCAAGGCTTCCGTCACCACCGCCTTCCGCCAGCCGGCGATGGCGACCAACCTGCTGTTCACCGCCCGCTCCGGCCAGTTGCTGCATGGCGTGACACCGGCCGCGGCACAGGCGAAGATCTCCGGCACACTGATCGGGCTCGAAATCGCCGGGGCGCTCTCGGATGCCGCCAACGATACGCCGATCGCGCTCGTCGCCTCCGGCCGCCTGCAGACGCTTTACGAAACCGCCTTCAAATCCCTGTCTCTCAAATTCACGACGATAGATGCCGACACGGCAGTGCTTCGCGGTCTCTCGGCCGCGGCTGCCGCCATCTGGCCAAAGTAAGAAAGTCAAAAGCCATGAACCGTATTCCTTTCCCCTCCATGAAGCGCCCGCTGATCGCCATCCTGCGCGGCATCAAGCCGGAAGAGACACAGGGCGTCGTCGGTGCGCTGATCGACAACGGCCTGACCGCGATCGAGATCCCGCTGAACTCGCCGGAGCCTTTCAAGTCGATCGAGATCGCCGCGAAGATGGCACCATCAGACGTGCTGATCGGCGGCGGCACGGTGCTGACGGTCGAGGCGGTCGACAACATGCACAATGCCGGCGGCAAGCTTTTGGTGACGCCGAATGTCGAACCTGACGTCATCATCCGCGCCCGCAGCTATGAAATGGTGTCGATGCCCGGCGTCTTCACGCCGACGGAAGCGCTTTCCGCAGCGCGTGCCGGCGCCACCGGCCTGAAGTTTTTCCCGGCAAGCGTGCTCGGCCCGTCCGGCATCACGGCGATCCGCGCCATCCTGCCGCCGGAGCTCGTCATTGCTGCCGTCGGCGGCGTTTCTGACAAGAACTTCGCCGAATACACCAATGCCGGCATCAAGGCCTTCGGCCTCGGCACCAGCATTTACAAGCCAGGAATGACTGCCGCAGAGGTTGCCGAGCGCGCCAAGGCGACCATTTTAGCCTATGACGCAGCCGTAGGAGCATAGGCAGTATGACCGATATTTATGAGTTTGAGGGCAAAACACTTTGCGATACCAATTCCGTACTCGGCGAAGGCCCGACCTATGATCCCACGACCGATACCGTCTGGTGGTTCAATATCCTCGGCAAGGAACTGCATGAGCTGAGGCTGTCGAGCGGCCAGAACAAGGTTCATGCGCTGCCGATGATGGCGAGCGTTCTGGCGCGGATCGACGACAAGCGGCAGCTGCTCGCCACCGAAGAGGGACTGTTCGTGCGCGATGTCGCCGACGGCAAGCTCACCTTCTATGCGGCGCTCGAAAACGACATGCCGGAGAACCGCTCCAATGATGGGCGCACGCATCAGTCCGGCGCCCTGTGGATCGGCACGATGAGCAAGCGCGCCGAAAACCAGGCGGGCTCGATCTATCATGTGGCCAGGGGTGGCGTCGTGACCAAGATCTTCAGCGGAATCAGCATTCCCAACTCGATCTGCTTCTCGCCCGACGGTACGATCGGCTATTACACCGACACGCGGATCAGCCGCCTGATGCGGGTGATGGTCGATCCGCAGACCGGCCTGCCTGCCGGGGAGCCGATCGTCATGGTCGACAGCATGGAAGATCCTGGTGGTATCGACGGCTCGGTCTGCGATGCCGACGGCTATATCTGGAACGCCCGCTGGGGCGCCGGTGTCGTCGATCGCTACAGCCCGGACGGATTGCGGATCGCCCGCTACAAGGTGCCGGCCGCCCAGCCCTCCTGCCCTGCCTTCATCGGCAAGGACGCGGACCGGCTGGCGGTAACGACGGCATGGGAAGGCCTCGACGAGACGGCCCGTTCGACGCAGCCGCACGCGGGTGCGCTTCTGGAACTCGGCGTTACCGTCAAGGGTGTGTTCGATCCTGCCTTCGTGATCTGAAACGGTGCACGGACGTTAATTCAAGGGCGCTTTCCACCGAAGCGCCCTTTTCGCATTGAGGCGCCAAATTTGCAGCCAATGCGATAAAAGTTCCGCAAAATTCGCGAAATTTTCGAGCTTTTTCAGCGGAACCAACAGTCTACCCAGTCATTTCCTCTTCGAACCGGCGCGGCAAAGACATCCGAAACAGAGGTGAACGGCGGCGCCAGAGATCACGCAAGGAAATACAAAGGTAGGTTCGAAATGACACGCAAACTCTTGACGACCGTTGCTGCTGGCGCCCTGTTTGCCACGGCTTTCGCACCGGCAGCATTCTCGCAGTCGGCTCAGCAGCCCGCGACGCCTGGCACCATGCAGTCGGCTCCCGCTGATGCCACGGCACCGAAGATGCCGGATGCGACGGCTCCGGCCGGTGACGCAGCCCAGGCTCCGGCACCTGCAGCGTCCACTGACACCGCGCAGGCTGCCGGTGGCACCTATCTGACCGAACAGGGTGCAGACCAGGTCAGCGCCAACACCTATATCGGCCAGTCGGTCTATACCGGCCAGAACGAAAGCATCGGTAACGTTACCGACCTGATCATGAAGAAGGATGGCGGCCTTGTTGCTGCTGTGGTCGGCGTCGGCGGCTTCCTTGGTATCGGCCAGAAGAACGTCGCCGTGCCGATGGAAAAGATTACCGTCGCCCAGAACACCCAGGACGGCAGTGTCAAGCTGACGACCACGGAAACGGCTGACAGCCTGAAGGCTGCGCCGGAGTTCAAGACCCTGCAGATGCAGGCAGCTGAAAAGGCTCCGTCCTCGACGGGTGGCACGATGCCGACGGACACAACGTCAACCGGCTCGACCACCACAAAGTAATACCGGGCGGGAAACCGCACGGGAGTATAGCGTAGATGGCGGCGCCCTTCGGGGCGCCGCCATTCTTGTTTCTACAGCAGCGAACAGAAGCGTAGCGCGTCGTATATCGCCGCGTGGACATTTCGGCTGGAGACGGCGTCGCCGATGCGGATCAGGTCGAAGGCGGCTTCCGGGTTTTTCATCGGGATCGGCGGCTTGCGGGCAATGAGCGCAGCGTAGTCCACCGCCCCGAGGTTCCGCGACAGCGGCTTGAGTTCCAGATAGAGATCGGCATTCGCCATGGTGCCATGTTCGACGACGACCTGGGCCACACGCCGCTCGCGCGTTACAGCACCCGAATAGTCCGAGCCGAGAACGGCGACAAGGCCGTTGCCGTCGCGGCGGACCGATTTCAGCCGGGTGTTGATGGTGACGCGGACGTCCTTTTCGGCGAAGGTCTTGGCATAGGGCACATGGTTCATGCCGCCCATTTCGGGCGCGAAGAAGCGTTCCGGCGAGACGAGCTCCAGATCGGTGCCGGCATTGGCGATGACCTCGGCGGCCGACATGCCCTGATGACCCCCATTGTCGTCGAAAAGCAGGACCGAGCTCTCGGGCTTCACGGCACCTGCGAGGATATCCCAGGATGAGGTGACGAGATCTTCGCCCGCCTCCAGCTCCGGTGACTGGGCGATGCCGCCGGTGGCGACGACGACGAGATCGGGGGCGAATTCCAGCACTTCATCGGCACCGGCATAGACATCGTAATGAATGGTGACGCCGAGGCGCTCGAGCTCTTCCAGCCGCCAATCGATGATGCCGATCATTTCCTTGCGGCGCGGATTGCGGGTGAGCAGGTTGATCTGGCCGCCGGCCTTGCCGGTCGCTTCGAGGATATCGACGCTGTGGCCGCGTTCGGCGAGCACGCGGGCCGCTTCCAGACCCGCGGGACCGGCGCCGATGACGACGGCTTTCCTTTTGGCCGTGGCCTTCTCGATCTCATGCGGCATCTCGGCCTCGCGGCCGGTCGCAGCATTGTGGATGCAGAGCGCCTCGCCACCTTCATAGATACGATCGAGACAGTAGGTGGCGCCGACGCAGGGGCGGATGCGAGCCTCCTCGCCTGCCATCACCTTGCGGACGATATGCGGATCGGCAATGTGGGCGCGGGTCATGCCGACCATGTCGAGCTTGCCTTCGGCGATCGCATGGCGGGCCGTCGCAATATCGGCGATGCGGGCGGCGTGGAAGACCGGGAAGCGGGTCGCGGCCCTGACCTCGCCGGCAAAATCCAGATGCGGCGACGCGGCCATGCCTTGGATCGGAATGACATTGTTGAGATCGGCATCGTGATCGATATGCCCGCGGATGATGTTCAGGAAATCGACGCCGCCGGAAGCGACGAGGCGGCGGGCGATCTCGATCCCTTCTTCGCGCGAAAAGCCCTTCTCCCAATCCTCATCCGCCACCATGCGGATGCCGACGATGAAATCGGGGCCGACGGCCTTGCGCACCGCATCGGTCACCATCAGCGAGAAGCGCATGCGGTTTTCGAGCGAGCCGCCGAATTCGTCTTCGCGGCGGTTGGTGGCCGGAGACCAGAAGCCGTCCATCAGGTGGCCATAGGCTTCGAACTCGATACCATCGAGCCCGGCTTCCTTCATGCGCTCGGAAGCGGAGACGTAATCGGCGATGATGCGCTCTATATCCCATTCCTCGGCTTCCTTCGGGAAGGCGCGGTGGGCGGGTTCGCGGATCGGCGACGGTGCAAGGACCGGCAGCCAGTCGCCCTTGTTCCAGCCGGTGCGGCGGCCAAGATGGGTAAGCTGGATCATCACGGCCGTGCCGTATTCATGACAGTCGTCGGCGAGCTTCTTCAGCCACGGCACGATCTCGTCGCGATACGCATGGAGATTGCCGAAGGCGGGAGGAGAGTCCGCCGAGACGACGGCGGAGCCTGCGGTCATCGTCAGCGCGATCCCGCCCTTCGCCTTCTCCCGGTGATAGAGCCGGTAGCGGTCGGTCGGCATGCCGTCTTCTGAATAGGCGGGCTCATGCGCCGTCGACATGACGCGGTTTTTCAGCGTCAGATGCTTGAGCTGAAAGGGCTGCAACAAGGGGTCTTTGGATGACGTCATGAGACACTCGCTTTTCGCGCCGAAGCAAGCGAAGATCATGGCGCAGCGGCGCTGAAATAGAAATGTCTGATGACGCCGTGGACTAGCCTTGATGCGGCTTATGCAGGGATGCGGTCGGCGCCTGCAGAGTCGTAATTCTCGTGCAGGAAGCGCAAGGTGGTGATGCTGTCTGCCGGCTTGCCGAAATGGTAGCCCTGACCCATGCCGCAGCCGAGCGCGCGAAGCTTCACGGCCTCGGAATAATCCTCGATGCCTTCGGCCACGACTTCGAGATCGAGACCCTCGCACATCGTCAGGATCGCCTTGATGATATGCTCGGAGGCGCGGTCGTTGTTGATGCGCGAGACGAAGGCGCGGTCGATCTTGACCTTGTCGAAGATGAAGTCGCGCAGGCGCCCGAGGCTCGACTGGCCGGTACCGAAATCGTCGAGCGAGATGCGCACGCCGGCCTGACGCAGATCGGAGATGATGCGGTGCGCGGTATCGGCCGAGCTCATGACGGCGGTCTCGGTGATCTCCAGCTCCAGGCGGTGCGGATCGAAGCCGACGCGACCGAGGATGGAGAGCACGTTGGCGCTGGTGCCGGGGTCCATCAGCTGCGCCGAGGACAGATTGAAGGACAGGAAAAGCTCGCGCGGCCAGGAGAGCGCGGCTTCAGCCGCCTTGCGCAGCAGGGTTTCAGACAGCGCGTCGATAAAGCCGCGCTCTTCGGCGAGCGGCACGAAGACGCCCGGCGAGACGAAGCCGAGATCCGGATCGTTCCAGCGGGCGAGCGCCTCGAAACCAACGACCTGATTGTTGGCGAGCGAGACGATCGGCTGGAAATGCACGTCGATCGCGTCCGAAATGATCGCATTTCTGAGCGCCTGCTCCAGCTGCGTGGCGCGCTTCATTTCCTGCGCGATCTCGCGCGAATAGACGGTGATCTGGCTGCGGCCGCGGCGCTTGGAGCGGTAGAGCGCGGTCTCGGCGCTTTTCAGGAGCTCGTCGAATTCCTCGCCGGCAAACGGATAGATTGCAAAACCGAAGGATGCAGAGAGACGCACGTTGCGGTCGCCGAGGTCATAGGGTGCCGACAGCACCTCGCGTATCATCTGGCCGAATTTTTCCGCGCTCGCGCGCTCGAAGATCAGCGGCAGGACGAAGGCGAATTCATCACCGTCATGGCGCGTCACGAGCGCGCCGTCGGGGATGCAGGCCTTCAGGCGGTGAGCGACCTGGCAGAGGATCTCGTCACCGGCGGCGGATCCGAACAAGTCATTGATAGGTTTGAAAGAATCGAGATTGGCAATGCCGATGGTGAACGGCGCCGGATCGCTGGCGCGCTCGGCCGAAATCTGGGTGACCCGGTCGCGCATACGATGGCGATTACCGAGTCCGGTCAACGGATCGGTATAGGCCATGGCCTGGAGCTCATTCTGGCTCACGGGCATAAAAGGTACGTCCACCGGCTTCATATTTTGACCTGAAATTTCACTCCCTCCGGGGAGAATGGCGGCCAAGTCTTAATAAACCGATAGTGGAAAAGCGATGTTTGGGGTTGTTGACGCCCCAAAAATTGGGGAGTTGACCAGAGTTTCGATCAGCAGACCGCGCGCATCTCTTCGGCCTTCAGATGCTTCTGGAAGATCGTCTCCAGTATATCCGGGCTGACGGGCTTCATGATGACGTCGTCCATGCCGGCCTTTGCGCATTCGGCATGGTCGCGCTCGAAGGCCTGGGTGAGCACGCCGATGATCGGCGTCCTGACGCTGCCGCCCTCCTCGATGCCGCGGATCATGCGGGCGGCTTCGAAGCCGTTGAGACCGGGAAGCGAGATGTCCATCAACACGATCTGCGGCTTGTGCTCGGTCCACAGGCGCACCGCCTCATCGCCACTGGAGGCGATCATGTAGCGGTATCCGAGGCCTTCGAGGATCTGCGAGAAGACGATCTGATTGATGTCATTGTCCTCGGCGACTAGAACCTGAAGCGCGTCGCTATCGGTCAATGTCGAGATTTCCCAATCCGCGTCCGGCTCGCTGTTCGTGCGGTTGTTGCGATTGAAGTGGCGGGCGACCTGGAAGGTGAGCTCGTTGGCCAGCTGGAAGCCGTCCATCACAAGCGCCGGAATGCCGTGCTGGCCCGACAGTTCGAGACAGCGCATACCCATCTGGTTGTCGATGATGATCAGGTCGAGATCGATGCCGGCGGAGGAGGCGATTTCCAGGAAATGCTCCTGTTCGTCCTCGCCGCGGACGGCACAGGCTTCGAAGCCGTATTTGGCGAGCGTGCGGAGCGCCGCGGTCTCGGCGGCGAGATCGGCGGTGACGATCAGGATCTTGCGGCCGGAGAAATTCTCCGGGACGATTGCCTCCATCGCGGCCGGCTCGCGGCGCTGTGCTTCGCCGTTCAGCGGCACATAGGCGCGGCGATAGGACTGATGGCTGGAAGCGGTAACAGAAGTGGCGCGGTCGAACTCGTCGAGATCGGCGCCATCGCGCGGCAGGTCCTGCATGGTGGAAACGAGGAAATAGCGGCCCGGCTTGCCGATGCGGTGCTTGCGGCTGATGATGTCGCGCTCCGAACCGTCACGCGAGACCTGGCGCTGGCGCGAGATCGACATCTCGCCGGTTTCCAGAACGTGGCGGTCGCTTTCCTCGAAGCGCTTGGCGATATCGGCGGAAAACAGATCGGCGCTCTTGCGGCCGAGAACCTCATCCGGCGTCGTCTGATATTTCTCGCAGAAGGCGACGTTAACAGCGACATAGTTGAGATTGCGGTCCTTGACGAACAGCGGGAACGGCAGGTTGTCGAGAATGTCCTCGGTCAGCTGCACGCGCTCCAGATCGGCGCGCCACTGTTCCTCACGCTTCCGCTCTTCGGAAATGTTCGAGATCATCGATACGCAATAGCCGCTCGGCAGGCGGCGCTTGACGAGGCGGATCCAGCGGTCGGGGCCGTGGCGCTCGACGATTTCAAAGCGTTCGCGCCAATGCGAGGCGATCTTCTGAGAGAGCCAGTCCTCGCGGCCGAGCACGCCGCCCTGCTGCTGCTTGGCGGCATATTGCTGGCGCACGCCGGTATCGAACACCGCGCCGAGAAAATCGCGCAGCCGCGTGCCGGGTTTCAGCATCATTGGCGAAATCGGGAAGAAATCGAGAACCTGACGGCTCGCGAAAATCATCTGATCGTTCTTGTTGTAGATGATGAGGGCTGCGGCAAGGCCATCGGAAACGGCATCGAAAAGCGACGACTGGAGATCGGGCTCGGCCGGCAACTCCCCGCTCACGGATGATGCGTCCGTCTCATCGAAGCCGGCACTCATTCCTCAAAATCCCACATCTATCCGATTTAACAGCACTATTTGGTGGTATGAGATCAAAATGCCAGCTTTCTCCTAACGGTCGCTTAACATTAATCTACCCAAATCTTGGGGTCTGAAACGCGGCTTTGGAGACCGGTGTTTTCACCCTTCCATCGGGCCTGCGAATCCACGAAAATGGCGCATGGCCATCAGACAGCTCTCAGAAACACTCATCAACCAGATCGCCGCCGGCGAAGTCATCGAACGCCCGGCGAGTGCCGCGAAAGAGCTGATCGAAAACGCGCTCGACGCGGGCGCGACGCGCATCGAGATCGCAACATCGGGCGGCGGCAAGGGATTGCTGCGCGTCAGCGACAATGGCTCGGGCATGGATGCCGCCGATCTCGAACTTGCGGTCAAACGCCACTGCACCTCGAAAATTTCCGAAACGCTCGACGATATCCGCACGCTCGGCTTTCGCGGCGAGGCCCTGCCCTCGATCGGCTCGGTGGCGAAGCTCAGCATTTCCTCGCGCCGCAAGGACAGCGCCGGCGGCACCGAGATCGCCGTCTCCGGCGGCAAGATCCTGCATCTGAGGCCCTCGGCCGCCAATCCCGGCACGATCGTCGAGGTGCGCGACCTGTTCTTCGCCACACCGGCACGGCTGAAATTCCTGAAGACCGAGAAGGCGGAAGCGGCGGCGATCACCGAAGTCGTCAAGCGCATGGCGATCGCCTTTCCGGGCGTGCGTTTCGTGCTCTCGGGCACCGATCGCAGCACGCTGGAATTTCCGGCGACCGGCGAAGACCATCTGGCGCGCATGGGCCAGATCCTCGGCAAGGATTTTCGCGACAATGCGATCGAGATCGATGCCGAGCGCGAGGATGTGAGCCTGACGGGCTATGCCGGGGTGCCGACCTTCAACCGTGGCAATTCCGGCCATCAATATGCCTTCGTCAACGGCCGCCCGGTGCAGGACAAGCTGATCCTGTCGGCGATCCGTGGCGCCTATGCCGAGACGATCCCGGCCGGGCGTTATCCGGTCGCCGTCCTCTCCTTCCGGCTCGATCCGGCCCTTGTCGACGTCAACGTACATCCGGCAAAATCCGACGTGCGTTTCCGCGATCCCGGGCTGATCCGCGGGCTGATCATCGGCGCGGTGCGCGAGGCGCTCGCCCGCGACGGCAGCCGGGCGGCGACGACCGGTGCGGACGGCATGTTGCGCTCCTTCCGCCCGGGTTTCCAGCCGAACGCCTATCAGCGTCCGGCGCAGGCACCCTGGTCGCCGGAGACATCGCCGTCGCGCCCCTATCAGGCCGCCAATTCAGGCTTTGCCGAGCGGCCGCAGGCCTCCTTCGACGGACTGGTGACGCCGACCGCCCGCTCGGAGCCGCAGCCGCAAAGCTGGCAGCAGCCGGCAGCCGCGCCGCGCGAAGAAGCGCCGCAACGCTTCCCGCTGGGTGCCGCCCGCGCCCAGCTGCACGAGAATTATATCGTGGCGCAGACCGAGGACGGTCTCGTCATCGTCGACCAGCATGCGGCGCACGAGCGGCTGGTCTTCGAAGAAATGCGCAAGGCGCTGCATTCCAAGCGCCTGCCCTCGCAGGTGCTGCTGATCCCGGAGATCGTCGATCTGCCGGAAGAGGATTGCGACCGGCTGATGGTGCATGCCGAAGGGCTGGGCGAACTCGGTCTCGCCATCGAGCGCTTCGGGCCGGGCGCCATTGCGGTGCGCGAGACGCCGGCGATGCTCGGCGAGGTCGATGCCAACGGCCTGATCCGCCAGCTCGCCGACGAGATCGCCGAATGGGATACGGCGTCCGGCCTGTCGCAGAAGCTCGAATATGTCGCGGCGACCATGGCCTGCCACGGCTCGGTACGCTCCGGCCGGCGCATGCGGCCGGAAGAGATGAACGCGCTTCTGAGACAGATGGAAGTGACGCCGGGCTCGGGCCAGTGCAATCACGGCCGGCCGACCTATATCGAGCTCAAGCTTTCCGACATCGAGCGGCTGTTCGGCCGCAGTTGAAACCGCTGGCAATATCGCCCGTGCCGCTATATGGCAGGAAGATGAAGCCGCAAGGAATGGAGCAGGATGAACTTGTTTGAAGGTCACGGAAACCGCGAGGCGAAAATCCGCTATCTCGACGCCGATTTCCAGATCCTGTCGCCGGGCTCCTACGTCGTCTGCGCCATGACCGGCAAACATATCCCGCTCGACGAACTGCGCTACTGGAGCGTCGCCCGCCAGGAACCCTATGCCGACGTCATCGCCTCCTTCGAGGCCGACAAGCGCGCTGGCGTGCTGCCGGTGCAGAAGCGCTAACGTTTCGGTCCACCAGCTTCTTTCAACCGCCTTTGACGGCAGGCTTCGATCGCCCTGTCGATGATCAGGCCGGGGGCCCGCGGGTCTTCGAAGGCCATCTCCACTTCGATCACCTTCGATTTTTCGGCGAGCTCCTGCGCCCGGCCGTGATGCCCGGCAAGGCGGACGAAATCTTTCGAGGTGGTGACGATCTGCAGGTTTTCGCGCTCGGCAACGGCGATAAGATCGCCGATCTCGTCGTCGCTTAGGTGTTCGTGATCGCCGAATGAGCGGCTGACGGCGATTTCGGCGCCGAGCGTTTCCACCGTACGGAAGAATTTGCCGGGATCGGCGATACCGGCGAAGGCGAGCACGCGGCGGCCTGAAAGCTCGTTCATGCCGACCGTCTTCAGCGAGGCCGTGAAATAGGGCTTTGCAGCACGGGCCGCCATGCGGACTATGGCATCGGCGGCGTTGCCGTTGCCGACCTTCAGGAGTGCGGTGGCGTAACGCATCTGCACCGGGATCGGCGCGCGCACCGGGCCGCCGGGCACGGTGTGGCCGTTGCCGAGACCGCGCGTCGTGTCGATGACGAGCAGCGCATAGTCGAGCGCCAGCCTGGCGCTCTGGAAGCCGTCATCCATGATGATCAGGTCGGCGCCTTCCTTGACAAGGCGCTCCGCACCCTCGACGCGGCGGCGGGAAATCACGGTCAGCGCCTCGCGAGCGAGCAGCAACGGCTCGTCGCCAACGGCCATGGCGCGGTGATGGGCGGCGTCGACGACCGTCGTGACATCGAGCGATCCGCCATAGCCGCGGCTCAGAAATCCGGGCTTCAGACCCTTTGCCTTGGCAGCCTGGGCGATCGCCAGCGCCGTCGGCGTCTTGCCGGCGCCACCCACGGTGAAATTGCCGATGCAGATGACGGGAATGGGGACCGAGGCGCGGCGCGCATGCTTCATGCGATAACCGGCGACCTGACCGTAGATCAGCGAAAAGGGCGACAGCGTCCAGGCCCGCCAATCGGCTTTCGTCCACCAGAACGGCGGCGCTTCGGATACCATGATGTGCCTGTCCTGCGCTCTTCCGGCACCCGCGGCAACCGGCTATCCCCTTCGATTGGCCGCAAAGAAAAGCCAAAACCGAAGAAAAAGCAAGCCTTTGCCGGATTTTACGCCGGCTGAAGGCCGGGCAGCAGGGTTTCGAGCTCGGTGATATCGTTGAGGCAGTAATCGGATGCGGCAGAGAGGGATTCGCGCGAGCCCGTGCCTGTGAGAACCGCGACCTTCAGGCCGGCATTGGCGTTGTGGCCCATGTGCAGGTCGTGGTTGTTGTCGCCGACAACGGCGATTTCGGAGGGCTCCAGGCCAGTCGCCTTGCAGAAGCCCAGGACCATTCCGGCTTCCGGCTTCCTGCCGAAGCCGCTGTCGTAGCCGGCGATGTAATCGACATATTGAGCGAAGCCGAAGCGCTGGGCCGTCTGGCGGATCGAGCGTTCGTTGTCGCTGGAGGCGATGCCGAGCTTGAAGCCGCGGGCGTGGAGGCGGGCGAAGAAGCCGGCGAGATCGGTAACCGGCACGGAGAATTCTGCCGCATTGGAAAACAGCGTGTCGAGCTTGATGGTGAGCTCGGTGACCTCGACCCTGGAGCCGGCGGCGACGAGGCCCTCGGCGATCTGGCGGGTGTTGCCGGCGGCAAGCAAGCTGTCGGGGACGATATGGCCGCTGACCGGGTCCATGCCGGTCTCGCGCAACAGGTGATCGGCAAGTGCCGCATCGTCTTCCGACGCGATGCGGGCGAGCTCGCGGTTCACCGGCAACCAGCTCTCGTCGTAATCGAGGAGCGTGCCGTCCTTGTCGAAGAGAATGCCCCTGATACCGTCGAGTGCCATCACAATCCTCAGCCTTGCGCCGATTTCGGCAGCAGCCTTGCCTTCACCGTCAGCGGATTGATGTAGGGCTCAAGCGCCTTCACCGTCGCCGTCAGTGCTCCGCGCATTTCTTGCACGGCGGCGATGCCGGCCTCGATCATATTGCGGCGTGCTTCGTCGTTGATGAGCAGATAATGAACGCCCTTGGCCAGCATCTCGGTATCGCGCACCATGCGGGCGCTGCCGCGGCGGGCGAGCTTCTGGTAGGCTTCGCGGAAATTCTGGACATTGCTGCCTGAAAGAACAGCGCAGCCGAGCATCGCCGGTTCCAGCGGATTCTGGCCGCCTGCGGCATACAGCGAGCGGCCGACGAAGACCACTTCGGTGAGCCTGAGATAAAGACCCATCTCGCCGATCGTATCGCCGAGGAAGATATCGACATCGGGCGAAATGACATCGTTGCGGGTGCGGCGCGCAACCTTCAGGCCCTGGGCGATCAGCATCTGCTCGATCTCGTCCGAACGCTCGGGATGGCGCGGCACGATGATCGTCAGCTGATTGTTGCGGTCTTTCAGCGTGCGGTGGACGACGGCCGCGGCATTTTCCTCGCCGTCGAAGGTGGAGATGGCGGCCCAGGTCTTGCGATCGCCGATCTGCTGCTTGTAGCGGGCGAAGAGATTGGCGTCATAGGGCGGCGCGTCGGTATCGACCTTCAGGTTGCCAGAGGTCATGACATGGCGGGCGCCGAGATCGCGGAAGCGCTCGGAATCGACGTCGGACTGGGCGATAACAAGCGCCAGGTTCTCGAACAGCGCCTCGGCAATCGACGGGCGGCGCTGCCAGCGGGCGAAGGAGCGGTCCGACATGCGGGCATTGACGAGGATCTGCGGAATGCGGCGGCGGCCGAGCTCCATCATCGTCGCCGGCCAGATTTCGGACTCGGCGATGATGGCGCAATCGGGCTGCCAATATTCGAGGAAACGGCTGACGGCCGGTTTCAGGTCGAGCGGCACATATTGATGGATCGCATCCGTGCCGAGACGATCGGCGGCGACCTTGGCCGAGGTGATCGTTCCCGTCGTCAGGATGACGTGGATATCGCGGCGGCGGATTTCGCGGATCAGCGGGATGACGGCATTGGTTTCGCCGACGCTTGCCGCATGGAACCAGACGAGCGGACCCTGGGGCCGGTTGGCGCTCGCATAGCCGAAACGTTCGGTCCGGCGCGCGCGCTCTTCCTTGCCCTTGGCGGTGCGGTAGGCGAGATAGGCGCCGACCAGAGGCGTCGCCATGACGCCCGCGGTCCTGTAGACGCCCAGCGCGAAACGCGCTCCCGGCGAACTCATCTAATATGCCTCCGATCAGCAATGATCGACATCAAACCCATTCCCCAATTATTGTTGCGGCCGCCATGGCCGATTAATTTGTTCAGAATGCGTCAATCGACGGCAGCGGGCGGAATACCCGGGCATGAAACGGCGCCGCCGAGACGGCGGCTACCATGCTGAAAAGCCTATAAAATCAGTTGCTGCCGGACTTGTCCTGCGGATCGAGCAGGCGATGCATGTGGACGATGAAGTAACGCATATGTGCGTTATCAACGGTCGACTGCGCCTTGGCCTTCCACGCGGTCAGCGCGGATGCGTAATCCGGGAAAATGCCAACGATGTCGAGATCCTTGAGATCGCGGAACTGAACGTCCGTCAGGCTTTCCAATTCGCCACCAAAAACGAGGTGCAGGAGCTGCTTCTTACCGCCGGATTCCGTCATTTTCTTCTCTTTCTTTTCTGGTCTCCTCCGCGCTTTCATCTGCGGGATTTTGACGAAAACGTCAACTGCTTCGTATCGAAGCCAGTCCTTCCAGAAACTCTGCCATGCGGGGCGCCGCCGCGCCGCAAAGCGCGCCATGGCTGACCTCGGGGCGATTATAGCGCACCGGCACGCCATCGAGGCCCGCCAGCTCGCCACCGGCGCGCTCGAGAATGAGATCGGCGGCCGCGAGATCCCAGTCATGCGCGGTCGGCTTGACGAAAGTGCCCTCGAGGCGGCCGTCTGCCACCATGGCGATGCGGTAGGCGAGCGATGGCACATGCCGGACGCGCTCGATGCGGCTGCGGAAGGGAGCCGGAAAGGCCTTCAGCAGATCTTCGCCGACGGCAAAGCGGCTGACCGTTTCCGGGCCGCGGGCGGAGACCGAGATCGGCTCGCCGTTCTTCAGCGCCGGGCCGCCTTCGACGGCTTCGAACAGCTCGTTCAGCGCCGGAGCGTAGAGGACGCCAGCGACCGGGCGGCCGCGATGGACGACGGCGACGCTGACGCACCAGAGCGCCTGGCCACCGAGGAAGGCGCGGGTGCCGTCGATCGGGTCGATGATGAAGACGGTTTCGCTGGCGAGACGCGCGGCGCTGTCCTCGGTCTCTTCGGAGAGCCAGCCATAGGTCGGGCGAGCGGCGCGCAGGATCTTCTCAAGCGTCTCGTTGGCGGCGAAATCCGCAGCGCTGACCGGCGAACGGCCCTCGTTCTTCCACCAGACCTCGGGCGACTGATTGAAATAGCCGAGCGCCACTTCACCCGCCTGCTTTGCGGCATCGGCGATCAGCGCGAGATCGCTCTGCCAGCGGGCGTTTACGGCGTCAGTCATCTGTCTTCCAATCTTCAGCGCCCGGCGAGCGTCATGCCCTCGATGGCGAGCGTCGGGGCTGCGACGCCATATTTGCGGTCGATATCGTTTGCGGGGGTGACGCGCATGAACATCTCCTTGAGGTTCGAGGCGATCGTCACCTCCGACACTGCAAAGGTCAGCTCGCCATTCTCGATCCAGAAACCGGTGGCGCCCCGGCTGTATTCGCCGGTGATCATGTTGACGCCCTGGCCGATCAGCTCCGTCACGTAGAAGCCGTTGCCGACGCTGCGGATGAGCTCCTCGGGCGAGATATCGCCGGGTTCGAGCGCCAGGTTGGTGGAAGCCGGCGTCACCGAATTTCCGCCGCGCACGCCGCGGCCATTGGTTTCCATGCCGATTTCGCGGCCGGTCGATGTCGACAGGAACCAGTGGTTCAGCACGCCGTTCTCGATCATCACCAACCTCTCGCCCGATATGCCCTCGCCGTCGAAGGGACGCGAGGCCGGGCCGCGGACGATCAGCGGATCGTCGGTGATCGACAGGCCGGACTTCAGGACCTGCTGGCCCATCTTGTCGCGCAGGAAGCTGGTCTTGCGGGCGACCGAGGCGCCATTGATGGCGCCGGCAATATGGCCGACAAAGCCCCGGGCGACGCGCGGATCGAAGATGACGGTGACGTTCTTGCCCGTCGGCACCTGGCGCGGGTTGATGCGCTTGACGGTGCGCTCACCGGCGCGGCGGCCGATCTCTTCGGGGGCGTCTAGCTCGTTGTAGTAGATGCGGCTGTCGAAATCGTAATCGCGCTCCATGCCGGTGCCTTCACCGGCGATGACGCTGACCGAGCGGCCGAAGCGCGAGCCCATATAGCTGCCTTCGAAGCCGTGCGAGGTGACGAGCACCATGCCGCCCATGCCGCCGGAGGCACCGCCGCCGGAGGAATTGCTGACACCCTTGACGGCGAGTGCCGCCGCTTCGGTCGCAAGCGCCGCTTCGCGCAGCATGTCCGACGTCACTTCTGTGCGGTCAAGCAGCTCAAGGTCGGGATAGGATTTGGCCAGGTTCTTCTCGTCGGCCAGGCAGGCGAAGGGATCTTCCGGCGATACCTTGGCCATGGCGACGGCCCGCTCGGCGAGCGCCGTCAGGTCGAAACCCGGGTTGGCGGAAACGCTGGCAACCTTCTTGCCGACGAAGACGCGCAGCGAGAAGTCGTCGCTCTCGGAAGACTCCATGCCCTCCACCTTGCCGAGCCGGACGCTGACGGACTGTGACCGCGAGCGGACGACGACCGCGTCTGCGGCATCGGCACCGGCTTTCTTGGCAAGATCGATCAGCTGGCTGGCGCGGGAAAGAAGTGTCGAGGAATCAATTTCTGAGGACATGATTTGGCCTTTCCTTCCGGTTCCATTTATTGTGCAGTTCGGAAAGCATCAAGGCCGCGGCCCCGATTCTTTTTCCCGCCGCTTGCGCGCCTCCCGCCATTGAAAGAAACTCCGACGCATGTCTGCCCCCAACGCCTTCTTTTCCGAGACGATCCTGCTGCTTGGCGGCGCCGTCGTTGCTGCGCCGATCTTCAAGAAGCTCGGGCTCGGCACCGTGCTCGGCTACCTCGCCGCCGGCGTGGTGATCGGGCCGGTTTTCCACGGCATTACCGATGGCGAGCAGATTCTCGGCGTGGCGGAACTCGGCGTCGTCTTCCTGCTGTTCATCATCGGCCTGGAGCTGAAGCCATCGCGCCTCTGGCAGATGCGGCGCGACATTTTCGGCCTCGGCACGGCGCAGGTGCTGCTGACGGGACTGGCGCTGACGGCGCTTGCCTATCTCGCCGGCGTGCTCGAATGGCGCGGCAGCATCGTTGCCGGCTTCGGCCTGGCGCTCTCCTCCACCGCCTTTGCCATGCAGATCCTCGAGGGGACCGGCGAGGTGAACACCAAATACGGGCAGCGCTCCTTCTCGGTTCTCTTGCTGCAGGATCTGGCGATCGTGCCGCTTCTGGCGCTGATCACCGTTCTCGGCGGCGGCAGCAGCGAGGGGGGCGACCAGCCGTTCCTTGATTTCGGGATAGCCATCGGCGCGGTCGTGGCGATGATCGTCATGGGCCGCTATCTGCTGACGCCGCTGTTCCAGGTGATTGCCCGCACCGGCGCGCGCGAGGCGATGATTGCCGCCGCCCTCTTCGTCGTCATGGGGTCAGCGACGCTGATGCAATTTGCCGGCCTCTCCATGGCGATGGGCGCATTCCTCTCCGGCATCATGCTGGCCGAATCCTCCTACCGGCATGAGCTGGAGGCGGATATCGAGCCCTTCCGCGGCGTGCTGCTCGCTATCTTCTTCATCGCCGTCGGGCTCTCGCTGGAACTCGAGGTGCTGGTCGACAATGCACTGTTCATCGTCGCCGCCGTACCCGTGATCATGGCGGTGAAGGCCGGCGTGATCTATGCGCTGTGCCGCGCGACGGGATCGCCGCACGACGACGCGATCCGCATTGCCTTCCTGTTGCCGCAGGGCGGCGAGTTCGGTTTCGTGCTGTTCACGGCTGCTGCGACCGCGGGCCTGATGCCATCCAGCACTGCCTCGCTGCTGGTCGCCATCGTGACGCTGACGATGGCGCTGACGCCGATCGGCTCGGCGCTGTCGAGGCGCCTCCTCAAGGGCGATGATCATGAGGAGCTGGACGAGGATTTCGCCGGCGCCGGCGCCGATGTGCTGATGGTCGGCTTCTCGCGTTTCGGCCAGATCGCCGCGCAGATCCTGCTTGCCGGCGGCCGCGACGTCACTGTCATCGACTTCTCCGCCGACCGCATCCGCCAGGCATCCTCCTTTGGTTTCCGCATCTATTTCGGCGACGGGACGCGCAAGGATGTGCTGCGCTCGGCAGGCATCGACAAGGCAAAGATCGTCGTCGTCTGTACGCAGAAGCGGGAGATCACCGACAAGGTGGTGGAGTTGGTCCAGGCCGATTATCCGCACGCCAAACTCTTCGTGCGCTCCTACGACCGCATTCATTCGATCGCGTTGCGCAACCAGAATGTCGACTACGAGCTGCGTGAGACGCTGGAATCCGGCCTGCTCTTCGGCCGCCGGACGCTGGAGGCGCTGGGCGTCGGCGAGGCGGAAGCCTATGAGATCGGCGAGGATATCCGCCGGCGCGACGAGGAGCGGCTGGTGCTGCAGGTTTCGGAAGGGCTGCAGGCCGGGCGCGACATGCTGTTTTCGCATCCGGTCCGGCCGGAACCGCTGGTCAAGCCGAAGCGCTCGATGGAGATGGAGGCCGATCCGCTGGCAGGTCCCGCGGACGTTACCGCCGACGCCTAAGCCTTGATGCGCGCTTCGAACTGACGGTCCAGCTCACGCTTCAGGTCTTCCTTGACGCCTGCGGACATGGCGAGCACTTCGCGGGCCTTGAGGAAATCCATGACCCCTGTGCGGCCGACCGCCGGGCGCAGGAAGATATGCGGCGGCTGGATTTTCAGCTTCAGCGTGATCGCCGTCTGCATCATCAGTTGGCCGGAACCGAAGATGCTTTCCATGCGGTTCGGGATATGGGTGCCGTCGCCTTCGGGGGCGCCGACCACATCGATGCCGATGACGATATCGGCGACATCCATCAGGCATTCATAGGGAACCGGATTGCTGATGCCGCCGTCGATCATGACGCGGTCGTTCATGCGCACGGGCATGAAGACGGCGGGGATCGAGGAGGATGCGGCAAGAGCGGGAAAAAGCTGGCCGTGATCGATGATCACTTCGCTCTGGCCGTAATAATCCGTGGTGATCACCTGCATCGGCACGAGCAGGTCTTCGAAGCGATCGGGCAGGTCTGCGGGCAGGAAGGCCTTCAGGATGCGCTCAAGATTGAACTGGCCGATGCGGATGCCCTTGGCGACGGCATCGCGCACGGTCTGCGGGCGCAGGCCCCAGATGCGGCTGACGACGGCGGTCTTGTTGCCGACGGTCATCAATGCGTGTTCGCGGATCGCCTCTCCGGTCATCCCGGCCGCCATGCCGGCGCCCATGATGGCGCCGATCGACGAGCCCGAGATCGCCACCGGGCGGATACCGAGTTCGTCAAGGGCTTCGATGACATGGATATGGGCTAAACCGCGGGCACCGCCGCCGCCGAAGGCGACCGCGACGGTGGGCATAGTGCCGCCGTTGGCAGGTATGACGCTATTCACAATACCTGCCTGCTGCACTGAACGCTCCCGGTGGCTTCGCCCCGCCTAGACCGGCTGATAGCGGAAGAAATGGACCTTCGTGTCGCCAAAGATCCTGTCTTCGAGGAAAAGATAGGAAGGATCGACCGAAACGGCAACATCGGAGCGCTCTTCGAGAACGGCGATGGCGCCCGGCACCAGCCAGCCGCCCTTGGCCGCGGCCGCCATGGCCTTTTCGCCCAGACCCTTGCCATAGGGCGGGTCGGCGAACAGCATGTTGAAGGGTTCGAGATTGCCGACCGTGCCGAGGTCCGTGGCATCACGCCGCAGGATGCGCGTGCGGCCATGCAGGCCGAGCGCATCGATATTCTCCCAGAGCAGGCTCCTTCCCTCGACGCTGTTTTCGACGAACAGCGCATGACGGCAGCCGCGCGACACGGCTTCGAGACCGACCGCGCCGGTGCCGGCAAAGAGATCGAGAATCCGGGTGCCATCGACGCATTCCGGATAGGCGTGGCTCAGAATGTTGAAAAGGCTCTCACGCGTCCGGTCGGCAGTCGGCCGGATGTCGTTGGATTTAGGTACGGCGAGCGACCGTCCGCGAAATTCACCGCCGACGATCCGCACCGCGCGTCATTCCCTTTCCTTTTGGTCCACCACGCGACGGGCCGCCCGAAGGCTTGCCACCGCCGCCAGGACGGTCTCCCTTGGGCTTGCCGCCGGAGAAATTCTTGGCGCCACCGGGCTTCGCACCGAAGCTCTTGCCGCGCGGCTTGTCACCCTGCGGGCGGTCACCTGCCGGGCGTTCGCCGCGGGGGCGCTCGGAACGGCCTTCGCCGGGAGCGCTGCGGGCGGTGCGCGGACGGTCGCTGAAGGACCGGGGGCGCTCGTCGCCCTCTTCGCGTGGACGACGGTCGCCACGCGGCCTGTCGCCGAACGGACGATCACCACGAGGGGGACGATCACCGCGGGCCGGACGGTCGCCGAAGGAGCGCGGACGTTCGTCACCCTCTTCGCGCGGGCGGCGCTCACCGCGGGGCTTGCCGCCAAACGGGCGGTCGCCGCGAGCGGGACGGTCACCGGCAGGACGATCGCCGCGAGCCGGACGATCCCCGAAGGAGCGAGGGCGATCCCCGCCCTCTTCGCGCGGGCGGCGCTCGCCGCGCGGCTTGTCGCCGAAGGAACGGTCGCCACGATCGGGACGGTCGCCGAAGGGACGCTTGCGGCCGAAGCCTTCGCGGTCATCCTTGCCACCGGCCGGGGTTTCGCTGGAGCGGATCCATTCGCCCTCTTCGTCATGCGCGCGGTTGATCACCGTGCGCGGACGGTCGTTGTCATAGCTCGATGCCTGCGGCTTGCCGGCGCCGGGCGCTTCGCCACGGCGGCGCGCGGTCTTGTCGTTCTTGGCGGCCTTGGCAGCTGCCTTCTCGCCGAGCGGGCGGGCGCCGGGCGCCATCCAGACGTTGGCGTTGCGGCGGCTTCCGAGCGCCGGGCGCTTCGGGCGGTCGTCGTCCTTGCGCCCGCCGTCGCGGCCACCATCGCGGCGGTCATCACGGCGATCGTCACGCTTGGTATCGAGACGGCTCAGCGCGCGCTCGCGCTTGTCCTCGGGCTTCGAGCTGCGCTCGCGGCGTTCCGGCTTGGCGGGCGCCTCGTCTTCTTCTTCGGCAACAGCCGGGCTGTTATTGTAGAGCGGCGCGTCGAAATTCGCCTTGGCGTCTTCGATGAGGCGCGGGCCGAGCTGATCGCGCAGCGTGCGGCCGCGCACTTCGATCACGTGGCCTTCCGGCAGATCGCCGAGCTGGAACGGGCCGTAGGAGATGCGGATCAGGCGGTTGACGTCGAGACCGAGCGCGCCGAGCACGTTCTTGATTTCGCGGTTCTTGCCTTCGCGCAGGCCCATGGTGATCCAGACGTTGGAACCCTGGGTGCGGTCGAGCGTCGCCTCGATCGAGCCGTAGAGCACGCCATCGACGGCGATGCCTTCCTTGAGCTTATCGAGCGCATCCTGATCGATCTCGCCATGGGCGCGCACGCGGTAGCGGCGCAGCCAGCCCGTGGTCGGCAGCTCGAGCGAACGGGCGAGACCGCCGTCGTTGGTCAGCAGCAACAGACCTTCGGTATTGATGTCGAGGCGGCCGATCGACATGACGCGCGGCAGCTCGTCCGGCAGATTGTCGAAGACGGTCGGGCGCCCCTCGGGATCGGAATTGGTGGTCACCAGACCGGCCGGCTTGTGATAGAGCCAGAGGCGGGTGCGCTCGATGCCGCGGATCGGCACGCCGTCAACCTCGATCTTGTCTGTCAGCGTGACGTTGACGACCGGCGTTTCGAGCAGCTTGCCGTTCAGCGTGACGCGGCCTTCCATGATCATGCGCTCGATATCGCGGCGCGAGGCAACGCCTGCGCGCGCCATGACCTTGGAAATGCGCTCGGCCTTGGCGTCGGCTTCCGTCGCCGCAGTCTCTGCCTTCGGCGCAGCACTGCGTGCCGGCTTGCCTTCGGTTTTCGGACGCGTCTCGCGCCCTGCGGGCTTGCCACCCGGCCGTTTTGGCTTGTCTTTGAATGTCATTTGTTGTTTGCCTGCCTTTTGGGGCTTCTCTATCAGGTCGTGCCCCTGCGGTTAAGTGGGAATTTGCCGGATCGTGAAGACAAATCGGTTTATGGAGATGGCTCTCGACGAAGCGCGCACCGCCGGCGAACGCGGCGAAGTGCCGATCGGTGCCGTCGTGGTGCTTGACGGCGCCGTCGTCGGCCGCTCGGGAAACCGCACCCGCGAATGCAACGACGTGACCGCGCATGCAGAGATTGCGGCGATCCGCATGGCCTGCGAAGCGCTCGGACAGGAGCGGTTGATCGGAGCCGATCTCTACGTTTCGCTGGAGCCCTGCACGATGTGCGCAGCGGCGATCTCGTTTGCCCGCATCCGGCGTCTCTACTACGGCGCAGAGGATCCGAAAGGCGGCGCCGTCGACAACGGCGTGCGCTTCTATACACAGCCGACCTGCCATCATGCTCCGGAGGTCTATTCAGGCCTGAACGAGACGGAGGCCGCAGATATCCTCAGGACGTTTTTTGCCGGAAAGAGGGAAACGCCGTGACCTTGCCGTTTTCGGGTGATGGTCACAGTGGGGGAAGATTTCAGTGGCGAGCGGGATGACCGCTCATTTCGCGATCATCGGCTTCATTCTTCTGATCTATCAGATCATCCACATTCCGCTCATGCGCCGCTCAGCAGCGGCGCGGCAGAAGTCCGCTTACTGCAGCAGGTTCCACCACTGCTTGCCGGTGTTGGCAATAGCGGCATCCTTCTTGCGCTGCTTCTGCTTCTTGAGCTCGGGCTCGCCGAGATCGTCAAGCTTGGAAGGATCGTCGGCCTGGCGGTATTCGGTCGGCGGATCGGAAATGAAGCGGCGCTCGGTAACGGCAGTAGCGCCCTTCTGAGCGGCGCGAGCTTCGCGGTAGGCCTGGGTCTGCTCGGCCGCCGTCTTGCGGCCGCCTTCGATGCCATTCTTGGCGAGCGGCGAGACGTATCTGGACTTGTCCTCGTTGTCGTCAGCTTCCTTGACGAGACGGGCGCGCGTCTCTTCCGGAGACTCGACCCATTGCGGATTATCCTTGCTGGCAATGGTCTGCTGCGGCTCGACAAGCGTCTCGCTGGAGGCCTGGGCCGGCAGTACCAGCGTGGGGCGCGGCTGATACTTGACGCCCTTGTTCTTCGGCTCCTGCGGAGCGAGCGATACGGACTGGCCGATATCGTCTCCGAGCTGCGCCATCGCGCTCGTGCCGGTACCGTAAGTGGGGCTCGTGCAGCCGGTAGCCATCGAGCCTGCCGCCATAACAACCGTGAGGCAGGCGCCTACACGGAACCAACGCGTCGCTAACATGAAAACCCTTCCAGCCATGCCGGTGCAATCATCGCCCAACCGGACATCCGTCCCCCCTGACGTAAAAATCCGGCCATTTTCAGGCAGCTTTTACCGGATGAACTGCTAAAGAGCAATTCACCCGGCAATTTTCTTCAGGTTTTACAGTCCAAGTTCGCGCAGAGCCGCAGCATCACGCGCCGATACATCCGGATACTGCGCATCCGAGCCGACATCCCTGGTAATGCGCCAGGAACGCGCGCACTTGACACCTTCGGCGAGCTTCGGCTCCACCGAAACGCCCGGAACCTCCGGCAGACGGAAAGCATCGGCAGAGCCTTCGCCGCCATCGATTGCGATGTCGGAGGTTATGCAGATTTCCGAGAAATCCAGACCTTCGAGCGCTGCCTTCAGCTCCGCATCGGCGATGTGAACGGCCGGTGCTGCTTCGAGCGAGGAACCGATGCGCTTGTCCTTGCGCTCGATTTCCAGCGCGCCGGTAACGACCGAACGAATGGCGCGAACCTTCTTCCACTTCTCGGCCAGCGCCTCGTTCTTCCAGTCTGCCGGGATTGCCGGGAACTGTTCGAGGTGAACCGAGACGGCCGACGGATTGCGCGACAGCCAGGCCTCTTCCGTGGTGAACGGCAGCATCGGCGCCAGCCAGGTCACCATGCAATCGAAGATCATGCGGATGACATAGAGTGCCGAACGGCGGCGCAGGCTCGACGGCGCGTCGCAATAGAGCGCGTCCTTGCGGATGTCGAAATAGAAGGCCGAGAGCTCGACATTCGAGAAATCGATCAGCGCGCGGGCGATCTTCTTGAAATCGAATGCGTCGTAATTCTCGCGGACGATCTGGTCGAGCTCGGCCAGGCGGTGCAGCATCAGCTGTTCCAGCTCCGGCAGATCGGCAAGCGCGATGGTCTCGCCCTTGTCATGCGCCAGCGTGCCGAGCATCCAGCGGATGGTGTTGCGCAGCTTTCTGTAGGCGTCGACATTGGTCTGGATGATGGTCTTGCCGACGCGCAGGTCGTCGGCATAGTCCGAGGTCATGACCCAGAGGCGCAGGATATCGGCGCCGGCATCCTTCATGACTTCCTGCGGGGACGTCACGTTGCCCTTGGACTTCGACATCTTCTCGCCCTTCTCGTCCATGGTGAAACCATGGGTCAGAACGGCGTTGTAGGGCGCGCGGCCGCGGGTCGCTGCCGATTCCAGCAGCGAGGAGTGGAACCAGCCGCGATGCTGGTCGGAGCCTTCGAGGTAGAGATCGGCCGGCCATTTCAGGTCCGGACGGTCTTCCAGCGTGAAGGTGTGGGTCGAGCCCGAGTCGAACCAGACGTCGAGGATATCCATGACCTGCTTCCACTGGGCCGGATCATGCTCGTTGCCGAGGAAGCGTTCCTTGGCGCCTTCGGCGAACCAGGCATCGGCGCCCTCAGCATCGAAGGCATCGAGGATGCGCTGATTGACGGCATCATCCTTCAGCACTTCGCCCTGCTCGTCGACGAAGACGCAGATCGGAACGCCCCAGGCGCGCTGACGCGACAGGACCCAATCCGGGCGCTGCTCGATCATCGCGCGCAGGCGGTTCTGGCCGGCAGCCGGAACGAAGCGGGTGTCGTCGATCGCCTTCAGGGCGCGGGTGCGCAGCGTCGTGCCGTCCTTCAGGTCCTTGTCCATATAGACGAACCACTGCGGCGTATTGCGGAAGATGACCGGCTTCTTGGAGCGCCAGGAATGCGGATACTGGTGCTTCAGGCGGCCGCGGGCAAAGAGCGCATTGCGCTCGATCAGCGCCTTGATGACGCGATCGTTGGCATCGCCCTTCTTGCCGTTGTCGTCGATGACGCGGGCGCCTTCGAAGCCGGGTGCATCGGCGGTGTAGAAGCCGCCGTCATCGACCGGGAACGGGATTTTCGTGTCGATGCCGCGGGCATCGAGTTCGCGAACCGACGAGGTCCAGACGTCAAAGTCTTCGCGGCCGTGGGATGGCGCGGTGTGGACGAAACCGGTACCGGCATCGTCGGTGACGTGATCGCCATCGAGAAGCGGGACACCGAATTCATAGCCACCGCCCTGGCCCTTCAGCGGATGGGCACAGGTCACACCTGCGAGCTCGGCGGCCGTCACATCCGAGAGGCGCTTGTACTGCAGCTTTGCCTTGGCGAAGGATTCCTCGGCGAGCTTGTCGGCGAAGACGAGCTTTTCGCCCGGCTGCGGTCCGAAATCATTCTCGGCAGCGGTGACTTCATAGAGGCCGTAGGAGACGCGCGCCGAATAGGCGATCGCCCGGTTGCCGGGGATCGTCCAGGGCGTGGTGGTCCAGATGACAACGAAGGCGCCGTCAAGCGCAGCCGGACCCTTTACGACCGGGAATTTCACCCAAATCGTGTCGCTCTCATAGTCATGATACTCGACTTCGGCTTCCGCCAGCGCGGTGCGCTCGACGACCGACCACATGATCGGCTTGGAGCCGCGATAGAGCTGACCCGACTTGGCGATCTTCAGGAGTTCGCCGGCGATGCGGCTTTCCGCATGGAAGTTCATCGTCAGGTATGGGTTTTCGAAATCGCCGATGATGCCGAGGCGCTGGAATTCGCTGCCCTGGATGCCGATCCACTTTTCGGCATAGGCGCGGCATTCGCGGCGGAACTCGATCATTGCCGCCGGCTCGGTCAGGTCAGGCTTGGCCTTGCCCTTGGCGCGGTAGTTCTCTTCCTCGATCTTCCACTCGATCGGCAGCCCGTGGCAGTCCCAGCCCGGAACATAATTGGAGTCGAAACCGCGCATCTGGAACGAACGGGTGATGACGTCCTTGAGGATCTTGTTCAGCGCGTGACCGATATGGATGTTGCCGTTGGCATAGGGCGGGCCGTCGTGAAGCACGAACTTCTCGCGGCCGGCGGCGGAGGCGCGCAGCTGCTTGTAGAGGTTCATCTGCTGCCACTTGGCAACGATTTCCGGCTCCTTCTGCGGCAGACCGGCGCGCATCGGGAAGTCGGTTTCGGGCAGATAGAGGGTCTTCGAGTAGTCGATCTTTTCGGCTGTGTCGGTCATGTCTGGCAATCGTTTCTGGCGGCCTCAGAGGGCGCAACGGATGTGGAATTGTTGGTGACGGAAGCGCTTGCTCGACAAGCGCCAAAAACCCGGACCTTCCGGCCGCTCAGCGCGCGCGGAAGGCCGGGCCGATAATTCGTATCGCAATCGCCAGCCGGAATTTACTCATCGGGCCGGTTCATAGGCGCTTTTGGCGGGAAAAGGAAGAGGCATTTCACGAACTCGCCTAGTCCGCGCTGATCGGAAAGCGATGGCATTTCCTCGAAATGCGCCCTATAATCTGACCATCTGACTAGATGGAGCACGCTATGGCGCGCAGACAGACATGGAGACTTGAAGAAGCCAAGGCCCGCTTTAGCGAGGTCGTGCGGCTCGCCCAAAGCGAGGGCCCGCAGCGCGTGACGGTGCGCGGCCGCGAGAGTGTCGCCATCATCAGTGTTGAGGAACTCGACAGACTGACGAAACGTGCGCCTGCCCAGCCTTTTGTCGACTTCATGGAAAGCCTCGACCTCGATGGCCTGCCGCTTGATCGGGAGGATGATCGCGGCCGGGACATTCCGCTGTGAAGGGATGGCTTCTGGACACCAACGTCATCGCGGCGCTGATCAACCGGAACGGCGCACCGTCGGTGAAAAGCTGGGCTGCCCAGGCTGACGAACAGCGGATGTTCATCAGCGTTCTGAGCCTGGCGGAATACGACAAGGGCATTGAGAACCTTCCACCCGATGACGAAAACCGAAACCGGTATATCGTTGCGCGTGACGCCTTGGAGGCTCGTTTCTCCGATCGCGTGCTTTCGATGAGCGACAGTGCTGTCCGCCGATGGGGCGCCATCTCGGGACAAGTCAAGCGGCAGACGGGGCATGCTCCACCTGTGATCGACACGATGCTTGCCGCGAAGGCGATCGAGCACGAACTTTATCTGGTGACGCGAAACATAAGAGATGTCGCGCTTTCGGGAGCGGCGGTCTTCGATCCCTGGAACGATGATCCCGAACGCTTTCCGTTGAGCCCGAAGTGAAAAGGGCCGCTCTGAGCGGCCCTTTGCTTTATCAAGCCCTCGCAACCGCCTTCGCAGGCGTCGCGACATTCACGGCGACAGCGACCAGGATATTCGCCACCAGGGCCAGGAGGCCGATATAGATGGTGAAGGAGGTCTCTCCGAGCGTGATCGGCTGGAGCGGTTTCAGGCCGTTCAGCCAGACGAGGAAAGTGCCGCCGAAGAAGCCGACGAACCAGCCGGCGAGCAGGCCGGGGGCACGGAACCAGTTGGTGTAGAGGCCGAAGACCAGTGCGGGGAGCGTCTGCAGGATCCAGATGCCGCCGAGCAGCTGCAGGTCGAGGGCGAACTGCGTCGGCAGGAAGAGGATGACGAGCAGAGCGCCGATCTTGACGACCAGCGAGGTGATCTTGGCGACCTTCGCCTCGCCCGCATCGCTGACCTCAGGATTGACGTAGGCCTTCCAGAAATTGCGGGTGAAGAGGTTGGCCGCACCGATGCTCATCACGGCCGCCGGGACGAGCGCGCCGATGGCGATCGCCGCGAAGGCAAAGCCCGCGAACCAGCTGGAAAACAGCGTCTTGAACAGGGCCGGGACGACGTCGTTCGGGCTTTCCAGCTGCAGGTTTGCGGCGTGGCCCATGTAGCCGAGCAGCGCCAGCAGGCCGAGCAGCAGCGTATAGGCCGGCAGCAGCACCGCGTTCTTGCGGATGGTGGTGCCGCTGTTGGAGGCGAAGATGCCGGTCAGCGTGTGCGGGTACATGAAGGCGGCGAGCGCCGAACCGAGCGCCAGCGTCGCATAGGCGACATACTGGTTGCCGCCGAGCAGCAGGTTACCGGAACCCTTTGCCTGGAAGGCGGCATCCGCCGAGGCGAAGACATTGGCATAGCCGCCGAGCTTCGACGGGATGAGCGCCACGGCCGCGATCACCACGACATAGATCATGATGTCCTTGACGAAGGCGATCAGCGCCGGGGCGCGCAGGCCGGCCGAATATGTGTAGAGCGCCAGCACGATGAAGGCGATGGCGAGCGGCAGTTCGCCATGCAGGCCGAGCGCCTTCAGCACCGCCGTCATGCCGACGAGCTGCAGGGCGATATAGGGCATGGTAGCGATGACGCCGGTTGCGGCGACCGCGAGCTCGAGGCCGCGCGAGCCATACTGGCCGTGGACGACATCACCCGCCGTCACGTAGCCGAAGTCCTTGGCGCGTTTCCAGAGAACCGGCATCACCATGAAGACGAAGGGATAGACGACGATGGTGTAGGGCAGCGCGAAAAAGCCGTAGGCGCCGACCGTGTAGACGAGGGCCGGAACGGCGATGACAGTATAGGCGGTGTAGAAATCGCCGCCGACCAGGAACCAGGTGATCCAGGTGCCGAAGGAGCGGCCGCCAAGGCCCCATTCATCGATATGGGCAAGGGTTTCCGGCTTGCGCCAGCGGGCTGCGACGAAGCCCATGACGGTGACGAGGATGAAGAAGAAGATGAAGACGCTGAGCGCCGTGCCGTTGATCTCAGTCGTCATTGCGCATGCTCCGATAGGCGATCCAGGTCAGGAAAGCGGTGATCGGCACCCATGCGAGCTGGTACCAGTAGAAGAACGGGAAACCGAAGAGAGCCGGCTCACGAAAATTGTAGAAGGGCACCCAGAGGAGCCCGATATAGGGAATGACAAGCAGCCAGCAGGCCGCTGTTCCAAACCTTTTATCCATTTTGAGATTGCCTTTCATTGCTGTGGGGGCGCAGCGAATCCGCGTCATATGACAGTTCAGACATATACCCCTCAACTATCAGGACAAGCAGATTTGCCATGAAACCGCCATTTTTGGCGGAGGGCGGCGACAAGCAAAAATTATCGTGGCAATGTCGAAATGCCGACGGCTCGCACGTCCTTGGAGTGCAGCGCGGGTTTTCTTGCGCGTGCATTCCATTCGATCCACAGGGAGTGAAGTGGATATGAGCAGTTCCTATCGTTGGGTCATCGTCGCCGCCGGCGCCCTGATGACATGCGTTGCGCTCGGCGCAATGTTCTCTCTCGCCATCTTCCAGACACCGATCGCCACCGACACCGGCTGGTCGCATACCGGCATTGCCAGCGCCATGACGCTGAACTTCATCGTCATGGGTATCGGCGGCTTCATGTGGGGTGCGTTGAGTGATCGTTTCGGCCCCCGCCCCGTCGTGCTGATCGGCGCCGTGCTTCTCGGGCTGGCGCTGGTTCTTGCCAGCCGGGCGGGATCGCTGATGCAGTTCCAATTGACCTACGGCGTTCTCGTCGGGATTTCGGCGAGCGCCTTCTTCGCGCCGATGATCGCGTCGACGACCGAGTGGTTCGAGGAGAACCGCGGACTGGCCGTGTCGCTGGTTTCGGCGGGCATGGGCGTTGCGCCGATGACGATCTCGCCGCTCGCCCGGGCGCTGATCTCGGCCTATGACTGGCGCACGGCGATGCTGATCATCGGCATCGGCGCCTGGATCCTGCTGATACCAGCCGCGCTTCTCGTGCGCCGTGCGCCCTCTCCGGCAAGCGACCAAGGCACGGTCGAGGCAGCAAGCGGTGAGCGCCCGGCGCTTGGCAAGATCTTCCGTTCGCCCCAGTTCCTCGTTCTCGGCGGCACGTTCTTTGCATGCTGCGCGGCCCATTCGGGACCGATCTTCCATATGGTGAGCTACGCGACAATCTGCGGCGTCGCCCCGATGGCCGCCGTCAGCATCTATAGCGTCGAGGGTCTTGCCGGTCTCGGCGGGCGCCTGCTCTACGGCAGCCTTGCGGACAAGTTCGGCGTCAAGCCGGTGCTGGTCGCAGGCCTTCTGGTGCAGGCGGCGGCACTGGCGACCTATCTGGCGGTAAGCGAGCTTGGCCAGTTCTACGCACTCGCCGTGATCTTCGGCAGTGCCTATGGCGGGGTCATGCCGCTCTATGCGGTGCTGGCGCGCGAATATTTCGGGCCGAAGGTGATCGGCACGGTGTTCGGAGCGGCGACGATGCTCTCAAGCATCGGCATGGCCTTTGGCCCGCTGATCGGCGGCTGGATCTTCGATACCTACCAGAACTATTCGTGGCTGTTCATCGGCTCGGCGCTGGTGGGGCTCGGTGCCGCGGCAATCGCGCTCGCGTTTCCGCCGCTGCCGCGGGGTAAGCAGGCGGTGGTGGGTGCTACGTAAAACCGACGCCGCGGGCGTGGCCCCCTCATCTGCCTGCCGGCATCTTCTCCCCGCTGGGGAGAAGAGAGCACGCCGCGATGCCCCACTTCCCTTCTCCCCTCGGGGAGAAGGTGCCCGATAGGGCGGATGAGCGGGCTGCACGGCAGGACGTCAAATAAAGCAGAGCAGCCGGTCGAGTTCGCCGAGGGGCTGGACGCCTGAGAGCAGTGCCCGCGCCTCTTCCTCGTCGCGCTTGATCTGTGCGACGAGCGGGTCGAGGCCGTCGAATTTCAGTTCCGGCCGCAGGTATCCGAAGAAGGACACCGAACAGATCTGGCCGTAGAGATCGCCGCTGAAATCGAAGAGGTAGGTTTCAAGAAGCGGCGCGCCGTTCTCGGTGACCGTCGGGCGGCGGCCGTAGCTGGCGACCGCATCGTGGAGCGTGCCGTCCTGCAGCCGGAAGCGGACGGCGTATATGCCGGCGGCGAGTTCGGCTTCAGGCGGCAGTTGCATGTTGGCGGTCGGGAAGCCGAGTTGGCGGCCGAGCTTTTCGCCGCCGATAATCTCCGCCTCGACCGTATAGTGATAGCCGAGCAGGGCAGCAGCCTCGCTGACATCGCCATCCTTCAGCAGCGCGCGGATGCGGCTCGATGAGACGATGTCGGCATTCTCATCGCGAAAGGCATCGATCAGCGTGCAGCCGAAGCCGTATTTCTGCCCGGCATCCATCAGGAAAGCCGGACCACCCTCGCGGCCCCTGCCGAAATGGAAATCGACACCGGTGACGACCTCCGAGGCGCCAAGCCAGTCCTTGAGGATGCCGTGGATGAAATCATCGGGGGAGCGCTGCGAGAATTCGCGGTCGAACGGATATTCGATCACGGCGCTGAAGCCGAGGGCTTCGAGGATGCGGGCCTTCAGCGGCGCCGGCGTGATGCGGAAGACCGGGGCATCCGGACGAAAGACCGTGCGCGGATGCGGCTCGAAGGTGAGCACCAGTGCCGGGACGCCGCGTTCTTTCGCGATCTCCAGAGCCCGTGTCAGCACCGACTGGTGGCCGCGATGGACGCCGTCGAAATTGCCGATGGCGATGACGCCGCCTCTCAGGTGGGACGGCAGCGGTTCGCGGGTTTCGTTGCGGTGAAAGACGGTCATCGACGGGCTTCTTCTTATGCGAGGCGTGGCATCCACCACTTCGGCGCGGCCTTCTCACGCTCCAGATAGGCGTGCAGGATGGCTTCATCCGTTTCGCCGTTCAGCGTGTATTCCTTGGCGTGGATACCGCCGCTGATATAGAGAAGGTCGAGGCCGTAATCGAGAGCGCCGCGCACATCCGTCGGCATTCCATCCCCGATTGCCAGGATACGGCTCTTCGGGAAATCGCCGCGGAGTTCCTTGGCGGTCTCGAGCACGGCATCATAGATCGGCGTGTGCGGCTTGCCGGCGATGCGGGTCGCGCCGCCGAGCTGGTTGTAATAGGCGGCCATGGCGCCGGCGCAGGGGATCATCTTGTGACCGCGCTCAACAACGAGGTCCGGATTGGCGCAGATCATCGGCACGTCGCGCGACTGAAACTCCTTGAGCATCTCCGTATAGTCTTCGGGTACTTCATTCTCGTCATCGAAGAAGCCGGTGCAGACGACGGACTCGGCCTCCTTGGCATCGACGCGCTCGACGCCGAGGCCTTCGATGATGGCGATGTCGCGCTCGGGGCCGAGCAAGAAGACCTTCTTCGGGCCCTCGGCGATCAGGCCGCGGGTGACGTCGCCCGAGGTGATGATGCGGTCATAGGCGCTGTCCTGAATGCCGATCTGGCGCAGCTGATCGACGACGAGCGGGGCGATGCGCGGGGAATTGGTGATGAGGACGACCGTCAGCCCTTCGCCGCGGGCCGCTTCCAGTGCGGCCGCGGCCTTCGGAAAGGGATCGACGCCGTTGTGGAGCACGCCCCAGACATCGCAGAACACCGCGTCATACTGGCTGGTGATTTCCGCAAAACTTCCGATGCGCTTGGCCATTCCGATATCCCGTTTGCTTTTCAGTCAGGCGTGACATTGCAAAGGCCCGGCGGGATGGCAAGGTTTTTTCGGCCTCGCGGCGCAAAAACAGGAACGCGCCGCTAGAGAAGCAGCTCGGCGCCGCGCACAGCGAGACCGGCGACGGCGGCAAAGCCGAGGATGCTGACCATGCCGAGCTTGAAGCGGAAGAGCATGACGCAGGCAGCAACGAAAATCAGCGCTGCGGCGACGTTCAGCGTGCTCCAGACCGGCCAGGCGAGGCTGACGAGCGGCAGGCCGGTGGTGCGCGACAGGAGCGCGATATTGCCGACATCGGCAAAGAGCACGTGAAGGCCGAACCAGAGCGCCAGGTTGAGGATGACGCCGACGACGGCGGCGGTGATCGCCGAAAGCGCTGCCGACAATATCCTGTTCTGCCGGAGCTTCTCGACATAGGGCGCACCGGCGAAGATCCAGACGAAGCTCGGCACGAAGGTCGCCCATGCGGCGAGGCTGGCGCCGATCACGCCGCCGAACAGCGGGTCGATGCCGAGTGCATTACGGAACCCGGCCATGAAGCCGACAAAACAGAGGACGAGGACCAGCGGTCCCGGCGTCGTCTCTGCAAGCGCCAGTCCGTCCAGCATTTCGCCGGGACGCAGCCAGGCATAGTGCTCGACCGCCACCTGCGCGACATAGGAGAGCACGGCATAGGCGCCGCCGAAGGTGACGACGGCCATCTTCGAGAAGAAGACGAAGACGGCGGCAAAGACGTTGGTCTCGCCGCTCAGCGCCTCGGCGATGAGATCAGACGGCGCGTGCAGCTCGCGGGCGATCAGCAGCGGGAACTGCCAGACGAGAACCCAGAAAGCGAGAATGAGGAACGGCCTGGCGATATGGCGGCTGGTCAGCCCCGACAGCATTCCCGTGGCAGGCACCGGAGCCGCGGCAGGCGCCAGGCCTTCCGACTTCCGCCTGCGGCGCTCGACGACGAAGCCGGCAATGCCTGCGGCGAGGACGACGAGCGGAAACGGCATATTGAGCAGGAAGAGCGCCACGAAGGAGGCGGCCGCCACATAATAATGAAAGCGCGATTTCAGTGCCCGGCCGGCCACCCGCATCAACGCCTCGATGACAACAGCGAGCACCGCGGCTTTCAGGCCGAAGAACAGCGCGAGCAGCCATTCGGCATTCTGGAAATAGGCGTAGAGGCCGGAGAGGATGAGGATGACAAGGAAGCCCGGCATGATGAAGAGCAGGCCGGCGGCGATGCCGCCGCGCACGCCATGCATCAGCCAGCCGATATAGGTGGCGAGCTGCTGCGCCTCCGGGCCAGGCAGCAGCATGCAGTAATTCAGGGCGTGCAGGAAACGGTCTTCGGAGATCCAGCGCTTCTCGTCAACGATGGTCTTGTGCATCAGGGCAATCTGCCCTGCGGGACCACCGAAGCTCAGGCAGCCGATGCGGGCCCAGACGGCAAATGCTTCGGAAAAGGCGGGCCGCGGCACGGGTTCGGCAACCACGTCAGACAAATCCCCTGCCCTCTCTGAAATTCCGGCCCTCTCCACAAATCCGTCGCAAAAATCCGTGAAGGCTTTCCTTGACTCTTTCTGGAGCCATCCCTAAATGCACGGCGTCTAGCACTCCTCACTGGAGAGTGCTAACACTCATCCATGTGGGCCACCCGGTCCGCGAATGTCATTTGATCGAGGGATTAGACAATGGCAAGCACCAATTTCCGCCCCCTTCACGACCGCGTCGTTGTTCGCCGCGTTGAGTCCGAAGAAAAGACCAAGGGTGGCATCATCATCCCGGACACCGCTAAAGAAAAGCCGCAGGAAGGCGAAATCGTCGCCGTCGGTTCCGGCGCTCGTGACGAGTCCGGCAAGGTCGTCGCTCTCGACGTCAAGGCTGGCGACCGCGTTCTGTTCGGCAAGTGGTCGGGCACCGAAGTCAAGATCAACGGCGAAGACCTTCTGATCATGAAGGAAGCCGACATCATGGGCATCATCGGCTGATCAGCCGGTCATCCCGTCCCGATTATCGCTGACACCCCTTTTCAGGAGTTACCAAAATGGCAGCTAAAGAAGTAAAGTTCGGCCGCGGCGCGCGCGAAAAGATGCTGCGCGGCGTCGACATCCTCGCTGACGCAGTGCAGGTCACCCTCGGTCCGAAGGGCCGTAACGTCGTTATCGACAAGTCCTTCGGCGCTCCGCGCATCACCAAGGACGGTGTATCGGTCGCCAAGGAAATCGAACTCGAAGACAAGTTCGAAAACATGGGCGCCCAGATGGTCCGCGAAGTTGCTTCGAAGACCAACGACATCGCCGGCGACGGCACGACGACGGCAACGGTTCTCGCCCGCGCTATCGTTCGCGAAGGCGCCAAGGCTGTTGCAGCCGGCATGAACCCGATGGACCTGAAGCGCGGTATCGACCTCGCTGTTGCCGAAGTCGTCAAGGATCTCCAGGCCAAGGCCAAGAAGATCAACACTTCGGAAGAAGTTGCCCAGGTCGGCACGATCTCCGCAAACGGCGAAAAGCAGATCGGTCTCGATATTGCTGAAGCCATGCAGAAGGTCGGCAACGAAGGTGTCATCACCGTCGAAGAAGCCAAGACCGCTGAAACCGAACTCGAAGTCGTCGAAGGCATGCAGTTCGACCGCGGCTACCTGAGCCCGTACTTCGTCACCAACCCGGAAAAGATGGTTGCTGACCTCGAAGACGCTTTCATTCTCCTCCACGAGAAGAAGCTCTCGAACCTGCAGTCGATGCTGCCGGTTCTCGAAGCCGTCGTTCAGACCGGCAAGCCGCTCCTCATCATCGCTGAAGACGTCGAAGGCGAAGCTCTTGCTACGCTCGTCGTCAACAAGCTGCGCGGCGGCCTCAAGATCGCTGCCGTCAAGGCTCCGGGCTTCGGCGACCGCCGCAAGGCCATGCTGGAAGACATCGCCATCCTGACGGGCGGCACTGTCATTTCCGAAGACCTCGGCATCAAGCTCGAATCCGTTACGCTCGACATGCTCGGCCGTACCAAGAAGGTTTCGATCTCCAAGGAAAACACCACGATCGTCGACGGCGCCGGCGCCAAGTCCGACATCGAAGGCCGCGTTGCACAGATCAAGGCTCAGATCGAAGAAACCTCTTCCGATTATGACCGCGAAAAGCTGCAGGAACGCCTTGCCAAGCTCGCTGGCGGCGTTGCTGTCATCCGCGTTGGCGGCTCCACGGAAGTTGAAGTCAAGGAAAAGAAGGACCGCATCGACGACGCTCTGAACGCGACGCGCGCTGCTGTTCAGGAAGGTATCGTACCGGGCGGTGGTATCGCTCTGCTGCGCTCTTCCACGAAGATCACTGCCAAGGGTGAGAACGACGACCAGGAAGCCGGCGTCAACATCATCCGCCGCGCCCTGCAGTCCCTGGTTCGCCAGATCGCAGAAAACGCTGGTGACGAAGCTTCGATCGTTGTCGGCAAGGTTCTCGACAAGAACGAAGACAACTTCGGCTACAACGCCCAGACGTCTGAATATGGCGACATGATCGCCATGGGCATCGTCGACCCGGTCAAGGTTGTCCGTACGGCTCTGCAGAACGCAGCTTCGGTTGCTTCGCTGCTGATCACCACGGAAGCCATGATCGCCGAACTGCCGAAGAAGGACGCACCGGCCGGCATGCCTGGCGGCATGGGCGGCATGGGCGGTATGGACATGATGTGATAGGCGAGAGCCTATCGCAGCAGGTCCATCCAAACCGCCCATACACTTAAAGTGGTTCAGCGCGTCAAGCGCGCTGAACAGGCGGTATGGACATGATGTGATAGGCGAAAGCCTGCACATCTGAGCCATCCGGTTCAGTTACGGAAGGGCGGTCTTCGGACCGCCCTTTTCGTTTGCCGGGAACCGATTCGGCCTTGCCAATCTCGGGATGGCGGCAACGGAATTGGTAAAACGTTTAAGCATCTTTACTATGTCAAAATCGGATGCCGAGGCTTTCGCGAGGCTTACCGAGCTGTGTTTTTTATCAAAGCCTGATATTTCTTAAGTGAAATTGGTTTCATATTCGCAATATGAAAATTTTATGAAGCGTAACCGTTTACACCATACAAAAACGGGACGTTTTTACTTGGATTTCTTCTACCTTTTATAGAAGCATACAATATATCGTATCCTTCGCGTTGCGATTACCCCGGAAAAAGCGTTTGCCGCCTTTCAAAAACTGCCTATAAATCCGCGCTGCAAATTGCAGTGCATGACGATATTTTTCCGCCCGCCCGCGGAAGACCGTATTTTTGCAGATGACGGCGGCTGCAGAGCAGCCCGCGCCAGAATTTTGAAAAGAGCATGAGAGGGTTCCCGCATCAGCGGCGGCGTATTTCTGCTCACGTCCGGACATGATGACCGGTACGCATGAAGATGTTTTCGTCAAACCGCACGAGCGCCGCACAGAACTGCGCACGACACGGGGAACCCCATTTGTTCAAGATCGCCAAAGCCAATGTTGCAGCTCCTCTTACGCCTGGCTCCTTTGATCTGACCCATCACAACCAGGAAATGCTTGCGCAGTTTTCCGTCTCTGAGGCGTGGAACGGCGATTTCTCCAGTGGCATCATCCAGCTTGGCGAATGGAGCTCGATGCTCCACGGTCTCGCCGGCCGGGAATGCGGGCTGCTCAGCCTGATGCGCTGTTATGACGTCAAGGACCGCGCCCACATCCTGGCGCTGTTCGAGCAGGCGGCGACGCTGTCTTCGTCCTTCTGCTTCTCGACGACGATCGTCATGCCGAACGGCTTCCGCCAGCCGCTGTTCTGCATGGGCGAGTCCGCCGGGCTGGAAGAGAAGTACAGCGGCAGCATGGTCGGCGTCTTCATCTTCCCGCGCTTCAAGCTCGACAACGCCAGCCATATGGCGAGCCGCCAGTAGGCGTCATCGCCTGGGCACAGAATTGAAAAAGGCCGGTCGCAGGACCGGCCTTTTCTATTTGGGTCAAGCCGGCTTGACCGGAATGTTCAACCCCTTGGCGCTGGCCGGGCGGGCGATGCAGCGCTCCAGCCAGGCCATTACGGCCGGGAACTTCGCATATTCCAGAACCTCGCGGCCGCCATAGAAGATGTCGGCACCGCGGATCCACGGAAAGGTGGTGATGTCGGCGATCGTGTAGTCGTCGCCCATGATCCACTGGCGGTCCTGGAGACGGCTTTCCAGCACGCTCAGCAGGCGCTTGGCCTCATCGCGATAACGCTCCATCGGATAGCTGTTATTGGCGACCTTATCGGCCGCAGCCTTGTAGAAATGGCCGAACTGCCCGAACATCGGGCCGATGCCGGCCATCTGGAAGAAGACCCACTGGATGGTCTCGTAACGGCCAGCGGCATCTGATGGCATCAGCTTGCCGGTCTTCTCGGCGAGGTAGAGCAGGATGGCGCCGGATTCGAACAGGCCGATCGGCTTGCCATCGGGACCATTGGGATCGATGATCGAGGGTATGCGGCCGTTCGGATTGAGCGAGACGAATTCAGCCGACTTCTGGTCGTTCTGGGCGAAGCCGACATAATGCGGCTCGTAGGGCAGACCGAGCTCTTCCAGCGCGATCGAGATCTTCACGCCGTTCGGCGTCTGCAGCGAATAGAGCTGGATGACATCGGGGTTCTGTGCCGGCCAGCGCTCGGTGATCGGGAAACTTGAGAGGTCTGCCATTGCAATCTCCATGGGGGTTGGTGGCCGACCATAAGAGAGCTGACGCCGGAAACACAAGCGGCGTTCATGGTCCGATCGTTTCAAAATACTGAACGAACCGTCCCCGTTCGTTTATCTTTCCAGCTGCGACAAAATGCGCGACAAGGATGCCAACGAGATCAGCCGATCTCACCGTCATTTAACCGGAGATACTTCCATGTCGAACACGACCAACATCATCGTTCTCGTCGCCCGCATTCTTCTGTCCTTCATGTTCATTCTCGCAGGCTTCGGCAAGCTGACCGACCCGGCCGGCACCGCAGGCATGATCGCAGGCGCCGGCCTTCCGGCCTCTACCGCCCTCACCTATCTCGCCGGCCTCTTCGAACTCGTGACCGGCCTTGCCGTTCTCGTCGGTTTCCAGGTCCGCATCGTCGGCTGGCTGCTGGCGGCCTTTTGTATCTTCACCGCCGTTGTCTTCCACCTGCCCGCCGTCAACGTTCCTGACTTCCCGGCTGGTGCAAACGGCTGGATCAATGCGCTGAACCAGATCATGGTCATGAAGAACTTCACGCTGGCTGGTGCCTACATCCTGCTCGCCACCGTTGGCGCAGGCGCCTACTCGATCGATGCCCGCCGCGGCGCGCATCCGGTCGCTGCCTGAGCGATATAGCCTCCCAAGCATAAAGAAACCCGCCGTCGCGAGACGGCGGGTTTTTTCGTTTCCGGCATTGGAAAAAATCAGAGTGCGCCGCGTACGGCCGCGACGATCTTAGCCACGGCCGGCTCTGCGGCGTGGCTTTCCTTGCGGGCGCGCACCAGGCAGGCCTCAGAGCGCAGAATGACGCCGTCGTTGAGGACGCGCAGGTGGTTTGCCCTGAGCGTCGAGCCGGTGGAGGTGATGTCGACGATGATGTCTGCGGAGCCAGCTGCCGGCGCGCCCTCGGTAGCGCCTAGGCTCTCGACGATGCGATAGAGCTGGATGCCATGCTGGCTCGAAAAGAACTGCTGGGTCAGGCGCCAGTATTTGGTGGCGATGGTCAGGCGGCGGCCATGGCGGGCGCGGAAATCGGCGGCGACATCGCCGAGATCGGCCATCGTATCGACATCGAGCCAGATTTCCGGAACGGCGACGACGACATCGGCATGGCCGAAGCCGAGACGAGCGCAGAATTCGACGCGCCTGTCGGTCTCCGCCAGACCTTCGCGCACCAGATCCTCGCCAGTGACGCCGAAATCGATCGAACCGTTGCCGAGCTCGCGGGAGATTTCCGAAGCCGACAGGAAGGCGACCTCGACATCGTCCCAGCCTTCGACGCGGCCGCGATAGGAACGGTCGTTGCCGACGGCGGTGATTTTCATGCCGGCGCGCTCGAAGATCGCCGAGGCATCGTCCTTCATCCGGCCCTTGGACGGCAGTGCGATGGTAACGGTCATGCTGCTGCCCTTTCCGTTTCGATACGATCGAGCCAGAGCGAGAAGCCGACGGCCGGGATACGCTCCCTGGCGCCGAGGAAGTTCAGCAGCTTGTCGAAGCGGCCGCCGCCGGCGAGCACCGCCGAGGAACCCTCGACGCTGACCTCGAAGACGAGGCCGGTATAGTAATCCAGCGGGCGGCCGAAGGCGGCGCGGTAGTCCATTGACGAGAGATCCAGGCCGGCATTCGAGAGCGCGGCCAGGCGGCTGTCGAAATGCGCGAGCGCCGTGCCGATCTTCAGTCCGGCAGCATCGGCAAAGCCCGCCAGCGCCGAGGATGAATCGGCCAGCGGCACGTTCAAGGACAGGAACTCTTCGAGCACCCGGAAGGCATCGTCATCGAGCCGCGTTTCGGAGAGCACCAGCTTTTCCTTCAGACGGCGGGCGATATCGGCCGGCGAGCGGCTGGCATTGGTGGAATAGCCGGTCGTTTCCATCGTCAGGTCGATATGGGCGATCAGCGCCTGATCGTCGCCTGACGCGACGAGCCTGGCGATCTCATCGTCGAGACCGGTGACGAATTGCGGGCTGACGAGGCTCGCAAGCAGCGCCTCGATCTGCGTCATGTTGCCGAAGGCGTGGATCAGCCGTTTCTGCCAGCCGAGCGGCAGGCCGAGCGCCTGGACGACAGCCTCGAAGACCGCCTGGTCGCCGAGCACCGTCGAGAAGCTCTTGCCGGGGATCAGCCGCTGCAGGATGGCGACGGCATCGCCGATAGCGCGCGCATCGGCACTCGCCGTGTCGGTCTCGCCGAGATCCTCGATCCCGGCCTGATAAAATTCGTTGCCGCCATCGCGCCGCTGCCGGAAGACTTCGCCGAGGTAGGAATAGCGCTTCGGCGTGCCGGTGGCGGTCTCGATATGCCTGATACAGACGGGAATGGTGAATTCCGGGCGCAGGCAGAGGCTGGCGCCGGTCTCGCTCTCGGTCATGAAGATACGGCGGCGGAGGTCCTCGCCGGCGATATCCAGGAAAGGCTCGGCCGGCTGGATGACAGGCGTGTCGATCCGCTCGGTCTTGCGGGTGGTGAACTCGGCGAGGAGATCTGTGGCGAAGTTGGGAAGATTGATCAAAGTCCCCTCCCCAACCCCTCCCCACAGGGGGGAGGGACCAACCCGAGGCACTCGCCGAGCGAGGCCCAAAATGTCTTAGGCGCGGCATTGCACGAGCCGGCGCCGCGTGAAGCCCCTCCCCCTTGGGGGGAGGGGTTGGGGAGGGGAAGGTCACCCATTCGACGCCCGCTTCCGGTCTTCCGCCTGAGCCGCCAGGATTTCCTTCACCTTGGCGACCAGATCACCTTCCGGCACGGTTTCCTGGGCGACGCGCGCTTCGCGCCAACTGGCATTGTCCTCGATCTCGCCGGAGAGACGCTTGCCCTCGATCAGATCCTTGATCTGCACGACGCCCTCAGCCCGCTCATCGCCACCCTGGATGATGGCCACGGGGCAGCCGCGGCGGTCGGCATATTTCAGCTGGTTGCCGAACTTCTTCCAGTTGCCCTGATACATCTCGGCGCGGATGCCGGCGGCGCGCAGCTCCTGCGTCAGGCGCTGGTAGCGGCCCATCGCCTCGACATCGCCATCCATGACGGTGACGAGAACGGGCTCGATAACCTCGCTCTGGCCGAGCTTGCCGAGGTTCTTCAGCGCCGTCATCAGGCGCGAGACGCCGATCGAGAAGCCGGTTGCCGGAACCGGCTGGCCCATGAAGCGCGAGACGAGGCCATCATAACGGCCACCGCCGCCGACCGAACCGAAGACGACCTTTTCGCCCTTCTCGTTGGTGACGTCGAAGGTAAGTTCGGCCTCGTAGACCGGGCCGGTGTAATATTCGAGGCCGCGGACGACGGAGGGGTCGATCTTGATGCGGGTGCTGTCGTAGCCGGCGCTGGCGACCAGGTTGCCGATGAAATTCAGTTCCTCGACGCCTTCGCCACCCTTGGACGTGCCCGCCACCAACTCGGCGAGCTTTGCTGCGCTTTCGGCATAGTCCTTGATGCCGACGAAGAAGAGGACCTTGTCGATCTGGCCCTGATCGAGACCGGCGCCCTTGGTGAAGTCGCCGGACTCATCCTTGCGGCCGGGGCCAAGAAGCAGGGCGACGCCCTCGGGGCCGAACTTGTCGAGCTTGTCGATGGCGCGCAGCACGTTGAGCCGCTGGGCGGCCTTGTCGTCACCGCCGAGGCCGATCGCTTCGAGCACGCCGTCGAGAACCTTGCGGTTGTTGACGCGGATCACGTAGTCGCCGCGCTTGATGTCGAGCGCTTCCATCGTATCGGCCATCATCATGCACATTTCGGCATCGGCCTGGACGCCCGGCGCGCCGACCGTATCGGCATCGAACTGCATGAACTGGCGGAAGCGGCCTGGGCCGGGCTTCTCGTTGCGAAAGACGTAGCCGGCACGATAGGTGCGGTAGGGCAGCTGGATATCGTTGAAATTCTCGGCGACGTGGCGTGCGAGCGGCGCCGTCAGGTCATAGCGCAGGCTCATCCACTGCTCGTCGTCGTCCTGAAGCGAGAAAACACCTTCGTTCGGACGGTCGGCATCCGGCAGGAACTTGCCGAGCGCATCGGTATATTCGAAGAGCGGCGTTTCGACAGGATCGAAACCATAATGCTCGTAGACCTCACGGATCTTCGCGGTCATTTCGTTGACGGCGCGGATATCGGCAGCCGAGCGGTCAACGAAGCCGCGCGGCAGGCGCGCCTTGAGCTTTTGCGGTTTCTTCTGCTTGTCGTTCATTTCAGGGGATTTCCACAGTGTGACAGTGCCGGTTTCCTAGCGGATTGGGCGGGTAGCGGCAAGGGCGAAGGGTGGCGAAGCCTATGGCGAACTGTTATATATTGGCTGATTGAGGATCGTTCGATGAACAAGCGCGTCACCATTGAAATGCCGGATGAAATTCATCGGCTGATCGCCGAGCACGCCGCCAAGGCCGGGGCGGCGACGGATGCCTATGTTCTCGAAGTGATCGAGCAGCACCTGGAAGACCTTCACGACATCGCAGCCGCGGATGCGGTGATGGAGCGGCTCGAACGCGGTGAAGACCGGATCGTCAGCGCCGAGGAGTTCTGGCGTGGCTTGGACGATTGAATACGTAAACTCCGCACAGAAGACCGTCAAAAAACTCAGCAAGCAGGACCGGAGCCGGATACGACAGTTCCTTGAGGAAAGGCTTGCGCCCCTCGACAACCCACGCCAGCTTGGCGCGGCCCTTCAGGGTGACAAGCTGGGCGCCTATTGGCGCTATCGCGTCGGCGATTTTCGGATTATCTGCGATATCCAGGACAACCGGCTCGTGGTGCTGGTGATTGAGATCGGTCACCGCCGCGACATCTACCGCTGAACATTCATGATCGTCGAAGCCCTGATCTATCTCGCCACTTTGCCGGTGACCGTCAAGCCGCACCGCAAGTTCATCCGCTATTCCGTCAATCTCTGGTCGCGTGCCCGGCGCTGCAGCGGGCCATGGGCGGAACATGAGGAGAAGAGCCAGGCCGCGATGCTGGCTGCGGCTGCCGGTCTCCGACAGAAGCGGACAGTTGTCGTGCTCGGATCGGGGCTTTTGCGGGACGTGCCGATCGAGGCGCTGGCGAAGAGTTTCGATACGGTCGTGCTTGTCGATCTCGTGCATCTCGCCTCGGTACGGCTGTGGCTGAGGGCGAAGGGCTACCGGAACGTCCGGCTGATCGAGCGTGATCTCTCAGGCTATGACGAGTTGCGACAGACGGGCAATTCAGAGCCGCTCGGCTTCCTGCGCGGTGTACCCTATCTCGACCTCGTGATCTCGGCGAACCTGCTGTCGCAGATCGGCCGCGGCGTGAAGCGGCGCTTCGAGGCGGAAGAAGGCGGAGCGATGCCTGACGATGCCGTGCAGCGATTGATTGCAGCACATATGGAAGGGCTGCGGGCCCTGCCCTGCGCCACCTGCCTCGTCACCGATATCTCCTATGCCGTGATCGACCGGACGGGAAAGACGCACGAGACGGCCGACCTGCTGCAGGGCGTATCTTTGCCGCAGGAGATAAAGACATCCTGGAGCTGGCCGGTGGCGCCGCTGGGCGAGGAAAGCCGCGACTACCAGATCGTCCATCAGGTGATTGCCGACTATTGAGATGCATATTATTCTGGTTGCAATCCAGAATTTATTGTATCACTTTTAATATCGGATATCATTGCGGTGAAGATCGTTTGGGATGAGCCGAAAAGAATTGCAAATCTCGACAAGCACGGGCTGGATTTCGTAGATCTTGATCTGACGTTTTTCCTCTCAGCGATCCTTCGACCAGCTCGCAGCGGCCGCGTCATGGCGATCGGCCGATTTGCGGACGGCACCATCGTCGTGATCTTCGCGAGATTGGGTATTGAAGCCTTATCGGTAATCTCGATGCGACCAGCCAAGGTAACGGAAAGGCGGCTCCTGAATGACAGCCAGGAAAACTGAATTGCAAACCGAGTTCAAAGAGGGACGCGGATATAGCAAGGATGATTGGGACGCCGTCAGCGACAATCCCGAATGGACCGAGGAAGACTTCAAGAATGCCCGTCCCTTCGCCGAGGTCTTCCCGGAGCTGGCCGAGAGCATTCGGCGGGCGCGGGGCAGGCCGGCGGTCGAGAAGCCGAAGCGGCAGATTTCGTTGCGGCTCGATCCCGATGTGATCGACGCCTTCAAGGCGACCGGCAAGGGCTGGCAGGGGCGGATCAACGAAGTCCTGAGAAAAGCCGCCAAGCTCTGACGCGCCTCTTGGCGAGGCAGGCGTGCTCACCTATCTTCGGGTGATGCGTCTCGTTGCGATCATGGCGATGATATTGGGGTGGCTGACCTTCAGCGCGTCCGCCTGGGCGGGCTGTCCGATGTGCGCCTCGATGAGCCAGCCTGCCGTTTCCGAAATGCAGCATGACATGCCCGGAATGGGCACCACGCACCCCATGACGATGAATCATGGGCAGGATGCGGCCAAGGATCCGTGTTCGCCCGGGAGCGCCGGCCATATGGCGACCTGCTCCTATTGTGTGGTGACACCCGCCACCGTGGTGATTGCCGATGGTGGGCGGCATGTGTTCGCCTATCCGGCACCGGCTGCCGGGAAGTTCCTCGCCGATCTGCGCCCCGCACCGCTCGCCCCTCCTCCCCGCTTCCTCTGACAGCTCCCGACGACGCCTGCACGAAATGATCGTGCATTCTCTTTGTCAGACAGAGGAAGGACCTCGCATGTCTATGAAAATCATCGCTCTCGTCTCCACGCTTGCGTTTGCTGTCCCGGCATTTGCCGAAGACATGCAGATGGACATGAGCAAACCGATGGGCGACCACAGCGCCTCCAGCCATGCCTTTGCCGAGGCCAATGCCAAGATGCACAAGGACATGATGGTCGAGATGACCGGCAATACCGATGTTGATTTCGTCCGCGGCATGATCCCGCACCATCAGGGCGCGATCGATATGGCGAAGATAGAGCTGCAATACGGCAAGGATCCCGAAATTCGCAAACTGGCGGAAGCCGTGATCAAGGCACAGGAAGCGGAAATTGCCGAGATGAACGCATGGTTGAGCAAGAATTCCAAATAATCAATCATGAAGAGAGGCGCCGCCGGAGAAGCGGCGCCTTGACACTTCGGATTTCGCCCATAGCGATACTGCGAAAATCGAGATGCTCTTATTGCGTTTTATTTACAACGACTTAGTAATGTTTTGATTACGAAATTCTAATTTATCTAAAATACAAGATGTCTCATCAAGTTGGGAAACACGATGCGACATCTTCTTTCGAACGCGCGCAAACTGGCTCGCGAAACCAATGGCAACGTCGCCATGGTTTTTGCGCTGATGCTGGTTCCGCTGATTGCACTCGGCGGCGCGGGCATCGATCTCGCACGCTACGAAGCCATCCGGGTAGAGCTCCAGGATGGTCTCGACCGTGGCGTTCTGGCCGCCGCCTCGCTGTCTCAGAAAGAAAAGCCTGAGGATACGCTCCGCAGCTTCATGAAGAACCTGGACTATGCGCAGGACATCGCCGTCAAGTTCACGGAAACCAAGGGGCTGAACTCGCGCAAGATCAGCGCCAGCGCCGCTTACGTGATGAACACCACCTTCATTCAACTCGTCGGCGTTCACCAGCTCAATGTCGATGCCGTCTCGACCGCCGAGGAAGCTAAGCAGAATATCGAGATGTCGCTGATGCTCGACATGTCCGGCTCGATGAACGGCAACCGCATCAAGAACCTGAAGAAGGCCGCACAGCAGTTCATCGACCAGGTCCTGACCGACGAGACGAAGGACTACACGACGATCACCATCGTGCCCTATGCCGGCCACGTGAATGTTGGCTCGGCGATCTTCGACAGGCTCGGCGCCAAGCGCGACCACTCGAACTCGTCCTGTATCGAGCTCAGCACCTCCGGATTCGGCGGCAGCGTGCCGAGCTTCAAGGATGCAGCGCAAGTCCCGCATTTCACGCAGTGGAATTACGGACGCACAGACCTGAAGCCCTGGTGGTGTCCGGTGGAATCGACGGCGATCACCTATTTCTCCAACGACGCCACCTATCTGAAGAACCGCATCACGCAGCTGGAACTGCATGACGGCACCGGCACGCAGAATGCGATGCAATGGGGCTACATGCTGCTCAACCCGGCGGCGAAGACGATCGTCAATGCGGCGGTCGATGCCAAGCTGATGGACGCGAAATTTGCGAACCGCCCGGCCGCCTTCGGCGATCCGGATACGATGAAGGTCATCGTGCTGATGACCGACGGCGCGATCACCGAACAATACCGGCCGAAGGATTACAGCCGTCCGGTCAGCCAAGCGCCTGACAACAAGCAGATCATCAACTCCACCGATACGGCAAAGATGCTCTCGTCGGTCTGCACTTCCGCAAAGTCGAGCGGCATCACCGTCTTTACGCTCGGCTTCGAGGTTAGCGGCAATGCGCAGACGCAGATGACCAATTGTGCGTCCAGTCCCGGCCACTATTACCCGGCCTCCGGATCCGGCATCGGCGATGCCTTCAAGTCGATCTCGACATCCATCAAGAAGCTGAGGCTGACGCAATGATCCGCGTTCTCAAGCGCCTCCGGCGGGATCGCGCCGGTTCGGCCGGCATCGAATTCGCCATCCTGGCGCCGATCGTCTTTTCGCTGGTGTTCTCCACCTTCGAAGCCGGCTGGATCATGACCCAGTCGATCATGCTCGATCGTGCGGTCAGCCGCGGGTCGCGGGCACTGCAGGTGGCGGGTTCGAACTTCACCTACGATGATTTCAAGAAGAAGGTCTGCGACGAGGCGATCATCCTGACCAACTGCCTCAAGTCGATCCGTATCGAATTCACGCCGATCAGCAAGTCGACCGACTTCCCGACATCCGAGACCTCCTGCGTCGACCGGAGCGTCAATATCGACCCCGTTACGACCTATACCGGTGGGCAACGCTCGCAGATCGTCTTTGCCCGCGCCTGCTATGTCGTCGATCCCCTGGTTCCGGGGCTTGGCTATGGATTGGCGCTGCCAAAAGACAATACCGGCGGCGTGCGCCTCACCTCGCGCTTCGCCTTCGTCAACGAACCGGGCTGACAATGCGCATTTTCAAGACTTTTTTGCAGAACAGATCGGGCGCCTCGGCGATCGAATTTTCCTTCGTTGCCCCGGTGATGATCTTCTTCTTCATCAGCAGCGTCGCCGTCTTCGACATGTTCCGGACCTACCAGAATATCGTCGAGGCAAACGGCGTCGTGGCAGATGTCATCTCGCGCCAGACGTCGATCGACGCGACCTTCGTTTCCAACATCTACGGCGTCTTCACCAATCTGCAGCAGAACAACACGGCGCCGAGCGCACTGCGGATTTCCAGCATCAAGAAGACGGGCGGCATATACAAGCTGGACTGGAAGAAAGAGAGCGGCACCGTCAGCCTGTTGAAGGCGCAGGTGCTCGACAGCTCGACCTTGCCGCAGATCACCGACGGCGACTCGATCATCTATATCGAGGGTGCCACGACCTATACCATGCTCTCGAACATCCTCGGCTTCGGGCAGATGACCTTCGCCGAGCGAGCCTTCACGCGACCGCGCTTCATCAGCGCGGTCGCCTTCAACTGACAGACATTCAAGACTTCGGTTGGAACGGCTCCGGCCGGCGGCCGGCACCCTGGCGTGCGACCATCCAACCCGGATATTCCGGTGCCAGAGCGCTGACCTCATCGAGCTTCTTCATGTCGTCGGCATCGAGCCGGAGCTGTGTCGCCGCAAGGTTTTGATCCAGCTGCTCGATGCGCTTGGCGCCGATGATCACCGTCGTGACGAAGAGCTTGGCCAGCACATAGGCAAGCGCCACCGTGGCAACGCTCGCGCCATGCTTCTCGGCGACTTCGCGCATCGCTGCCACGCATTCCCATGCCTTGTCCTTGTCGACAGGCGGGAAATCGAACGTGGCGCGGCGGCCCTCGCCATTGCCGGGTGCACCCGGGCCATATTTGCCGGAAAGCAGACCGCCCGCCAGAGGCGACCAGACCATCAGACCGAGCTTTTCCTCGTTCATCAGCGGCACGATTTCGCGCTCGAGATCGCGGCCGGCGATCGAGTAATAGGCCTGGATGGTTTCGAAACGGGCGAAGCCGCGGCGCTCGGAGACGCCGAGAGCCTTGGCGATGCGCCAGGCCTGCCAGTTGGAAACGCCGACATAGCGTACCTTGCCCTGAGTGACGAGATCGTCGAAGGCGCGCAGCGTTTCGTCGATCGGGGTGACAGTATCGGTCGCGTGGATCTGGTAGAGATCAATATGATCGGTCTGCAGCCGCTTGAGGCTGGCTTCGACCGAATCCATGATGTGGCCGCGCGAGGCACCACGGTCATTCGGCTTGCTGCCCATGACGCCATAGACCTTGGTGGCGATGACTACATCCTTGCGGGGAACGTTGAGATTGCGCAACGCCTGGCCGAGCAGCTGTTCGGACTGACCGAAGGAGTAGACGTCGGCGGTGTCGATAAAATTGACGCCGGCCGCCAGCGAGCGCTCGACGATCTTGTCGGCCTCAGCCTGCTCGACGCCGGCAACCGCGCCCCAGGGGCTGCCCTCCTGCGTCTGACCGAAGGTCATCGTGCCCAGGCAAAGTTCCGACACGAACAGGCCGGTATTTCCAAGCTGATTGTATTTCATAGGAAATTTCCTTGTGACTGCCACAGGCGGAGTGCCTGCGGGCTGCTGAATGCAATGTTTTTTGATTATTGGCCTGCGGCACAGGCACAGCCGGCGGCTGGCTGCTGATAAGGCACGATTTACGTAAGTGCGCTTGCCGGCTTTTCAACAGGATGCGGCAACCTGACGTCCAAAAAACAAAGCGCTTGCCTTGCCGGCCGGTGCCGATAGATTCGGCCTCGAGCGATTGCGGGAGCATCCGATGAGCAGGCACGCGCTGACGACGATCGGCTTCGATGCCGATGATACGCTCTGGCAGAACGAGCAATATTACCGCCTGACCGAAGCGCAGTTCACCGAGCTGCTCTCCGATTTCGCCGAAGGCCCTAAGATATCGGAGCGGCTGCTGGAGGCGGAAAAGCGCAACCTCGCGCATTACGGCTTCGGCATCAAAGGCTTCACGCTGTCGATGATCGAAACCGCGATCGAGATCACCGAAGGCAAGGTGCCAGCGAGCGTGATCGCGCAGATCCTCGATACCGGCCGCGACCTGCTATCGCACCCGGTCGAGACCATGCCGCATGTCCAGGAAACGCTGGAGATGCTGACGGGCAACTACCTGCTGGTGCTGATCACCAAGGGCGACCTGTTCGACCAGGAGCGCAAGCTGGCGCAATCGGGGCTCGGGGACTTCTTCGATGCGGTGGAGATCGTCTCCGACAAGACGGCCGTCACCTACCGGCGGATCTTTTCCAAGGTCGGCGATGGGCCTGAAAGGGCGATGATGGTCGGCAATTCGCTGAAATCGGATATCGTACCCGCCATTGCCGCCGGCAGCTACGGCGTGTTCGTGCCGCACGAGCTGACCTGGGTGCTGGAACACATCGACGAGCCATCCGACGCACCGCGCTTCCGCAAGATCGCGCATCTCGGCGAGCTGCGCGGGCTGCTGGATGGGCTCGGCTGAACGCTTATTCCTCTTCGCCTGCGTCGGATTTCGGCGGGAACAGCGTTGGCCGCTGCGGCGCCTCCGGCTTTGCGGCAGGCGGCGCGGTGCCAGGAGCCTGCGGCTCGATCATCAGCGCATAGGGCGCGCCGAGACCGCGGCGTGGCGAAACCTTGGAGTAATAGGGTCTGAGCAGCCAGGTGGTGTCGTCCGTGACCACCGTATCGAGCGACGTTCCGTCCTCATCCGTGCCGAAGAAGGCCTCGTCGTCGGCTTTCGACAGATCGAATATGGCGAGGAACGCGAACTGGCTGCGGGTCTCGAAACTGATCTTTACGTGCTGGCCGGCCTTGACCGGCAGCGTGTAGACATGGCTGTTGCCGAACTTCGTCCAGCCCTTGATCTGCATTGTGACGGCAGGAAACTGAAGCTTTTCGAGCTTCTCGCCGGGATCGAGCTGCGGCGCCTGCGCCAGGGCAGGTACTGCGGCGAAAGCGATCAGAACGGCTGTCGCAAGCAATTTCCTCATGGACGTACCAGTGCTTTCCGCATGGATTCAACTTCGGAGCGGCAAAAGCAGCCCTCGACGTGATCATTAACAAGACCCATGGCCTGCATGAAGGCATAAACTGTGGTCGGGCCGACAAAGGTCCAGCCGCGCTTCTTCAAATCCTTGGAGATGCGCACGGAAACCGGCGTCGTCGGGTTGGCGGCGATATAGGCGCGGTTGACGGCCCCCGGGCGATCCGCCGCACCCGGCTCGAAGCTCCAGAAATAGCGGGCGAGCGAACCGAATTCCTTTTTGAGCTCGATGGCGCGTTTAGCATTGTTGATCGTCGAGACGATCTTGCCGCGATGGCGGATGATGCCGGCATCGGCGACGCAGCGCTCGATATCCGTGTCATCGAAGCGCGCGACCTTCTCGAAATCGAAACCGGCGAAGGCAGCGCGGAAATTCTCGCGCTTGCGCAGGATCGTCAGCCAGGAGAGGCCGGACTGGAAACCTTCGAGGCAGATCTTTTCGAAGAGGCGGATATCGTCGGTGACGGGCCGCCCCCACTCCTCGTCGTGGTAGCGCATATAGTCCGGCAGGTTGGCGTGCCAGTGGCACCGGCTCTTTCCGTCATCGCCGGTTATCGTGCCCGTATCGCTCATGCTTCCCCACTGACTTTACGCTTCAATTGCGGCTTTACCATTTAGAAACCCCGTTTCCAAACCGGATAGTAACCCTGACGAAAAGTTTATCCGGTGCTTCGCAGTTTAATGAATCGATCTTTACCATTCGCTGGCCGGAGCAGTGGCAGCATCCCGCCAGGCGGAAGTGCCCGCCCCAGCATTTTCGGTCATTTGTAGAGAGTTCCGTCCGATGATGAAATCCGTTTTGCTTACAGCCGGCCTGATCGGCCTGCTGACCTCGCCTGCGCTTGGCAACGACCGCTACGCGAGCCGCCCGCCTGTCGTTCTGAGCCCCGATCTGACCGCGCCCTGGATCAACCAGCTCGGCGGCCGCAACGTGCGCCCGGTCGTCTATCAGCGCCCTGTCATCCAGCAGCAGCGCCGCGGGCTCTTCCAATATCAGCCACGCGTGATGCGCCAAGCGCCGGCTGCCGTGCAGCAGGCCGCTGTCCGCCCGGGCATCCCGGTTATCCGCCAGCAGTTCGACCCGCAATATCTGCCGCAGATGGTCGCATACGACACCAAGGAGCGGCCGGGTACGATCGTCATCGACACCAACAACCGCTTCCTTTACCTGGTCATGGCGGACGGCAAGGCGCGCCGCTACGGCGTCGGCGTCGGCAAGCCGGGCTTCGAATGGGCCGGCGAACACAAGATCACCCGCAAGGCCGAGTGGCCGGACTGGACGCCGCCCTCCGAAATGATCAGCCGCGAGGCGGCCAAGGGTCATTACCTGCCCGCCCGCATGGATGGCGGCCCGGAAAATCCGCTCGGTGCACGCGCCATGTATCTCGGCTCGACGCTCTACCGCATCCACGGGACCAATGCGCCCTGGACGATCGGCAGCGCCGTCTCCTCCGGCTGCATCCGCATGCGAAACGAGGACGTGACTGACCTTTACGAGCGCGTCAACGTCGGCACCCGCGTGATCGTGATCTAGCAACCGCAAGCCTGCGGCGGGCCGTTGCAAGAACGGCGCGCCGCAGCACAAAAAACGGCGAAAACCCCTCTCAAGCTTGAAATCCAGGGCAAATTGGCTAGCTTGGCCGTGATCCTGAACAGAGGGGAATGAAGAATGAAGCATCTTGTCCGGCTCGCGGCGGCCACTGCGATTGCATTGGCCAGCACGTTGAGCCTTGCTCATGCCGAGCCGCAGCTGACCGCAACCGATGCCGTGCGCGGCGTCAAGCAGGTGAAGACGGTCAAGCCGCAGTTCAAGAAGCGCGTCGTGCGCCTTGTTACCGATGAAGCCCGCGGCACCGTCATCGTCGATACGACGAACAAATATCTCTACCTCGTCGAAGGCAACAACCGCGCGACCCGCTACGGCATCGGCGTCGGCCGCGAAGGCTTCGGCTGGTCCGGCGTCGTGAAGGTCGGCCGCAAGGCTGAATGGCCGGGTTGGACCCCGCCCCCGGAGATGCGCGCCCGCGAAGCCAAGGCCGGCCACAAGCTGCCCGCGTTCCAGCCAGGCGGCCCGGACAATCCGCTCGGCGCCCGCGCCATGTATCTCTATCAGGGCGGCCGCGACACGGCTTTCCGCATCCACGGCACCAACCAGCCCTGGACGATCGGCCTCAACCTGTCTTCGGGCTGCATCCGCATGGTCAATAACGACGTGCAGGATCTCTACGAGCGCGTGCCCGTGGGCACCAAGGTCATCGTCGTCGGCCCCGGCAACAAGCAGGGCAACGTCGCCTTCCAGGACCGCGGCATCGACGTGCTCAGGACGCTGTTTGGCGGTTGAGACGCTAAGTTGATGGAATTGAAGAGGGCGCTTCGGGCGCCCTTTTTGTTTCGGTGCCCACCATCTCCCTCATCCCTGTGCTTGTCACAGGGATCCAGCGCGCCCAAGTCCTTGGGCGCATGAGAATCCCTCGCCTCATAGCGAGTCATTCACCGCGCAGACGCGCGGTGGCTGGATTCCTGTGACAAGCACAGGAATGAGGGTCGAGAATGTTGGAGAGCGCTCCACCAACCAGAAATCTCACACCCCACCGCCCCTGCAATAAGCCTGTTACACAACGCGGGATAGATGGACGGTATTGCCATCCGGGGATCCCTCATGCATCGCGCCTTCCTGCCAGCCGTGGGGCTTGCCGCCCTTGCCTGTCTCGCCTCGCCTGCCCTTGCCGAAGACCTGCAGTTCTCCGTCTATGGCGGCTACCAGACCGCGCCGCATAGCGGCATCGACCTCTCCGATGGCACGCATTTTACCGCGGGTTGGGAGGGCAAGTCGTTTGCGTCGCCGCCTTATTACGGCGCCCGCGTGACATGGTGGCTGGAGGATCTCGGGCATCCCAATCTCGGCCTGTCGATCGACTATACCCATGACAAGGTCTATGCCGACGAGAAGACGCTGGCGACTTCGGGCTGGTCGCATTTCGAATTCACCGACGGCCTCAACCTTTTGACCGCCAACGCGCTCTACCGCTTCCCGCAGGATGGCGGGCGCTGGACGCCCTATCTTGGCGCCGGTGTCGGCGTCAACATTCCGCATGTCGAGGTGACCAGGCCATCCGGGACGACCTTCGGCTATGAATTTGGCGGCGTGACGCTGCAGGCGCAGGCCGGTGTCGATTTCCGTATCACCGACCGCTGGTCCACCTTCGTGGAATACAAGGGGACCTATTCGAAGGTGGATGTACCGATCGACAGCGGCGACCGGCTGAAGACGGATATCATCACCAATGCCGTCAATCTCGGCGTTTCATTCCACTGGTAGGAACCGGCTCACTTCGAGCCGCAGCTGACCTTGCCGCTGGCGGTGAACGGCTTCTCGCCACCTGTCACAGTCATGCCGTAGGTACCGCCGAAGGCCTTGCCCTTGGCTTCCGCCATGACGACCATATTGAGCGCCTGGCCCGAGGTGTCGTCGCCATTGTCGTCGTAGATTTCCATGCGCAGCTCCCCGCCGCTGGACCAGCGATTGGTCAGGTGGCTGGAATCGAAGACGCGCTTCTTAAACTGGTCGGGCGCCGAGGCGTCCTTGATCATCAGGCCGCCGCGAAAATGGTTCAGCACATGGCCGCCGTCGTCCTTGAAGCCGATCTCCACGGTGAAGCGGGCGGCAGCATCATCAGCGGAACAGAAATAGCGGCTATCGGCATGTGCAGTGCCTGCGGCAGCGAAAAAGACAGAAAGCAAAACAAGTGTACGCCGCATCGCGCTGAATCCCGTGACCGGCCGACAACCGGCCCAATTCAAGCTATATGCAAATCTATTAATTTTTGAGGTACAGAACCACCATAGGCCCAATCGAGCAATTCCACGGTGTGAACGATCGGAATTGCCGTGCCTGAGGCGATCTGGGTGATGCAGCCGATATTGCCGGTGGCGATCACATCGGCCTTGGTCGCCTCGATATTCTTGACCTTGCGGGCCTTCAGCGCCGCCGAAATATCCGGCTGCATGATGTTATAGGTGCCGGCCGAGCCGCAGCAGAGATGGCCCTCGGCCGGATCGCGAACGGTGAAGCCCGCTGCCTTCAGAAGCTGCTTCGGCGCCATGGTGATCTTCTGGCCGTGCTGCATCGAGCAGGCGGAATGATAGGCGACGGTGATGCCCTTCGGCATATGCGAGGGGAGATCGAGGGTCGCCAGATATTCGGTGACGTCCTTGGCGAGACCCGAGACGATGGCCGCCTTTTCGGCATAGGCAGGATCGAGGCGCAGCATATGGCCGTAATCCTTGATCGTCGTGCCGCAGCCAGAGGCGGTGATGATGATGGCATCGAGACCGCCCTTTTCGATCTCGCGCATCCAGACATCGACATTGGCCCGCGCACTGGCGAGCGCCTGCTCCTCGCGGCCCATGTGATGCACCAGCGAACCGCAGCAGACCTCGCCTGATGGTGCCACGACCTCGACGCCGAGGCGGGTGAGCAGCCGGATCGTCGCCTCGTTGATCCCTGGATCGAGGACGGGCTGGGCGCAGCCGGTGAGGATCGCAACGCGCGCCTGCTTCTTGCCTTCTGCCGGATGGTTGCCGGGGCGGGAGTAGACGGATGGTGCCGGGACCGAGCGCGGGGCGAGCGCCAGCATCGCGGCGAAGGGTTTCAGCGCCGGGGCACTCATCAGGCCGCGAAGCGGGCGGCCGAGGCGGGCGAGCTGCAGCGCCATGCGGAAGCGGCCGGGATAGGGAAGGACGGCGGCGAGGATGCCACGCATCAGCCGGTTCATGAACGGGCGCTTGTAGGTCTTCTCGATATGGGCGCGCGCGTGATCAACCAGATGCATGTAATCGACGCCGGACGGACAGGTGGTGACGCAGGCAAGGCAGGAGAGACAGCGGTCGATATGGGTGACCACCTCCGTGTCGGCCGGGCGGCCGTTTTCCAGCATGTCCTTGATCAGATAGATGCGGCCGCGCGGGCTGTCGAGCTCGTTTCCGAGCGTCACATAGGTGGGACAGGTGGCGGTGCAGAAGCCGCAATGCACGCATTTGCGCAGGATTTTCTCGGATTCGGCGACGTGGGGATCGGCAAGCTGCTCGGCGGTGAAATTGGTTTGCATCAGATGTGTCCCGTCGAGGGGTTGTGGGTGGGGTTACCCCCCTCTGCCCTGCCGGGCATCTCCCCCACAAGGGGGGAGATCCGCTGGGCGCACCCTCCGGCGGGTGATTGATCGGGCGAGCGCATGCCACTTGCCAATCTCCCCCCTTGTGGGGGAGATGTCCGGCAGGACAGAGGGGGGTGCGCCACATGTTCAAAGCGAACCATCATCACCACCCCATCTTCCCCGGATTGAATATTCCGGCCGGATCGAACTTTTCCTTCACCCGCGCCGATAGCATCGCGACCGCTTCCGGCTGCGGCTGGAAGGCCGCGACATCGCCACGCATCGCCTCCGTGGCACGGATCAGCGTCGCATGACCGCCGCCGAGCGCCTTGATGAAGCGGCGCAGCAGGCCGGCTTCGGGATAAGCTTCCATGCGCATCCAGATGAGCCCGCCCTGCCAGTCGTAATAGGCATCGACGCCGGCTTCGAGGCGGAGTGCGGCAACCAGCTGGTGACCGGCGGAGGGAGCGACCGAGACGCGCCAGACGGGGCGCATGGTGCCATCGGCATAGGGATAGACGTCGCGGATTTCGCGCCAGAGGGTGCTGCTCATCTCCTGACCGATCCAGGCGACGGGGCCGAAGGCGGACATGGCCGTCGCGAGCTTATCGGCTCGTGCCTTGACGGAGCCCGGCAGGCCCTCGAGGCGCAGCACCGTCGCTTCGCCTTCCGGCAGCTTGCCGCCCGCGAAGCGCCAGGTGACCGTCATCGGCAGGTGCGCCGCGCCGGAGACCTCGACCGGCAGCGCCATTGCCGCCGCCATGGCATTGGCCGCCTCGGCATCGTTGAGGCCGGAGATGACGATCGTCTCCTCCGCCTTCGGGCGCGGGGGCACGCGGAAGGTGACTTCGGTAAGGAAGCCGAGCGTGCCGTGCGAACCGGCCAGCAGCTTCACCAGATCGAGGCCGGTGACATTCTTCATGACCCGGCCGCCATTCCTGACGATTTCGCCGCGGCCGTTGACGAAGCGGATGCCGAGCAGGCTGTCGCGCGCAGCACCCGACACGAAGCGCCGGGGGCCGGAGACGTTCGCAGCAAAGACGCCGCCGATCGTCGGCTCGCCTGAGGTGCCCATGACGCCGCGGTGATCCATCGGTTCGAAAGCCATCATCTGACCATTGGCGGCAAGGGTGGCCTCGATCTCGGCAACCGGCGTTCCGGCGCGCGCGGTCATGACCATCTCGCCGGGATTATAGGCGACGATACCCGAGAGGCGGGTGGAGCGGAGCGTGTCTTCAGCCTCGAAACGGTTGCCGAAACCGGCGCGGGTGCCGCCGCCCGTGATCGCCAGCGGCCTGCCTGCGGCGGCATGGTCGCGGATCAGCGCTGCGGCCTCATCTTCGCTCTCGGGAAAGAATTCGCTCATGCGGCCGGCCGTCCATCGAGCGGGAAGACTTTCGACGGGTTGAGAATCCAGCCGGGATCGAAGGCGGCGCGCACGGACATCTGCTGCGCCAGATCGGTCTCGGAATATTGCTGGCGCATCAGGTCGCGTTTCTCGATGCCGACGCCGTGCTCGCCCGTCAGGCAGCCGCCGGCATCGACGCAGAGTTTTAGAATGTCATTGCCCGCGGCTTCGGCACGCGCCGCATCTTCGGGGTCGTTGGCATTGAAGAGGATCAGCGGGTGCATGTTGCCATCGCCGGCATGGAAGACATTGGCGACGCGCAGGCCGTAGTGGTCGACGATCTCCGCGGTCTTCTTCAGGACATAGGAAAGCTGGCTGAGCGGCACGGTGCCATCCATGCAGATGTAATCGGCGATGCGGCCGGTAGCACCGAAGGCGGATTTGCGGCCCTTCCAGATCAGCGCCGCTTCTGTCGCCGACTGGCATTCGCGCACGGTCTTGACCCGATGCTTGCGGGCGATCTCGACGATATCCTTCAGCATATCGTCCATCTCGGCTTCGGAACCTTCGACCTCGACGATCAGCAGCGCACCGACATCGAGCGGATAACCGGCATGGGCGAAGGCCTCACAGATCTCGATCGCCGGCTTGTCCATGAACTCGATGGCGACGGGGATGATGCCGGATGCGATGACATCGGCAACGCAGGAACCGGCATCTTCCGATGTATCGAAGCCGAAGAGGACGGGGCGCGCGCCTTCCGGCTTGGCGATCAGCCGCACCGTTGCCTCGGTGACGATGCCGAGCTGGCCCTCGTGACCGCAGACGAGGCCGAGCAGGTCATAGCCGCCGGCATCCAGCGCCTTGCCGCCGAGCTCGATCACCGTGCCGTCGGTCAGCACCATCTTGACGCCCAGCAGGTTGTTGGTCGTCACGCCGTATTTCAGACAGTGGGCGCCACCGGAATTCATGCCGATATTGCCGCCGATGGTGCAGGCGAGCTGCGAACTCGGATCGGGTGCATAGAAGAAACCGTCCACGGAGACGGATTCGGAGATATTGAGATTGGTGACACCCGCCTGAACGACGGCGACGCGATTGGCGAGATCGATTTCGAGGATGCTGTTCATCTTCGAGAGGCCGATGACGACGGCATCTTCCTGCGGAATGGCGCCGCCTGAGAGCGATGTGCCGGCGCCGCGCGGTACGACGGGAATACCATAGCGATGGCAGTATTTCATCACGGCGGCGACTTCGGCGGTAGAGCGCGGCAGGGCAACGGCGAGCGGCAGGCGGCGATAGGAAACGAAGGCGTCGGTCTCGAAAGGCACCAGTTCGCGGGCCTCATGCACCAGACATTCCGGCGGCAACAGATCGATCAGGTCGCCGACGATCTGGCTGCGGCGGGCAAGCACATCGGCGCGCGGAGCAAGAAACGAAATGGCGTCGGACAATGGCGCGCCTCCTTCGGACATGATGGCAGGACCGGCGCGTCCTCCATGGATACCGGCATGATCGGCTTAGCACTTTCCCGAAACGGGCGCAAATGCTAAGCACTTATGCCAAAAGGGGAAACAGTTCCGCATAATGACCAATCTGGGTGATCTCGAGATATTTGCCAAGGTCGTTTCGACAGGCAGCATGTCGCTGGCCGGCCGGGCGCTTGGCTTTTCCCCGGCCGTCGTTTCCAAGCGCATCAAGCGGCTGGAAGACCGGCTCGGCACGCGGCTGCTGCAGCGCACGACGCGGCAGATTTCGCTGACCGAGGCCGGCCAGGGTTTCTACGACCGCGTGCTCGGCATTCTCGCCGGACTGGAGGAAGCCGAATATTACATTTCCGGCCGTTCGGCGCAGATGCACGGCACGCTGAAGATCTCGGCGCCGACCTCGTTCGGGCGCATGCATATCGCTCCGCATCTGAAGCGCTTCATGGACGCCCATCCGGAGCTGGCGATCAATCTGGTGCTGACGGACGAGTTCAGCGACATCGTGGGCGCCGGCTTCGATCTGGCAATCCGCATCGCCGAGCTGACCGATTCCAGCCTCGTCGCGCGGCGGTTGGCGCCGGTGCGGCGTCTGCTCTGCGCCGCCCCCTCCTATCTCGACAGCCACGGCACGCCCGCCACCATCGAGGATCTCAGGAACCATCGCTGCCTGCCTGCGCATAACAATGACGTCTGGCGGCTCGAGGGACCCGATGGCGCCATGACACTGCGGCCGGAGGGGATGCTGATCACCAATTCCAGCGAGGTGATCCGCGAGACGGTGATATCAGGGCTTGGCATCGCGCTGCGCTCGACATGGGATATCGGCGAGGAGCTGAAGAGCGGCAAGCTGGTGCAGGTGCTGCCCGTCTATGAGGGGTCGCGCAGTGTTGCACTCTCGGCCGTCTATCCGAGCCGCCAGTTCCTGCCAGCAAAGGTTCGGCTGTTCATCGATTATCTGGCGGAGCTCTATGGGCCTGTTCCCTATTGGGAGCTTTAGCCCTTCCGCCGGACCCCGTGACCATTCTCTGGAGCCTCGACATGACTGCTTCGTCTTCCTTCCTCGGCCTTCCCGATCGCCTCGATGATGGCCGCGCGCCGCGCATGGTGATCTTCGGCGCCGGTCATGGCACGACCTATCCCGGCAAGGACAGCAGCGGCTATGCCGGTGCGGCAAACGCCATTCGTGCAGCAAGCCAGGAAGACGCTGCACTCATCGAGCATTGGGATTTCGATCTCGGCGGACCGCTCTTCAATCAGAGGCCGGTGTGCTGCATCGATGCCGGCGACCTGCCGACGGTGATGCACGACAATGCAGGGAACCGGGCACTGATCGAGGAAAAGACGCGCGACATTTTGGCAGGCGGCGCGATGCCGATCCTGCTCGGCGGCGACGATTCCGTGCCCATTCCCTTCTTCGCCGGTTTTGCCGATCGCGGACCGTTATGGATCCTGCAGATCGACGCGCATATCGACTGGCGCGACGAACTGCATGGAGAGCGTTGCGGCTATTCCAACCCGATGCGACGGGCGAGCGAGATGAGCCACGTCGCCGGGATAGTGCAGGTCGGCATGCGCGGCGTCGGCAGCGCCCGCATTTCGGAAATCGAGGCGGCGCGTTCCTATGGCAGCCATATCGTCACGGCGCGCGAGCTTCACGCGCAAGGTGTCGAGGCGGCACTACGGCATATTCCGCAGGGCGCGCAGGTGGTGATCACGCTCGATTGCGACGGGCTCGATCCCAGCATCATGCCAGGCGTGGCGGCCCGCACGCCGGGCGGCCTCAGCTATACGCAGGTGATCGACCTGATCGCCGGCGCCGGCCGCCGCGGTCGGATCGCCGGCTTCGATCTCGTCGAGCTCTATCCGCCCGCCGATATTGACGGCATCTCGGCGCTGACGGCCGCTCGCCTTCTCGTCAACGCGATCGGGACGATCGTCCGGCAGGGCTGAGCCTACCGCGCCAGATCGAGATAGGCGCTTGCGACCATGGCATCTATATCTGCAGGCACCGGCACGATGCAGGATTCGGCGCCGACGCCGCGCTTGGCAACGCGCTCCAGGCAGCGGGCCTGCAGGGTGAAGCCGAGATCCATGGATTCGACTGAATTGCCGAGCGGGCGCGGACCGGCAAGGTTCGCCATGTGGCCGCCGCCAAGGATATGGATCGAGCGGCCGTCCTTCAGATGCAGCGTTTCCATGACATCGGCCTGATAACGATCGATCGAGACGACATCGGGATGTGCGCGGAAACCTGCAACGTCGATCTCCAGCGGGAAGTGACCGCCATTCATCAGGATCGCGCCGTCCTTGATCAGCGGCAGATCGGCGACCGTGACGATGCCGGGGAAGCCGGTGACTGTAACGATGACGTCTGCGGCGCGGATCGCATCTGCGCGCAGCGGCGTGATGAAGCCGTCGAGATGGGCTTCGAGTGCCGTGACCGGATCGATATCGACGACGCTGACGGTCGAGAAGGCGTTGCGGAAACTTGCGGCCGTACCCTTGCCGCAGGCGCCGTAGCCGAAGACCGTGACGCGCTTGCCATTGGTGGAGCGGTTGGTGAAGCGCATGTAGCTTTCGAACAGGCTCTGGCCGACAGCGTGCTTGTTTTCGGCGAATTGCTTGATCGGGCTGTCGTTGATGACAAGGATCGGCATGTTCAGCTTGTCGCGCATCGGCAGCAGGCGGGTGCGGCCGGAGGTCGTCTCTTCGGTGCCGCCGAGCAGCTTTGCATAGGGACGCCCGGCGGCAATGGCGAAGAGGTCGCCGCCGTTATCGAGCAGCAGATCAGGCTTGGCATCGACCACGGCTTCCAGGCTGCGATGATGCTCGGCGGGATCGGTCGTCTGGGTGGCGAAGACGGTGATGCCCTGGGAGCGCAGGTATTCGACCGTCGCGGGCTGGGTGCTGTTCAGGTTGCCGGTGCAGACGAGATCGGCGCCGCCGGCGCGCAGCGTCGTCAGCAGGGCGACCGTCTTCGGCTCCAGATGGATACCGGTGCCGATCGTCAGCCCCTCGAAGGGGCGCGTGCGCTCGAATTCGGCGGCGGTTGCCTTGAGCAGGCGGCAGCTGTTGCCGATCCAGTCGATGCGGGTGGCGGTATTTTCCATGGTGGTCTCCTGTCGCGATAGACCGTCATAACGTTCACGAAGACTGTGCGGCATGGATATTCGGCTGCCGATAGGGCAGAAAACCTGCCCTATTCCGTCCCCTCGCCTGCCTTGACCAGCCAGTCGCGCAGCGCAGTGAAGTGCGGCTTCCTGAGATCGGTGGTGCGGCAGCAGAGGCTGTAGCCTGCCGGGCGGCGGATGAAGCCGAAGGGAGCAGCGAGGATGTTGCGCGCGAGATCATCCTCGATCGAGGCGCGGGGTGCGAGCGCCACACCGAGGCCGGACCGGGCAGCGCCGAGCGCCAGCAGCAGGTCCTCGAATTCCTGGCGGCGGCCGAAGCTGACGGGCGGCGTGCCGCTTTCGGCAAACCACTCGTCCCAGAGCTTCGGCACGCTACGGCTGACGAGCATGGCCGCCGAGGACATCCCAGCCGGATCGCTGCCGAAGGTGGCGGCGAGCTGAGGGGACGCCACCGGGCCGAACTCGTCTTCCATGAAGCGGATGGCGGCGACACCCGCCGAGGGGCGGTATTCGCCACCCATGATGACCGCATCAAGCTCCGGGTGCTGCAACAACGGCTCGGCGACCGCCATCGGCACGATATCGATCTCGCTATCGCCAAGCGCCCGCTGCAGACTGCCGATGCGCGGCATCAGCCACCAGATGCCGAAGGCCGAGGGAACGCCGAGACGCAGCTTGCGGCTGTCGTCTTTCCGCAGATCGCCGGCGGCATGTTGCAGCAGGGAGAAGGCGGCCGTCGCCGCCTCCGCAAAGGCCTTGGCCCGGTCGGTCGGCACGAGGCGGCGGCCTTCGCGGGTGAAGAGCTTCTCGCCGAAATAATTCTCGAGTGTTGCGATCTGCAGACGCACCGCGCCGCGCACGACACCGAGTTCTTCGGCAGCCCGCAGCAAGCTGCCCTGACGGCAGACGGCTTCGAAGGCTCTGATTGCATTGAGTGGCGGAAGGCGCATGGCGGTCATCAACAGGAAACGATGCCCCCAGATTGATATGGGCATTGATTGAAACGCAAGAAGGCCCCATATTGAACACCTGTGCAAAGACGCAAACGGACCAGGATTTGACGGAATTGCGACCCGCTGCGGTACAAGATTTCCGTATTAAAAACCAAAGCCGCGTTATGCACCGTTAAATGGCGCATGGATCGCGCAAGCTTTCCAGCACATGCTAATATTAGTGATTCCTTGGAACGACTCGAAAGGTGACCCGACCGTTGACACTACTCGCCCGTTTGGCCTCTGATGTGCAGCTGATGTTCCGGCGCCCGCCGCGACAGCAGTATGCTGCGCTCTGCTACCGGGTGAAAAAGAAGAGCAACGAGGTCGAGGTTCTCCTGATGACGAGCCGCGATACCGGCCGCTGGGTAATCCCCAAGGGCTGGCCGATGACCGGCAAGTGCTCCTATGAGGTCGCCGCCCGCGAAGCCTACGAAGAAGCAGGCGTGCGCGGCAGCGTCGAGCACGAGACGCTCGGTGCCTTCAGCTATCCGAAGGTGCTGAAGGACGGCCTGAAGGTGACCTGCAAGGTGCAGGTCTATGCGCTCGAAGTCTCCGACCTTGCCAAGAACTTCAAGGAAAAGGGCGAACGCAAGATCGAGTGGGTTTCCTGCGACGAGGCCTGCAAGCGGGTTCGCGAGCCGGAGCTTCGCGAACTCTTCCTGCTGTTCAAGCGCCGTATCAACGAACATCTTCAGCCAAGCCGCGCCAAGCAGATTCCGGCGGAATGATTCCTGCCATCTTGCGCTGTTAGGAATGACAGCGTTAAAGCGGGATTCTTTCCAGGAAAGAGAATGGCCGAGAAGACACCCGTCCTTACAAAACGAACGCTCGACAAGGACCTCGACAAATATAGCCATGTCGAGGACGCCTCGAAGTTCGTCGCGCGAAAACTGATCGCACCGGGCATCGGCCTTGTGTTCCTCGGTCTCGCGATGCTGTTTGCCGGCGTCTATGTCTTCGACCGTCCGGGCGCCGTGCTCGTCATCGCCGCTGCGGCACTTGCGGCCTACATGGCCCTGAATATCGGCGCGAACGATGTGACCAACAATGTCGGCGCTGCCGTCGGCGCACGTGCCATGACCATGGCGCAGGCTCTGGTGATCGCCGCGATCTTCGAGGTGCTGGGCGCAACGATTGCAGGCGGCGCTGTCGTCAAGACCATCTCGTCCAGCATCGTCGACACGGTGAGTGTCCCTGAGGGCCTGATCGCCTGGATCATGATGGCGGCGCTGATGGCTGCCGCGCTCTGGATCAATCTCGCGACATGGCTGAATGCGCCTGTTTCCACCACGCATGCGATCGTCGGTGCCGTGATTGGCGCGGGTATTGCCGCTGTCGGCCCGGAGCCGGTGAACTGGCGCGTCATGATCGAGATCTCATCGAGCTGGGTGACGTCACCGCTGATCGGCGGGGTGATTGCTGCCGGCCTTCTGTTCCTGGTGAAGACCTTCGTCATCTATCGCCACGACAAGATTGCCGCGGCTAGACGCTGGGTGCCGGTGATGATTGCGATCATGGCCGGTGCCTTCACCGCCTACATGATCCTGCAGCTGACGACACCCGAGCGCTTCCCGGCGATGATGGTCCTCGTCTACGGGCTGGCGACGACCGCGGTCTCCTGGCTGATCGCCCGCCCGATCGTCCGGCGTCAGGCTGAAGGCCTTGAGAACCGCAACAGTTCGCTGCGCATTCTCTTCAAATATCCGCTGATCGGCGCGGCCGCCCTGCTTTCTTTCGCGCATGGCGCCAACGACGTTTCCAATGCCATCGGGCCGCTTTCGGCGATCGTCCGCTCGACGACCGTTTTGCCTGTGCATGGTGACGTCACGCCGCCGTTCTGGGTGATGCTGATCGGCGCTTTCGGCATCTCGGTCGGTCTGATCCTGTTCGGGCCGCGCCTGATCCGCCTCGTCGGCGAACAGATTACCAAACTCAATCCGATGCGCGCCTATTGCGTGGCGCTGTCGACGGCCTTTACGGTCATCGTCGCCTCCTGGCTCGGGCTGCCGGTCAGCACGACGCATATCGCCGTCGGCTCCGTCTTCGGCGTCGGCTTCTTCCGCGAATGGTATACCCGCAACTCGAAGCGCCGCATCGCCTATATGCGCCACAAGGCCGAAAGCTGGGCGATCGACGAGCCCGTCGATCCGAACGTCCATGAAACCCGCCGCCGCTATCTGGTGCGCCGCTCGCATTTCATGACGATCATCGCCGCCTGGGTGATCACCGTTCCTGCCTCCGGCGTGCTTGCGGCCCTCCTCTATTGGGTTATGTTCGCCCTCTTCGTTTGACCGGGAAAGATCGAATGCGCGCCAATTTCCGCATGCAGCGGCTGTTCATCGATGCTGCACTCTCAGCCAATGCAGCCGTGGAAGCCGATTCCGACCAGTATAATTACCTGGCGAATGTGCTGCGCATGAGTGACGGCGCGGAAATCCTCGTCTTCAACGGCCGGGATGGCGAGTGGAAAGCCAGCCTCGCCTTTCCGACGCGCAAGCGCATTCTTCTGACACCCGTTGAACAGACGCGGCCACAGCCTGCCCCTTCCGATCTTCACTATCTCTTCGCGCCGCTAAAAGTCGGACGGCTCGATTACCTGGTGCAGAAGGCGGTGGAGATGGGTGCCGGTCTTCTGCAGCCGGTCATGACCCAGCATGTGCAGGGCAAGATCACCAATCTCGACAAGCTGAAGGCGAACGTCATCGAGGCGGCCGAGCAATGCGGCATTCTCGGCATTCCCGATGTTGCCGAACCGGTGAAGCTTTTCGACCTGCTGGACGGCTGGTCTGCCGATCGCCGGATCATCTATTGCGACGAGGGCGATGCCGGGCAGAATCCCCTGCCGCTGCTCTCAAAGATCACCGAGAAGAAGCGGGCGCTTCTGGTCGGCCCGGAAGGTGGATTTTCGGAAGAGGAGCGTGCCCGGCTGCACAGCCTCGATTTCGTCACCGCCATCCCGCTCGGCCCGCGAATACTGCGTGCGGATACCGCTGCGGTGGCGGCAATGGCCGTCATCCAGGCGGCGATCGGCGACTGGAATTGACCGTCGCCGCATCAACTCAAGAAACAGATGCTATTTTTTTGAACCGGCGTTGAAAGAATTTCACTTGCAACATACGTGAGAGCGGTCCTAATCACCCTTCCAATTGCCGCGCCTTAAAGGGCGTTCCCCAGAATACAGGTTAGATTTGCATGGCTCGCGATACCACCGACCAGACCCCGATCTCTTCGGTTCAGGAGCTGACCGATTATCTTGCCGCGGGGAACAAGCCGGCCGAGAAATTCCGCATCGGCACCGAGCATGAGAAGTTCGCCTTCTTCCGCGCCGATAACAGCCCTGTTCCCTATGCCGGCGACGCCAGCATCTCCGCGCTCCTGAAGGGGCTTCAGGAACGCTCCGGCTGGGAGCCGATCATGGACGGTGAGAACATCATCGGGCTTGGCGAGCAGCATGGCATGGGCGCGATCTCGATCGAGCCGGGCGGCCAGTTCGAGCTGTCGGGCGCGCCGCTCGAAACCATCCACGAGACCTGCCGGGAATCCAACCAGCACCTCGCCGTGCTGCAGGAGATCGCCGAGCCGATGGGCATCCGCTTCCTCGGCATCGGCGGCAGCCCGAAATGGACGCTGGCGGAAACGCCGCGCATGCCGAAATCCCGCTACGACATCATGACCCGTTACATGCCGAAGGTCGGTTCCAAGGGTCTCGACATGATGTACCGCACCTGCACGATCCAGGTGAACCTCGACTTCTCCTCGGAAGCCGACATGCGCAAGAAGATGCGCGTCTCGATGAAGCTGCAGTCGCTGGCGACCGCGCTCTTTGCCTCCTCGCCCTTTACCGAAGGCAAGCCGAACGGCCTGCTTTCGTGGCGCGGCGACATCTGGACCGACACCGACAACCGCCGCTCCGGCCCGCTCGACTTCACCTTCCGCGACGACTTCGGCTTCAACGACTATGCCGAATGGGCGCTCGACGTGCCGATGTATTTCATTGTCCGCGATGGCCGCTACAAGGACTGTACCCACGTCACCTTCCGTCAGTTCATGAACGGCGCTCTGAAGAGCGAGATCAAGGACTGGGAACCGACGATGGGCGACTGGACCAACCACCTCTCGACGCTCTTCCCCGACGTGCGCCTGAAGCGTTTCCTCGAAATGCGCGGCGCCGATGGCGGCCCGTGGCGGCGCATCTGTGCGCTGCCGGCCTTCTGGGTCGGCCTGCTCTACGATGATGCCGCGCTCGAGGCTGCCGACCAGTTCACCAAGGACTGGAGCTTCGACGAGGTCGTGGCACTGCGCAATGCCGTGCCGGCCGAGGGCCTGAAGGCGTCGTTCCGAGGTCATCCGCTATTCGACACGGCAAAGGACGTGCTTGCCATTTCCAAGGCCGGTCTCAAGTCGCGCAACCGGCTGAACAAGGAAGGCCAGGACGAAACGATCTTCCTGTCGCCGCTCGACGAAGTGATGGCCAAGAAGGCAACACTCGCTGAAGACCTGCTCGCCCGCTTCAACGGCCGCTGGAATGGCTCCGTCGAACCTGTCTTCGAAGAATATCAGTACTAGAGCCGACGGTAAAAACCGTTTGCGCGTTCGTATTTCCGTTTATAGTGGCGATTCACTAGACAGCGGAAGGACTGCCCATGCTGCCACTCTTCGACATGATGATGCAGGCGCAGAATGGCGCGGCGATGGATGCCATCGCCAAGCAGTTCAACCTCGCGCAGGAACAGGCGACCAAGGCGATGGCGGCACTGATGCCCGCCTTCTCCGCCGGGCTGAAGCGCAGCACTACCAGTCCCTATGACTTCATGGGACTGATGCAATCGGTGGCCTCGGGCAACTACGGCAAGTATTTCGAGGATATGAGCAAGGCCTTCACGCCGCAGGGCATCAATGACGGCAATACGATCCTGTCGCAACTCTTCGGTTCCAAGGAGGTCTCCCGCGCCGTTGCCGCGCAAGCGGCGCAGATGACCGGCATCGGCCAGGAAATCTACAAGCAGATGCTGCCTGTGATGGCCGGCACGCTGATGGGCGGGCTCTTCAAGCAGTCGACCGGACAGATGTCGTCGCCCGTCAATCCCTTCGTCAACACGGCGATGGGCGAAAGCATTCAGGCCTGGCTCGAAAGCACCGGCTTTGCACCTAAGCAGAAGGCAGCGCCGGAGCCCAGCATCTTCGACAATCCCTTCACCCAGGCGATGCAGCTGATGTTCAGCGTGCCGAAGCCCGAGCCGGAAAAGACGGCGCCGAACCCGTTCCTCGACAATCCCTTCACCAAGGCCTTCCAGGAGATGATGGCCGGGATGAACCAGCCGATGCAGCCCGCCAAAGCCCCGGAGCCGCCGAAGGAAGACGCCAGGGAGACCTCCGAACGCTACATGGACATGCTCAACACCATGTTCGACAGCGGCCTGGAAGTGCAGAAGAGCTACCAGAAGAGCCTGGAGACGATCCTGGACGCCTATCGCCCAAAGAGCGCGCCGCCCACTTCCAAAACATAAAAAAACCCGGAGACGGCTGGGACAGCCGGTCACCGGGTTAAGAGGCAGGGCTATTGGCTATCACCCTGCGGGGAAACGGTCCGCTCCTAATCGATATAGGAGCGGAAGATCGACAGGCGCCAGCGGCGGCGGGCCGAGGTCGTCAGGTGGGCCGACGGATCCTCGAAGAACGACGACGTCAGAAGGGCGGCGGCGATATCGGCGCGGGTGAGGCCGATATCCCTCAACTGATAATCGTCCAGTTCATGGAGACCGTTGATCGCTCTGCGATTGCGGTAGGCACGAAAGAGAGCGGCCAGCGGCGCCATGATGCCCACGAAACGTGCGGACGTTGCCGGCTGCCTGGCACAGTCGAGTTCTAAAGTCTGATCAATCATGCGCATCGAACTCTCCTTTCTTTCGGGCGCAACGATCCACCCCTCCCGCGAGGTCGAGCGGGAGGCTATGTGGACCGAAACTCACGTCGGACAGAGCGTCTCCGTCCTTCACTTTGCTTGATTTGCAGCCAGAAGATGCCAAAGCCCTATTGATCAGTCCAACGAATGTTTCTAATGGTTATTATCAGAGATCGTTATAGGTGAGCCCATGTCAGCGCCTCTTGATATTGACCAGTTGCAGACTTTCATCGCCATCGTCGACTCCGGCAGCTTCACCAAGGCCGCCGACCGCGTCTACAAGACGCAGTCTGCCGTCTCGATGCAGATGCGGCGGCTGGAGGAACGGATCGGCAAGCAGCTGTTCATCAAGGACGGCCGCGGCAACCGGCTGACCGCCGAGGGCGAGAAGCTCCTCAACTATGCGCGCCGGATCATTCGGCTGAACAACGAAGCGATGGCGGCCTTCGACGACAACCGTCTCGAGGGCATGCTGCGCATCGGCACGCCTGACGATTATGCCGACCGATACATGCCGGAGATCATTGGCCGGTTTGCCAAGACGCATCCGAATGTCGAGCTCTATATCGTCTGCGAGCCCTCGGTCGACCTCGCCGAGCGGATGCACAAAGGCGAGCTCGATATCGCGCTCGTGACGCACAATCCGCGCGAGCGCATGTCGGATGTGGTGCGGACCGAGCCGCTCTGCTGGGTGGGCTCTGCCAACCATCCGATCCGCGACGATGCGCCGGTGCCGCTTGCGGTCGGCCGCCGCGACTGCCAGTGGCGCCAGCTTGCCTGCTCGGCGCTCGATGCCGTCGGCCGCGAGCACCAGATCCTGTTTACGAGCTGGTCCTGCACGGTGGTTGCCGCCGCCGTGCTTGCCGGCATGGCGGTCTCCGTCATGCCGGAATCGGCACTGCGCACAGGCATGAAGGTGCTGAGCCAGGCGGACGGTTTTCCCGCCCTGCCCCCGGTGCAGATCGGCATCATGAAGCGTCCCGGCGTTTCGATCTCGCTGATGAACGCGATTACGGCGCATATCACCGCCTGCCTCGACAACATCACGCCTGCTGTCGTCGACGACAACCTGGAAGCGGATGTGAAGAGCGCCTATGCGCGCAACTTCCCGCGCCTGAAGGCGGCCAACATGGTGCCGAGCTGGTAAGCCTCAGCTTACCTCTGCGAACAGGCAAGCGCGGATGACGCGCTTCCATTCGCCCAGCATGCGCTCGGCAAGCTGCTCCTCGCTCTTGGCCGCAAGCCGGATTGATGCGCCGATCAGGTGGCTGAAGAGATAGGTTCGCGCCTGCATGTCGATCTCGTCGAGCTCGGGCGCGACGCGCCTGACGGCATCGAGGAAGATATCGGCAACGCGGTTGCTGTGTTCGATGTTGAGGCGCAGCAGATCCTGATCGGTTTCCGTGCCCATCCAGACGCCGAGATAGGTCGGGTCGTTGCGATAGGCATGGTAATACCAGTCGATCATCCCCTCGATCAGCGTGAGCGACTCCTCCAGCGACTGGACGCCTTCGAACATCCTGGCGGTCTTGGTCTGCACCTCGCTCGCATGACGGTCGAAAAGCGCTTTGACGATCGCGGCCTTTTCCGGGAAATACTGGTAGACCGAGCCGATCGGCACCTTGGCGGCGACCGCAAGCTCGGTCATGCGCATGGCGCTGACGCCCTTCTCGGCAATGATCTCGGCGGCGGCTGTCAGAATGAGATCGAAACGCTGAATGCTGCGTTCCTGCTTCGGCTTTCGGCGAAGGCCGATGCGATCCACACTGTCTACGCTCATTTCACCCCCGCAGTTTCATGAATGAGCGGCGGTGTCTGTTTCAAACCGGCGCATGTGAGCGATATGGCATGCCGCCCTTCATGCGCCGTGAATGGAAAGCCTCGCATTTTAACGACCTGTCAAACTCCACAAAAATCGGGGCACGCGGCCCCGGTTTTCCATGTTTATCGCTGTGGATTTCCAGTCGATCGCAAGATCAGGCGAGGTTCTTCTTGAGGAAGTCGACGGTACGGCTCCAGGCCAGATCGGCGGCCTTCTTGTCATATCGCGCCGAGGACGTATCGTTGTTGAACGCGTGATTGACGCCGTCATAGACGAAGATCTGGAAATTCTTGCCGTTGGCCTCGAGCGCCTTCTTGTAGTCGTCGATCCCGGCGTTGATGCGATCGTCGAGGCCGGCATAGTGCAGCATCAGTGCCGCCTTGATGGCGGGCACCTGATCGGCCTTCGGCTGGGCGCCGTAGTAGGCGACGCCGGCCTTCAGTTCGGGCGACTTGGTGGCGAAGGTGTTGACCGTGCCACCGCCCCAGCAGAAGCCGATCGCGCCGACATTGCCGTTGGCATCAGGCAGCGTCTGCAGATATTTGAGGCTGGCTTCGGCATTGGCGGCGGTCGCCGATGCATCGAGCTTGCCGAACATCTCGCGGGCCTGATCCTCATTTTCGGGCGTGCCGCCGAGCGGTGAGAGAAAATCCGGCGCCAGCGCGATGAAGCCTTCGAGCGCCATGCGGCGGGCGACATCGCGGATGTGCGGATTGAGGCCGCGGTTCTCGTGAATGACGATGACGCTGCCAAGCTTTGCGGAGGCGGCCGTGGGCTGGACGAGGTAGCCCTTCATCTCACCGGCGCCGCCGGGATAGGTGACATCCGAGGCCTTCAGCCTGGCGTCATCTGCAGGCACGACTTCAGCGGCCGCCTTGTTGGCGGCCAGCATCGGCGCGATCACGGCTGCGGCCCCCGCCGAGCCGGCAAGCTTCGAAAGCTTGTCCATGAAGCCGCGGCGGTCCAGCGTCAGATGCGTGTATTCATCATAGGCGTTGATCATCGCCTGGGTGATTTCCGGCTTGTCCATGTGGTTCTCCTCTTCCCTACCCGGGGCTTTGCCCGCTGAGGAAGATAGGTCACCGCATAGCGCGCGGAGAACACATGTGCGTTACCCGCTGAAGGCCATCCAGCCGACGAGCCAAGCCCACATGCAGAAGAGCGCCGCGAAGCCGGCGGCGAACAATGGGCTGCGGTAGCGCAGATTATTGCTGGTCACATGCACATAGGCATGCGCATAGCGCAGCGCGACAAACAGCCATGCGAGGATGACGGCCGGCAGATTGTCCGCTTCGGTAATATAAAGCAGGACGCAGCATGCGTAGAAGAGGACCGGCAACTCGAACTGATTGGCCAGGCTGTTCTTCACGAACAGGCTTTCCGGCGGCTCCTCGCGGTTCTCGCGGTAGTCGGAAATGCGAACCTTGCCCTGCTGCACCATCTGCCGGCGGCGATAACCGAGCAGACCGTAGAGCAGGAAGACCAGCAAGGCATGGCCGACGATGGGCCAGAACATCTCGAAACCGGTCATATGGGCATTTCCTTTCTGCTTCTTGCAATTTTTTCAAAGCAGTAAAGGAAAACATCCGGCGTTGCCAGACGAATGCCCGCTGCGAAAGGCCACAGCGGGCAAACGACGTCAGACCTGGGCGATGCCGCCATCGGCGAAGAGTTCCGCACCGGTGACGAAGCTGGAATCGTCGGAGGCGAGGAAGAGTGCTGCGGCAGCGATTTCATCCGCGTGACCGACCCTGCCCATCGGAACCTGAGAGCTCATGTAATCGAGCAGCGCCTGCTGCTCGGCCTTACCGGGACCGGCGAGCTCGACGAGACCCGTGGTTTCGGTCGGGCCCGGGCTCAGCGTGTTGATGCGGATGCCGCGGCCCTTCAGGTCGAGAATCCAGTTGCGCGAGAAGTTGCGGATCGCGGCTTTCGAAGCGGCGTAGACGCTGAAGGCTGCGGTGCCCGTCGAGCCTGCGGTCGAGCCGGTGAGGATGACCGAGGATCCCTGGCCGAGCAGCGGCAGCGCCTTCTGAACGGTAAACAGCACGCCCTTCACGTTGCGGCCGAAGGTATCGTCATACTGCTCCTCGGTGATTTCGCCGATCGGCGCGAAGGAACCGCCGCCGGCATTGACGAAGAGCACGTCGATCCGGCCGGCCTTTTCCTTCACTTCGGCATAGAGGCGATCGAGGTCGTCGAGCTTAGAAGAGTCGGCCTGAATGCCGGTGACATCGCCACCGATTTCCGCAACGGCCTTTTCCAGAACATCGGCGCGGCGGCCGGTGATGAAGAGGCGCGCGCCTTCGGCGGCAAAGCGCTTGGCGGTGGCAAGGCCGATGCCCGAGGTAGCGCCGGTGATGACGGCGATCTTTCCATTCAGTCTCTGTGTCATTTGATGTCGTCTCCTTTGTGCGACTGAACAGGAGATATGGACGGCGAGATCATTTCGGAATAGAAAGAAAAGTAATCCATCATTGCAGAATTGAAACGATGAAATTGCCGGATTTCGAAGGCCTCGCCATGTTTGCCAAGGTCGCGGAAGAGCGCTCGTTTGCACGGGCCGCCAAGACGCTCGGCGTTTCCGTGGCGACCGTGTCGCGCGGTGTCAGCCGGCTCGAAGAGCGGCTGGGCGCACGCCTCTTCAACCGCACTTCCCGGCAACTGTCGCTGACCGAGTTCGGCTCGCGGCTTGCCGACAGGGCATCGCGGATCTTTGCCGAGGGCGAAGAGATCGAGAATGCCGCCCGTGAGCTTTCCAGCCGCCCGCGCGGGCTGATCCGCCTGGCTGCGCCGATGTCCTTCGGCGTGCGCTGGCTGGCGCCGATCCTGCCTGACTTCTTCGAGCAATATCCGGAGATCACCATCGATCTGCATATGAGCGATGCGAGTACCGATCTTGTCGGCGAGGGTTTCGACGCAGCCCTCAGGATCGCAGTGTTGCCGGATTCTTCGCTGGTGGCGCGGCGGCTGGCGCCGGTTTCGCCCTTCATTCTCGCTGCACCTTCCTATCTCGAAAAGCATGGCTGCCCGGAACATCCGCGCGATCTCGCCGCGCATCACCTGCTCGGTTATTCCTACCGCCCGCGGCAGGATGTCTGGCGGTTGAGGAATCGCGCGGGAGAGGAAGAGACCATCACCCCCAACGGGCCGCTGCGGGCGACGAATTCCGAGGCGCTGATTCCGATGGCGCTGCGCGGGCTCGGCATCTGCGAACTGCCGGAGTTCATGGCGAGCGAATATCTGGCCGATGGACGGCTGAAGCACATCATGACGGATTGGACGCTGCCGAGCGGCGCGCTCTATTTTGTCACGCCCTCGGCACGGGCGCGTCCGGCAAAAATCGAGGCGCTGGCGGATTTCTGTGCGAGGCGGCTGACGAACCCGCCGTGGCGCTGGCCGCGCTGACTACTCGTCCTTCGGCCCGATGCGGATCAGCACGAAGCGGATAATGGCGATGATGGTGACGGCCAGAGAGGCGAATTTCAGCTTCGTCAGCCATGGCAGCAGCGATGCCGCAAGTGCCGCGGAAGGGCTGTCGCTGAAGGCGATCAGGCTCGAAGCGTTCTCGCCGTAATCGGCAAGGCAATAGACGAAAGGCAGGGCGCAGACGGCCTTCACCAGCGCCGGACGGACGGCCTTGCCGAAGTAGCGGTTGCCGGTGTCGAGCTTGAGGATGACGGTGAACAGCAGCATCGCGAGCAGCGCCGGAAGCACCAGTTCCGGGCCGAGATACATGGCGCGGAGCATATCGTGCGCCACCGGATTGCTGTTGAGCAGGACCTGCATCGCCGCAACCGTCGCGTCGTCGTAGCCCGCGACATAGGTGTCAAGCATGGCGCGACCGGTTTCGTGCTGGAACGGCAGCACGAAACCGATGACTGCCCAGCCGAAGGCGGCAAGGCTAAGGATGGCAAGCAGCCAGACGATCCAGGCGGGTATCCGGCTGCCTGCATTCATGATCAGACGCCGGAGCCCGGATAGTTCGGGCTTTCGCGGGTGATGGTGACGTCGTGCGGGTGGCTTTCACGCAGGCCGGCGCCGGAGATGCGCACGAAGGTGGCGCGTTCCTGGAATTCCTTCAGGTCCTTGCCGCCGACATAGCCCATGGCAGCCTTGAGGCCGCCCGCGAGCTGGTGCAGCACGCCGGAGACCGGACCCTTGTAGGGAACCTGTCCTTCGATGCCTTCCGGCACCAGCTTCAGCGTGTCGCGCACTTCTGCCTGGAAGTAGCGGTCTGCGGAGCCGCGGGCCATGGCGCCGACGGAGCCCATGCCGCGATAGGCTTTGAAGGAGCGGCCCTGGTAGAGGTAGACCTCGCCCGGGCTTTCGTCGGTGCCTGCGAGCAGCGAGCCGATCATGACAGCGGAGGCGCCGGAGGCGATCGCCTTGGCGACGTCGCCGGAGAACTTGATGCCGCCGTCGGCGATGACGGGAACATCCTGCGCCTGCGCTGCCTCGACGGCCGACATGATGGCGGCGAGCTGCGGGACGCCGACACCGGCGACGATGCGGGTCGTGCAGATCGAGCCCGGACCGATACCGACCTTGACGGCGTCAGCACCGGCATCGATCAGCGCCTTGGTACCTTCCGACGTCGCAACGTTGCCGGCCATGACGCGAACCGAGTTGGAGAGCTTCTTGACGCGGCCGACGGCTTCGAGAACGCGGGCCGAATGGCCGTGGGCGGTATCGACGACCAGAAGGTCGACGCCGGCTTCGATCAGGCGCTCGGCGCGTTCGAAACCATCATCGCCAACGCCGACGGCAGCAGCGGCGCGCAGGCGGCCCTGGGCATCCTTGGAGGCGTTCGGGTTCAGCTGCGACTTCTCGATATCCTTGACGGTGATCAGGCCGACGCAGCGGCCTTCGCCGTCGATGACCAGCAGCTTCTCGATGCGGTGCGCGTGCAGCAGGCGCTTGGCTTCCTGCTGATCGACGCTTTCCTTGACCGTCACGAGGTTCTCGCGGGTCATCAGTTCATAGATCTTCTGCGACGGATCGGAAGCGAAGCGCACGTCGCGGTTCGTCAGGATGCCGACGAGACGGCCGGACTTTTCGACGACCGGGATGCCGGAAATCGAATGCATCTTCATCAGCGCGAGAGCATCGGCGAGCGTCGCATCGGGGCCGATCGTGACAGGATTGACGACCATGCCGCTTTCGAACTTCTTGACCTGGCGGACCTGCTCGGCCTGCTCGACGGGCGTCAGGTTCTTGTGGATGACGCCCAGGCCACCGGCCTGCGCCATGGCGATTGCCAGCCGGCTCTCGGTGACGGTGTCCATGGCGGACGAGATGATCGGGATGTTCAGTTCGAAATCGGTGGCGATGCGCGTCGCGACACTGGTCTGGCCCGGCAGAACTTCGGAATGACCGGGCTGCAGGAGCACGTCATCAAAGGTGAGTGCGTCCAAACCGGTCGGCGTTTCAATGATGCGAGCCATGGCCAATTTCCTTCAATTCAGAAAAAATGCGACCCCACCCGGAACGAATCGTCCGCACCGGCGGTGTGCATGGGTTGCTTTGGAAGTTGGCGAGGGCTGGTAACACGTCTATGACAGGTTGGGAATAGCAAAACGCGAATGCCAGCTGCGCGTCCAGAGAATAGGACGGGATGGTGCATTATCGCGGCTGACGGCCTTGTTTGCCGCATGCACGGCTCCCATGTGTCCACGGGCTGGATTGCATTTTTTCAAGACGTCATACTTCCCACCTTCAACGGAGCCTGCACGCCGTGAACACCACTTGCACCTGCACATCGTCAGATACCTTCGTCTTCCTGCGCGCCTGGCTGCGCAATCCGCTGCGGGTTGCCTCCGCCATTCCCTCGGGACGATCGCTCGGCCAGCTGATCACCCAGGAAATCGATCCGGCATGCGGCCGGGTCATCGAGCTCGGACCCGGCACCGGCGTCTTTACCCGCGCCCTCATCGGCCGCGGCGTTGCCGAGAGCGATCTGGTGCTGATCGAGAAGGGCCCGGAATTTACCGGCATGCTGGCAGAGCGGTTTCCGCAGGCGGCGATCGTGGAAAGCGATGCGGCGAAGATCGGCCAGCTCGATCTCGGCGGTCCGGCCGGCGCCGTCATCAGCGGCCTGCCGCTTCTCTCCATGCCGCCGCGGCAGGTGATGAGCATTCTTGCCGGCGCCTTCAGGCAGCTCGGCAATCAGGGCAAATTCTACCAGTTCACCTATGGGCCGCGCTGCCCGGTGCCGCGGCCGATCCTCGACCGGCTGGGGCTGAAGGCCGTACTCGTCGGGCGGACGATCCAGAATTTTCCGCCGGCTGCGGTCTACCGCATCTCCCGGCGCAACCCGCTCGCCTTCTGGCAGCGAAACGCGGATTGAGTACAAGCGGGAGCGGTGAGTGCCGCTCCCGCTTTCGTCATCAGATATCGAACTGATAGCTCTTAGGCACGAAGCGGTAGCCCGCTCCCTGCTTCTCGACGAAACCGACCGCCGGGAACGGCATGTGATAGCCGAGGAAGGCGATCTTGTCGGTGGCGATCAGGTCGAACACCTTCTTGCGGGACGCGGCGGCTTCCGCCTTGTTCATGTCGAAGCGCACTTCCCATTCCGGATGCAGCAGCGACAGGATGTAGTGGTTTGCCGTATCGCCGGTGAAGACCAGCTGCTTGTTGTCGGACTGCGCATGGAAGACCATGTGGCCAGGGGTATGGCCGGGTGCAAGCATCGCAGTGATGCCGCTGACGACGGAATCGCCTTCCTTGATGAAGGTGGTCTTTTCGGCGAACGGGACGACATTGGCGAGAACCGCCTTGTGGCCGCCTTCGGCCGGCGTGCCTTCGCGGGCCTTGTCCGTCCAGAAATCGTATTCCACCTGTCCGGCGACGTAGCGGGCATTCTTGAAGGCCGGAGCGCCGCCTTCCATCATGCCGCCGATATGGTCGCCATGCATGTGGGTGAGTGCCACAACGGTGATGTCATCGGCGGAATAGCCGGCCGCCTTGAGGCCGTCCTGCAGCTTGCCCGTCCCACGCTCGCGGCCGCCGGCGCCGAAGCCGGTATCGACGAGGATGACGTCCGATCCGGTATCGATGATGGCAGGCGAATAGCTGTTGACGAACTTGTCGCCTGGCAGAAAATTATCGGTCAACAGCTTCTTGACCGTTTCCGGATCCTGGTTGGTGCCGAAGGTCTCGAAGGGTTTCTCGAGCACGTTGCTGCCATCGCGGATCGCGGTGATCTTGAACGAGCCGAGCTTGAATTGATTGATCTCTGGCAATGCCGTCGTCATCTTACCTGTATCTCCAGTCGCGGCCGCCTGGGCCGTCGTTCTAAAAATGGCCGGCGCTGCCAGCAGGCCGATGCCTGCGGCAAAAAGTGTGCGCCGCTTCATCCCCAATGAAACTGCCATATATGAACCCTCCGGCAATGTGCGATCTTTTCGCACTCATCCCTTGTGAAATCGCCGGGATTTCTGGCCCCGACGGCGTAAGCATATGTCAATCTTGAAAGGAGAAGTTGCCGAACAAGCCGTCTCACGCAGACGTGAAGCAGATGTGTAGGCTTCAGCATTTCCGGGATTGGCAGAGAGCCGGACCAGGACTAAAGACCACCTGCCCCCAAGACCATTCAAGGCTTTCGCCTATGAACCGCATCGTTCCGCTGATCCTCGCCGTCGCTCTGTTCATGGAGCAGATGGACTCGACCGTCATCGCCACCGCCCTTCCGGCGATCGCCAACGACCTCCACGTCAACCCCATTACCCTAAAGCTGGCGCTGACATCCTACATGGTGTCGCTCGCCGTCTTCATTCCGATCAGCGGCTGGATGGCCGACAGGTTTGGCGCCAAGAACATCTTCCGGCTGGCGATCTGCGTCTTCGTTGTCGGTTCGATCTTCTGCGCCTTCTCGTCCAACCTCGTCGAATTCGTCTTCGCCCGCTTCCTGCAGGGCATGGGCGGCTCGATGATGACGCCGGTCGGGCGTCTGGTTCTCGTCAGGACGACGCAGCGCAGCGATCTCGTCTCCGCCATGGCGCTCCTGACCATCCCGGCGCTGGTGGGGCCGCTGGCCGGGCCGCCGCTCGGCGGCTTCATCACCACCTATTTCAGCTGGCACTGGATCTTCCTGATCAACGTGCCGGTCGGCTTTGCCGGCGTCTGGCTGGCGACGATCTTCCTGCCGCATGTGGAGGCGACGAGGCCACCGAAACTGGATTTCATCGGTTTCATCCTGACCTCGGTATCGGCCGCCGGCGTGGTCTTCGGCCTCTCCGTCGTCAGCCTGCCGGCGCTGCCGCCGGTGATCGGCATCACCGCCACGGTCATCGGCCTCATCTGCGGCTTCCTCTATGTGCGCCATGCCAAGCAGCATCCGGCGCCGATCCTCAATCTCGACCTCTTCAAGAACGCCACCTTCCGCGCCTCGACGACGGGCGGCACGCTGTTTCGCATCTGCGTCGGCGCCATGCCCTTCCTGACGCCGCTGATGCTGCAGCTCGGCTTCGGCCTGACGCCGTTCCAGTCCGGTCTCATCACCTTTTCGGGCGCCATCGGCGCGATCACCACCAAGTTCATGGCGCGGCGCGTCTTTGCAGCGGTCGGCTTCCGCTCGACGCTCTTGACCGCCGCCTGCGTTACCACCGTCGTCACCGCCGCCACCGGCTTCTTCACGCCCGAGACCCCGCATCTGGCGATCGTCATCATCCTCTTGATCGGCGGCTTCTCGCGCTCCTTCATCTTTACCGGCATCAATGCGCTGGCCTTCGCCGATATCAAGGATTCCGAGGCCAGCCAGGCGACGTCGATGAGCTCGGTGCTGCAGCAGATCAGCCTGGCGCTCGGCGTTTCCGTCGCCGCCATGATCCTGGAAACCTGCATCTATTTCCGCGGCGAGGCGCTGCAGGTGGCGGACTTCCACATGGCCTTCTACGTGATCGCCGCGCTGACGATCATCGCCATGATCCCGTTCATCCGCATGGACAAGAATGCCGGCGCGCTGGTTTCCGGCCACCGCGGCAAGCGCGTGGCGCCGGCCGTCATGGAAGCCGAGCAGCCGGCGCTGAAATAGCTCACTCCGGCTGTTCGCAGACGGCGCTCAGCTTGTTGCCGTCCGGATCGCGGACATAGGCGGCGTAGAAATCGGCATGGAACGGGCGAAGGCCGGGCTTGCCCTCATCGGCACCGCCGGCAGCGATCGCCGCGGCATAGAAGGCATCGACATCGGCCCTCGTTGCCGCCGACAGCGCCACCATTGTGCCATTGCCGTTGGCCGCACGGCGGCGATTGAACGGGGTGACGATCCACAGGCGGCAGCGGGTATCGCCATCCGCCGAATAGCCGATCTCTTCTTCCGAATAGCGCTGGCAGCGATAGCCGAGCAGCGGCAGCACGGCATCGTAGAAACGCCTGGCACGCTCGACGTCATTGGTTCCGAGGGTCACATAGAGAAGCATGGGTCGATGGCAGTCCTGTCTTGGGACTGCCATAATCGCCCGAGAGCTCGGGAAAGATCAAGCTTCCGTAGCGTCAGTTTGCGCCTGGCGGCCCTTGAAGCCCTTGGCGAGCAGGAACATCTCGACGGATTCCGCACGCGAAGACGCCGGCTTGACGTGGACCACCTGCTTGAAATGCTGCTTCAGCATGGTGAGCAGCTCGCGCTCGGTGCCGCCCTGGAAGGTCTTGGTCAGGAAGTGGCCGCCCTCGCCCAGCACTTCGATGGCAAAATGCGCGGCGACCTCGCACAGATGCATGGTGCGCAGATGGTCGGTGCGGTGGTGACCGGTCGTCGGCGCCGCCATGTCGGAGATGACGAGATCGGGCGTGCCGCCGACGGCCTCCATCAGCCGGGCCGGCGCTTCGGGATCGAGGAAGTCGAGCTGCAGTATCTTGACGCCCGGCAGCGGCGCCATCTCCAGAAAGTCGATCGCGGCGACGCGGGCGTCCTCATCGGTGGAATCGGTGACCTTGGCGGCGATCTGCGACCAGCTGCCCGGGGCGGCGCCGAGATCGATGATGCGCCGCGCGCCCTTCAGGATGTTGTACTTCTGGTCGATCTCCAGCAGCTTGAAGGCCGCGCGGGCGCGATAGCCTTCCAGCTGCGCGCGCTGCACATAGGGATCGTTGATATGGCGGTTCAGCCACTGGCGCGAGGACGCCTTCATCTTCTTGTTCTTGACGCGCTGGCCGAGCTTGCGGCCGGTGCGGTTGCCCGCGATCGGTGCCTTGGTCATTCTTCCCTACCTTCCACGCTGGCCGCGGCGATTGCGATGTCGGCGCCAGACGCCGTCATCCGCCATCATGTCCGTCAACAGGCCTTCCCTCAAGCCGCGATCGGCAACCCGCATGCGCGGGCTCGGCCAGCGGCGGCGGATCGCCTCCAGAATGGCGCAGCCCGCCAGAACCAGATCGGCCCTGTCGGGCCCGATGCACGGATTGGCGGCGCGGCTTGCAAAATCCCACGAGAGCAGCTTTGCCTGCATGGCCGAGACTTCGTCATCCGAGAGCCAGATGCCATCCACCTTGCGGCGGTCATAGCGCGGCAGATCGAGATGCACGCCGGCAAGCGTCGTGACCGTACCCGACGTGCCGATCAGATGGAAATCGGTCGATTCCACCACCTCGATCTCCGGGCAGATGAAAGTCGACAGCATGCCGGCCACTTCGGAGACCATGCCCTCGAAGACATCGGGCGTCACATCGCGTCCGCCATGCCGCTCCGAGAGCGTGACGACGCCGACGGGCAGCGAGGTCCAGTGGGTGATGTGATTGGCAAGGCGGCTGAAGCGGTTTTCACCGATGCGGATGACGGCGATCTCGGACGAGCCGCCGCCGATATCGAAGAGCACGACCGAACGCGTCTCGCGCCCGACCAGCGACGAGCAGCCGGAGACGGCAAGGCGCGCCTCGGTTTCGCGGTCGATGATCTCGAGCTCGAGGCCGGTTTCGGCAACGACGCGCTCCAGGAAGGCTTCGCCATTCGACGCCTGACGGCAGGCTTCGGTGGCGATCAGCCGCATGCGGCGGATCTCGCGGTTCTTCAACTTGCCGGCGCAGACACGTAGCGCATCGACGGCGCGATCCATCGCCTCGGCGGAGAGCCGGCCGCTCGCCGCGAGCCCCTCGCCGAGACGGACGATGCGCGAAAAGGCATCGACGACGCGGAACTGGCCGGGGCGGGTCGGCTGGGCAATCAGCAGGCGGCAATTGTTGGTGCCGAGATCGAGCGCAGCATAGAGCTCGTCCGGCCAGGGATGCTCGTGGGCGTGATGCTCGCGCTCCGGAAGGCGCGGCGGACGCTGCAATTCGTTGCCGCGCGGCTCGGCAGCGCCGTTGGCGCGCGCCGAAGCGGGAGCGGCAACCGCGGATGGCTGCACCGCCGCCTTGCCGGGCGTCAGCGGACGGCCCTGCAGGCCGCGCTTGCCGCGATGCTTGCGCCGGTTGCGGCGTGAAGCATGCTCCGGATCGCCGGCAATCAGGGCAGCCGCTTCGGGCGCCTTTTGCGGATTGTTCTGTGCGGGAGCGCCGGAATCGGATTGTGCTCCGGCATGGCCACCGCCACGGCGGCGGCGCTTGCGTTTGCGGGACGGATTCCCTGCTGCGTTTTCCGTTGGGCGCGCAGCGTCTCCGGGTGTAGCGGAGGCGGTCTGCGAAGCGGCCTGGGGCGCGTTGCGGGATTGCCCGCCACGTTTCCCCTTGCGGCGCCTGGACTTTTTACCGTCCTTGCGTCCTGCCGCTGGCGCCCCGTCAAATTGCGGCTTGGCGCCGCCTTCGGGGTCTTCCACGTTGTTTTTCCACGCGCCGCGCAAAGCCTGACCGGTATGCTGCTGGCGCTCATTAGATTTTTGCGTTGCCGCAAGAATAGCAGCGCCTTGGAAAATCACCAAATTCTTTTTGAAATCAGATTTGGAAGGCCGTGAAACGCATCATCCACATGCCCTGAAATTTTTTCAAAACAGCTATTTGCATTCCGCCGTCTTTTGGTTATAAGCCCCGCACGACAGCGAAGCGGCCGAATGCGCCGCTCCTGCTGGGGAATAGTTCAATGGTAGAACGACGGACTCTGACTCCGTTAATCTTGGTTCGAGTCCAGGTTCCCCAGCCAAACTTTGTCCGCTGACGTTTTTCCACGGTAGCGCTGGCTGACTAAGGTTCTGTCAATTCTGGAAAAGCTACCCGGCATCCCGAAAATCGACCCGCTTCATGGCTGCCGCCCGATGCCGGTACTGAACCTGTCCTACGGAAGCTACCTGCGCCACCCTTCAGCACGAATTGCCGGACGGTCCAGAGGGGAATGGACTAACAAGCGGAGGAGACCGATCCCTACCGATGAAAAAACGGATCAGGAGCTAGAGGATGAGAGGCAAAAGGCAGCCTTGTCTCCGGTGCGGGCAATTCACCAATTCAAGCGTGAGAAATCGTAAAGGCGCACTTAGTGATTCGTCGAATGAATCACTCGCGCAGTCAATCCACGCATGAATTTATACATGAAATGTGTTTTGTTCCGCGTATTTCCAACAGGAAAATATAGTATTAACAAACCGTTAATGGAATTCTTGCAAGCAGTTGATTCCATTCGTTATTCAACGTAATGACGTCAATGAAATCAGTTGCTTAGCCGCATTTCAAACTCGTTTTGTTCCCATTTCGGCTGGAACTGAGACTTGACCTTTTTTCGAGCGTGATTTCTTACTTAATACGCCTGATGATCAGGCCGAGACGAGAAAAGCCGGAGCCTGGCAGCTCCGGCCCTCGTATCGAAACCGCAACGGCTCGGAAAAGCTTGCGGATCGGTATCGGTAACAATGCGCAAACTGACGCGCAGATGACTGTCTGTCAAGACTTTCCGGGCCATATAAAGGAACCTTTATATGGCAAACTATATCGTTACGTATGATCTGAACGGGCCTCGTCCGTCTCACAAAGAGATGGACGATTTCCTTGAGAAGCTGACGGCAAAACGAGGCCGCGTGCTCGAAACAGTATGGTGGGTCGATTATCAGGGTACGGCTGCGCAGCTTCGTGATCGGCTGAGAACCATTGTTGGGCCAGAGGATCTTCTAATGGTGATCGAAGCCAAGAGTGCCGCATGGACGAAAATCCTCGTTGATAGCGATTCGCTCGTAGAAGCTTGGCGTCTGGCGTCTTAACACTCACTTACGAAACGAGGCGGCGTTCTGCTGCCGCCTCGACAACAGCGGACAGATCGACTGTCACTCATTTGAGAAGCGGTATCTTGAAAAGAGCCGCTAGAACCCTGATTGGCAGCGTTGCAACAGCTGCAACTAGGCGGCCTACAACGCGAACATTTAGGTCGATGATCACGAGCTTGGACTGCAGACGGTCGCCTTCCGCCAGCGCTTCCGCGTGATCAGCCCTAGCTTGTTCGATCAACTCACCAAACTGAGACCTGTAAACGCGCTTTGTCAGCATCCGGCTCAGATACCGATGGGCGATGAACCCGGGGGGCTTTGAAAGCTTCCCGCCCGTCCAGCCAAACAGAAGCGCCGATATGGCCATAACGATAACGAGGCAAAATGTGGCGGCCATGGGCGTCAGAACGATCCAGGCACCAAGAAGAGAACCAAAAAGATACCAGGGTGTGGCCACGACCGCCCCGATTATGAGCAGACTAAAAGCGAGAGTCCAAAGATTGTCCGCGACGGTCGGAATGTCATCACGCGGACGCGACGCAGGCTGTATCCGCTCGGGGCTCTGACCATCAGGTTTCATAGAATGCTTCTACATCCTGCCACTCTGCGTTTACAAGAATGGCATCGTCGAGATCACCTAACCCCAGAAAGGGTCGATCTTCTCGCCAGTCCCGTTAGAATCAGCGGCTTGGAGGAGCAGTGGCGCGAAATCGACCAGATGCAGCAAATTGGTCTACATCGCTGGGAGAACTGTAACCCCCTCACCCCTCCCGCGGCGAAGCAAACTCGTGCCATTCCGCCTCGGACCCGTGGAACACGTTCAGATCGATCTTCCCCTCCACGCCCTGGGAAAGCCCTGAGCCCGAATATTGCCAGAGCATCCAGCGCCGGCCGGGATAGACCTGGGCGGGGTGGGCGGCGACGGAGCGCAGCCAGAAGGGGTGGCTCTGGAACTGGCCGCGCAGGTTGTCGCGGTAGAAATCCGGTGCGGTGTAGATGATCGGGCGCTTGCCGTAGTGGCGCTCCAGCTTGTCCATGAAGACCTGCATCTTCTCGACGACGCGCTCGGGTGACGGGCGGCGCTTGCAGCTGGATTCGCCGTTCCATTCGACGTCGATGACCGGCGGCAGGGCATCCGGGTCGCGGGGCACGTTGCGGATGAACCAGTCGGCCTGTTCGCCGGCGGTGCGGCACCAGTAGAAGAAGTGATAGGCGCCGCGCTTCATACCGGCGGCCTTGGCGCGCTGCCAGTTCTTGCGGAACATGGGGTCGAGGTGATCGCCGCCGTCGGTCGACTTGATATAGGCGAAGTTGGCGCCCTGGGCGCGCAGCGTCGCCCAGTCGATCTCGCCCTGCCAGCGCGAGACATCGACGCCGTGGACGGCGAGCTTGCGCGGCGAGGCGCGGCCGAAATTGATCGGCTTGGCATCGCCGAAGCGGTGCGCATAGATGCGCGAGCGGGTGCGCGGGGCAAAGGCGGGTTCGGCAACCGAGGGCGGTGCGGCCATTGGCATGGGCGCTGCCATCAGCGCTTCGGGGCGCTCCGCCGGAACGGGGGCGCCGACGGTTCGGTTGATGGGCTCGAAAGCCCGCGGCTGCGGCACCTGGCCTGCCCAGGCGAGTTCTTCCTGATGCGGTACGGCGGCGGGCGGGGCAACGGCGGCCATGACGGGCGCTGCCGGGACGGCGGCTGGAGGTGGCGAGGCCGAAACCGAGCTCGTCGTTTCCTTCGACACCACGCCTGATACCAGGCCCTCGGGGGTCGTGCTGGATGCGCAGCCCGAAACGGTCAGGCAGGCAAGAAAGATCGCGGGTACAGCCGAAAAACGCATGGAACTCGTACACAACACAGAAAACGACACTGACGCATCCAGCCTGAACGAGGCCGGACGAATGGCTAACGGCAGTTTACTGGGAAATGTTGAATCCAATCTTTACGCCGGAATTTTCCGGAAGAGCGTGTCATTTCGGCACGTAAGCGATTGGTAAAGATACAGAAAACCCGGCGTTTCAACGCCGGGTCCGTATGCGATCCTGCTCGTTCGAAGTGTCAGCGGCGCACCAGGCGCATGACGAGCGATACGACGAAGAGAACCAGGAATATAAAGAAAAGAACCTGTGCGATGGACGCCGAAGCGCCTGCGATGCCGCCGAAGCCGAGCACGCCGGCAATCAGTGCGACGACGAGGAATACCAGAGCGTAATACAGCATGGCGATCTCCTATGCGTTGAACTGACATAATAACGGCCTCCCAAGGACTTAGTTCCATTGGGAGGCCGGATCTGGAAGAGATTGGCGGAAAGGCTCAGCCGAAATTGAAAAGGGCGCGTTCGGCACGGTCACCCTGATCGGGTGCGGGCGGCTCGGCGGCATCGAGATAGAACTTCACGGGTGCCGTCAGCACGAACCAGACGCAGGCGCCCGCCATGAAGGCGTGACCAACAGGATCGTCGCTGCCGGCCAGGAACGGCAGGCCGCCCGATACCGAGAGCACCGTCATGCGCAGCGACCATTCGGCCTCGCGCTTGGAGACGGCGCGGGCGCGGGCCGACTTGTATTGCCGGGCATCGTAGGGGTTGGATTTCTTCAGCCGCAGCAGCTTGCGCAGCGACGGCAGGGCAAGCGCCACAAGCGCAGCGATGCTGAGCGCCAGCGGCATGCCCGAGAGGCCGTACCAGCAGCCTGCGGTCAGAGCCGCGATGACGGTGAGGTTCCAAACCGGCTCCAGCCGCTCCGGCGCCTGGCCGGTGCGGATATGCCATGCCCTGAGCACGCTCGCCGCGCCGTCAAGCAACGGCTCGTCGATATAACGATTGATCCAGTTCACGCTGATGCGCCCCTTCATTTAGGAGAGGCTCAGGCAAAACCATGCAAAATCGGCATGAAGATGGCGAGAGCGCCTCAAGCGGTCAGTTTTGGCCTGACGGCATCAGCGATTTCGCGCATGCGATCGACCGGCGCGTGGCCGATCAGCATGAAGGCGTGGGTGGCTGTCGACCAGTAGATGACGTTCATGCCCTTGCGGCCCTCGATGTCGGGCGCCTTGGCGCCCTTGCCGGAGCGGACGATGCAGAGCGCCATAGGCCCGGTCTCGGGATCGAGATAGGCGATCTGCGCCAGAGGCTGGTCGTCATATTCCAGCAGCTGGGCGCGCTTGAACTCGACGCCCGGCAGCGCGACGGCTTCCGGCGAGAGGTTGAGGCCGAGCTTGCCATCGACGCGGGCGAGCTGGGCGGCCTGGACATCGGCGGCGGGAACCGGGCCTGCCAGCGTATCCGGCGTATAGAGCGCGATATATTCGGCAACGACGCTGCGCCATTCGCTGCCCTCGTCGCGGCCGAGATTGCGGCCGATGCCGAGATAGGCGCGGTCGGCGATGATGCCGACGGTAAGCGAGGCGGCGAGCGCGCCGAAGAGACCGCGGCGGGTGATGGTGGAGCGCTCCACGCTCGCAGCAACGGCAGGCGCCGGGATCGCGGCGAGCATGGCCTCGAGCTTCTGCTTCGGCGCTTCGTCGAGAAGCGGTGCGAAAGCTTCGCGGAACGGCATGCTGCCATTTGCCAGAAACTCGATACGGGCGGCGACTTCCTCGTCTCCATTGGCGAGCGCTTCGATGCGCGCCATTTCCTGCGGCGGCAGTTCGCCGTCGAGGAAGGCGGTCAGCTGCTCGTCGGAAGGCATGCGGATATCGCTGGTCATGGGCGCCCTCCTTCGGCTGTTTCGGCGGAGAGCCTGGCGCGGGCGGCGGCAAGGCGGCTCATCACGGTTCCGATCGGTATGTTCAAGATGTCTGCGACCTCACGATAGGCAAGCCCTTCGACATAGGCCAGGAAGACGGCGCTGCGCTGGGCCTCCGGCAAGGCATCGACCTTGCGCAGCAGCTCAGCGGCGGCGACATGCGTTTCGGTCGCCCCTGCCCCATCGAAGACCAGGGCTTCCTCGGCATCGGCGAAGCCTTGGCCCTGCCGCACCTTGTTGGCCCTGATCTCGTTCAGCCAGATGGAATGGAGAATGGAAAACAGCCAGCGGTCCAGCCGGGTGCCGGGCTGGAACTGCGCGGCGCGCTCCAGCGCCCGCACGCAGGTCTGCTGCACGAGATCTTCGGCGACGTCGCGCTTGCGCGACAGCACGAGGCCGTAGCGCCAGAGCCGGGAGAGATGCTCCGTCAGGCCCGTCCTGATATCCGCTTCGCTCGCGATGGCCGCCTCCGCGCCTGCTGTTTTCGGCGGCGCCGCCGGTTTGACCGGCGACTCCGATTTCGCGCGACTATAGGCAAGAAACGGGGCGTGTGCGACCGCCATCAGAGCAATCCTTTGCAGCCGGCTTCGCCCATTTCCTGGCCCTCAGATCTTCGAGGGATCGAGGATCGCGGCGTTCAGATCCTGGTATTCCTCGCAGCCGGTGCCGCAGATTGTCTTGATCGTTGCCAGCTGATCCTTGGCCATGTCGAGCTGACCCTTGATGACGTAGGCTTCGCCGAGATATTCGCGAACCTTGGCATATTGCGGATCGAGCTTCACGGACTGCAGGTAATAGGAAATGCCTTCGTCGGTGCGGCCGAGCTTGCGGGTCGCATAGCCGCGATAGTTCAGCACTTCGGCGTTGTTCTGGTCCTTCACCGTGTCGAGCATGGCAAGCGCTTCATCGAAACGGCCGCTCTTTGCCAGCGAATAGGCATAGTCGGTGCGGTTCTCGTCGGTGATGTTGGCGCTGCTCTGCTTCACGCACTTCTTGGCCTTCTTGTCGTAGACCTCGCCCTTCTTGCAGACCGGCATGGTCTCGCTGTCGTCGCCTGCGGCGAAGACCGGGACGGAGAATGCAGACGCGGCAATCAGGCCGCCGAGGACGAGAGAAGCGATACGGACAGTCGTGGTCGTCATGGGAAAATCTCCAGGGAAAATGACGTTGCGGGCCGAGAACACCGCTGGCCGGCGTTTTATTCGGCGGCGCTGACGATTTTTCCGATCACCTCTTTGTGAGGGCCGGGAGCCGAATAAAGCCGGTGCCCGAGTGTTCTCCGCCCGCCGGTAGAACAAGGAGAACTCCGTGAACCCAACGGTGAAACTGCTCAGTCTCGCGACCGCCGTTCCGACTGATATCATCACGCAGCAGGAGGCCGCGGCTGCATCCGCACGCCTGTTTGCACATCGCTTTAGGGATTTTCGCCATCTTGCCGGCGTGTTCGAGAATGCCGGGATCAGCAAGCGGCATGCAGCGCGGCCACTCGCCTGGTTCGAGACGCATCACGGCTGGCAGGACCGGATGGAGGCCTATACGCAAGTCGCCAGCCAGCTCTTTGCCGAGGCGGCGGAAAAGGCGCTGGCGCAGGCCGGTATGTCCGGAAGCGATATCGATTGCGTGGTGACGGTCTCCTCGACCGGGATCGTGACGCCGAGCCTCGACGCGCGTCTTGCAGGGCAGCTCGGGTTCACGGCGGATATCGAGCGTGTGCCGGTCTTCGGCCTCGGCTGCGCTGCCGGTGTTTCCGGTCTTGGCATCGCCTCGCGGATCGCGGCGGTGCGGCCGGGCAAGACGGTGCTTTTCGTGGCGCTCGAGCTCTGCACGCTGGCCTTCCGGCTGGACGAGCTGACGCGGCCGAACATCATCGCCACCGCGCTGTTTGCCGATGGGGCAGCGGCATGCGTGCTGCAGAACGGCGGGCGCGGGATCGCCGAGGTGGAATCCTCGGGCGAGCATCTCTTTCCCGATACGCTCGATATCATGGGATGGAAGATTGACGATACCGGCTTCGGCATTCTGCTGGCGCAATCGCTGCCACCCTTTGCAGAGCGCGAACTGGGTCCGGCGATCGATGGCATTCTCGCCCGCAGCGGGCTCGCCCGCCGGGATATCGGCCGCTTTGTCTGCCATCCGGGTGGGTCGAAGGTGATCGGCGCGATGGAGACAACGCTGGGCCTGGAGACGGGAAGTCTCGATCACGAGCGCGCCGTGCTTGCAGAATTCGGCAACATGTCGTCGCCAACCGTACTCTTCGTTCTGGATCGCGCTATCCGTACCGGCCTGCCGGAGCGCGCCGCCGTCATCGCCATGGGACCTGGCTTTTCCGCAAGCTGCGTGACGCTGAAGAGGATCGGGTGATGCTGCCTTCCATCTTTCTCCTCGGGTTCGTGACACTGCAGCGGCTGGCCGAACTGCTGATTGCCCGGCGCAACACGAGGGTGCTGATGGCCCGCGGCGCGCGAGAGGCGGGTGCCGCGCATTATCCTGTCATGGTGGTGCTGCACGCGGCATGGCTCGGCGGTCTATGGCTGCTGGCGCTCGGGCATCCGGTGCAAATTGGCTGGCTGACGATCTTTCTGCTGCTGCAGGCGTTGCGGGTCTGGGTGCTCCTGACGCTTAGGGGGCGGTGGACGACGCGCGTGATCGTTCTGCCCGGTGAGCAGCTGGTGGCAACAGGGCCCTACAGGCTCGTCGGGCATCCGAATTACGTGATCGTGGCAGGCGAGATCGCGGCGCTGCCGCTTGCCTTTGGCCTGCCCCTCTACGCCCTGCTTTTCTCCATTCTGAACGCGGCAATGCTGTGGGTGCGCATCCGCGTTGAAAATGCCGCACTGAGCGGGCAATGAAATTGAAATGAAAGGCGATTTTTCGTTTGCACCGCAGGCAGCCTAAGGGCATTTTCGGGTCTTGGAACTCAGTGGGCTACAGGAAAAATGACCAAGACTGCGATCGTTCTCGGTGCCGGCATCATCGGCGTTTCGACTGCCATTCATCTTCAGCGCCGGGGACGGCAGGTGGTGCTGGTCGATCGCAAGGCACCGGGCAACGAAACGTCGTTCGGCAATGCCGGTCTGATCCAGCGCGAGGGCGTGGTGCCCTACGGCTTCCCGCAGCAGCTCGGCCTGTTGCTGCGTTACGCGCTGAACAACCGCATCGACGCCCATTATCACCTGAAGACGCTGCCGAAGCAGGTGGCGTTCCTCGCCCGCTACTGGTGGAACTCCAATGCGCGCCGCCACGAGGCAATCACCCGCGCCTATGCGCCGCTGATCGAGAACTCGGTTTCCGAACATCGGGACCTGATCGAATCCTCGAATGCCGAGGCGCTGATCCGCAAGGACGGCTGGATGCGGGTGTTCCGGACCCAGGAGAAGTTCGACGAGGCGGTGGCCGAAGCGGCGCTATGGGAACGCGAATTCGGCGTCACCTACGACAAGCTCGGCTCCGCCGACGTTGCCGGTATCGAGCCAGGCCTGACGCAGACATTCATGGGCGGTCTGCGCTGGCGGGACCCGTGGTCGGTGCTGGATCCGCAAGCGCTGACGGCCGCCTATTGCGCCTATTTCGAAAGTATCGGCGGCCGTTTCGTCAGCGGCGATGCGAACTCGCTGGGACAGGCCGGTTCCGGCTGGCGCATCTCGACGGCAGAAGGCCCGCTCGATGCCGATGATGCCGTGCTGGCGCTCGGCCCCTGGGCCGCGGTTGCGACGAAGCGGCTCGGCTATTCCTTCCCGCTCGGCGTCAAGCGCGGCTATCACATGCATTATGCGGCGCAGGGCAATACCGTGCTCAACAACTGGACGCTCGATGCCGAACGCGGCTATTTCCTGGCGCCGATGAACAAGGGTATCCGCCTGACAACAGGCGCTGAATTCGCAACGCTCGATGCGCCGAAGACGCCGGTGCAGCTCGATCGCGCCGAGAAGGTGGCCCGCAAGATCTTCCCGCTCGGCGAGCGTCTCGACCGTGAGCCTTGGATGGGCGCCCGCCCCTGCACGCCGGATATGATGCCCATCATCGGCAAGGCGCCGCGGCACAATGGCCTGTGGTTTGCCTTCGGCCATGCCCATCACGGCCTGACGCTCGGACCAGTGACCGGACGCGTTCTTGCCGAGCTTATCACCGGCGAGACGCCGTTCATCGATATCTCGGCCTATTCACCGCAGCGCTTCAATGCCTAAGCACTTGCGCAAATTAGCTTTTCGGCGCCAGATGAATCCGCATTGCGCCCCTTCAAGGAAATAGGATTCCTCCAAATCTGGAGCTTGAAGTTCTAGTATCGCGCCAGAATTTCAGGAGAATCCCATGTCCATCGCTTCACCCAGCCTTCCCGGGCTGAAAGAACCATCGCTCGGAACGCCGGGCGTCGGCTCGCTCGCCGTCCTCGTTCTCGGCACGCTGCTGCTCGGCTATTTCTACGGACCGGCGCAGGGCGCGCTGTTCCTCGTCGGCGGCGCGCTCGGCATCGCGCTCTATCATGCCGCTTTCGGCTTCACCTCCGCTTGGCGCGTCCTCATTCTCGACGGCCGCGGCCGCGGCTTGCGGGTGCAGATGATCCTGCTTGCGATCGCCGTCGTGCTGTTCTTCCCGTTCCTGGCCAGCGGCACGCTGTTCGGCCATGAGGTGAAGGGCTCGGTTTCACCGGCCGGCCTCGGCGTCATCGTGGGCTCCTTCATGTTCGGCATCGGCATGCAGCTTGGCGGCGGGTGCGCCTCGGGAACGCTCTTCACCGCCGGTGGCGGCAATGCGCGCATGTTGATCACCCTGCTGTTCTTCGTTATCGGCTCCGTGCTCGGTACCGTGAATTTCGACTGGTGGGTGAGCCTGCCGTCGCTGCCGCCGACCTCGCTCGTCCAGAGCTTCGGCGCCGTGGGCGGTATCGCCGTGTCGCTGCTGATCTTCGCCGCCGTTGCCTGGATCAGCGTCATCGTCGAAAGGCGCTGGCATGGCTCGCTCGAGCAGCCGGCCCCCTCGCCGCGCCAGGGCCTTTCGCGCTTCCTGCGCGGTCCCTGGCCGCTGGTGCTCGGCGCCGTGGCGCTTGCGCTTCTCAACTTCGTGACGCTCGCGATCGCCGGCCGCCCCTGGGGCATCACCTCGGCCTTCGCGCTCTGGGGCGCCAAGGGCGCGCTGCTGCTCGGCATCGACCCGACCGCCTGGGCCTACTGGCAGACGCCGGCCAATGCCAAGGCGCTCTCCGACAGCGTCTTTGCCGATGTCACCTCGGTCATGGATTTCGGCATCATTGCCGGTGCGATGCTCGCTTCGTCGCTTGCCGGACGCTTCTCGCCAAGCTGGGATATCCCGCTGCGATCGATCGTTGCCGCTGTGGTCGGTGGTCTGCTGCTCGGCTATGGCGCGCGCATTGCCTATGGCTGCAACATCGGCGCCTATTTCTCTGGGATCGCATCGGGCAGCCTGCATGGCTACCTTTGGGCGCTGTCAGCCTTTGCGGGAAATATCGTCGGCGTGAAGTTCCGCCCGTTCTTCTTCCTTGAAAAGAAGAGCCTGCGCCGGATCGACGGCTAGGAAATACCGAGCGGCGCGAGCTTCTTTCGCGCCGCTTCCGCAATCCCCTCGATCGTATCGTCGATATCGACAGTGACGACACCGGGTTCGCCGGTCGGAACTTCGAGGGTTGCGAGCTGGCTTTCAAGCAACGACGTCGGCATGAAATGGCCGGTACGGTGGCCCATGCGGTCGGTCAGCAGCTCCTTCGAGCCATCCAGATAAACAAAGAAAAGATTGCCGCCGGCGGCACTGCGCAGCCTTTCGCGATAGATGCGCTTCAGCGCGGAGCAGGAGACGATGACGCCCTCGCCCTTGGCGAGCGCGGCCTTGATCGTCTCGCAGATGAGATCGAGCCAGGGCATCCGGTCCTCGTCGGTCAGCGGAATGCCCTTCGACATCTTCTCGACATTGGCTGCCGGATGCAGTTGGTCGCCTTCGACGAAGCGGAGGCTGAGCGCCTCCGCCAGTTTCTCGCCGATCGAGGATTTGCCGGAGCCGCTGACGCCCATGACGATGATGGCATGGGGCTTGCGGTCGATCTCCGGCATCTCTGATCCTCGTTCTCGGGCTATCGTCCCTTAGGAAGCAACGGCAGCCTTGCGGGCCAGACGTGCCCGGATGGTTTCGACATCGGCCCGCGGCGTCGCCGCAAACAGCGTCTTGGTATAGCTGTGCTGCGGATCGCTGAAAACCTGATCCCGGCTACCATATTCGACTGCTTCGCCGAAATACATCACCATGACGTCATCTGCCATGTAGCGAACGACCGAAAGGTCGTGGCTGATGAAGACGTAGGTCAGGTTCAGCTCGTCCTGCAGGTCGGCAAGCAGGTTCAGCACCTGTGCCTGCACCGACAGGTCGAGCGCCGAAACCGGCTCGTCGAGAACGAGAAGCCGCGGCTTCAGCATCAGGGCGCGCGCAATGGCGATACGCTGGCGCTGACCGCCGGAGAACATGTGCGGATAGCGATTGAAGTGGATCTCCTGGAGACCGACTTTCTTGAGCATCGCCATCGCCAGTTCCTGCCGTTCGGCAGCGGGCGTGTTGGTGTTGATGATCAGCGGCTCCATCAGGATGTCGCCGATCTTCTTGCGTGGGTTCAGCGAACCATAGGGGTTCTGGAAGACGATCTGCACCTTGCGGCGGATCTCGGGCGTCAGGTCGCCGGCAGCGATATCCACCTTCTTGCCGTCGATCATCAGCTCGCCTGCCGTGGCAGGATCGATCATGGTGACGATACGGGCAAGCGTGGACTTGCCGCAGCCGCTTTCGCCGACGATTGCCAGCGTCTTGCCCTGCTCGACCTTGAAGCTCACGCCCTTGACGGCATGAACGGTCTTTGCCTGCTTGAAGAGGCCGCCCGGCAGATAGTAGTCGCGGACGATGTTCTTGGCTTCGAGGACTGGCGTCATTGAGCCGCTCCCTGATTGAAAAGCTCGCCGATGGTCGGCAGGCGATCACCGGTAGCGTTGTCGGGAAGAGCTGCGAGCAGAGCGCGCGTATAATCGCTCTTCGGCGCTTCGAAGAGCGACAGGACGTCGGCCTCTTCCATCTTCTTGCCCTTGTACTGAACGATCACGCGATCGGCGGTTTCCGCGACCACGCCCATGTTGTGGGTGATCATGATCAGGCCCATGCGATGTTCCGTCTGCAGGCGCATCAGGAGATCGAGGATCTGCTTCTGGATCGTCACGTCGAGCGCGGTGGTCGGCTCGTCTGCGATCAGCAGCTTCGGATTGCAGGCAATCGCGATGGCGATCATCACGCGCTGGCACTGACCGCCCGACATCTGGTGCGGGAAATGGTTGAGCCGCTCGGCCGGGTTCGGAATACCAACCGCCTCGAAGAGCTCGATCGCACGCTTGCGGCGCGCGGCCTTGTCGAGGCCGAGATGGATCTTCAGCACTTCCTCGATCTGGAAGCCGACCGTGAAGCACGGATTGAGGCTGGCGATCGGTTCCTGGAAGATCATCGACATGTCCTTGCCGATGATCTGGCGGCGCTGAGCACCGGACATGCCGAGCAGGTTCTGGCCGTCAAAGACCATCTTGTCGGCGGTGACCTTGGCCGTCCAGGGCAGAAGACCCATGGCGGCCAGCATCGAGACCGATTTGCCGGAACCGGACTCGCCGACGATGGCGAGAACTTCGCCCGGATCGACCTTCAGGGAGACGCCGTCCACGGCGCGGAAGGCACCGGTCGACGTCTGAAACTCGACGACGAGATTTTCGATTTCGAGAAGTGCCATATCAGGACCTCTTCAGCTTGGGATCGAGCGCATCACGCAGGCCGTCACCCATCAGGTTGATGGCAACGACGGTGATGAGGATCGCGAGACCCGGGAAAGTAACCACCCACCAGGCGCGCTGGATGAACTCGCGCGCTTCGGCAAGCATCGTGCCCCATTCGGGTGTCGGCGGCTGTGCGCCCATGCCGAGGAAGCCGAGAGCCGCTGCATCGAGGATCGCCGCCGAGAAGGCGAGCGTGGCCTGGACGATCAGCGAGGCCAGGCAGTTCGGCAGGATGGTCTTGAACATCAGCCGCAGCGTGCCGGCACCGGCAACGCGGGAGGCGACGACATATTCCTTCTCGCGTTCGCTCATGACGGCAGCGCGCGTCAGACGGACGAAGTGCGGCTGGTTGACGATCGAGATGGCGATCATCGCGTTGGTCAGGCCGGGCCCAAGAACCGCAACCAGCACGAGGGCGAGCAGCAGCGAGGGGAATGCCAGGATGATGTCCATCAGGCGCATGATGACGATATCGACGCGGCCACGGAAATAGCCGGCGACGAGACCGATCAGAACGCCGGCGACAACCGAGAGCGTCACGACGACAACGCCGATGAACAGCGAGAAACGGGCGCCATAGATTAGACGCGACAGGATATCGCGGCCGACGGCATCGGTGCCGAGCGGATAGGTGAAACTGCCGCCGTCCATCCAGAACGGCACCGACAGCAGCAGCTGGCGGTTCTGTTCATCGGGCGCATGGGGCGCCACGAGCGGCGCGGCGATGGCGATCACCAGAATGACGAGGAAGATGAAGAGGCCGATGACGGCGCCCTTGTTTCGCGAGAAATAGTACCAGAACTCCGCGAGGGCGGATGGCTGGCCGGTTTTGGTCGATACCGTGCTCATGGGCCGCTCCTAGTGACGAATACGCGGGTTGATAAGGCCATAGGTGACGTCGACGAGCAGATTGACCAGCATGATGATGCCGGCGATCAGCAGAAGACCACCCTGGACGACCGCGTAGTCACGCTTGAAGACCGCGTCGACCATCCACTTGCCGATGCCCGGCCAGGAGAAGATCGTTTCGGTCAGGATCGCGCCTGCGAGCAGCACGCCGACCTGCAGACCGATGGTCGTGATGACGGGGATCATGGCGTTGCGCAGCGCATGGACGCCGACGACACGCAGGGGCTTCAGACCCTTCGAGCGGGCGGTGCGAACATAGTCCTCACCCAGCACTTCGAGCATCGCCGAGCGTGTCTGGCGCGCGATGACGGCCAGCGGAATGGTGGCGAGAACGATGGTCGGCAGGATCAGATAGCTGACGGCGGACTTGAAGGCGCCGGCCTGACCGGACAGCAGACTGTCGATCAGCATGAAGCCGGTGACCGGCTTGAAGAAATACATCAGCGATATGCGGCCCGAAACGGGCGTCCAGCCGAGATAGCCGGAGAAGAAGATGACCAGCAGCAGGCCCCACCAGAAGATCGGCATCGAATAGCCGATGAGGGCAACGCCCATCACGCTCTGGTCGAACCATGTCCCCCGCTTGACCGCGGCAAAGACGCCGGCCGGAATACCGAGCAGAGCGGCCAGGATGATGGCGCAGAGCGACAGTTCCAGCGTGGCCGGAAAGAGCGTGAAGAATTCGCCGAGAACCGGTCGCTTGGTAACGATCGAGGTTCCGAGATCGCCGTGCAAGACCTTACCGAGGTAATCGAAATACTGCACGTACATGGGCCTGTCGAAGCCGAGATCGTGCATGATCTGGGCGTGACGCTCCGGCGCCATGACTCGTTCGCCCGACAACAACATGACGGGGTCGCCCGGAAGCAGGCGGATGAACGAAAAGGCGATGAGCGAAACGCCGAGGAACGTTGGGATCAGCACCGCAAGGCGGCCGATGAAGAAACGTAACATGGCAGGTGTCCAATAGTTTCCGGCGGTCAGGTGATCCTGACCGCCGGCCAAGCCCGGCTTTCACCGGACAGTTTACAGATTTATAATTATTCGGAAATGTCCACGCCGTCGAAGCGATGGATACCGAGCGGGTCCATGTGGAAGCCCGTGACCTTCTTGCTCATCGGCACGAAGACAACCGAATGGTCGATCGTTGCCCAAGGAGCTTCCTTCTTGAAGAGCAGCTGGGCCTGTTCGTAGAGCTTGGTGCGCTCGCCGACGTCAGCCGTCTGCTTGGCCTTCTTCATCAGATCGTCGTATTCCTTGTTGCACCACTGAGCGCGGTTGTTACCGCCAACAGCCGTGCAGCCAAGCAGCGTGTCCATGAAGTTGTCCGGGTCGCCGTTGTCGCCGGTCCAGCCGAGGATGACGGCGCCATCGCGCTTCACGTCGGAGGAGAGCTTCAGGTACTCGGCCCATTCATGGGTGACGATCTCTACCTTGACGCCAACCTTGGCGAAGTCGGCCTGCATCAGTTCAGCCGCGCGGCGTGCGTTCAGCATGTACGGACGCGAAACCGGCATTGCCCAGATCTTCATCGCAAGATCCTTGATGCCTGCAGCTTCAAGAGCCTTCTTCGAGCCTTCCGGATCGTACTTGTCGTCTTCGACGGCATCATTGTACGACCACATCGTCGGCGGGATCGGGTTCTTGGCAACGGTGGCGGCGCCCTGGAAGACGGCGTCAACGATAGCCTGCTTGTTGATCGCCATGTTCAGCGCGCGGCGGACTTCCGGCTTGTCGAAGGGAGCCATCTGCGTGTTGTAGGCGAGGAAGCCGATGTTGAGCCCCGGCTGTTCGGCAACCGTGAGGTTCTCGTCCTTCTTCAGCTCCGAAACGTCAGCAGCGTTCGGGTACGGAAGGATGTGGCACTCGCCGGCCTTCAGCTTCTGAGCGCGGACCGAAGCGTCCGTGGTGATCGCGAAGACGAGATCGTCGATCTTTTCCTTGCCCTTGAAGTAGGTTTCGTTGGCCTTGTAGCGAATGACGGCATCCGGCTGGTAGGCAACGAAGGTGAACGGACCGGTGCCGAGCGGCTGCTGGTTCAGCTGAGCCATCTTGCCGTCAGCAGCGAGCTTGTCGGCATATTCCTTGGAAACGATCGATGCGAAGTCCATGGCGAGGTCGGCCAGGAACGGAGCTTCCGGCTTGTTGAGCGTGAACTTGACCGTCAGGTCGTCAACCTTTTCGATCGACTTGACGAGATCCGGGAAGCCCATACCGGCAGCGTATTCGTAGGAACCGCCTTCGACATACTTGTTCCACGGATTGTCAGCCTTGAGCTGGCGCTCGAACGAGAAGACGATGTCGTCAGCGTTCAGATCGCGGGTCGGCGTGAAGAAGTCGGTGGTCTGGAACTTGACGCCCGGATGCAGCTTGAAAGTGTATTCCTTGCCGTCGTCCGAGACAGTCCAGCTGTCGGCAACGCCCGGCTCGATCTCCGTGCCACCGTGCTTGAATTCGACGAGGCGGCTGTAAACCGTACGCGAGGAAGCGTCAAAGGTCGTGCCTGCGGTGTAGAGGCTCGGATCGAAGCCTTCCGGCGATCCCTCAGAGCAATAGACAAGCGTCTTGGAGTAGGCGGCGGTGGCCATGACCGAAGCCAGGGCTGTCGCTGCCAGCAGGACAGAGAACTTTTTCATGATGTTGTTTCCCAGGTTTGTTCTTTTTGATCTTTGGAGATCGGCGCTAATTATCCCGATCGGCGGGCCGATGGAACGACATTTATTTGCTGAAAGCAACGCCATCCGCAGAAAATTTTTCCGTAACAGCAACTTTAGAAATTTTCGGTCAAAAATAGGCCCAAATTTGCAAGATTGAGGCACATTCGCCCGCGATTCTGTCGCATTTGGTATAATTTCGCGCCTCTGGACGGCATTGAAAGCGGTTTCAAGGCAATGTGATATATCAACACCGCGTGACCGGGAATGAAAAACCGCAGCTACCGGGAGTAGCTACGGCTTCATGAAGATTTTCGACTATTCCAATATTAGGCAGCCGGAGCGGGTATCGCCGGCTTGCGGTGATCGTGGTCGCCAGTCAGGCCGAGCAGGAAATTGATCTGCGGGCGCGCCTTGACGAGGTCGTCGATCGAATATTCGGTCAGCACGTCGAAAAACGCATTCAGCGCCTTGCGCAATGCCGAATTCAGGCCACAGCTGTCGACCAGCGGGCACTCGATGGCGCCATCCTCGAAGCACTCGGCCATCGCGAAACTATCCTCGGTGACGCGAACGACGTCGAAGAGGCTGATATCGGCCGCCGGCTTGCCGAGGCGCACGCCGCCGTTGCGGCCACGAACGGTTTCCACGAGACCGGCCTTGTTCAGCGGCTGCAGGATCTTGAAGAGGAACAGCTCGGATACGCCGTATGCCCGGGCGATTTCGGGGATCCGGCTCAAATGTCCGTCATTGGCAGCGCAATACATCAACATGCGAACCGCATAGTTGGTCTGCTTCGTCAATCGCATGCCGTTCTCCTGACTCGAATAGGGGGCTGAAGCCTATATAGTGGCTTTGATAGTTTTGAACAATTCCAAAATATGAAAATCGGAGTCACGTTTATGCGGCCCCTCGCCGCATCGCGTCAAACGAAAAACGGGCCCCTTTCGGAGCCCGTTTTGGCAATCCTACAACGGATCGCTTACTTCATCGTCGGCATGACGAACTCGGCGCCGTCCTTGATGCCCGACGGCCAGCGGCTGGTGACCGTCTTGGTGCGGGTCCAGAACTTGATCGAGTCCGTGCCGTGCTGGTTGAGGTCGCCGAAGGACGAGGACTTCCAGCCGCCGAAGGAGTGGTAGGCGAGCGGAACCGGGATCGGAACGTTGACGCCGACCATGCCGATATTGATGCGCGAAGCGAAGTCGCGGGCCGCATCGCCGTCACGGGTGTAGATCGCGACGCCGTTGCCGTATTCATGCTTCATCGGCAGTTCGAGGGCTTCCTCGTAGTTCTTGGCGCGGACGACCGACAGGACAGGTCCGAAGATTTCGGTCTTGTAGATGTCCATGTCGGGGGTGACGTTGTCGAACAGGCAGCCGCCGACGAAATAGCCGTCTTCATAACCCTGGAGCTTGAAGTCGCGGCCGTCGACGACGAGCTTTGCGCCTTCCTCGACGCCCTTGTTGATCAGGCCCATGATGCGCGACTGCGCTTCCTTGGTCACGACCGGGCCCATGTCCGCTTTGTCGTCAGTGTAGGGGCCGATGCGCAGCGACTCGACCATCGGGGTCAGCTTGGCGATCAGGCGGTTGGCGGTTTCCTCGCCAACGGGAACGGCAACCGAGATCGCCATGCAGCGCTCGCCGGCAGAACCGTAGCCGGCGCCCATCAGGGCGTTGGCAGCCTGATCGAGATCGGCATCCGGCATGATGATCATGTGGTTCTTGGCACCGCCGAAGCACTGGGCACGCTTGCCGTTCTGGGCAGCGGTTCCATAGACGTAGCGGGCAATCGGCGTGGAGCCGACGAAGGAGACGGCAGCAATATCCGGATGCGTCAGGATCGCATCGACGGCGCCCTTGTCGCCGTTGACGACGTTGAGGATACCGGCGGGCAGGCCTGCCTCGATCATCAGTTCGGCCAGACGGATCGGCACGGACGGATCACGCTCCGAGGGCTTTAGGATGAAGGCGTTGCCGCAGGCGATCGCCGGAGCGAACATCCACATCGGGATCATGCCCGGGAAATTGAAGGGGGTGATGCCGGCGCCGACGCCAACGGCCTGGCGGATCGAATACATGTCGATATTCGGGCCTGCGCCTTCGGTGAACTCGCTCTTCGCGAGATGCGGAATGCCGATGACGAATTCGCAGACTTCCAGGCCGCGAATGATGTCGCCCTTGGAGTCTTCGATGGTCTTGCCATGTTCCTTGGAGAGCAGCTCGGCGAGCTCGTTCATGTTGTCATTGAGCAGCTGAACGAACTTCATGAACACGCGGGCGCGGCGCTGCGGGTTGGTGGCGGCCCACTTCGGCTGAGCAGCCTTGGCGCTCTGTACCGCTGCGTCGAGCTCGGCATCGCTGGCGAGCGCGACCGTCGCCTGAACTTCGCCGGTTGCCGGGTTGTAGACGTTGCTGGTGCGGCCGCTAGTGCCTGCGACCTGCTTGCCGCCGATGAAATGTCCGATCTGACGCATGGAAGTGCTCCTCCTATTTTTTGGATGGCGAACAATCGCACTTCAATTTGCACAAATCAATGAGCTGAGATAAGCAACCGTTGTGCAGAAATTATAGCGCGATGCGAAATGCGGCCGAAGCGCCCGACGTTCGGGCAAGCGGGCAAACTCAAGATAAGGCGATCCATCGATGAGTGAAGACCGTGTCGTCAGAATGGCGGAAATCGAGATCGACATCAGGCATGTCGACGCCTATCGCGCGCTGCTTGCCGAGGAGATTTCGGCATCGGTCGCGTTCGAAGACGGTGTGCTGTCGCTCAGTGCAGTCGCCGTTGTGGGTTCTCCGGAGAAGATCCGCATTCTGGAAGTCTACGCCAACAGGGAGGCCTATGAGGCGCATCTGCAGACGCCGCACTTCCTGAAATACAAGACCGGGACGGCCGGTATGGTGACATCGCTGACGCTTCTCGATGTCGAGCCGATCATCATGTGCAGCAAGCCATGAACTGGGACGATGTCCGCATCTTCCTCGCCGTTGCCCGCACCGGGCAGATTCTTGCCGCATCGAAGCGGCTGGGGCTCAACCACGCGACGCTGTCGCGGCGGCTGACCTCGCTGGAGGAAGCGCTGAAGACGCGCCTCTTCGTGCGCCGGACCAATGGCTGCGAGCTGACTGCCGAGGGCGAGGTGTTTTTGGCCTCCGCCGAACGTATGGAAACCGAGATGCTGGCCGCGCAGGCCAATCTCGGGCGGACCGATACGGCGATCGCCGGCACGGTGCGCGTTGGCGCGCCCGATGGCTTCGGCGTCTCGTTTCTGGCGCCGCGCATGGGGCGGCTGATCGAGCGCCATCCCGAACTGAAGATCCAGCTGGTACCGGTCCCCCGCTCCTTCTCACTGTCGCAGCGCGAGGCCGATATCGCCATCACGCTCGAACGGCCCGAACAGGGGCGGCTGGTTTCCGCCAAGCTCACCGATTACACGCTCGGCCTCTACGCCTCGCAGAGCTATGCCGACGCCAACGGGCTGCCTGGCGATGCCGAAGCGCTGAAACAGCACCGGCGGATCGGCTATGTCGAAGACCTGATCTTCTCGCAATCGCTGAACTTTACCGGCGAAGTGATGCGCAACTGGGATGCGGCCTTCGAGATCTCATCCGCCACCGGGCAGACCGAAGCGGTGCTTTCAGGCGCCGGCATCGGCATCCTGCACGACTACATTGCCCGGCAGCACGACAAGCTGATCCGCATCCTCCCAGAGATTTCCATCCGCCGGGCCTATTGGACGACGTTTCACGAAAGCGCGCGCGAACTGGTTCGCGTGCGCACCGTCTCCGATTTCCTGCAGGAACTCGTCGCCGCCGACCGGCACATCTTTCTATAGAAGATGCTTCGGCGGCTCCTCGTTTTCGTCGGGATTGGGGTTTGGAACTTCATCCGGAAGCCTGTCGGGCTCCGGCTCCTTGATCGGCGGCTCGGGTTTCCAGCCTGGTCCCGGCATCGGCGGCTGATCGGGGATAGGTTCGTTCGGTACGGACATATCCTGCTCCTTCCGTCTTGTTTGATTGTTCAGTTGTCAGGCTTCAAAGCCTCGGCTGCGCGCATCGGCATGCTGTCGATGATGGCGAAAAGCTCGCCATTGCTGACGGGCTCGCTGACCTTCAGCTTTACGGTGCCGTCCTTGCCGACAAGCACGGCATGGAAATCTCCGGCATCCGGTGCGTCGAGTTCGGAGCGCAGCGCCTCCGCGGCGATGGATTCGGCAGAGCCGAAAACGGGTTTGACGCTGTTGCCGGCGACTTTCAGGACGATCATGTCGCGCTCGTCGAGTGCCGGCCGGTCGGCCAGCAACTGGTTCTCCTGGCGCGCGGCGCGACTATTATCCTTGTCGGAGAAAATGACGAGGACGCGGTTCTTCCACTGGAACTGCTCAAGGCTGGCGATGGCCGCATAGGCCGCATTGGTCTCGTCCACCTTGGTTGCGCCGTACAGAAGCGTCTTCGACATTCTCGTTCTCCCGTGCACCGATAGAACGGCTGGAGGGAACCGGGAGTTCCATCATTACCGGGAACGAGGTCCCGAAACGAAAAAAGCCGGTCAGATCGACCGGCTCTTTTGGTTCGCCCTGAAGGCAATTACATCGGGACGAAAGCAGAAACCGGAACCTGCAAGGCAGCGGCGATGCGCTTCAGCTTTGCCGGATCGGCATGTTCCCCATTTTCAATTTCAGTGATTTCCGCAGCCACCAGGCCACAGGTTACCGCCAGATCGTCAACACTGTACCCAACAGCTTCGCGGGCCTTCTTGACCTCGGCAGCGACGTTGATGGCTGAAATAGCGGTAGCTTTGGATTGATCCAGATTCTTTAGAGAAATGGACATTAAGGTCTCCTTCTAAAAGCACCTCAAGTAACCCCCGGCACAAAATGGCACTCCCGCTCACGTTTTGCAACGCAATATAAGAAAAAGTTTACTTGTGCCGTAGCGGGTAGATAGGCGGGCGGTGCCACGGGGCAAGTGGCGAGAAATTCGGGATGCGGATCGGATGATCGCGCGGCATTCACATCAACTTTTTGAGGGGAATGGTACGGTTGGGGGGTCTCGAACCTCCGACCTCAGGTGCCACAAACCTGCGCTCTAACCAACTGAGCTACAACCGCACATGCCGCGCTCGGCGCGACGGGGGTCACATACGAGGACTTGAAAATTAATTCAAGCCCTATCTCCCCTCAATATACAAAAAGGCTGGACGAGCGGTCCAGCCTTTCTTTGATTTTCCTGACGCGGATCAGGCGGCCTTGAAGGATGCCATGACCTTTTCAGCGGCTTCCTTGGAAGGCTTTGCCAGCTTTTCGGCAACCTGCTTGGAGGTTTCCTGCATCGACTTCGCCTGCTCGACGGTCAGCTCGGCCTGCTTGCGGACGAAAGCGGTCTGAAGCTCGAAGAATTCGGCGACGGACTTGACGCCGAGGAGCGCTTCCATGTGCGAAAGGGAGTTTTCCGCGTTGGTGCGCAGGGCGTCGATCGCCTTGAGGCCGATTTCGACAGAGCCGGCCTGAGCCGTCTGAACGGTGGCTTCGAGGGTCTTGCCAGCGTCTTCGCCGGCAGACTTCATCTTGGCATAGGCATCACGGGACTGCTGGGCGCCCTTTTCGGCAAAATCGCGGAAGGATTCTGCGAACTTGGACGGATCGAATGCAGCCATTGAAAAAACGTCGTCGGTCTTTATGGTAGCCATGGATGCGAGCTCCTTGAGTCCGGGCGTTTGACGCCCATTAGTTTGGATAGAGCTTATATAGACGATCTTATTGTGCATTGCAACATAATTGTGCGACGCACAACGCATTAACCTTTCCGCCCGAAAAGGCGGCCTCAAGCTGGACCCCTCTCCGGCGCATCGTTATTAATAGACCGTTAATTTAAATGAGGCCGAAGGCAACAAGGTTCCCCATGCCCGCTGTCCAGTACCCGTTCATCGATATTGCCGTGCATCAGCGGGTGCGGGAGCGCTTTTCGCGCGGGGAAGCCATGGTGCTGTTCTCCGCCGATCTGACCCGTCTACTCTGGGCAAACGGCACCGGCGCCGAGCTCTTCGGCCATTCTGCCGTCTATGATCTGCTCGACCAGGGCGTCGGCAATGGCGACATCACCTTCCGCCAGCTGGAAACGACGGCGCGGCAGCTGACCTCGACAGGCGACAGCCGCAATCTGATGATCCGCATCGTCAAGGGCTTTCAGCGCGTGCCCGTGCAGGCCGTGGTCGAACTGATCGCGCTCTCGACCGGAGAGCGGGCGATCCTGTTTTCGGTGCCCGTTGCCGGCAAGGCGTTGCCTGCCAGCGCTTCGGCGGCGCAGATGATCCAGGGTCTCGACGATCCCGATACGCATATGGCGGTGATCGGCGCCGAGGGCGAAGTGATCGCCTCCTCGCCCGGTTATGCGTCGCTTGGAATCACGCAGCAGACCGCGAAGAGCCTGACGGGCCTCGCGGCCGCTCATCCGGACCGGCTGGTGAAACGGCCGGTCGCTACGGGCAAGGGCTACCTGCCCGCTGCCGTCGGCAAGCTCAGCGACGAACCGGTTCTCAATCTGCTTTTTGCTGTCGAAACGGTGCTCGGCCATCTCGATCCGATCGATGCTGCGGCGCCGGATACGGCCTTATCCACAGCCGCCGTTAACCATATCGAGCCCCCGAAGTTCGACGAGGCGCTGAACGCCGTCGCCGGCATCGAGGATGTCGAGGAGGCGCTGGAGAGCATCGCCGAAGCCGAGGAGCCTGTTGCCGAAGAGCCCGACGTCGAGGAGCTTGTTGCCGATGTCGAGGCGCAGGCGGATCTGGCACAGGGCGCTGTCGAGCAAGAAGAAGCACTTCCCGAGCCTGCCGAGCTGGAGGCAACAGCGGCCGAAGACGACGGCCCCATCGCAATCGAGCCGGAACCGAATGTGGTGCTGGCGGCCGAGCCGCAGGATGCTCCGGCCGAGGATATCGCGGAAGAAGAACCGGTAGGCGCGGTTTCGGCAGAACCCGAGCACGAAAGCGATGCCGTGGCAGAAGCGGCTCACGTTGAGACCGTTGCCACGGCCCCCTCGTCCGGTTTCAAGTTCCAGCCGAACAGCCGCGCCACGCGCTTCGTCTGGAAGATCGATTCAACCGGCTGTTTCAGCGAAGTGTCGAACGAGTTTGCCGAGGCGGTGGGCCCGAATGCGGCCAATGTCATCGGCGTCGCCTTCAGCGATATTTCCGCCCTCTTCAATCTCGACCCCGAAGGCAAGATCGCCGAGGCGCTGGAGCGCCGCGATACCTGGTCGGGCAAGACCATCCTCTGGCCGATCGAAGGGACGAGCCTCGTCGTGCCCGTCGATCTCGCGGCACTGCCGACCTATACGCGCCAGCGCGAATTCGACGGCTTCCGCGGCTTTGGCGTTGTGCGCCTCTCGGACGCGGCGGAAGATCCGCTGGCGCTGGGCCTGACGCTCGGACCTGACGGGATCGGCCGGGATGGAGCCAGCCTCGACCAGCCGGTGGAGGCGCTGGCAGAACCCGTAGCCGAAACGCCCGAGGAGCCGGCGACGGCAGAAACGGAAGCCCCGGCGCCGATCGAAATTTCAGCACCGCGCGAAGAGCCGCCGGTGCTCCGCATGACGGAAACGCCGAGCCGCCGCGTGACCGACAAGATCGTGCAGCTGCACAATGCCGGACAGGGCCTCAGCGCTGCGGAGCAGGCGAATTTCCGCGAGATCGCCAAGCGCCTCGAAGCGTTTGGTGGGCGCGATTCCGAGAGTGAGACCGGGAAGACTGCAGCGCAACCGGTGCAACCCGACAGTCCGGATGCGGCCAATGGCGTGGCTCCGATAGTGAGTGAAGCGGCTGCGCCCGACGAAGAGGCGCCGATCGCCGAAGACATTGTGAATCTTGAAGCTGCCAGCGAAAACGATGGCGCAACTGCGGAGACCGCAGAAGACGAAGCCGTTGCCGACGATAGCGATGACGATGCCACCGAGGGGCTGCCGGAAACGTCGGTAAGCCCGCTCGACATGCTCACAAGCGTCATTCCTCCCCGCGTGAAGATGACGGACGGGCTCTCGTCCGCCACCGTCGATCAGCTACCGGTCGCGGTGCTGATCCATGCCGGTGACGAACTGATGCATGCCAATCCGGAATTCATGCGGCTGACCGGCTATGCCTCGCTGGAAGCACTCGGCGAGGTCGGCGGTCTCGATGCGCTGCTGCAGCGCCGGGAGCTCGAAGAGAATACCGGCCGTCCGGGTGCCATGATGCTGGTCACCGCCGATGACAGCCTGGTGCCGGTGACGGCGCGGCTACAGTCCGTTCGCTGGGAAGATGCCAGCGCGCTGATGCTGGCGCTGATGCCTGTTGAAACCAAGGACGTGCCTGCCCCGAAGGTGGCAGAGGAGCCGCGGCAGGAAAACCGCTCCGACCGCATGGTCGAGAAAGTCGCCAAGCTGCAGGTCGAGGTCGAGGAACTGCGCTCCATCCTGGAGACGGCAACCGATGGCGTCGTCGTGATCGGCGCCGAGGGCGATATCCGCTCGATGAACCGCTCGGCGAGCGCCCTCTTCAACTATGACGAAGAGGAAACGCGTGGCAAACCCTTCGTCATGCTTTTCGCGCATGAAAGCCAGAAGGCGGTGCTCGACTATCTGAACGGCCTTTCCGGCCACGGCGTTGCCAGCGTGCTGAACGATGGGCGCGAGGTGATCGGCCGCGAGGCGGCTGGCGGTTTCGTGCCGCTCTTCATGACGATGGGCCGCCTCACCTCTTCCAGCGGCTATTGCGCTGTGATCCGCGACATCACCCAGTGGAAGCGGACGGAAGACGAGCTGCGCAGCGCCAAGGGCGCGGCCGAAACTGCCAATGCTCACAAGACCGATTTCCTGGCGCGTATCAGCCACGAAATCCGCACGCCGCTGAATGCCATCATCGGCTTTTCCGACATGATGGCGAGCGAGCGTTTCGGGCCGATCGGCCATCCGCGCTATATCGAATATGCCAATGACATCGGCCGCTCCGGGCGCCATGTGCTCGATATCGTCAACGACCTCCTCGACATATCGAAGATCGAGGCGGGCGAGATGGATCTCGATTTCGCTTCGGTCGGGCTCAACGATGCGATCTCGGAGGCCGTGGCACTGGTGCAGCCGCAGGCGAACGGTCAGCGGGTGATCATCCGCACGGCGCTGTCGCAATCGGTCCCGAACGTGGTTGCCGACCTGCGCTCCGTCAAGCAGATCGCCCTGAACATCCTGTCGAATGCCATCCGCTTCACGCCGTCAGGCGGCCAGATCGTCGTCTCGACGTCTTACGAGAGCAATGGCAGCGTCGTGCTTCGCGTCCGCGATACCGGCATCGGCATGACCCGCAGCGAGCTCGACCAGGCGATGAAGCCGTTCCGGCAGGTCTCGGCGCAATCTCGCCACCGCGGCGACGGCACCGGTCTCGGCTTGCCGCTGACCAAGGCAATGGTCGATGCCAACCGGGCGATCTTCGCAATCAACTCGGCGCCGAACGAAGGCACGCTTGTCGAGGTCACTTTCCCGTCGCAGCGGGTTCTGGCCGGCTGAAACGAAAAAAGGCAGCCTGGGGTTTAGGCTGCCTGGAGTTCGGTGCTGTTCAACAAGGGGCTCAGTCGCTCAACGTCATGTCACGGGAGCCAAAGGCTCCTAGCTGCCTATCATTCACAGCTCCAAGTACCCTCACCTTTGAGCGATCTCCGTTAACGAATGGTTGCCGGGACCGCGAAGGTCTGACAGGTGGAAGCTTGTAGTTTCGGGCGCATTTTACGCGAAATTAAACGTTTAATTCGGCCAATCCTGCAAACAGTTCAAGCGCTTCCGGGTTTGCCAGCGCTTCCTGGTTCTTAACGGGACGGCCGTGAACAACCTCGCGGACGGCGAGCTCGACGATCTTTCCCGACTTGGTACGCGGGATATCGGCGACGGCGATGATCTTTGCCGGGACGTGACGCGGGGAGGCGCCGGTGCGGATGCGGTTCTTGATCGCCGTGGTCAGATCCTCGCTGAGGGAGATGCCAGGTGCCAGCCGGACGAAGAGCACAACGCGCACATCGTCATCCCAATCCTGACCGATGCAGAGCGCCTCGGCGACTTCTTCCATCTGCTCGACCTGATTGTAGATCTCGGCAGTGCCGATACGAACGCCGCCCGGGTTCAGAGTGGCATCCGAGCGGCCATGGATGATGAGGCCGCCATGCTCCGTCCACTCCGCAAAGTCGCCATGGCACCAGATATTGTCGAAGCGGTCGAAATAGGCGGCGCGATACTTGGCGCCATCGGCATCGTTCCAGAAGCCGACAGGCATGGAGGGGAAGGCCCTGGTGCAGACGAGTTCGCCCTTTTCCTGGCGCACCGGCTTGCCGTCATCGTTCCAGACGTCAACGGCCAGGCCGAGACCGGCGCCCTGGATCTCGCCGCGCCAGACCGGCTGCAGCGGATTGCCGAGCACGAAACAGGAGACGATATCGGTGCCGCCGGAGATCGAGGCGAGCTGGACATCCTCCTTGATGCCCTCGTAGACGAAGGTAAAACCTTCCGGCGACAGCGGCGATCCCGTCGAGGTCATCAGGCGGAGGCTCGAAAGGTCGTGGCTGCCGCGCGGCGTCAGTCCGCTCTTGCGGACGGCATCGATATATTTGGCCGAGGTGCCGAAGACGGCGAATTTCTCTGCCTCGGCATAGTCGAACAGGACGTTGCCATCGGGCGCGAAAGGCGAGCCGTCGAAAAGGCAGAGCGTTGCGCCCGCGGCCAGGCCGCTCGCCAGCCAGTTCCACATCATCCAGCCGCAGGTGGTGAAGTAGAAGAGCTTGTCGCCCGGCTCGATGCCGCAGTGGAGACGATGTTCCTTCAAGTGCTGCAGCAGCGTGCCGCCGGCCGAATGGACGATGCATTTCGGCACGCCTGTCGTGCCGGAGGAAAAGAGGATGTAGAGCGGGTGGGCGAAAGGCAGCTGGACGAATTCGACCGGCTTTGCCGGATAGGCCGCGATCATCGCATCGAAGGTTTTGGCGCCCGGTGTGGCGGCGGCCACGGCGTCGGCATCGGCGGCATAATGGACGATCATCGACGGCGCCTGCAATTTTGCGGCAACGGTCGTGACCTTGGCGGAAACGTCCTGCAGCTTGCCATTATACCAGTAGGCGTCGCAGGCGATGAACAGCTTCGGCCCGATCTGTCCGAAGCGGTCGAGCACGCCCTGCTCGCCGAAATCTGGAGAGCAGGAGGACCAGATCGCGCCGATCGAGGCTGCGGCCAGCATGCAGGCGACGGTCTCCGGCATGTTCGGCATCATCGCGGCGATGCGATCGCCCTCACCGATGCCGAGCGCGCGGAAAGCCTGCTGGAGTTTCGATACCGTCTCGTGCAGGCGGCTCCAGGACCAGCGATCCTGCACCTTGTCCTCGCCGCGGAAGATCAGCGCGTCGCCCTCGCTCGTGTTGCGCAGAAGGTTCTCGGCGAAATTCAGCCTAGCATCGGGGAAGAAGCGTGCCTTCAGCATGAGATCGCCATCGGCCAGCGCCCGCTCGCCACGTTCGCCACGCACGCTACAGAAATCCCAGAGGGTGGACCAGAATTGCTCGCGCTCGGCGATCGACCAGGCATGCAGGCTGGCATAGTCTTGAAGCGACAGGCCGAACGTCTCATTGCAGCGCTGCATGAAGGCGTACATCGGGCTCTTCTCGATGAACTCCGGCGACGGCGTCCAGAGCGGCACTGTGTCGTTCATTCCCGTTTCCTCCCGTTTATCCGCTATATAACATGCTGCACTGCATTATAAAGTGTGCATTGGGCCGGGCGATGGGCCGTCTGAATTGCATATGGCGCGCATTTCATATATCCGGCAAGATCAGCGCCTAACGGGTAAGCGCCTGAAAATACTGGCAGAGCTCATGAGTACGTCAAGACAACCGAAGTGGCGTAAAAAGATGGCCCCCGTTTCCCGCTGGCTTCCGGGCATCATGCGCGCCGCGACGCTGCTCCTGCTTGTTTCCGCGGTGATCTTTGTCGCGCTCCGCGTCGCGGCACCTTTCGTGGTTTCGACGGGTATGGTGCGCTCCGGCATCGAGGATGCGCTGTCGCGCTGGACCGGTTACAAGGCCGAGATCAAGGGCAGCCCGGAGCTCGAATTCTGGCCGACGCCGCGCATCACGCTCCACCAGATCGCCATCCGCCAGCCGCCTAACGCCGGCAACAAGCTGCTCGGCACGATCGACAGCCTCTCGGCGGATTTCAGCCTGATCGACGCGCTGCGCGGCCATGCGAGCTTCCACGAATTCCATCTTTTGCGGCCCAACCTGTCGCTGACACGCGATCAGCAGGGGCTGATCGACTGGACCTATGCAGGCCAGCTCGCCAAAGCAATCGACGGCGCAAATCAAGACGGCAATGCGCAGGTGCTTGAGCGCAAGCTCGATGCCGAGGTCGGCACCATTACCGTCGAAGACGGGACGCTCAACGTCGCCGATCTCGCAACATCCAAGACCTATCATTTCGAGGGCGTCACGGCCGATATCAACTGGCCGAGGCTTTCCAGCGGCATGTCTGCCGTGCTGATCGCCCGCACAGCCGGTCAGGATCTGAAGCTCGACTTCTCCTCGCGCAATCCGCTGCTGGTTTTCGGTGGCAAGACAACCGAGCTGAAGGCATCGCTTGCTTCCAGCCTCGTCACGGCTTCGTTTTCGGGGCTCGGCAACATTTCCAACCTGACCGGTCTGTCCGGCAATATCAGCGCCACGATCGGCGACGTGCCGGCTTTGCTTGCATGGTCGGGCAAGTCCATCCCCGGGATCGAAAGCCTGAAGTCCTTCTCGATCAGCAGCGACATCCTTTCGGCCGCCAACGGCCTGCGTTTCAACAATGTGACGCTTGGGCTGAACGGCGGGACGGCAACCGGCGTGATGGATATTTCGAGCGCGCGCAACAACCGGGCAAAGCTCGGCGGAACGCTTGCCTTCGACACCATGAACCTCAAGCCGTTCTTCGATGCTTTCGCGCTGCGTCTTGCGGCGGGCGAAGAAACCGCAACGCCCGATGGCGGGCCGCTGCAGCGGCTTGATCTCGATCTGCGCTTCTCGGCAAAGCAGATGGAACTTGCGCCTTTCAGCCTGTCGGATGTCGGCGCCAGCATCATCGTCTCGAGCAACGAGGCGAAATTCGATATCGGCGACAGCCAATTCGAAGGCGGCGAGATGTCGGCGCATCTCGAAGCCACCCGCGGCGATTTCGACGGTGGCGGCAAGCTGCAGGTATCGATCCGCAGCGCAGATTTCGGAGCTTTGGTGGAGCGTCTGCAGATGAAGGGGCCACTGCCGCTGACAATCGGTTCAATGGACCTGTCGCTGAAGACGGCGAAACCGCTGTGGACCGCCGGCTTCGGAGACATCACCGGCCAGCTGACCTTCCATGCAGGCGCCGGCTCGATCGCCAATCTCGATGTCGAGGCAATCCGCAACAGGGCAGCTGAGCGAAAATTCTTCCCACTGAGCGCCGCAAGCGATCACTCCTTCCCGTTCACCGAAGCGGAGCTGACCGCGAACTTCTCGGCCGGTGCGGCAGAGCTCGAAGGTGTCCGTGTCAAGGGCGCCGTGGACACACTCAAGCTGTCGGGGTTCGTTCCCTATGAATCCAACGGCCTGGCTCTGTCGGGCTCACTTCAGGCTACCGATGACACGCGCGCGGCCGAACTTCCTCTGCTGCCGTTCTTCGTCGGCGGCGCGTGGCCCAATCCCGTTATCTCGCCGGTGCCGGTGCTGACGCAACCGGCACCCAGCGCTCAATAATCAGGGTGCGTTGGCGGCAGCCCGTTCGTCACGTTCCCGCTGGGCTTCGCGGCGCTTGGTGACTACTGATGCCGCGATGACTCCGACTGCGACGACGGCGATCAGGATGGTGCAGACCGCGTTGATCTCCGGCGTCACGCCCAGGCGCACCTGGCTGTAGATCCTCATCGGCAGCGTCGTCGCTCCCGGACCGGAGGTGAAGCTGGCGATGACGAGGTCGTCCAGCGACAGCGTGAAGGCCAGGATCCAGCCCGAAAAAACGGCCGGCGCGATGATCGGCAGCGTCACCTCGAAGAAGGTGCGTACCGGCGGCGCGCCCAGATCCTGCGCCGCTTCTTCGATCGACTGATCGAAGCTCAGCAGGCGCGACTGCACGACGACCGCGACGAAGCACATGGTCAGCGTCGTATGGGCCAGGGTGATCGTCCAGAAACCACGGTCGAAGCCGATCGCCACGAAGAGCAGCAGCAGCGACAGGCCGGTGATGACTTCGGGCATGACGAGCGGCGCGTAGACCATGCCCGAAAACAGCATGCGGCCGCGGAAGCGCGTGTGACGCACCAGCGTGATCGCCGCCAGCGTACCGAGGATGGTGGCTGCCGTCGCCGACAGCACGCCAACCCGGACGGTGACCCAGGCGGCATCCAGCAACGCATCATTATGCAGTAGCGAGACATACCATTTGGTCGAGAAGCCGCCCCAGACGGTGACGAGCTTCGACTCGTTGAAGGAGAAGATCACCAGGAGCACGATCGGCAGATAGAGGAAGGCAAATCCGAGCGTGACCGAGATGATGTTGAAACGTGTCCAGCGCAGCATCGCTTATCTCCCCTGCTCGTCGGCTTTGGCCTGGGCGTTCTGGAAGAACACGATTGGCACCACGAGGATCAAGAGGAGGATGGTTGCCACGGCCGAGGATACCGGCCAGTCGCGGTTCGAGTTGAACTCGTTCCACAGCGTCTTGCCGATCATCAGCGTCTGCGATCCGCCGAGAAGGTCGGGGATGACGAATTCGCCGACGGCGGGGATGAAGACCAGCATGCAGCCGGCGACGACGCCGGGCAGCGACAGCGGGAACGTCACCCGCCAGAAGGCGCGGATCGGCGTGCAGCCGAGATCCTGCGCCGCCTCGATCAGCGTGCCGTCCATCTTCTCGAGCGACGAATAGAGCGGCAGCACCATGAAGGGCAGGTAGGAATAGACGATGCCGATATAGACGGCGACATTGGTATTCAGGATGATCAGCGGCGTGTCGATGATGCCGGTTCCGATCAGCAGCTGGTTCAGCAGGCCTTCCGGCTTGAGGATCGCGATCCAGGCATAGACGCGGATCAGGAAGCTCGTCCAGAACGGCAGGATCACCAGCATCAGCAGCGTCGGACGGATGCCGCGCGGTGCTTGCGCCATGCCATAGGCGATGGGATAGGCGATCAGTAGTGTCAGGAAGGTCGAGATCGCGGCAATGACCAGGCTTGAAACGTAGGCATTGAAATAGAGCGGATCGTCGATCAGGTAGCTGTAATTGTCGAAGGAGAAGGTGGAGATCTTCTCCATGAAACCGGCCCAGCCATCGCTGAACGAAAAGGCCGGTTCGTAGGGCGGCATGGCGATCGCGGTCGTCGACAGCGAGATGCGGAAGACGATGAAGAACGGCGCCAGGAAGAAGATCAGCAGCCAGGCATAGGGGACGATGATCACCAGGCGGCTGTAGATGGCTGAACCAAGCTTGCCCATGGTCAATCCTTCAAGAGTACGCCGGCATCTTCGGCGAAGGTGACCCAGACTTCCTGGTCGTAGGTGAAGGGATCGTCGACGGCGCGCTGGGCATTGAGCAGCGAGGCCTTGACCACTTGGCCGCTCTTCAGCTTCACGTGGAAGACGGTCATGTCGCCGAGATAGGCGATATCCCAGAGCTCGCCCGAGGAGGCGTTGACGTTGGGATTGGCGGGCGGTTGGCGGGTGACCTTCAGTTTCTCCGGGCGGATCGCGAAGCCGGCCGTGCTGCCCTTGGCAGGCATGTCGGCACTCGCAACCCTGACGCTGAAGCCGGCGTCGACGGCGAGCTCGACGCTCGTGCCATCGGCGGACACCACCTTGCCGTCGAAGATGTTCACGTCACCGATGAAATCGGCGACGAAGCGGCAGTTCGGTGCTTCGTAGATTTCGGCGGGGGTCGCGACCTGCACCACCTTGCCATGGCTCATGACGGCGATGCGGTCAGCCATGGTCATCGCCTCTTCCTGGTCGTGGGTGACGACAACGAAGGTGAGACCGAGGTTCTGCTGCAGGTCCATCAGCTCGAACTGGGTTTCCTCGCGCAGCTTCTTGTCGAGTGCGCCGAGCGGCTCGTCGAGCAGCAGCACCTTCGGGCGCTTGGCAAGCGAACGGGCGAGTGCGACGCGCTGGCGCTGGCCGCCGGAGAGCTGGTTGGGCTTGCGCGAGGCGAACTGCTCGAGTTTCACCATCTTCAGCATCTGCGATACGCGCTCGGCGATCTCGTCCTTGCCCATGCCGTCCTGGCGCAGGCCGAAGGCGATGTTCTTTTCGACCGTCATGTGCGGAAAGAGCGCGTAGCTCTGGAACATCATGTTGACGGGCCGCTTATAGGGCGGCGTGCCGGCCATATCGGTGCCGTCGAGGATGACTTCGCCGGAGGTCGGCTGTTCGAAACCGGCCAGCATACGCAGCAGCGTAGACTTGCCGCAGCCGGAAGCGCCGAGCAGGGCGAAGAATTCGCGGTGATAGATATTCAGGCTGAGGTCGTTGACCGCCGTGAAATCGCCGAAACGCTTGGTAACGTTCTTGAATGAGATGAAGGGCTTTGCGGACGGATCGGTCCACGGCGCGAAGGAGCGGCGAATATTGCCAAGAGACTTCATGGTTTTCCCCGAAATTATGAATTCAAACCGGCGCTCCCCCGATAGCCGGCACGTCAATAAAAGGCCCGGGCGTTGCCGTCCGGGCCGAAGTCTCGATTACTGGCCGGTGACGACCTTTGTCCAGATTCGTGTCACGAGGCGCTGCGTTTTCGGATCGAGCGGCGGTACCGTGAAGAGCTTGGCCATGACGTCGGGCGTCGGATAGATCGCCGTATCGTCGATCACCGCCTTGTCCAGGAATTCCTGGGAGGCCTTGTTGCCGTTGGCGTAATAGACGAAGTTCGATGCCTTGGCGGCGACTTCCGGCTTCATCATGTAGTTGATGAACTCGTGGGCTTCCTCGACATGCGGCGCGTCCTTCGGAATGCCGAAAACGTCGAAGAAAATCTGGGCGCCCTGGTTCGGAACCGAGTAGTCGATCGTTACACCGGCCTTGGCTTCCGCGGCGCGGTCGCGGGCCTGGAACATATCGCCGGAATAGCCGAGCGCGATGCAGATATCGCCGTTGGCGAGCGCGCTGATATATTCGGACGAGTGGAACTTGCGCACGAAGGGACGAACCTTGAGGAGCACTTCCTGCGCCTTGTCGAGGTCATCCTGCTTCTTGCTGTTCGGGTCGAGACCGAGATAGGCGAGAACCGACGGAATGACGTCGGTCGGCGAATCCAGCATGTAGATGCCGCAATCCTTGAGCTTCTCGGCCTTTGCCGGATCGAAGAGCGCATCCCAGTTCGGCTTCTCGTCGGTGCCGAGGGCAGCCTTCACCTTGTCGACATTGTAGCCGATGCCCGTGGTGCCCCACATGTAGTCGACGCTGTATTCGTTGCCGGGGTCGAAGGTGGCGACACCCTTGGTGACGACGTCCCACATGTTCTTCAGGTTCGGCAGCTTCGACTTGTCGAGCTTCTGATAGACACCGGCAGCGATCTGGCGCTGCATGAAGGACACCGTCGGGACCACGACGTCGTAGCCGGTGCCGCCTGCGAGCAGCTTGGTTTCCAGCGTCTCGTTGGAATCGAAGGTGTCGTAGACGACCTTGATGCCGGTTTCCTTGGTGAAGTCCTCTAGGATCGTGCTGTCGATATAATCGGACCAGTTGTAGACATTGACGACGCGTTCCTGGGCGTAGGACGGCGCGGCGGCAAGAATGGCCACGGCGGCTGACACCGTGAGCTTTGCAATGACTGACCTCATAATCTCTCCTGTGGCTTATAATTCTTAGGTATCACGCCCCCGGACACCCATTCCCTCTGGATTTTCGGCTAGACTAAGAAGGATTTCGAGAGCCGACAAGCGCAAAATCCTGTGCTCTCAATGATTTCACCACTCACCGAAAATCAAAGGCGCTGAGACCAGCCACCATCTCGTCTAGCCCGAGCGGGCGAGTGACCGGAGGCTCGGCGCGGGCAAGACAGCCCTTTCGCTCGCAAAGACGGCAGGCTGGACCGATTGCAACCGGATGTGGCGAAGATGACGCCGCCCGGGCGTAGACGGTCGCATCCGTGAATTGGGCATCGCAACCAATCAGCATCGCGGTGCGCCGGACCCTCTCGCCAAAGGGGGCCGCGGGGCCTTCCAGCGTTCGTGCGATCGTCAGAAAGGCGCTGCCATCCGTCGCCTCGACGGTTTCCGCCAGGACCTGGCCGGGCTGCAGGAAGGCGGCGTGTAGGTTGAGCTTGGGACAGCCGCCTCCGAAGCGCGCCTGCGGGAAGCCTGCCGCCCCTGCCCGGCGCAGACGGTTTCCCGCCGCATCGATCTCCACCAGGAAGAATGGCACGGCGCTGTTCGACGGCCGCTGCAGCATTGTAAGCCGTGCCGCGGCCTGCGCGAAGGAACAGCCGAAGCGGCTGCGCAGGAGATCGATGTCGTAGCGCACGGATTTCGCTGCCGTCAGAAAGGCCTCGTAGGGCATCATCAGTGCCAGGGCGGCGGCGCGGGCAAGCTCGAAGCGGGCGATGCGCTGAGCCTCAGGTGTCGACAGGCCGAGCCCTTCCAGCTCCTTGCCGATTGCTGCCTTCAGGGCGAGGGTTGCTGTCTCGATGGCGACCTCCTGCAGCTGGTCCTGCGGCGATAGGCGCTCGGAGATGAACAACCGCATGGAATGACGGTCGAAGCGGCGGCGCAGATCCGGCATGACATGCACCGGGAGGACGCGCACGGTAATGCCGCGCTCCTTCTGCAGCCAATCCCGAAGCACCTGCTGCAGATCGCCCGAGGGAAGCGTCATGAAGAACTGCTCGGCCGCATCTTCAATGACGGCGAAATAGGCCGGGCGCCGCTCCAGCGCGTCGCGCACTTCATCCGCCGGCAGACGCGCACCGGCAGCGGGGACCTGCGCACCGTCAGCCATCAGCGCGCTGAGATCCGAAAGCCGCGCCGCCTGCTCGCGATAGGCGCGGTAGAGCTTCACCATGCCGCTCGCCGCATTGGGCGCCGCATCCGATATCTCGACCAGTTCCTGATCGCCAGGCAGTTCGCCCGACAGCAGCGGGTCGGCGAAGACTTCGCGCAGTTCGGCGAGGTTGTTGCCCGGCTCGCTCTGGAGCTCATCGAGATCGACCTTGTAGACGGAGGCGAGCTTCAGCAGCAGCTGAACGGTGAGCGGCCGCTGGTTGCGCTCGATCAGGTTCAGATAGGACGGAGAGATGCCAAGCGCCTCGGCCATCGCCGTCTGCGTGACGCCGAGGCCATTGCGGATGCGCCTGACTTTCGGTCCGGCGAAGATCTTCCGTTCCATGTTCACGCCTTTTACAAACTTTTACAAATTGACAAAGCCAACCTGTAAATCTCGCGCCAATATAACCTCTTTCTCAGGCACTTAAGCAAGTCTTTTCTGGATTTTGGCGCCAGGTTTGTAAATCCTGTCACACAAGCAATCCAGCTGAAGGAGGATACTGTGACTGAGTTTGACAAGCTGATCCGCAACGCACCGGCTGGCCGTTTCGACGGCATCGAGCGCCCCTATTCTGCGGAGGACGTTCGCCGGCTGCGCGGTTCCGTGGAGATCAGCCACTCGCTGGCGCAAATGGGTGCCAACAGGCTTTGGGAGCTCCTGCATCACGACGATTTCGTCAACGCGCTCGGCGCTCTCTCCGGCAATCAGGCCATGCAGATGGTCCGCGCCGGCCTGAAGGCGATCTATCTTTCCGGCTGGCAGGTCGCGGCCGATGCCAATACCGCCTCGGCGATGTATCCGGACCAGTCGCTCTATCCCGCCAATGCAGGCCCCGAGCTTGCCAAGCGCATCAACCGCACGCTCCAGCGTGCCGACCAGATCGAGACCTCCGAGGGCAAGGGCCTCTCGGTCGATAACTGGTTTGCGCCAATCGTTGCCGATGCCGAGGCCGGTTTCGGCGGGCCGTTGAACGCCTTCGAGATCATGAAGGCCTATATCGAGGCGGGTGTTGCCGGCGTTCATTTCGAGGATCAGCTGGCGTCCGAGAAGAAGTGCGGCCATCTCGGCGGCAAGGTTCTGATCCCGACGGCGGCGCATGTCCGCAATCTGAACGCAGCGCGTCTGGCAGCCGATGTCATGGGCGTTTCGACACTGGTCATTGCGCGCACGGATGCCGAGGCGGCGAAGCTGCTAACTTCCGATATCGACGAGCGCGACCAGCCCTTCGTCGATTACGGTGCCGGGCGCACCGTCGAGGGCTTCTACCAGGTCCGCAACGGGCTGGAGCCCTGCATTGCCCGCGCGGTCGCCTACGCGCCCTATTGCGATCTGATCTGGTGCGAGACATCGAAGCCCGATCTCGATCAGGCACGGCGTTTTGCTGAAGGCGTGCACAAGGTGCATCCGGGCAAGCTGCTCGCTTATAACTGCTCGCCGTCCTTCAACTGGCGCAAGAACCTGGACGAGGCGACGATCGCCAGGTTCCAGCGCGAGCTCGGCGCCATGGGCTACAAATTCCAGTTCATCACGCTTGCCGGCTTCCACCAGCTGAACTTCGGCATGTTCGAACTGGCGCGCGGCTACAAGAGCCGGCAGATGGCCGCCTATTCCGAGCTGCAGCAGGCGGAGTTCGCCGCCGAGGTCAACGGCTACACCGCCACCAAGCATCAGCGTGAAGTCGGCACCGGCTATTTCGATGCTGTCTCGCTCGCCATCACCGGCGGCCTGTCCTCGACGACTGCGATGAGCGAGTCCACCGAACACGCACAGTTCAAGCCCGCAGCGGAATGACCGCGCAACAGGAGGAGAAGACCATGGCTTCCATCTCACGTGTCCGCGAACGCGCGGAAGAACAGTCCTCGACGATGACGCCAGACCAGCAGAGCATGATCCGCATGCTCGCCAACGATCTGCACCGGCTCAATCAGTCGGTCATGAAAGCGGTTGAGTCAGGTATTTCGGTAGAGCTCGTCCGGTCCGCCCGCCATCACGGCGGGGACGGCAACTGGGGCGATCTGATGATCCCGGTTGTCGTTGCCAATCGCCCCTAAAGAGGCAGAGGGCGCCGGGAAAACCGGCGCTTTCTGCGCCATTTGACGCAATTGTAAGTCCCAGCAAAGGCGAGCATAATATGATCAATCTCTTATGGGACGTCATATGCCTGCAACGATACGCGCGGACGTGCAGTCCCTGACCGATATGGTCTACGGGGCGCTGCTCGGGGAAACCAGCTGGCAGGATTTTCTGGATACGCTGAACACGCGCATGCCGGATGGGAAGTCGACTCTGTTTTTTCATGATGCGGTGCTCGGCTCCGGCGGGCTGTCGCTTTCATCGGGCCTCGAAGAGGCTGCCGCCAAGGCCTACAACACCCATTTCAGCAGCGTGAACCCCTGGATGGCAAAGGCTGCCGTCCGCCCCGTCGGGCTCGGCGTCATCGCCGATCAGATGCTGCCGCATGAAGAACTGCTGAAAACCGAATTCTATCACGACTACCTGCGCAGCATCGGCTGCCGCAGTAGCATCGGCGTGACGATCATGCGGGAGAAGGGGCGATCCTTCAATCTCTCGACGCTGACCTCCAGCACCGACACGAGCTACAACCGCCTTAATGCGCAAGTGCTGACAGATCTGGCCCCGCATTTGCGGCGGGCCTTCGATTACATGCGCCGCGAGCGAAGCAATGAGGCGGGCGGTAAGCCGCTGCTCGATGCGATCGGCGTCGGGCTGATCTATCTCGGCGACGAGCGCAAGGTGCGCTCGATGAATACCGCGGCACAGATGATGCTGACCGAGGGATGCGGCATCAGCGTCACGCCGACCGGGCGGCTGAACGTCAACGACGCCAATGTCAACGAACAGCTGCGTGCCACCGGCCGCTCCAGTGAGCCGCTGCAATCGGTTTGCAGCGGGCGCATCGGCAACATCAAATACACGCTGGTTCGGCTGCAGTCCGATTTCATGAGCGATTTCCTGCAGGAGCCTATCTCGGCGCTGATCATCGAGCGCTCCGGCGGCATCTGCGCCCATCTCAACGACCGGCTGAGCGGCAACGCGCACCTGACAGCCGCCGAACTGCGCATCGCCTCGTCCATCGCCAGCGGGCTGTCGCTGCGCGATACCGCCAAGCTGAACGATATCAGCTACGAGACGGCGCGCTCGCACCTGAAGAACATCTTCTCCAAGCTCGGCGTCAACAGCCAGGTGGCGTTGGTGAGGCGGCTGATACCGTAAGCTAGCTGCGGCTGGCACGCTTGCCGGCGAAGAGATCGGAATAGCTCTTCAACAGTTTGGTCATGCGATCGGCAACGGCGCGGATTTCCGGCCGGTGACGGTCTTCGTTGTTCATGACGATCCACTGACGGTGCCTGAGCTCGGGGATTTCACCACCGAGACGTTGAAGCTCTGGATCGAGATCGCCGACGAAGCACGGCAGCACCGCCCTGCCCGCTCCGGCACGCACCAGATCCGGCAGCGACCGCGGCCGGTTGACGGTAGCAGCGATCGGGCCGGATGCGTTGCGATACGGCCAGCGCAGATAGCCGGAAATCGCCTCGTCCTCGGCAACGGCCACCCATTGCTCCGCAACTTCTGCAGTATTGCGCCTGACATAGACGGCATAGGCGACCTCGCCGAGCAGGCGGGCAGCAAGGTTTGCCTCGTCGGGCTCGAAGGCGCGGATGCCGATATCGCTCTCCCGGTAGGAAAGATTGGCGCGGGTTTCGCCGATCGTCAGCGAGATGGCGAAGCTGTCGCCCGGCATGCGGATCGCGGAGAAATTCTCGGTCAGCAGCCAGGCAACCCAAGTTCCCGCCGCAACCTTGACCGTCGCCCCGCCCTCGCCCGACTGGCGCCAGGCATCGACCTTGCGGGCAGCCGCCTCCATCTCCTGCAGATGGTCGAGAAGAGCCTGGCCATCCGCTGTCAGACGGTAGCCGGTCTGGCTGCGCAGGAAGAGAGTGCGGCCGGTTTCCTGCTCGAGCTCCAGCATGCGGCGGCCGACCGTGGCCGGGCTCAGCCCACTCGTGCCGCTGGCGCCCGTCAGACCGCCGAGACGGGCGACCTGAAGGAAAAGCTGATAGGAATCCCAAGCCGTGTTTTTCATCAGTGAAAATCGTATGCCGATTTCGGCTGTTTAAGAAGCGATTTTTGATGTGTATCTGAAGTGATGTCTTTGAAACGGAGGACATCATCATGATCGACCAGATCGCAATCGCCGGCATGCTCGGCCTGTCACGGGGCGGCCAGATTGGCCGCCGGACATCCGAGGACGAATTCTATGAGCAGCATGGCGGCTCGCGCATCATCCGCGCCGTCGCCTGGCTGACCGACATCGGCCTCAAACGCAAAGGCCGCGCTGTAGAGGCGCGGCCCAAGGATACTCGTGTAAAGCGCGTGGATCAGGCAGCCTGCCTTGCCGGGCGGTGAGCGGCCGCACCCTTGCCGATACGGAACTGCTGCAAGAGGCCCATCAAGGCATCGGCCTCGTCGGCAAGCTGACGGCTCGCCTGCGTCGTCTCTTCGACCATCGAGGCGTTCTTCTGGGTCATCTGGTCCATCGCATTGACCGAGCCGTTGACTTCCTGAAGGGCGGCCGACTGATCCTGGCTGGCTGTCGCGATCGTCTCAACATGCTTGCTGATGACGATGATTTCCTGGCTGATCGAGGCAAGCACATTGCCGGTTTTCTGCACCAGCTCGGAACCCGCCGTTACTTCGCGGCTCGATTTCTCGATCAGGCCCTTGATCTCGCGGGCGGCATCGGCCGAGCGTTGCGCCAGCTCGCGGACTTCCTGGGCGACGACGGCGAAGCCCTTGCCCGCCTCGCCCGCACGCGCCGCCTCGATACCGGCATTCAGAGCCAGAAGATTGGTCTGGAAGGCGATGTCATCGATGACCTCGATGATCTGCTCGATCTTCTGCGACGCCTCTTCGATACGGCCCATGGCGGCAACAGCGTCGCCGACGACGGCGCCGGAGCTGTCGGCGGTCTTCTTGGTCAGAGCGACGGTGTTGTTCGCTTCGCGGGCGCGCTCCGCCGAGGAACGGACGGTGACGGTGATTTCCTCGACGGCAGCCGCGGTTTCCTCGAGATTGGCGGCCTGGGCTTCGGTGCGCTTCGAGAGCTCACCGGCAGACGCCATCATCGCGCCGCTGTTGCGCTGGATAGCGGTGGCATTGTCGCGGATGCTGGTCAGCGTATCCTGCAGGCGCAGCAGCGAGCTGTTGAAATCGACACGCAGCTGTTCCAGGCGGCCGACGAACGGCGTCTCGATGGTTTCTGACACGTCGCCCTGCGCCAGACGGCCGAGACCGGCGGCGAGCTGGTTGACGGCGAAGTCAATCTGGCCGTCGAGCGTGCGCTTTTCGGCATCGTTGCGGGTGCGCTCAGCTTCGCTGAGCGAGCGCTGCTCGGCGGCCTGGGTTTCGAGATCCTGGCGCGCCTTGGCGCTATCGCGGAATGCCGACAGGGCGCGGCCGATCTCGCCGAATTCGTTCGGCTTGTCGACGCAGGGAATGGTGCCGGAAAGATTGCCGGCGGAGATCGCATGTACGGTCTTCGTCAGCGCCTGCAGCGGGCTGACGGTACGGCGGATCGCAAAGAAGGCGAGCAGGCTGACGGCCAGCATCACGGCTGCACCGGCGCCGATGACGAGAACCTGCAGATGCTGCAGACGGGCGAAATAGACCTCCATCGGGATGCCGATGAATAGGATGCCGCTATTGGCGCCAGCTGCATTCTTCACCGGGAAATAGCCGGTCATGTAGTTGTTTCCGAACAGTACGGCCGGGCCGTAATAGGCGTCGCCCCTGGCGAGCACCGTCTGCGCCGGATGATCGGCTGCAAGCTTGGTGCCGACGGCACGGCTGCCGTCTTCCTTCTTCACATTCGTCGAGACGCGGACGTAATCGCTGCCCTGCTTTTCGAAAATCGTTGCGACACCTGCGATGGACTGAGCCGTGCGGTCGACCAGCGCGTGATCGGTGAATGCCGGGATCTTTTCTTCGGTGACCGTGGCGAGCTGCGCGTCCTTGACAGCGATCGTGGCGCCGTCATCGGCCGCACCGTAGAGGATGGCCATCGTGCGGCTCGCGTCCTTGGCGTCGGCGACCGCATTGTCCATGACATAACGGCTCAGGTCATAGTAGGTCACGGCGACGATCGCACCGGTACTGACCACAAGCAGGCCGAGTGTGATGGCAACCATCTGGCGGACGATGGAGGTCGAAAAAAAGCGCAGCATAGCAATCCTCTGCAATATATATTGCAGTCATCATATGCGTTAAACGTTAAAGAAAATTTCCCGCTAATTATCTGAAAAGACTATGATAACTCGTACTGATATGACTATATATCGGCATCTTTTCGGCCATCGGTAGAAAATCATCTGCGCCGCACCTGAGGCGCAACCTTTGCGTCTATTTTTCAGCATTCGCACAAAGAAAAACGGCGCCTTGCGGCGCCGTCCTCATCGGGTGAATTTTCGCTGATCTCAAGCGGCGCGATAGTAGGCCGTGTTCGATTCGCCTTCGATCTTGAACTGCTGCACGAGGGTCAGCAGACTGTCGGCCTGTGCCGCGAGTTCGCGGCTGGCAGCAGTCGTCTCTTCCACCATGGCCGCGTTCTGCTGGGTCATCTGGTCCATCGAGTTGACGGTGGCGTTGACTTCCTGCAGCGCGCCCGACTGGTCGTGGCTGGCGCGGGCGATCATTTCGACATGCTGGCTGATCGTGACAATCTGTGCGCTGATCTTCGCCAGCACCGTCCCGGTCTCCTGGACGGATTGCGAACCAGAGCTGACTTCCGTCGTCGACTTGTTGATCAGGCCCTTGATCTCCTGCGCGGCAGCGGCGGAACGCTGGGCGAGTTCACGGACTTCCATGGCGACGACCGCGAAACCCTTGCCGGCTTCACCGGCACGCGCGGCTTCGATACCGGCGTTGAGGGCGAGCAGATTGGTCTGGAAGGCGATCTCGTCGATGACGCCGATGATCTGCTCGATCTGGCGCGACGCATCCTCGATACGGCCCATGGCGTCGATCGCCTTGCCCACGACGGTCGCCGAGTCATCGGCGCTGCGCTTGGCCTGGCGGACGATCTGGTCGGCATCCTTGGCGCGTTCGGCAGACGAACGGACGGTGACGGTGATCTCGTCGACGGCTGCAGCGGTTTCTTCGAGCGAAGCCGCTTGCTGTTCCGTGCGCTTGGCGAGATCTTCGGCCGACTGGGCCATCTGATTGCCGTTACCCTGGATCATTTCGACATTGTCGCGGATCTGGCTCATGGTCGCCTGGAGGCGGAGCATCGAGCCGTTGAAGTCTTCACGCAACTGCTCGAGGCGGCCGATGAACGGCGTGTCGATGGTCGTGGAGATATCGCCCTGCGACATGCGCTCGAGACCGGCGGCAAGTTCGTTGACCGCATATTCGATCTGGCGATCCATTTCGCGCTTTTCGGCATCGTTGCGCTGGCGCTCGTGCTCGGCGGCCTGGCGTTCTTCGTCGCTCTGCTCCTCGATGCGGATCTTGGAGATCGCGTTTTCCTTGAAGGTGCCGAGGGCGCGGGCGATGTCACCGATTTCGTCATAGCGCTGTTCACCCGAAATATTGGTGTCGAGCGCACCGTCGGCGATGCGGCGCATCGCGGCGGTGATCTGGCCAATCGGGCGCTGCAGGGTCAGGACCAGAGCGATGCCGCCGATGATCGAGACCAGGATGCCGAGGCCCGTGGTGCCAACGGAAATGCTGTTTGCCTGCTCGCGCTCGGCACCGGCCGTCTGCTTTTGCAGTTCGGCGAAGCTGGTCAGCTCACCCCAGACGCTGTCGAGCTCCTGGCGGGCTGCGGCATAATCGGCAACGCGCTGGTTGATGACATCGACGAGGCTCTGCGCATCCTTGTCCATCGAGACCAGGGCCGGCGTGATGGCAGCGATGATGTCGCTGGCAAAATCCATGCCCTTGGCGCTGGCCTGAAGCGTGTTGAGCATCGTGTTGAGGGTGGCGATTTCCTGGTTCAGGCGAACGCGGTTTTCCTTGTTCGGCTTGGCGCTGAAATCGGCCAGGACGAGCTGCAGCGAATAGATCGAGGTCTCGAGGCGGCGGGTGTCCTCCAGAACCGAGTTGGTCTGGGCGATACGGCTGTCGAGCTGGACGAAGGTGGTGGTGGCTTCGCGCATCATCTGCGTCGCCGTCAGCTGCGTATAGGTCGACATCTGGCGGAAGCGCGAAACGAGGCGGCCGAGATTGGCGACGCCGTCATCGCTGCCGGCATCGGGTGCGGCAGCCTGGGTCTTCAGGTCGCTGATGGTCTGGGCCATCGACTGCGTCATGCTCTTCTGGTTCTGCGGAACCGAGATTTCGATCATGCGCTGAGCCTTGACGATCGCCGGCAGCGCCGTGGTCACCACCTTCAGCTTGTCGGCAGGAAGCTGCGCCTTGCTGAAATCGTTCATGGCAGTTGCCAGCGTATCGCCGCCCTTGAGCAGACGGTCGGCGGCGCGCAGCGTTGCGGTCGCATTGCCTTCGTCGGTGCGCACGCTCTCTTCGAGTTGGCGGGCGTCATAGCTGACGTTGAAACGGTTGGTGATCATTACCTTCTGGGCGTCTTCGATCTGCTGGCGCAGCGTGACTTCCTGCTCATGCAGCGTCCAAAGCTTACCGACGGTGCCCGCGATGGCGCTGGTGCCATCGATCGCGGCCTGAAGGTTTTCCCGCCCGGCATTCTCGCCGATCTGGGACAGCGTGGCGTTCAGAGTCTGGCCCTGCGTCTTGATATCCGTGTAGAGCTTGTCGCGGGCCTGCTCGTTGGTGATCTGCAGGAAGTCGTCCATCGAACCGTAGAGATCCTTGAAGCCGCTCAGCGACTGCAGGATGCTGTTCGAGATCTCCATGCGCCCTTGCAGCATGCCGGAGGCATAAAGCCCGGTGAAGCCGACGGCCGAGATGGCGACGACGAAAGGCAGTACGAAGATCAGCACCTTCGTCTTGATCTTGAAGCGCGACAGGATCTTATCAATGAACATGGCTATACCGGCCTTCCATACACCACTCCTCCCACCGGCTGCTGTTGCGGCGCCGGCCGAGTGCATCGAGCTGACTTTTTTGGAATAATGGGATACCCGAGGGCTCAGGCGGCAGTCATTGCCAAGTCATCTCCGCGCGAAAGCGGGATGCCCATAGTTTCAGCAAGTGTGACAGAAGAGATATTAATTTTCGGATAAGCCAAATCGTTTGAAATCGTAGTTCGGCCGACCGTGAGCGGCTGGCACGGAAGGGCTAGCCGCTATTTATATGACAATTGCAGGAATGGTCAGATGGCGTGGGCGATCAGAAGGGCGATGATCGCGGCAGTTGCACCGGTGGCCAGCATGGGAAAGCGTAGCGTCGCAAGCTTGGTGTCAGGCTTTGCCTGGGCAATTGCGATGGCGCGAGCGCGGCGTGTGTTCCTATTCATGTAAAGGACCTCACTTTCTCAATACTGTAACAATCCATCAAAATGGCTGTCCGGTAAAGCCTTAAATGGGCAGCTTGTTCCATCATTGCCATTGGGACACGATGGCGCACCCGGCTTAAGAAGTCTTGAATCTATTGATCCGGATTCGACCCTATAAGGATTCGCCGGCCGCGAAGCCCGAGGCCCAGGCCCACTGGAAGTTATAGCCGCCGAGCCAGCCGGTGACGTCGACGCATTCGCCGATGAAATAGAGGCCGGGAACGGCCTTTGATTCCATGGTTTTCGAGTCCAGCGCCGACGTATCAATGCCGCCGAGCGTCACTTCCGCCGTGCGGTATCCTTCGGAACCCGAAGGCTTAACGGTCCAGTTCTGCGCGGCATCGGCAAGCCGCGTCAGCGCCTTGTCGGAGAGATCTGCCATGTTGCCGGAAATGCCTTCGCGCTCGGTCAGATATTGGGCGAGACGCTTCGGCAGGATTTCCGCCAGCGCGGTCTGCGCCGACTGGCGACCGTTCGTCTGCTTGGCCTTCTTCAGATGCTGAAGCAGATCGACATCGGGCTCTATATCGACGGTGATCCCCTCGCCCTCGCGCCAGTAGGACGAAATCTGCAGGATGGCCGGACCGCTAAGCCCGCGATGGGTAAAGAGCAGCGCTTCCCGGAAGGCGGTCTTGCCGTGGCGGATTTCGGCAGGCGCCGATATGCCCGACAGCGGCGCGATCGCTTCCAGCAGTGCTGGGTCGAGCGTCAGCGGCACGAGGCCGGGACGTGTTTCAGTGATGGCGAGGCCGAACTGCTCGGCAACACGGTAAGCAAAGCCGGTCGCGCCCATTTTCGGGATCGACTTGCCGCCGGTGGCGATGACCAGCGAAGCGCAGTCGTATCCGCCCTCCGAGGTTTCGACGCGAAAGCCATCGGCGCTCTTTTCGACGGACAGAATCTCGGTGCGCAGCTGCCATTCCGCACCGGCCGCGCGCATCTCGTCGAGCAGCATGTGGATGATGTCCTTGGCGCTGTCATCGCAGAACAGCTGCCCGAGGGTCTTTTCATGCCAGGCGATCTTGTGTCGATCGACCATGGCGACGAAATCGGCAGGCGTGAAGCGGGCGAGCGCCGACTTGCAGAAATGCGGATTGGCCGAGAGGAAGTTCTTCGGTCCGGCATGGATATTGGTGAAATTGCAGCGGCCGCCGCCGGAGATGCGGATCTTGTCGCCGGGCGCTTTCGCATGGTCGAGAACGAGCACCGAGCGGCCGCGCTGCCCGGCGCGGATGGCGCACATCATGCCGGCGGCGCCCGCGCCGATGACGATCACATCGCTCTTCCGTCTCAAGCCGATTTCCTTCCGTGAATGCTGCCTTCTTTTTCTATCAAATGGCGAAAGTCAACGCCTCTACCCCCCTCGCCAATTGCCAAACTCTGGCTATGATGGCCTTCCGATCAACGTAACCGGTGTGTCATGTCTCCAAAAAAGACGACGCTTAAGCCTGCCAAGAACGTCCGCCCCACGATCAAGACTCCCCCTGACCCCGGGTCGTCGCGCGGCGTAGCGAGTTGGAAGGAAGCGGCACAGTGGCTACGGGCACGCGGCATCGAAGATATCGAGTGCATTACACCTGACCTTGCCGGCGTTCCGCGCGGCAAGATGATGCCGACGTCGAAATTCACATCCAACACATCGCTTGCACTGCCTTCGGCGATCTACCGCCACACGATCTCGGGCGCCTATCCCGAAGAGACGGAAAGCTTCCGCTACGAGCCGCGCGACAGCGACCTGAAGCTGGTGCCCGACCTTTCGACGCTGTCGATCGTGCCGTGGGAGACCGATCCGACGGCGCAGGTCATCTGCGATATCGTCAATTCCGATGGCGCCGAGGTATCCTATACGCCGCGCAATCTTCTCAAACGCATCATGGGACTCTATAGCGCGCGGGGCTGGAAGCCCGTCGTGGCGCCCGAGATCGAGTTCTATCTCGTTGCGACCAACGATGACCCCGATTATCCGCTGCGTCCGCCCAAGGGCCGTTCGGGGCGCTCGATCCTCGGTGGCCAGGGCTATTCCATTGCCGGGATCAACGAGTTCGACGAACTGATCGACGACATCTATCACTTCTCGGAAAAGCAGGGCCTCGAGATCGACACGCTGATCCATGAAGAGGGCCCGGCGCAGCTTGAGATCAACCTGCGTCACGGCAATCCGATCGAACTGGCCGACCAGGTGTTCATGTTCAAGCGCACGATCCGCGAGGCGGCGCTGAAGCATGGGATCTACGCGACCTTCATGGCCAAGCCGATGCAGGGACAGCCTGGTTCGGCAATGCACATCCACCAGTCGGTCGTGCATGAAGCTACCGGCAAGAACATCTTCTCCAATCCGGATGGTTCGCCCTCGAAGGAATTCTTCCACTTCATCGGCGGCATGCAGAAATACGTGCCGAGCGCGCTGGCGATGCTGGCGCCCTACGTGAATTCCTATCGCCGCCTGGCGCCGAACATGTCTTGCCCGGTCAACAATGCCTGGGGCTATGACAACCGCACGACGGCGTTCCGCGTTCCGGTTTCGGATCCGCAGGCGCGGCGCGTGGAGAACCGGCTGCCGAGCTCGGATGCCAATCCGTATCTGGCGCTTGCCGCATCGCTGGCCTCGGGTCTGCTCGGCATCATGAAGGAAATCGAGCCGACGGCGCCGACCGAGGATTCCGCCAACGAAGGGTCGATCGACCTGCCGCGCGGTCTCCTGGAGGCTGTCACGCTGATGGAAGACGAGCCGGCCTTCGAAGAGGTATTCGGCGAGGAATTCATCGGCCTCTATGCCGGCGTCAAGCGCGGCGAGTTCGAGACCTTCATGGAAGTGATCAGCCCCTGGGAGCGAGAGTTCCTGCTGCTCAACGTGTGAGTAGACCTTCCTCATGGCACTGAAGCAAGACTGGCAGAGCCCCATCGCGCCCGGCGTTTCCTGGTATCAGGCAACGGCGGGCGAGCGGCCCACCTATCCGGAACTCGACGGATCGAAAACCTGTGACGTCGCCATTGTCGGCGGCGGCTATACCGGGCTGCAGGCGGCCTGCAATCTCGCCAGGGCGGGCGTTTCTGTCGTCCTGATCGATGCCAACCGCTTCGGTGACGGCGCATCCGGCCGCAATGGCGGCCAGCTCGGCACCGGCCAGCGCTGGTGGCCGGAAGAACTGGAAGAAAAGATCGGCTACGAGCGCTCCAAGGCGCTGTTCGATCTGGCAGAGGGGGCGAAGAAACACCTGCTCGACTTCGCCAGCGAGCACCAGATCGATATCGAGTTCATGCCCGGGCAGATGAACGTCGCGCACAAGGAGAGCTACAAGCGCTCCTATATCGAAAATGCCGAGATCGCCGCCACTCGCTACGATTATCCGCATGTGCGGTTCATGGACAAGGAAGAGACGCACGAGCGGCTAGGGTCGACCCGCTATCATTGCGGCGTTCGCGACACCGGCACCGGCCATATCCACCCGCTGAAGCTCCTGATCGGGCTCGCCCGCATCGCAGCCAATGCGGGCGCGCAGATCTTCGAGATGACCAAGGCGAACGCCATCCGCAACGACGGCGGCAAGGTGAAGATCGACACGGACAAGGGCACGATCACGGCGGACAAGGCACTGATCGCCTGCAACGGCTATATCGGCAACCTGGAACCCGTGACAGCAAGCCATGTGATGCCGATCCGCTCCTTCATCGGCGCGACGGCCCCGCTCGAAAAGTACCCTGATGTGCTTTCCGGGGGAGAGGCAGTCGCCGACTCGCGCTTCGTGGTGCGTTATTTCCGCAAGTCGAAGGATGGGCGGCTGCTGTTCGGCGGGCGCGAGGCCTACACGTCGGACAATCCGCGCGACATCAGCGAGCATATCCGCCGCCAGATCGCCGAGATCTATCCTGCTCTCAAGGATGTGGACATCACTCACGCCTGGGGTGGCTCCGTCGGCATTACCCTGCCGCGGCAGCCCTTCGTGCGCGAAGTCATGCCGAATGTGACATCGATCGGCGGTTATTCCGGCCACGGCGTCATGCTGTCAAATTACTGCGGCAAGCTTTATGCAGAAACGATACTTGGAAAATCTGCCGATCTCGATCTCTTCAAGACGCTCGATATCCCGGCCTTTCCAGGCGGTGCGGCCATGCGTGCCCCACTGCTGTTTCTAGCCTTGTCCTGGTTCGCGCTGCGCGACAAGTTTTAGGGCGATTGCGGGATTTCCTCTCGGGTCAATTCGCTTTAAAACCGGGACCCGAGAGATTCATTGCATCGCACACTGGCTTTTTTAAATCGATTAGATTAAAACGGCCGCCAACCAGACTGATTGAGAGAAAAGCTCATGAGCAGCCAAATCATTCCCGTTGAACCCTTTGACTATGTCGTCTTCGGCGGCAGCGGCGACCTTGCCGAACGCAAGCTTCTGCCGGCGCTCTATCACCGCCAGATCGAGGGCCAGTTCAGCGAGCCGACACGCATCATCGGCGCTTCGCGCAGCCCGCTCACCGACGAAGAATACCGCAAATTCGCCCAGGAAGCGCTCAAGGAGCATCTGAAGAAGGGCGAGTATGACGAGGCCGAAGTCGAGAAATTCTGCAAGCGCCTGCACTATGTATCGGTCGATGCCCGCTCCGACGGCGGCTGGGACAAGCTGAAGAAGCTGCTCGACGACGGCAAGGATCGCGTTCGCGCCTTCTATCTCGCCGTTGCCCCGGGCATCTTCGGCGACATCTCGCAGAAGATCCACGAGCACAAGCTGATCACCAAGTCGACGCGTATCGTCGTCGAAAAGCCGATCGGCCGCGACCTCGCTTCGGCACTGCAGTTGAACGACACGATCGGCAAGGTCTTCAAGGAAGAGCAGATCTTCCGCATCGACCACTATCTCGGCAAGGAAACCGTGCAGAACCTGATGGCGCTGCGCTTTGCCAACGCTCTCTACGAGCCGCTGTGGAACGCCAATTATATCGACCACGTGCAGATCACCGTCGCGGAAGCCGTCGGCCTCGAGGGACGCGCCGGTTACTACGACACGGCCGGCGCGCTGCGCGACATGGTGCAGAACCATATCCTGCAGCTGCTCTGCCTGACGGCGATGGAAGTCCCCTCATCGATGGATTCCGAAGCCGTTCGCGACGAGAAGCTCAAGGTGCTGCGCGCGCTGAAGCCGATCGACGCCTCGAATGTCGAGCAGGTCACCGTTCGCGGCCAGTACCGCGCCGGCGCTTCGGCGAGCGGTCCGGTCAAGGGCTATCTCGAAGAACTCGAGGGTGGCGTTTCCAACACCGAAACCTTCGTCGCCATCAAGGCCGAGATCAACAACTGGCGCTGGGCCGGCGTTCCCTTCTTCATCCGCACCGGCAAGCGTCTTGCCGGCCGCATGTCGGAAATCGTCATCACCTTCAAGCCGATCCCGCACTCGGTCTTCGACCAGTCTGCCGGACGCATCAACCAGAACCAGCTGATCATCCGCCTGCAGCCGGACGAAGGCGTCAAGCAGTCGCTGATGATCAAGGATCCGGGCCCGGGCGGCATGCGCCTGCGCAACGTTTCGCTCGACATGAGCTTTGCGGAAGCGTTCCATGTCCGTAACCCGGATGCCTACGAGCGCCTGCTGATGGACGTCATTCGCTCCAACCAGACGCTGTTCATGCGCCGCGACGAAGTCGAGGCGGCATGGGACTGGGTCGACCCGATCCTGAAGGGCTGGGAATCCACCGGCCAGTTGGTCCAGGGTTACACCGCAGGCACCTGGGGCCCGAGCCAGGCTATCGCGCTGATCGAGCGCGACGGCCGCACCTGGCACGACAACATCTAGGATTAACAGCGATGGCAGCGACCATGCATGCTTTTGCCAATGCCGCGGAACTGGCCGCCAACCTTGCAGACAAGGTAGCGGACGCGCTTTCCAAGGCGATCGCAGCGAAGGGAACGGCCAGCATCGCCGTTTCCGGCGGCTCCACGCCGAAAGCCTTTTTCCAGGCGCTTTCGACGCGTGACCTCGACTGGCCGAAGGTGACGATCACGCTCGTCGACGAGCGCTTCGTGCCTGAAACCAGCGACCGCTCAAACCATCTTCTGGTGGCGAACAACCTGCTGCAGAACAAGGCGAAGGCGGCGCGTTTCCTGCCGTTGTTCCACGATACCGGCTCCGCGGAAACTGCCGCGAAGCTGGCAGCTACGGAAACGGCATCGATCGGCAATCCGTTCGATGTCGTGATCCTCGGCATGGGTGGCGACGGTCATACCGCGTCGTTCTTCCCGGGCGGCAACAATCTGGCCGTTGCGCTGGATCCGAAGACACCGCGCGGCATCATCACCATGGAAGCGCAGGATGCGGGCGAACCGCGCCTGACCTTCACTTTCTCCAGCCTTCAGGACGCCAAGCTCCTGGTGCTTCACATCGAAGGCCAGGGCAAGAAGGACGTGCTGACGAAGGCTGAAGGCGCCGGAGACGAGGCTGAGATGCCGATCCGGGCCGTGCTGCGGCGGGCGGCGACGCCTGTCGATATCTACTGGGCTCCGTAAGACCAGCCTTCGGGCCGAGCCGCGAACTTACATTTTGAACAGCAACCAAGGCAGGATAACTCCCATGTCCGCTAACGCACGCATTTCTGCGATCACGTCCCGCATTGTCGAGAGATCGAAACCGACACGCGAGCGATATCTGGAGCGCCTGCGCGGTGCCGCATCGAAGAGCGTCGCCCGCTCGATCCTCGGCTGCGCCAACCTTGCCCATGGCTTCGCGGTCTGTTCCCCCTCCGAGAAGGACGCGCTCGCCGGCGACCGCGTTCCGAACCTCGGCATCATCACCGCCTATAACGACATGCTTTCGGCCCATCAGCCGTTCGAGACCTATCCGGCGATCATCCGTGAGGCTGCCGCCGAAGCCGGCGGTATCGCCCAGGTGGCGGGCGGCGTGCCTGCCATGTGCGACGGCGTTACCCAGGGGCAGCCGGGCATGGAGCTGTCGCTCTTCTCGCGCGACCTGATCGCCATGGCGGCAGGCGTCGGCCTGTCGCACAACATGTTCGATGCGGCGCTGTTCCTCGGTGTCTGCGACAAGATCGTGCCGGGCCTCGTCATCGCCGCCCTCTCCTTCGGCCACCTGCCGTCGATCTTCGTGCCGGCCGGTCCGATGACCACAGGCTTGCCGAACGACGAGAAGTCGCGGGTGCGCCAGCTCTATGCCGAAGGCAAGGTCGGCCGCGCCGAGCTCCTGGAAGCAGAATCCAAGTCCTATCACGGCCCGGGCACCTGCACCTTCTACGGCACCGCCAATTCCAACCAGATGCTGATGGAGATCATGGGCTTCCATCTGCCCGGCTCGTCCTTCATCAATCCCGGCACGCCGCTGCGCGAAGCGCTGACCCGCGAAGCCGCCAAGCGGGCGCTGGCGATCACCGCGCTCGGAAACGAATTCACGCCCGCGGGCGAGATGATCGACGAGCGCTCGGTGGTCAACGGCGTTGTCGGCCTGCATGCGACGGGCGGTTCGACGAACCACACGCTGCATCTGGTGGCAATGGCGCGCGCCGCCGGTATCCAGCTAACCTGGCAGGATATTGCCGAACTCTCCGAAGAGATCCCGCTGCTTGCCCGCGTCTATCCGAACGGTCTTGCCGACGTGAACCATTTCCATGCGGCAGGCGGAATGGGCTTCCTGATCAAGGAACTCTTGAAGCAGGGCATGCTGCATGACGACGTGCGCACCGTTGCCGGTCAGGGGCTCGATGCCTACACGATCGACGCACGCCTCGGTGAGAACAATACGGTCGTGCGCGAGCCCTCCCCCGAAAAGAGCCACGATCCGAAAGTGCTCGCCAGCATCGAGACGCCGTTCCAGGCGAATGGCGGCCTGAAGATGCTGCGCGGCAATCTCGGCAAGGCGGTCATCAAGATTTCCGCCGTCAAGCCGGACCGCCATATCATCGAAGCTCCCGCCATCGTCTTCCACAGCCAGCAGGAACTGCAGGACGCCTTCAAGGACGGCAAGCTCAACCGCGATTTCGTCGCCGTCGTCCGCTTCCAGGGCCCGAAGGCGAACGGCATGCCGGAGCTGCACAAGCTGACGCCGCCGCTTGGCGTGCTGCAGGACCGCGGCTTCCGCGTGGCACTCCTGACGGACGGGCGCATGTCGGGCGCATCGGGCAAGGTTCCAGCCGCGATCCATGTGACGCCTGAAGCCGTCGAGGGCGGCCCGATCGCCCGTATTCAGGATGGCGACATCATTCGCCTCGACGCCATCCGCGGCACGCTCGAAGTGCTTGTCGATGCGGCGACCATGGCCGAGCGCGAGCCGGTGACCGCCGATCTCTCCGAGAACGAATATGGCATGGGCCGCGAGCTCTTCGCGCCCTTCCGCCGGGCCGTCGGCGCCTCCGACCACGGGGCGAGCGTGCTCTTCCACTAAACGACAAAAGCCCGCGATCAACTCGCGGGCTTTTTCATTTCCGGTCTTGCCAGCCGATCAGCCGCGCACGTCGAGGACGTAGTCGCGATGGGCGGGATGCGTGCTGTAGACGAAGATCTTGTTCAGTTCCTTCTGCGTCAGCAGACGCAGGAAGCGAACTTCGACGGTGTTGTTGCCATTCACCCGCATCAGCATGCAGCCGACCTTGGTGATGCGCGCATCCGGAATATCGAGATAGAACTGCTTCGGCAGATTGAACTGCGTCAGGATGGCGAGAATCGCCGAACTCATCGAGATGCGAACGATGTCGCAACGGCGCGAGGCCATGTGCATGACGCCCTTCTCGGTATATTCGAGACGCGCCGCGTTCATCGTGTCCTCCATCTTGAACCGCTGTTCGCGGTCATACATGAAGGATTCTTCCTTGTTTAGAAAATGCCCTGATGGCGATGGATTGGATGCACCCACGACCTTATTCCCCACTGAAAACAATAGGGGAATGCTAGCAGCCGGGACTTAACAGAACGTATTGGAAGCGCGTGTCTGGGGGCTCGTTTTCAAAGCCCCCAATTTTGGCGGTGAACGCTCAGCGCCGATAGGTGCGGCCTTCGGCATCGAACAGATGCAGCTTCTGGCGGTCAGCCGAAAAGCGCATTTTCTGGCCCTTCTTGATGTCGATCGTGCCCGGCAGCTTGACGATGATCGGCTCGCCGGGGACGAGGCCCTCTATATAGAGAAGCGTGACTTCGCCGAGCGCCTCGACGATCGAGACTTCGCCCTCGAAAAGGTAGGCGTCGCCCGCGGCAATCTCCAGATCTTCCGGCCGGACGCCGAAGCTTGCCGGCTTGCCCTTCTCCGATGCTGCCGTGGGGATATCGAGCGTCACCGACTTGCCGCCGGTCAGTGTGACCGTCGTGTTGCTGCCGGCCTCGGCAATCGTCGCCGGGATGATATTCATGGCCGGCGAGCCGATGAACTTGGCGACGAAGAGGTTTGCCGGACGCTCGTAGAGTTCGAGCGGAGCGCCGACCTGTTCGATGTGGCCAGCTGAGAGAACGACGATGCGATCTGCCAGTGTCATCGCCTCGACCTGGTCGTGGGTGACGTAGATCATCGTCGTATCGGCCATCTGCTCGTTGAGACGGGCGATTTCGATACGGGTGGCGACACGCAGCGCGGCGTCGAGGTTCGACAGCGGTTCGTCGAAGAGGAAGACCTTCGGGTTGCGGCAGATGGCGCGGCCGATGGCGACGCGCTGGCGCTGACCACCGGAGAGCGCTTTCGGGAGGCGGTCGAGATATTTGGTCAGCTGCAGGCTTTCGGCAGCGGCGCGAACGCGGCGGTCGATCTCCTGCTTGCTCTCGCCGGCGATCTTCATGCCGAAGGCCATGTTGTCGTACACCGTCATATGCGGATAGAGCGCATAGGACTGAAAGACCATGGCGATGCCGCGCTTCGACGGCGGCACATCGTTGACGTGCTGGCCGTCGATATACATGTCGCCGCCGGTGATGTTCTCGAGGCCGGCAATCATGCGCAGCAGCGTGGACTTGCCGCAGCCGGAAGGACCAACGAAGACGATGAACTCGCCCTGATTGATCTCCAGGTCGATGCCGTGGAGCACATCCACGGAACCGTACGACTTGCGAATTTCCTTAAGCGACAGTCCTGTCATCAGTGCCTCCCTCTAATTTCTAACCGAGCCGGGCGAAATAGGCGCCCCATGCCGGAACATCGATCTTCCCACCATAGTTATTGCTGGTGAAGCCATGGCCCGTCAACGCCTGCCAGTCGCCTTCCGGCAATGTGACCGCGGTTTCGGCAGCGCCCATATTGAAGACGCAGAGCAGCTTCTCGTTTCCATATTCGCGCATGAAGATCAGCGCATCGCCCTGCGGTTCGGCAAAGGCGATCTCGCCCTTGGCAAAGGCCGGGAACTGCTTGCGGAAGGCGAGGAAGCGGCGGTAGTGCTCCAGCACCGAGTTCTCGTCGCCCTGCTGGACGCTGACGGCGCGCAGGATGTGTTCGACCGGGACCGGCAGCCACGGCTTGACGGTGGAGAAGCCGCCCTGCGCAGCCTGGCTATCCCAGACCATTGGCGTACGGCAGCCGTCGCGGCCCTTGAATTCCGGCCAGAACTGGATGCCGTAGGGATCCTGCAGATCCTGGTAGGCAAGATCGGCTTCGGTGAGGCCGAGTTCTTCGCCCTGATAGAGGCAAACGGAACCGCGCAGCGTCATCAGCAGCGAGGCATACTGCTTGGCGAAGGCCTCGTGATCGGCCACCAGCGAACCCCAGCGGCTGACATGGCGCATGACGTCGTGGTTCGAGAAGGCCCAGCAGGCCCAGCCGTCAGGCGCGGCAGCGCCGAAATCCTTCATCACCTCTTCGACACGCTCCGGCGAGAGCGGATCGGGCGCCAGAAACTCGAAGGCATAGCACATATGCATCTTGTCGTTTCCGGACGTGTATTCGCCGACGATCTCAAGGCCGCGCTGACTGTCGCCGACCTCGCCGACGGCGGCAATCGCCGGAAACTCTTCGAGAACGGCGCGGAAGCGCTTCAGGAACTCCAGATTTTCAGGGCGGTTCTTGTCGTAGATATGCTCCTGGAAATTATAGGGGTTCACGGCCGGCGCAGTGGAGGCGTTGCGACGCTCCGGCGCCAGCGCCGGGTTGTCGCGCAGTTGCTTGTCGTGGAAGTAGAAGTTGATCGTGTCGAGACGGAAGCCATCGACGCCGCGCTTCAGCCAGAAGCGGACGACGTCGAGAAGACGGTTCTGAACCTCGGGGTTATGCAGGTTCATGTCCGGCTGCGAGGTCAGGAAGTTGTGCATGTAATATTGCATGCGCGTCGGATCCCACGCCCATGCGGAGCCGCCGAAGATCGACAGCCAGTTGTTGGGCGGCGTGCCATCCGGCTTGGCGTCGGACCAGACATACCAGTCGGCCTTGGCATTGGTGCGGCTGGAGCGGCTTTCGACGAACCAGGGATGCTGGTCCGACGAGTGCGAGATGACGAGATCGATCATGACGCGGATGCCGAGGCGGTGGGCTTCGGCGATCAGTGTATCGAAATCGACGAGCGTGCCGAAGATCGCATCGACATTCTCGTAGTCCGACACGTCGTAACCGAAATCGCGCATCGGCGAGGTGAAGAACGGCGAAATCCAGATGGCGTCGGCGCCGAGGCTGGCGACATGCGGCAACCGGGCGGTGATGCCCTTGAGGTCGCCGATGCCGTCGCCGTTGGAGTCCTGGTAGGAGCGCGGATAGATCTGATAGATCACCGCGCCACGCCACCAGTCCTTGTCGACGGCCATTTGGGATTGAGATGCCACGCTCATGTGCTTTCCTATGCGAAGTCAGGTCTTGGGATTGATCAACCGCCCTTGACCGAGCCCGCCAGCAGGCCGCGCACCAGATACCGTTGCAGCGCGAAGAAGACGCAGAGCGGCACGATGATGGTGACGAAGGCCGAGGCCGTCAGGATTTCCCAGTTGCCGCCGCGCGAACCAAGCAGCGCATTGAGGCTGCCTGTCAGCACGAGGTGTTGCCTGTCGGTGCCGAGGAAAACCATGGCGACGAGCAGGTCGTTCCACACCCACAGGAACTGGAAGATCGCGAAGGACGCGAGCGCCGGGAAGGACAAGGGCAAAACGATGCGGACGAAGATCTCGAAATCGGTCGCGCCGTCGACGCGGGCGGATTCGATGATCTCCTTCGGAAGCCCCGCGATATAGGCGCGGAGCAGATAGATGGCGAGCGGCATGCCGAAGGCGGTGTGGGCCAGCCAGATGCCGGGATAGGTTTTCGACGGCGCATCGAGTGCGGCGCCGACGATATTGTAAAGCCGAAGCAGCGGGATCAGCGACATCTGCAGCGGCACGACGATGAGGCCGACGACGAGCGCGATGATGAGCGCGCGGCCCGGAAATTCCATCCAGCTCAAGGCATAGGCCGCAAAGGCCGCAATCAGGATCGGGATGATGGTGGCCGGGATGGTGACCGTCAGCGAGTTGATGAAGGACTGGCCGATCCCCTCGCCCGTCAGCACCGTACGGTAATTGTCGAGGGTGAATTCCGGCGGGGTCGAGACCGCGACATAGACGCGGCGACCGGCATCGTCATCGGTGAAGGCCGCCGGCTTCGAATAGCGGTAGCTGCCGTCGGCATTGACCTGCAGCGACAGCCCCTCGCCGAGATCGGCGGTTTCGCCGGCCTTGTAGGCTGAGGGCTGCTGTACGCGGGTGCCGAAGGCGCTCAGCGAATGACCGTCCTGGCCCTGAAGCAGGTTGCCGGCGATCACATAGGTCGCACCTTCCTGCTTCTGGTCCGCAGCGGCGCCGACGCGGGCGGCAACCGTGCGGGTGGAGCCGGCGAAGGACGTCCACCAGCCGGAGACGGTGATCTGGTCCTTGTCTCGCAGGGCGCTGACGAAGATGCCGAGCGTCGGGATCAGCCAGATGATGACGATTAGGAGAACGCAGGCGTGAACGAAAAGACGGGCGGGGCCGATCTTGAAGAAGCTTGCAGTCGCAGTCATCTCAGTGGCCTCCGAGTTCGCGGTTGGCGCGGCGGACGTTCCAGACCATGATCGGCGTCACGGCCAGCATGATGATCAGCGCGATAACAGCGCTTCGGCCGGAATCCCCGCCTCCGCGGAACATCCAGTCGAACATCAGGTTGGCGAGCACCATGGTCTGCCACTGGCCGTTTGTCATCGTCAGAACGATGTCGAAGACCTTCAGGACAAGGATGGTGATGGTGGTCCAGACGACGGCGATCGTGCCCCAGACCTGCGGCACCATGATGCGCCAGAAGATCTGCCAGCCGTTGGCGCCGTCGATGACGGCCGCTTCGATCGTTTCCTCGGGGATGCCGCGAAGCGCGGCCGAGAGGATGACCATGGCAAAGCCGGTCTGGATCCAGATGAGGATGACCATCAGGAAGAAATTGTTCCAGAAGGGAATGGATATCCAGACCTCGGGCGTGCCGCCGAACGTCTGGACGATGGCATTGAGCAGGCCGATCTGGACGTCGTTGCCACCGCGGTATTCGTAGATGAACTTCCAGATAACCGAGGCGCCGACGAAGGAGATCGCCATCGGCATGAAGACGATGCTTTTGGCGATATTGCCCCACCAGATGCGGTCGGTCATCACGGCGATGACCAGGCCGAAGAAGGTGCAGGCGGCGGGCACGACGGCGAGCCACAGGATATTGTTGAAGATCGACTGGCGGAATTCGCGGTCGCTGAACGCCCAGGTGTAGTTGGCGACGCCGACGAAGTTCGATCCGGACCTGTCATAGACGGACAGGATGAACGTGGCGATGACGGGATAGACCAGGTAGACGATCAACAGGAGAAGCGCCGGACCGAGAAACAGCCATGGCCGGATCATGCTGCGGCGATTGAGATTGCGCGACGCCGAGCGGATGTCGCCATCCTTTACCGGGAGCGCAAGATCCAGGAGCTTGTTGGAAAAATAGAAATAGGCCGAGCAGGCGAAAACCGCCACGACCACCACGCCCAAAGCGGAAACTATCTGTGATAGCATTCGTCCCTCCCCTGCTACCCTAGTCTATCTGAAGGGCTTACGCCGGCCTGCGTCAACTTCTTCGGTGCGTTTGACCACAGTTCCGGCGCCGGCCGAACCCCTTTATGGATCCGGCCCTGCATGCCAGAGATGCCGCGGGCGAACCCGCGGCAACGTTCAAGGATGATTACTTGATAGCGTCCCAGGCGGCCTGGATTTCCTTGCCGGTATCTTCGGCAGACTTGCCGCCGACGAAATCGACCATGCCGGTCCAGAAGGCACCGGCGCCGATCTTGCCCGGCATCAGGTCAGAACCGTCAAAGCGGAAGGTCGTGGCCGTGGTCAGGATTTCGCCTTCGCGCTTCATCTGCTCGTTGGCGTAAGCCGCGGTGCTGACACCCTTGTAAGGCGTCAGGAAGCTCGACTGCGCCATCCAGACTTCATGGGCGATCGGCGTCTTCAGGAAGTCGATGAAGGCGCGAGCCGTCGGCGAATCCTTGGCGATCGTGACCAGCGTGCCGGCACCGAGCACCGGCTTGCCGAGATCGGCATGGGCGGCGTAGGTCGGCATGTAGAAGAAGTCAGCGTCCTGACCGAGCTTCGTGCCCTCCGGGAAGAAGGACGGAATGAACGAGGCCTGATGGTGCAGGTAGCACTTCGGCGGAACGGCGAAGAGACCCTTCGGGCTATCGCGGAAGTCGGTCGAAGCCACGGCTGCAACGCCGCCATCGACATATTTCTCGTTCTTGGCGATCTTGCCGAATTCCTCGATCGCAGCAACGACGGCCGGATCGGTGAACTTCACCTCGTTGGTCGTCCACTTGTCGTAGACGTCAGGCTTCTGCGTGCGCAGCATGATGTCTTCGATCCAGTCGGTTGCCGGCCAGCCGGTCGCGCCGCCGGAACCGAGACCGATGCACCACGGAACGCCGCCGTCCTTGACGATCTGATCCGTCAGGGCGAAGAGTTCTTCCATGGTCGTCGGGACCTTGTAGCCCGCTTCCTTGAAGTTTTCAGGCACATACCAGACCAGCGACTTCACGTCAGCCTTGTAGGGGAAAGCGTAGAAGCCTTCCTTGCCGTCCTTGCCCTTGTAGGTGCCGTAGCCGACCCAGCTCTCGCCGGCGCCGTAATTGTCCTTCACCCACTTGGAGGTATCGTCGCCGAGCGGCGTCAGGAAGCCCTTGCCGGCGAGGTCGGCAAGAAGGCCCGGCTGCGGAAGGATCGCGACATTCGGCGGCGAACCGGCCTGAGTGTCGATGACGATCTGCTGCTCGTAGTTTTCCGACGAGGAATAGGTGGCCTCAATGCCGGTCGCTTCGGTGAAATAAGCAAGAATGCTGCGAAAGAAGGCTTCATCTTCGCCACGCCATGGCCCGAAGATCGTCAGCGGCTGACCCTTGAGGTCGGCATGCGCCGCCTTGAATTCGTCGTAGCTTTTCCAGTTGAACTTGGCGTCTTCACCCGGAGCAAACTTGAGATCGGCAGCCGAGACGCTACCTGCAAAAAGCGCCGCCGCAGCGACGCTCATCAGAAAAGTCTTTTTCATGTGATCAACCTCCCATCACAATCCCAACCGCACTTTCAGCCTCTCGCCGGAGTCTTTCAAAGCGCTTTGACACCAAACTGATTCCACTTTCCTCCGAAAGGAGTCAAGCTAATTCGCGAATACCGCGTAAACACTGGCAAATTTCGCGCTGAAGCAACGCTTACACGGGAATATGGAGCGATTTTTCTTGAGTCAAGCAGAGCAAGTGCTACATAATTTAAAAGCGCTTTGAGCGGTCTGGGAGAAACCGCTGCGCATATGTCGGCGGAGGAAGCATAGCACGTGAATCTCAAACAGCTATCGGAATTGCTTGGTCTTTCCCAAACGACCGTCAGCCGTGCCCTTAACGGCTATCCGGAAGTCAACGAAGCAACGCGGGAGCGCGTGCTCCAGGCCGTCAAGGAAACCGGCTACCGTCCCAACAAGGCTGCCCAGCGTCTGGCGACCGGCAAGGCGGGCTCGATCGGCCTCGTGATGCCGACCGCTCCCGGCCATCAGTCCGACGTGCATTTCGGTGAGTTTCTGGCGGGGCTTGGCGAAGAGGCGGTGCGCCACGACTTTCACTTCGTGATCACCCCGTCCGATCCGGATGACGAGGTGGGCGCGCTGAGGCGTCTGGCGATCAGCGGCAATGTCGATGCGCTGTTCGTTGCCTATATGCGCGGTCACGACCCCAGGCTTGCGATGCTGAAATCACTCTCGACGCCCTTCGTCGTCCATGGGCGGTCGCATGGCTCGGAGCCGGACTATCCCTATCTCGACATCGACAACGAAGCAGCCTTCTACGATGCCACGAAGCTGTTGCTGCAGCTCGGCCATACGCGCTTCGGGCTGATGAACGGCCCGGCGCATCTGGATTTCGCGATCCGGCGGAGAGAAGGCGTCGAGACAGCCCTCGGCGAGCGCGGTCTGCATCTCAGCGAAGAATGCATGAGCCACGCGCTGATGACCGACGAACAGGGCATGATTGCGATGGAGCAGTTCTTGCAGCTGCCGGAGCGGCCAACGGCCATCCTCTGTTCCAGTACGGTGCTGGCGCTCGGCGCAATCCGCGCGGTGAACCAGGCGGGGCTGAAGCTCGGCGAGGACATCTCGCTTATTGCCCATGACGACGTGTTGCCGCTTTTGAAGCCGGAGAATTTCTCCGTGCCGCTGACGACGACCCGCTCGTCGCTGCGCGCCGCAGGAGCGCGCATCGCCCAGCGGCTGATCGGAACGGTCAAGCAGACCGCCGCCTTCCCCGAGCAGGAACTCTGGAAGGCCGAACTGATCGTCAGGGGATCGACAGGCCCTGCCCCGCGCGACTGATCAGAACTGGGGCGGCGTCTGGCCGGCGGTGCGGTGAGCCGCGATCACTGTATTGGCCATCAGCATGGCGATCGTCATCGGGCCGACGCCACCCGGAACGGGCGTGATGACCGATGCGACCTTTTCGGCTTCCGCAAAGGCAACGTCGCCGACAAGGCGGGTCTTGCCCTCGCCCTTTTCAGGTGCCGGAACGCGGTTGATGCCGACATCGATGACCGTTGCGCCGGGCTTCACCCAATCGGCCTTGACCATCTCGGGACGGCCCACGGCCGCGACCAGAATATCGGCGTTGCGGCAGACGGCCGGCAGATCCTTGGTGCGCGAGTGAGCGATCGTGACGGTGGCGTTGGCGTTCAGCAACAGCTGAGCCATCGGCTTGCCAAAGAGGTTGGAGCGGCCGATGACGACGGCATTCAGACCGGAGAGGTCTTCACCATGCGTGCGGCGAACGAAGACCATGGCGCCTGCCGGCGTGCAGGACACGAGGCCGGTTTCGAGGTCGCCGGTGGCGAGCTTGCCGGCGTTGACAACGTGCAGGCCGTCGACATCCTTTTCCGGCAGGATCGACTGGATGATGGGCTCGCTGTTCAGCGGCTTCGGCAGCGGCAGCTGCACGAGGATGCCGTGGATCGACGCGTCGGCATTCAGCGATGCGACGAGAGCGGCAAGCTCTTCCTGCTTCGTTTCGGCCGGCAGCGTGTACTGAACCGACTTGAAGCCGCATTCCTTGGCCATCTTGCTCTTGGAATTGACATAGGCATGGCTTGCCGGATCATCGCCGACGATCACCACTGCAAGACCCGTCTTCACGCCGCTCTGCTTTTCGAGCGAGGCCGAAGCCATCTTCACGGTTTCGATCACCGAAGCGGCCACCTGCTTGCCATCGATCACTGTCGTCACGCGTCTCTCCCGCCTGTGCTATCGCGTGCGAAGCTAGGCCTTCGCCCGCCACGCCGTTTGCCTCAGAACGCCCTATCCTGTTTAAAAGCGGCAAATGCAAGAGCAATGACGCTGCCGCGTGAGGAGAAATTCGCGTCAGCGGCCAGTTGCCGCATAGCTCTGGAAGCGGCTGCGCAGCTCTGCAAGTTCGGCGCGCAGAAGCTCGATATCGTCCGGCTGCTCCGGCTCCGGCTCAAGTTCGGGTTCGAGCGCGAACTGCTGAGCAACAGACGGCTCAATGACCGCCGGAATATCCAGGAGATCGAGCGGGTCTTCCTGGCGATTGCGAAACAGGCCCGACAGCATGAAAGCGGCGAGACCAAGGATCAGACCGATGCCGCCACCGATCGCCGAGCGAAGGGAGGTGCTGTAGCCGGTCGAGACCGCGAAGACCTGCGGCGCGGCCTGCATCGAGATATTGCTGTCGCCCATACCAGCCTGAGGCAGCGCCGTATCGAGGCGAGACTTTGCGGCATCGGTCTTGTCGCGCAGCTCGGTCAGCTTGGCGAGATCGACGCCGGTGTCGCGGCTCTGGGCGATGAGGCCGTTGCGCTCATCGCTGAGCTTGCGGCGGGCATCCACAGCCATCTTCGCGTCGACGGCCGCGTCTTTCGCCTGCACGGAGAGTTCGCGAGAGAGCTTGTCACGGAGACCATCGACGATCGCCTGCTGGGCAAGAAGTTTCGGATGACGCGGGCCGAGATCGATGGACAACTGCGAAAGCGTCGCCTTCTCGGCAGCATATCGGTCTCGCGCATCCTGCAGCACCGGCGAAATCATATCCGAGGGCAGAACGCCATCGACGACATCGGCCGGCTTTGCCGCCTTCAGGCGATCGGCGCGCTCTTTCGACAGCGTGATGCGCTGCTCGCCGACCTTGAGATCGGCATCCAGCTGGTTGATCCGCTGCTGGAGATCGGCCGCAACCCTGACATTGCCTTCGCCGGTCCTTGCGGTGAAGGCGTCGAGTTCGGCACGGGCCTGCTCATAGGCCTTCTTCAGCGCGCCGTCCGATCCGGCTGCATCGCCGGCCGGTGCCGCAAGCAGCATGCCGGACAGGCGGGCCGAGATCTGGCGCGATTTCTCGGCGCTCGCGGTGGAGACATTGAGCCTGACGAGCCCGGTGCCGCCATCCGGCACGGATTCAACGGCAGCCGCCAGAGAAGCCTCGGCGCGGGACGCGGCATCTGCCGCGGCACCATTGCCGGAGAGGAGATCGAAGGCAATGCCGACGGCATTGGGCTTCTCGCCGGCGAATTCAGGATCGCGGTCGAGCTTGAGAGACGCGACGGTCGCGGCGATCACCGGGCCGGAGACCAGTTTTTTCGCGGCAGCCTGCGTCAGCGCCGGACGGGTCGCCGTGTCCCCGCCGACATGCAGCACGGTGGCAGCGGCATAGCGGACCGGCGCCTGCGGCATCATGAGCGGGAAGGCAGCGCCGAGCATCAGGCCGGCCAGCGCATATGCAATCGGCTTCAGGGGAAGACGGAGCGGCTCGTCATCGACAACGGCGGCTGGAATGTCATTGGTATTGGCGGGGGCAAACACAGGTTCCGGCAATTGCGAGGCCGCGGCGGCCTGGACCGGCGGCTTTTCAACTGTAGCAGGCTGCGATGGCGCGTCATTGGCGGGCGTCAAATGCGGAGCGAGGATCGCTTCGATACGGCTTGTCAGCGGCGTTTCGGCCTTTGCCCGCGCCTTGCGCTGCTCTTCAAGCGCCTTTTCGATGACACGCAGCAATTCGGCTTCGGAGGGACGAACCGCAGCCGCATAGCCGCCGCGCGATGCGTCCTGCGCGCTAGATGGGGCGCTTGCGCGTCTGCCGTTCAATGCCTTGTTGTCATACATGGATGCCACTTCTCACGCACGTGATGGTCCGGCGGTACCCGCAGCTCTGCGAGTATTAATCGAGCCTAAACAATCATGGCAAAGAAATGGTTAACGAGAGTTTCAGGAAGTCGCTAACGGCGCGTGCCGCTGCGCTTCTGCGGGGGCAGAGAGGTGCTGCGATCGCCATCGAGCTTCACGATCCGCTCGCGCCGGCTGAACCGGTATTGCAGGACGTGGAACAGGAAGAGCGGGATGCCGACGACATAGCGGCGCCAGAGGCGCGACGGCTCCTGGACAAGGCGGTAGGCCCATTCGAGCCGCATCATCCGCACCGTTTCCGGCGCGCGCGGGATCTCGCCCGAAACGAAATCGAAGAGAGCGCCGACCGTCAGAACGAGGCGGGCATGCTCGGGACGGACATGGCGATGCGCCCATTTCTCCTGCAGCGGCGTGCCCATGCCGATGATCAGCATGTCGACCTTCTGGGCATCGAGTTCGGCGACGACATCGACAGGATTGTCCTTGTCGAAATAGCCATCGGAAATGACGACGAATTCGTGCCACGGCGCATGTTTTGCGAAGTTCGCAGCGGCGCGCTCGACCACCGCACGCTTGCCGCCGATCAGGCCGACCCGGCGCGGCGTCTCCATGAAGGTCAGAAGTGCGGGCACGAAATCGGTGCCGTTGAGATTGGCCGGGAACGGGCTGCCATGCGAAACCTGCGAGGCGATGTTGAGGCCGATGCCGTCGGGCAGGACCAGATTCTGCCCGAGAATATCGCGATATTCCGGATCGCGCAGCGTCATCATCATGTTATGGGCGTTGACGAAGGAGATGACCGTCTGGCCGACCGGCAGCGATGCCAGCTCGTTGATGAAGACGAGTGCGTCATCCCATCCGAGATCGCAGACCGGCACGTCGAAGATCGTGCGGCGCGAGGCCATAACCGCGAAATTCGCGATCAGATTCATCCCAACCTCCTGCAGGGGGTGCTTCATGCGCCCAGCATCCTGGAAAACGAGCAACGGATGGCAAGCCACGTCTGCAGCCGTTATCCCGGATGCAGAGCCATGACTGGCCTGAACCAAGGGTATATCAGGTCGATTTCAAACAACCTTTAGGAAAACCCGTCGCATTGCGGGAACCGGGTAAAGCACCTGTTAACCATCGCCCGCAAACAACAATGGCGCCCTAAGGGCGCCATCTCGGTGCAATTAAAAATGCGATCAGTGCGCCGCCGGCGCGGCTGCGGCATCGGCTGAGGGTTCCGCCTCGACGATCTTGACCGGCTTGCCCATCTTCGGCTGCTGGCCCGACGTGGCGGCCTTCTGGTCTTGCTTCGACAAGTAGTCGAGCTGCTGCAGCATGACGTCTGCAACATATTCGCCGCCCAGCCGCTCGTTCATGCCCTTCTTGACCGCATCGCGAAATGCCTGCGGATCGAAGGACTTGACCTTGCTGATGTCGACCATCTTGTTGCCGACCAGCAGCGTGAAGAGCTGATCCGTGGTCATCTCCGTCAAGGGCAGCGTGGCACCCTTCACGACATCCTTGTTCATCATGAAGTTCAGCTGGCCGATGAAATAGCCGGTCACCGCGCCATTGGCGATGATCGGGATGGTGACGGTCTCGCCTTTGACAAGCTCAAGCTGCGCCTGCTTGGAATCGTCCGGAGGCGGCGCTGGCGCAGTCGCCATCTTCACCGAGAAATAGACCGAAGCCAATGTGATCGCGCAGACCCAGATGCCTGTAAAGACGAGCTTGAGCATCAGTTGTCACGCATGACGAACTGTTCCTGGGAATAGGTGCCGTCGGCATCCGCATCCTGAACGGCGTTCTTCAAGAGGTCGGCGACAGCACGAACAGCTTCGAGATGGGCCTCGACGCGGCGTGCGTTGAGCGTCAGCTTCTTCTTCAAGCCGTGCAACTGTTCGAGATGCGAGGCGGCGAGTTCGGCCGGGTCGGTATCGCTGAACAGCATCGACAGCTCGTAGAGGCAACGGCTCTTGTGCGCGTTCGACACCTTGAGGTCGAACTGCGGATCGGTTCCGATGCGCGTGTTCTCGTTATCGATGATCATTTCCAGGCGGCCGAGGACCGATTTGATACGATATTCGTTCGAGATTATTTCCATTTTTATCCTCGGCTATGCTTCTTTATTGGACTTGGCTTCCGCCGTCGGCGTGCCAAATGTCTTGCGCTGGAATTCGTCGATCATGCTGAAGGCGACCTTGCGGTCGTCCTGATCGGCGGTGGCGTTGACGATTCCGCCTTCCTTCTTGCGAAGGGCATCGTGATAAAGCTCCTTGGCGATACCGATGCCATCGCCCTGGGAGATGACGTTGCCGAGCTGCTCGGCCATCATGCCCTTCCAGATGTCGCCCGTGGCACCCTTGCCATAGACCTGATCACTGTCGCTCGGCAGCATGTTCTTGATGAAGTTCTGCAGAACCATCGATTCGAACTTCCGGTAGGTTTCCGGAACCTGCTCCGTCTTCTCGCGGTTCTTGACGTCGTCGAGACCGGTCTTGCCCGCGCTTTCAAGACCTCCAATCTTGGAGGAAAAGCCATTGCCGTTCTCGGCAAGGCTGGTTGCCCTGAAAGCAGCACGGGCTGCCTTCAGTTTCTCCTGGGCGGACGCGACCTCTGTCGGGTCGGCTGCCTTGACAACGTCCAGGACAAGATCACTGGGGGGCGAAATAGCCAACGTCACAATCCTCTAATGTAAGGTTGTGGCGATTATTATTTTTGAAGCTTGCTGGAGGCTGGCGTTGCAAATTTCTGGTCGATGATATCGTAGACCGCATTGTCATCGGCCTCGCGGCGTTCGGCCTGAAGGGCTTCATTCATCCCCTCCTCCAGCCTGTCACCTTTCGCACGCTCGCGCTGCAGGCGCATTTCGTGGAGCTGCTGGATACCCGTCAGCTGCTTGTCCTTGGTACTGAGTCGCTCGAAGCGGTCGGCATAGCTCTGCGAGAAGTCGCGATGAATCGGATCGACCGAGCCCAGCGCCTCGATGACATTGTCCATCGACTTGTTGACCTCGACGCGCTGGCGCGCGGTCTCGGCGAGATCGTATTCCGCCATCTGCTCCAGGTGGCGCTGGACGGCGACGAGGCGCTTGAGCTTTTGGGACCGCGTCTGCTCCGCCATCGCCTAAAGCCCTATGAAGACGGTGGGGAAGGATTGCGCAAACTGGCTGATCAGCGCCGCCACCGAAAAATAGAACAGGAAGAGCCCGCCGAGCAGCAGATAGGGCGTGGAAATGAAGTAGACCGGGATCTGCGGCGCTAGCTTGTTGATGAAGCCGATCGAGACGTTGAACATCATGCTGTAGATGAGGAACGGGCTTGATAGCCGCAGCATAATATAGGTGGTCGAAACCAGCGTATCGGTCAGCGAAATCAGGTTGGCGCGCATGTCGTTTAGACCGCCGAAGGGCATGGTCGTGTAGGAATCGACCAGCGCCTTGAAGACGATGTGATGGAAATCCATCAGGAACAGAACCATGATGCCGGCGAAGGTGATGAAGCCGGAAAGGCTGGTTTCCGGCGTGTCTTCGACAATGTCGTTCCCGGCCGGCGAAGTATAGCCGACCATCATCGCGATGATGGTCGCGGCGAACTGGAAGCCCATCGTATAGACCCGGGCCAGCAGACCGTACATGACACCGATCAGCGATTCGGTGAAGATCAGGCCGATATAGGTGGCGCTGGTGCCGCTCACCGAGGGATAGACCGTGTCCCACAACATCGGCAACAGGGCGAGAGACAGACCGCCAGCCACGAAGATCCGCAGCATCTCAGGCACGCGCGCCGAGGAAAACCCCGGCATCGCCAGGACACAACCACCGATCCGGCAAAAGATCAGAAAGAGCGCAAGGATGGTGCCCTGCGGGTCTGTTATCATGAAATCGAGCCCAAAATCTTTATCTCGATGCCCTTCGCCAATTCGACGTGGGACAGAACCGGAAGCGTCGCGAACAAGCGTTCGATGATCATGCGCACATAGGAGCGCGTTTCCGGCGACGTGACAAGGCAGAAAGGCAGGCCGCGATCCATGAATTCACGGATAACCTTCGTCGCCTGCTCGCTGAACTCTTCGAGCGCACGCGGATCGATGTCGAATTCGACGACTTCGCCCTTGTTGTCGCGCTTCAGGGCCTGGTGGAAGGCGAGATCCCACTTGCTGCCGAGTCGCAACACGCGAAGAACGCCGTTGTCGGCGAGATCGCCGCAGATCTGCTGCGCCATGCGGATGCGCACGTGCTCGACGATCTGCTCGGTCTTGCGGACATGCGGCGCGAGTTCGGCGACGGCTTCCAGGATGAGATGCAGGTTGCGGATCGAGACGCGTTCGGCAAGCAGCAGCTTCAGCACCGCCTGCAGGCCCGAATAGGACATGTGCGAGGTGCAGATTTCATCGGCCAGCTTCTTGTATTCCGGATCGAGCCTGTCGATCAGAACCTTGACGTCCTTATAGGACAGAAGCTGCGGCAGGTTGTTGCGGATGACTTCGCTCATATGCGTCAGGACGACGGAAACGTTGTCGATCGGCTGGAAGCCTTCGCGCTTCAGGTCTTCGGTGAAGGCCTCGAGAACGGAGACCGCCGGCATGCCGAACGCGGGTTCGCGGATCTCGTCTCCGGGAATGCGCGGCTTGCGGCCGGAGCCGGTGACAACGAGCACTTCGCCGACGCGCAGCTGGTTCGACGCGACGGTCGTGCCGTGGATGCGGATCTGGTAGGACTTCTCGGCGATCGCGATATCGTCGGTGACCTTGATTTCGGGAACGACGAATCCGTATTGCGTCGCGAATTTCTTGCGCATCTTGCCGACGCGGAAGGCGAGCTCCTGATGCGCGCCGAGCAGGCGGGTCGAGACCATCTTGCCGAGCGCCAGCTCGATTTCCGAGGTGCGCAGAACGGACTTGACTGAGTCCTTCTCCAGCTCCTTGTTCTGGACGACCTTCTTCTCTTCCTGCTCGCGGCGGACCTTGTTCTCCGCTTCGATCTGGCGCGGGATGAACCAGGCGCCGAAGGCCATCAAGCCGCCGAGCAGCATGAAGGGCATCGTCGGCAGACCCGGCATCAGTGCAAGGATCACCATGAGGGCGGCCGAGACCGAAAGCGCGCGCGGATAGCCGGACAGCTGACCGATAACGGCTTCGTCAGTGGAGCCGACATTGCCGCCGCGCGAAACCAGAAGGCCGGCGGCGAGCGAGACGATGAGGGCCGGCATCTGGGAGACCAGACCGTCACCGACCGAGAGCTTGACGAAAACGTCAGCCGCTTCGCCGATTGGCATGCCGTGACGGAAATAGCCGATGATGATGCCGCCGAAGACATTGATGCCGGTGATCAGAAGACCGGCGACGGCGTCACCGCGAACGAACTTGGAAGCACCGTCCATGGCACCGAAGAAGGAGCTTTCTTCTTCGAGCTCCTTGCGCCGCCGCTGGGCTTCCTTCTCGTCGATGATGCCGGCCGAGAGATCGGCATCGATCGACATCTGCTTGCCGGGGATGGCATCCAGGGTGAAACGGGCGCCGACTTCCGCGATACGCGTCGCACCCTTGGTGATGACGATGAAGTTGATGGTGATCAGGATCAGGAAGACGATCAGACCGATGACGAAATCGCCGGACATGACAAGGCTTGCGAAACCGGCAATGACGCCACCTGCCGCGTCATGACCTTCGTTGCCGTGCGAAAGAATGACGCGCGTCGTCGCGATGTTCAGCGCCAATCGCGTCATGGTCGCGATCAGAAGAATGGTCGGGAAGGACGAGAATTCCAGCGGCTTCTTGATCCACAGCGCGACCATGAGGATCAGCACCGAGAAAGCGATCGAAAATGCCAGGCCGAGGTCGATCAGAAATGGCGGAATCGGCAGGAAGAGAATGCAGATGATAACGATGATGCCGAAGGCAAAGCCGATATCACGCAAGCTCGGTGCGGATTTTGCGAGCGGTAGTGCAGGTGGTTGCGCCATAACTGGTTCCGTCTCTTCATGAGAGGAGGCGGATACCGGGACCCGCCCTATTCGGATCGACAGTTAAATGGCGAAGCTTGCGCGAGGGTGGCTCAGAAGCCGGACTGGATGCGCGAGAAGACCATGTCCGTGAAGATCGAAATCTGCGAGCCAACGAAGGGCGCCGAGATGCCGACGGTGATGAGGACGGCGACGATCTTCGGGACGAAGGTCAGCGTCGCTTCCTGAATCTGCGTCAGGGCCTGAATGAGCGCGATAACGAGACCGACGACCATGGCCGCGGCAACGGCAGGACCGGCCGCGACGAGCACCGTCCAGATCGCTGCCTGGAACAGATCGAGTGCATCAGCTTCATTCATCAGGCAACCTCATATCGCCCTGGGAAAAAAGTCCGGCTTTTGCCGGACTTAGGTGTTGTTCGACGAGCCGTTCGTCTCGCCAGTCGAAGCCGGCGCCGAATCAGAGATGGTGACGCCCGTCTGCACGAGAATCTTACCGCCATCCTTCGTCGTTGCAATGATGCCGTCCGAATAAACCTTGACCGAGGAGACGACGCCTTTGACGCTGCCGTCAGCGCTCTCCATGTACTTGCCGACATAGCTGCCGGCCTGCGTCAGGCTTGAGCTTGCAAGAAGCGTATCGAGCTTGGTGTTGGTCTGGATCGTCTGTTCGACCTGCGAGAAGCTGGCGAGCTGCGACATCTGCTCACTGGCATCGACGGGATCGGTCGGATCCTGGTTCTTCATCTGCGCGATGAGCAGCTGAAGGAAGTTGTCGTAATTCAGCGTCGCCTTCTGCTGCGCAGTCGACGTGTTGCCTGTCGTCGTCGTGTTGTTGGTTGCTCCAACGCCGCCTACCGCCATGGTGCAATCTCCTTGCGGATCTGTTCGACCATCGCCGGCGCCATTTCCTGGGTGTTGAGGATGTTGTCCTCAATCGCATAGAGCGAGCGGATGGCCTTGAGAGCATCGAAGGCGCGGCCGGTCGAAACAAGACCGTCGATGCGCTTCAGCTCGGCCAGCACCTCTTCGTTGCGGAAGCAGGCGAGCAGCATGGTGATCGACTTGCGGAACATCGCCGTCGACTGATCCTTGCCTTCCGGATTGATGAGGATCATCTGCGCGATGAAGTAAAGCTGGCGCAGAGGCGTCGTGGCATCTTCCGGCTGCAGAACGTGGTTTTCGAGAAGGAATGTCACATCATTCAGGAATTCCAGCGCGACCTTGCGGTCAACGCGCAAAACCGCGCCGTTGATGAAGATTCTTTCTCCGGCTTTAAGCGAAATGCGAAGTGTACTTTTCATTTAAGTCCATCCCTGATGATGGTGGTAATGTCGATGATGCCCTGGTAGTTGTCCGTTTGGCGCCGCCTGATCCTGTCGCATTCCTTCAAAATCCAGATCGCGATGGAAATCAAATTGGCACGGAGCTCAATCTCAAGCTGGTTGTCCGGGTGCTTCAAGTCCTCCACGAAGCTGACCCAAACGCGGCGGGTATAAAACAGCGCCTCGATGGCTTCCCGGCCGTATTTCTCCTTGTCGCGCGCCGCGGCAAGCATTTCGATAGACCGATCGAGAACTTGACGCTCTCTCTCTTTCGCATCGGTCACCGAGTCTTGCATGACCTCGGCATAAGAGAACTGATACATTCATGCATCCTTCTTGGTACCTTTGATCATCAAAGGTAATTTACGAGGCTCAACTGCTGGATCTTCGAGATGATCGTGTAGGAGGTCTGAAGCTGGGTTTCCATGTTCTTGACGATGGTGGTCGCCTCGACCGGATCCACACCCGTGAGATCGATAAGCTTGCCCTGCAGAATGGTCGACTGCGCATCGAGCGCGTCGTTCGACTTCGTCACGCGCTCCTGTGAAAGACCGAGCTGGCTCTGCTGGCTCGTCAATCCGTCGACCGCGCGGCCGGCATAGTCGATCGCGCTGTCCGACAGACCCGCCATGCCGGCAGTTCCCAGTCCCTGATCGGTCAGCGCCTGCGTCATGATCGTCGCCATGGCGAAGTAGCGCATGCCGTCGGAGTTGGCGTTGGTCGACGTCGTGACGACTTCGGAATTGCTGATGCGGCTGGTCATGTTCTGATTGGACGCCGAAGACCAGTCACCCCATGCCGGCGGGTTGGTCACGTAGGCGCCTGATGTCGGCGTCGGCGCGCCGACCGGATAACCCGTCGGCAGCGTGTCCTGGGTGAACATCGGCTCGACGAACATCGTCGTGAAATTCTTCATGTCGGTCGCGTCGAGATCAGCCACCGTCTTGGGGTTGCCGGTTGCCGGATTGGTCAGGCCGCTGGCATATGCCTTCAGATTGGTCTGCATCGCGCTGATTGCTGTAGCGCTGCGATCGGTGAGCGGCGGCACGTCGGTGTTGACGCCGGAGAAGAGATATTCGCCGTTGGCGGCCGAATTTGCAGTACCCATCAGCTGCGAAAACGCGCTCGACGCCTGCTGCAGGGTCACGGTGATCGTCGTGGCGCTCATGCTTCCCTTGAGAGCCGTCAGCTTGGCCATCAGGTCATCCGCTGCTTTGTTCATGTCTTCCAGGCCGTTCTGGGACATTTGCAGGCGGAGGTTGACGACGGAATTGCTGTCCTTGAACGCCTTGATGCGGTCGATCTCGCGGTTGAAATCGATGCTCTTGGCTGTGTTGACACCGAGCGCCACGCCAACGTCGGCGTACATCTTGGTGCTGGCCTCGACCGCCGACTGGACCATCTGGTTCTGCGACTGGCGGATCGTCAGCCGCATGGCGCTTTGAATGGCGGAACTAGAAATGAATGAGCTCTTCATCTTTTAACTCGCAATATCCAGCAATGACTTCAGCATTTCATCGACAGCGTTCAAAATCTTCGTCGCCGCCTTGTATGACTGCTCGATATCGAGCATCAGCGTCAGTTCCTCGTCGAGGTTGACGCCCGTCTCATTCGAATAGGCCTGATCAGAGCGTGAAAGCGCTGCAGAGGTGGTCTCTGCGGCATTGCTGGCGCTGCTGCGATACTGTTCCAGCCAGCCGACCGAATTGGCTGCGAAATCCATGATGCTGACGTTGGAGTCGATGCCGGAAGCAGCATTGAAGCCGACCACTCCGGTACCGGAGTCGAAATCCATCTTGCCGCCCATGGCATTGTAATATTTGTCGAGCTGAGTCGTGAAGCCGCCGTTACCGTCGGGGTTCTGATTGTAAGCCGCGCCGTTTATCGATCCGTCGCGCAACCGCATGGGATCGCCGGGCGGGTTGCCGCTAGTGATGACCGCAGGATTGATCTTGATGGTGCCGGCGATCCCGGCGATGATCGGGCTGACATTCGGCGTCACGCTGGTGTCGATCGTCGGCATGCCACCGGCCGTGCCGTTAGCCTGCGTCCAGATGAACAAGCCAGGCGTGGTTGTCGCCGGGGTGCCGGTCGAGGTCTCGGCAAACATGCTCACGAGACCCTTGGCAATTTCGTCCAGCTGGTTCTGAAACTTCGGTGCGACATCGTCGCGGATCTGCAGCAGCGCCTGCAGGCTTCCCTGACCCGAGGTCGTTCCACCCTGCCCCATCGACAACGCGACGCCGTCGATATAGACGCCGTTGCCCTTCGTGGTCGCATCATAGGTCGGCGTTGCCACGAACTTCACGGCACGCGGAATGGTGTCGAAGAGCACGACACCGTCAGCCGTGTAAAGCGCCATGTCGCTGCCGTTGCGCGATACCGGCTTGACACTGACGATATTGGAAATCTGCTTCAGCAGCTTGTCGCGCTGGTCCAGCGCATCCGACGGGTCGGAATTGGTGTTGACCGCATTCTTGACGGCATTGTTCGCCGTCTCGAACTGCGACAGCAGCGAGTTCAGCGTATCGACCTGGGTGGCGATCGACTTGTCGGCTGCGGCTCGCGTATTCTGGACCGACGCGGTCGCGTTGTTCAGCGAATTCGCCAGGTCCTGAGCCGCATTGATCGCGCCCTGTGCGGCAACGACATTGTTCGGAGAAGTCTGGAATGCGCTGAGCTTGTCGCGGAACGCAGAGAGATAGGAGGATGGCGAGGTCTCGTAGCCGTTGCCGCCGAGAACGCTCTTCACATCCTCGAGGCCGTTCAGCAGCGTCTGCTGGGCACTGTCCTGCGAATTGCTTGCGAGGTACTGGCGCAGGAGAGCATCCTCCTGCGCGCGGTCGATCTTCACCACCGATGCGCCGTTCAGCGACGTGGTGATCATCGCCTGCCGGCGCACATAGTCCTTGTTGCCGGCATTGGCGATGTTCCCCGACACGGTCGCGCTCTGCGCGCCCGTGTTGTTGAAGATGCTTTGTGCCGTATTAAGTGCTGACGTGAGCGACATGGCTTACCGGTTACCCTAGATTATCGCTTGAGGTTGACGAGGACGTCCATGATGTCCGAGCCCGTCTGGAAGACCTTGGAGTTGGCCGTATAGCTGCGCTGCGACTCGATCATCTCGGTCAGCTCGCCGGCGAGGTCGACGTTCGAACCTTCGAGAGCGCCGGACTGGATGGAGCCGAAGCCGTTGGTCTGCGGGAAGCCGGTGACCGTGACGCCGGAGCGGCCGTTCGCCTGATAAACGTTGCCGCTGAGCAGCGTCAGCTCGTCCGGGCTGGCGACGGTCGCGAGCGGGATGCGGTAGATCGGCTTCGGATCGCCTTCCTTGTAGTTGGCGTAAACCGTGCCGTCCTTGTCGATCGTCACACCGGTGACTTCGCTGGCCGGCTGGCCGTTCGGGGTGCCGGTGCCGCTGCTGGCAGCGGCCTTCTGCGTGAAGCTCGAAATGTCGAGAGCGATATTAAGGCCGCTGGTGGTGTCGTTCAGGGCCACGTTGCCGGTAATCGTGCCGGCCGCGGTACCGCTGGTGATCAGAGCGCCGTTGGCATCGAACTTCATCGTCCCGCTCGCCAGCTGAGAGCCGGCGGCGTACGGGAATGCACTGGCACCGCTGGCGGCACCGTCATTGCGGTAGATCGCGACATCCCAGGTGCCCGATGTGGCGGCCACTGCCGGCGGACCGGCGCTTGCCGCGGTCGCAGCTGCACTCTTGGTGAAGTAGAAATCGTACTGCACCTTGGCGCCAAGCTTGTCGTAAACGACCATGGACGTCTTGAAAGTGTTGGACTTGCCGGCGGAATCGACACCCGGATCAGCGTTGGCGCTCGGCAGATCGGCCGCAGCCACGACGGGCATGTCGGAATTCAGGTTGCCCGAGAAGTTCGCCAGGGTGGATTCGATCGCCGTCAGGCCGGACTGGTTGACATTGACGGGGACGAGGCCATCGAAACCGTTGACGACGACCGCGGGAGGGCCTGCCGTGTAGGGATATCCCATCAGGGCAAAGCCTGCGCCGTTGACGAGATTGCCGTTCTTGTCCTTGGTGAAATCGCCGGCGCGGGTCAGGACGGAGGTTCCGTCCGGGCTCTGGACGATGAAGAAGCCGTCACCCGCAATAGCGAGGTCGGTGCCAGAGGTCGTGTAGGAGAGATCACCCTGGGCAGTGACAGACTGGCGGACGGACGTCTGAACACCACCGGAATTGTAGTTGCCGGCCGTGGACGGCAGGACGAGCGACGAGAATGCCGTCGATACCGACTTGTAGCCCGTGGTGTTTGCGTTCGCGATGTTGTCGGCGACGGTGCTCAGGCGGTTCGCCTGGGCATTCATGCCGGACACTGCCGTCTTCATGCTGCCAAAAATGCTCATCTGAAAACCTCGTTTTCCTTGATAGCCTGGAGAGTATTTGGCGGGCCTTGCGTGAAGCTGTCTGGTGCGGAGCGGATCGTTCGAAATGTTGAACGGGCGCCGCGCGGCAAGGCCCAGCGCTGAAATCAGTTCCAGTCGATGCAGTAGCCAAGGAAGCGCTTGGAATCGACCGGATCGAAACCGAGCTTCTTGCGCAGCTTCTTGCGCAGCTTCGAGATGTGGCTTTCGACGACGTTCTCTTCGACTTCCTCGTCGAAGATGCCGTAGATGGCGTTGAAGATCTGGGTCTTCGTGACGCGGCGCCCGCGATTGGCGATCAAATATTCGAGGATGCGGCGCTCGCGGCGCGGCAGCGCGAAGAGCTCGCCGTGGATTTCGGGATCGCGGCCGTCGGAGAAGACGCGGATCGCGCCGACATCCGTGTGGTTGGCGATCGCCTTCAGGCGGCGGCGGATGGCCGCCGCGCGAGCAAGGATTTCACGGGGATGGACCGGCTTGCGGACCACGTCGTCGACGCCACAATCAAAAAGTGCAAGCGTCGTCTCGAGCGAGGGCTGATCGCTGACAGCGATAACAGGCGCCTGGGAACGATCGCGGATCGCCCGCGGCAGCTCGAAGGTCTGTTGCCCCTGGCCGATCAGAAATGCCTCGACAGCAGCGATATCCGAGTCCGCCGCCGTCTGCACCCATTCGCCAAATTCGTTTGGATCAAAGCCTGTCGAAGGAATGCCTTCGCGACCAAATAGAGATGTATATCCATCCTTAACGAGCTCACGCTCATCAACCACGACGATCATTCGTCCGCCTCCGAATCAGTGTGGCACTTCGATGATCTATGGGTACGAATCGTACGAATCTGGAACAAGGTGTTGGAAGTTAATGGCAGGAATTAATAGTTGATTAAGATCTGTGTCCCGATTTGCTCTACATATAGTAGGTCGCCAAAGTTATGCACACAAAAATTTCGTGGAAAAGTTAACACCCCGTAAATTAGGCCTTGCACGGCCAGATTCTGGCGGATTCCTGCCACATTTCGACACGATTCCGCTTTGTTCTCTTTTTGCCATCTTTGATTGCATCAATTCTGACAGAAGTTACTCGCATTAGGAGTCCACTTGCCGTAGCCGGTGGCGACCAGATTGGAGATGACACGGCAAACATATTGCTTCTGAGCGGGGTCGTTATTGGGTCCGGCATGGTATCGGGCTACCGCCATCGTCCAGGTTTCGTGACGGTCGTGGAGGTTGCGCAGAAACTTCGCGGCATATTCCACATTACTGTGCGGATCGAACATCTGCTCCGCAGATCGGAAGTTCTCGCCATGAAAGTAATGGTTGATCTGCATGCAGCCGATATCGATCAGTTTGGCGCCGGCCCGGGTCGCCGTATCGAACTGGCGCATGGCATCCGCTTCGGAGGGCGGAAAGACGGCCTTGCCTTCGATATTGAGAGCGAAGGGATACAACGATCCCTTGCGCCCCGTCTCCGTCAAACCGACCGAATAGAGGATACCTTCGGGGATGCCGTACTTGGCAGCCGCCGACTGTATCTCCTTCTCGCAGGCACCGTTGGAGGCGGCTGCCTCAGAGGTAAACGCCACCAGAGCTGCTGCTGCGAGCGGAGCCAGAAGCAGTGCTGTCCACACCGGTCTCAGCTGCACCATCAAAGCCTCCATTCCCTCGCTGTGCGGTCTGCGACTGGCGCTCACGCGCCTCGCCGCCCTGTCCCTGCTGCAGGGATTGCTGGCCCGACTGGCCCTGTGCGTTCGCCTGCGTGCCGGTGTCCGTCTTTTCGACCGGCGCCATGCTGATCGTGACATTGTCGATCGTGTAGCCCTGGCTGCGCAGCGCCTCGAGGATCTTGCTGTGATCTTCCTTGAGCTGGCGGTAGGCCGCGCCTGTCTCGACCTTCAGATCGACATTCAGTGCATCGCCCGAGAGACGCATCGTCGCCGTGACCAGACCGAGATCGATCGGCGTCATCTGGATCTTCAACGTGTTGACGACCTTGCCAGTGCTCGTCCACTCGGCGGCGTTCGAAAGCGCCGAGCCGGGCTGCATGGCCTGCGCCCATTCCTTGTCACCGCTGATCGCGGCGGTGACCGAAGCGGAATTCTGGGCGAGGCCGAGATAGCGGCGTGACTCGAGAACGGTGACATTTTCGACATCGCCCTTGATCTTGACGCCGTCCTCCTTGGCATTCTCGGCACCGATATGGACATCCATCGACTGACCGCGGCCATCGGCGCGACTGATGCGGAAGGTCTTGCCGTCAGACGCTTCTGCGCCCTCCGCGCCGGGAACGGGCACGTCGGATGCCTTGTGACCGCTGATGGCAGCCAAGGCATCGCTTGCATGCGTCGCGGTCTTGCCGTTCGCATCGACCTTTTCTGTCTTCCCGTCCTTGCCCTTGGCAGTGGCCTCGTCAGCCTTGACGGCGGCGCCGTGCATCGCAGCGATGATCGTCATGGGCTGCTGCGGGGCGTCTTTCTTGAGAAGATCGAGGACATCGCTTGCGGCATCGTCAGCAGCAGTGTCAGCCTTGGCGATATCATGCCCCTTGGCCGGCTTCGTCGCTTTCTCCGCGTGCAGCGGCAGATCTTCAACCGGCTTTTCAGGCTCGTCCTTCTTGACCTTTTCCTTGATCTGATCGCCGGCGTCCTTCAGCGTCTTGCCAATGGAGACCGTTTCCGGCTTCGTGGCAGCCTGCTCCTTGAGCGATGCGTCGCTGAGATCGATGATGGGCTTGGCGTGCTTATGGGAATGGGCAACGGCTTCATCAGCGTCAGTGCCTCCGGCCGTCGCTCCCTGTGCGGTCTGCGCGTCGTTCGACGCGGGGCCACTGTCGCCGGCCTTTGAAAGCACGTCTGAAAAGCCGCCCTTGCGACCGTCATCGTCCTTGCCAACAGGGCGATTGGATTTCGCTGACGGCGCCTCGGCCGGCGCCGCCCCTCCCGAAACGCTGATATCCATCATCTCAATTGCTCTCTTGGCTCAACAACTTGTCGATATCGTCAAGTTTGGACCGGCTCGCAGCCATAAAGGATTTGTAGGCAGGATCAGCATTCTGCTGGCCCTGGCTGCTGTCTGCCGGGAGCGCCGGTGCCGCGCCATCATCGACCGGCTCCGATGGTGAAGCGGTGGGCGATTGCGATTCGGCGTCCGTAGTAACAGCGGCCTGTTCTGAAGTATTCTCTTCATTAGAAGAAGTAGAATCACTTGCTTGCGTCAAGCTTGCAGGGTCAGGCGCCTTCATTACTTGTTCTGCGACGGAGCGCGCGGCGGCGCGCAGTGCCTTGTCACGCTCGGAAAGATCGCCATCGGCTACCTTACCGATATGCTGGGCGGCGGCATCGACGTCAGGTGTCGAGACCGATGCCATGTTGCCGTAGAAACTTGCCAGCGCGCCGAGCGGATCGGCATCGCCGCCGGAGAGCGCCTGAGCATGTTCGGCCGCGATCCTGGAAAGCTCGACCTTGCCGGCAATACCGGCGGCGCGCGCTATGCGCAGATAGACCTCGCGCTGACGCGCGTCGTCCATGAAGCTCAGGATGCTGACGACGTCTTCCGTCTTCACGTCATGCTCATGGTCGACGATCAATTTCACGAACAGATCGGCGAACTGGCTGGCATAGGGCGAGTGCAGGAAACGCCTGACATAGCGCTGCGAGTAATCCATGCCCTTGTCGACCAGACCGGCTTCGACACTGATCGCCACGGAGCGGCGCAGCGCTGCCTCCTCGACGATCGTGCCCGGCGCCGTCAGCCGCGCCTGGTCATAGAGCTTCAGGGCCTCCATCGGACTGCGGGCCACCATGACGTTGCCGCCGACCAGCGAGAGATAGGGCCCGATCCTCTTGTCGCGATATTCGTTGGCGGTTTCGACAAGTGTCTTGGCAACAAGCAGACCCTTGCCGCCGAGATATTTGCGCAGCACATCGGTGACGCGATTGTCGAAATAGCCGTTGACGTCTCGGGATACGAGATATTCGAGCGTCGCGGGATTGCCGCCGCTCATCGCATAGACAAGTGCCGCATCGACGTTCCGATCATCGTCAAAGACGGAGGGATCGACGGTACGCAGGCGTTCGTCGATCGTGCCCAGCATGAAGCGCTGCATTTCTGCGGCGGAATGATCGCCTGAGACGACGGAATCCTGCACGAATTGGAGGGAGCGCAGCATCTTGTAGGGCGCCAGATCTTCCTGCTCTTCAGCACGCGCGGCCACCGGCGCCACAAGCGCCAGGCCGAGTGCAACAGACAGAAGATGATGGTGCTTGCGGCGCGCCATGGCTTAGCCCTGATCCCCCTGAACGAGGATTTCGATACGCCGGTTTGCGGCGTTGAGCGGATCATCGGGAAGCTTCAGCTTGCGATCGGCAAAGCCGGAGACCTGCGAGACCCGCTGCTCGCCAAGCCCGCCGCGCACCAGCATGTAATAGGCGGATTGGGCGCGATCCATGGACAAGCGCCAGTTCTCGTTGTCGGCGCCCTTGTACTGGCGCGCGTCGGTATGCCCGCGGATGACGACCACGCCCGGGCGAGCCTTCAGCACTTCGCCGATCTTTTCCATCGCCAGGACCATTTCCTTGCGGGGAACGGCGGAGCCGACATTGAACATCGAATCGTTGGCCTGATCGGACAGGCTGACCAGCAGCCCGCCTTCCGCCGGCACGACGTTCAGGCCCTCGGCGAGCTTGCCGGCAACACCGGTGATCTGCTTGGTGATCTCCTGCTTCAGCTCTTCGGCCTTTTTCTCTTCCTCAGCCTGCTTTGCCGGATCAGACTTTTCTTCTTCGGCCTTTGCGGCGTCAGCCGGCTTTTGATCGTCAGCCTTACCGTCTGCCGTCTTGTCATGCTGCTTGTCGGCCGGGTTTGCCTGCTGGTCCGCAGGCTTGGTGTCAGCAGTCTCAGCGTCCGGCTTCTCGGTTTCGAGCTTTGCCAGTTCGGTCGCGTCCGGCTGTTCCTTCGCGTCCTTGATCGCGGGCGTCTTGCCCGGATTGTCGGCGCGCGTCACTTCCACCTGCTTGGTCCAGAAGTCCGGGTCGAAGGGGTCACGGTAGGCCTCGCCGCCGTCGGCGCCGGTGGCGGGGCCGGAATCAGCCGCACCGCCCTCGCCCTTGGCGCTGACATTTGCCTGCTGCCCGACTTCCTGGGCGATCTCGGCCAGGACGGAATAGGGATTTTCGAAGAAGTCCGCTTCGGAATAGTTGGTCTGGTCGCCAGACGTCGATGTCTGGTCGTCGCCGCTCGCAGCCGAGGCGCCCTCGGTCTGCTGCTCTTCCTTCTGCTTCGACTTGTCCTTGGTCTCCTCGCCATCGGCCTGATCGACGGGCTTCTTCAAGCCCTTTTCGGTCGGCTTTTCATCGGCAAGCTTGATGGGATTGAAATAGGTGGCAACCGAGGCCTTGGTTTCCTCGTTTGCGGCGTTGACCAGCCACATGACGAGAAAGAAGGCCATCAGCGCCGTCATGAAGTCGGCATAGGCAATCTTCCAGGCGCCGCCATGTGCGCCATCGTGGTCTCCACCGCCATGTTTCTTGACGATGATGACTTCGTTCTTGCCGTGATGATGATTTTCGCTCTCGCTCATTCCAGAACTTTCTTCAAGCTGGCCGACCAGGCCGAGATGCGCGTCACGAGAACGGAGCCATCAACCTCGACCGAAAGATCCACGTCATCCGTCTCCAGGTGCCGCAGCAGACCGGTCTTCTCGCCCAAGGCCTTTTCCAGCAGCGCGAACAGACTGGCCGGTCCCTTGACGACGATCGGACCGGCAGCGCCGTCAAGAACGGCTTCACGCAGCACGACAGCCAGGCTGGAGACCGTCTCTTCGGCAATTGCACTGCTGATCACCGGCGCCACGGCCCTGACAGTTGCGGCACTGACGAGATCAGCCACCTCGGATGCGATATGAGAAAGGCGCTCGGCGAGCTCGGCCGCGAGTTCTTCCTCGTACTTCGCCTTCAATTCCTCGATTTCGCGCTGATGCACGAGCTCGATCGTCTGTACTTCGATGGCATGTTTCTCGACCAGTTCGGCCGCGGCCGCGGCATGGCCTTCGGCATAGGCGGCCTGGCGCTCCGCGTCGATGTCGAGCACCGGCTCATCGGCCATCGCAGCAAAACCCCCAAAGGCGTCGTCGGCGAATGCCATCGGCTCCGGCGCCGGGGCAACCGGCTTGATGTCACTGAAATCCTTGAGATAGCGGGACAGCATCGCACTCATCGTGTCCACCCGTTACCTGCGAAAAGATGCGGCATGCCTGCGCCCCGTTCAAACCAATACCGACGGCCGCTCAAGAGCTGATGCGCCATCCTTGCCTGAAAACTAGAAAGCCAAACTTGCGCGAGGATGAATGGCAGGCACGAATGCCCGCCATTCGAGGATTATTATTCGAGCAGGATCAGGATGTTGCCAGCGGAATTGTTGAGGATGTTCATCGCTTCCGTTGCGATGCTCAGCTGCGACTGGATTGCCGTCTGCCGCGTCGATGCCTCGTCCATGTCGGTATCAACGAGAGCGCCGACCGTCGTGTGCAGCGAATCCATCATCTTGCTGATGTAATCGGACCGCGCATCGACCTGGTTCTGCATGATGCCCAGACCCGAAGCCGTCGTATTCAGGCTCGCAAGGATCTTCTCGACCACGGCCTGCATGTCGGCAAGATCCTGGGTCGAGGTGCTTGCCGAAAGCGAGATTTCGGTGCCGGCGGCAGGCGTGCTCGAATTCGCGTTGAGCAGGAAGTACTGGCTGCCGGTGCTGCCTGTATCGGGATCGATCGCCTTCGTCAGCAGTCCCTTCGACGCGTCGCGACCATCGATCATCACGAGGTTGGACGAGGGAACGCTGATATTTTCCGGATAGAACTGGCCGTTCGGACCACGCGTATAGCCGCCGACCACCGAGCGCGTATCCGGCATGGACGAGCTGTTGTTATAGAGCCAGTTCTCACCCGAAAAGCTGGTTCCGGTCACGGCGGACTGAAGCTGCGCCTTGAGCTGCTGGAGCGTCGTGTTGAGCTTGTCGCGATCGTTTGCCGGGTCCGCCGCCGAGACGAGAGTCGCCTTGATGCTGCTGACCAGATCGATGAGCGAGTTCATCGACGTATAGGTCGTGTCGATCTTGGCGGCGCCGAGACCGAGTGCGTCGTCAATGGTCTTCAGCGAATTGCCGTCAGTACGCAACGTCTGCGCATAGGACCAGTAGGTCGCGTCATCCGCCGCGGTCTGGATGCGCAGCTCGGATGAAATCTGCTGCTGGATCTTGTCGTTGTCCTTGCCGAGGCCGCGCATGACGTTCAATGCGGTGAGCGCAGCAGGGTCCTGAATGGTATAAGCCATCTGTCGATCTCGTGTATGAATGGAAAGGGACAGACCGGAAACCGGTAGCGACAGATTATGGCCTCATGCCCCCGGCTCAAGCCGGTGCGTCGCTGATAAGCAAATCAACTCATTGGTGAAATTAACCCGAACTCAAGCATGCTTTCAAGGCTTGGGCAGCGCTGGCGCGACGAAACTTCACATCCACTGTAAGTACATGTTCTAAAACAAGAAATCGCGCCTTTTGAGCGCGATTTCGAGACGTTTGTGGCTGGTTGAAAATTGCGGCGCAAGATTCGGTCCAGCTTCATGTTCCGGCTTAACGCTGGAAGAGCGTGAGAACGTTCTGCGCGCTCGAATTCGCGATCGACAGCGACTGGATCGCGAGCTGCTGCTGTGTTTGCAGAGCTGTCAGTTTCGACGATTCTTCTTCCATGTTTGCGTCGACAAGACGTCCGACACCCGAGTCGATCGAGTCGCTCAAGGCCGAGACGAAATTCTCCTGCAACTGGATACGGGTCGAAATTGAGCCGAGCTGCGAGGCGGCCTTGGTCATCGATTCCAGGCCCTTCTCGACCGTGTTCAGCGCCAGGCTGATGTCGTCGGTCGAGAAGTTCGAGATATCCAGCGAGAAGATCGAACCGACCGTGCCATTGGCGCTGCCGATGATGCCGGTTGCCGTGTCGATCGAACCATTGCTGGTTCCGAACAGCACGTTGCCGCTCGAGCTCGAGTTGAGGACGTATTCGGTCGTCGTGACAGACGTGTTGCCATTGCCGTCGCGAACGAAGGACGAGACCACGCTCTTGGTCTCATTGCCGGCGACCCAATTTTCGCCAGAGAACGAGGCCGACTGGGCGATGCTCAGAAGCTGCGACTGGAGCTGCTTGATTTCTTCCTGGATCTTGGTGCGGTCGACGCCCTTTTCGGTCGCGGCGACGAGCTTGGCCTTAATCTCGGTGACGACGTCGATGGCGCTGTCCATCGCGGAATAGGCGGTATCGACCTTCGCGGCACCGAGACCGAGTGCGTCGGAGACGGCCGACAGTGCCTTGTTGTCGGAACGCATCGTGGTCGCAATTGACCAATAGGCCGCGTTGTCGGCCGCCTTGGCGACACGATAGCCCGATGAGACGTGATTCTGCGTGGTTTCGAGATTATTGTTAATGCTACGAAGTGTCTGAAGTGCAGCCATGGCCGCGACGTTCGTCAAAATACTCGTCATGAAAAAGGTGCCCCTTGGTTGGCAAGACGTCGAGAAGGGACATTCCGGCCTACCGGGAACGATGATCAGCGCTCATGCCTGTTAACCTGCGTTTAATGTCGGTTAACTCATCGTTACGGGCGCAGAAGACGGCAAAATGGTTAACAAAGCGTTAACGCCAACAGCAAAAAAGCCGCACCCGTTAAGGTGCGGCTTCTTTTGAAGCGCTGCCGGCCGGAGCCAGCAGCGATGTCTTTCGATCCTATTAGCCGCGGAAGAGCGACAGGATGTTCTGCGAAGAGGAGTTGGCGATCGAGAGCGACTGGATCGCGAGCTGCTGCTGCGTCTGCAGAGCGGTCAGCTTGGAGGACTCTTCTTCCATGTCGGCGTCGACGAGACGGCCAACACCCGAGTCGATCGCGTCGCTGAGCGACGAAACGAAGTTCGACTGCATGTCGATGCGGGTGGAGATCGAACCGAACTTCGAACCGAGCGAGGTCATGTCCTTCAGAGCGGTTTCAACGTCGGTCAGCAGGTCGTCGATGTCACCCTTGGTCGTGGTGGAGCCGATCGAGAACGCTGCAATCGACTTGCCGGAGACGGCGCCGTTCGTGCCGAGGATACCGCCGGTGCCGGCAGAAGCGTTGGTGAACAGCAGGTCGGTTGCGGTAGACGTGTATTCGCTCATGCTGACCGATACGCCGCCGGCGCTGTCACGGATGAACGAGGAGACAACGCTCATCGTCTGGCCGATGCTGTTGGAAACCCAGTTTTCGCCGTTGAACGAAGCGGAAGAAGCGATGCTCTTCAGCTGGTTCTGGAGCTGGGTGATTTCGTCCTGAACCTTGGCCTTGTCGACACCGTCTTCAGTCGCAGCAACCAGCTTCGACTTGATTTCGGAAACGACGTCGATTGCGCTTTCGACAGCGGTGTAGGCCGTGTCGACCTTGGCAGCGCCCATGCCGAGAGCGTCGGAAACAGCGCCGAGGGCCTTGTTGTCCGACTTCATCGTCGTTGCGATCGACCAGTAGGCAGCGTTGTCTGCAGCCTTGCCAACGCGAAGACCAGACGAAACGTGGTTCTGGGTGTCTGCGAGGTTCTGGTTGACGTTGCGCAGCGTCTGGAGAGCTGCCATTGCGGAATTGTTGGTAAGAATGCTGGTCATTGTAATGTGCCCCTAATTGGCTACGTGATGAAGGGCATTCCGGTCTCACCGGGAACGGCGCTCAGCGTCATGCTTGTCGATCATTTTTCTGAATCGACCGCCGTTTCGATGTCCCTAGAAAACAGCATCATAGTTAAAAGAAGCTAAACGTACTTAAAAAAAATCGTTAAAAAACGGTAACTTAAGGCGATTTCCTGTTAATGTATTTTTAATAGAAAATGGCCGGTGAAACCACCGGCCATCTCGATTTCGGTATTGCGCTTCCGGCTTAACGGAAGAGCGACAGGATGTTCTGCGAAGAGGAGTTAGCGATCGAGAGCGACTGGATCGCCAGCTGCTGCTGCGTCTGCAGAGCGGCCAGCTTGGAGGACTCTTCTTCCATGTCGGCGTCGACGAGACGGCCAACACCCGAGTCGATCGCGTCGCTGAGCGACGAAACGAAGTTCGACTGCATGTCGATACGGGTGGAGATCGAACCGAACTTCGAACCGAGCGAGGTCATGCTCTTCAGAGCGGTTTCGACATCGGTCAGCATGCCGTCGATGGTGCCCTTGGTCGTGGAAGAGTCGATCGAGAGCGATACGATCGACTTGCCGGAGACGGCGCCGTTCGTGCCGAGGATACCGCCGGTGCCGGCAGAAGCGTTGGTGAACAGCAGGTCGGTGTCGGTAGCAGCATATTCGCTCATGCTGACCGATACGCCGCCGGCGCTGTCACGGATGAACGAGGAGACAACGCTCATCGTCTGGCCGACGCTGTTGGCAACCCAGTTTTCGCCGTTGAACGAAGCGGAAGAAGCGATGCTCTTCAGCTGGTTCTGGAGCTGGGTGATTTCGTCCTGAACCTTGGCCTTGTCGACACCGTCTTCAGTCGCAGCA